>Ga0209614_1000021_pt1 | contig 128584 bp, 159 predicted proteins | sample BlaSprsedimmetaG_FD_185484 | JGI IMG/M metagenome (GOLD analysis project Ga0209614, IMG submission 185484) | Hot spring sediment bacterial and archeal communities from California, USA to study Microbial Dark Matter (Phase II) - Blank Spring... ... | reverse complement strand
CCAACCCGACACCATGCGGCTGTGGGAGGCCGAGACTGAAGACGAGAACCCCCTCCGCGACGGTTACTTGAAATTGGGCGTCCGGCACTTGCGGACGGTGAGGGAAATACCCGTACCGGTGGTGACGGCGGAGCAACGTGTTCGTTATGCGATACTTTGCGCGATGGAAGTCTATCGGGGACCTATGTGGATGGCGTGGGCTGAGGGGTGGCTGTCTGGTAGGGACCGCTCGGAGGTGGCGGCTTGGGCGGCGGTGACGAAGGTGCAGGAAGAGGCGCAGGCAACGATGCGGGCGGAGGCGGCGGTGCGGGCGGCACAGGCGGAGTTGGGCCTACCCCGCCTGGCCGAGCGGGCCATGACGGAGGATAAACCATGACCATCATCAACACGATATACAAGTTGACCGATGCGGACGGGCGCACCTTTGGCGGTACGCAGTGGGACGAGGGCATCGAGCACCGGGCATCTGGCGCTGGATGGCTGCACGCGTACGAGCACCCCCTGTTGGCGGTGTTGCACAATCCCATCCACGGCAACTTCCAGCCCGACACCATGCGGCTATGGGAAGCCGAGACTGAAGACGAGAACCCCCGGCGGGAAGGTTACATGAAAATGGGTGTCCGCCATCTGCGCATCGTGAAGGAAATCCCCGTACCGGTGGTGACGGCGGAGCAACGTGTTCGTTATGCGATACTTTGCGCGATGGAAGTCTATCGGGGACCTATGTGGATGGCGTGGGCTGAGGGGTGGCTGTCTGGTAGGGACCGCTCGGAGGTGGCGGCTTGGGCGGCGGTGACGAAGGTGCAGGAAGAGGCGCAGGCAACGATGCGGGCGGAGGCGGCGGTGCGGGCGGCGGCGGCCGCGGCAGATGCGGTGTGGATAGAAGCGGCGGTGGCAGTGCGGGCGGCGAAGGCCGCGGCAGATGCGGTGTGGATGGAAGCGGAGATGGCGGCGTGGGCGGGGGAGCAGTCCGCGAATTTAAGGGCGCGGGCAGCGCAGGAGGCGGCGGCGGCCGCGGCGGCGGTGGCAGCCTGGGCGGCGGTGACGGCGCGGGCGGCGGTGAGGGTGGTAGCAGAGTTGAATCTCCCTTGCCTGGCCGAGCAGGCCATGGCGGAGGATAAACCATGACCATCATCAACACGATATACAAGTTGACCGATGCGGACGGGCGCACCTTTGGCGGTACGCAGTGGGACAAGGGCGTCGAGCACCGGGCATCTGGCGAGGGTGACCTGTGCGGCCCCGGCTGGCTGCACGTGTACGAGCATCCCCTGCTGGCGGTGTTGCACAATCCCATCCACGGCAACTTCCAACCCGACACCATGCGGCTGTGGGAGGCCGAGACTGAAGACGAGAACCCCCTCCGCGACGGTTACTTGAAATTGGGCGTCCGGCACTTGCGGACGGTGAGGGAAATACCCGTACCGGTGGTGACGACGGAGCAGTGTGTGCGATACGGGATACTTTGCGCGATGGAGGTTTACAACGATCCAAGGTGGGTCGCGTGGGCTGAGGGGTGGCTGTCTGGTAAAGACCGCTCGGCGGCGGCGGCGGCGGCAGCTACGGCGTGGGCGGCGGCCGCGGCGGCGGCGGAGACTCTCCCATGGGCGGTGGCGGCGGTGCGGGCGGTGGAGGCCGCGGCGGAGATGGCGGAGCGGGCGGAGGGGTTGTCCGCGAATTCAAGGGTGCGGGCGGTGCGGGCGGCGGCGGCCGCGGCGAAGATGGCAGCGCGGGCGGCGCAGGAGGCGTGGGCGGCGACGGTGCGGGCGGAGTTGGACCTACCCCGCCTGGCCAAGCAGGCTGTGGGTGAGGATAAATCATAACCGTCATCAACCACGGCCCCTGCTGGTGCCTGCCCGCGGTTTGCCGACGCGACCCGCGGCACTGTGAACACGCCATCGAAAGCAGGGAAGGTCACCAGACTTTCAGCGGAGCGCCGATACGCCTCTGGCGCAGGGATGAGACCTGTCCGCTTGGGGGTGCTGAAAGGACGCGGACTATCCGCCATGTCGGCGTTATGAAAACCCGAAAGGGGAAAACCTTGATGAGTGAACTTAAATGCGCAATAAACGCCATCAGCATAAACAACGGCAGCGCAATAAAGGCCAGTATGCTGGCCACGCTACCCATGATCAAGCGTGACCCGAAACAGGCCGAGTGGTTGTTTTTTCATGTGCTCCAGTACCCCTCGATAATAAAGATGCTCCTTGACGCGGGGGTAGAGCCGTCCGACAGGATCATTAAGTATTCGATAACCTACGGTTATGTAAAGACTGCGGAAATATTCAACAACCACAACAAGGATAGGTTCGGCGCGGTATGGGCCACGCTGAACAGGGCCACCAGGTTTCGTTTCCTAAGGAGAAAAAATGAACTACGGGTCAGTGATTGACTTTTTGTTTGTCAAAATCAAATACGGCAACGACGACGAGAAAAAGTGCGTCGACCTGCTGCTTGACGCCATCGACATAAACACGGGCATGGCGGCGGTAGCAAAGGACGCGGCAGGCAAGATAATGAACACACAATACCGCGTCAACGGAAAACGGAACATCGACCGGACGCTGCACATGAATGATAATAGGGAAATGATGGACCAGAACCAATCCCTGATTGACGATGCGATACAAAACTTCCGTCTGGACCATATATGCACAAGGGTCGCGGAGATACCCCAGGTAAAAGCCGCGATAGACGAAGTCAGGGCAATGATCCAGTCAATACAGAGCGGGCGTCCCGTACGGCATATCCCGGCGCAGCCGAGCCCAAAAGAGGCGATACCCGGGTATCGCAAAGGAATAGGCAACTTCTAATGCCCGGTGCCGGAACGCCGTGCCATAGGTGCGTCGGAAACGAGCGCGGCTGCACGGAAAAGGAACGAAGAAATACGGACAGGGAATGCGCGTTTTTCGTGGAAGGGCGCGCAGAAGAGAAGGAGATCCCGATAGACATAGAACTAAGCAAAAACATAGCAGAGACGTGTAATGTCGTCGGGTTGGGCCGCTCCGCGCGGGTAAATGCCGGCATAAAAATACGTCAGCCGCTAAGCGAAGCGATAATCGTGCGGGCGGACCCGTCAAAGGAAGCTCTCCGGGCTGAGATGATGGAAATGATTGCCGATGAGCTGAACGTCAAAAAGGTGCGCTTCAAAAAGAATGCGGACGAATATGCAGAATACGCACTCAAGCCCAACCTCCCGGTAATCGAGTCCAAGTACGGCAAAAAGGTACCGCTGATAAAAAAAGCACTTGCAGACATCGGCGTATGCTCAACAAAAAGCAGCCTGGCGGAGGCTGGGGCTGTAGACGTATTGCTTGACGACGGCTCAACGGTGAGCCTGGACAACGAGGATATAAGGGTGGAGATAAAAGCGAAGGACGGCTATGCGGCCGCCGGAGACGACGACACGGTAGTGATCTTGAACATCCACATCACGAGCGCACTGCGGGACGAGGGCCTCGCGCGCGAGATAATCAGCCGGATACAGGCGCTGCGCAAGGAAGCTGGTTTACCCTACGAAGCACACATCAGGACATTTGTTGCCGGCGGGGAAGACACGCAGCGCGCAGTGAAGTCGTTCGAAGAACAGATCAAAAAAGAAACGTTGAGTGAGGAACTTGCACTGGTGTCGTTCGAGAAGCCGCTGAAACAGGTGGATTTTCTCCATAACGGCGCCGGATTATCGATTGGCATAGCGGAAATGAAGTGCGAGGAGGACAGCCCATGAAAATCATTACCCTGTGTGAGTTGCGTTCCCGTCCGGGAATACTAACCCACGGGCTCAAGAAAGACGGACCGTATATTCTCACACGGGCCGGCAAACCGATTGCAGTTATCGCCTATATGGATGAGGAAAGCCTGAATAAAGCGATGGAAGTCAAACTACCGGATACGACAAACCGACACCGTTAGTCAACGGCAGCACCCGACGAAAGCCGGGTGCTGTTTTTTTAGCTTACAGTACCGCCGGTGTTGCGCCAGCCTTGCGCAGCTTCTCCCGCCGTTTTGAGATGTCCTTTTCGGTAACATAATTGGATATCGGCGACCTGAACGGTTCCGCCACCCTGCGCTCCAGTCCCGCCTGCCTGACCGCTTCTTCGAGACGCTGAAACGCCAGGCGCTCGAACAGATCAGCCGGGCCGGACAAGATTGCCGAGCCGATGCCCTTTATTGTCGGCCTGGCAACCGCGCCGTCCTTTATGTCTCTGGATGGTATCAACTCTCCGCGAACATAATCCGATTTGCCCGGATCGGTAACCTCGTATAGGCCGGTCATTGTTCTGAGTATTGTCTCGACCGGCCTGCTCCTGATGTTTATGCCGGAGCCCCGGTACTGGTCGAGAATGTCATTGCGCAGGCGGTGGACCGCCTTGTCCCAGCCCTGGTGTTCGAGAACGTCATACGGGTTTACGTTACCGGTTGAAAGCTGATCGCCCCTGATCACAGAATCGCCACTCTTCACGGTAACCGCCAACTGCGGGGGAATAAATACTTTTATTTTGCCTACGTTGACGTAGTGGCCGCCGGAAACATCTTTCGTAACCCGGCCTATCTTGCCGGAAACCGGGGACAGGATTGCTTGGCTTTTTATGTGTTGGGGCAGGGTAAGAAGAGATTTCAGTCTTTCGAAGCCGGCCCCAATTGACTTACCACCGGCACCCCCGGTATGAAAAGTATTGTGGGCGCGCAAGCATCCGTTTATAAAGCCGGAAGTCTCGGTCTGTATGTCATAGACGTCCTGCGACCACAGCTTTACCTCGCTTATCCTGACGACCCTATCATAACCCGAAGACGGGAAATAGGGGTTTTGTTTTGTCGTCTTTACGCCAACGGACGCCAGCTTCACAGACGCAGCCTCCCATTCGGAGGCATTTTCGGTAAACCTGATCCCTACCGTAAAGGGCTGGTTTTTAAAAGACGCGATACCCCCTGACGGGTTATGAACAAAAATATTTGTACGCAGCTTTAGCACATGACCAATATATTGGATCTGTTGGGCCAGAAAATAGCTGGTAGTAAATATCCTGGCCTTTGTAATGCCCCATTTAACACAGACAGTCCCGTTGGAGTCTATCAGCCCACCCAGAAAGTCCATTAGCCACCGTTTACTGAACTTATTGAACCCCGGCTTCAGCCTTTTCTGCGGCGTGGAACCACGAACAAGATCGCGTATTTGGCCGGCGTGCTCCAGGGGATATTTGGTAATCACCCTGTCATGCACACGGCAATCCGGGTCTATGCTTGCCATCTTCCCTGTAATCCTATCACCAAACGACTGTCCGGCCAAAACAGCAATACGGGCGGCGATTGGCATGTCCGTGTATTCAGCTGTACCATTTCCTGTCCCGCGGCAGCCGTCGCCGGCATACAGGCCCGCAATATATCCATGGACGTCGGGGTCTTGCGCAGTCCCGGTAACATCGTTTATGCTGACCTGGATGGCATGATATTCCCGGAGATCCGACGCAACAACCTCCCGCTGGACCATTTCTATTTCAGACGGCTGCCTGCCCGGGGAAGCGTCGCGTAAATCGGCAACCCACATCGGATGGTTTGCCTGGCATAAATGCGAAAAGCCGTTCTTGGTTACCACCAAAAGCATCCTGTCATGCGGCTCATGCTTGTCCCATGACAGCGCCCTCACCTCGCAGTCCGCGTCAAGTACGGTATCGGCGGGACTCATGTCGGCAAAGGCAACCCAATTCCCTTTTGCGTCAACATAATGCCCGCTTTGACAACGCATCGTCATTTGTGTTGCAGGCTCGCTTAGCGCTTCGGCGGACTCGACGCCGACATTATCGCCCACCTCCGGCTGTTTGCCGCCGTAATGTACGCCGTAACATTTCGCGCATATGCCGGACGGCGCCTCACAAGTAGTCGGGCTGCGCAGCCTTACGTTCTTTCCGGTCAGCCTGGCCGCTATCTGTGGAGTAATCAGGGTGTTCTTGGGGTACCCGAACTGCCGCGTCGCCGTGTACCTGTCAACCATATCGCGCGGGTCTGTTATCACAAGACCTCTACCGGTTCCACAATCATCCATCGTAATGACACTGGAAAACGCCCCGGCAACAAGCTGCTTTGCCAGGGCTCCCGGCTCTGCGGTCATAAGAGCCCTGTCTATTACGCCTTTTCTCACGGCAGGCATGGAAGCCAAATATGAACTCAATCTCATGCCACGGCTGAAATTGCCGCCTATGAACATCGGGATGGGCGTATCGTCTATATTCTGGAGCTGCACGGGGGCGCCCAGCATTTGCCTCAGGTTGGCGGCCCCGCCTTTTGCCCCGACCCGCACCATTTCAGCAAGCGCGGAATCGGACTTGACAACCTCGCCATCAAACGCCTTCCTGAGATTGTCCAGTTGTCCGACAACCGCAGACGATCTGGTGTCTTCCAGTTTTCTTGCAGCCCTTTCAAGTTTCTCTATCGGCTTCAGATCGCTCAACCCAATCGAAAACCCCGTATCCAGGGTCTTTGAAAACGCCATGTTGCTCAACTTGTTTATGGTAGACTCGTATTCACTTGCAGACGACTCGGACAAGTCCCTGAAAAACATATCCCACCCCCTCTTATTTTCCGGCAGCTTCATGCCGGCGTATTTCGGGGGCAGTGCGTCGCGTATCCACGCCTGGCCTATGGATGTCCTTTTACCGCCTATAATTACGCTGTCGTTATATGACATTTTGCCGGCGTCATACGCTTTCTGGGCGTCAGACAGGCTTTTGAATTTTATGTCAGTGGTTTTTCCGTCGGCCCTTGCAAGCCTGTACAGCGTCAGAATACCTTCGTTGCGTATCGTGTTTATAACGTCGTTGGTCCTGGGGTTGATCAGGTGCAAAGAGGGAACCATGTTTTTGGCGTCCCGTTTGCCGGCCTCCGTAATGGGAACATGCAGCATCATCGTGTCCCATACCTTGAAGCCGCAACCGGCTATGAATTTCTTGTTATCGACGGTTATATCATAAGCCGTCATGGGGCCCTTCTTTATGATGTCGTCTATAAAGTCGTAGTGCTTTGCGCGTTCGAGTTCCCTGACCCACGCGGAAAACCGCTTATCGGGTATATCGACGTCCTGTATCATGTCGCGTATCTCGTTTACCGTTGCGCTCGTCTTGCCGGCAACGGCCTTGACGCCGGACTTAATCAGGGCGTCTGCAACGCAGGCCGGTATGGCAACCCTCCACTCGATTGCGTCTCTGCGTATACAGTATTTTATCGATTTGGGAATATCCAGCGACATGAGCAGATCGACATCGTCGCGGTTAAAAACAGCCATCCTGCCCCTGCGCGGCATCCTTCTGAACACAGGAATAGCGCCTATGGATCGCAGGGCAAAATCGAATATGCCGAGCGAGGCGTCACTGACAACAAGCCTGTACGCAACACCTTCGGTCCTGGGAAAAATCTCGCGTGCTGCGCCCCTGAGCAGCCCGGAGACGAAAGCAAAGCGTACCACATGGGAGCCGAATATAACGGAATCGGGAACCGTGATACCCTCGGGCCTTTCAGAGCCTGCGGCCACTTCTTTGCCTATCTTAATCGCTTCTTCCGGGGTTACGCTGATTTTACATGCCCGGGCAGGCCAATTAACCGCCAGCTTAAACGCCCTTCCCACGCTGGCGTTGAACCGGTCTTCGCTCATATGGTCGTCAGCTGCTATCAGGCTGTAATCACCAGATAACCCCATAACCCTGCCGCTGAACGTATGGGCGAAATAAACGCTATCCAGCTTATGCTCCGTAAACACCGACGGCGAGACAAACTGGTAGTTGTCATCAAGAACGTCCACGGGCTTTACCGGATATTCGGTAATACGTTTATGTGATATTATCTTATTCTTATCCTTGAGCTTCTTGATAAACGGATACGACACATTGCCGTCCAGGTCCCTGACCAGCAGACGGCATACTATGCTGTCGCCATCGTGGTCCAGGTTGTAACCCTCGTTGATAAGGGGGTTTGTTCTGAGCGAGTTGCCCTTGACCATCTTGGGGTAAAACGCAAGCATGGAGAACTTATGAAGGGACGGCGCCCTGTTGACGACTACCGGGGTGTCGGACATGACCTTTTCCAGCGTTCTCCTGGCCGTCGTCGTTCTGCCCTCAACCTCCTTTTTGGCGGCTGCGGGCAAAAACCCGCGGCGGGACAGGTCCCTGGTTACGTGCGGAGCATACAGTCCCCACGCCATATCCTCGGGCATACCGATTTCGTTTATACCGAAGTTATGATCCGGGGTCGCGACAGCAGAAGCCGAGTAGTCCATTCTCCTGGACATCAGCTTGCTTTGGAACAGACCGTACTTGTTCCTGGTCCCCTTGATGACACTTATCGCCCCGCGCCCAGCCCTGAAGTCGCCGTCTTCTATGTCATGAAGCCCCACAACTATGCCGACCGCGTCTTTCAGCTTGTCGTGATACGCCCGGCGCTCCTCGGCGGTCATATATTGCTTGTCAATGTTGTTTACAAGCAGGAGGTTTTTGTACGCCTTGTTGATCGGGCTTTCCTCGATCGAGCCGTCCGGAAGCGGATACACCGGCCTGAACATGGGCGGGAGAACCGGAACCTTGGTTATAACGAAATCCTCAAGCGGCGTCTTCGAGCGTATCGCGGCGCGAAGCGCCTTTGCGGATTTCATTGTAATGGCCTTGGGCTCCGCCTGTTTCCTGTTTTTATCCTGCACCAGCTTCAGTACGTCCGCGGGCTTGTGTTTCGCCAGAACATCTCTTATCTCGCTTCCGGTCATCTTGCGCGGATCATGGCCGAGAGACGACACGACGCTGTTGACAAAGTCCTCGTAAAGCGGGTGGACAATCGGCTCCTGTAATTCAATCGAAGCCCATTTTTGACCGTGTATCCCGCCGGTGACGCCCTCATCAAACAGTCCGCCAGCCTCCGGCGCCAGGTCCTTGGCCCGTATGCCGAGCGGATGCTTGATCGTGCCGGCGGCTATCGCCTTTACGTCCTTGTCGAGCATTGGCGAGAATTTGATTCTGTCCCTTGAGGCGTCTACGTTCACCCCTGCGGCCTTCAAATAAGACATCAACTGTTGGTTTACATAAGAAGGCTTCGGGGGGGGAAGCGGCATACCGCTTTCGTACGCAGCCCAGAACGCCGGGTCGTTGGAGCTTCTTCGTACGGAGTCTTCGAGAAAGTTGTCCGCGCCGTGCGCCATAAGCGCGTATACCGCCATCGCGTCTTCCGACTTGGCACTCTTGTTTGAACCGGTCACCCGTATCGGCTGCTGGTCCACCGAGTATCCCTCGCGCTGCCTTACGGAGAACTTTTTCATTACCGGGTGGTTCAGCTTATAAATATGGGTGTTGCCAACGAAAGAGTTTATCTTTTTGTTTGTTACCGGATCAACAACGATCTCCTTGTCGGACACGCCGTGTTTTTCCATTAGCTGCCTGACAAACTCATAATTGTCCTTGCCGAACTGCTCCACCTCAACCGGCTTGCCGGTCTTCTCGGCCACCTTGCCGGCAATGGCCTCCCATACCTGGCCGACGTTCATTCTGGACGTAATGCCTATCGGGTTCATCAGAATATCGACCGGGCGCCCGTCTTCCGTGCGTATCATGGAGTCGTCGGGTATTATCTCGGCTATGATGCCCTTGTTCCCGTGGCCCCCGACCAGCTTGTCGCCGACCCGGGCCGGCTCGTCGGATTTGACGTAGATTACTTTTTTGTTGCCGCGCTGTACTATATTCACTACCTTGCCGGTTACCGGCTGTTCCCACTTGAGAGAGTGATCCCGGTACGGCTTGGCAAATCTCTTGTCTATCGCCGCCAACTTCTTGCGGGCCTCGTCCTCCATGGCCCTGGACAGGGCCAGGTAAATCGGCTGGCCTGGCTTTATTTCGGAGCCTACGGCCGGGAGACCCTGTTCGTTGAGATGCTGAATGTCGTCTTTCTTGTAGGAACCCGGGGCGATGGTCAGAAACTTGCGCTTGCCAAGCAGCGTATTATCGTCCACTTCGTACTGGTACATGTGCTGGGACGTAAGTTTCTGTGCGGCTGACTCGCTGATGGCTATGGCGTCGTCATACGTGGCGGACAGGTACGGCATATAGGCGACTCTCAAGTTACGGCCCAGCGTAAGCGATTTGCCGCCCCTCGTGAAATTGGTTTCGCTTATGACCTGGTTGGCTTTTACTGAATCGCCTTTCTTGACAATTGGGGATTCAGTCATATATGTGTTATCATTGAACGGGTATTCTGCGGCAAAGCTCACCGCGTGCTTTTTACCGTCGGTTCCGCGTATGTTTACGGTATACCCGAGCCTGTTCTTGCGTATGCTGGTGACCCTGCCGTCAACCGGAGACGAGTGGCCTACGCCGGCACCTATGATAGCGTTCATTGGCGCGTCTGTTTCCGGGATCTTTGATAAAACGAGGGGGGTTTCGGCTTCTTTCAGGGGGAGCGCCTGTGAAACCATTTTATTCGCCATCAACAGCCTGTTGCCCTGGTCCGACGACATAAACGGCGACAACAGCGACCCGAACGAAAACGTCTGAACCGGAGTCACCAGGTAATCTATCTCCTTCTTGGCTGACCGTACGACCTTTCCGTCCTTGAAGGATATCATGTTCTTTTTACCGGAAGTAAACTCGTCATGAGTGGATATCGTCTTGCCTTTCAAGTCTTCGGGCGCAAGTTCGACTCTCCTTTTCTTGTTTACATCATAAAAGTTCGAGACCAGCTGGTTGCCCTTCTTTGTCGCCCCCGCGGTCAGCTGCAGGGAGACGCCGACCTTGAAGTTGTCGGGCGTTGATACGGGATCTATGTACCCAAACGTCGACGGATGCACGTTCCTGACGTCAAGGGTAATCTGGTTCGGGTCCCGTATGGCCCCGGCGCCAGTCATAACCACCCTGGACGCCCCGGAAAGCGCGGTAACGGGGTTTGTCTGCTGCGCGTACTGGACTATACCCGCATCATCGTCATGCTTAAAAAAAGACAGGACCTGGTCGCTTAGCGGGGTTACCACGGACTTGATTTTATCCCGCGACATCATCCGCCTGGCTATCCTGTTTTTATAGTTTGACGCAAACTTGGGCAGGGCTATACGCTCAACCAGAAAGTCGTCGATGCCGAACACCGAGTTGTTTTTCAGGTCGCGTACGTCGTCAATCTCGCGTTTCCCTCTGTAAACGTCAAGGAGACCCCTTGTCGCTTTCAGGAGTACATCGCCGGTAACTGTCTCGTCTTTTACGCCCAATTTGTCCTTTATCGCAGGGCCGACAATCGTGTTTTCGGTAAAGTGCTTTTTCAGCTCTTCCAGCTTCTCGGGCGAGTACTTCTCCCCGAACAGAAACGCCTTGGTCGCCTTCCCAAGCTCTTTTTCGCTATCGACCTTTGAGATTGCCTTGAATATCTCTTCGCCCAGCTCGGCTTTTATCCTGTCGTCGCCAACGCCGAGAAGGCGCAGGACGGGATACACGCCTATCTTCGGCCCGACGTCGATATACATCTGTCTTGACGCCGGGTCCATCTTTACGGAGAACCCGCGCCCTTTCCTGACATTGAACCGTGCGCGCCTCTCGCCGGTCTTGGACTCTTCTTCAAAAAACACGTTCTGTTTCAATCGAAGCTGGAGCGGCACCTGGTAGTCGTTGCCTGAAACCACGTAGGTGAGAAAATTCGTCAACTCGGGAACGGTCAGGATATTGACTTTATCCCTGTCTATAACCTTGCCGTCCTCTTTCATGACCATGGACGCCTGGAGTCTATTGCCGAAGGTTCTGCCCGACAGCTTGGCTCCCAGTTGCTTAAGCGTATCGTCCGGGGTGACGTCCGTTGTCTGTGTAACGTCGACAATATCCAGTTCCCTGTTCTTTGCCTTGATGGGAAACAGGCCTTTTATCGCCTGTGATATCCTGTCGATGTCCGGTTTTGGAAACCTTCTCGCGAGATCCGACACGTATTACCCTTTCATTTTGGCCGCCATTTGCTTAACCTTGGCGACAACGGTCGGCCAGTAGTGCTTGTAATTCTTGTCTATCTTGTGTTTCATCATGTTCCAGAGCGCTTCAATCCTGTGAAGCGGTTTCCCTGTCTTGGCGGCTATGCTTTTTAGCAGTGGAAGCGGCATGACTATATCCTTTCTTTGACAACAAGTACGTCCCGTTGGACCGTATAGGAATCCAACGGACTGCCCGGGAAAGCCACGTTTATCTCGTATTTATACGCGCCGGGCTCAAGATCAGTATCGTTGGGCCATAACTTGGTATACGCGTAGCCTTTATGAGACGCCTGGTCCGGGATGGTCATCTCCTGCTGTATAACCTCCGTGCCGGTGGCGTCCTTTACAATAAACATAACGGTGCAGCCGGCGAGATCTACAACGTCGTCCTCGGACGCACCGGCATAGACCTTTGCGGTTATCGGCAATGAGTTGCCGCGAAACACTTCAAGATTCTTCATGAAATTCTCCCTGACTTACAACTGACCAAAGCTTGTATTGGAATACCCTGCTGTGTAATTCGCCAACCAGCGCGGTCGGCACAGCCGGAGCCCTGGGTACGGCGTAAACAGGCGTTAGCCACGAAGACATCAAGCCAAGCGCGCTGGCATATCCGGTAAAAACATATGATACGTTATTGTCGAGTCCCGCAACCATAATAGCCCCGGAACCAAGACGGCTGAGCTCCTCAGACTCCGCGCTCCACGCGCCGTCGATACTCCGCTTGTACCGTATGTATGTACGTGTGGACGGGCTTGGGCTTGAAACGTAAAGCGTTATGTTTCCGTCGCCGGGCTCGGGAGCGGAGCCCCATGACGGAGCCGGCGGGCTTGCGAGCGTTCCGGCAAACCCGTCGCCCTGTGGACCGTACAAAACCCCGACCAGCACCTTTTCTTCGGGCGCATCCACCCTGTTGCCCGTATATTCGCCTTCCGCTCCGTAGGTTACGCCGTCGGCAACGTTATCTTCTGATACTTCGTCATACAAACCGGCGTTGTCTACGCCCCATTCCTTCCACGCCTGGCCGGTTATCGCCCTTTGAGGTGCCGGCCATGTGTTTGTCTGGGCCAGCGCGGCTTGCACTGTGTCTGGGTGTACCGCAACGCCCCCTGCGTTGCGTGCCAGCAGTTTTATATGCCAAACCGAGTCTCCTGGGGGCAGCCAACAGTGGATTACCGCGTCAGCGGGGTCGCCCATGCCGACAAGATAGGTGTAGTCTGCGGTCGTCGGCGCGGCACCCTGCCGTGCGTAGATTTCGATGCTCTGCGCGCCCACGATGTAGCAGCCGCTGATGTCGATGTCGAGGCGGTTGTAGAGCGTGTTGGCGACGACGGTGTAGTCGCCGGTGAAGGTGGGGGGTGTGCCCGGATACGCTACCACGGTGCCTTCGTGAGCGCCGATGGACGGGTTCACGGCGTCACGCGCATTGCCGTCGATGTCGTAGTCAATCCCCGCAACCGGCGTTCCGGCATGGTACAGGGCGCTTGACGTGAGGATACGCGGGTTGACGTGAAAGATATTGTTATCGTTATCATGCCAGAACGCCAAATCAGCGATGGGCTGGTTGATGATGTTGCCCGCCCCGCCCCAGCCGTCCGCCGTGGCGTCAGTGCTTGCACAGAATGTTGCCGTCGGGTTACCACTCACAAACATGGCAAAGTCCGCTGTGGTGGCCAAAGCCGATACACAGTTGGTCAGCGTCAAACCGGCGGAGTATATTCCAAAGCCGTATTTGCCGCCGAATGACGTACAGTTCACGGCTTTTATGCGTGCTGTATGCACTGCCTCGCCGCCGGAGTTCCCAAGTATAAAGCCTATGCTGTTCTCTATCTGAATCGTGATGCAGTTTTCAAACTCACAGGTATCATGCATTATCACCCCATACACGCGAAACGCCTCTCTCCCCCCATAACTAATAAGCCGTTTACACTTCACTCCTGCGCCTGCTCCGGTGGGTTCATATCCGACAGTATATGACCCCACCAGCGTCAGGTTACGTATCTCTGCCTGCGTGACCTGTAAGGCCAAGTCGCCGTTGTAGAATATCGAATTCCACAGCATCCCACAACGTTGCTGCGAAAGCCCACCGATAACAGATACGGCCTTTGTCGTGTTGTAAGTAGCATGGTTGCCCGCACGGTGCCATGTATCGCCCGCAAGAGTGGCATACCAAAGCATCAGCCTGTCGTTCACCGCCATAGCCGCGTGAGCGAGTGCAATTGTATTGTAGTTATTCGGCGCGGCCTGAAGTGTCGGCACAACCCTGTCGTCGTCATTCCAGTCAGCACTTGGGAACGCCGTCCCGCCGATGTCGAAGTAGTATCCCCCGGCCTCCGTGCCGCCCTTGCCGGTTATCGCCGCACTTGTTTCCGTGGTCTGGTTGTAAAGATAGTGACTGCCGTCCACCGCCATATCGCCATACAACTCCCAGTCAAAGTCGTAAGGCGAAAACGTCACTCGCACCGCACCTGCGCCGTTGTCAGCAACGGTGACTTGCGGCCCGAAACCTGCCGTAAAGGATGCCATCAGCGCGCCTCCAACTTCCTCGCCACCTCGTACCCACGACGAACAAGCTCATCCGTCAGCACGGTATCGTCATAAACCGTCATGTCCTGCTTTGCCGCAGGGTGGCGCTCAAGCAAATCCTCCGCCGTCCAATCCTCCGCGCGGCAGTCAAATGTCCGCAGCGTGTCCGGGGACAGCTTCGGATGTTGCGATACCGGCAACACGTCCACGATTTCGCCGGTCTTGCGATGCCTGCATACCCATACCCTCATGTTATTCCCCCTCGTGGGGCGGAGGGAGCTGAGGATGGGCTTCGAGCGATAGCATTATTTTTTACCTCTCTTTACCTTTGGCGCCACAACCGGCTTGATGATATTTGCCACGCCGCGCTCTATGGCCTGAACCGATTGCTCGTCCAGGTACGGCGCGGCGGCATGAACGGCTTCATGTATCAGGGCCGCCAGCATAGCCGAAAAACCCAGGCCCCTGTATACCAAAATAATCTTTCTATCGTAATTACACGTCGCTACAGCGTTTTTGGGCAGGTTGCCCTTATGAACAAACCGCACCCTCCACGCCTTGTTTTTGGGGTAGGCAAGACCAGACTCCGGAATGTTAACGCTTTTCCTGTCGTTGGCGTCGGTCATCGCGGGCTCCTTATAAAATTATAACCCGGAGCCGCCCATTATTTGGCTGGAGGCGCCGCCCCGACAAACCACCTGTACGGCAGGCAAATGCGCTCCAGAAAATCCTCCCATCTCTCGTCTGACATTGAATTTACGTCTTTGCGGGCAATGTAAGCCTTGACGTTTCCGACATATATCTCACAGTAAACCTCCCCCTCAATCTCTGCAAACTTAACGCTTGTCGCCCTGCGGAGCCTTTCGTACCTATCCAGCCCCATGTCCGCCTCCCCATAAGTCGTTTACCTAAAACAAGTTATTGCAAATTGGCTCACGCCTTGCCAGCTGCCTCAACTCGTCATCCGTCCAGTGTTGCGCATAGAAGTGCGGGGCGTCCAGATTCAACGGCCTTGCCCGGCCCCAGCCGAACGGAAATGTTTTATATGGGACCCCCGCATCTATAAACATCTTCTCACAGGCGGCTTTTGGTACAGTTGTCAGCTTGTACAGGAACTCGGGAATAAGCCCATACGGCACAAAAACAAGACTCTGTTGAAGTTTCCACGGCAAAGGCTTACACCCCTCGTGGTGTATCCCGCCAACCAATATGTGGTCATCCGGCAACCCGAGAATGGCGTCAATTATGCCGTCGCCTATAATCAGGCAATCCTGTTCGACATATAAAAAAGAGCAGTTACATGCCCAGGCGTAATGGGCGCCAAGCATAAAGCCCCTCATCCAGCCGTTATACCCGTTGTTCTCTTTGACCGGCTCGCCAACCTGGTAATTTCTGTCGAGGCTGACCCACTCCTCCCTTGGGTCTTTGTCCGGCTTTATCGGGGCATTCGAGTCAACTATGATTACCCTTTCCGGCTTGGCGTATTTGAATACGCAATGTTTCCATACTTCATGAAACTTCGGCGCCCTGGAAAGAGCGGAGCCTTTCTTGTATTTTGAGTTTTCGCCATACCACCACCCTGAACCTATTACGTATCTCGCCGGCACGCTAGGCCTCCTTTGTCCCGCGCAGTGTAATTTCACACGCCCTCGATATTTGGTCCTTAACCGCGAATCCCGCAGCCGCCATTTCGGCGGTAAGCGTCTTGCGCGTGTATCCCCACCTGTGTTCCATGTGCGCGCCCTTTTCCTGCCACCCATAAAAGCCAGCCATTGCGTGTTCAAAATTACCCGTATTCACAAACTGCGACCTGCCGTCCGGGTCCAGTAATTGTCTCGCATGATACTCAAGGTCCGGCACGGTCACGACGCAAAACCCGCCAGGGATCAACAATCGGAACCATTCTCGCAAAGCCTTTCTGGCATTGGATTTATCCAGATGTTCAAGGACGTGTCTGGCTTTTATTTCGCTCACAGATCCATCAATGAGTGGCACGTTGGTCGCATCACACACGATGTCTGCGCTAGAAACCAAATCGACCGCAATATATCCCGGCGCGGGATTGCGCCCTCCCCCGATATCCAGCCTGACTATATCACGCGGTCCGCCGGGGGCGCTCAGCACGATAATCTGGTAAAAATATCTTCTGCCCGGCTGCGCCCATCCGCCTCTGTACGCAAAGCCGACATCCGCGGCCCACCCCAACATCTGCTCTTTGGTCAGGTTAAACCATTTATGAAACTGGTTCCGTTTGTCCTTTTCGTTTAACGGGAACGATATTACGGCGGTGCCGCCTGGATTTAGAGCGCCCATGATGCGTCTCAGTGTTTCGCGCGGCTCGACAGACAAGTGCTCGATGGTTTCCAGGCAAACCACCGTATCATACCTCCCAAGGCTTCCCCAGTCGCCGGCCAGGTCCGCGACGGCAAAGTCGATATTATCTGATTTACGCCAATACTGTTTTGCGAACTCCACCGCCCCTTCGCTGACGTCGACGCCAAGCACGGCACTCCCGTTTTGGGCAAGCAAAGAAGACCCATACCCGCACCCACAAGCGGCGTCAAGAACTTTACCGCGCGCAAAGCCGCAGGCGTATTTATATCTCTCTACGTGGCGGGGCTCTATCGCGTCCAATGTCGTCTGTGTCTGTCGTTCTTCAGCCATAAAGGACCTCTGTTGTGGTTATTGTTTTCATGGTTTCCTCACTTTCATATCGTGCTCAAGCGGGCTGCGTCCGTCGTACATCTCCGTACCGGGAAAAGACACGAACTTGTACCATCCCTCGACTTTGATCCTGGCTGACGCAATAAGGTCTTTGGTGGCCTGCGCGTCATCGGGGGTTTCAAATGGATAACCATGCATGAACGACGCCGCACACACCATACCAAGCTCCCGGCACCAAGCTGCCACTTGGCGATACATGTCGACCGTCATACCCTTGCCCAGCAACTTCAAAATACGGTCGCTTCCGCTCTCGGCGCCAAAACGCACTGTTCTCATTCCCATCTCGCGAAGGCGGACCAGAGTCTCCCGTGTAAGCGTATCTGCGCGGACGAAACCCCTCACGCCAAACCTCTTATTCCACTCCCTCCGCATCCAACCCTCGTATAGCTTGACAAACCTGGCCGGCGGCACGATAAACAAATCATCCAAAAAATATATCGTGTTGATGCCATCGTATTCCGATATATAGCGGTCTATTACGGCAAAAACGTACTCCGCTGAATGATACCGCGCACCGCGCCAGAACGCCTGAGACGTACAGAACTTACAATGAAACGGGCATCCCCGCGAAGACATGACCGGCAGCCAGCCGCGAGTTACCCCGCCAAGATCCGGCGGTTTCAGCGCATCCACGTCTGCGATATTCGCCATTCGTATCTTTTTGGGAAGATCCCGACCGCCAATTATTGCATTAAACGCCGCTTCGCCTTCACCGACAACAATATGTTTGAATGGGTAATCCTCAAGACCGTCCCACAGCGTACCCATTCCGCCCACGATAACCGGCGACTTGCTGTCAAGCGCTATTTCGACGGCCTCTTTTAGCCCGACGGCGCCGCTGGACAATGCCACCATATCACAGGACCTGAGATCATCCCTGGATCTCGTATATACATATTCGTGTCCGGCCGGGGCGTTGGCGATAAGACATCCTATTCCCATGGGTACGCGCGAATGCAACCGGCTGCATTCTCCTCCGCACTGATAGAAACAAACGCGCATTTCAGTTCCCGATAAATACTTCTTGAAACACCCTGTTCTCGCGCAAAGAATCTTCCGGCGAGTCAAGCTGAATCTGCCTGTGAAACACAAGCTCATATAAAAATGAGTTTATCGCATTTCGCGGCGGCTCAAACGCATCAATATCGTTCAGCCTGCCGTAATCAGAATGGCACTCCAGCACTACATTATGATTGGTAAACAGTCCGACGCCGCACGCGGCCACCTTTTTGCCGATTGCAAGCGATTCAAGCAAAACCGTCGAGTTTATTCCGACGACCTGCCTGGCATTTCGCACAAGGCTGGTGGTGTCCACGTCGGAAACGATTACGCTTCTCCTGGCCTGCAGCTCGTCGCCGCGCCTGCGCGGATGTTTTTTGAATACGATCGGCCCGTTTATGTAATATTCACAAAAATGGACAAATTCCTGCATATTTGAAAAACGTGAGTTCGACACTATGTTTGTATCGCTGTCCACCTGAAGAGGCACAAACGTAAAATTTTCCGGCTTTTCCGTGCTGCGTTCATACGGGCCACATGCCTGCAGGCATTTATATAGGGCTTCGGTTCGCTGTTCGCTTATCGGCCCGGGGCGGAAATCGCGTATTTCAGATTCGGCGTTTATGCCTTTTCTGTCCAGATACATGGTTTTGCCGGAAAACGAAATCGGCGCCCCCGGAAACCAGCCACACTCGGCGAACAGGAGGCGCGCACCGATCCTGGATTTTATTATAGAGATATTATCACGCTGAAACCCAAAAGATCCGTTCCAGACTATGATAAAATCACAATCGTCGATACTGCGCGACGGCAGCCACGCAAGGTCTTTCTTTCCGCAAATGCCGGCCACGTTGTATCCTGCAGCCGACAGGAACGGGGTTATCACGTTCATGTACCCAAAATGCTCTTTGTTCCAGTATGCAAGAAACACGTTCATTGTTTCAGCGCGTCCAATATCTTTTTTGTCCTGTTTTTGTATGTATGTTCGGATCTGGACCTGATATACGCGTTTTCGGCTATGTGCCGGCACAGCTCATTGTCTTTATGCAGGGCGTTGGCTTTTTCAAGCAGCTCATCATATGAGCCGTATAAAACAATCTCTTTGTCCGGCTCGAACTCCAGGTCCATGCCCACGCAATACGGATGCAACACGCAGCCGGCGTAACCCGTCGTTACGTAAACCCTGTTCGACCAATAGCCCGGATAATCATATATCGTGTATCCGTCCGGCAGGCGGTGCAGGGCGACCATCACGGAGCGTTGGTGGCAGAGATTAAACAGGTCCTGCCTGAAATACCTGTTCTTCCCGGAATCGCCAAGCACGTCTATCCCGTTACCAAGCAAGAAGTCTTTCAGACTTTTGCTCCGACCGTTCTGAAAGTTGCCGACAAACACCGGGCGACCAAAAGACCTTTCCTGCGGCCTTACCAGGCCAAGCAGCGGCTCGCACCCCTGCATAACCCGGATGGCCTTTTTACATTGAGGAACGCCGCCGGTATGAAACGTAAAATCCACCATATCCGAACACTCAAGAAACAGCCGCAACTTCTCTTCGCCGTGCACCAACAGAGCGTCAAATGTTACATTGGCGCTTTTGGCCGCAACGCGTTTTGTCGCCCTTATAACGTCAGGGTCAAACACCGCGTAATACATTACAGCGTCGTACCCGCCAAGAAGGTTCATCTTGGCGATTATCTGCCGGCTTGTCAGGGCCCCACCGCGTTCGTCCAGTATGTTAAGCATGTCGCATGTGGCGCCATTCTGCCTGAACCCATACTGCTCCCAGACCTCGGTACTGACTGCGATGCCGGGCCTGTTTTTACCCACTATTAGTATTTTGAACACGGCATATTCCTTCTTCTATCGCAGAAACGGTGTCGTCGATGTTCACAATAGACAACGGCACAAACGAGTTAACAACCGCGCGGCGGTTGGCTACGGGTATATGAATAAACTCCCGTGAGATTTCGTTCATCGGGGGGTCGTCGGTGGTTATAACCACGCATCCGGCCCTTTGGGCCTCGTATAGCCCCAGACCCAGGCCTTCGCGTTTGGTTGGATAAAGGAATATGTGTGAAGCCCTGTAAAAACCCAATACACGGTCTCTTGATATCGTGCCGACTTCCACCAGAATATTATCGGCGCCTTCGGTCCATTCCGGGGGCACCTGGGTTTGGGTTGTTATAACCAGCCTGACGTTTTTGCTATTGCGCCATTTCTTTAGAAACGCCTTAATGGCCAGCTCCGTGTTTTTGCGTTCATGCAGTCCGCCCCAGCCCCTGTTGTGATATATCTGAACAACGCTGTTATCCCGGGGGCCGCCCGGCTCCACGTCGTAAGCCCAGTCAACGTCCGCAACTATTTGTATGTTGCCCATGTCGCGGAACAACTCCGCCGTTTTCGGCGTCGGAAACAGTATCTCGTCATACAGCTTGAGGTTTTTGGCGTGTTGATGCTGAACAATCTCCCAGTCCACGAAATCGGCCATATATTCGACTTCGGGCCTTAGTGCACTTACCGGGAGGTGGGAGCCCTCGAACGTTAAAAGCTCTTTTATTTTGTTTTGGCGGATCCATCTCACCGTCTGTACCGGCCTTGGCGGGGCAGCGGCGGGGTAGGTTATATCAGACATCGGGAAATCGCCCGGACTGGCCGGCCGTGTTGAATTATGGGAAAAATACTTTACGTTATCAACGCCCAGGTAATGCAGAAAAGCCCGGGTGTTGTACCATAGTCCCCGCTCAAAACACGTAGTTACAACGCCGATCACAGGCCCACGCCCACAATCCCCCAGATATACTCTTTATCCTCTCTGGACTTTGAGACGGCCATGTCTTCCTGTCTCAGTTTCCTGGCTTCGTGGTGGGTTTGGTCCATCTCTCCCTTGAATTGCGGAAACGCCGGATGGTAATGATGAAGAAGAACCTGCTCCGTATAGTCCAGTATGCCCATCTTCTCGCCGAAGCGCTCAAGCTCCTGGGCGGCGAAATGATAATATTCCGGGCAGTACAGCTGTCCGTCCGGAAACCAGTCAAGCACTTTGCGCCCAATAAGGACCACTCCTGCCTTACAGGAGCCCTCCGGCTCCTGCCTGAAGCCGATGATACCCTTTTGCCCGGGAAACGCCTCCAGGCGCCTCCTGGCGATCCCTATGGCGCCTGGAACAAGGGTTATATCGTCAGTTGCGACAAGCAGGGAATGAAAGCTTTGGAGCATAATGCTTTTTATAAGGTTGTTTCTTATTTTAACAGACCCGACGTGCTCTTTAAATGTTACTACCGTCACCCGGTATTTAAGATTGATTCCACATAAGCCGTTTGCGGTGTTATCCTCGCCGTCCGCCCCGATAAGCACCTCTATCGGGATCCCGTCCTCACTGATTGACCTTAAAAAACGGATAAGCTTGTCTACGCGGTTCCTGGTCGGAACAATGATAATCGTTTTGTCGGGGCCGACTGGCACAGCCCCAAGGCTTTCTCGCGGTTTTGCATCCATCATACCTCTCCTTGTAAAATTATACGTACCGGCCGGTTATTTGTTGATCAGCCTCTCAAACTTCTCCCATTCCTCGTCGGTGCGCAGGGCGATCTCGCTTGCGGGCAGCAGTACCCTTACATTACAATTGGGCAGGATTATCCGATAAAACAGTTTCCCGTCAATCATAACCCGGCCATTGCCGTTTACCATTTGCACGAGCCCGTGTATGCGTTCTTTGATTTGATTTGTCATTTTGGTCTCCTTATGCTACACTAAACCCAACGGCAGGAACCGCAATATGCGAAAGCGTGGCTCCGTCCGCAAACGTGACGGGCAAATCTCCGTAAGTTCCGGCCAAAACATACGAGCCATGCCATAATCCACCCATCTCACACCCCAACATCAAAAGCCACCGTAATGCCTCCGCCGAGAAGCAAAATGGCGCCGGCCCGGAAAGGGGTCGGCAGCGCGCCATATGACCCATCCAAATAAAACAGATTGGGCATCCCAAAGCCGGGATACTCCCAGTCTCCGGTGCTGCGTATTTTCATTCGTCCAGACATCGTCACCCCACGCCCCCCCCCGGGCAGCAACATGTCTTGCGCTTCTATGCGTTCACCTGAAATACGTTAATCCTGCTGAGTACATGTCGGTCGCCGCCAGGGTTTGTAAAACCAAGCCGAATGGTAGTAAGTACACCAGACCCACCCTCTACTGGCTTGAGTATACCGCCGCCGGTCACCTCAACCAAAATATTTGATGTATCATATGTCTGCCCGTATGAGTTCATAAAACAAGGCCTCTCGTTGGTTGCCCCGGAATCCAGGCATACATCCATGGTAAACGTAAAATAATGGTTTCTGTTCCACGCCAAACTCGCCAGATATGGGCCGAACCCGGCCGGGTTATCGCCCACGTAGCCATAAGAATTGCCTCCCCGCGCCATTGTGCAATAGCGATATGCTCCGGCGGTCGTTATTACACCGGTACTCGTCCCCACGGCAACATACCACCATGCGGCGGTATTATTCGGAGAATTATCAGCAAAACCACTCCAATGTATTTGATAACGACCACCAGCATCCAGATTTGTTATATCAATATAATCGCCAATATTCGTCGTACCACTGAATACCTTTTTCGCCCCCCTGTTGACTGTACGCGCCAGACTTTCAGGCATCCAGCCGATAGCCAACCTGTTATCGCCGTCCGCAATCGGTATTTTGTTCGCCGCAGGCACAGCGGTGGCATTCGCAGGGTCTTCCACCACTTTGACATTGGCATCAAGGGAGGCATAGCCATTGGCCACGCCTTTGTTTGCGGCGGCTTCATGGCCGGAATGCGGGGCGGCTGCCGCAACATGTGCATCCAAATCAGTGTGTGACGTGCTGCCGATATTGGATAATTTGGTATGGTCAATTTGTGCGCCGTCCCCGCCGTCATGGTCATGCGCATTACCGTTGGTAACACCCTCGGCGGCGGGAGCAAACTCCGCGACGTTATGCGTGACTATATCGCCCTGGCCCTCATGGTTATCCGTGTCTGCGATGTTATGCTTTTTCTTGTGCGGCATATCACTCTCCAACCGTCAGATAGCCGTGCGCTGTCGCCTGCACGGTGTCCGCGTGTACGGCTATGCCTTCGGCGTTACGCGCCACCAGTTTGATGTGCCACGGGTCGCCGCTGGAGAGCGGCAGGCCCGAAGGCTGCATCCACGCGTAGATTGTGGCGTCAGCGGGGTTGCCCATGCCGACAAGATAGGTGTAGTCTGCGGTCGTCGGCGCGGCACCCTGCCGTGCGTAGATTTCGATGCTCTGCGCGCCCACGATGTAGCAGCCGCTGATGTCGATGTCGAGGCGGTTGTAGAGCGTGTTGGCGACGACGGTGTAGTCGCCGGTGAAGGTGGGCACAACTTCAAGGTCATGCTGTGCGTCCATGCCAATACTCGGGGTTTTGCTATCGAACGTCTCGCCCCAAGCGTCCTGATATGCGCCCGCCCCAATCCCCGCCATGACGCAGGGGCTATCGGATGCTATCTTGCCGGTCAGGGGGTCGTCCAGCTTCGGGTCGGACGTGATGCATTTATTCCGCACATCATAGCCCGCGGCCTGCAAAGCGGCTATGTCGTTGTACGTGCCCGCATGGTCAACGAGTATTGCTCCACCCATGTCGTGAAACACGTTGGCTTCGATTTGCAGATTATGCGGCGACTCAAAGGCTGTCGGGAAATGTATCGCTGCCGCTGTCTGGCCGGTGAAAATGTTGTTTATCAGCGTTGCGCCGCCCTGGTGGGTGTTAAACTTGGCGACACCGTAGTTGCCGCCTTTGAATACGCAGTTTCTTACCATACTACTGTAGAAACCCTCCAACAAACCGTAATTCACCGCGCTTTTATTCGTCCCATCAAACAGGCACCCGACAGCGGAAACGTCGCCGGCCACCAACGCCCAGTTCCAGTTTGAAGCAGACGCCGCGCGCCAATACATTTTGCAGTTGAGCAGGCATACCCCGCCCCCTTTGGTAATCCCGTTATGCGCTCCTTCCCGTACCGCAAACTCCGTATTGACGCCGACAAGTCCTTTGTGGCCGGCATGGAGCATGGAAATAGTGCCGCCACCGCCGGTAACGTAACAGTCGTTGTAATACTGATTGGGACCCTGGCTACCGACAAGCTCTATCACATACCAGTTTCTATTGTGCTCCAGCGACAAGCCCTTGAACGAAAGACACGCTACGTTGCTTGACGGCTTGAAAATGGCGTTGGCCGCAGAATAATCCAGCACCGGCTTTACAGTCCCCTGCGCCCAAAAGCGCAAGGGATACTGGGCAGTGCCAGCCAACAGTGTATGGTCTATCGTTATCTGCTCCGTGTACGTACCCGCCCAGATGCGAAACTCAACAGGACCATCGAGCGCAACGCCGTTCCAGTCCGCTTCGGCCTGCGTTACGGCAGCCTGTATGGTCAAGTAATCCTGCGTACCGGCAGCGTCTATCTTATAGAGATATGCCACTTGTCGCCTCCCCCATCTCGGAGTATTCACCTATCTGGTGGAGCTTCTCAAAATCATCCATCCTTGCGACAATCTCGCTTGGCACCGGCCGCACCTTCTCATCCGCCACACACAAAGCGCCACTCTCCAATGCCGCCATTTCCGTATCGGACACATCAAGAGTAACCACGCGCAGCACGCCGGAGTTGTCCAGCTTTCCCCACTTCGGCGGCGTGTCGCCCTGCCACCGTTGCACGTGGATAACGCGCCCCTTGTAGCGCCATGCGCTTATGTCTCTTGCCACGATTTGCACATCGACTTTCATGTTATGTTCCCTCCACTGCAAATGTAGCCGTGCCGTTGCTCCAAACAAGATACTCTTTATTGTCCCCAGTGTCCTTCCAAATCACAAGCCCCCGGCCTGCAATCTGCGCCGCCGTCGGCTTGGTCGCCTGCTCAAGCCGCAGCGGCGGTCGCCGCGGCAGCAGCCCCGAAAGCCACGCATGTATCCGCGCCTGCAACGCCGCCGCGGCACCGGCGTCTTCAAAGTCCGCTGCCTTGCTGCCAGAATCTTTTAAATATCCAGAAGCATCCAATGCTGTAAGGTTGTCTTCCGGACCAGAAATAGGACCGAGCGATCCGGTGGGGCCAGTGGCCCCCTGCGGTCCCGTGGGGCCCGTCGGCCCGATAGCGCCCGTCGGGCCTACCGGCCCCGTAACACCCTGTGGGCCTGTGTCTCCAGTATCGCCTTTTGGCCCAGTGCCCCCTTGGGGACCTGTGGGGCCTACAGCGCCGGCAGAACCCGTCGGCCCTGTGGGGCCGGGAACACCCTGGGATCCGGTGGGGCCGGTATCCCCAGTCGCTCCCGTCGGGCCTCGGGGCCCAGTTGACCCTATGGGCCCCGTATCGCCCGTATCTCCCTTGGGGCCTGTGGGGCCAGTCGGTCCCCGACTACCTGTGTCGCCCTTTGGTCCGGTCGGACCCTGGGGGCCTGTATCACCTTTACTGCCAGTGGGCCCAGCAGGACCAGTACCCCCCGTGGAACCAGTAGGGCCTTGCGGCCCAGTATCTCCTTTGGAACCGGTAGGACCGACAGAACCGGTAGGACCCGTTATGCCCTGCGGCCCGGTCAAGCCGCGCGGGCCAGTAATGCCAGCCGGCCCCGTGTCTCCTTTGGGGCCAGTAGGGCCTGTGGCGCCGGTAGGCCCGGTGCCACCCCTAGGCCCAGTAATGCCCTGTGGGCCGGTAATACCTTGAGGACCAGTAGCTCCCGTCGCGCCCGTAGCCCCAGTGGGTCCGGTAGGACCAACCGCACCGGTTGGCCCTGTGGGGCCTGTGGGGCCGGGTATTCCCTGAGGTCCTGTGGGCCCTGTAGGGCCAGCAGCTCCAACTGATCCCGTAGGACCTGTAGGGCCGACAGTACCAGTTGGACCGGTAGGACCAGTAGCGCCCCAAGGCCCGGTGTCTCCTCTGGGTCCCGTCGGACCCACGGCCCCGGTAGCGCCGGCCGGGCCAGTGGGACCCTGACTACCGGCATCCCCTTTGGGCCCTGTGTCGCCCTTGGGTCCCGTGCTTCCTGCCGGCCCCGTGTCTCCTTTGGGCCCCGTAGGGCCCGTGAAACCCATTGGTCCAGTATTCCCCTTGGGACCTGTAACCCCCTGAGGCCCTGTGTTCCCCTTGGGCCCTGTTGGGCCCACTGGGCCCGTGTTTCCCTTGGGCCCTGTTGGGCCCACTGGGCCGGTGTTTCCGGTATCACCTTTAGGCCCAGTAGGCCCCGCTGGTCCGGTAGGGCCAGTGGGACCCTGACTACCGGCATCCCCTTTGGGCCCTGTAGGGCCTGTTGCTCCCGGGGGACCTGTAGGCCCAGTGTTTCCTTTGGGGCCTGTATTTCCAGTCGGACCTATTGGTCCGGTGTTTCCCTGAGGGCCGGCATCCCCTTTGGGCCCTGTGTCGCCCTTGGGTCCCGTGCTTCCTGCCGGCCCCGTGTCTCCTTTGGGCCCCGTAGGGCCCGTGAAACCCATTGGTCCAGTATTCCCCTTGGGACCTGTAACCCCCTGAGGCCCTGTGTTCCCCTTGGGCCCTGTTGGGCCCACTGGGCCGGTGTTTCCGGTATCACCTTTAGGCCCAGTAGGCCCCGCTGGTCCGGTAGGGCCTGCGGGACCTGTTGGGCCAGTGGGCCCTGTACCGCTGGAAACATTAATATAACCCAACCCACTCCACGCCGTAACACCGTCGCCTATTTTAAAAAGCCCGGTATCCATCTCCAGCCCCGCCTCGCCCTCGGCAAGAACGGGATCTACGGATATCCACGTAGCGGCGAGGTCGCGGCGCCATTTAATTACAGTCGCCACCAACCACCTCTTTCACTCTACGCGTTGCGGTATCCTGGTTGTTATAACAGTAATGCTCGGTGTACCAGCACAGGAATTTATCCTGCTTCTCCCTGTCAAACCAATCCAACTCAATCGCACGGTATACGTCGACAGCGTGACGCAGATCATAGGTTACCCAGTGGTATTCCGGGTATCCCCACGCTATAATCGGTTTATGGTGCATCATCACCTCAAAGCCGGCGCCGGAATTGGCCAGGAATACGCAGTGGGCCCTTTTGATGAACTCGTGTATGTTGCCCTTACCCGCATAAACGAACACCCCGGAGCCTATTTCCAATAACCGCTTGATAACGACCTCGCTGGGCCTATCACTGGGCCGGTTGCGGCTGGCCCCGCTTACATAGTTTCCATCCATATACGGATGCAGCTTGACGACAATTGGCCTCCCGCCGCCAACGCGACGCAGCTCCTTGACCACAATCATCAGCTTATTCCAGTAGCCCCCGAAGTCGTGACGGGTTACGACGCTATCGCCACCGCATTGGCCGAGAACAAGAAAGTAGTTGTCCTGAAAGATTTCGCAATCATACTGCTTGTGTTTTTCCCATTTGGTTGTTCTGCTGTTTATCCAGGAGGCTACCTTTGTTTCAAAGTAATCTCCCACACTAACAGACTCAAAATCCGGCTTAACGTACGTAATAGAGGAATACGGGCCAAAGCCAAGCGTATCCAGCGTTGTATGTTTGGGCGTCGGGACGGTAGGCTTCATGAACAGCGGGATGCTGGGCACTACGTTGCCTATGATTTCAGACTTGTCGGCATGGTTGTAAATGGTATAGTCCACTTCGTTGCGGTGTTTGGCGGGATCGTATATTTCCCACTCAAAGCCCTGGCATTTGAAATTGGCGTGGCGCAGGACACGATACCCGAGGGACTTAAACGCATTGGCGAGCCATACAGTCTGGTCGCGCCAGCCGGTTTTCATGTCATCATACTGATAATGCCAGAATAAAACAGTCATGCTCCGCCCCCATCGATCTCCGAGTTAACCCAGCGGCCAAGAGCCGCGTTATAAACCAGCACTTCCCCGTCCTGCGGGACTGCCGGGCTGCCGACGTACCCTATTGCCACACCGCTGTCTTTGGGCAGGCCCTGATTGTCAAATGAGACCAGGTTGTCTTCGATTGCGCCGCCTACGCCTTGGTGGCGGACCGGGTCATTGATTACATGAAGGTCTGCGGCAACAAGGGCCTCGATCTCCTGTTTGATTAAATACCGGGCAAACGGCAGAATGTTGCCGGCCGCATCAGTCCGAACCCAGCCAACCATGGCCGCGGAGGTCATTTCGCCGGGCAGGGACGAGAGATGAAATTCCTTCGAAAGATAACCCCCAACCGCGGAGCCATCGTCTAGAACGTAGACAAAATAGTCGGCCTCGGCGTCCAGGGGCACGGCGTCGGCGCCGTTTACGCCAACGGTTGAGGCGTCCACGACAATTGGTTGGTACAGCGGGCTGCCCGTCAAACCAAATGTAACTATACCACCAGTGTCGCCTTTTCGGACGTAACCATAATGAATCGTAATCTCAAGAGCGTCCGTAACAGCCCAAGAGCACGTGCGGGCGTTTTGAATGTCGCGCAACAGGGCGGCATGGGCTTGGCGTGTATAATCAGCCGGCGGAGCGGACGGAAGGATATCCGTCATATCGGTGCTCACACCATGCTCATTTAAGTCGATTATATTATCACCAGACGCAACATCAACCAGCCTGTTCCGCAGAACAAACGGAACATTTACCGCGTCCCACGAAAACGTCCCGTCGAAGATCTGGGCGAAGGTATCAAAAACACAGCCGTCAACCCCGGATGACCCGGAGTTAAAAGAAAAAACAGCGCCGTCCACCAGCTTGCCTGATGCGTGGCCGGTAAAATTGCTTTCGTTTAACTTGAGCAGTGTTACGGTTGCGTCATCCCCATTAATCAGTCGGGCGCCTGCGCCCGCAGAACCGTCGTACTCGCTGTTCTTCAGGATTAATTCGACGTCAACCCCGGATACGCCGGCCAGGGCCTCGTTGTTGGCCGGCTTTATTGTACAGTCATGTATTTCAATTCTTGGTGGCGGAGTGGCGCCGTAAGCCCCATCCGCCGACATGCTGTCGAACTCGACATCGTACTCGACGCCGGCGCCGGTAAGGCCGGCATGTGGGCCGGCATCCCACGACTGTGTCCAGTCATACGATGAGGGCACATCCGTGTGTATGAGCTGCCAGTTGCCGCCATCCACGCTTGGGCGCTTGTAATAGAATTTGAATGTATGTGTGCCGCCTGGGAGCGTATGCTCGATTTTCACGGTCACCGGGTCATCACGCGACGGCTCGGACGCAAGCGTCACACATTTCCACGAGCTGCCATTGCCGTACACCCGCACCAGGCTGCCCAGCGAGAAGACGTGGCAGCTTGCCTTGCCAGTGGAGTTGAAGTCGATGTAGTTCGTCATGTCGCCCGGTACGGCGCATATGCCGGCGCGCTTGTTGTTGGCGATGTAATCGCATCTTGTGACAACCGCCTCAACGCTCCAGTCGCTGTCCGGCGGCAGGAAGGCACCGCCGGTGCGCCCGCAATAGATGAAGCCCGGGGCATATATTGCGTTGCCGCCGAGCGTCAGCCTGCCGTCGGCGGACATGGTGGGCGAGTCTGCGTAGTACACGAACGGCCCCGTAAGCCCGTCGGTATTGGCAAAATCGTCAAACAGGGGACAGGGCTGCAGCTGAAACAGGGTGGCCGCAGCGGCCAGGTCCGTAAAGTTTCTCAGTATTACTGTAGTATCGTCGCCGGCGACGGCCATCACGTCCGCGTGTTCAAGCGGCATACGGTTTCTTGCGGTCATTGTCAGCCTTGAGCCGGACGTTACGCTGGACTCAGAGGCCAATTCAAACGAATCTCCGGTTGTTATGTCGCACGCAAGACCGTCAATGGAGAAGCCGCCCACGGTAAGCCTGTCCGCGTCAACCGTCATCCTGCCGCCCGAGCCGACAATTGAGGACAACGACACGACGGCACCGCTTATAGACGTAAAGGCGTCGGCGTTTGAGTGGAGCAGCGACGTAACGGTAACCGAGGGAAGGTTGTTTATCGACAGGCGGCCCGCCACGTCGACAATATCGGCAGCAAAAAAGCCAAGTCCTTTTATTACCAGGCTTTTGCCGGCGGATATCTCAATATTGTCCATGGCGACCGCGCCGCGTATGTCAAATATAACATCCTCTGTAATGGCCGTGGTAATCTCGTGCGTGCCGCCGACAATCTCTATGGAAAAGCCCCCGCCATTGTTGTTGGAATACGCTATTGCGCTGTTTATGTCGCCATAATCTCCGAAAAGCGCATTATGGGCACCTCCCGTTACCGAGGTAACGCGTATTCTGTTCTCATAGGTGTTTAAATATTTAAAAAAATCCTGGACGTGGTAATCATCAACCCTGTCGGCGTTAAATCGTTTAACCACGGCGTTTATGTCATTAGCCAAGTGCTCCGCTTTGACAGAGTTCGGTCCGAGCGTCAGGTAAGATGTACCATGCTGGCCGCCTGTTCTTATTGTTATGCCGTCAACCGAAACGTCAAATTTCTGGGAAGACTCGTTCCAGCGCAGGGCGCGGCCTATGTTGTTGCGCCCAAGCGGCTCCTCCTCCGGCGGCTTTCCGCCGCCCGGGCTCAGAAGGGCGAGCAGCTGGGTAAGCTGCGCCGGCGAAAGGAGAACACCGCCGAGATCGAACATGGGAGAAGGCGCCGTCATTTACTCATCCTGTCCCGGAAGGACGCCGGTCCGTCTCCGCAGGACGGCCTTCGCCGCCGAAACTTTTCTGCAGCCCGGCCTGGAATATCATGTCGGCCTTGGCGCCCTGCCGGCGTTTATCAGCCTCAAAGTCCATTCTATCGCTCATTAACAGCTTGTCCAGTTCGCCCATCTGCGGTATTTCGTCGCGTATTCTCGCAAGTTCCTTGTCAAGGTCAAGCCCCAGGCGGGTATGCATCGTGCGGAGGCTTACCCGACCCTGGGCATACAGGCCCGCTATCTGCTGCGCCACGTTCTGGTCGTCGAGTACTTTGAGCCTCATGGGGGCGATGGACACCTTTTTGCGCGTCAGGGCCGCGATAATCGTCGCCACTTTATCACAGATGCGCTCAAGGGCGTCATACAGGAAAACAAACCGCTTCTCCATCATCCTGATATTGGCGGAGGCCGAGGACCACTGAGCACTCCCGCCGTACACCAGGTCGGACGGCAGGCCGAGGGAAACGGCCAGGTCGGATTGGGCCAGGCGTATCTCCCCGACCAGGTTAAGCGGTTTAAAATCAGCCGTAAGCGTAGCCGAAGAGACCGGTATGGGCGAAAACACGAACGGGAATCTTTTACTGCTCTCAACTGCGTCCGCGACGGCTTTCTTTATCTCCCCTTTAACCTTTTTAAGGTTTGTCGTCTCGTGGCCGGTAGCCGGCGAAAGAAGATGTACCGGTGTCGGCCTGAGGGCCGCCATCTCGAGGTTCTGTTTACGCAGGGCACTGAGATAGTATACCAGTTTATACGCGGACATAAGCGGGACAACACCCCATCCGGTTTCTTTATCTGATAATTCGGTGTCGTGAACATGGATCACCGAGTCCGGAAGCCTGATATTAACCTTTTTATCTTTGGACATTGCCGCCCTTATAAAAACAAGCGGTGTATTTTTTAACACGAACATATAGCCCTTTTTCGTGTTTATGGCAACCCGCTCTTCGTCTGACAGTTCATATATCATCATCTTTTTGTTTGACCCGACGGCCGGGATAAGCGACACGCGTTGGGCCGAGAATATCTTCAGCTCCGGCGTACTCGTCCCCGCGTATTGGAGACTGGTGGTTTCTTCCCTTATGTTGTTCGGATCAACGGCTATCCGCCGGCCGCACCCCTTCTCCGGACATTTGAAATGAAAACAGTCGCCGTCAACAACATATTCAAGAGTGTCCGGCATGGAGGAAAACGAGACCTTGCTCCTGCATTTCGGACACTCGAAGCTCTTTTCAGCCGGCAGGGTTATGCCGACAAACACGTTACCGGCCACAAGGTACTCGACTACGACTTGCCTGAGAAAGCCGACAATGTCAACCACGTTATAAAGCATGTTGCTCGCCGGGCCCTCTTTTGTCTTCTCATCTTCTATGTCAACGTCGACGTCAGTCAAGATAAGCGAGGCTATCGTATCGACAATGGTCTTTACGCTCGGCATAAAACGATAAAAGCTTATCGCCTTGCCAATCTGCTCATGAACGCCCAGCTTGACCTCGAAGTCGGTAAGCTCTCTTATGAAGTCCGGCAGGAAGTTCTGTCCCGCCGCAGTCTTGCCTGTTTCAATAGCCATGAATTACTCCTTTATGGCGTCCGCCCGCAGATACGCGCTGACCATCTCGTCGATGGCCGACGCCCGGCGGGCAGCCTCTTCCTTTTCCTGATCGGTTGCATTGGCCCTGAACTGGCGCTCCGCGTCATCATCCGCCGCGAACGCAAGAACCTCCGGGAGAACAGCATCGCCGTTATACGCACAGGAGGCCCTTATCAGCGCCGTTACATCGTCTGACAGGTCTTTACCTGTTTCTCTGCTGATGACGCCGGAATAGGCCACGAACAGCGCCAGGGCCTCGGTCGGGGGAGCATCCAAAAGCGACATGTTCACCGGCTCGCCCATAAGGCCGAAGGAACATGCCACCGCAACGGGCCATGAATCGTAATGAAGCTCCTGGAACATTGAATTCAAGGCAGCCCAAATGACAAACGCATCCTCGCCTTTCTCGCCGAATTTCCTTTTTGCGGCGTTCTTGACCATATCATCCGCCGGTGGAACATAATCCGGCACGTTCCTGCCCGGCCGCCATGTGGCTGGATCTGTAAGTTCTTTGTTGACAGCAAGATATGTCTTGAACGGGAAAAGAACGGTCATGCGGTCTCCCTGGCGGGCGGCTTGGCGTCGCGGATTGGGTTGAATTTGTTTAAGTTGGCAACGGGTTTGGAGATGAGCCCGGTTCTGGCATCAAGGCTGTATATTGCCCTATGGGTGCCACCACGCCTCATGGGTGACAAGTCGAGCCTGGTCTGGCCCGGGCCGGGCCTTTTGGTTACTGTTATATCTTTATTTTTGGCTGCGTAGTCGAGCATACGATTTTTTACTTCGTCATACAGGTTTTTGAATGACTTCTTGGCTGACCCCTTGGTTAGAACGTAATAACCCCTGCCCCCGGAGAACCTTACCTCCGGGGAGCCCACATCGCGTATCTGGTTGGCTGTGTCGGCTACTATTTGCTTCAGCCTGGAGGCGGGAACGTTATTGGGGTCTATGTCAATAACAACACTACCTGTAGTGGGGGTACGGTGAAACTCCACTGCATGTCGTAGGGCCCAGTATTCCAGGCTGTTGGGTTTATCGCCGCGCAGGACGTCTATTATGATCGGCTGGCCTTTGTGTTTTCGGCGTAAAACACGCCGACCACTATATATGGTGTACACACTAACCGGACGACCCCGTATGTCGTGGTATAGGCGTTGGGCTGTAGGCGATTTAAGATAGTAATCTATCGCCTGGCGGCGAGTCAGGCCTTTGACTTCGGTTTTGTCGAGTTTATTCAACCTTGTGCCTCGCGGCTACGGGATCGTCTATCCGGCCATCCCAGCCCGCATCAAGCTTGTGTACGCGGTCGAACGCGGTAAGCGCATCAACGGCCACGTCGTCAAGCGGTTCGTCGCCTATGTCTTTCAGATTGGCCACCTCGTCGTACGGCACCATACGCGCGCGTTCGGCTATGTTGCGGTCCCAATTGGCTTGGTTTGTCTTGTCGCCTGTGTAGGTTTCGACGTGTTTATCTGTGTATCCCGCGTCTTTCAGTTCCCGGGCTATTTCAACGCGCTTCTCAGGCTTAAGGGCCCGGATGTTGTACTGCCAGATCTCTTTTACGGTTGGCATGGGTGGCTCCTTGTAAAATTATAATACCGAAGAAAAAAACCGGGAAAGTGTGTCATAAGAGTAAAGCAGGAAACTCAAACAAAGAAAGGAAAGCCAAATGATCAAAGAAAGGAAAGCAATGTGGCGGTCAGCGTAGTGCTGAAAAACGGCAGAATCATCCAATACAATCACTTATCGGCCCACGGCAGCTATGGCGTAACACCCAACAATACCAAGGTGGAAAAGACCGTTGGGTTCTTGACCACCTATGTGATAACAGATTTAACGCCGCCCCTGAAGGCGCCCGATGAGCACGCACGCCTGATTACCCTTAAACTCCTGTTCGCCGGTGCCCAGGTCAATCAGCAGCACGCGTTCAGGGTACTACAGCTGTCAAAGGATGGGAGCAAGCGGTACGAGCTTTATAACGTTCATTACAAGAAAGACAAACACAAGAAAATCTACGCGCCCCGCGTATGGGTTAAACGGATACTGGAGCGCATTGCCCGCTATCTGTCCCTCCACGTAAGCTTTCCCGCACACGTATTCGGCGTGCGGGGGCGTGGCGTTGCCAAGGCGCTGAGGTTCCTGTGCGAGCCGGATTACCCAAGGGAGGTCGATATTCAGTCGGCATATCCCAGCACACCAAGGGCACACGTTGAAAGCGTGCTGGCGCGGTTCTTCCAGAAGCCGGACGACCCATCGATAAAACAACTGGCAATTATGTTGTCACCGAATTTTAATCTGCCCATAGGCTATCCGACGTCACCGATTATCTTCAACATGGTGATGGAGCCCGTGGACGCGCTGATGGCGGCGCTTATGGATCAACACGCCGGGTTAAGGATGGTTCGATACGTTGATAACATCTACGCCAACTCCCACAGCAAGGAGCTGTCGGAGGACTGTATCGGCAAGGTACAGGAGGCGGTGAAGGCGTTGGGCTACCTCACCCATAAACCCAAGGCGCCGGAGAGCATCCTGTCTGTGTCCTGCGGAACCCGGAGGGTCAAGAGCGAGTTGTTTAACAAAATGATTACCGGTCTGGATGAGGGCAAGGTTGAGCTGGTGACCGGGATGAGGAGTTATCTGCGCCAGTTTCACAGGGGCATGGACTTGATTGACTTTGGAAGCGAAAAGGAAAAGATTGTCGAACAAATACGACAGATAAGAGATGGCGGCACGGTGGACATGTGGGGGATCGAGAACATGTTGCCCGGCTCGACCGCGTAAACATAAACCCAATCTATATAAGGAGATAGATATGCAAGAGAAAGCAGAAATGAGCAAGGAGCTGGAAAAAGCTGAACAGGTCGCGGAAGAAGTTGATGCGACCATTGAGAGGTACCGCAGTGTAGGGAAGGTTATTATTGACCACGTGAAAACCTTTGTCGAGATGATTCGCGCGGCGGTGCGTGGAGAGAACATTCCGATTGTTACAATTATAGCGATCGCCGGCGCTCTCACGTACCTGATCTGGCCGATGGACTCCATCCCGGACTTCATTCCCGGGGTTGGGCTCCTTGACGACGCGCTTGTCATAGGTGCTGTTGCGTTGGCCGCAAAGGCCGACATGGATCTCTTTAAGGACCAGAAAAAGAAGGAGGAATCCAGTGGAACGTCAGATTAACGAAGTAAAGCTCGAGGGCACGGTGGTGGAGCTGAAAACATTCCAAACCAAAAAGGGCGGGGTGCTGACGAAGTTTCGATTGAACAGCGGCAGCGTATTTGCCACCTGCCTGTACGTGGACAAAAGCTTTGACGTTGCAGAGGGAGACACCGTGATTGTACACGGCAACCTTGGGATCGACCAGCAACGGAAAAGCCTGCAGGTCTGGGTGGATGGTGTTACCCGCCCCAGTGGAGGCGCGACCACATATAAACAGTCGACGGGCGACACTCAGGAACCGCCACAGGACCCGAAAGATTGTGATGACGCCGAGAATGAGCCCCCGTTTTGATACATCACTCCCTCTCTTTTGACAGCGGGGGGCCGAAAGGCCCCCTGTCTTTTATGTTGTTTTTTGAAAAATCCGAGATTTTTTTCTCTTGAGAGGGGAATGGGGGCCGAATTTTGGCGTAATCTTTGCCTGATGAAGTTTAATTTTGCTTATAATTTTATGGAGACAGAAAAAGTGGATTGGCAGAGAAAATCCGATGATCCGCATCTTCGGGTCCGCTCCACTGACCCGTATCTTTGGGTCCGCTCCACTGGGTATAGACGCATGACACCAAAGGCGGTTGAGCGGTGTCTATGCGCCAGCAACACTACGGACACGCTGACGGGGGTCAACTTCCGGAACGACCCAAATTTTCAAATGGACCCGGACAAGCTTTTCAATGTTAACAAAAGCATGTCACCGCTTGACTACACAATTATCAGCGACGATGACTGTGAACCACCAGGCGACGAGGACATGCTGTAGCCTTACGAAAGTACTTATAATTTTATATGACCTCGATAGACGATATACGCCCGACGGAGCAGACAACCAATACATGTCTGGCCGTTGTCTATGCGGGCCCTGTTCGATATGACGATCGGAGGGGCCTGTGGCGAAAAAGCGCTTGGGTGAGCGCCGTCGCAAACCGGGAACTGGCGACCCCGGAGATGCTCGGTTGCGAGCATAGTGCCCTAATCGGTAACACGGACAGAACCGTCATTGCCGAGGCTGGTGAAAGAGGTCGGGCTTGCCCCCGGTGGGGGGCGAGAATTCTGGTGAAGGCACTACCAGATATTACCGGCACGCACCCCTGCCCAAAGGCTTAAATAAGTCGACCTCCAATTAGGTTGGGTCGCGCCTGGAGGCATTAAGGAAATAGGGTAGGCTGGTTTTCTGCCCAGACAGCCTATCCTTAAGATTTCCTATTAAGGGTGGTTCAGCCACCCTGTGAAGACAACAGAGCAGAGTGAAGTGAGACCAACACCGTTGGTCGAACGACCCAAAAAAACAGTTAAGCCAACCGTATCGTTAAGCCCCCTTCCTTCTCTTTCCTTCTGCTTCTTTCTCCTTCTGCCTCTTTCTCCCCCTGCTTCTCTTTTATGACCCCCAGTCTAACTTCACTTTACTGCTTTAACTTTAACAAAAACTGCCTTAACCTTAACAAAAGGCCACTTAACTTTAACATTAACCTTTTAACCTTAACATTAACCTTAACAAAAAACCGCAAAAACACGTTATAAAGACTTGATGTTAACGGTGTTTAGGGTTAATTGCATTAGCCCTTTTGGCTTGAAATCTCATTTTGTGATATCAAGCTTGAGCCAAGTTTGGTGCCCCTAAAAGTGAAAGGAGACAGACAATGACATCCCTAAAAGCTCTGGACAAAAGCATAACCCACTGGGCGAAGAACCTCGAGTTGGCGCTCAAAGGGAAACTACAGATAAACAATATTGATGCGCTCAAATGCGCCCTGTGTCATAAATTCCTTGGTATGTCGAATGTCGTGTGTTTCACCTGCCCGCTTAAAGCATACGGTGGGGCCTGCGACATGCGGGAGAACAACCCGTGGGGCGGCGTGTGGAAAGCCATCCACCACCGGAATTGCTGCATGGCGAACGCCGACGTCAAGGAGGCGAACATGGCGAAGTTAAACGCCAAGATCGTTCACAAGACTGAAATCATGTTGACCTTTCTGTTGATTGTCCGGGAAGCTTTAAAAGGAGACAGCGGTGGATGACTATTTCACCGCCGAGGCCACGCTTAGGGTGGCTGGTGCGTATGATCGCAACGAGATGGTGGCTACTGCCGCTTTTATCATCAACAATAAGGATGAAAACAGAGAAATGGTCTATCGGCTGGAGGGTTGTGGCGATGAACAGGCACGCTTCATGGCAATATGGTATGGCTTGAAATGGGCGTATGGCGCCGGTGTGGAGACGTTGGAAGTCCTTGGCCATGACGCGTTTATGATGAGGGTTATGATGGGCGATATACGCCTGAAACCCCGGGGCCTGCGGGTCATATACGATGAAATCAAAAAACTGGAGTACAAAATAGGCAAAGTGCGGTATGAGCTGATCAGGAAAGAAAGCAACATGCGGTGTTATAACCTTGCAACCCTGAAAACACCGACCGGCAATACGTATCGGGGCGAGGTTATCCGTCCCAAAGAGGTTATACAGGAAACACAAACATCCATGTTTGATCTGGACAAAAGCTAGCACCGCAATAAACGAAAGGACCGTAAAATGCCCAAAATCCGCAAGCAGCTTATTGACGACAGGGTAGAGAAAGAAGGGGTATTCCATCGCGTACGGCCCCGACAGCTTTCACAAGGCGATCGAAGAATGCTTCCCTGAATGGAAGGAAGGAAGATGAAAAGAAAGAACAATGCAGCCCGCAAACACGCGCAGGGGAAAAGAAGACGGCGCGTGGGCAGAACGCGTCGCGGATTGCTCAGGTTCGACGGCGGCAGCAGCGGCAATCCCGGCCCGGCGGCGGCCGCTTACATCATCGAGGTCGACGGCGAAGTCGTGATGAAAAAAGGCCATTTCCTCGGCTTCCACACCAATAACGAGGCCGAATACGAGGCCCTCGTCCGCGGCCTCCAGTGCGCGAAGGAACTGCACATTAACGATCTTGCCGTAGTGGGCGACAGCGAGCTTGTCATCCGCCAGATGCTCGGATACTACAGGGTGCGCTCGGAGCGCCTCAAGGAGCTGCACGCACGCGCCCTCTCCATCGCGGCTTCTTTCCGTAAAATCTCCTTCCGGCACATCAAACGCGACGAGAACAAGGCCGCAGACCGTATCATCTACAGGACCATAAACACCAGGGGCATCGGCTGCGACGACGATGCCGACATGGAAGCTGAAACTTGAAAGTGGAAACCCGCTGAAAGGAGACGAGTGTCATGGGATATGGCGTTGGCATAAGACCGGGAAACCCCAAGCTGAAAAAGACAATGATGGCGTTTCTCGGCAGACATCTTGTTCCGTTTGGGGAGCTGGTTCCTGACAAAGAGGGCTGTGTTCGCGGCCCCACCGACACATTGGCATATATGGCCGGGGATAAACATATTGAATTCAACTTCTCCGCGGGTGGCGACGAGGGGCTCTATTACATGATTAATCTGCTTAATTGGATGGCCAAACAAATCGGAAGCAAGGCAAAGATAAAAGGAAGGCTCCAGCCGTATATCAACTACGACGGATGCGAAAAGTGGCCGATAAAGCCGTTTACGTTTACATGAAACAATACCGGCTTCTTCAGACATATCGCCCTTGATGGGGCCTTATTGCGCAAGATAGATAAAATGATTGCCAGGCTCGACCTGCTGTGGCAAAAAACGGAAGGAAAATGACATGAAAAACGATGTGGCCGCGGCTGAACACGACCACAAGACGATGGAGCCGCGCTGGAGGAATGAAAAGAAAACGCTTTTTCGGACGATGCCCGGGCGCTGGCGCATGAAGAGAGACGGCGTCGTTCGGGGCGGATCTTGTCGGCAGAGCACCTGGAGTGGCAGGAAGAGGTGCTTCAGGAGAAACGGAAACACGAAAGTCCGCGTCAAGGCCGGGGAGTACGGGTTGTGCCGGGTAAACGGTTACAGGTTTGATAAACCATATGGAAGGAGACCGACATGCACGCGCTGAACTTCACCGTCTTCCAGAACAAGGTCGCCGACGGCAGCAAGCGGCAGGCCATCCGGCGGTTGCGGAAGCGCCCGATTTGCGTGGGCGATACGCTGTCGTTTTACACGGGGATGCGGACGCAGGCCTGCCGCAGGCTGCGCGAGGACGCCGTCTGTACGGACACATACGGCCTGATGCGGCTGGACGGGTACTGGTGGGCATTTGATGATGACGGGGTGCACGTAGGCGAAATCCGGGACATGATACTCGTTGCCCTCTTCGACGGGTTCAGCGGCGCGGGTTGCCTCAGCGACTTCGAGCGCTTCTTTTCGCGCTACGCAGACGGCGAAATCCTGCAGGTCATTCGGTGGTGACAGAAAGGCGGTGAGTGATGAAGTTAAGTGGACGGTTTGATTACGCACACAGATACTCCGCCCTGGAGTGGTTGGGGTGGGCGGTAATTGCGGATTGTTTGTTTGCGGAGTTCAGTGATGCGGTGCACAATAGAGCCGCGCTGGCGCATGAAGAGAGACGGCGTCGTTCGGGGCGGATCTTATCGGCAGAGCACTTGGAGTGGCAGGAAGAGACGCTTCAGGAGAGACGGAAAAGAGTGGAACGGACATGAAAGTCCGCGGAGGTTCTGACAACCGACTTGGGTGGTCCAAGGTTGGTTCTGAACAACGAGCACGACAAGCCGTTTGCTTGTCTTGGTAAAAGAGGAGACTAACATGAACTGGGCGTCTAGCGAAACAGCTACGATTCTTTGGATGTGTGTGTTTGGCGGGATGATCGGGTGGTTTATTGCGGTATTTGTTGGCGCGCCTTCCAGTCTGGTAGGACACAAGGTGCTGCTAATAGCATCCATGGTTACATGGTTGGTGGGCGCCACATTGATGACGGCGCAGAAAAACACCAAGGACACAATACGAAGACACGGGGATCCCGCGGACAGTCCGGACGCGAAGCAAGAATCCTCAAGCGAAGCGGATCAGGCGATTCGTGGGGCTGCAATTCGCAATACTTCAGCGTCAATTGTGCTAATCTCGACAAAAAAGTTTGCCGCCCGTAAGGCGCTTGAGTTGGACATTCCGCTGGACCTGGCTTTAGCTCTTATACAAACCGAATCCAATTGGAATGTCAATGCCCGCGGCAAGGCCGGGGAGTACGGGCTGTGCCAGGTAAGAGAAATAGCCGTAAAAGACCTGGCGAGAGACGATGTGGAGGACCCCGACGCGTGGAAGACCGATCCGTTCGAGAATATTACCGTCGGACTGGCGTATTTAAAGCTCTGTCATGTCCGGGCTGCGCGGTTCGCCGACACTTACGACGAAAGATGGCGTTATGCGCTTTATGCGTATAACTGGGGCATCGGCAACGTGACAAGATACGTAAAAGGGGAAATCGGCCTGCCGTTGTCGGTTCAGCGGTATGCGGACAGGATATTGGCAGAAGAAAGGCGGTGAGTGATGAGGTTAGGTGGACGGTTTAGCCACGCACATAGATACTCCGCCCTGGAGTGGTTGGGGTGGGCGGTAATTGCGGATTGTTTGTTTGCGGAGTTCAGTGATGCAGTGCACAATATGTTTAATGAATTCGCCGTTTCTTTGTCCGAGTTCCATAAACTGTTGGGGCCGTCGGAAAAGGCATACCATGAGTTTGTGAGTCTCTGCGGGTGTATGATTAATGCAGAAACCGAGATCGAGAGACTGGGATGCATTCTGGATGAATATGCCGACACAATAGAGGAAATGCTGATATCCGGCGCAATCGACTTCTCCCAGTATCAAGTCCTGGACGCCCCGTGCAGGGGATTTTCCGATTTCGCAGATCGTTACAGGGAATGGGCTGTTGCCAATTGGGAAGCCGAAAAGCTGGAAACCGAAATCGAGGCCGGGCTGAAAGAAGATAAACCATGACCATGCCAGACAGCGATAAACAGAAACCCCGAGAGATCTGTGGCGCGGCAGGCAATGATAGTCAGATGTAAGGGGTGGCCGCCGGGCAATCCCAGGCATTTTGCTCCAAGATACAAATTGGGCAGGAAGTGGCGGGATGCGCATGAGGTGAGTGCGGCGGAAGCGAGAAGGATAGCCAAAGAAGACATCTCCGATGGCGTGTGTGATTTATGTTATCCCTGTGCAGGGCGTGGAAAAACACGCCATAATGTGTTATAAACAAACAACGGGCGTGGCCAACTGCGCCTGTTTTTTTATAGAAGGTCCGCGATCGGAGATATCGGCGCATCCGGGACCGTAACGGGCGCCGTCTTGAAGTCTTCGATTGAAATGATTACCCTGGCCTGCCTGGGCAAATGCAACGCAACATAACCATTAATGTCAGTCTGGGTTATAACGGGGGCGAAATCAGGGTATTGTAAATTTTTGGCAAGATAATACGGCCCGTCAATCACGACCTTTACGCTCTTCGATGCCATGGGGGCGCCGGCAAGATCCCCAATGTAACCGGACACCACACATTCGTCCGGCCTGAACGCCGTTGCGGTCTCATGCCGCCTTACGGTGAAATGGAAGGTGGTTTCGGTGCCGGAGTCGTCCACAACGTAAGACCACGTTCCAGGGGCCGCCACACCGCTTATGGTCAAGTCATAATACCACGCGCCGGGCTTATCCTCGACCATCGGCTCCGACGGCGGAGAGCCCGGCAGCTGCTCCGCGCCGTTGGCGTCATAAATATGAACAATGGACGGGGGCGGAGAACCGCTTCCGGTGCCGGTCCCATCTTTTGTGGTTTTATACAACAGGCGCAGGGTGTCACCGGGGTAGCCCACAAGACGGGTGATTGTCAACGTGCCGGCCTGACGCATATCCAGGGTAAACGTTCCGGATAAAAACGTCTCGCTTGTCTCCGGTGCCGTCAGGAAGCTCATTCTGGCCCTGCAAAGGCCGCTGTAGAGCGTTTCTGTGATATCGGTGGTTGTACCCCAAACCCACGTTGTCAGCGTCCCAGATGGCGTGAACGGCACGTAAACAGGGCTGTCGTGCCTGGGGTCGGATACGGCCGGGGTGGCGACAACGGTTCTGGAGCCGTCTCCGTAAATGTCAACCGTTACGGTTGACAAATGGGCGTACTCTGTTGATCCTGACGTAGAGATCGCCTTAAACGTAATATAAACCGGCCCTCCCGCTGCGGGCTGGTTTATGTCATCGAATGTAACCGCAATGGCCATTTACTGCTCCGGAACATCAACCGGCAGGCAGAACCACCCTTCCGGGAGGTCCATGACGGCCGCCATCGGCCTCCTGTTCTCGTCCAGCACCCACACCCTGCAGTTTTTGACGGTCTGGCGCAGGCGGACCGGCGTGCCGTCGGGTACATATATCGCCGTGTTGCCGAAACAGCCGGCTGCGAGCACGACAACAATAACCACAAAAAGCCTCAACGTCCCCATGATTCCAGTACCTTTCTGCGGAGCTCGTCCCTGAGCTCCACGTTCGGATCTGCGTCCGCCGACGTGGGCCGGGCCGCTTCGATTACCGCCGGCAGGAAGACCCTGATGAGCATGACGAGAAACTCGAGGACTGTCTTCACAGGGTGCCTTCCGACTCCAGTCGGTTGTGGACTATGCTGATGCCGTCCGTGATTTCATCCTCGACAGTCTTGCTTGCCTTTTTACCCTCAACCTTTTCATAGACGGCAAGCACATACTTCAGGGCAGCGTCAAGCCTGGCCATGCCCTTGTTGGGCGTGTCGTCAGGGATTTCCTTCTCGGCGAACTTCACCGCCGATATAATGGCGCCCTCAAACTTCTGCCAGCCGGGCTTCTTGGCGTAGAGCTTGTTGAGGGCCCATAAAAGCGCGCCCGCCATAAACGTAATGCCTGCCGGCGAATTTAACGCCTTCCACACAAGCCCAAGCACATCCTTTACTTCCATGATCTATCTCCCTAGTTTTTCGTCCATTCTCTCGATTTTCGCTTCCATCCTGATTAACGAAGTATTCAACTTCTCGTTGATGGCCCTTTGTTCCGCATAAAAGGCCCTTGCCTCGTGAAGCATCTTTTCCTGGTACTCCACGGCTTTCTGTAGGGCCGTTATCTCCTTATCCTGCTCGCTGTTCTTTATTGAGACAGTGGACGCCAGGACACTGAACACAATGGTTGTCAGCAGTGCCACGATGGAGATTACGATTGTCTTCCATCCGCTGCCGTTTCTTTTCTGTTCTTCAACAAGTATAATCTGGGAGTCGTTCGCTGGTGCCCTGTTTGGCATGTGTTTTCTCCAATGGAGCGGACGCTTCGCTTTATTCCAGCGTCACGGCTTCCTATAAAATTATACACGATCGGCCGTGAAACAGCGCGGCCGACACCAAAAAAAATCGCCTGTTTTGCGTTATAAACTGAACGAGTGGAGCGGACGCTTCGCTTTGTTCCAGCGTCAAGGAGGCTTTATGGGTGGAAAAAGCAAGGCAAACGACATGGAGCGGATCCCGTGGGGTCCTTATTGTTATAAAGAGAACAGGGGCAGGGGCACGCCCAAAGAAATATGTCCGTTCTGGGAAAAACACCTGGAGAGGCCCGACGGGCTGAACGGATACTGTCGTTTTATCGAGGCCGGCGACTGGGAAATCCCGGGTGGCGGGCTTTTGTTCGATCAGATCAAGGAGTGCGACCAAAAGCTAATCCCCCCGGGCAGGAGACGGAAAAAGCAATGGGCATGAACTACTATCTTACAGGCAAGCCGCCGTGTCCCACATGTGGGGATTTTGGCGGCACAAAACATATAGGTAAATCGTCATATGGGTGGACTTTTGGGTTACACATTTACCCGGACGAAGGAATCAATAACCTTGACGATTGGGAAAAGTTTATCCGTGAGGCGGTGGCGGACGGGCGCCTGATAATCGATGAAGAGGGCCGGCGGATCTCGGTTGAGGAGCTGCTGAAAAGGATACGCGTCCGGGCTCCCGCAGTCAGGGCGGACAGGCTCCGCAGGCAGTCGGAGGCCGACCCGCGTTTCGCGCGGTTCGGGGGGGCGACCTGGGATTACGTTGAGGGGGATTTCTCGTAAATAATTGGGAATCAGGAGTAGCCGGGCTCTACACATTAATTGAGCCCACTAAGTGTTTTTGCGGCTGATCCCTCAAACGATAAAAGACAGAGCCACGTAACAGGGTCTCCGAAAGCCCGCGCTTATAGCTACTGGCCCCTTGAAAATTCAAATACCGGAATTTTCAAGAGCCATACGCTAATCAGCGCGCCCTTCAGAGAAGCAAGACACAGTCTGTCTTGAGGAGTAAAATACACGACAGGGTATAACGCAGAATTCCCTGAAGACCGCGCCACCAGAAAACAAAAGGCGCATCCCCCCCCAGAAGATCAGAGATTTCAGTCTTCCAGGAAAATCGGGATACAGCCTGCCGTGAACAAAATAAGCGACAAAGAGATCCAACAGGATTCCATTGGCCCCCCAGCCCCCGCGGTTGCGCTTGCTGGAGGAGGAACCACCAGCTGCGCGCAACGCGAGAGGCCGGGTTGGCCCGGAACAAAACTACAGTTTGTCGCGGTAAACGTCGATAAGCGACCAGGCATTCAAACCGACATACAAGTACAAGGGGAAAACAGAAACTGCAGATACCACAAACAATCAACAACCCACAAGAAATGACCTGAAATCACCAAAGCAAAACAACAGTTGGCCGCAAGGGAAGATACACGACAGAGAACGTCAGCAGGTATCGAACATTGCCGTTTGGCATCACAGGCGGCGCGGGGAAACAACACCCACGCAGCCGCATGTGATGGGAAAACGGCAAAATTCTCTAAACAGGACACAGTCTGTCGTTGATAAACATACAGGGCAGGGCAGTGTAACAAAATGTCTCTACCCGAATCATCCTCAACCTCGGACCGTCCCGGGCCGAGAAAATAAAGGAGAGCCGGGCTTCGATAGAGAACAACCCCGGATACCAACACAAAAACAGGGGTCTGCTCTTATAGTATAATGCGACGCAAAGAGCCAAGACGCGGAAATGTAACCAATAAGTTCCCTCCCGCCTGGAACTTATTGGTTTCTGAACCACTGAAAGTTTCTGCTGCGACAGTTTGCGTTGGGAAGCGATACGCCCCAAAGCGCAAGGAAACTGATCGACCAAACCAAATAGACAAAACTCTATTTGGTATTGAGTAATTACAGCTACGCCGGTTTGGGGCCGGGCAGGAATACGCCGCAAAGGCGGCAAGGATATGCCGCAGGGGCGGCAAGGATATGCCGCAGGGGCGGCAAGGATATGCCGCAATTCCCAATCAACCAATCACCTGATCACCAAATCAACCAATCAGCGGTAGAGAAAAATAAGACAGCCAGGACTGGTCCGAGCACCCGGAGGCCCTTGTCTCTTTGGCAAGGACCACTCGGGTTATGGTGTAAAGGCTGGCGGCCCAGAGAAAATAAACGGTAAAGAGTCAAAAGTGGCGCCCCCAAAGGGGCTAAAGGGGGATTAGGCTGACAAGACCCAGCGCTAATCCCTTTAGCGCTTTGGGTTACGCTAAGGTAAAGGTTTACCGTGAATCAAAAATATACGACAAAGCCATAAGTATGGGATACCCGTCAGCCACAACCTGACGGATACATACCAACTCCCAATGTCGTAAAATCAGGTTTGTCGATAAAAAAAATATTTCGCACGGCCAAAGGCCATGTTTGGTTTGCGAGGCGTTATAATTTTGTAAGGCAAATACACGACAAAGAACCACCCCAGGCAACACGCGCCAGCTCGGAGCCAACCCAACGAGGTTGGGTTGTAGCGAGCTGAGCTAGTTATTATTTGGTTTGTCGGGAGAAAGGATAAAAAAATGACAGCTACGCTCGTTTCCTCGTCCCTTTGTCCTCGGTGCGATGCGGTCAAGGCGCACCTCAAGAAGGCCGGTATCGAATTTACTGAAATGACAGTGGCTGACCTGTCGTCCGGCACGCCAATAACCGCGCCGAATGATCCCAGGCTGGATCTGATGACGTATTTATGTATGAACGAGAACCTCCTGCCGGCGGTTCATTTGGACGGTAAGATTATGAGTAGAAAGGAGATAGACGACATAGTCAGCTCGGCGCAATGCGAAAGCGGAAATTGCGTCGTCGGGTTATAATTTTATAGGCTCCGGGCATGATGCCCGGCCAACATAAAGGAGAGACAAATGGGCAGTAAACACGGATTTTGGAAGACGGATACCGGGCTCCAAAAGAAGGTGGTTGACACGTACATGGCTACCGGAAGCATCTACGCCGCCGCGCGCAAGACCGGAGTTTCGTGGAACACGGCGTCCAACATTGTCGGGCTGTGCGCGCCGACAAAAAGCCTGAGCGAAATGGTCGAATCGATCAAGCCGAAGCCGATCAAGGTCAAGCAGCGGAAGAAGGCCTACCGGACCCGGGAAGAGGTAAACCTGATGATGTCCGACCTGCATTATGGCGGCAGGCACACGGCATCCCAAACGTTGGGCCTGGCCGAGTACAATGTCAAGACGGCCGAGAAGCGCGTTGAAATATTGGCTGAGAAATTTCTTGGCATCCTGGACATCCTGGGCCCGTCCTACAAGTTCAACACCATGAACCTGATACTTATGGGCGACATGATGGACGGCGAGGCCATATGGCAGGACAAGGTCGGTGGAACGCTGAACGTTGAGAACGGCGGAGCCGAACAGCTGATAGGCTGTACAGAGCTGATTGCCGGTTTTGTCAAGGAAATCGGGGAACGCTTCAACGCCGTCAGGTGTTATTGCCTTATTGGCAACCACCCGAGAGCCGCGAACAAGGTAACGTACTTGAATAACCTGGATTTCTTCATGTACAAAATGTTACAGTACAAGTTCGATGGAACCCATATTAAAGTATTTCCAATGACCTCGTGGCTCGGGGCGTTCATGCTTAACGGACACATGACAATAGCAGCCCACGGCGACTATACCCGGTCCTGGGGGCAGTTCCCGATGTACGGGATTGTCCGGGATACGCTGAAGACAATGGGTATGCTGAACAAGGTCCCCGAATATGCGCTCTATGCGCACCATCATTCACAGACGCACTTCAACATCAGTAACGTCGAAGTGCTGGTAAACGGGTCCATGATCGGCGGCACGGAGTTCGGGGTGTCCCGCTTCAAAGCAATCGAACGTCCTTCGCAGTGGATGTTTGGTATGCATGAGCGGGAGGGAATGACCTGGCAATTTAATCTCAGGCTGGCCAAAATGAACGAGTTAAGGCCTGACGAAAATGATATCTTGACGCCCTATAGCCGCATTTGAGGGCGAGGATCGTGTTAAAAAGAACGGCACGAGATGGCTGCTGCGGAGTGCGGGTCACCATGGATGATATCCGTGGTGAGCCCGCATTTTTTTTAAGAACCAACTTCAATCCCCCGCTGCTTGTCACCAAATGGATCTGCCCCGAATGCGGACGCAAATACGCTGTCGCGTTTGAGCGTCAGCAGAGGTATTGGGGGGTTTATGTTCAGCAGGCGGATAAAGATATTATAAGCGTGGTGGCCAAGCGCTCCCAGCGTTGGATAAAAAACAAAAACAAAGGCAGGTTTATCAGAAGGCTAAAGGACGGCACGAAGGTTGATACCGGGAACTACTCCCTGAGACTTCTTATATACAGCGACTCGGATGTCGAGGACGGCGAAGCGGAAGAACACAGAATGTCCGCGCCCGTTATACCAGAATGGTAGCAATTCTCTGAATAATGGCCGTGGTATTGGCCGAGCCGCCCATCGTATTCAGTGCGGTGCCGCTGTCCTGGTACGTATAAACGGAAATCACATCCGCCGGCGACAAAACCAGGATCGATGAAACCGCCGCCACCGCATTGACACACGGAGGGGATCCGCCCATGACCGCCGCCGTCTGCGCCCCGGCCGTATCCACGTACGCGTTCTTGTAGATTGCGCATTGACGAAAACCGACGATGTCCGGCTCATAGGTACACACGGCGGTTACCGCGTACACCCCGCCGTCGGCGCTGGTAAACTCGCCGGTGGTTGTATTGTATTCGTCGTCAACGTCGTACGACTCGACATCACAGACAAGCTTTGTCCATGTGTCGGACGGTATCTCCTGCGCGGCGCTCCTGTATGCCCTGGCCCTTGACGTGTATATGTCGGCAACATACCCGGCCGTTATGATGTCGGTTGCCATGGACGGCGTGTCGAGACTTCTTGGGTTGACCGCATACGTCTTTCTTGCGGTTACCGTTTCCTCGGCGTCGCGGCGCATCAGCGTTGCGTCGAGCTGTTTGTGTGGTATTCTGGGAAGGGTCATTGTTTATCTCCGTTTAGTAGGGGAACCACCCGAGGCGCGGCTGGGTTATATCGAACGTGAAACCGTTCATGGATACCGAGGCGTACCAGGTTCCGGGGGTTTTCCCCGATATGTCATCTGTTCTGCCGACAAATATTTTGCCGGCACCGTTCGGCATCAGGTTGATTTTCTGAGCGATCAGGATGTGGCCACCGTAAAGGCTGCCCATATCGCGCACATATACAACATCGAAACCGTGTATCGGGAAGCCGCGATTGGTCTCCATGCTGCTTATCAGGTGGTGATCAGTCCAGCTGATATTTCCAAGCCACCTTTGTTCAGATGCGGTCATGTGTCCCGCAAATACGTATCTTCCATAATCTGCTTCGCCTGTTGGGTAGATTGTGGCCAGCACATGCAAAAGCGGGCCGTGGCTCTGCCCGGCAAAAGCAAACGGGAACATGGATATGGTTTTGTTGGCCAGAAGCCCCAAGTCTGCGCTCATCGTCTGGCTTGAAAGATCTATCTCGTGCCAGTATTCCGCACAGTTGATGTCTATCTTTTTTGTTTCTGACGATATCACGACCGGAACATAGGCTACGCCGTGCTGACAATATACAGGCAGCGTGCTGTTTGCGCTTTCGCCGCCATCGGCGTCGAACGTTCTCATGGAGACGGCGTAGGGGCGGTAGTATTCTCCGCCCGAAGGAATCTGGTGTACTCCGTTTTTAAGGACCGCGCTGTTCCAGGTTGTGCTATCGCATTTTTTTACAATCCACGTTGCGTCGCTGCCAAGCAATATGAGATACCAGTCGCCCGGGCCGATGCTGCTCCACCCGGTCATTGCGGTTATATCAGCACTGCCCTCGTCTACTTCGACGGGCACATCGCCGCACAACATTCTTATGGCCGGATGCGCCAAAACCGGGGATTTGCCGTAGTAACCGACCGAAGCGCTGCTCCATGCATTTTCGCACACATAGCTGCCGGACGCGTTGTCTATACGCCAGCCCGTGCCTATAACTGCGGCGGCGCTTAACATGAACTCGTTCAGCGTTATGAATCTGTTTGTCGTGTCTGGGTTTGACGCGGCACCAAGCGCCCGCTCTATCCCGGCCCCCGTCACGCCGTAATCGGTCCAGTCAAGCGCTCTCAGCCTGCGCCTATGTGTCGGCATTGTTTCCCTTAGATCTTTATCAAAGGCTATCGAGTTTATCGTACCAGCCACCGAACCGGTTGTAACGATAACGCTCGCAAGGGCCCGATGGTTATTGGAGTATTCCAATGCCTCAACCGCCCCCTGTGCCGCTTCGGTGCTGTTATACCCGCTGCCGCCACTGTCGTCAATGCCGACATCTCCGTTGTTATTAATATATACAATGACGTACTTGCCGGTGAGCGGGTCCCACCCGGGCACGTAGCCTATGTCAGAAACCAAATCCAGCGTACCCTCATATTCAATCAACCCGGACCCTTGTATCTTCCTTATGCGCCCCGCCTGTACGATTATCTTGTTCGCCACTACCGAAACCGCAAGGGCGGTTGGCGCTGCATCAACGTAGCTCTTTGTGGCAAAAGGATTTGCCTCCGCCGGGAGGAAATCTCCAGCCATGCCGTTATCTTCGGCTTTTGTTATCGCCTCCGCCACGTTGGAGTTAACATCCGCGACCTGGTCAAGGCGCAGGCTGGAAAGGCCGAGGACAACCTTTGACGCAATGTTGATTTCTTCTATGCCGTCGCCACTCACCCTTATATCCGCAAGGCGCACCGCCTTTGAGGGCAGCGCGGGAGTGCCGGAACCCGGAACGCCCCTGATTACCGTGTAAACGGCTTCGTCGTTGTTCTCGGAGTATGAATGAACCGCAATAATGGTATCCCACCGGTCCTGGCCGGACGGGTTGGTCGCAAGATCGAAAGACGCAACCACCGAGGAAGTCTCCTCTATCTTGACAGAGTCCTCGGTTACCAGGATATTCTTCTCGTCGGACCCACGGGTGACAGCTACTTGAAAGTTGCCGGTTTGCGAAGTTTCGAAGCCGTGATACCTGCCTGCCGGCAGAACATTTTTCAGCCTGCCTATCAGCACGGTCTCAGTGGACGCCGCCATGCCGTAGTCCGGATATCTAAATTGTGCCATATCATGCCTCCTGTAGGCAAAAATCCTGGGAAAAACTCGAGTTTCGGGGCAACCGGAGAGTTATAATATGTTTTCCTGGGGTTATGTTAATAGTATTGTCAAATGTTACATCGGCTACAACAACCTCGTCCCGCAGGACGTGGATATGATCCACGGCTATCGGCACGTTTGTGTTGACAATACCACAGTATTCAACGTAGCCTGCGCAAACATACAAACTGGCCGCGCCGGTAACATATACGGGCGGGCTGTATGTCGACGGCTGGAGGCTGAAGCGTATGCTGTTCTCCAGCCCGGCAGTCATGCGGGCGGCTATGCCGTCAGACAGTATGTTTACGTTTACGCCCACGATGAATATCTCCTGTGTCCGGCGAAGGCAAATGACGACGGCGCCGTTGTGGGCCAGCTGCACTCCAAAAACCACCACGAGGAGCCGTCCGTGCGGTCTACGCACGCCTCCGGCGGAGACCCGGATGACATAAAGGAGTACACGTACCTGCCATCATGGAACAACGAAAGCACGGTTCCGGCCCGGGGCATCCTTGTCTCCCATTTCGGGCTGCCGCCGGTCCAGGTATGTATCAGCCCGTCATCTCCGACCACAATCGGCGTATTGCCGACCAGCTCAAACATGGAAACGCCCAAACTTGACGTAAGATCCGGCGTTATAATGTCGGTCTCGTCGGACCACGACACGCCGTTGTGGCGGTATATGCGTGGAGCGGACGGGGAGCCGCCGACTCCGACGGCCCACACGTCGCCGTTCTGTCCAATGCGAATCTTCCCAATTTCAATGCCGGGATCAGCGATATCTGCCGCCGTCCAGGACACCCCATCGTCCGAAGCATAAAACGCCCCATCTGCCGGAACCCATATAATACACCTGCCGTCTACGCTGTAACCCGCCGCCGTGACAGGGTTTGTGATAACGCTGTCGTCGACGGCAACGGAATCATGCTTCAGTTTGATTATGCCGGATACCGTTCCGCATGGAATTATACTTGAATCCGGCGCCCGGGCAATGTCCGTCCAGTCGCCCATGTTCAGGCTGCCCCCGACCGTGATTGTTTTTGCGGTGTCCGGATCTTTCAGGTTTCCGCCGTCAACGACAAGGTAGCGCTCGTTCGCCTCATCATAAAAAATTACGTCTCCGGTCTTGCCGGTGTCCGTGCTGGACGCCAATAGACGATCATCGACAAAACTTGGAGGGCTTCCAGGGTTTTCACAACCCAATATATTCAACTCATCGACAAACGCGCTGGAAAACGACACGAACCCTTTGGCCGGCATACGACCAAAGAAGCCGGAGCCTATCTCGTAATCGGTTATCGTGGCACCGTTTACAAGAAATATAAACCTGGTGGTGTAGTCGTCCATATGGGCATGGGCGTATACCTGCGTCCAGCCACGCCCGACATCGTGCGCGTCGGATATTATCTCTACGCCGTTGAAGAACTTATGGGTAAACACACAGGCCCTGCCGGTTGTTACGCATGTGGTCGTTCCGTATGGGCCCGAAATTACGGTGGGGGAATGTTGTTCGTCGAACATCATGTAACATTTGAGCTGGAAATAGGTTATCTGGTTTTCTCCGGACCCGGCCAGGTTCAAGGGAAACTTAAACTCGCCCTCGGTAAACAGCCCCTGGCCGTGAAGCCCGGCCACGATGCTTTTATTGTTTTCTATTGATATGTCGCCCGTCGCCGCGGTAGACGATTTGCCCAGAATAAACAGCTTATCCTCGCGTCTGAACCGGTTCTCCATCTGCCATTCCGGCTCATATTTGACGGAGAAAAGCCTGGAGTCGTCAATATAATAAGACAACCCAATGTCAATGTCATGCCCGGACTCCGCGCTGATCATAAGCCTCGGGGAGACGTATCTCTTTACCGGCCTGGAGACGGCAGCCGCTATCTCCCGGGCTTTTGATGATACGGCGTCCGGGTCATAAAACCAGTCATCGACGAACACCATCTCGCCGGTATCTGAAGCGGAAGCCAGCTCGTCGAGCAGTCTGTTTACGTTGTGGCCGCTTTCGGGTTTATCAAACTTTTGCTTCATATAAAATTATAACTACCGGCCCGGTGGATAAAATACGGCTTTTGGTGTTATAAAGCTTGAGTAGAAATCTAATCAGGAGAATAACAATGACAAAGCGGGAGAAAAGAAAGATTGAATTGCGTGAAGAGCTGGCCCACTACCTCAGGCCTGGTGAGCCGGTGTATTGTATTTTAAGGCACGTGTCGAGGTCTGGTATGCAGAGGGCAATCAGCCTGCTTGTTATCCATGACAACCAACCATATTATCTTGACCACAGCGTTGCGGAGTTGCTGGGCTCGCGGGTCAGTGAAAGGTGGGGCGGCATAGTGGTGAATGGCTGTGGCATGGACATGGGGTTTCATCTTGTGTATAACCTGGCTGTCGCCGTGTTTTGTTATAACGAAAAGGGAGAATACGAGTATGACCGCAATAAGGCATACAGCTTGAAGCAGTGTTGGATGTGAGGGGGTGGTGCGTGTATATACCGAAACACAAGGCCACCAAACACCCGATAAGACTATTTAAGGGAGCGGGTAATGGCATTGTTTTGGTGGAAACAGAGGTTCTGTCTGTGAGCACGCTGGTGTTTAGGTACACCAAAACAGGAAGGAAATTAACCCTGTATGGCTCCGGACTGTATATAGAGTTTGCAAGAAACATATATTTTCTCGCCACGCTGGCGCACTTGCTAGGGGATCCCGGCAAAGTCGGCGTTTGAAAAGAACAAATTTGACAAAATAGCCGCGCAGTTGAAAGGAGGCTGAGATGGGGGTCATTAAGGCTGGTAGGCTTCGCATAAAAAACACAACCCGGATTCCGTGATAAAATCAAGAAAAATATGTCATAAGGCATAGTACAAAACTTTTACGGAAAGGGCTTTACATGCCAAAAATCACGAACATCGACAAGAACCTGAATAAGCTGCTTGGAATAGGACCGGATGATACTTTTGCGTCCATAAGCGAAAAGGCGGAGTCCGGCAACAGGAAATACAAGGAAATCCTAAGGCGAATAAACGCCGTGGCGGAGTTCATGGATCATTTTGTTGCGTCGCCGCTGGAAAGCCAGGAGGAAAGCTCCGGCAACGGCTGCGACACAGACGAGGCGCCGGAGGGCGACCCGAACGAAAGGAAAGCGCTCGCGGAGGCACCCTCGGAGAGGTACGGCTTGATCCCTGGGGGTGGGGCGGATAACGCCGTCAAACAGGACCCGGACACCAGTCCGCCGAAGCCGCCGGCTTCTGATGTGATCGCTCCAAAGTCCAGGAAAAGGGCGAAAAAGCAGGCCCAGCTCACGACAGGGGATATGGTGAGTGAGCTGGAGCTGGAGCTCCCGAAACCACGGCCCGACAATATTCGGCTTGATCCATCTATCCCGTTTATCGAGGGCGGCGGGTGGGGTTATACGCTTGACGGGTGTTTTGGCGTGTTTTCCAAAGAGGTGCTCGACAGCACCAAACACGACAAAGAGATAGTGGCATCCGCAGGGCGGTTTATGGATAAGCAAATGGAAATAAAAGTAAAACATGAGTCGGAACCAGGACAGATCCTGGTCATCCTTAGGCCTGCAGGCTCCTGATTGGAGGCAGCATGGGCGACCCTGTGAACGAGTTTTTCAAAATAGCGTCCAGCAGGATAAACACCAGGGAGGCCGGCTGTGGGCCGGTAAGGCTTCGCGGCGGCCTGTTCTGGGCAAACAGGAAAACGTACTTTATGTTGGTTTCCGAGTGCAGCAGCCCCAGTGCGAAATATCCTGATTGGCCGCGGCTGTATAGGGTGTCCGTAAATACCCCGAGGCTGCGCGCTATACAGCGCCCACAATGGACGCTGGAGATAACGCTTGCGGAGGATGAGCTTGTGCGGGCGGCCCCGTACGTAGCCTCGTTGATAAACGCAAAAACATTCAAATCTCCCAACACACTGGAGGCTCCGCCGTTTCAGATGGATGTGACGGGCCCAATGGACCAGTTGCGGTCGAAATGCATGTGGTCTGTAAAGGCGGTAAGGGCTTATGGTTCTGCGGTGGCGGCGGAGATGGCGACCAGATAAGCTATAATTTTATGGAGACAGATATGGCGAAGAAAAAAAATAAAGCGAAAGGCCAGGAAGATCCAATGGCGGAAGTCGTGTGCTTCTTTGATGAAAGCCTGGCCATTGTCAAAATGCCGCTGTACCGAAAAACATACAATCTGGCAATAGTTAACGTTACCACCAGACACTACAACCCTATAGAGGAAGACGAGGATGGGCCGGGCGCTGGCGAAACGTGCCCGGCCAGGCCTACCGACGTGAACTAGCGGGTTGGCAGCTTAGTTGGAAGAGCAGCGGGTTCGAGTCCTGCCCTTCCCGCCAAACAAAGGAGAGGATGCGCAATGCGCGAAGCAAGACACCGAATGATCGGCAAGTACGAGCCTTCTATGGCGCGGGAGGCCCCGTTTCGATTCGAGCATTTACTGCGGGGGCTTTTTATACCAGGAGAGCCAGATGTGGATGTCAACGCTTAATGGCGGAGTGTTCGATTTTGACAACCTTGAAGATAACGAGGTGCTGGTCTCGGAAATAGCCGGCTCCCTTGGCAAGCTGTGCCGGTTTACCGGCCACTGCAAGGTTTTCTATTCGGTTGCGCAGCATTCGGTGCTGTGCAGCCTTATGGCCAAAAAGCATAAAATGTCAAAAGATTTGCAATATGAAGCTCTCATGCATGATGCGGCGGAAGCGTATCACGGGGATCCGTCGCGCCCATTCTGGGCCTCGGTGGGCCCGGAGGCGGCAAGAATCAAAAGGGCAATCGAGGCGGCGGTCAGGCCGAAGCTCGGGCTGAGCATGGAGCCTGATCCGATTATCAAGGTAATAGATAACCGAATGCTTACCACCGAGAAACAGCAGCTGATGGTTGACTGCGGGCTGCCATGGGAGACCGACGGCTTTTCCCCGTTTGACATAATAATAAAACCATGGGGATGGAGGCGTTCTACGGCGGAGTTTATCAAGGCGTACGCCAAACTGAGGAGGAAACCATGAGGCGAGCGGAAAAGCATAACCAGGGCAAGACAAGGTACAGCCTTCTGTCGGTCCCAGCCATCAAGCAGATGGCCGACGTTATGACAATAGGGGCCGCAAAATACGGCGACAGGAACTGGGAAATCGGAAGAAATTTCACCGACTATTACGACGCAGCCCAGCGTCATATGCAGGCATGGTTGAACAGGGAGGATGGGGACTCGGAGTCGGGCATAAACCCCCTGGCGCACGCCGCCTGCAATCTCATGTTCCTGCTTCACTTCCAGTCGGACCCGGACCGTTACGGCAGTTTCGACGATAGGCCGAAACCGTGCGCTGGACAAAAAAAGAAACAATAGAGTACTGGAGATACGAGCTGAAGTATTACGCAAGGAACTGGGACGAGTTGGCCAGGCGGGAGGGGGTCGGCGTGATCGAAGGGGCCTACAAAAAGGTCATCACCAAACTCCGTCGGCTCGGTTGTAAGAGGGTCCCGCAGAGGTTCCCCGACGGCACGCTAATTCGCGACCGTGGACAGGGCCTGAAATATGCAAGACAAAAACCAAGTACGCGAAGGGGTGATAGCAAAAAGGGGGGGGCAAGCGCCCCCTTTTATGGTAAAAACGCCCCAAAACAGGAAAGCCATACGTCCACATGTCGTGGGCGTAGGATGCTTTCCAAAGGGAGGTATTGCGATGGATAGCGACAAGAAGGAAAACCCCAACCAGAAGGTCCAGGCCGATACCGCCTGGCAGGCCACCATAAAGGTGGCTAAAGAGGCGGGCAAGTATTTACTAGGGGCCGGTCTCGGATTGGCTGCGGGATATATTTTCTTCAAAGACTAGCACCGCAGGGCGGGCCAAAGCCCGCCTCCCTTTTAACTTACAAAAAAACACAGGCCAATCTCGTCAAGTGCCATCCGGCCAGGGAACCGGCAACCCCCCCCCAGGGCGCGGCCGGATGGCGCCTCCCTTTTCGCGCGGAGGGAGAGTGTTTATTTTTTAGCTATCGAAAGACCACGGCCCGCCGAAGTACCAGCCGTATATGTTGCTGTATACGTCAACGTCATTTGCCTGATACAGGGCCGTTGGCATTCTACGTAAGGCGCCCGGCGAACTTGCCGGATCACGCGGTATTGAGAACGGATGAGCGTCATCCCCGGCCGTGTGTTGCACGGCATGAAAACCACCCACCTCTACCGCGTCGCATAAGGGCTGCATAAGCGACAGCGTGTCGTTCACGCTTACAATGGGATTGCTGAACCTGATATTATACTCGGCTCCGCTGCCCATTTCTATCACGGTTTCGCCGTTTTCGTTCGTACGTATATCGTACACCTTGTCGTCCGCTATCACGTTCAGCGGGACGTTGAACAGACAGGAGTACAGCCTTTTTATTTTATCTTCCGTTTTGGCGCCCAGCATGTAGGCTATGAGCGATTTAAGCGTCCTGACGTATTTGGATGTTATGACGTTGGAGCCAAGCCCTATCCTGGTGCCGAATAACAGGTAAGCCGTGGACTCGTCGTACCACGCCTCGTCACAGTACAGGTCCTGCGTTATCTCTTCGTTGTGGTATATCCACGCGCTTTCGCCGTCCCTGATCGTGTATGTCGATTCCAGCAAAAACTTTCTGTCCGCATTATCATACACGGTATTGCTGGCATTTACCAGGCGTATTACGTTGGATGATTCGAGTTTGGACCTGTGGGAGTACTTGCCGTCCACCGCCAGGCTGCCGAAATAAAAACCCGTAAACGGTTCGCTGAACGCAAGATAGAACTCCGCCGGCGGCGTGCCATACGTGCCGGCATTGTGCTGTGTCAATATTCCATTGATATACGGTTTTATTGCGGCTGTGAACGCCGTCGGTATCCTGACGGTCAACGACGCGTAATCCGAGCATACGGACTCATGGAAATGATTAACCTCGAACGCGGTTTCATATCCTGCCACGCTGACGGTATCGCCGGCGGCCAGGGCGTCGGACAGTGTAACGGTGCCGGCGGAAAAGCTCCACGATGTGTCAGGGTAAAGCGTCCCGTTGACGTAAACCTCGTATACGCCGTCACAATCAAACGTAAACCCGGTCTGACCTGCCCCGGATACGGATGACAATATCACGTGTTTATGAAGGCCGCTGCCCTCCTTGCAGTAAGCTATCATGATACGGTCGCCCGCTTCGCCCCATCCGCCTACCGGCGTAACAGAGAACGACCCCGACCCGTACGTAATGTGATATAACGATCTGTCGGTGGGCAGGCAGACGCCGTTTACATATATACCCTCTATCGACAGGACGTCGTCGCTTACGGTGATGGCGCCGGAGCCGGAGTATGTTACATAATGTCGGTAATGCTCGTGCTTTACCGACAAAACGGAATTCAAGTTATCCACATCCACCCGCTCATGCACGTACCTTCTCGAGACATAGTAAACGTTCGGGTCAAGGCCCAGGGTATTGCGTTTGGATTCGAATTCGCCCATAACGGAATCCAGGTACGGCCGGAACACGCGCCACACGTCTTCCACTATCGGCTTTGAAGGAAAGTCAACCCAATATCTTCCAAGCAGGCGCCAGAACGAGGTCATTATGACACCGTCACGGCTCTAGCCGAATATATGAAGTTGTTCGGCACGGCTATTTTGACCGGACCGGATCGCGAGCTTGTGTTCTGTACCGACGCCCCCGCCGGATATTCGAGCTCTATGGTAATGGTCATGTCTTCGGCGTTACGCCCGAACCTGGCATGAAACGCATTCCAAAGCCCCCAGAACGACAGGTCGCCGGATACTTCGAAGTCGCCGGTTTTGTTATTGAAATAATCCGCCATGAAGTCACGTACGTTGTCAGCGGCTATAAGCGGCCTGTCCCATGCGCCTTTCGGGACGGTGACCGCAACGTCCACATGGGCCGTGTTCATGACCCGCACAAGCGCGTCGCAGGACGGGGATTTGTAATCATCGCTGTCAATGTAGTTCTGGGCGTTTATAACCGTCGAATCATAAATGTATTCAACTTTCAACGGCAAGCCGGTCCAGTCCTCGTCTATAATGTTAATACTGAGCAGCCCGTCTTCACGCACGGAACCGCGCAGGTTCTCGTCGTAACAGGTTACCGAATAGTCTGACCCGGGCTCCAATTCGCCGTATGCTATCTCCGCCCACGTAAGCGGATCAAGCGCCACCACGCGTGATATCGCCATCGGGAAGTACAACGACGCGGGAGAACCATCGGAATTGGTTATGTTGTTGTTGTTTTGGGATATTACGTTCGAATGAGTCGCGTCCTGTATGTAGAACTCGCCCGTGTTTTTAATTCCAGCCAACCATAAGTCCAGCCTGTTGCCCATATGAAACCGCTGGTACGAATGTCCGAACATTATAAACTGAAACGAAGGGGCATCCGGGAGGGTGTCGTCGACCGTTACGGTAAGGCTGTCTTCGTCTTTCGCTGCGCTGATAACGGAATATAGCTTTACCTGTAACCCGGTATTTATCAATACCTTATGGGAAAAGACGTCTTTGGCTCCGCCGAGGCTTATATCCGCGAAAAACGTTTTGTCTTGGAAGCTGGTGCCCGAAGACCTGCTTCCCGTACGCCATCCCGTTATATTGGACAGTTTAACAGGCAAGGCGCGCATATCACGCTCCATAAGCTCGTCTCCGAAACCCGAGGCGTAAACAGCAGAGATCTCCGGGAACCGGTCGGTCAATATTGAAGTGGCGCCTGTTTTTGTCTCCATGCTCTTATGAGATATGGCGTTCTGGATGCGCAGGAGAAGCTCGGCGTTTGTTTCCCTGGAGCTTCCGCCGGTTGACGGATTAATGTTCGTAAATTTAACAACATTCTCCAATGCGGGCCCATTGATAATTTGCTGTTCGCCTATGTTGAATTCGTCGCCTACGCCCTGGGCTTCACAGTCAACGTCGTAATAATAGTAATTCGTGGCGGAATCGTACTGTAGCGCCGCCGCCGAAGCGGCTATGGATTTGGTTGGGAAAAAGGAAATACCGTCCCCTGTCGAGAATCCGTCACTTTCGCGTATTGTAATATCCGTAGGTGTTGACAGGTATATTCTTACGACAACCTGGGCGTTGCTGCCCTGGCTCCGGGTAAGCATGTAAAATGACGCTATCTGGTCCATTACGGTTTCGGGTATGTCGTCAACGTCGTTGAGGGACCAGTTTGAGATGAAATCAGACAGGTCATTGCGCTGTTGTTCCATTATATCAGACAGCGGAGCCAGCAGTATGTCCCTTACTGCGGTCCCGCTCCTGGTGTCGAGCGTGGGCCTGATTTCGCGAAGAAGCTCAATTAAGTAATTAAACGTTGCTGTCGGCATGTTTATCTCCGTTATAAAATTATAACTCCCGGCCGGACAAAAAAGTCTATCGTTTTGTGTTATAAACATACAGGGGATGCGTATGGCGTGCATCCTCATAAAAATACCCCAGATAAAATAGCCTGGGGTATCGGGGAGACTGGTTCCTCCGTTTTAATTGGGGATTGTTTGGCGCGGTGGCGCTCTAACGGTCAGCCGGCCGAGGGGCCGGGCTTCTTGGAACAGGCCGGGATGTGGGCCTCACTGAAAGGAGAAAAAGATGGCTTTGGGCGACGAGCGGAAAATGCGGGAACAGTGTCTGTGGGAAGGAGAGCAGCCATGAGCGCAGGCACACTGAAAATCAAGAATTTGCGCGGCGAGGTTATCTTTGCCGGGAAAAAGGATGACTTGAGCGGCGCGGACCTCCGCGACGCGGACCTAAGCGGCGCGGACTTAAGTTGCGCGGATTTGCGCGGCGCAAGCATTGCCTGTGCTGAGCTGACAACCCCGATCTGCCGAATAGACTTCGGTGGGTGGTCTGTCTGTGTGCGCGAAACAACAACAACAATCGGCTGCAAAACCCATGGAAACGGGCGATGGCTCTCATGGGGGCCAGACGCGCCCGAGATCGCGGAAATGGATCCCCACGCAACTCAATGGTGGAAAAGGTATGGTGCAACCGTGAAGGCGGCCACACGTGCCGTGGCGGGGCTTGACGTCCCACAGAAAGGAGAAGCCATCAGCCCTCATGCCCAAAATAAACCCAGCAATACCGGCCGGCGTGGGCCAAGCCGGACAGGCCCGCGGAAGGCCGCAGGACCTGTTGCGTATGTGGGAAACCGATAGCGGTTGGCGACGGCTACCAGTCGGTAGCCGCGGGGTATAAACATTGCAAGTGCCCGTCCGCTAGGCTTGGCTATGCGAGGTGTGGCGTGGAGGCTGGTCCGGGAGGCATGGCGCCTTCCCGGCTTCTTATCAACCTTAGAAAGGGCAAAAGATGAACAGCAAGATGTTTACCATGATCGCATTGGCGGTGATCGTCGGGTGCGGAGGGGGCGGTGGTTCGGAGGCGAGTTATCCTGTAGACCTGCGTCTGGATATCCATGAGTATATGCCTGACGGGGGCTGGCAGGGCTTTCTTGAGTTTGTGTGGAGTGGCAATGGGGTTACGTCTAGACTGGAGACCCCGGTTGGTGGCGGTGGTAGTACGTTGATATATTCTCCAAGCCGGATGTCTCATCCGAACGATTTTGCAATTGGGCAAACGTACTTTCTAAGAATAACCAGATGCAAAAGCACCGGTTACGTGCATAACGAAACCATAACACCACCGCAAAGCTGTCAAATCGTCGCAGAACACCTGGGTCAGCGGGCGCAAATGTTCCTTACGATCATTGAACCGCTTTCGGAGGGCGTCTCATATTTCAATGTGGTCAACAACTCAAATACAGTGATACAGGAAATCATATTTACCGCCTGGGACCAGCCTCTTTCCCGTGGCGGCCCAATAGGGTCGGGTGATAGTATAACTGTACCGGTAAGGCCAAACCTCAAGTACTACGTTGAGGCGCGGTATCTAATAATGGAAAAACCGCCAGAAATCAGCAGGGATACCAGCGTTATTATTTGGTCTCCACCAGAGGACCTGACAGCCGACATCGTATACTACGTTCTCTATTGAAAGCTGAAGGGTCTGACCGGGGGCTATTGGCTCCCGGTTTTTTTAGCTTTAGGTTCCCGTTTCCTGCCAAGCCCCAAGGCTTCTCTGAGGGCCCCGCCTGTCGTCAGATAAGCAATGGGAGAAAGCCCGCCCAAACCGAGGGCTGTACTGCCGATCGTTCCCGTAATCCTGGCAGCCAGATCGTGCCTCTTTGCCGCTTGCAGGGAAGGACGTAAAAACGATCTTCCTTTAAACATCTCAGATACCATCCTGACCGCATTTCTAATCTCGCCCGGAGTTGTCCTGTATTTAGCATAGGCTCTTGCTTCGGCTATACCAAGCGGAGCGGCTCCGGCGGCAGCCGGTATCAGAAACATCGGATTACCGGTAAGCCCAAAGGCACCCAGAGACACAGACGTAAGCGGTTGCATCACAAGGCCGGCCCTTACCAGCCATCTGTCTTTTGCGTGCTGTAGTTCATGTACCGTCACCCCGGCGCCCGGCTTGGACGGCAACAGTATTTTATGGTGAATCGGGTCATACGCGCCACCAACGCCGGTTGGTAGCCGCGCGTGGTACACGCCTGGAACCTTGTTTTTGGGAAGGCCTATTGCTCTGGCTATCCTGTGCGCAAAACGATGGACCGGCCCGCTTGTGGTTTTAGTTGCGTTTAGAAAGCGCCCGAGATCCTGTTTCCCTTTTATGACGGCATAGGCGGTCTTGAATGGCTGGGTAAACAGCCCGCCAATATAACCAAGTGCTTTCGACGCCACGTCCGGCGCGCTGGCGGCAAAGCGCCGTGCTGACGCCGTAAAGGGCTTGCTCAGCAGCATCTTTTTTATGGCTGTCGTATTAGCTTTCACGATCTCCCACCTCCAAGCCCGAACAGGTACGGCGCGCTATTACCGGAAATCGCGTATATGCGCAACGCAAAGTCCCACCCATGCGCCGCGTCGTTCCTGGCTGCGTTTTCTATTTCAATACGGTCAAGCTGTTCATCTTCGTTGTCGACCAGGCTATTCTCGGCTTTCATTTTCTCGGTTATGATTTCCACCGCCATAGCCATAACCGCGTATGCCTCGGACTCGTCGTAGACACGGTATATCAGGTCAGTGAAATCCGACCCAAGCGAGTCGTCGTACGGCGCGGCGCCGTCCAGGAGGTTTTTGATTACCATCTGAAGAAGCTTGTCGAGCCCGGATATCTTCTTCGGCTGTGCGCTCCAACCAAAACCCAGTACTCCCTTGTCGGTCGCGGTCGGCTCCATCGTATATACGGCGATGTCGGTCATGGTTTCTGTTTCTCTTCTGGCGTCTCAGTTTTTTTCTTTGCCTGCCTCCGCGAGTACAGCCTGCTGGCGAGGATGCCGGCTGCCAGGGCTACGGGTAGAGCCATCGCCCTGACCGGCCTGGTCACGGGGAACCTAAGCAGGGCCTCTGAGGCGGCGCCCCTGACACCTCTTGCTTTTAGCCCGCTATAAAGATGTGCCAGAAATTCGGATTTCCTGAGCGGATGCGGTGCGCCGGCATGAAATAGCTCGCGAAAGGCAAGAGTACGCCTGAGCGCCCTCGGCAGGGCCCTATAAGGCTCGCCTAACGCGACAGTCCTTCTGCCGCCACGAAGTGTGATGACTCCAGCAACTCCCCTGCCGACTTCATCGCCCAGAATTTTCATGAAATCCTTTAAAAATAATCTGTTTCGCGCGCCGCCCATCCCTAAGCTGGTTATTAAAGCGTTTCTTACGCGTCTACCGTATGTTGACGGCGAGCGCAGCACGTCCCACGCAAATAGTTTTTTTCCGGCCGCTGTACCCGTCGCCCTGACGCGTATCGGAATATCTCCAAGCCTGATAGCGCGTGTTTTTCTCAGTGGGCGCACGTCTCTATATGGGGTCTTCCCGCCGAGTCGCTTGAGCTCTCTGGCAAAAAACGGGTATTGCACTGCCAGCAACCCAGCCGCAGCCGGCGCAAGCAGGCCCCTGTCCATATACCACACTCTTTGGATGTCCGGAGTTTTGTCTTTCTTTGACATTGCGTTATTTCCTTTTCGATAGTCTGGCTATTTCCCGATACGCGCTGTTATCTGCTTTATCGAACCAGGATGCCCTATAAGTCCGAGCTTTGCGAGCGTCGCCCTTATGCCGCGATAAGCACGGCTTGTTGGCTTCACAGCTTGGAGCCTGCTCCGTATGGCGCTGCGTATGGCGTAGAGATTTTTACCCCTAACCGCGCCGCGAAAGTAATCCCGAAGCAGATGGCCAAGCGCCCTTTGGCGCATGGCGCCGGTTGTTTTTATCTCACTGGCCAACCGGCCTATAGCGCGGCCTATCCCGCCCCCGGCGACAGCACCGCCAAGAACCGGCAGAACGTCTTTTATTATGCCCTTTTTGTCGTATATCTCGACCGGCTTGTCTTTTTTGGGCGTCTTTTTTATGGTTTCAGCCATTTATGCCATCCCCGGCGTCCAGCGCCTTACAAGTTGTCCCGCAGCATAGGGGTGCCCTGTGGCAATCATTTTACCCACCAGTGCCCTGCGCCTGCGCCCGGCTATCCACTGCTTAAGCAGTTTCATGGCTTTGGGGCGGTTTCTCATCTCTTTTAATTGATTTATTAGTTCGGCTCTACTCACGGCACAACCTCCTATATAAAATTATAACTCCTCAGCTCCGTTACCTGCTCTTCACCAGCGCAATAGCGCCCTTTATGGCGGATGACGACTTCCCTCCTAGGTAGTCACTCATGTCGTTAGAACCCTGCCCCATGAAGCCCCTAATGCGCTGTAACTGGTCTCTGGAGAACGCCGACTTAAGCATGTCTGCGGCAAACTGGGCCCGCGGCTCGAGCATTGGCAGGGATTTGTTTAATCTAAGCACCATTGAAGCCATTTCGAACACCGGAACGTCTTCGTTTTTGTTAAATACCCTGCCAAGAAGCTCCATGCCCCTGGAAACTGTTGGCGCATAATCGTTTATAATATTAACGGTCGTATTGCACGACGTTGCGATCTTGTCCAGGAAGCTTATGGCCGTGCCGGTGACAATATTAAGCTTGACCTGCGTCTTGTGGAGAGCTGAGCCGAGCATTGCGGTTGCCTTGTTTAGGTGTATTGTGCCGATGTTTGGGTCTATATTAAAGCGTTTTGCGATTTCCACTACCGCTACGGACAGCATGGACCCGGCCTTGGTACGCTTCATGAACCCGCCCGCCTCGGGGTTAATATAATCCGAATAGCGCTGTATCGCGTCAACGAAGGTATCCGCCGTGTTCCTGATTCTGCCCAGAGCGATCAGTTTTCTGGCGGGGCGGACCCTTGTTGCTGCCTTGGCTATCTCTTCCACCATATATTTATGTACTGCGTCAAGCTCTTTGGAGCCGGAGCGCAGGATTTGAAGCAGTATCGGGGTGGCGTCCATGATGCTGGCCGCGACCTTATATAGATGGGGCAGGGCTATCATGCTTAAATCGTCAAGGGCCTTATGGAGCTTCCCCAAAACAATGTAATTCTTCTGGCGCAAGTCGGAGAGCTTGTTTATTGTGTTCAGGAACAGCGACGGCGCCTTGAGCTGGAGCTCGTTTTCCGCTTTACGCATCCAACCGACGGCCCCGTCTATCAGGCTCCCGTCGTACCTGTTGTCTTTTCTTATGGAGCGCTCGGCTTTCAGCGTCAGGAGAAGTGCCCTTCTGGTGTACTCGCCGGCCTTGCCAAGCCCGGCCCTGTTCAGCTCGTCTTTGTCGGTTTGCGTGATACGCTCTATGTTTTTTTTCGCCTCTGCATATTCTCCGCGCAAGCCTGTAACTTCTTCCTGAAGCTCCGCAATCTCGTCCGCAATACCAAGAAGAGCGGCCTCCACCGCGTCTTCCATCATGCCCGGCATAAGGGTAAGCATGAGAGCCAGTACGGCGGCGTCGCCCCCACTGCCGACCACCTCCTGCGCGCCGCCCCGAGTCTGCCCCTGTATTGTCGTGCCGATCTTGCTGTCGGTTGCCTGGTTCAGGGTTTCTGCGGCAACATCCGCGTGGTGTCTGATTACGTCGGCGCAGTTTTGCAGCCGGTTCAGCAGGGCGGCGGTGTCGATGGCTTCGGGCATAAGGTGCTCCTACATGAGTTCTTTCAGTTGCCGGGCTATCTTCTGTTTTACCTTGTATACCTGCTGGTACGTCATGCCCATCTTACGGGCGGTCTCGTTCAGGGAATGCTTTTTATAGCCGTGGTTGCCGGTAAGCATGTCAAAAATAACCTGCTCCTGCGGCGCCATTGAGTAATAGGCTACATCAGCTTTGTCTTCTATCGGGTTGTAATACGGCCTGAAAGATCCGGTATCGTCCTGGATTATGTTTGACTTTCTGTCGGCCGTCATTATCTGCTCGACTCTCGTCGTCGGCCAGCTCAGGTAATCGGCGACCTCCGCCGGGGACGGGTCGCGCTCGAGCTGCTCTTTCAGGTTGGCGTACGCGGTTTTATATTCGCCTATCTGGAGGGCCCGGTGCTCCGGAACACGTGCCGTGTTCTGGTGTTTTACAACGAACCTGCGCAGGCCCTTGAGTTGGTTATACGCATGTGTGTTCAGTGACGCTTTTCTCGGGTCATACTTGGCCAGGCCCTTGACGACAAGGTCCCTTGCCGTCTGTTTCATCACGTATTCCGGTATTTCAACCCCCTTGAACTGCCCGACCCGCTGGTTTATAAGCGGATCAAGATATCTCAGCGCGGGCTGAAGGTCGTTTATGTCTTTGCTCTTGCGATACCTCAACACGGAGATAATCGCCTCGCGGTCTCTCGGCGTGGCCGGTATTATCGGTTGGCGGGTCATAGGTTTATGCTCTTTCGTACGGAATTGAATATAGATTCAACTAAATGCTGCTCCCGTTCCGCGTAAGCCGGCAACGGATAAAAATCATCGAAAAGCGGCGTGAAAATTATGCCGCTCTCCCCGATCTGCCCGCCCTTTATCGCGCAGCTGTCAGCGGTTTTTCGGTCAGAGTATGGTACGTAGTTCGATACGGAAATTGTTGAGGACATAACCGCTCCCAGGTTATGCTGGACCCCGGACACTATGCCGAAGCCATGCACGCTTTTAGAGCTTATCTCCTGGCTCTCGCTGGTTTTATACAACGTGCATTTGTAGCCGACCCTTGAATAGGGCGCAAAAAGGTAATCAAACGTCATGGTGTTGGCTGCGGTGTTCTGCAGGTAAAAATTGACATCAAGCAAACGCACATATGGAGCTATCTCCCTCATGACGCCCCGCATGTACCCTGTATCAGAAATTTGGTCATGTTGGATTAGCGACCCCGCCTGCGGCAGGACTCCGTCTATATGATACGGCCTGACTCCTATTCTTTTTTCTACTTTTGTCGACGCTGAATGATACGATGAGCCCGGGCTTGGGGCCCATACATCGAAACCAAACCGCTCGGCATCTGGCATATCCATAAGGCCGTCTTGCGTCTCTTCTGGCAGAACGTGCGGGCCAATGGCCCAGCTTCCCGTAACATACTTAGACGACAGCGGTATTCTATACCTGGTATACGGCAGCATGTTTTTACGACGTAAAGCCCTGTCTATAACGAACCCGTTGCCCTCATAGTAGTTATATCCGGGCGTTGTAATATCGATTGCGGAATACACCCGTTGATCGCTGTCACGCGTGCACGCAAAAGCAAGATCGTTGATCAATACCCAAAAACCGCAAGCGCCCGATAACATCATTATGCCCTGCCAGAAGTTTTTCTGGCGCATAAAGCTGTCTGCGAGCACCTGCGAATTTAAAAGCTTGCCGCTCCCAAAAACAGCCTCGAATACGGCGGTGGCGGCGATGGAAAACCTGATGTTGTTTTTGAAATACGGCTCAAGATGTTGTATGAGTTCCGGCGGATCGGTTACCGTTGTCTGTTTATATCCGCCTTTATCACCCGGAAAATATGTTTTGGTTAGCGCCTTATGAAAGCGGGCCCACACGTCTGCGGGCCTGAGCCGCTCTATGTCTTTTAGGCCGAGGTTAAGATATATCTCGGTCGGTATCATAACCAGGTTAGCGGCATACCCCCAGAAGTCTACTGCTGAAATCGCGGCTATATCCCCCTCGGTGTCGGACGAGGCGCTTATGTCGTTGATAACACCCTCCCAAAGAGCGCCACATATCCCGCCGTGCCACGCCTCCACCCGTACGATCGACCCATAGGGCAGCTTAAACAAATCTTCATGGTACGGCACCATGCACGAGCACTGCGAAAAGCTGTTTATGGCATACCTGACGGTGGCGCTGACCGCCGGCACCTGTATGCCGTTGATTGTTACCAGCCAGTCCTGGCTGCATGTTTTCATTGTTTCCATTGTTATGAACTGCTATCCCTGGTTGGCGGTGTTATTTCATTCATGGCCGGGTGATGTATAACAGAAACCACCGTTTTGTCGGGCATTGTAACTTGTTTCGCCGGCCCACCACCCCTGACATGAAACGCGCTTACCACCATATCAAAGTTAATTCTCAGCACATTCGGCTCGTTGCCGGATATGCCGTAGTTGATAAGGTAACCGACCAGTGATATGTCGTCAACATTAAGCCCGAATACGTAGTTGGCGTACCCGCCGCCCTCCTCCGAGAACACGTTGTTTAACATTTCATAAAATGCGTTTAATCCGTTCAGGTTCTCGAAATGCGGTAGTATGCAGGTAAACGAAAGCCTTATAGGCTCCATTCCGTGATACGCCACCCCGATGCCCTTCCTGAATATGTGCATCTGCGTGCGTATGCCCTGCCTCCACTCCATTACCATCACGTGGGCGGGGAAGACATAACTTTTCTTCATGTCGGTCGCAGATGCGTCACGGCGCATGGCGAGGAGAAGGCCAAGCTTCTCTTTTCTTTTAATGCCGTACAGCCACGTGGTCAGATACGTGAGTTGATCAAACAGCGGCTTTTGAGTTACCATGTCTTGTTTTTCTTGGGCTGTTTGCTTGGCCATTGGCTACTCCTGTATAAAATTTTAACAGTTTACTTCGTTTGTGGAATGTCGCCCGACATCATTTCTGTCAACGCTTTCGAGTATCTTGAAAGTTTCAGCATTTCAACGGCAAGCGCGGCGCGCGCCTGCGGCGATTCCCCGGCCAAGGTGAAACCTCTGAGAAACTGGGCAGTTTTAGCGTCGGTAACGGCAGAGATCCCGGCTTTGGCCTCGCGGATCGCTTCCCTTCTCTGGATAGCGTGAAGAAGCGTGTAGTCTCCCTGTTCCGCCAACTCTTCGGCGTACTCCATCAGTTCTTCCCGCATAATGGCGGCGGTTTCCTTTGTAGATGAGGCCACCCGTTGGCGCCCCCAGGTCGTAAAAGAGACTTTGCCGCCCGGCTCCAGGCCACGTTGTATGTGGTATCTTCTGGGCTGAATCCTGGCAGAGATCGCCTTCGCGCGCTCCACATCCGTAGCCCCCTTGACGAGCGCGAATCTCTCGGCTTCCGCCAACGGATCAATGCCGAGATATTCCTGTATACGCTCTCTCCTGGCTTCCCTTAATGATGGGGCCGAAACAGTGCCGTGGTCTCCGGCGACTTCAGGAGCCGCCCGTCCACGAAGATTATTCCAAACCTGGCGCATACGACCATACAGGGCCCTCAGGGATTCCGGTGACATGCCGCCTATTTGGTAAACAACAAGAAAATCAAGAAAGACCGAGTCTTTCCATTCAGGATTCTCGGCATACCTGTCGCGCAGGTAGCCCTCCAGCGCCGCATGTATCGTGGGGCCGATCTCGAGGGAAAACGCTTGCCTGACCCGGAACGCCGGATCAGCCAACATATTAAAGCCGGCCCTGATAGCTCCGCCACTTGTGCCCTCTATGATCCCTGCCGTTGCGGCGCGGAATACCGGGCTTTGATACAGAGTCGCCATTGCGGCGGTCAGATCCTGTCCGGCAAAGGGGCGGGCGCCCGGAATATCTGTGGCAAAGCGCATGGCAAGAGCCGCCATTTGTGCGGCGGCCGGGTCGGTAATACCCATTTGGGGCGCGAGAGCCATGCCCATTGCTACTGCTCGCTGCTCCAGCCCGGAAGTATAAGCCGTTTCAATGCCGGCCAACATTCCATGATAATGCACCCTTATCGGTCTGGGTAGATCGAGTATTTCCTGGAGGACTTCATCCGCGCTTTTCAGTGTAGATCTCATCGCGGTAGTTATGCCGGCCTCAATCTTATCGAGCTGGGCGTTCAGCTGCCCGACCTCGCGCGTCAACATGGACCTTATTGCACTCCCGACAAGCTGATCTCGCCCCCTGATTCTTGTGGCAAAAAGGGCGGTTCGACTCGCAAGTTGTCTTGAAATGATATTGACGACCTGCGGCCTCATGTTGCCCCAAACGCCTTCTCCGAGCGCCATAAAACCCGTGGTATGCTCATAGAAGGGATCCAGACCAAAAACCTCTGTCACCTGCCTGGCTCTGAATGATAGCGGGAGGGCCTCTATTGGTCCCAGGCCGACCGCCGCCAACAGCGGGTTTATGCCCCTATGAACAATAAACCTGTTGGATGTTACTTGCTGCCCAACCATCATTCCAATGGCAAGCGGAGCGGAAATAGCAAAAGCGCCCCACGATGCGATTTCGCCGCCAACCGGCAGGAGGACGTTGGTGATGTGACCGCCAGCCATTTGCCATCGGGACAGTTTGAATCTTTCATCCCATACTGCCGTTTCGCTTGGGAGCGGGCCGTAGTGTCTTCCATACCATTTTTGCGGTATTATTCCGCCATGCATGAACTCACGCGGAGCCTGTCCGGCGAACTCAAGATTTATTGTAGGAAACCACGATTGTGTGGGAACCGTCAGGAAGGTTGGCTGTCCCTGTTCGTCTCGTCCGTAAAACGGAAACGACTGAGGCATTCTCGACGGTCCGTCGGGCCAGGTCGCGGGGTTTTGGTTGTAAGCATACATTGGCTACCACGGCCAAACGTTAACTGCGGCGCCAGAAGGGCTCGTCGTGCGTTTGGCGGGAACGGATCTTATGGGTATTCGTGTACGGCGCGTCATCGCCGACCCCGGATGAAACGCTCCCCTTTCTTTTCCCCTCCGCTCCGCCTCCTCTCTTACTATCCTTGCGGCCTCTGCAGTACTGTCCGCTATAGCCTCAAAAAGCTCAACTTCGTCTTTGTGTGTCTCGGTAACGGCAGTCTCGGTTTCAAACGCCGCCCCAAGCGCTTCCATGGTGAAGTCCGGCGCAAGCGCAGCCTCTCTTATGGCTGGGGCGCGTGCTGGATCAGCAACCGCCTCAAATATCCGCGCGGCCTCGTGGCCGGCAAATGTCCTTGCTATTGCCTTGTATCTTTCCGGATCCAGGCCTTCAGCGATGGCTTTCCGGCCCGTTACCGCCTCTCTTTTTAGTTTTACAAGTATGTTGTGCGCCGCCGTCGCCGGCATATTAAAGTGACGCGAGATAATTGCAATTGCCCTGTGTACCCTCGAGTCCTCTGTAAAGCCCGGGCCAACTGAAGGAAGGTCGTCCATATCTATTCCGTTTATTCTTAGTATCTCTATGATTCGTATTTCCTGGGCCGCCTCCATTGGCAGGTCTGCCGCAAACAGCGCCGCAACTGCTCCTTCGGGTGTGCCCAGCTGTCTTGCGCCGGCCCGTATCATGCCGCCAAGACTCTCTTCGCCGCTGCGAAGCCCAAGCGCCACCATTCTTGTCACCTGGTCGTTGTGCCTTGCGGCTATCATACTTATGGCTTCGGATGTGAGGCGGCCATGATGGAAAAGATTGGCCATTCCGGTGTCGACAACAGCGTATGAAACCTCGGCTCCAGCCGCAGCCGCCATAGGGCGTGTCATAAGTCCGGCAAACGCCTGTTGGGCTTGCGCGGCGATCTCGCCGGCTATCCTGCCCTGGCCGGAGCCGTACATCCTTGAAATATCCGATATGGCGCCCATCATCTTGCCCGTGGCCATTCCGCTGACAGTGTGGTGGCCGACACGGTCGGCAAATGCTTCAAACTCTTTTGTTGTCATCTGTAGGGCGCGGCGTAGGCTGCTGAACTTCTCCACCATGTCCTTTATCTGCCTGTGGGCGTCTTGCCTAAAGTTCGGATCCGTCATGTCAACCGGACCAAGCCGTCCGGACTCAAGTGCCATTTTGAAATGTGACCTTCTTTCAGCCGGGTCCATATCGGCCAGATCTGGGTCAAGCATCACGTCACGCGCTATACGCGCCGCCGCAGCGCCGACAGCTTCATAATCATCAGTATCGCCCCAAAACCTTCTGCCCATGTGTGTGAGCATTATTTGCTCGGGGGTTGAATCAGGGCCTCCGAGACCTATAAGACTCATGGCTCTGGCATACTGGACCCCGCCAAGACGAATCACGTCCTCTCTAAGCCCCCGACCGCCAATCCAGCCGATCGGTGCGGTAAGTGCCCTGCCTAGTCTGCCGGGCACGCCTGCCCCCCATGCCACCGCCCTTACCCAGTCGCCCCAGTTTTCGCTGCGCCGGCCGGTTTCGAGGGCGTAATAACGACTCAGGAACTCCGCATCGTATCTTCTTGGATCATTGAGCAGCCTAAGTCCAGGGAGGAAGTATGGCAGGCGAGACGCCTCTATGCCGCTCATGCCGCTGAAATCGGGGTTATACATGAACCTGCCGAGTCCGAAATCGCCCAATATGCTCTGGGCCGCCATGCCGGCAGTGGTGGTAAACTGGCCCAAATCATTAAACATTGTCCTGGCTGCGATTTGGGTATTGACTGTAACGTTATTAAACCTATCACGAAGCTCGCGTTTGCCGTACGCAGCCTCACTGTACAGTCGGCCGGCAATGCGCCTCTGTCTCTCAAAAAACTCGTCTCTATGCTCGTAGTCGCCCATAGCGTTGCTCCATATAAAATTTTACCGTTTTTAAGTTATAAACATAATGGCGTAAAATGGGTTTTAGGGAGACAGTGCATGTACGCACCATCATTATTACAAGTTGCCGTGCCGGCCGATGCGGACCCAGCGCACGCCGATAAGCGTGTGGCCGGCGCGTGTGGTCATCCACCCGAACGATTTAGGTGGTTGGTTACGTACCAGAACGTTTGTGTTTACGTATTCGTACGACGATGTCGAGGCGTTTTTATATCTTACGGTCCGCCGGCTCACGGTTTAGGGAGGACGCATGTTTATAAACCTGGAAACAGACCAAACCAGATGCACGGCCATAATCCCACTTTTTACTTATAAGATTACAAACGACGGGGTTAAAAGGGCGGAACAAATGACGGAGGCGCCTCGTGGGGCAAGGTGGTGGGACCCCATAACGACGCCAGCAAAATATACGCACATGGGCGGCTGTGTGGGCATCGACTGCACAATAGAGCATTTATTTCCCGCATCGCCGGGGATTCCGGTTCCGACGGCGGCGGCTATGATCGAATGGGTCTTTGGTACGTACGAGCAGCTGCCGCTCGGGGGGCTGGACACGATGCAGGTCAGGTGTTTGGGGTTTATAAAGCGTTGGCTTACTGTTTAGGAGGGACATATGTTTATAAAACGAACAACAGATCGATTCAGACACACAGTTTCGATCCCGTACCTCAACTATAAAATCATAAATGGCTCAACCCAAAAGGCAGAACAAAAGAAAAAGGTGCCCCACGGAACGAGCTGGTGGTTCCCGCTGGCAATGTTGGAAGAATGTGCGCAGGTTGGCCGCTGTGTGGCTGTCGACTGCCTGATATCCCATTTAACGCCTAAGTCGCCCGGGATACCAGTGCTGGCAGCAATAGCCACCGCTGTGTGGGATCTTGGTGTGCATGAGCCGTCGAAGATGGCTGATGGGTGTTTACAGTTCATACATTATTGGGTTATGGTCTAGGGGAACAGCCGTGTACAAACCAAGCGCCAGACAACCCGCCATGCTCACTTCAACGGATCAGGCGTGGCCGCAGAGAACGACAAGGCAGTTCGAGCCGGGAGGGATTGTGTATGGTCGACAGTCCGCGGTTTTTGCCGATAACGACGCGGGAAACTGGCAAAACCTGGTCATCAACGGGGCGGTTAAGGCGTGGTGCGTTACTTATTGGGTAAGCGCCGCAGGGCCGTTTATATTGCTGTATAACGAAATATCGTGGCTACACCGGTCGCCGGGGTCTGTCGCATACTTAGGGTTTGTTTCGTTCAGGTATGCAGAACAGGCGGAAGAGCGGCCTTACGCCAGAAGGATCATTAGGGAGTCCGTGGTTTAGGGGGTGTCTTGTGTATGGCTCATCATCTAACCGTCTAGCCGGAAAGCCGGACGGCACTGTAGGCCCGGTCGTCTCTGTATCGGGACTGTTTTAGGGGAGGGTTTTCAGCGGTCCCCGAGTTAGCCAGGGCGTCAAGATACGCGCATGGGCAGACGCCAGAAAACCCCGGATGTCCAGCCCAGCTTGGGGGGTCGCCCGGCTCAACAAAGGAGACCTTTATGTATAATCTATCTGCGCTGTTCCAGCGGGAAATATATAACTGGGGCACAATGTTAACCGCATATACTGGAGGCCCTGGGGGGTCGCGGATGGACTGGGTAGAGGGGGTCGGGCCGGCCCAGGAGCTATGTCATGCGCTGGAGCCGAGCCGTCGCTGCCACGTCGTCACATGCGAGGTTCTCCTTTACTTTAGAGGCAACTACTTTAAAGGCAACGCTAAGAATTTTCGCCTGTATGGATCCCGCGCAAAAGAACACCTAAGGGGGCTTTATGTATAGTCCGTCGCTCGCGCCCTTCAATGTCAACTGCAGGCCCGATGAGCTGAATAGTATCATGAGTCGTACCGGGGGGATCGGACGCAACCGCGCGATAAGGGTGTATATAATCATAGAAACCCAGGTGTTCGGGCTATCAGGCGTGGGCTGGCTGCGCGGCTGGTCCAAAACCCCCGTGCACGACCTCGCGGGCATCACGCGCTATTTGGGAGATAGTGTATATGTATAAGCCGTCATACCGCAGCCCCAACGAGGAGTTGAATTTTGATGGTCTGGATATATGCCAACGTATGATTGCACGGTCGGTCTTTTGGGCCTCTGATGGCGCTATTAAGCTGTTCATACGGGCAAACGCCAGGCGCCCCCAGCCGTCCAAAGAATGACAGGTCGAATGGTCGGTTGTCGAAGGAGGTTGTTATGTATAATCCGCCCAAACAGGGGCTTTGGGGTCATGTGGCCCCGTCAACGTACGCGTCGGATCGTTTTGTTTACGGAACCCCGCGGTCCCCGCGGTTTAAGCTGGACCTTGACCACCCCGTCCTGGCAATACCGTCCAACAGTCCCGCTCACGCCGAGCGCCCGCTAATACTTTGTATAAGGCTGTACCTGACAACCTTCCGTAGACGGCGTAAGTTTAGGTTTACCGTGTACCCGTGGGGGAGATGGGTGTTCTCGGTTATACCGTGTCGCCACGGGACTTACGACTGCCACCTGTGTCTTGACTTGTTGGGAGAACACCTGCTTTATGTATAATCCACCGGAACGCCAGCACAGGCTTTGCCCATATCGTGGCGGATTGCTCCTGCGTACCCGACAATATGGCATCAGCAATGCGCCTGATTGTTGGCGGCCACGTGGGCGCATGTGCCTCGTGCAACACAAGCCAAAAGATTATTGGCGTTGTGCGGCGCTTCGCCTTGAGGCGTGCGTCGACAGTAACACAATAACATCAACAGGCGAAAACATGCCTAATGTATCCGTGTGGGTTCTATGTATAGTCCCCAAGGCGGGAGATTGGACAATGTACACAACACCCGACAGCGTGGTGTGGTTTCTGGATTGCAGCTCGACAACAAAACCGGCGACTGAAATGAGAGGGAAACCGAGAACCGGTAACGTGAAGTTATGCGTTGCAATAGCAAATTGCCCGAGCCTTCTGTCAACGGCCTGCGCAGGGAGCCGGGCGGTTTGGGTTTATATTTCTGTTGATAGTCGCGGGTCAGAGTACGTCAAGTACGCAACAGGCCCCGGCGACCGGGTGCGCTCTGGGGTACGGCGCTCCACAATGACCATACGCGGACGGCGCATGAAGGAGACGGTCGTGCGCCGCCCAAGCTTATGGGCGTTAGTGGCACTAGGCGTGTGGGAAACGGAGCCCAAATGTTTGCCTGGACAACGTGTGTTATCTCGTTGATAGGAGCAGCCTTCAATGTCCGTAAATACAGGTTCGGCTTTGTGTTGTGGATGATAAGCAACACAATGTGGCTGACACATAACATATCAAATGGGGAATACGCTGCCGCGGTTCAGTTCGGGGCGTTTCTGGGTCTTTCCGTATACGGGTTTTTTGTGTGGGGAGGGAATGAAAAGTGTACATAAGCCATAGGCGTCTCTGTGACCGACCGAACACTTTACCTTCGGACCGGTTACCACAAGATACAATATTCTATCTTCGGTTCGAGTATGTCGACGCTTGCTTTCCATACCTGGACATGAGTGTGCCCTACTTTAGAACCTTGTCGTGCTTTACCTCAAATGTCAAAAACGCCACATGGCTTGCGGCACATGAGGGGAGGCGGTTATGTATGTGAGCTATAAAAACCTTTGCGTCTGTGCCGTGTGCCGCCCGCAGGAAAAGGGCGCTTACGCCAGAATGCAGGGCGGCCACATTGCCCATCTGGTGATATTTTACCTGTCCGACGTCTTCTTTTACCAGGGAGAATGGTTGTGTATGTAGCAGGGAAAGGGCTCTGTCAGTGTGGCACATACCATAAGATGGTGGCCGGCGTCAGGCTACGCGACTTCATGCGTTCCATGTATGGCCGGCCGGTCGCGCGCATACAGAGGGGGTGGTTATGTATATAGAAAGCAAAGAGCTGTGTAGTTGCCCCGTATGCGAAAGCAGAAAGTGCGCAATTCAAAGCCGCAGATGTCTTTCGCTGACCATGTGCGGGGGGATAAGGGTAATAACCCCGTTCATTAATAACCTTGACAGGCATGAAACATCGAGTTTGCAAAACATACACTGGTTGCGTTTTAGAAAGCTGATTCGCGTGTAAACTGTAAGTGAAGGAGAGCCTTGGTGGACATTACGAAATGCGCAAACGAGAAGTGCAGTAAAAAGGGTTTGTGCCTCAGGTACGCGGCCAAGCCGGAAGAATACCAATCATACGCGGTGTTCAAGGAGGGCGAAGATTGCTTCGTGCGCATTGAACAAGATAAAATATCGCACGAAACGCGTTATAATAGGATGAAACGTCCTATGGGTAGCTCTTGAAAGGAGCAGGAAATGCTGCAATGTCCGCTGTCGGGCTGCAAGCTCAGCCCAAAAATATACCCGCACGCCTGGAAGCAAAGAGAGGATGAGGGAGAGTTATGAAAACAGAGAGTCTAAAGAAATTCACAAATACATCTTATCCGGAAGTATACACAATTGACGGTCAATATGTAGCAACCGACGGCCACATAATCGTCTTAACAAATGCTCCCGGAGACGCCGACGCGTGTCCGCTGCCCGGCAAGATCAAAACGTATTTTCTGTCCTTGCGCGAGGAGGCGTTGAAAAACCCGCCAACCGGCGCGTTCCCGGCAACGCCGCAGAAAACAATACAGACAGAATGCAGGGACTGCAGAAGAAAGATGTGCGATGACTGCGACGGAGCGGGCAGTACGACTTGCAGCGAATGCGGACAAGACGTGAAGTGTGATACGTGTGATGGCGAGGGTTACCTGCCGGACCATGTCTGCCCGAAATGTGGGGGGGGCGGAATGACGGAATACCCGGAAAGCGTATTTATAGACGGGCAAAAGTTTGACGGGCGCTATATCCAGATCATCAACGAGGCGCTTTCTGATGTAAAGTGCAACGTAAGGACTTTCGACGAAAGCGCGGTTTTGTTCTTCACCGGGAAAATGGAGGGCGACGAGGCATGGGGTGTCCTGATGCCGTTAAGGTGGTAAGTGCGGCCATGGTCATTGATATTGACAGGCTTAAAAGGTGTTTCCGGTTGCGCTCGGACGGGACTCATAGGGAGCTCGCCTGGGACCCAAAAGAAATCGACCGAACGCCAAACAAGGAATTCGGGCGTCTGGTATCGATAATAGCCGGGAACATACGAAAAACATCCGACACCACCGAAGAAATAGACTGGGACGGCGTACACAAAGAACTTCAAACACAGGAAAAGGAGAAGTCGTATGAGCAGTCCGGTTAGCCCGCTTGGCGCTTGTCATAGCGGCAATATTTGAGGAGTATTGTACGGTAACAGCCATCGTTCATACCTGGCGCAACACCCTGAGGCTGAGGTTGTCGGCGTTGCTAGAAAAAAAAGGAGATACAATGTATGTGTGTTCTTTGGCGCTTGTTCGTTGTGAAAACGCGGACAATCTCCCTCAAAGACGCCCACAGGCTGAGGTTGTAGCGCGGGCGATGCGGGAGTTTTGCGAAATTTTTGATATGGGTATCGCGCTGATGGTCAGCCGAAATACCGGAAGCAGGCCGGGTCTGCGCCTCACCGTGCAATGGCTTTACCCGAATTTCGGAAGGTGGGGGGCGTGTTTTTATGTCTAGGAGCGATAGGGTGTATGGTGCGGGACAGCGGGTATTGCTTTCTGGTCGGAGCGCCCCCTAGGAGCGAAACGCCATGTATATGTACAGCACACAACAGACAAGCTGGCATCGCCTGCAATCCCCAAGCCGCCAGACTCGCGAGCTGGGCCAATTCGTGGCGGGGCTGCCCTGCATATATGACCAAGACTTCACGGCAAGGAGCGCGATCGCCAGCGTCAAGCAATACTCAAAGGACGGTTCTGTGATGCTGGAAATCTGGCTATGGCGGTATCTCCCCAGTGCTCGTGTCAAGGCCGCCATAAAAATACTTATCAGTAACTGCTGTTTATAGCGACCGTCGTCAATTGGTTATAATTTTATAGCGAGAGGAGCGAAGCAGATAGAAGGATATCTGTCACTGATATGCCAAAATTCAAATATCACAACAAGCCCGTAATTACCGCTACCGGCGAGAAGTTTGACAGCTCGGGAGAGTATGCGCGGTGGAACGACCTTCAGTTATTGGAGAGGGCGGGCGAAATAAGGGGGCTAAAGAGGCAAATCAAGTTCGAAATAGGCGTAAACCCGATCAGCGGGCGTAAGCTGTACTGGACGCCGGATTTCATCTACGAAGAAAAGACCGTTCACGGGTGGGCGCTGGTAGTCGAAGACTACAAAGGGTTTATGGTGCGCGATATACCGTTGCGCGCAGCGTTATTTCAAATAAGATACCCGCAATACGCAATACGGATATACGGGCCCCCCAAAAAGAAAAGGAGAGGTTAATGGAAGTTGTTTTAGAAATATGCAAAACCCCGAAGATCTGCCTGTGCAGAGACAGCAGCGGGTGGATCGTCGCGGATGGAATCAAAGAAAGCAAGACCAAGGACGGCTCGACAATCGTGACGCCCAAAAACCCGGGATATTACGGGCTCTTCCTTGAACAGGCAATCAGTAACGCCCACAGGAGGCTTCTGCACCAGCGGGCGGACAAGGCGGTAATCGCAGGCGACTTGATGCGGTTTGTTCGGGCGTGTACGGACGAAGTTATTGCCGTCCTGACGGATAACAATGCGCTGCTAAGGAAGGCGGTCGAAAGGCTAACCGGCGAAAAGAAAAAGCCACCGGTCCAAGGCCGCGGCAAAAAAAGGAAAGGCAAGGCAAAATGAGCTTTTGTCGATGGAGCTGCGGTGCTTGAGAAAGAAGCAAACGAAGAGGGTAAAGAAAAATAACGTGATTTCGTGTCATAAAACATAAAACATAGTTGTTGAGCTTTAGGCCTTTAAGGAGGCATGACCGGCCAGTTCTCCTTTCTGGGCGCCCGGCGGGTCGGCCGCGCCGGCCCGTCGGGCTGCCGATATGGAGGCGACGGCAAACAATGAAAGGAGCTGCAAGTGAGCACCCTGTATCTCTGCGACGTCACGGTAGAGAAGTTCAATAAAAAACACAGCAAAAAAATCCAGGCAACAATAAAAGCGAACAATCTGGGCGATCTGGCCGTTGATGACGAATCTATAAACGCGTGCGGGAACGTTTGGCTGTACGCCGGCCGGAGTGGCGCAGATTACACCAGCGATCTTTCCGCGCAGATATGGAAGGCGAACGGCGGGAAGTACTGCGAGGTAATAGTAAGGATGGCGTGTATGGATGATTTACCCTATGACGAATACTGTTATGAGGAGTCGGAGTATCGGGATATTTACGATGCCCGCCATAACTAGGCCGGAGGCAATATGAACGTAGTGCACCTGTCAAACATGCCGGTAGCCGGAAGTCCGTACTTCCTGTCGGAGGCGATGAATAAATATCTCAAAGTTAATTCAAGGTGTATCCAGGAGTGCAACGGGTACGGCGATGGGCGGGTGTTCCCACACGACCTGCTGTACGGGGACCAAGGCGCGATTGATTATATAAAAGACGCGGACGTGGTGTTCGTACACAACTCGGTTAAGCCGCTGGTATATCAGCTGTTGGAGGGCAAAAGGGTTGTGCTGTTGTGTCACTCGGAGCCATCCCGGGTCAGCAGCAAGGTGGCCGACATGGCGGACGATATAGCCGTGGTTGCGCAATATCAGCCCAGGCTGTACGATGATACCGAGTTTGCGCTTTTCCCGAACATAATCGACATATACGATAAAAGGTTTCTCCCGGCCAGGAAAGGCGAGTACCTGACGGTCGGGTTTTCGCCGTCCAACACAAATAAATGGCCGGAAGGCTACAAATGGAACAACAAAGGACATGAAGAGACTCTGAAAGTACTCCAGGAGTCGGGAGTCAGGTACGCGCTGTATACGCGCCAGCCCTTCGAGAGCGTCATCAAGGAAAGAGCGCAATGTCATATTGTGATCGATGAGCTGGTGACCGGGTCTTACCACAGGGTAACGCTCGAGGCCGCGTCGCACGAACAGATGGTCCTAAATGCAGTGGACAAAATGACTTACAGGGTCATCTGTGAAATAACCGGATGCGGAACGCTCCCCTCGTTTGTTACCGACCTGGAGGGCCTTAGAAGTGTTCTTGGTGATCTCAAGAGCGGGGCCAGAACCGGGGAGTGGGTTGAGAGTGAGGGTATAAGGGCCAGAACGTGGATGCAGAATCACTGGGACCCAAAGACGCTGCTTGAGCGCTTTTTTGTACCACTGATGACCGGTAAAAACGTAAAGAAATACAAACACAAACAGCTCTTCGCCGGCCTTTGTAAGGGGCCGTTATGAAGATACTGGTTCTCGGAAACAGCCCCAGCCTTCAAGACGTTGATCTCGCAAGAGCCGGCGGGACCATCTCGGTGGGTGTGAACAGGATACTGGAGTTCGGATTTGCTGTTGATTACCTGCTTATAGTGGATGAAGACGTTTACCGGGAGCAGCGCAGGCTTATTCTGAAACATAACCCGAAGATGATACTCTGGAAGCCGCTGCGGAACAAGATCGAAAGAGAGCAAGGAGACGGCCATGGCATGAAGATGTTCTCGGCTTTCAATATTGACAGGAAGGTCGGAAACAAGATTCATCTCGATGGACGTTTTTTTGCGTCAGGCAATACGGCGACTTACGCCGTGGAGGCCGCATATAGGATGTGTGGCGGCCGTGGGGTGGTTGGATTGATAGGGGTAGATCTACACTACGAATCTACGGAACACAGTCATTTCTGGGGGGACGGGCTGAAGCGCGGCTGTCGCCCGTTTTTTCATTATGCATTGGAATGGTTTGGGGGTAACGCCGAGCTGTTCAACGGAAACGAATTCAGCGTGTTTACGCTGTCCCCGCGCGACGGTCCGCTGAAAAGAATCATACGCTATATGGAATTTGACAAGTTCATCGCATAGTCGCATCACGGGCCTCCGTGGCCCGTAAAGATACCGGCATCATATGACAATTGAAGCAGATGCGTAGCCGGCTGGGCGCCCGCCGCCAATAGTGGCGGCGGCGCGTCCTGTTGATACGCCAACCAGCCACTGAACGAAAGAAGGAAAACATGAACGACGACGACAGGGCTGACACAAAGAGTGGTGTTGAAAGGCCAAATCTTTACATTCCGGACGTAGAGATAGGCTCAGCGGAAGATTTGTTTCAAAGGATCGTCCGTGAGGTAAACGTCAGGACAGAGTTCCGTTTCAGGAATTATCCAGGGAAAGATAAAGAGGAGCGGATGTCCCGAGAGCGGACGCGCGCCCTCAATTCGCTGGCGCATTTTCTTGCGTCGGCATTTTACATCAACAGAAGCAAAAGGCGCAAGCGCCAGCAGGCAAAGGAAGCTGCAAATGCCGACAACCAGAGTAATATATGATTCAATCGCCCAGTTCTGCACGCCGGAAAGATTCAAACAGGGGATGCTGGCGCTGGAGTCGAAAAACCCCGAGCAGAACAAAGTGTGGTCGATGTGGAGGCTGACACCGTACAGCCAGCCGTCCATAAAAGACACGTGGCTGACCGTCGAGCGCACCCCGTGCGTGGTCGATAAAGACAACCGGGTCCAGGATGATATCGAGATACTCTCGAGCGGGCTTGCCGTGTTTGAGAAGCCCCTGCACGGGTACGAAATATTAATAAACCCGGACGACAGTGACGCCACAAAGGCCGAATGGAAGCAAAAATTCGGTATTGACGTGTTCAGGGACATGATTGTCCCGGTGAAGAGCTATGGCGTAACCGGCCCCATGAATATGTTGATGCTCGAATTTGCGATGATGACGAAAATCGACAAGTTCGGGTTCCTGTTTGCCGGCACATACAATGCACCTGGGGACACGATCACCAGGGTGGCGTTCGCCAACGAGCAGAAGGGCGACTCCCAGGAAGAGGTGATTGCTGTTATGATGCAGTCGCCGATTACGTACACCCAGGACGACATCCAGGACTCGAGATTCATAGCCGCGCCCAAGTCGTTCAGGGATGCGGTGTTTCACGAAAACCGGCATGGGGATAAGGCGATATCGCCGACAAGTGTTATTGCGGGCGGCGGGTTCATCGAAAGAGACGGAATAAGGGCGTACTATGTTTCGTACATGAACGCCTGGACACTGTTCAATATCAACACGGGCGAGCTTGAGAAGACTGTTCCGGATATATTCACCGACGTAGCCGGTGGTCCGGTTCAGCCTGAGGGCATCAAAAAGGGATTCCTTTGATGGCCAAGAAAAGCCTTGCAAGCTACACTGCCGGCGTGGCTGATGCCGCGCAAGCGCTGGGCCTTCAGTACGACGGGGACGTCGAGCGCCCCGACGAAGACGCCGGCGAACTGGATATGACGGAATATATGCGCGGGCAGATCAATATGATCTTGGAGTGTCTGGCTCAGGAGCGGAAAGCCAGAAAAAGCACCGCCAACGCAATTTCATGTATGCTAAACGGGATAAAACCGGACTAAAAGGAGACGCCAGAAATGCCAGACAACAGAACGACGTTCTCGGATAAACTCGAGAAGCTCCGCAAGGAGCTGGAAGCCAAGATCGATCTTGCGGTCGTGTTTGAGCGTGGTTACGCCGAGCATGTGTACGCCGTAACCGTAGGATCGAATAAGCTTGAGTTCACGATACGAACGATGAAGGGTGTGCCGGATCGCGGCGTCAGGCCCGTCGACGTTGTCCCGATAATAAAAAAGAACGGCGAAGAGCTGCCCGAGGAAGAGCGTCTGAAAATGCTTACGGGCTGCGTTTCTGAGCTCGGCACTTATATTATCAACGTCTATCTTGTTCTGAGTGACGTCATCATGGAGAAAATAGGCAGTGCCAGCCCGGATTTTTCGTAAACCCGTATGTGCAGGGGATAGCCGACCTTAAGATGGCAACCCCCGGCGAGCTTACATGCCTGGATAAAAAAATAATCATCCGGGTAAACGCCAACAGGCACTCGCTGGCACAACTGACACAGTTGTACGGATTGATGTCCGGGGTTATGAGCGACGACGAAGAAGTAAACAGCTTCAAGAAGTCGCTTATGCTCGAGATCTATTATCGGCTGACCGGTGTCAAGCCGGAGGCCGACAAGAAGACCGACTTGCGCGCGCCGGCCGTACAGGCCCCGATACTGGTAATAGAGAAGGACGACAAGGGGGCTATAAGACTGACGCCGGAATCCCGGGCCGCGATCGGGGTGCTGTTCGCTCCTGTGAAAAAATGAAGGTGCCTTTACCATGGAGCGGTTCCGTGGTGGTGGCACCATGATACGTGAGAGGAGAGAGAGATGCAAGGTCATGTCATTGTGTCGCGTCACGAAGGTGCGGTAAAGTGGATCAAAGCGCATTACCCCCAATTTGGGGGGGCGCCGGTGTTGGCGCACGCTGATGCCGAAAGCGTGAAAAATAAGCACGTTATCGGCAATCTGCCGCTACACCTAGCGGCGGAAGCGAAAACGATCTACGCCATCGAATTCGACACCCCCCCAAGGGGTGCCGAATGGACTGAAAAGGACATGGAAAAGGCGGGAGCCCGCCTGGTGCGGTATACCGTGTACCGCACCGAGAACCTGCAAAGATTGGTGACTTCAGAGTCGTCGGCGATTGTGGGGGACATCGTCGCAAAGACATACGGCGAAGTCCTATAGTAACGCGAAAGGAGAACAACATGTTTCTGCGCTTTGGAGTTATCAGCGACGACGGGCCCGTCGTCGCCAATATTCGCCTCCCCCAGGGAGGCGAGGGCGGACTCAGTACGGTAGAGATCCCGCCGCTGGGTCCGCGAATCGCCCTCTTTATCCCAGAGGGCGTGGTTTTAACGGGGTACGGAGAAGGACTGAGGGTAAGGCACCTTCAGTCCGAGCAGCCCACCCGCGAAAAATGGGTGGGCGTGCATCCCACCTTCCGGATGATCCTGGTCCAGCCCAAGCACCGGCTGGGCCAGGCAGCATGGTACGTCGAGCGCTGCGCGGGCTCGATGATAACCATGCCCGCGGGTACGGTGATCGGCGGCAAGTTCTTCCTGCGGGAGGGGCTGCCTGCCGACATCGTGGAGACGGTTGGTCAGTACTATAAGGTGCTGGCCGCCCCGCAACAGGTGAAGTAGGCGGATTCTGGAGGGGGGGGGGCGACGGCGCCCCCCCCTATTTTTACATGGGAGGCAACGGATGAAATTCGTAACAAACCACAAGCCGACGATTGGAGCAATCCTGAAGGAAACCTTCAGGTGCACTGCGCCGTACTCAATGATAGTGATGGGAAACAAGCTTAAGATTGGCAAGCAGGGCAAGCTGTACACTGTCCACGGCCTGGAAGACGGTGGATATCGTACGTACACCCGCGCCTTTTATGATGGGACCACCCGGGACAACAGCCTGGCCATCGGGACGCTGGGCCGGAATGTCGGCGAAGACCTGATCAAAACCATGGTGGTCGAAATGAGGTATGACAGGCTGCGCAATAAATACGTACTGGTTGTTGCCGCCCACCTACACGCCCCCACGGACCCCCATCCTCAACCGGAATTACCGAAAAAGATGTACGCGGTAAGAGAGTTTGCTGCAGCGGAAGTCGAGGTTTGGGTGCGAATTTTTGATGATGAGCCGCCGAGGCTCATGGTATGTGGATATAATAAAGTGTACGGGGCGGACGACACGGAGCAGCGAGTGTTGGGACATTACTACCTGCACGAGGAGTTGGGCGACAGCTGGACCATAGTCGCCCGAAAGGCGGCCAAGATATTGGAGGCAAAACATGTGTCTTAGCATGGTTATTAAAGAAAACATCAAAAAATTCAGCGACTATCTTGGCCACGCCAACGTGGTGGCTCGCGGGGTGGGAGTTGGAATTCCAGCATGGAAGACAAGAGACCTCATCGGCCCCGACGGCAAGTACGTACCAACAGACGACGACGCCGTATTATATGCCAAGGCGCTCGAGCTGCCGTTATCATCAATGTATCACCCGTTCAGTAAAAATCTGTCAAGGATTGTTTTTTTGAAAGACCCGCCCAGCCAGGACGAGCGACGGTACTTGTTGTATCTTGAACACATAGTGTCTCAGATGAGAGAGCTTCTGCCGCCGAAGGCGGCGGTGTTTCCATATCCGAACATAGAGCCGACCGGCAGGGTCGGTGAATTTATAAAGCAAATGAACAACAAAGGCTACATTGTCATTATCATCAAAATGCCGGCCGGCATATGCGGGGCCGTGTCAATACCAAAAAGAAAACGCAGGATTGCCTTGTTGAACAGCATGTACTCGCTGACACATACAAGAATTCTCCTTGAGGCACCGGTGGAGACAACGCTGGACGGCTGCCAGCACGCGCCGACGGCAAAAAAGCTGTATCTCGAGCCGGAGCTGCGATCGGCAGGAGCGATAATAAGCAGCGAGATCTATAATATGTATAGATACGTGGCACAGATATTCGGTGTTGACCTTGAAGTAAAGGAGTTTCTTGATGGACGAGTGTAAGGGACTTGTAAAGTTTCATAATGACGAGGCAATAGTCGCCGACGAAATAAAAGCCGACAAACCATTTACCGTCGCCAGCGACTGCGCCATAGTCGCGAAAAAGATGACGGCGGGCATCGCGATATTCACCAGGTGCGCCGTAACCATAGAGTCGTTCGAGCTTGTCCCGTACGATTTCGACCTTCTGGTCGACCAGATGGGTCCGTACGAGAGGATGATATACCTGACAATGGCCAGATCTCTCGGCGAGTACACCGACATCAAATTGAATAAGTCGCCTGGCATCCTTTTCTGCGGGTCTACCGCGATAATCAACCGCGTGGTGCCCGCATACGAAATGTCCGGGGCGGTGCCGTCTTTTGTCCATTCAGACGAGGTCTCAAGGCTTGAGATTGGAGTCTGGGAAAGCATACTGATGGACGAAAAGACCAGGTCGATGGCGACAATATGGTCGCCTTTGGCTGCCGGACAATGAAGAAGGCAGAAGAGTCCAGGGGGCGGACATACCAGAGGTTTTTCCGGTGTTGCTTGTCTCAAAACAAAACAGTAAAGGAGGAGCGCGATGAAACTACTGGACCTGATTATGCGCGGCGCAGACGTGATACTTGCGCGCGCTCCTGAGATATACGCCTCCGTAAAACATCTCGAGTTCGAGGCAAAAAGAAATAACGTAGTGCTTAACAGGGACATTTACGCCCTGTCGCCGACGAACGGTATCAAGTGCATGACAGGCAAGAGCGCAGGAGAGGAATTAAAGGCGCCGGACGGCACCAGCATTACCGAGCCGACCATGGCGTTTAGGATGATATATGACCAGGCGTTTGAGCAGCCGGTAACGGGCATATTCGTGATACCGACGTTTTCGTGTCTATCCATACCAGGAACAACAACGCCTAACCCGGCGGTGCTGACGGCCCTGTCATACATCCGGGCCATATACGGCGAAAGGGTGCCCGGGGTTACTATAATACTGGAAGCCAGCTACAGTGAAAACGTGCCCCAGGACATAATCAGCTCCGCGCTATCGGTAAAGATTCCGGTTCCGGACAAGTATGAAACCGCCTTGTTGATGGACGACGTGCTGGCGTCGCTCAACAAGAACAAAACAAATAGTATCGTCCTCGGTCACCCGGGAGCCTCCGTGGGCCTGAACCGCAAGGAACTCCTAATAGCAGAATTGGTATGCCAGACCCCGGAAGATCTTCACGAGATGAAGAGATCGAAGCTCAACAACTCGGAAGTCCTGCAGCTGCACGAATATACGGAAGTCGACTCGTTCGACTACATTGTAGGGCTCGAGGCCCTGAAAACCTTCGTCAGAAAAACAGCGAGGCTGGACGAAAGCCGCGGAGTTCTGCTGGTAGGCATACCCGGAACCGGCAAGTCCGCGTTCAGTCGGGCGTTAGGCAAAGAGCTCGGGATACCCACGATAACATTTTACATGGATCGGGTGTTCAACCGGTTCGTGGGCGAATCCGAAGCGAGAATGAAAGCCGCGATAGAAACCCTTGATGCGGTCGGAGACTGCGTCGTGTTCATCGACGAGATCGAGAAGAGCGTCGGCGGAATGGCGAGCAGCAATATGACCGACGGGGGGACGGGGAGCAGAACCTTCTCCCAATTCTTGAAGTGGCTGAGCGACAGGAAGAACGGCAGCTACGTGGTTGCCACCTCCAATAACATCAACGCCCTCCCGCCGGAATTCATACGGGCTGAAAGGTGGGACTCGATCTTCTTCATCGACATGCCGTCGGACGAGGAGGCGATGAGGATAGCCGAGCTATGGTTCGACTACTTCAAGGTCACACACAAGCCGGACAAAAAGGTCATCCGCGACATGACCGGCGCCGAGATACGCAATCTGGCGAGGCTTTCCAGGGCGTTCGACACGCTCCAGGAGGCGGAAAAGTACGTGATAAGAATATCGCGGGCCCGCGAGGACCAGATACGCCATATGCGCGAGTGGGCCAGGCTGTGGGCCTGCAGCGCCCAGTCCGGCGCCGTGAAACAAGAGAAAAGAAAAATAGGCTTCAAGGTGTAAATAAAAAGGGGGCCATTACGGCCCCCATTTTTTTATGTTTTGTCTGTCTGTTTACATGGCTACCGGGTGGAACGCCGTCGCTACTGCCGAAACCTCTTCCGAGACGAGCGTGGACGGTCCCGCTATCTGCAGGCTGAGCGCTCTGATTCTTGCTTCGCTGAGGAAGTACCCGACAATGCTGCCCTGGTCCAGGTTTTGGGTTTTGAACACAACCAGCAGCCCGAACGGATAGTCGACCAGGCTGGCCTCCATGTTCAACGCAAGGTTCTTGTACCCGGGGGATTTCTCAAGGCTGAGGTTTTCCAGCTGCGGGAACGTCACCGCCCTGTTTGGTTCCACGTTGAACGATCTCAGCTCGTACTGTGACAGGTCCGCTATCTGCTGTCCTATGCTGGACATGGGGTAGTACGCGTACAGGGCGCGCATGAGGGACGGTACATTGAACACCCCCCTGCCGAACCCCGCAGCAACGGACGACCTTGCGTTCCAGGTAACAAGCGGCGAGCCTATGCCTGCCGAGCTGTTGACTGCAGCCTGTTGGTCTATGCGAAGGACGTCGACGCTAACTATCGGGTACAGTCTTGAACCGCCGGCCAGCATCGAAAACCTGGGCGGGGCTGCGTATATCTGGCTTTCCTTGGCAGAATATATCTGCCCGGTAGCCGTTGCGGCCCGCAGGTTTTCTATTTCCAGTCCTATATCTCCGAGTTTATCCGAAAGGTCCGGCATGTTCTGCTCCTTTATACTTTCAGCGTTATGTCGATGGTCTTGGCCACGTCGTACAGCGTCACCGCGATCGTCACGTACACCGTGGAGCCGACCGGCTTTATCGTGAGTATCCTGGCGTTTTTCCATATCTTGCTGTTCACGAGCTGCTCAACCACGCCGTTGATGTACATGTTCAGCTTGCTGAAGAAATCCTCGTCCTGCTTGTATACTCCGGTAAGCTTCGTCAGGACGGACCTGAGCATCTTGGCGCCGTAGTCAAGCGCGGTAACGGAGCTGAACTGTATCGTCTCTTCGACGGACGTATCGGTTGTAAGCTGGTCCCGTATCTGCAGGGGACCCTCGTCGGTTTCGGACACGAGTATCATCACGCCGCCGGCAGCCATGACGTTGAGCTGGTATGGCGTAAAATAGCCGTTTGCGTGCAGGGCGCCGCTGAACGAGCTCAACTGCACCTTGTTCATCGGCCTGCTCGGATCCGAACGGCTTGACGCAAGGGCCGCAACCTCCGCGGCGGCGTAATACCCGCCGAGCTCGGCACCCTCATATACGGTTGACGTGTCGTGGTACGGGTCGTCGCCGGCCTCGTTGACCGTGTAGTTGTATTTGACGTAATCGGGCCACACAAGCGTAACACGCTTATGCTTGAATGACCTGCCGTAATCGGCAATATAGCCCGCCTGCCCCGTTTTGCTCAGGGCCGCTGTACGGACTTCCCACACCCTGGACGAACCCGTGAACGCCTCCCAGCCGGCAAACGGTCCGGTAAGCGTTATATCCGTATTTCCACCGGTAAAAACGGCACCCTGGATGGTCAGGCTTGCCGTCTGCTGATAACCCTCGGCGTCATTGTAGGATATATACAGGATGTTACCCATGGAAACGCTTCCCGTGATATCCGTGCCGGCAACGCGGAACACAGTGGAGCTGTCAAACGTGCCGTTTGTCGTTCCGCTTTCGCGGGCGTCGTATACGTACAGCACGCGGTTTATGAGCGCTATACGCTCAACCTGGTTGTCGTCGTTTGACATAACGTCGACGTGCTGCTTGACCGCAGCGTGTACCGTCGGGGAGTGGGTAAGCGGAACAAGGTAATACGGCCCGCTGAGACCCTCAAGTGTCGTAATTGCGTCATTATATCCGTTTGCATCGTCCGACGCTATTTTCATGTAATAAACCGGGTATCCGCCAGTCGAAGATATTGCAATGTTAACAGCAAGCCCGAGCGGGTTCTCCGGTATCGCCAGGCCGAGATCGTCATATGCGTCCTGAATCGAGCTGGCTTCATAAAGAACGTTCGCGCCGTCTGTCCTGAGCGCTCTGTAGCTCACCAGGAAGCGCGAAGACGGCAATTCGGCACTGCCTATAGCCGCAGTATGGTAAACTGCGTAGGAGAGGGCTGTAGAGGTCTGTAGATACCTCCCCACAAGGAAGTGGGCGTTTGATACCGAGGATATGCTGCCGTCTACCGTAATAGTCTCCGGGGTTACCTTAATAACCCTGAACGAAGAGGTATTTGCGCCCGTGGCGTCTATTACCCAGAGCCTGTCTCCAACCTTGACAATGTTATCAAAGCCCGCGTTAGTAACGGTAATTGTCTGGCCGCTGATGCTCATCTGGGCCGATTGATACACGGCGCCCGCAAAATAAATGAATACGGACGTATCCACGCCCTTGCCGAGCACCGTATAGTTGCCCGCGTAGTAGCCTTCCTCAAGGTTCAGCCTGTCATCGTACGTAACATTCCCGAAATCAACGTCGGCTTCCCTGAGCGTGCTGTATTGTACCGGGTAAAACTCCACGGGCTCGCCCGTCGCGAATCCTGCGAAGCCTGAGCCCCATTCAACCGTGAGCGTGGTGTCCCCGGACACTGACACGTCCGTTATCTTGAGAAAACCGGTGTACGATCCGGTCGTAACATAAATAAATGGATTAAAAATCGTCGAGCCCGTCTTGAACTCGCTCTCAACGTCACCGGTTACGACGATTACACTACCCGAGGCCGTTCCATCGTACAACTGGTAGTACTTTCCCGCAGTCGGCGCGTAATTAATTGAAGATATCCTGCCGGAAACTCCGTCTTCGACGGCCCATTCGACGTTAAGGGAAGACGGTACTGTTATGCCGCCGGCAAGGGGGGTGACCGATCCGAGAACGTCATAAACACGGTAAACGCCGTTCGTGTCGGCGAAATAAGCCCAAACGCCTACCGTGCCGGTGTTTACGGACGACCCGGCAACAAGGCCGGGATAGGATAAAGTCATGCTCGTGCCGGTATATTCCTCGTCGCCGAGTTTCCTGTAGACAACCTGGTTGTTCGGGCCGACCAGAATGACCGGCTGGGAGGGCAGCTCCATCGGTATCGACGTGCCGACCACTTCCTGTCTTACTACGGCCCTGGGCGGATATATTTGCGTGGGCATCGTTTGCTCCCTTAATCTACCTATAAAATTATAACCCGGGCGTGCGGAATAAAGCCGACCTTACCCAATATTAACATTTTGGGAGACATCCGCACCGCGTAGAACGGCCCTGATGGCGTTGACGTTATCAACGGTCTGGGTTCTGACAACGTTTATGGGTATGGCTGAGTCAATCACCATGGAGCCCTCGTACATATTCTGGGCCTGCTGGGCCAGTCTGGGCTCCACGATTTCCCTTACACTCGTGCTTATTCCGGTGTTACGGCCTATAACGTCGTGAAACTCGCTGAAAAACAAAAACAGGACGGACAGCATACTTGACGCAGTCCATCTCTGCTGAGCTCTGGCGGATAGAAGCAGGCCGGCCATGAGCAGCCTGTTGATGTCCCTGCCGCCGCCTATCCAGGTCGGGCTATCCGACGCCGAGATCGTTCCGCGGTCCGGGCCCCACCTGAGACAGTCCAGGATAACAGTTTTAGCCGCCTGGGGGCGCTCTTCGAACGGATTGGCTACGGTGATAACCGCGTCTCCAAGCGGGTTGCTGCCGAGCCCCTCAACGTCAACGTTCGCGTCTCCCAGTTTTTTTATTTCGTCTACAAGCGGGTTAAGTATTAACCTGCGGATCATTTGCCTTTGATTTTGCGGATGGCCTCCACAAGGCGCCTTATTCCAGCCTGAGCTTTTGAGCTTTCCATAAGCCGCTGACCGGCACTGATGCCGAGACGGCCCGCTAGCGTCACCGGAACCGCAAGCGGGATGCTGAAGCGGCCATACGACCCAATCATTGCGCTAGCGGGCCCGCGGTTCTCTTCCCTACGCCTTTCATATCCACGACCAAGCTGCCCAAAGCCCTTCACGCCAATATAGGCGGCCGGCAATAATGCTGCTGGCGCTGCGCCGGTGCCGACAAGCAGGCCGGCAAGCCCAGCCGCCGGCATTATGCGTTTCAGATATGAAATCTCGTCTTTTGCCGGCAAGCCAAGCCCGTGTCCGGGCGAGAAAAATCCAGGCCTCTCTTTTTTAGCCATTTTACTTCCCCTTTATTCTACGGACCAACTCGGTAAGCTTTTTTATACCCGCGATCATTTGGTTCTTTGTCATGGTGCGGAGCTTGACCATCGACTGATAGCCTGGAATCTGCCCTGTAGCAGCATACATCCCGCCAAGCCCGGCAGCGCCGAGTCCGGCGCCGACAGCTCCATATTTCAATGCTTTGCTTTTTTTGCTCTTACTCATTGATCTTCCTCCTGCGCCGTCCCCTTATTCCGTGCTTCAAGCCAAGATACGTGGCCGCAGCCATGGGGAGGCCTATGGCGCTCAGCCTTGCCGTTCTTTCCGCAACCCTCTGCGGGTTGACATCCGATACAAGCTTCAGAAGGCGCTGGCCGAGTCCCTTTGCGACCTCAAGGGTCTTTTCGCTGGTCCCCAAGACGCCTTTCACCTTTTTTGACAGATCTTCCGCGCTGCTTATCCCACGACCATACTGTCTCGCAGTCCATATCAGGCCGGGAGACGCCAGGGCGCCCGTTACGAGGGCCGTGCGCATAAGGTCATCAAGTGAAATCGGCCCGTCCTCTTTGGAGGTAACCAGACGAACGCCGGCTCCGACGGCCGGTATCGCGGCAAGCAGCGGAGCGGCGCGTTTAGGATCGGCAATCCATTGCGCCATTCTTTTTATACCGCTTACCAACGCTTTCATTTTTTCGCTCTTCATATAAGATCCTTACGGTACTATTGGTCTTCTGGTGATGGGCTTCACCAGGTTTTTGATCGCTGCTCCCCATCCCCACGCCATGCCTGGCCTCAGCCCTCTATACCAGGGGCCGACGGTAAGCTGTGTGGCCTGCATCGCCTTACGAAGCGGAAAGCTCGCGAGCCTCCTGCCCCTCCGTAGAATGTTCTGGAGCGCCAAGCTCATTATTTTACCTCAGACTTATAAAACGTACGTCTCTTTGACGAGGCAATATGTACCTGCCACCTAAAAAGCCAAGGCCGGCCAGGCCAGCCGGAGCCGCCCACGGGTATTGCGCGGCCGCTCTGGTAATCCTTCCAATCTTACGGGCGTGTTTGGGAAATCCCCTGGCTAGATAAAGTCCAAAATGTTTCGTTCCGCCACGCAAACTGGACATAATCCTCGGCAGCCAGCCAACAGCCTTAGTCGCCGATGCCGCAAAGGCGCTTTTGGACATGTCTGCTTTTGACACGAGCGCGACCAGCTTTTTGAATGCCGGGCTCATTACATCACCATCCCAATGCGCTCAATCAGTCGCATGAACGGACTCATGGCATTCCGTATTTCTTTTAACCCGAATACGGCAGATTGGCTCTGTGTGCTTAACATCGTAAACTCCTTTATCTCTTATAAAATTATAACCCCGCAGCCAAAATATCACGCCATAGTAACATTCGTTAACAGTTTATACGCCGGATGCCCGGCGGGCATCTCAACCATATCGAATATCTGGCGTAACACGCAGCCGTTCAGTACCGTTTTCTTAACGTTCTTTACTATAAACATCGTATCCCTGGCCGCAACGAATATCAAATCTCCACCGTGCAGGGACGGCCCGTAGGTGGTCCAGCCGTTCACGACGTCGAATTTCTCGGTGATTCTCGAGGCGTCGTCATGGTAACTCGCCGGAATGGACAACCCAACATAAGACTCAATCTTATCATAATACCCGCCGACATAGCCGGTTCCGTAACATATCTCACAGCTAAGGTCGGGTACGGTGTTTTTCGCACAGACGCATTGCTGGCCGAAACGTCTTTTGATAAGGAAGTAAGACTTGTTTTTGATAAACCTTCTCAACATCAAGTCTTCGTCCCTGCGTATCTTTTCAGCTTTGGGGTCTACAGCCAACCCGAAGTGTTTCGGGCCGTAAACGTCTTCTCCTGAAACACCCTGTTTCAGAACCGACACCCAATACCAAATATCGCAAATCCCTTCCCTTCGCCTGACCCCGTAGTCCAGGAACTGGTTTGACGTTTGTAGCTGGCTTGCCAGCTGCGCCGAGCCTATCGAGTTGGCGGCGGACCTGTAAACATTAAACAAGTAAACACCGGACGGGTTGATCGGCTGTACGTCCCACGATACTTCGATAAAGTCGGGCCCGAAAAACTCCGTTGTTATTTTGTTAATCTTGATTTCGGACTTAAATGTCATAAGTCCCTCTACCGCGACCCATAGGCGAATACGTATCAGTAAACCCGGCCATGTTCCTGCTTACCTTGTGTCTCAGCACGAACTCTCTCCATTCCTGGAGCATGGCGGCGGCCATCGGCCTGTACCTGTCCGCCTTGTCGTTGACGCGGACGCTTACCCCGCCGTCGTTATACTCCAGCCTATTCCTGTCGTGCCTGTTACAGACGGAGAGCAGGGACCTGCCCGCCGCACCGTTGATAAGCTGGTAAGGCGCCGGGAAGTCTTCCAGCTCGTATTGGTCGAGCGCCGGGGGAACATTATTGTAATATTCCAGCTCCATCATCAGGGCCAGGGTTATTTCCGAGTCCGTAAGCTCCTCCTTGCCGCCCAGGAGCTCGTTATATATCTCCTGGTCCTGTAGGAGGGTGCGTATGTTACTGACATATGAAGCGCGGTTCATGGGCTTACCTGCCCATCATTTGCCGCAATACATTCCTGTAATATTGGTTGGTAAGCATCTGGTGTGTAAGCACCTTTGACTGTTCTTGGAGCGCCCCGTGCATACGCCTTGCCTGCAGGTAGTTGCGCATGGCGACGGTGCCCAGAATTGCCGCCAGGGGAACGGTCGCGTAGGGGCTGACCGCTTTCGATAAAATGCGTTTCATTGTAGATCCTCCATCATAAAATTATAACCCGAAGATAAAAAAACTCCCGGCCATACGACCGGGAGTCCACGAAAGGAGAGGACAGAGACGGGCGTTGCGCCCGTATTATCACTTTGTCATGGTGAAGCCACGCACTGCGTTGGTGTTCATGATCGCGAGGCCAAGGCTCTGGCCGGCGTGGAACAGGTAGGTCAGGTTCTTCTCTTTTTCCGCAACCACCGAAAGCGGGGTCCCCTCGAGCAGGAAGCCCAGGAATTCCTTCTGGGCCAGCACGTAACCGTCGGCCGTAGAGCCGGCCTTCGTGAAAACGCGGTCCTGGAGAGGGATTATGTTCAATCCCGCAAACTCGGTTACCGCCAGCTCGCCCTTGTCCCATATCTTGTCAAGCTTCTGATCCGACGCCTTGACATTGTCCCAGCTGGAGATGTTGTTATAATCACTCTCTTTGATGATTATCGTTGCAGCCTTCAGGTCATTCGTCGAAATCAGATTCTTGATTATCGGTACGGCAGAGGGCTCAAAGCTGCCGCTGGCCGTGGTGATGGACTGCGGAGAGCCGTGAGCCGCAACAAGAGCGGTCATTAGAAGCTGGTTTTCCCGGAAACCGATCTCGTCGGTCACCTTGCCGCGGATCCAGACACCCATGTCCGTAACCGCGCGCAGCTCGTCCATGTCCGCGACATGACCGTTGAGCACCTTGATCAGAACCGCAGGCACGACGCTCTGGCGGACAATACTCGGCTTTATGCTGGGAAACTCACCAGTTACCATAACGCCGTCGACATTGGGGGCCAGCTTCCCGAACGGGTAGCCGAGACCGCCAGGCACCGGCACCGGACGCTCATGCGAAACCATCAGGACCTTGCGCAGGATGGACTTGTCAATAAGCTCAGTCTCGACCCACGTGCGCATACCCTGATTGAATTTCTCAATCGCGGCAGAGCCTTCTTTTGCAATTGCACTTACAAACAATTCCCCAACATTATCCATTGTGTTTCCTCCTATGCTTTAAAGGGTTTATCCAAGCACCTTGTCGACTATCACGTCGACGTACTCGACCGTTACGGGCGAGCCGGGCGTGGTCTTCACGTTGACCACTACGCCCCGTTTGCTGGTCGCGTTATAGTCATACTTTCCACCGGTAAAACCAAGCGCGGCCCCAACCGCGTAGTTGGTCGTGTTGAAATCTTCGGCGCTATGCACGTCAGCACTGGTAATGCGCACAAGCGCGCGCCCTATGGCGCACTCGGCGTTGAGGCCGGTCGACTGCCCATACGCGGGCTTCCCGTCCTCGATGTTGAGCATGAGAATGCCGACCGCAACCGTGGCGCCGTCCGTAGTCGCAAGGGCCCGAGTGTTCAGGTTTACCGCCCACCCCTCACTGGCGTTGTACGCCGAGGCTGGTTCAACGTTCACTGTAACTACGTCAAGAGGATTGAGTATCTTTGCCATGTTTGACTCCTTCTACTTTACGATCCATTTACCTTGTCCACAAGCACCAACGCGTGGTACGTGGTCCCAATTGTGTAACCTTTCACGACGACACCGCGCCGACTGACAGTAGTGGCCGGACTGCCGCCCGTGGTTCTGTACGTGTACTTTCCGTCAACGAACCCCACCGGTTTTCCTGCGGCGTAGTTCGTGGAGTTGAAGTCGGCCGGGACTTCCGTGTCGGCTGAGCTTATGCTGACAAGAACATGCCCCAACGCAACTTCCACCGCCTGGCCGGTGGCCCGCCCGTACGCGGACTTGCCGTCGGTAAGCGGCGTAACGACTATGCCGACCGGCACCGCATGGGCTGTGTCGGCGGTGACGTGCTCAGTGTTCGCGAGTGCGCCCGACAGGTTAAGCGCATGTCCCTCATCAACGTTGACCGACTCCGGTTTTATGTTAATCGTCATGTAACCAGCACCGGCAGTGCTAATTATGTGCGCCATGTTATACTCCTGATTCCAGTTCTACTAGTTCTGATCTGCATGTTCCACGAAAGTAAACAATAAGGTCCGACGCCGTTGCGGAAACCACCTCGCCAAAGCAGTAGCACGGCATCAAGTCATTAGTGATCTTCCTCCACTTGCCATCCGTAAATGTAAGCCTTGTGCCGACGCTCATGCCGGCCATGCTTTCGTTATACATGTCATCCTGATACACCTCAAGGCTGACCTCGCTGGCTATACCCTCAAACACGGACGACTCTGAGCCCTTGACAACTTTCCCGTCTTCAATCTCCGGGATTATAATAAAGGCTATCCTGTCGTCTTTTTGCGCAAGCCTGGTGGCTCCCTCGTCAACCGTCACGCCGCTGCCCGGGATGGCGTCAAATTTCTGCACACTGGAGGGCAGTGACTGCGTATACACTTTCCACATTTGCCGTATTAGGGCCATTTTCACATCCTGAACTTAATAAACGTGTTGAGGTCAAACCCGCTGCCCGACATCCACGGACTGGACGAGAACTCAATAAGGCTCATCTCATCGGAAGCCCTTTTATCCACTTCTCGTCTTACGGCGTCCATCTTGGCTTCGTCCGTCAGGCTTTCAACTACGTCCCAAAATGCCGTATGGTGGGCAACCCCGGCCCTTACGGCATCGGCTGCGACTTTCAGCCTTTCGTTTTCTTCGACCGCCGTTTTGGCGACGGCTTTAAGCTGATCGATTGCGGAAATGGCGTTTTCTATCACAGCCCTTTTATTCATGGCCATATCCTACCTCATTCTCACTACTCTGCGGAGTCCTTTTGCCGCCCTTATAAACGCCGGGCTCTTCATCACGCTCGAGATCGCCCTGGACGCCAAGACATCCCATGCGCCACCGGCAGCGCTTAACAACACACCGGCACCCAACCCTCGAGTAAGCGCATGTCTCCAGTCCAGCGGCGTTCCGGACGGCCTCATGGCAGTGTGATAAGCAAGCCCCATCATCCCGCCGCGCAGAGCCTTGGCCCCTGCCCACGGAAGAGCCTCAAGGGACATGGTTACCCCCGCTTCTTCGGCCGTTCCGCCATGACCTTGTCGTGCTGCTTCTTCAGGGCGGAAGCGAATGGTTCCTCAGAGCCGAACTTCACCTTGCTTATCTGCTTCGCTTTTTCAAAGAGCCGCTCAATGCGCTGACACACGCGTGTGTTGACAGCGTCGCTCATGTTATTTCTTGCTTTCAGCTTCTTCCAGGGCGGCACGGAAGCCAAGGCCCATCCAGTAGCCGGTAGTCGTGGCCTGTTCAGCCTCGGCGTCCTCGTCCATGGCTATCTTCAGAAGGTATTCGACTGCAACTTCATCAACCTTCTCGCCGGACGCCTCTTTTTTGCCTTCGGCAGCAAGCCTGTCCTTGATTTCCTCGCGGACGGACTCGATGTTTTCGGCCACAAAAGCCGCCTTGTAAATCAGGTCCTGCGCACCAGCCACCTTCTCTTCATCGGGAAGAGCCTTGTACTGCTCTTCGCCGACAACGTCCTTCAACGTCTCAAGCGCGCTTGCGAGCAGCTGCTTGTCCTCATCGGAAAGCTCGCTCGCCCACTTCTTCACGTCAAACTCTTCCTCGCTTTTCTTTTCGCCGTCATCGGCTTTCTTCTCATCTTCCTTCTTCTCTTCTTTTTCAACGCCGACTATTTCCTCAATGCTGGTCTCGTCGTCATCGTCGGCTTTCTTCTCGTCATCTTTCTTCTTGTCGGCGCCCTCTTCGCCTTCCTTCTTCTCGTCGGCCTTCTTTTCCTCTTCGTCCTTTCCCTCGTCATCCCCATCGCTGGTCTCGGAGCTCAGCTCCGCGAGCAGCTTGGACAGTTCGTCTTGAGCTCCATCGCCCTCACCGAACGCCTGCTTGAGTAGCTCGTTGAGATTGTTACTCATTGCTTATCTCCTTCTAAAAAAGCCCCTGGTCTCTAAAAAATTATAAGTTTAATCCCGAATTTTCTGTGAATGTTAATTCAACGCAACCTCATAATCAGCAAGCAAATCAGCTATAATCATGTTTTCGTCGCCGCCGGCAACCTTGGCTTTCGAGAGCCCGCGGTACAGGGCCTTTACCCAGGCCTTGCCCTTTTGTGCGGCCAGGGGAGCGCCTATCGCTCCGGCAACAGCAAGAGGAAGGGCGTATCTTGATACCGCCCGCGCTATCATCCCCTGCGGATATCCCTCGAACGCCCTCCTGCGGTAATGGGCCGACAGGTAATACGGAGCAAAAAAGCCCGCCGCGGGCAATATGACGCTTGCAGCCGAGGCCTCTTTGTTCAGCACTATGGCGTTCACGCTGTCGCGGTATGACAGATATTCGGATCCGACCTTGCTTGCGTCCGGCAGAGGGTCAGGTCTTTTCCCGATAATTATCATTCGGATTATCCTGGCCCTCATTGGCTCATACAGACAGGACCTCTCGGACATCATCGGCTCCAGGACCGGCATAACACTGTCCATGGCGACATCGGACGGAGGGGCGGGCGGGGACTCCAGCTTATCGCCGCCGGCAAGCCTATATTTGTAATATTCAGAAGGCGACAGAACCATGCCCAGCTTCATAAGGGCTGAAAACACCGCGTCCGGGCCCCGTTTGGCAAGCGCGGAAAGAACGCTGTCGTTAAACGGGCGCTCGGACCCCGACAACATCTGCACCCGCATGAATACCTTACCGGACGGGCTGTCCGGTTCTATTACGGTGGCCGGGTGCCTTTTGAAGACTGTTTTCTCTATGTTTTGCGAGGTAGATCCCGACCGTATGGCTTTCTCTGAGGCAACCTTCAAAAGACCCCATGCGGTTTTATCCGCCGGGTTCTGCCCAACAACTGAAAGGTCATGAAAGAAGAAGACCTTGTTAATGCGATATATCTTCTTGCGGGTATGTTCGTCAAACTCGTTCAGGGACAGGCGCGTATGCAGGCAACCGACATCGCCGGGGGTTCTCTTGTAACCACATATAGAGCAATTACTTACAAGAAAATACGAAAGATAGTTTTCGTCTTCCTCGACAGTAAGATCGAAAAACTCCTCGTCGTTCGCGCTGCGCCTGATCTCGGTTATGGGGACAACAATGTGCGTTCCATTAAAGTACACGCCAAGGCCATCTATATCCTTTGGCTCGACAATGTAGTCGTCACAGCCCAGAAGGCTATAGACGAGCCCCGGCGTATACACAAACAGCTTGTGACTATCAAGCCTTGCAGGTATTCCAAGAGACCAGAAAGCGTTCAACAGGCCCTCGGCGTCGGCCAGGCCCAGCGCGCTGATGCTGTACCACTTGCCGCGCACGGCCCACTTGCCGTTAAATAAAAGGCCTATCGCCTCTCCCAGGTATTTTTCCTTTGATGCCCCACTGTCCCGCCTGAACATGGACGATAGTATAACATTATTGCTGTTTACGTCGTCATCTTCGCATCCGGCGTAAAGCGGTATAACCATCTTATCGCCTATATTAAGCTGACACGCCGGGCGCTTTACGAGGCCGGATTCACCCTCAATGAATATAAAATGGTTAGGCGACACGACAAGATCCGGCATAAGCGAGGTGGAAATGGAAACCCTCTCTTCGGGAAAGCTCGACGACACGCCTTTTACGCGCTTGAAGGCGCGGGAGCTGGTAAATACGTAGTCGTCTACCTTGACTTCTTTTATCTTCCTCCAGCCCGCCTGCGTAAAAACCGGCATATCGGGGTGAAGGCAGAAGTCGAACGGTTCTTTCAGTCCCATACTGAAGGCCGGCCTCATACCGGAGGCTATCATCTGCTCAACATCGGGGGCGAGATCCTTACTTACCCTGACCACGCAGAGCACTCTTTTGCAGTCATCATCCCAGAACGCCTTGAGAACGTCGCCTATGGGCTGGTTCTGGTTGTGGTCTCGGTAAACCTTCGCCCACTCGAACGTCTTGTACCTGGGGACCCGCGTGTCCTTCTTGCCCTTCGGATTGTACCTTTTTGCCTCCCAGTCGTGCTGTATGCCGAGAAGGGCGCTTTCGGGGAAATAGTCACCCCTCGTGTTGGGTCCAAAGAAGTCGGACGCGCTGAGCGCCACGACAAGAAGATATATATGCTTGTCGTCGGCCTTCCACGCCTGGCGGTTTTCTTCTATATACTTCTTGACGTCGTCGGGGATATACGGACTGACGACCTCTTTGGCGGCTGTATCATCGGCGAGCTTGCTGATAACGTCAAGCGATATTTCTTTTATAATGTCGCTCACGAAGTCCCCCCACCTCCCGCGCTGGGTCCGGCGCCGGGCTCGCCGAACAGCTCGCCGATGCTTCCCATTAACTGCATTCTCTTCGCTGCCGCCTCTTCAAAGGCCCTGCCGGCCTCGTGTTCCTGTTTTTCTATGCCGCCGAGCGTCTGCTCTATTTTGGTAATGGCGTTTATCGTGTTCTGGCCGACATAGCCCCACTCCTTCATTTCCTGAAGAATGGGTATCGCGGACAGTGGGTTGGCTGCCACGTGCGGAGCGAAGTCTTTCAGCGTATTGAAATAAAAGTTAAACTTGGGGTCTTTTGCCAGCTCCGGGTCGTTCCGCTTAAGCCACTCGCGGCTTCTTTCCACTTTCTTGCTGCTGTGTACGCTGCGCAACAGGTTCCTGAGCTCACCGACCCCCAATGTTACGCCTATTGCCGCAAGCATCGGGGCGGTGGGTTTCAGCCATGCTCCAATCTTGGAGCCGGGGCCGGCGTCTTTATAAACGTCCCCGTACTTCATGAGCTCCTCACGGACCGCCGCTATGCAGTGAGCGGCCAGCTCGTCCGCGTCTGCGGCTTTATACATCTCAGCCTCATGGTTAACTGGCCGGCTTTCAGCGGCCTTTATTTTATCAACGAGCTTTTTGAGAAACGGCCCGGCCTGATCGACCGTAACGCCTTTATCGCCGGCCAGCTTCTCGATTATCCCCTGACAAGTATCCTTTTCCATCAGAAAGCCCTTACCGTTGGAATGGGCATACGCCCGTATTTTGCTTTTAGTATGTTGTATGGAACCCAGGCCGGAGCCGTGACAAGCGGAGGCGCCAGCTCTTTAAGCGCGCCGCCGGCCGCAAGGGCGCCGAGCCCGCCCCAAATCCTGCCCCCAATAGTCGACTTGGGACTGACAACCGCTTTCGCGGAGCTCCACCCCCAGCCGGTAATCGGTTTCAGGACAGGCTTTACGATTCCGCCAAGCCACTTTCTCGCGCCCCAAAGCCCGGCCCTGCCAACCGCCTTGGCGGCCCCCAGGGAGAAGGCCCGCTTATATATGTCTTCTCTCGCCCTCGCGACCTTAAACAACAGGGCCTTGTCTATTTTCATTTTACTTTGTCCTTAATTAGCTGTAGCTTGCCCCGAAGAGCCTTTATCCTGTCGTAACGCTCCGTAATTTCAAGCAGCTGCGCGGGCAGGGGGTCTTTCCAGTTGATCATTTCCCCGTCTTCGAGTCCCGGCGAACCGGCCTTGACGTGAATGGGCAGGTTGCCCTCGGCCACCTTTACAAGAACAGGGCCTATGTCGCCGCCCTTCTCGTTGATTGCCGAAATAAGCGCTCCGGCTGTCTTGTTCGTGTACACCCTCGCACGAACGAGATGCCCAAACTCCTTTATTGCTTCATTGAACCCGAAGACCTCTTCCTTCAGGGCGTTCTTGATTTCCGAGGCGGTTTTCAGCGCCTCGGCATTTATCGTCCTGCCCACAAGCGCCCGGTGCTCTTCGGCTTTCCTGTCGACTGTCTTTTGAATGTCCGCGTCAGACGCCAGAAAATTTTGGACATTTTGCGTTATAAAAGAGTGCCGATCCACCTCTTTATCAAGTGCGGCTGCGACCTTGGTATTGTGGTTCATGGTCTTTTTTATTTCATTGATCACCTGCATCATCTTGACCGGCTTGACCATAGGAGAAGCTTCTTTGCTTAGTGCCTGCCAGACCCTGAGCTTGTTTACGCTGTGCGTAAGCGCCTGTACGCCCCCGGCACCAAGCTTGTTATCGACGGCCTCGTCGACTATGGCGCGCTCAAGCGGTACGCCATCGGCGGCCCTCGACATAATCTTGCTTACTATTTCGTCTAAGTCAAGCATCTTGAGCTCCTATGTCTTCTTGTAAAATTATAATACCTAACCAAGAATTACGTTCACTACGAAAGGAAACCGCCATGAAGTACAGACTGCTGGGGAGGCTAATAAGAGCAACCCCAAGAACAAAAACCGTGGAGCTCGTCATCTCGGCCCCGGAAGGCACGTTTAACGTGGTTTACTGGGCCGACGACAAGGACGAGATAGCGGCAATAGCAGAGGGACTGAAGTTCTACTATAACAAAGACTTGGAAATAACGGGGACAATTAAACTTGACAAAGACACAAAAGCTGTTAGAATATATGCAAGGACCATATCCGAACCGATATTAACCTACAAACCCAAGGAGAGGTAAAATGAAGAAGGCAAAGTCGAGAAAAGCGGCGATGATCGAGTTTCTGAGAAGCAACATAGGGCTTGTCGTAAGTGTTGAGGAGATACAGGATTACGTGGCACAGACCACGAGCAAGACGCTTACGATCGGCTCCCTGCACGTGTACATAGCCATACTGCGGAACGCCGGCTACAAGCTGAAGACCGTCCGCGGTGCGGGGTACATGCTGGAAGAGGCGCCGGCGGAGCCACAGGTGACGAAGATGGTGGCGTGCCGCGAGACGTCTCCCGGCCCCGAGGAGCATAAGGCCACCTCCAAGGCCCACAACGAAGAGCCCACCGAAATACAAATAGAAGAGCAATTTAATGAAACATTTCCGCGGTAGGGAGCTGATAGGCAGGGAATATTACAGGTCTCTCAGGCACATAAAGTCCCTGAAAGACAAGCAGACCAGGGAGCTGTCGCGCGAGTTCCGTGTGACCGGGGAGGTTGCGATACTCCATAAAATCGTCGAAGGCAACCTCAGGCTAGTCATAACGATAGCCAGAAGAATAGCCGACAACCACCCCGACTTCGACGATATTGTGGCAGAGGGCAACGTCGGCCTGATGAAAGCCGCCGAACAGTACGACCCGGACATGGGGGTCCGGTTCAACTCCTTCGCCACCTGGTGGATCAGACAGGCCATATTGTCCTTTCTGCAGAACAACGAGCCGCGACCCGTAAATAAAAGGATACAGGGTTCGGCGGCAAGGCAGTTCAAAATTCTTACGGACAAACTGCACAGGCAGCCGACCGCGGAAGAGCTCGCCGAGACACTGAAATGCTCCACCGCCCTGGCCGAAACGCTCATCGCGAGCATGGGTATGCAGCTGGTGCCGCTGCACCAGATCCCCGCCACCGAGAACACGCACAATATAGCGTATGATCCGTTCGGCGGGCCCGGGATCAGCCGCGACGATATCATGAAGCGGTTGACCGATTTTGAAAAAATTGTGGTGGCGGCCCGGCTTCGTTCAATTCCCGAACACGACCTGGTCGACGTTGTCGACATCAAAAAAGGCGAGCTAAACCTCGCAGTGGCAAAGACTACCAGGAAAGCCAAGGGAATATATCAGCAGCTCCTGAACGTTCAGGTTTAGCCGTAACGTTTCGGCTCGTCGTATACTTTTGGTAGCCCAGGAGGATTCCATGTCGAATATACAGGTAGAGACCGTTCCGATAACCCACCCAAAACCAACGTCACCCAATTGGAACAAGCTCCGTGAGCTTATTCTGGAGAGGGCCGGAAAGGGCATGGTGAAATTCGGGCCGGGAGACGAATATCTCGATATACAAACCGAACGAACGTGTTACCGGGTGCCACTGGACATCCTGCGGAATCTGGACGAAAGCGGCTCAAGCACCCTCATGGCGATCTTGAATGATCGCGTGGAACACCCGGTGCTGTATACATTTACGCGGGTCGTCGGATACTATTCCAATGCATCGAACTGGAACAAATCAAAGATCGGTGAGCTTGAGGACCGCCAAAAAGGCAACTACATGCCCCCGGAAACAGATTAGTCATGCTCCAGCAAGAAAGGACAGAACGTGCAAGAACCGGGACTTCCCCCAGAGGATTGGTATGAATTGATAATTAAAACGATAAAAACGTTGCCGCCTGAGCGCCAGGCGCCGCTCTTGAACATGCACAACGAGCTGCGCGCGAAGATGCTCAGTATGCCGTCGTCAGTGAAATATCACCACGCTTTTCCCGGCGGCTACCTGGCGCACGTCGGCGAAGTAGTCACCAACATTCAGCGCCTGCTGGGCATATTCAAATGCAATTCGTTCACAACGGAACAGGGCCTGACGGCCGCAATCATACACGACATCGACAAGCTTAACAGATACTGCATCGACACCGAACCCCCCACCAACAAGCAGACGAGTTACGCAAAAAGCCTCGGGATAGTCATCCTCCCGAGCGACAGCAAGACGACGGTGTCAAAGAAAATAGACACAAAGAAGAACGGCGGAGACCCCAATGACGTTTCCGATGAGTTCACATATGTTGACCGCGAGGGACTGAGCTCTGTCGGTGAGGTCGTGCAGATATGCGCACAGTACGGCCTGCTCCTCGACAACACAATACTGAACGCCATCACGTATCACCACGGTGGCTATAGCGACGAGATCAGGGCGAACCCGACTCGTCAACATAAAATATCGGACCTCGGCATTATGCTGCATCTGGCCGACTACGCTTCTTCGCATATGACATACTCCTTATAAATAAAACTACCCTGTGAAAGGAGAGAATAGTGCCAAAGTTCGAAAGGGTGGCAACTGCCACCATGAAAATAAGCAACGCCAAGGTCAATAAAAAGCAGTTGGCCTTCTGGTGGGGGGATGGCAAGAAGAAGCTCAACGCTGACGTTGAGGTGCTGGCCAGACCCAGAGTCAATGCGAATATCTGGCCGAAGAGCTTGGCGGCAAAGCCCGACCGACGCAGAAACCCCGCAGGGCGCATCAAACGCAGGGCTCGTTATGCTGGCCTAAAAGAAGACATGGATATTGTGCGGGATTACATAAAGCATAAAAAGACGGATAAAATACAAGCCAAGCATATCGAAATGATAAAGAGCATACCGGAAAAAGTCACGTGCCCCAGGTGCAAAGAGACAAAAGGAGTGCTGCGGATGCAGTGGAACCCTGAAGTGCGGGGCTTTATTACCGGGAAATGCCTGGATTGCCGAAGAAAAGATATGAAAAAAACCGCCAAGCGTCAGCATAAGCTGATAGGACACGCCAAGGCAGAGCCGGTGGCGTCGTGGCCGAAAGAAACCGGCAAGGAAGGAAGCGACGACCAGGAAATGGTCGTTAACATTTTCATAAACCAGTAACGTGTTATAATTTTGCATGGGGGTGAATGGAATCGACGGGTATCGAGCGTTTGAAGAAGCATGTCGAGGTTGGTCGACAGGCCTCGTAAAAAGTCGACTGCGCATAACCTGCCACGGCAATACGCAAGGCTGCTTAATTGCAGCCCCCGACTCCGTAGGGCCCGCAGTAGCGGAAGCCGGGACACAACAGCGGGTGACAGCAGGAAAGAACTGCCGGCCTTTGGGAAAGACCAAATGGCTTTCAGGAAAGACTGAATGACAGGTACCGGAAAGACGGCTCGCCGGTTTGTTGGTTACCGGCCAAAACAAACCGACTAAGCATGAAGAAGGTCAAGCGCGAAATAGTTCCGGACGCGGGTTCGATCCCCGCCACCTCCACCACCCCAGAAAAAACAGATGTTTTTGTGTTATAAATATATAGAGGGAATGATGGTTGTTGTTCCCTCTAAAAGGGGAGGGAGTGCCCCCCGATCTAAAATCGCCGCCAGGCGCCCCGCCGAAAGGCGCGGGCCGGCGCCCGCCCAATAACGGGCAATTGGTCGGGGAGGGGCCACCCCCTTTTTTATTGAGCGCGGGCAGCAACAGAACATTATAGGCGAGGGGGCGAAACACGCCCCTTTTTTTTAACTCACAGGTGAACATATCTCTTGGCTGCGAAGACGGCGTAAAACAGGGAATGAACCGCATCGTCCGGGTTTTGCTGGTCATGCTCGTATGAGACCTTGCCTTTGTCGATATCCTCGACACGCTCCAGCGAATAGAACTCTTTCTCAATGTGCTGAACGTACTCCTGCGGAGGGAACAGGATATTCTTGTGATCGACCAGATCCATTTTCAGATCATCAAGGGCCTGAGTCCTGTCAACGTGCCACCTGCCGTCCTTGCGGTTGTAAGACGCAAAAGCCGACTGCGACGTGTACATGACTTCTATCAGCTGCGCCTTGCACATCTTGCGGAGCCTCTGGTTTTGAAATGCCCCGAACCCCCAGTCGGCGCAAATAACGTTTATGTCGAACTTATCGGCGAGCTGGCGGATCTGCTCAAGCTGATAATCAAAATCGCCTTCGCCCGCGTCAAACTTCCTTATATGCCTGACCTCTACCAGGCCGGCGCGCACCATCACGATCGTCACGACGGTATTGGAGTTTCCGGACGACTCGGCGGACCCCCAGTCTATGCCCATGAAATATGAGCCGGCTTCAATATTGTCTATTATGTTATAGTATTTTACTTCCGGCGTCATGATGCTTCTGAGCTCGTTCGGCGTTATCCATAGTACGCCGGCGTCATACGGCATACACATGACTTCATTCAGAAATCTTTGCCTGGAGTACTTCTTTCTTTTATCATTGATCGAGTCCGCCACACCCGCATCGAACGGAACGAACGGGGACAGTATCTGGGGTATTCTGAATCCCTCCCATGTGGCGTCATCCGGCCCGGTGCGGACCCACTGGCCGTCGCGGGGGTCCAGCCTGCCGCCGCATGACGAACAGACGAGAAACCTGTCTCCGATAAGAGACTCGTCGGGAAAATTCCAGTGACCGCAACAACAATGGATAAACCACTCCCGCTTCGTGGACATCTGCCAGTAAACGTTCGGGGCGGACAGCCGGGACATGTGCGTCCCGGCGAACGTCTGCCATTTCTGTTGGCCCTCATACAGCCGAAACGCCAGCGTTTCCTGTATGATGGATATCTGGTCGACGACTATGTTCTGTATCTCGTCCAGGTACAGCGCGTTGGCCGTGGTGCCCCTGGCTCGCAGGCCGCTCCTGCCGCCGTACAGGTATTTGAATAAAATGTTGGAGCCGTTGGAGAAGGACTTTTCGTGAACATTGTCCACTATTATGTCCGGCTTGCCGCGAACAATCGAGGCCCACATCGGGGAAAAGCGTGTTTTCGACAGTTCCGCGACGTGGGGATCCGTAGGCATCGCGTATATGACGGTGGTGTTGGGCCGCATGATGTCTGTTATCATCATGGCTATCGCCGTCGTTGATTTGCCGCATTGCCTGCCGGAAAGAAGAACCGAGTGGTGCCAGTTCTTGAACGACCTGTCGTAAATCTGACGCCACCACGGCATAAGGTCTATGGAAAGCTTGTGGCCTTCCGGCGCACAGACCGACTCACAGATCCATTCGGACCGCTTTAGCCGTCTGCCCACGTCCCCTCCTAGGACAGGCTGAGTCTTCGTATATTCGCGTCTTTGAGCTCTTCGACCGTCACGTCGCCGTCAGCCTCCTCGGCAACGTCTATAATCGAGTAATCAACCGTCTTTTTGCCGTGCCTGAGCGCCTGCTCCATGAGGTCGGCCCATAGCTTCGCGTCGGACGACTTCCCGCCCCTGATGGCCTCCAGCACCCTCGCAGCCACCATCCCGGCCATGATCCCCCACATGTCATCCCACTGGCGATCGATGTTTATAACGTAGTAACACTGGAGCCGCGAAATAGCCTCCGGAGACGGCGACTGCGTATGAATTCGCAGGTTTCCGATCTCCTCCGACTCCAGCGGCACGTAGTCTTTTCTTATAATGTCGGCGAACTTTATCGCCGGTATGTCGGCGACCCTATAGAAACAGTCCGCCCAAAGACCAATCTGCCTGGGCGGCACGGATACGTCAAACGCCTTCTTGACCATAATCGAGATGGCGTCCGGGGGCAGGCCCGCCGATGACGACACCTCCACCAGCGATCTTATGTTTCTGTTGTTCAGTATGTCGAGCGGCATGAGCATCCGATCGACATATACGTCGGACACCCCGACGCGCTTGACCCAATCGGAAAACAGCGCATGTTGCCTGTGTTCGCCGGCAAGAAAAGCGCTTATAAAGCTTTCGTCGTGGGGGGCAAACGACAGCATGGCGTCCGCAATGGACTTAAGCGCTCCATCAGGAATAGCGCTGGACCCCATAAAACCGATATACGAATTAACCTCGTCAAACTTGCCGCCGAAAAACGACAGCAGGTAAACCGCGTATTTCCGGTGGGGTATCTGTAGTTCCGGTATATTACAGTCGAAAACGGACGACTCGCGGCCGTACCTGAGCCGGTCTATGTCTGCAGCGTCAAACAGGTGCGGCGGGCTCCCATATGCGCTTATCTCGTCGCGGTCAACGAGAAACAGGAGCTCCTCCGGGCTTATGCTCAAGATTCTCGCGGCGTCTTTTATGCCTATCAGGTTTTGCGGGTTCTCGCTCATTTTCCCTGCTCTGTATATGCCTTTCTCAGCATTCCGACAATCTGCAGGGCGGCGTCGCAAAGCGTATACATCGCCACCGAAAGATCAGACTCCGCCGGATTGCCGGAGAGCCTTGAAAACAGAACGTCGTTCGCAAGGGCCGACGCGGCGGTCTGATAAATGCTGAGATGTTGTTTCATCTGCTCGACCGACTCGCGTATTGGAAGGGCCACGTCCAACAGCGCGGCAGCGCTGTACTGGCTTGGAACAATCGACGCGATCTTCGCAAAGTCCCTGTTAAGGGGCTCGCATGACACAGGGATATCCTCGCCCCGCCTCATCCCGTCGACGTACACGGCTCCGGCCACGGCGATCTTCTCGATTATCCCGTCGGCGTTCTTGTAAAAGCGGGACAGGTACTGCTCGGCCTCCTGTCTGCCCATCGCAAACTTGACCCCGTCATGCAGGTACGCCATTCCGAGCTTCTCTATTCTGCAGAAACCGGACGGATACTCCGGCCTGTCAGCCGGCTGCGCGACGTCCTTGATGGCGACAAACTTCCAGTCCTTGCCAATTGTTATCGTGTCGCCCGACACGGATGCCTCGTTCCCGGATGAGCGTTTGACCAGCACCATGTTGCCTATATTGTCCATGCAGCTGTAGCCGTTCGGCATGGTGGCTATGACGTTAAGCGGCGAAACCGCCTTCGCGTTAGTCCCGGTTCCCGAATAAAAGACCCCGTACCCCGCCGGATTATCCGAGGCCAGCTTCACCCCCTCCGCCTTCGACCTGATCGCCCTGTCCTCATAAATGATGTACCCGTCAGTGGTTACAGCAAAACGCCCCCTACCGCTTATGTCATTAAATCCAACAGCCCGCTTCACGCCGTCGGTTGTCAGTACGTACGTCTGCCCGCTCAAGCCTCCGGCAAGCTTTGAAAGCTCCGGTATAATGGTGGCGTTCTTGATCAGGTACTTGCGGGTAACGGTCCTTACCTCCGGCCTGGTCAGCATTTTATTCATGGCGTCCTTGCCCCTGTTTCGGACAAGTCCAGCCATTATACGTGGGTCCTCGCACGCCTCTTTCAGCACGTCCTTGAACCCGGCCGGCTTTTTCAGATAAACAATGTCATGCACAAACTTGCGCCGCAGCCTCTTGGAGGCGAACAGGTCGTTGCCGCGCTTGGAGATGGTAGATAGCTGGTCGGTTGGGATCAGGGAGATAAATAAAGGATGCCAGGGAAATCTGTTCCCCTGGGCGTCTATTGCGATATCGAGGGGAAACATTTTTCCGCCGACAACAATTATAGGAAAATGAACGTCAACGCCGTTGATAGATATGCTGGCCGTGCCAATGGCCGTTAGGCGTTCCTGGTCGAGCTTTTTAAAGGTTAGGCTCACGCCCTGGGGCATCATTCCCTGGAACTGGTTCATTAAAATGTTCGTTATGACCGGCGCCCACATGTTGGTGTCTTTGGGTAGCTCGATTTGGCTTTCCTGCGCGCGGTAAGGCTTAACAATCATTGACATATTGGATCTCCTATTATCTGTGACCTAAACTGAGGGTCTTTATGTAGCCTCCGATGACAGGAAGCGTATAACCACTTGACATCAAACGGCTTAGAGCCGAGCTGGTTGTTGGGTGCTTATAAAACCCGGTTGCCGGCAGCTTGACGGATATCCTGGCGCAGTCGGATATCGTTTTGGTTCCCCTGCATGTCTTCGCCATAAACATACCTCTCTATAAAATTATAACCAAAGTTACACTTCGGCTTGCAAAGATTTCGATCTTTTGTTATAATTTTTTATGAAGACTAACGACTTTGCCGATATTCCAGGCCTCAAAAAAGGCGTCCGCCTCACCGGCGACCAGGCGAATTTCGTCAAATTCATTGAGCGCCAAGGAAGCGGCGTAAACGCGGCCGACACCGGCACGGGCAAGACCCTTGCCAGCATAGCTGCGGCACTGAGGCTCAGAGAGACCGGCAGGTCGCGCAACGCGCTGGTTGTCGTTCCGGCCGCCCTGAAACGCAATTTCGCCGATAATGTCAGAAAGTACACAAATGCGTCGGTGGGCGTCATCAACTCATCGAGAGATATAGACAGATTCAGGAACAGAGACTTTTCGGTAATATCCTATGACCTGGCCCGCAAAAACGCGCCCCGGCTTACCGGCTACGACACTGTCATAGCAGATGAAATTCATCGGGCCAAGGACAAAACGACTGTAAATCACGCCGTACTCCGCAGGCTGCGGGGCCGGTCAAAGCACATGATAGGCCTTACCGCAACACCGGCGCAAAACAATGTTTATGAAGCACTAAACATCCACAACGTAATTTCTCCAAGGCCAATGAAAATCGGGGAATTCAGCCGCAAGTTCGAAAACCGGCGCCTGCGCGGGGTAATGGAGCATATCAGGGCGATAGTAACCGGCAAGCCGGGGTCCGGCGAGCTGAAAGGCTATTATAATCAAAGAACCATGGCGAGGATGTTCGGCGACGTGTTTATGATGCCAACAGCCAAAGCCCCCGACATGCCCTCCGTAAAAGAGCAATTCGTTATAGTGCCGATGAACCAGGTACAGCGTACAGCCTACAGGAGGGCGCTTAGGAAGGACTTGTCGAAAAGAGAGATATCCCTGCTCAAAGACAAGAAACTCGATATAAACCTGGCTGAGCGCATCGTCAACAGGGCCATGGCGGCAAGACAGGTGAGCAATGATCCGGGATACCTGACCGCCTCAAAGCGCAGTATGCCGTTTGCCAGCTCAAAGGCCGTAAGGGCCGTAAAAGACGCACTCGACCATATAGCCACAGACCCGCGTAACCGTGTTCTTATGTATTCCAGCTTCAAGAATCACGGGACCAGGACGCTGGGCACAGCCCTTTCGAAGCTTAACATTCCATTTGCCAAGTTTACCGGTGGGATGCCTCAAAATCTCAAAGAGCAGGCGGTAGACAACTTCAGGAAGGGAAACAAGCGTATCCTGTTGATAACGGGGGCCGGGGCTGAGGGGCTTAACCTGCCGGACACTACCATGATATCCCTGCTGGACGGCCATTATAATCCAATGAAAATAAAACAGATAATCGGGCGCGGGGTGCGGCGCGGGGGCCTGCGGGCGTTTCCTGCCGGTCAGAGAAGGGTGGTGGTCAATAAATATATAGCGGATCCCAAGACCGGGGACGGAGCCATAGACCAACACGTGTACCGCGTGGCCGAAAGCAAGGAAAAAGCCGTAAAAGATTTCTGGAACGCCATACAAACCCCGCGATGGACGATGTCGCCGAGACAGCGCGCTGCGCTCATGGGCGGGGCTGTTACAATGGGCGCACTTACGCTTCCCTCCATTATCAGGAGAAGGGGTAGGATACTGTCCGGTATAAGAGGCCTGGGGCGCGGGGCATCGTGGGCAGCCGCCCGGGCGGTCGGGGGGCTGGGGTTTATACGGGGCGTCGGCCGGCTCGCAAAACAGATGGCGTCGATAAGAAAGCTCGGGTCCGGCCATGACTACAGGGCAAGAGGCATACACGAGATCACGAGCACCGAAAACGAAAAGTGGCCGTTTGTCATACAGCGGCACAGGGCCAGGCATAAACATTATGACATAAGGATGTGGGACAAGAAGGCGCGGGCAGGACACTCATGGGCCACCATCAGGCTGCCGGACGAGCAACACAAAACGACGCTTGTCGCAAGACAGGCGTCTCACCCGCTCAGTTACTTCCGTTTCAGGGGAACCATACCGGGCGGCTACGGCAAGGGGACGGTATCAACCGTGTTTCAGGGCGTCGCCAATATAAAATACAGCACGCCCGACAGGATAAGGTTTTCGATAACCGGCAAAAAGGCGAAATCGCTGGGCGATATAGGAAACGAGTTTATTCTCCTGAAGCAGCCGGACGATAAATGGCGGCTGGTCAGGCTGGAAGGGGAAAACAAATGAAACTTGTTCTACCGGACAGCATACACGATTCTGCGAAAAAGCAGATTGCCGAAATATACAACAACATGACCGCTCCGCTCCGGGATACACACAAACCCCTGCTGATTGTGTTTGACCAGGACAGCAGCATTGCGAAGGCCAGGGACGCACTAAGCAGGCATCTCGGTAAAATGCACGGTCCCACCATCAGAAAAGAAGCGGAGCGGCTGGCCGGCATTCACAAAGACAAGGATATTGCAAAATACGAGCGCGAGCTGTATGGTGCGTCGCTGTATGAGTTTATGGGGCAGGCGATAGGCGGTGGGGGTGGAATCGCCTTCCCTGGACTGAACATGGCTTTTGTGTCTAATACGGTGCCGGCCGCGGGCGCGATCGCCGCCCACGAAATAGGGCACCTCAACACAAATATACTGGCGACCCTTCTGCCGCAGGTGGCATCCCCGATACCGTTGGGTCTTGCGCTTTCCGGCATCGGAGCACTGCTGGCCCGGTCGCCTATTGCGGTGCCGCTGGGGATAGCCGCAATACTTACCGCGCCGCTGGCGCTTGCGCCGCTTATCTCTGAAGGGCTGGCGACGGCGAAAGCCAAGAAGCACCTCTCGTCCAAAGAGGACAAGGAAGCTCTCGACAGGGCGATGGCGACGTACAGGGACGCCGGGATAAAAATGGGCGCTCTTGCTGCCGGGGCCGGGCTTGTTCCGGCCCTGGCGCCGTACGTCGGCGGGCCGGGAGAAAAGCTCGGCGCAATACTTCCGAAAGCCAGTAAGACGATCGGCGGGGTGCTCCCGAAAATCAAAAAGCTGATACGGAAGTAGGCCATGTTCGGCGCTCGCGAACCGGTCATAGGCGTTGCAAAGGTAGCCGCCTTCGATAACAGTAGGCGCGTCGCCACCCTGATAGATCTATCCACCGGGGAAGAGTTCCATAACGCCATAATATCCTCCAACTCAATGGCAAGCGACGGGGCCGGCGACCTGTTTGTGCCCGAGATCGGCGCCGCGTGCCTTTATTATCACCACCGCCTGATCGGCACGTACATCATCAACTTCATACCCGACGTACAGGACAGGGCAACTTTCGGCGTAAAAGAGTCGGGCCTGCCCGAAAGCCCGCCCCCCAACAGCAGGATGATCATGACAAAGTCCGGTATGCACGTAATGATGCTTGACGGCGACGCGGTACAGGTGGGCGTCGGGGCGCACGGGTACAGCAAGATATCGTTTCTGGGCAGGCTGTTCGAGCGGGTGGTGGATTTTTTTAGGTCGTGGGCCGGGGGGCACGAGTCCGGGGAGATCTCCGGCAATAAGATAAAATGGAAAAAGGTCGTATATGCCAAGAAGCGTACTGCCGCAGAAGAGGCGTCGGACATAATAGGCAACAGGCGCGGCGACGGCCTTTACCTTGAGTATGACGGGGCGAGCGGGTTTTCCATAAACGTAAGGGGGCAGGCGCCGATAAAACTGCAGGTGAACGGCATCGACATCGGCACCGTCTCGCAGACCGGACTGGCCGTAAAAGGGACGTTATCCGTAAGATGATCGTAGAGTTCGCAAAGGAAGTTACTCTCGGCGTCAACGGCAGGCTCGTCCGCTGTGTCGTCGACAGGCCCGAAGGAAAGCCGCCCAAGCAGCGCGTAGCCGCCGTACCAATTATGCTTGACCGTAACGGCGAAATCATGACAGACATCCGCGGCGATATCCTGCCACGGCATGACGACGGAATCCGAAAAGCACATGCGGCGCGAGTGATGGGCTGGATACTGCGCACACCACCGAAGGGGACGGTCTGCGATATCTGCCACGGCCGCAAGAACATCGCCACGAAGATCTCAAGGGACAAGAAAAAAATCGTGTTCCTATGTCATAAATGTCAGGAACTCATGAGGGTTACGTAACCCAAAAAACACCCCAAGTTTGTGTCATAAAATAGTATGGGGCTGATATCATAAATATTATGATGTTGGCCCTATTTTCTTGGTACGCAACATTTTAAAGGAAAGGAGGCACAATGTGGAGAGTCATTGAGGTACTGTGGCGGCTGTGGGTACGTTAGAGCATTTTCGAGATTCATTTGCAGTGCCTGTGGAACGTATGGGGTACCCGGTCGTGTGCCTCTGCTGTCTTGGGGGCGGTATGCTGTATCCCTGTATTTCTGCAAACAAAAAACGAAAATGCTCTAGTATCGCGCCCCCGATTGCGGGGGCATTTTTTACTAAACGAAAGGAAACAACTATGGCGCTACGCAAACTTAAAGAGGTAGAATATGACCCGGCCATGTACCGGAAGATCTTTCTGTATGGGGCGGCCGGAATAAACATCATCAAGGAAGTAATCTTCAAAAAGACAATAACCAAGAAGAACCTCCTTATAACACCCGAAAAAATGCTCAACGAGCTCGTGGGACTGAAGAACCTCGAAGTGTGGACATACAGCGACATGCCGGATATTGACGACGCGATAAGCGCGGTTACGGAGCAGCGCTTTGACATGGTTGTCCTGCATGATCTGTCGGAGCTGAACGATATCATCTATAACTACATAACAAAAAGAAACGAAGAAAACGCCAGCGCGGCGCGAAGCTCAATGCAGAGCAGAATGGACAAGACGGACTGGACGGCGATCGAGGTAATGACAAAAGACAGAATGAACGTTTTGGAGAAGTGCGCGGACGTCTATATTGTCACGGCCAGAGAGACAATGCTGAAAAACACCAGCGGGGACGTGATAGGCGTATCCCCGTACCTGATAGGCTCCCTAAGGGAGAAGTTTGCGCTTGACTTCCCGGAGGTGTTCCGGGTGGCCAGGAGCCGGGTTAACGGCAAGGACGAGTGCATTATAAGAACAAGGCCGACGGTCGGCATATCGTCCGTGCGCGACACGTCCGGAACGCTTGCCGAATATGAGACTGACCTGCAGGCAATCTTGACCAAAATAGAGGGCGGGGGCGGGAAATGACCGTCCAGCAACACGAAGCCCCAGTATCAAGTGCGTGGGATATAGTTAAAACGACGGTCAACATAAAGAGCCTTGGCCGGCTGGAATACGCACCGCTCGGGGCCGAGACCGCAGACGGCCAAGCAATACCAAACGCGGTCCTGTTTATTGAGGACCGCGATCGCATCAAGTATATAAGAAAAATGCTGATCGTGGGGCAGAAAGGCTGGTCCAACGACAAGGTTTATCTGTCCCTGGCGTTCCGGGAAATTCCGCCGGGAAGCAGGCTGGCCCGGGGGCTGCGGGCGGGACCGGACGCCGAAAGTATCGGCGCCATCATTACGTGCTTTGACAGGCGCGGCGGACGCCCGACCCACCTGGCGATCCACGTGCCGTTTACGGAGAAAAGCTGGGGCATGATAATAGACGCAAAAACGTTTTACGTCGGACCCGACGCCCTGGTACACCCATACTACAACCCGAAGACGCGCACCGTCGGCGGACATGACCCGATGGACGGGGACGTGCAAATGTTTTTCTACAATTCGATAAGAGATATCGGCGATATGCGCAAGGGGTTGGAATACATAAAAAGACTGTACCGTTGTACGTCTGTTCATCCAACAATGTTGTATGACCAGGCGGAGAAGGTCAAGAGCCGGTTTACAGAACAAGCCGACGCCGCCGCGCTTAGGGAGGGCGACCCGCCCCCGCCGCTGCTCATCATAGATGGGTATAAACCGAAGGCGCCCGGACAGAAACTATGGAGTCTACTACATGATCGAACTTGAGCGCTTTATTGCACTGGGCAACATAAAAGTATACAAAACAAGTCATGGCGACTTCCACTCCGGCGACAACCTCGACATAATAGTTCGCCAATGCGCGAAATACCGCACACAGTACAGCCTGGTATCCGGCGGCGTGCTTGTGTACAACACCGGCCCATACGTCTGCGGGGTGGATGTCCGCAGGACAGAACAGACCTGCTTCGACTACGACCATAGAGTCAAAATAAGCGCATATTACGATGGAATAATGAAGATAGAGACGAGCATAAGGGCACAATCGCGGCGGAACAGGGCGTACAAGGCTTTCAGCCCGTACCCGGTGGAGGAGCTTGGAGCATACCCAGTAGCACTGGTAACCGTAATGCCGTGGACCCCGAAGCATACGCTTAAGATATATAAGCTGTACGAAGGTTTCGTAAGAGCCCTGCTCAGCACGCGATACAAGGAAGGAAAAATGACCGAGCACACGCTGACATTCCCGGCCACCTCCCCCGCGAGGGCGGACGTACGGCAGACCCATACGGCCCGAAGGCTGATTTTTGGCGGCGCCGAGTACATAATCCCGTCGCTGCCGGGCCCCAACATAATGATAACTGACATAACTACAATGCCAAAAATAATGGACAGTCTGCGCGCAATTGAAAACGCGCTGTTCGCTCTGCCTTTGGAGGTGGAGCCGCACAGCCTTGTAAAAGAAACGATGGAGTACTTTTTCCCAAACGGCAAGCTTAGGAGGCGGTATGTCGGAAAGCAAGGTTTTTGTCAATACCCGCGAGGTAGCATCGTTGCTCAAGCACCTTGTGAGTCAAAAAACAAAATACCCGGAAAAAACATTCACCCTGACGATACTCGGATCGCACGGGATAGGGAAGACAACCGTCCCCCGCCAGACGTGCCTTGAAAACAACTGGTCGTTCTGGTTCACATCTCTCTCGGAAATACAGGAAGCCGGTGACATGTCGGGCCTTCCGGTTATTTCGGAAATAAACGGGGAGCGCGTAACCGCAACCGCACGACCGGATTTTGTGCCCGACCCGAACGATGAAAAGCCCGGCATATACCTGATAGACGACTACAACCGGGCGATGGATCATATCCTGCAGGCCATCATGCGCCTGTCCCAGTTCGGGGAATTTCGCGGCTGGAAGCTGCCGAAGCACTGCGTATTGGTGCTGACCGGCAACGACGATGACACGTCATATAACATAACGTCAACTGACGCCGCCCAATGCGACAGGATGTATACCGTCAACATGAGATTCGACCTAAAGAGCTGGCTGAACTGGGCAACGACGCCCGCGGAGCTCGCGGACGGAACCATGGGAACGAAGATAGACGGCAGAATAGTCGGCATGACGACGAAGGTGTTTCTTGACCACGCCGACCTTTCCGGCCTCCCGTGGGGCACGCCGCGCGAAACCGAACGCCTGTCAAACTTGATTCTCGGCGTTGACGACATGGCGGCGGTGGACCTGGCGCGGATCGTAAACCCGCAGTTTGCGGTCCAGATGTCCAATTACATAGAGTTCCGGTCCAAGCTCCCGTCCGTCGCGGAGATACTCAAGATGGAAGAGCAGGAGTTGCAGAATATGATGGCGCGGCTTGACAAAACGTCGCAGTACATCATCATATACGACGTAGCCAACGCCGTGCATTCGACGATAACCAGGCGACCCAAGGGCGATGTTGAGCTCGCCAATAAGGTCGGGGTTGTCCTCAACACCCCGAACATCCCGAAAGACATCATAGCCGGGGTGATAGCGCTGCTGGACAGCCGGTGGGCGTCGCTTATCGGCAGAATGGATCCGAAGATCGTATCCAGCTTCACCAAACAGCTGGGGCTCGGGATCGAGAAATAAATGTCCAGAAAAAAGTCAGATACACAACACAGCACAGACGTGGCGGGCAAGTTGGCGCAGATATTCATGTACGTCCAGCCGAGCCCGGCCGGGCTATTATATCCGCTTATAATAGCGGACAAGACGGTTATTGAGTCCGGAGACACGGGCGAGATTTATCTTACAAGAAAAGGTGGGGCCCTATCGCTTGTTATAGGGGTGCCCGCAAAGGACATCGAGGGCATAACCGACGAGAAGGAGCTCGTGTCTCTGTTCGCGCATTACGCACTTCACATAGCGATGTCTCACCCGGTGAGGGTGAAAATACACGCCGGAGAGGGCATGAACGAAACCGCCCTGCATCTTGCGGCGGACCTGTTGGTCCATCACGTTATCAAAACGATGGCGTCCAGGGCCCACGTGACAATGCACAGGAGTTTCGAGAGGCTGAACAGGATATACAGAGACACAGACATCAGCAATGATGATACGCTGCTGGATGTGTACAAAAAAATAAAAGACAAGGTCCCGGATAACTATGTCCCGAACGAAGCTTTCGACGACACGGTTGACGAGGAGGAGGTCTCGCCGGGCACGGCTGAAACGTTCTATAAAAAAATGGCCGGACCGGTGGCGTCATACATAGAAAAACAATACGGGTCGGTCGGCGGCAACGAGATGGAAACCATCGAGCCGAAGCCGCGCGAGTTTCCCGCCGCAAAACAAATAAGGGCCTGGGTGGCCAGGAGCGTATCGGTTGGAGCCATTCATTCCAGGCGCAAGGTATCAAAGAGATACGGCAGCGTCAAAAAGCCCCAATATGGAGCGAACAGATACTTTCGTCCGCGTAAGCACATACTGGTGGCGGTAGACGTCTCCGGCTCCATGATGAGCAAGGAGCTGGAGAACGTATTCGGCTGCCTGAAGCATCCGGCAATAACATATGACATATTACAGTTCGACACGAAAATAAGGGCCGTGTTGACGCAAAAAAAGATTTCATATAACGAGGTCAAACTGTACGGACGCGGCGGCACCGCGTTCGAAGACGTCCAGAAACACGTGAACGAAAACGCCAAAAAGTACGCCGGCGTGATAGTGTTCACGGACGGCTGGGGAAGCGCCGACGAACAGGAGCCCAAACTGCCGTGGCTGTGGATTATTACAAAACAGTCGGGCGACCCGCCCGTACAGTGGGGCAGCGTGATAAAGCTGAATTATGAGGACTAACCGCGCTAGACTATAAACAAGCGGTTCCGGCGCTCGAACATCCGGGCGCCGGATTCGTCCCCCACGATGTACAATTTTACCGGCACAAGGCGAAAGAAAGGACACAGGGCAAAACATGATACTCACATACTCATCCACATCAATGCTCAGGTCATGCCCGAGAAGGTTCGAACTAAACATAATAAAAGGAATAAAGCCGCCGAGAACGGCGCCGATGTCAAGGGGCATACTGTTTCACTCCGAGATGCAGGCGCTGATAACCGGGCAACAGATGGACATAGTGTACCCCAATGATAGCGTCAAAGCCGCCATACTCGGGGTCGTTGACGCCGTCATGCAGAGAACCGACATTATGCAGCTGCGCGGCTGCTTCTCGGAGATAGAGGCGTCGCGGGAGCTCAACGGAATTACAATAGCCGGCAAAATAGACATGTTTGACGGCGTAAAAACAATAACAGACTTCAAGCTGACGTCCAGGATAGACGTGGGACGGTTTCTGCGGTCTATACAGATACCGTTATACGCGTGGTTGCTGAACCTTGACTATGCGACGACCAGATATATTGTTGCGCCGCAACCACTGCTGAAACAGAAAAACAGTGAAACGCTCGAGCAGTACAGGGCAAGGGTGTGTCAGTGGGCCGCCCCGAAGGTACGCATGGAAACCACCCATGTAACAAAAGTGAGGCTTGACGCCGTCGAGGAGTACCTCAGGGACAGTATAGGGCTTCTCGCCCATTATATAAAAAGTGGGAGTTTCCCGTGTAACTTCAATTTCTGTGAAAACGTGTGGGGGGTATGCCCCTACGTAAGGGTGTGTCAGGACAAGAATTTCGATGCCGTCGGGAGCGAAGATTTCATCATAGACAAGCCCAACCCCGAATTGGCGATGGAGTGTAACATACCGAAGTATATCAACGTGTCGAACAGGGCTTACGGGCTTTTAAGGAGCGGCGCGCTAAAGTCGGCAAGAAGGCAGATGAAAACACTGCTCCTGTTGAAGGCGGTCATTGAAGACGCCGAGGGCAGGGCGTTGACCACTGATGACCTGAGGGCGGCCGGGATAGTAATGAACAAAACAACGCTATCCATGTTCGATGCGCTGCCGCAGATTGACCTGAAAAGCCTGATCGAGTCAGGGAGCAGCACCACGAAGAACAAGAAAGCGAACAACAAAATCGAAGAGGCCCGGGAAATAGTCAAATCGTACAATGCGCTGGCAAACGACCTGGGGCTAAGGCGGCACAATGAGTCCACCAGCTCCGCCAAGGCTGTCATGCGCTCGGGTATGTCTCTCAATGATTGGGGTAGGGTCGCGCAACATATACGCAACTCGATGTTTCTGCGCGGGCAGGTGAGTGAGTTTGTTGTGGATTTGTATTGGCTTATCAGGAATTACAATTGGAAGAAGGTGTTGGATGGAAGATACTCCGACGATAGAGAATCTCGTTGAAAAGATAAAGGCCAGGGGCGGGGCGTTCATATACGGCGACTCGTACACCGGCAAGACAACGCTGGCCAAGCGGATCATAGAGGCACTTGCTGATGATTATATCGACGCAAACAAGCGGCGATCCGTCCATGAGGTTGAAGGAACGGACGGGAAGCAGCTGGCTATGCTGGCGAGAATAAAGTTCATTGACAACTTTGACGGTGGCGGCGTTGCGGACGTGCCCGAGTGGGTACGGATGTTCAACAATGTGCGGGACAGGAAGGGGTGTATTATAATATGTTCGCTTAAGCCGCCTACTACGATTAGGCACGCGCAGATTAAGAACAGGGTCATGGAGCTACTTGCGATTAAGTTGACGCGGGTACATAAACCAGAGACGGAGGTTATAGAGCTATGACAAACAAGAACCTAAATAAAGCAAAGAGCGTCAAAAAGACGAGCTTTACACCCGACTAGCGGAAAGCCATTCCCATTCGAGGAAATGGAAGCCGACCACATAACGCCCTGGAGCCAAGGCGGCAAAACAGTCCCCGAGAATTGCCAGATGCTCTGCAAGGAAGATAACCGGAAAAAGTCAAGTAAATAGGAGGACACATGGACCGCAATATATTGATAAACCAATTAACAATGTCGATTCTTGACTTCTTCACCCGTGAATACGAAACACGGGGAAACGTTGTCGCAATGCTCGAGCTCACGGGCCGTGAAACGCTTGATCCGGTTCTAAGCAAAACGCTATCCAGGGTCATCAGCAAAAGGCTGGACATTCCAATGGACGGCATTCAATGGATAAAGAACATGCTGGCCAAAAAGCCTAAATCCTGGATGCCGCTCAAGACAACGGCAGACCTTGAAAGGGCAATAAGGTCAATAAAGGACCTTGACAAAAAGAACCAGGTGGCCAGGGAGCTCGAGTTATGCGCCGACGGACTCCGGAACAACGCCATGCCCGTAGACGAGATAAGGGCACGGATTGTCGCCGCGTCATCGGGGGAACTGGGTATGGAAGTGTTACACGGAGACTCCCTGCCGCACCCGCTGACAAAAAGCAAGATAGCCTGCGGGTATCCGCTTGAGTCGTTTAATGAGGTGTTGGGCGGGCTGCACAAAAACGAGCTGGTGTTTCTTGGCGGCAGACCGTCGATGGGCAAAAGCGCGTTTGTCTATAATACAGCCTTGAATTGCCTGCTCAACGGGGTCGGAGTGCTCCTGTTTTCCCCCGAGATAACCGGGCCGGAGGCGGTAACAAAGCTCGCGTGTATATACAAGCAGATCAACTCGACCGGGATACAGCGCGACAACATGACAGACGAAGAGAAGGCTGATATGCAGGCGGCGGTTGAAGAGTTGCGCGAAATGCCGTTATGGATGGTTGACAAGACCGGCATAAGCATAAACGAGCTCATGTCTGCGGCTGAGCGTATGTGCCTGGAGCACAAGGAGATAGGGGCTATTATGGTGGATTATATTCAGATAGTGACAACCGATGCCTATGACCCAAGACACAGCATGATGAGGATCACCGAGGGCCTTCTACACCTGAAAAAGAGCGTAGACGCGTGCGTGTTTGTGGCAAGCCAGCTGAACAGGGCTGCCGATGAGTTCTGGGCGAACCCGACACTGTCGTCGCTGAAAGAGAGCGGCACAATCGAAGAGCAGGGCGACGTGGTTATGATTGTCACGAGGCCCTACAGGCATGATCCTACGGCTTACACGAGGAGCCAGTCTTTGTTTCACATACTGAAAAACAGACACGGCCCGGCTGGAGATAAAATAGAGGCCGTGTTCGATGAAACGACCGGTACGTTTAAGGACCTGGGGCCGGAGGCGCAGGCGGTAAAGGAAGTATTTCAATAAATAAAAAACTGCGCTGAAACGTGTTATAAATATATAGAGTAGCCCTGTAAAAACCGCGGCCGTGGTGGCTGCGGCGGGGCACCGGGGCAGGATGGGGGCATAGCCCCCAAACGAAAGGATGTGGACCATGGAGGATGTTTCAGTGGAAGAGGTAAAGATTGAAAACTTGAGTGGAGAGGTCCTTTTTTGTGGGGAGGGGGGGTTGCGGGGAGCGCACCTCCCCGAAGCAAATCTGGCCGGCGCCGATCTGGTCGGCGCCGACCTCACCGGCGCCGATCTGGTCGGCGCCAGTTTGTACAGTGCCGACCTGAAGGGCGCCGGACTATCCGGCGCCAATCTGTTCGGCGCCGATCTACGCGGCGCCGATCTCCGCGGCGCCAGCCTGCGTGGCGCCGAACTATCCGGCGCAAACCTGCAAAACGCCGATCTCCGCGGCGCCGACTTTTTCGGCGCCAACCTGCTCGGCGCCGACCTGCGCGGCGCCGAAACGGACGGCGCCGACTTTTTCGGCGCCGAATGGTAAGGGTAGCCTGCCCCCCAAGCCGTGGCCCCGCAGGGCCGCGGCGAGGCGGCGCGGACATTCCGCGCCGTCTTTTTATACAGCACAAGGAAAGGGAAAACCAAATGATAGTCTGGTTATCGAATTGCCCGACAGCAAGAAGGGTCGCGGTGATGGTCGTGAGAATATGGAACCTGTTTTGGGGTTCACTGGAGACGTTGTTTTATCTACGCCGTAGACGGAACGCCAAAACGGAGCTCCAGCGGATGAGAGACTACATAAAAAAGTTACCACGCATACTAAAGCCGTCGCGCCTGGAAGAGTGGTACAAGAAACGGGAAATGACGTGGCGCGCCGACCCGCTGGGCGGGTGGCTTGATTTTACGTCCAAGCCGTGGGTAACGGTGACTAAAAATAAAGGGGACTGCGACGACTTCGCAGAAATAGCCTGGTACGCGCTAAAAGATGACTATGACAACGCGTCCATCATCGCTATTGCGGCGGCAGGAGGCAAGGAGCCGCACGCGGTATTTGTCGCCGGGGCCGGCAGCGCTTGGATTGTAATGTCGAACACGGATTTCCTGGGACAGCTTGATACGCGCGATAAAGCGATAAGGCGGTTTTTTGGGGACAAGACATTGGGGTGGATAGAACTCAAATCAAAACAGAAAAGGGGCGGATGATAGCCGAGGACAAAAAAACACGAAACGACGTATAAGTGGGATTGCGAGGAGTACGGTTGCGAGAAAGCAGAGGGGTGGCTGACAGGCAAGGACCGCTTGGAGGCGGAGGCGTGGGTGGCAAAGGAAGTGTTTTAATAAATAAAAAACTACACTGAAACGTGTTATAAACATAGAGCAATTTTACAAACTGTGCGGTAACCCTGTCCCGGCTATGGCCTTGCGGGGCCGCGGGCGGGCCGGGGGCAAGGCCCCATAGAAAATGGAGGAGAAGTCGTGGAAATCAGGAACATACGCGGGGAGATCATTTTCACCGGGGAAAAAGATGATCTGCGCAGCGCGGATCTGCGCAATGCACAGCTGTCGGGCGCGAATCTGAGCGGCACGGATCTGAGCGGAGCGGATTTGCGCTACGCGGCTCTGCGCTGCGCGGCTCTGGCCGGGGCGGATCTGGCCAAGGCGGATCTGCGAGGCGCGAATCTGGCCGGCGCGAACTTGAGTTGCGCTGATCTGCGCAATGCGCGGCTATCGGGCACAAATCTGAGCGCCGCGGATCTGACTAGCGCGAATCTAAGCGCCGCGGATCTGGCTGGAGCGGATTTACGGGACGCCCGGCTGGGCTTGGCGGAGCTACATAATGCCGATCTGCGCGCCGCGAAGCTGGCCGGGGCGGATTTGGGCGGCGCGGTCTTGCGCACCGCGGATCTGCGGGGCGCCGGCCTTTACCGCGCAAACCTGGGCGGCGCGGATCTGGCCGAGGCGGATCTGGCCGAGACGGATCTGGTCGAGGCGGATCTGCGCAATACGGTTCTGCGCAATGCGAATTTGAGCAGCGCGAAGCCGCGTTATGCGAACCTGCGTTGGGCGGATCTGCGGGGCGCGAACCTATCCGCCGCGGATCTCCGCTACACGGATTTGAGCGCCGCGGATTTGCGTGCCGCGAAGCTGGCCGGCGCGGATCTCCGCGAGGCAAACATCGCCCGGGCTAGACTGACGACCAGCATTTGCCGTCTTGATTTCGGCGGCTGGTCTGTTTGCGTGCGCGACGACCGGACGAGTATCGACTGCGAAACCCACGAAAACGCGCAATGGCTCGCGTGGGGGCCAGGCTCGCCCGAAATCGCGGAAATGCACCCGGGCGCGCCCGCCTGGTGGAAACAGTATGGCCCGGCCGTGAAAGCGGTCATAGCCGCCGTGCAAGGGTAATCCCAGTTCGGCGGCGGCCATGGGGGCCGCGGCCAGGCCAGGGGCGGGATCCCCATAGAGAATGGAGGAGAAGCCATGGAGATCAGGAACTTGCGCGGGGAGATCATTTTCACCGGGGAAAAGGGTGAGTTGCGCGGCGCGAATTTGGCCACCGCGGCTCTGGCCGGGGCGGATCTGGCCAAGGCGGATCTGCGAGGCGCGCAGCTGTCGGGCGCGTCTCTGGCCACCGCGGCTCTGGCCGGCGCGTCTCTGGCCGATGCGGATCTGCGCTACGCGGCTCTGCGCTGCGCGAATCTGGATTGCGCGAATCTGCGCGGGGCGCGCCTGGCCGAGGCGGATCTGACCAAGGCGAATCTGCACTACGCGGATCTGAGCAATGCGGATCTGCGCAATGCGCAGCTGTCGGGCGCGAATCTGAGCGGCGCGGATCTGCGCTACACGGATATAGATTACGCGGATCTGAGCAGGGCGGATTTGAGCGCCGCGGCTCTGCACTACGCGGATCTGCGCAATGCGCAGCTGTCGGGCGCGAATCTGAGCGGCGCTGATCTGCGCAATGCGCGGCTATCGGGCACAAATCTGGGCGCCGCGGACCTGGCTGGCGCGGATTTGCGCGGCGCGGACCTGGTTGGCGCGGATTTGCGCGGCGCGGATCTGGCTGGAGCGAATCTAAGCTCCGCGGATCTGGCTGGAGCGGCTCTCCGCGGCGCAGATCTCCGTGAAACGAACGTCGCCCGGGCTAGACTGACGACCAGCATTTGCCGTCTTGATTTCGGTGGCTGGTCTGTTTGCATAGCGGAGGGGCGGACGAGCATTGGGTGTGAAACCCACGGGAACGAAAAGTGGCTCGCGTGGGGGCCGGACGCGCCCGAAATCGAGAGGATGCACCCTGGCGCGTCCGCCTGGTGGGCACAGTACGGGCCGGCCGTGAAAGCGGCCATCCGCGCCGTGTCTGGAAAGGAGCAGCAGTGAGATGGTAAATGTGTACTGGCTGAAAGGAGAAAGACCATGACCGTCCGCCGCAATGGACAAGAGGACGCCATGACGCCGAAGCAAGCTCTTGATGCCTGCGTCGAACACTGGCAGGAAAACTATGAAAAAGCGCCCCGGAGGAGGCTTGGGCACCTCGACGTCGGAGCGCGCAAGTGCGCCTTGTGTGTGAGCGGCGGGGGTGATTGCGACCTCTGTCCGCTGGCACACTATGGTATGATGTGTATCCCCTCGCATTCGCCGTGGGGAGACGCGTGTGGGGCTTTGTTGTGTGGTTCGTGGAAAGCGGTTATCGAGACCACCGCCACCATGCTGACCGCGCTGCTCTTTGTCCGCGAAGCCGAGAGGGGCTGACATGAACACCTGGGCTATCTACCGAACGCGCGGAAAAAAACACACGAAACTGCGCGTTTCACCAAAAATGCGCCGTCCATATGACGCATCGCTTGTTGCTGTTGTGCAGGAGGATGCCGAGGCGGAGATGCTCTTTGTTTACTATCACACGGCAGCCTTCAGCAAGCGTACAAGTCTGCACTTTCTGAAGTCGGCATTTCCGAGATATGTCGTGGTTTTCCCCAAGGCAAGGCTGCTTGCGCCGGAAGGAGACAGCGATGAAATGGCGTGAACTTCATCACCACGTATTTTCGCTCTACCGCACAAGCGACAAGTTTGTGGAACGGCTGCGGAACATTTGGGATGAGGTTGGCGATGCACTAACAACCGCAAAAGAGAGACAAGCGTTGACGTGGAGCGAGGCGCAAGCCGCGTGTAAGGCGCGCGAGATTGGCGAGAGTGGTTTCCTGTTGCGACTGAAGAAGGCGAGCGATAGGTATGAGCGTTCGCGTGATGGGTTTTACGCGCGGAGAGATGCACAGATACGCGCGATTGAGGAGGAGTTTGAGAGCGCCAGGAAGACAATCTGGCGGACGATTGACGCAGAAATGAAAGGAGACTGACATGCACGCAGGCACTTTGGAGGGCCGCTCTGTCGGTGCGGCGATAGCGCACTTCTTCCTGGGTGCGCCCGACAGGGAGCTTACGACGCTCGAAATCGCCGATATATTTTCCACACTTGCGCCGAGTACAGACGTGGCGGCGGCGCGGCAGATGTTGCGACCGAGTGGGCGGACTATCATCGCGCGCTACGTCGGGCGGACACCGAGGGGACGGAAGATATATTCGTACAGGCTGGGGATGCTGACATGCAAAGACGGGAGAACCTGCAACAACACACAGTGGGGCAAAGGGACAGAATATTGGGCATCTGGCAAGGGTGACCTGTGCGGTGCTGGGTGGCTTCACGCGTACGAGCACCCCCTGTTGGCGGTGTTGCACAATCCCATCCACGGCAACTTCCAACCCGACACCATGCGGCTGTGGGAGGCCGAGACTGAAGACGAGAACCCCCTCCGCGACGGTTACTTGAAATTGGGCGTCCGGCACTTGCG
>Ga0209614_1000020_pt1 | contig 128727 bp, 111 predicted proteins | sample BlaSprsedimmetaG_FD_185484 | JGI IMG/M metagenome (GOLD analysis project Ga0209614, IMG submission 185484) | Hot spring sediment bacterial and archeal communities from California, USA to study Microbial Dark Matter (Phase II) - Blank Spring... ... | reverse complement strand
GCAGAGCAAGAGCTAAAAGCTAAAATAGTTTCAATCCACGCGCCCGCGAGGGGCGCGACCCCATATAATGGAGCATGCCGGCGTAGTTAAAGAGTTTCAATCCACGCGCCCGCGAGGGGCGCGACTTGCTCTCGAGATAATCGCGCAGCCCTGGCAAGTTTCAATCCACGCGCCCGCGAGGGGCGCGACACAAATTCGTCCACTCCCCATACCTGGGGCGTGTTTCAATCCACGCGCCCGCGAGGGGCGCGACTAGGTGTCGGCGCCCGAATCTTCTGCATTATCCGGTTTCAATCCACGCGCCCGCGAGGGGCGCGACAGTAATAATTGTATTTATTTGATTTACTTAATATTACAAAACATTATCCGCGTATGAATCTTTTTTATGTATGAAATACTTCCCTTTGGCATGATCATACCTCCTAACTTCCAATATGTCAAAGAACGCGAAATTCCCGGGAAAACCATGTTCACTCCAGGTTCGCGGTTTTTAAACAAGCAGTGTGTCACTTTCCGGGTTATAAGTTGGTTTCGTTCCCAAATGCTCCACTCTTCTTTTCCATTGGTTCCCCAAATAGTAAAACCGTAAACTGTCCTTCTTTATGTCAATGATGTTTTCCAGCCTGTGCTTTAACTCCGCCATCTGAGCAGGATCTATCACACATTCAAACACGGAGTTCTGCACACGCTGCCCGAAATTGGTACATTCTTTCGCCACCCTCCGCAACCTTTTCCTTCCCCTGGCAGTGACAGTTTCAACATCGTATGTTACCAGAACCATCATAATATATTTATTTCATTACAAACACCGGATACGTTTCCAGATCACCCCGAATAAATCGTGAAAACAACAATGCCTGGGCATAAGGTAGTAAACCCACCGGTACGGTTTCCTGTAAAAACGGATGCTGAATCTCTTCCTGTTTCCTTTTCTGCCAGGACTCAAGCACTGCTTTGCGCGTTTCATCATTCATCAGAATTCCGAATTCAGTCTGGCTCATAAAACCTTTCCCACTCACCTGCCTTCGGTTAATCAATGTCAATACCAGCCGGTCGGCCAGATAGGGCCTGAATTCTTCCATTAAATCAAGCGCTAAACTGGGGCGACCGGGACGGTCAGTATGCAAAAATCCAACATAGGGATCAAGTCCCACCGTTTCAAGAGCCGATTGAACCTCATGTGCCAGCAAGGCATACATAAATGAGAGCAATGCATTCACGGCATCTCTGGGTGGGCGCCGTGTCCGCCCGTTCATCCTAAACTCATTCTTCTGCGCAACGATCAAATGATTGAATACCCCAAAATAGGCATTGGCAGCATCCCCCTCGATTCCCCTGAGTATTTGTAAATCGGAAGCCTTCAGCGCCTGTTTCTGTCTCACAGACAGTTGTTTTACAACATCCTCAAGCAATGAAAGGTCCTGTCGCTGGCCATGGTCACGCATGGCACGCCGGATTACATTCCGGCAGTTTGCAATTTTCGCTGCAATGAATACTTTGCTCAGTTTCAATTTCACATTCCCGTCATCGGCCAACCGGTACTGACGCCTCCTGAGAAGCACATTGCCTCTTACAGGACCGGAAAACCGTCCCCAGAATCTGCCGTGCTCAGTCAAAAAACTGAGGCCCACATTCCTTTCTGCGCATAAACCCATCAGGGCCGGGCTGGCGCCGGGATAACCGAAACATACAATGCCTTCGATGTTGTGAACCGGTATTCTGAACTTTTCCTGTTCGGCCACACGTACCACAATGTTTTCACCATCCCTTCCCAGATAAGCATCGGGCGAAGTAATATAAAGAGTGTTCAGCAGCTTTCTCATGACAGCAATCTAAATATCCGCACTCAGCACGCTCTCATTGTACTTCTGTGCATTCATTCCTTCTGCCAAAGGTTCCGGAAGACATATATCAAGAAGCGAGCACGATCTGCAACCGGCCTTTGGCTCTGGTGGTGGGGTAATTCCTTCATGAAACAATCTGTGCATTTCAACGGAGTACTGCGCTACCAGTTTCCGAAGATTTTCGCTAAAAATTACCTCGTGCCTGTGCCGGGTTTTTCCATAATAAATAAAACCTTTTTGTAGCCTGATGTGATACATTTCTTCCAAACACATGGCCTGGGCACAGAGCTGCACTTCATCGCATGCATCGGGTTTGGGCTTACCCCGTTTATATTCTACAGGATACGGTTTCCAACGACCAGCTTTCCCGGGAAGGATTATTGAATTCACTTCGCTCTTACCCGTCTTAATGAACTCAATTACATCGGCTTTGCCATATAAGCCCAGATTTTTCGAAACCAACGAAAGAGATCGGATAATATCAAAATCTCCACGGCTTTCAGTAAAAAAGGGATCCTCTACCTTTTCATGCATATATTGCCCCTCAACAGTCAACACATTTTCAACCCACTTTTGTTCTATGTGAATCAATGCCCATTGCCTCGGGCAAAATGCATAATGCTGAATGCCTGAAAGCATTAACATTTCATCCTCAGAAAAGGTATTTTTCTGGTTACCTGTTTTTTTTATTTCCATCACATTTCAAGTCCATAGTATATTATTCTTTCCGTACTAATGAGGTTATCATTACATGATTTCACAATTTCTCTAAAGGAAGAAAATTCCCAATCCATTGCATCCCCAACTAATCCGGCATGAACCGGGTTGTATAAGATATACCTGTAGCATATATTTGGATACTCATGTAAATTATCAGGAACATTAATGCTGGTTATCCCCTGTATGGTATACCAGGCAGGAGATATTCCGTCAGACCTGGAAAGGCAAACTGCTTTGGTTTCTTTTCGGAATAATGAACCGCTCCGATTCCTTTGTTTATTAATTGCCCGGGTATACGAAGCCAGCATAATTCCAATGGATTGGTTTAAGGTAATTCGTTTAAAGTCCGGGTGCGACTTCAAGTCGCGCCCGGACTTATTAATAATCAATTTCTTATCAACTTCCACATTATTCACATGAATCATCAAATGAAAGTGGTTAGGCATAAGGCACCAGGCAAGAATATCGGCAAATGGTAAAATATACCTTTTAAGTTTCCTTTTAAAAAACAAGTAATGATCTCTGCAAAAAAATACCATATTCCTGTTGTTCCCTTGATTGTAAATGTGGTATAAATGGTTTGGCTCGAAAAACATTATTACCACGCTTATATTGGAACAATCCTTTGCCCGGATTTACCCAATAGTATCTCCATCAATGAATTGAACGCCAAGGGGAACCTTCCCGGTAATCTCAGCACTGGATGAAACTGAATAATCTTCCCATTTCCTGGGAAGCTCCACCTTCTTTTTGATCTGAATAAGGTCAAACAATTGACCGGAACGCGCTGAGCCCAGATGGCTATCATGTTTAAATACAAAAAGTTTCCTGTAATTCATCTCACCACGCGCTGCAGATCTGTCGTGCTCAAAAGCATTTTTCAATGCTTCCCATAGCAGTCGAAGGTCAGTCTCTGAGAAACCAGTTTTTATGGCATCGACGGCAGAGATAAAGCCATGCATTCGATAGAGGGCATAAGGAACTGTTGCTTTTCTTCCAAAGGTAGATGCATGTTCACGTGCCTCCTGCCGTTTTGCTTCTTCTTCCGTTGCAACACAGAGCCGGGTTATGGAATGTTCAGCCTGATATATTCTATCAAGGGAACGTGCAAAAGTAAATTGTACAGGTCCACGGATGGTGCCGGCTCCACCCTCTTTGCCAATGCTTAAAACAGCGCCGAATGTTCTGATATCATAATACAATTCGTTAAGCTTCTGCTGAGTTTTCTCAATATGTTTATCCTCCTGTTTTTTAGTCTCGTCAATAATTTTCCCTAAAATGTTCCCCTGTTTGATAAATATATCATACGGGACTTCTCCTTTGTGTTTTAAATAAACATAGTTCCTGACCTTTCTTTTTATACACACATCTGTAACCAAACCTTCCTGATTTTCTGCATCAACTCTGGGCAGATTTGCCTGGTCGGGATCACCATTGGGATTACCGTCTTTTACATCAAACAGAAAGACGAAATCGTACCTGTTCCGTATTGCATTATTTTCCATTTTTTAGTCCTCCATATTTTCTGTTATTGACTTAAATTCTTCATGCTTTTTTGCCCGGTCAAAATCATACTGCTTTTGATGATAATAACCCAGGGCGAACTGTCCCTGTTCTTCGAGCGACAGAATGGCCGGGAAAGCAGATATAGCAGAGCACAAATACTGTAATTCCCTGTCAAGAATTACTGCAACTCCGGGTTTTTCCTGTTTTAGTTTGGAAAGATGGTTTTGTGACAAACGCATCAACCTTCCGAATGCAGGTGATGGATTGGTAGATGCCGCGGAAAAAAACCTTTCACGAATTCCGGCATTGAGATTCTTACCAAGTGCAGCACGTTGAATGCCTTCCATAACGGCGAAAATCCTGCCGCACAGATACGACGGATTTTTGTTTTCTAGGTCAAGTTCTTCTTTTTGCATGGTATAACCTTTTTTGTATTTGAAATTTCTGTTCAGAATAAGTCGGATTAAAGATGCTCTTACAGGTGTCATTGTGTCCCTGCTTCTGCCATCGTCTGTCATTTCAATTACCCGAATACGCTTCAAGACTGCCGTCAATATCCAGAGGGGAGGAATCGAATCACTCTTTAATGCAGCATTCCACAAGTAAGTTGCTACACGTGAAATAACCGGATCATTGTCTTTTGATGATTTTGACATCTTATGGCATGAATCGGCCAGCTGGTAAATGGATGCATACTGAATTACTCCGTATGCTTTTATCGCAATGTCTTCAAACCATCTGGCAATATTCTTCTTATACTCATCAAGCCCAATTTCAATCCAGTCTCTTACCGCAATTCGAGCAGCAGCCCCCGAAAGGGTAAGGGAATAGAAGCGGTTTGTTTCAAAATTTCTAGAAATATCCTGCTTCCCGGTAGCAACCGAACTGACCAGCCTGCCAACAGCTTCCGGATCAGGTTTATCCAGCAGATCGAGTTCCCCCAGTTCAGTATTCTCCCGGGTCCAGTAAACCATTGAAGTGTCTGTTCCAAAATTTTTCCTGTTTGAGTATTTAAATTTTACTTTCTGTTTTTTTCCTTTTGTATCAACAGGCACATAATTCCCATGCGACAATAACCAATTCAAACCAGTGACATAGTTCTTGACACAATGTGTACAAATGGTTGCATTATCATTTCCATTTAAATCATATGATTCAAAAGCTTTGAGATTGTATGACACAAGTGTACATCCAGATGGTTGTCCATCTGGCACCCTTTTTATTACACCATGAACCGAAATATTTTTTGACCGATATTTAGTATCCCCACAAATTGCACACCTTGTATTTTCTTCGCCTTTTTTTTCTATTTCTTCTTTTTCATATTTTTTAATTATTGCCTTAAGTATAGATGGATGTTCATGTATAAATCGTTCTTCGCCCAAAAGAACAAAAGCAATGTTCCCACCCGGGTTTATTTCTTTGTTAACACTTTTGACTTTAAATGCATCGTATGCCTTTTCAAGACCAACTTTTTTATTTTTATAAAAATTTAATACAGGTGTTAATTCTTCCAATTGTTGAAATTGATTCAGTTTATCAAGGAAAGCCGTAAAACAACTTCTGACCCTTTTTTTTTCTTTTGGAAAACCAAGAACATACTGCGCATTATCTACCAGCAAACGGGGAACAGTACTACTAGTTCGTCCTTTATCTTCACAACGAATTACATCCTCTACCATACTCTCCTTATCAGTTGCATAAAGACTTTTAAATTCTCCATCATTATTTATTACGATAATGATATCGATTCTCTCCTTTGTTAAAGAATCTTCATTATCTCCATTTTCTTTTCTTAATTTTTCACCAAAATAAACTAATTCCCTTATCATCAGATTTCCTCCTTTTCCTCGTTTTGATTGAATTCATAAATAGCATAGCTGACATTTTCGTCAATTGTCGGACGCTTATGCGTTGATTGCATCATCATTTCATTTTCCTTCTGCGGACATTCAAGCACCCCATTTTCAATTTTAACATCGTAAAAAAACAGTGGTGAAGGCTTGCCCTTGTCATTATAATAAATATCGAACAGCATGCTTCCGATTGGCAGGGTATCACTGATGGGCTGTTCAGAGCCTGTTGGTTCACTGAATTCAGCGGCAAATTCCCGCGTCCCCAGAAAAGACCTTCGCCAGCATTGTCCTTTCCTAACCCTGCGTCTGAACATTTCCACATATTTCTTCGGCGGATTCTTGTTATCCAGTATTTTCTGAAATATCGAGGCTTCAATGATATAGGAAACATCTTTCAGAATAATACTGTGACGTTGCTGCCTGTTTTTCTCGATAATGATCGGATTTTTTGATTGTTTTTCACTCAATTCATTTCGTCTAACTGAAATGAATTTTACCGGATTAAGCACCAGTATTCGATGTACCCACCATTGAAACTCAGGCTTCCATAAAATGCAATCGAGAATACCACGTGCCGCAGAAGGGGTCATGCATGGATATGTCATTCGCTCCACCTTCAGATCGGGGCGTGTAAAACATGCATATTTCCCTTCCACTTTAACTCTTAATATTTCTTTATCAAGCATATGTTTGATGTTTAAATAACATAGTTTTGCATTTCACCGGTAATCCCTGTTTCCTCATTATACTCCCCATGCCATACCCAAAAACCCTGTGGCTCTTTACCTAATTTCCCAATATGTTCTTTTAAAAAGTTTTCATAAACCTGAACCGAGTATTGCTGCATTTCCCGAAAATCTTCTCTTGATAATACCGGCTTATGTATCACAGAATCAAATACCAACTTGCTTTCATCACAGAGTACGAATACAGGAATTGTCTTGTTATCAATTAACCGGTAACAATCTGCTACCGCATGAAACTTGTACTGACTTCTGGATTCATTTATTCTTTCCCGGTCTTCATCAAAAAACAGACGCAATGCCTTTTGATAATACTGGGTAAAAAAATCGTGCTCATGCAGTAAATCCTCGCGGTTTGCATACATATTGTTGGCAAATTCTGCAAGAGACCGGTATTGCTTATCCGGTGCTGCCGAATCCTCAAGTGTGAAGAGATACACATTTCCCTTATGAGGCAGTTTATTGTTGCGATTGCACCGGCCGGCAGATTGTATTATCGATTCCAGTGGAGCAATTTCACGGAAAACACAAGGAAAATCGAAATCAACACCGGCCTCTATCAGCTGAGTAGATGCCACAATGATATTTTCATTGCCTGCCAGTGCTTCTCTGATTTGTCCGATAACCCTCTTACGGTGTACAGGATACATTCGGGTTGAAAGGTGGAATTTACGGTAACCCAAAAGTGAACGAATTACCTCGAAAAATGAAAAAGCTTTCGCCTTCGTGTTAAAAATACACAAACAGGAACTATCTTGTTTACTGACCAGTTCTGCCAATTCATCCATCTTTACCGGCTTATATTCATTTACCGGAATATATTCCACACGCCGACATTTTTCGAAAATTGATTTCGGATTCCTTACCAGCGGTTCGATACTATCAATCCCTTCGAAACCTTCGCGTTTTTCAAATGCCGGCTGCGTGGCTGTACAAAACAGGAAGGAAGTGTTCATTACCCCCTGTACATCCTTGAGCATTGTTAATGTGGGAATCACAAGTTTTTTTGGAAGAGTTTGCACTTCGTCAAAAATCACTACCGATTGTGCTATATTGTGTAGCTTTCGGCATTTTGAGGGTTTATTCGAAAAAAGTGATTCAAAAAACTGCACAGATGTGGTTACAATAACCGGGAAATCCCAATTCTCAGCAGCCAGTCTTTTGGTATAATCAATTCCCTGAACCGTTTCATTCTTAATATCATCATCCGATTCCTTATTATCTGTATAACTGGAATGATGTTCCAGAACCCACTCCTCACCAAAAATTTTTTTAAGATCGCTGGCAGTTTGATCAATAATACTAATAAACGGTAATACAATTATTATACGTCTCAAATTATTCTGCCTTGCATGATGCAGTGCCCATGAAACGGAAGCAAGTGTTTTTCCCAATCCGGTAGGAAGATTCATGGAGTAAAATCCGACACTACCACCTGCTTTGGAGACAGCATATTCCCTCACTTCATTTCGTAACTTATTAATCGGACTTTTTTTGTCTTTTTGGTCAATCTCTTTTTCAATTTTTCCAATTAAATATGAAGTATCCAGAGGTTTACAAATTCTGCTTTCAGCCTTTATTCTGTTAAAGTGTTTTTCTGTATCTATCCAGTCGGCATCAGTTAATGCACTGAAAAGATATCGTATAATAAATTCACGTTTCGTTCCTTCAAGTCCAAGGCTGTTTTTTAGTATTAATTCACTTTCCTCTATGGAAATTTCTGAAAGAAATCGTTCTGATATTTCCTTCAATTCTTTTTCCCTGTTCTTATATGAAGCAATATCGGTTTGCAGTTCAGCCAAATCAGGAATTCCTTTATGATGACCGTCAATAGCAAAAGCTGCTTCCTGTTGCTTAAGTATTTTGCAATAAGCAGCACCAATGCTTGCATGTGGGACGCTTCCCCTTAGCCCTCCCTCTTTTAAGTATCTCTGAAATTCATTTTTATATTTTCCTATATCATGAACCAGGCCGGTAACTCTGAATACCTGCAGGAAATATTCATTAGGAGAAAATTTCTCCATTATTTTAGCAACACATGTAAGATGTTCTGCTAAAGGATGTTCTTTTCCTTCCTCATTACTGCTATGGGCAATATACTCCATTAGTGAAAAAGGATAAATTAGCACAGAAATAAAAATTCATTGTATATGCTCAGATACCTTTCTTAATAATATAACAGGTTTTCCTGATTCAATAAAATTTAGTTAGAAGATATATGTTTAATAATTTTCAGTTAGAAAATTACAAAATTTTCTGTTAACCGTCATTAAGAAAAACAAAAAAAACCGGCCACAATGAAAAGTTGTTACCGGTCAAATAAATAGAATAATTCACTAACAAACAAGCACTGCCGGAAGTCGCCCAACAGTGTAAATTTGTGCATTAAATCAGAGGCGCGCCCGGGGTATGTTCAGCGATTTTTTGCCGCCTGCAGGGTGTTTCGCAGCAACGATACGATGGTCATGGGCCCCACACCCCCGGGAACGGGAGTGATATAGCTGCACTTCGGAGCCACCCGGTCAAAATCGGCATCGCCTTTCAAACGGAATCCTGAACGGGTTTCTTTCGAAGGTACGCGGGTGGTGCCCACATCGATCACCACGGCCCCCTCCTTCACCATGTCTTCCGTCAGAAAACCGGGCTTCCCCAGAGCCAGCACCACGATATCGGCTTCGCGGGTATATTTTTCTATATGGGGGGTGCGACTGTGGCACAGGGTTACGGTGGCATTGCCGGGATAGGCCTTACGCGACATCAGGATGCTCAGCGGGGTGCCCACAATCTGGCTCCGGCCCACCACCACGCACGAACGCCCCTCGGTGGGGATCTTATACCGACTGATCAGCTCCAGTATCCCTGCCGGAGTGGCCGGCACAAAACAGGGCAGGCCCTGCACCATCCGGCCGATGTTCACGGGATGAAACCCGTCAACATCCTTCGCCGGATCAATGGCTTCAATCACTTTCGACTCGGATATATGCCCCGGAAGCGGTAGCTGTACAATAAAACCGTCAACCGAACCGTCCCGGTTTAAACGGTCCACCTCCTCCAGAAGCTCAGCCTCGGTAATGGTATCTTCCAGCCTGATGATGGTGGATTCAAACCCAACCTCCCGGCAGGCTTTGTCTTTATGGGCTACATAGGTTTCGCTGGCTCCATCGTGACCAACGATCACCGCCACCAGGTGGGGTACTTTTTTCCCCCGGGCTTTGATGTTTTCCACTTCCCGGTAAATTTCCCGCCTGATTTCCGCGGCTACATGCCGGCCGTCGATCAATTGCATGATATATCGGTTCTGTTGGTTGCTGACTTGTTTATTACATGCCGGGCATTTTCCCCATCATTTTTCCCATTTTCTTTCCCTGCGTCATCGAACGCATCAGCTTGCGCGTGTCCTCGAACTGTTTCACCAGCCGGTTCACTTCCTGAATGCTGGTCCCGCTTCCTTCGGCAATCCTTTTCCGGCGGCTTCCGTTCAGCAGGCCGGGATTTTCGCGTTCCTCAGGAGTCATCGATTGAATAATGGCTTCCACGCCCCTGAAGGCATTGTCGTCCATATCGATGTTCTTCAATGCCTTTCCCATGCCCGGGATCATCCCCGCCAGGTCTTTGAAATTTCCCATCTTTTTGATCTGCTGAACCTGCGACAGAAAATCGTTGAAATTAAACTGGTTTTTGGCGATTTTCTTCGTCATTTTCCGGGCCTCGGCCGTATCGTACTGTTCCTGGGCCCGTTCCACCAGCGAAACAATATCGCCCATACCCAGGATCCGGTCGGCCATCCGGTCGGGATGGAACACATCCAGGGCATCGAGCTTTTCCCCGGCACTCACGAATTTGATGGGCTTGTTCACCTCGGCCCGGATCGACAGGGCAGCCCCGCCGCGGGTATCCCCGTCGAGCTTGGTCAGTACCACCCCTTCATAATCGAGCCGGTTATTGAACTCCCGGGCCGTGTTCACGGCATCCTGGCCGGTCATGGCATCCACCACAAACAGGGTTTCGTTCGGATTCACCTCTTTCTTGATGGCGGCAATCTCATCCATCATCTCCTGATCGATGGCCAGCCGGCCTGCAGTATCGATAATCACCAGGTTGTAACCCTGCTGGCGGGCATGCCGGACGGCCGCCCGGGCTATTTTAACGGGATTCTTGTTGTCTTCCCCGGTGTAAACGGGTATGCCGGCCTGTTCCCCCAGCACTTTCAGCTGTTCGATGGCGGCAGGCCGGTAAACGTCGCCTGCCACCAGCAGGGGATTCCGCCCTTTCTTGCTTTTCAGGTGGCGGGCCAGCTTGGCCGAAAAGGTGGTTTTACCGGAACCCTGCAAACCGGCGATCAGGATCACGGCCGGATTTCCCTTCAGATCCACATCTTCCATCTGCCCGCCCATCAGCTCGGCCAGCTCGTCGTGTACGATCTTGACCATCATCTGGCCGGGTTTTACCGCCGTGAGGATCTTCTGACCCAGGGCTTTCTCCTTCACCTGGTCGGTAAAGCTTTTAGCAATCCGGTAGTTCACATCGGCATCCAGCAGAGCCCGGCGCACGTCCTTCAGGGTTTCGGCCACATTGATCTCGGTGATCATCCCCTGTCCTTTAAGGAGCCGGAAAGCCTGTTCAAGTCGATCGGTCAGATTGTCAAACATATCCTGTGCTTGTTTGAAAAAGTGCTACAAAAGTAGTGAAACACGGCCAAACAAAAAAAAGATGTTGCCCAGCCGGAAAAAGCAGGAACAGTCCATTCCTCAGAAACGGCAGATCGTTTCAGAAAAAAAGCCTGTACACCGGTTTTTTTTATTATTTTCGTTGTAAACCCAACACTTCCATCGCTATGAAAACAGAGATCGCACCGCATTACCTCCGGATGAAGGAGAAATACCCCGGCTTTTTCGAGGCCGTCGAAAAACTGGGGGAAGCCGCCGCAGAAGCCGGTCCCCTGAACCGGAAGTGCACCGAACTCATCCGGCTGGCCGCTTCCCTGGCTAACGGCTCGGAAGGTGGCGTGCACAGCCACTGCAAACGGGCGCTGGAAGCCGGCGCCTCTGCGGAAGAGATCAGGCATGCCATACTGATCCTTACCAATACCATCGGATTTCCCCGCATCATGGCCGGGCTATCATGGATCAACGATATACTGGAAAATGAATAAACATCTGTCCCTTCTGCTCCTGCCCGGCATCTTTCTGGCGTTCTCCTGCCGGGCCCCGGAACCCCGGGCGGAAGCCATCAACCGGGCGGAAGAAATCGTAAGCGCCTTTTATGATACGGCCGGCATACCCGGACTGGCCGTTGCCGTTTCGGTAAACGGTGAAAGGGTATGGTCGCAGGGATTCGGCTACGCCGACCTGGAACACCGGGTACCGGTTGACCCGGGTACCACCCTGTTCAGGGTGGGCAGCGTGTCCAAATCGTTTACATCGGCAGCCATGGCCCGGCTGGTCGATAAGGGACAAATTTCACCCGACAGCCTGGTACAGGTGTATGTCCCCTCCTTCCCATGGAAAAACGACAGTATCACCCTGCGCATGGTGGCGGGTCACCTGGCAGGTATCAGGCATTACCGGGGGGATGAATTCATGAATAACCGGTTTTACCCTTCGGTGGATGAGGGTCTGTCCATTTTCATCACAGACAGTCTTCTGTTCAGGCCGGGAACCCGTTACTCCTATTCAAGCTACGGATACAACCTGCTGAGCGCCACCCTGGAGAAGGCAGCCGGAAAAGATTTCCTCACCCTGATGGAAGAGGAAGTGTTCGGTCCGGCCGGAATGGAACATACCCTGCCCGATTACAGCGACAGTATCATAACAGGAAGGACGGACTTTTACGTTACCGACAGCCTGGAGCGGATTGTACACGCACCCGATGTGGATAACAGCTATAAATGGGCGGGCGGAGGATTCCTGTCCACAGCGGAAGACCTTCTGTGCTTTGCCCGGGCCGTGCAGACCGACAGCTTTATCAGCCGGCCGGTGCTGGAAGAATTTATCCGCAGCCAGGCTACCTCCGACGGGGAACCCACCCATTACGGCTTGGGCTGGGCTACCCGCACCAATGCCCTGGGCATGCCCTGGTTCGGACACAGCGGAGGATCGATTGGCGGAACCACCCAGCTGATTATTTATCCGGAACAACAGGTCGCCGTGGCCATGGTGTGTAACCTGTCGGATGCACCCTACGGAGATATTCACCACCGCCTCGCCTGCCTGTTCATACCGGAAGGCCCGGCATTACCGGCATACGACACCCTGCTGACAGCCGAATGGAAGGGAAAATACCGTGTGATGGATTCCCCGGTGGAATTTGAATTGAGACAAACCCCTGAAGGACTGGCCATGGTGAGCGGAAAGCGATCCACCCTCCTGTTCCCACAGGGTGATACCCTTTTCCTGTCGCTTGACGGAACGACAACATACCCCACTATTCTGCCTGATAGCACGAACAGGGGGCTTGTTCTGGAACGGGGCCGGCTGGTTTACCGGGCCCTGAAACAGGAAGAATAGGCCTGCAGCTTACATCCGGGGCGGAACATCGATGCCCAGCAGGTACATACCCCTGGCAATCACCCGGCCGGTATACACCGACAGCAGCAGGCGGTAATGGATGGTATCTTCGTCAGGCGCCCCCAGAATGCTGTGATCGTGGTAAAACTGGTTGTATTCCCGGCTCAGCTCGTACAGGTAGTTGGCCAGCACGGCCGGATTATATTCCCTGCCCGCTTCATGCACGGTGGCGGCAAACCCGGCCAGGATCCGTATCAGGTCCCTTTCCTTTTCACAGGGAACATAGCCTCCGGGAAGCTCTGCGGCGACCGTTCTGCCCGTTTCACCGGCTTTTCGCACAACCGACTGGATGCGGGCGTAAGTATACTGAATAAAGGGGCCGGTGTTTCCGTTGAAATCGACCGATTCCCTGGGATTGAAAGTCATATTCTTTTTCGGATCCACCTTCAGGATGAAATACTTCAGCGCCCCCAGCCCGATCATCCGCAGGATCTCTTCAATTTCGGCAGGGTCGAAACCTTCCAGCTTGCCCAGCTCCTTCGACATTTCCCGGGCGGTATCCACCATGCCGGCGATCAGGTCGTCGGCATCCACCACCGTTCCTTCCCTCGATTTCATTTTCCCTTCAGGCAGCTCCACCATGCCGTAGGAGAGATGGTACAAACTGTCAGCCCAGTCGTACCCCAGCTTCTTCAGGATGAGCTTCAGCACCTGGAAATGGTAGTTCTGCTCGTTCCCCACCACATAAATGTGCCGGTCGAACCGGTAATCCTCATAGCGCTGCTGCGCAGTACCCAGGTCCTGTGTCATGTACACCGAGGTTCCGTCGGAACGGAGCAGCAGCTTCTCATCCAGGCCATCCTCACTGAGGTCGGCCCATACCGATCCGTCGGCCCTGCGGTGGAGGATGCCTTTTTCGAGTCCTTCCAGCACCAGCGATTTGCCCAGCCTGTAGGTTTCCGATTCGTAATAGATCCGGTCGAAATCAACCCCCAGGGCACGGTAGGTCTCGTCAAAGCCTTCGTACACCCATTCGTTCATCATAGCCCACAATTCCCTCACCTCCTCATTGCCTTCTTCCCAGCGGCGCAGCATATCCTGCGCTTCCACGATCAGGGGAGCCCTCCGCCTGGCCTCCTCCTCGGCCATGCCCTGTTTTTTTAATTCTTCTACCTGTTTCCGGTACTCCTGTTCAAACAGCACATAATAATCACCCACCAGATGATCTCCTTTTTTCCCTGAAGAAGCCGGCGTTTCCCCTTTCCCGGATTTTTTCCAGGCCAGCATGGATTTGCAGATATGAATGCCCCGGTCGTTCACCAGATTCACTTTGACCACTTCACTGCCCAGTGCTTCCAGAATGCGCGATATGGAAAAACCCAGTAAATTGTTCCGGATATGGCCCAGGTGCAGGGGTTTGTTGGTATTGGGAGATGAATATTCCACCACCACCTTTCCGTTCAGCGGATCCAGGTCCCCCAGTCCGTGGTGACCCGACCGGATCAGGCGGTTGAGCAGTTCCGACCAGTATTCCATGGAAAAGGACAGATTCAGGAATCCCTTGATCACCTCATACCGGCTGAGCATGCCTATATGGCCGGTGAGGTACCGGCCCAGTTCTTCTCCTGTATCCGCAGGCGATTTCCGGGAATACCTGAGAAAGGGAAAAACCACTACGGTAAGATCGCCGGCAAATTCCCTCCGGGTTTGCTGTATCAGTATTTCCTCTTCCTTCAGTTCCGCTCCGTAAAGAGCTCTCATTGCCTCCTGTACGGCGGCTGTCAGTATTTTTTCAGCTTCCATTCCCGGTAATAGTTGTTTCTGATGATCAAACAAACAGGCCACAAAGATACAAAGCCTCGGGCAGACAAAACGGCCCCGGAATGAATTTATTCCCGCATTTTTTCAACCGGCTGTATTCCGCTTCGCTACGTGCAGGGCCTCCAGGCAGGCATCCAGTTTCAGCAAATCGAAGAAAACAAGGTGCGGATGCGGTCCCGTAAGGTTGCGCATAGCCGGTTCCCGCAACAGCGACACCATTTTCCTGACGGGAAAGGACATACCCAGCCTGCGAAGGCCCACTGCACTTCGCAGCAATTTCACCTCCTGCACAAAATCCGGATCGTACCCGGTAAACCCCCAGGCTTTTACCAGGTTTCCTGCGGCTTCCAGGGCTTTGCCCAGATATTCCCTGTTGGTTTCCGGATTTCCATGAATCACGGGATTATCAATATGCCGCACCAGGATGTTTTCCTGTTTCAGCCGGAAGCCGAACAGGGTGTCCTCATGCCCGTATCCTTTCATCCGCTCGTCAAACCGGATCCTGTGAAACAGCTTCGCAGGAATCATAAAATTAGACGACAGGAACGAACCGTACGGCCGGGTTCTGCGAACGGAAGCGGGCAGGCATTCCCGGGAAACCCCCACCCGGTACCTTAAAAGTTCGGAAGGATCTTCAGGCGGCTGGTGAAAATACGCCAGTCCTCCGCATACCACCGTTTGTTCATCGCTGTGGCTTACGTATTCCTCCAGGAAGGATTCCCTTCCGATCACCGCATCGCCGTCAATAAACAGCAAACGATCATGCACCGCTTCATCCGCCAGGCGGTTCCGGGCCGCTGCCCGTCCGGTATTCTCTGGCAGTTCCACATACCGCACCCCTTCCATTTCCAAGATCAAGGCATTCTCTGTCCGGAAAGGTTTCGAAGACCCATCGTCCAGCACCACGATTTCCGTTTCCGCCGGAAGCTTAACTGCCTGGTTCCTTAGGGATGTCACCAGGGAAACTACCTTCCGGTTGTACACCGGTATGAGAACGGAGATCATCTGTGCGGGCATCTTTTTTCAAACCAGTAAAAATAACAATATATTTGCACCTACAGTTGGAACCATGAGAACAAGGCTGATCACCGTATTCCTTTTGCTTGCCACCAGCCTGCCCGTCGCGGCCCAGGGATACCGTATCGGGGTGGAGATCGGCGGACTGGCCGGCGATACCCTGCTGCTGGGGTATCATTTTGGCGACCGGAAGTTCATTGCCGACACCACAATCCTGGACGAAAATGGAAAAGGAACCTTTACCGGCTCCCAACCGCTGGCCGGAGGCATTTACCTGGTTGTGCTTCCTGATAAGAGCTATTTCGAGATGCTGATCACGGAGGACCAGGATTTTTCCCTGCGCACCCGTAGCGATAACCTGGCAGGAGAACTTCAGTTTTCCGGATCACCGCTCAATAATGCTTTTCTGGAATACCAGCAGAAAATGATCTCTTTCCGCCAGAAGTCGGAATCCCTGAGAAAAAACATACAAAATCCCCCACCGGAATGGGATACGCGGGATACAGAGGAAGCCCGCAAACAGCTGGCAGATCTTGACCGGGAAGTGGAATCGTACTACGACGAAGTGATCCGGGCCCACCGGGGCAGCCTGCTGGCACATATCGTTCAGGCCATGAAGCCGCCGCATATCCCTGATTTCGACCTCCCTGCCGAATGCGCTAATCCCGATTCACTGCAGATGGTACTGGAATACGGGTATATGCGCGATCATTTTTTCGATGGGTTTGCCTGGGCCGACTCGAGCATGTTGCGCACTCCCATTCTGCAAAACAAGTTGCAATACTATATTACCCGGGTGCTTATCCAGCATCCCGATTCGCTGGCAGTACCGGTCCTGACCCTGATCGACCGTTCAAAAGTGCATCCTTCCGTTTTCCAGTACGTTTCGGCCTTTTTGCTGAACCACTTCATGCAGAGCAAGATTATGGGGCACGACAAGGTGTACGTAAGAATCGCCCGGCAGGTATATCTCAGCGGCGAAGCCTTCTGGGCAGAAGATGAATTTCTTTCCGAACTCAGGGAGAATGTAGCCAGGGTTGCTCCCACCCTGATCGGGGAAACCGGGCACGACCTCATCATGGAAAGTTCCACGGGAGAATGGCACAGCCTGCACCAGGTGGAAGCCGATTATACGGTGCTGTACTTCTGGGAACCCGATTGCGGACATTGCAAGGTGGTGACCCCTCAGCTGCGCGAACTGTACAAAGAATGGAAAAACCGGAATATCGAGGTATTTGCCGTATATACCCACGACAACCGCGACAAATGGCTGGATTACATTGCCGAAAACAGGCTGGAATGGATCAATGTGTACGACCCCATGCACCAGACCAACTTCCGGTACTGGTACCATATCATCAGCACACCCGCCATTTACCTTCTGGATAGGGACAAAAAGATCCTGGCCAAGCGTATCTCTGTGGAAACACTGGAGGATATGGTAAACCGGCTGCTGAACGGCCAGGGAATTTAAAAATATCAAACACCATGCGCATCCTGTTTTTCATTATCATAATGGTCCATGGCCTGATCCATTTGATGGGCTTCATCCAGGGCTGGGACCTGGGAAAAGTCGATCAATTGTCGGGGAATACCCTGGTTCCCCTGAACAAAAACCTGCTCAGAGCGGCAGGCACAGGCTGGCTGCTGGCCACGCTCCTTTTTCTGACAGCCGGAGCAGGATATATCCTTGAAAAAGACGGGTGGTGTATTCCCGCCCTGGCAGGGGTCGTCCTGTCGCAGATACTCATTGTACTGTACTGGCAGGATGCAAAATTCGGCACCGCAGCCAACCTGATCATCCTTACGGTTACCATTGTGGGGATGGGAAACACGACATTCCACCGGATGGCCAACCGTGAACTGAAAGAATTGTGCTCAGGAATACCCGAAGAAACCCGCACCGTTCAGTCGGAAAGCCTGAAAAACCTACCGTTTCCTGTACGGCAGTGGATGGAAAAAAGCGGCGTACCGGGAAGCCCTGAAATACGATCCGTCTACGTGAAACAGGAAGGCGAAATGCGGACCACCCCTGAAGGGAAATGGATGCCGCTGAAAGCGGAACAGTATTTCCGTACCGACATGCCCGGGTTCATCTGGATAGCCGATGTAAAAGCCGCTCCCCTGATCCACCTGGCCGGCCGCGACAAATACATGAACGGGAAAGGACACATGCTGATCAAACTGCTGTCGCTGGTCACCGTAGCCGATGCCTCCGGCAGGCATATCGACCAGGGCACCCTTTTGAGGTATCTGGGCGAAACCATCTGGTTTCCCACGGTCACCCTCAGCCCCTACATCACATGGGAAAGCATCGACTCCCTGTCTGCCCGGGCCACCATGGCCTGGGGCGAAATACAGGCATCGGGCACCTTCCTGTTCAATGAACAGGGAGAGATAACCGGCTTTGAAGCCGACAGGTATTACACCCGGAAAGAAGGCCCCACCCTGGAGCGGTGGCTGGTGGAAGTGGATACGGATCAAACCATTGAATCGGCAGGCATCAGGATCCCGGCCGGTGTCAGGGTTACCTGGAAACTCGACAGCGGCGATTTCACCTGGTACCGGATGACGATTAAAGAACTGCAATACAACACCGGTATACCCGAACCATAAAAAAACAAACGCCTGAAATTTCAGGCGTTTGTTCATTGCTTCCTGTCACTTTCTTCATTCCTTCTCCGGCAAACGGTGATCATCTGACCTGATCAGTACCGTGAAGACAAAAAGCACCACGGCCGCCGCTGCAAAGATCACCAGAAGTGTGAAGAAGATCTTGTTAAAAATGTCTTCCAGATCGATAATATCCCAGATGCCCAGGATGGCAATGGCCGTAAAAAACAGGGTAAGCCCGATCAGGAAATAGGCAATGAACTTTTTTACAGAATTTTCCATAGTCATTTTTTGTTTGATTCAACAAAAACTGGGCAGTCCGGATATGTAAAGTTATACGATATCACACCTTTTTTCCAACATTTTTCATGTTTTTTTGCAGGAAAAAATAACTTTAGGGTTCATTTTGATCACTGATTTATTAAATAACGTATGAAGAAGATAACATTCACGCTGATTGCCTTTTTTTCTTTCTTCCTGAACGGACAGGCACAATTCGGTATGCAAACCGTGGCCGAAGCCACGGATTACCGGTCCACTTCCCGGTACGAGGATGTGATGCAGTTTATCCGCGAGCTTGAAAAAGCTTCTCCGTACATCCGTACGGAAATCATTGCCACCACAGTTGAAGGGCGGGATATTCCCCTGATGATCCTGGCCGATCCCCTGCCCGAATCGCCGCAGGACCTGAAAAACGATCCCCGCATCGTGGTGTATGTGCAGGCCAACATCCATGCCGGTGAGGTAGAAGGAAAAGAAGCGGTGCTGATGTTTGCACGGGATATCCTCAGCCAGGGAAGCCATCCCCTGTTCCGGGATGTGGTGCTGCTGATGTGCCCCGACCTGAATGCCGACGGGAACGAAAGGATATCCACCCGGAACCGCACAAACCAGGTGGGTCCGGTCAACGGAGTAGGTGTGCGACACAATGCCCGGTACCTGGATCTGAACCGCGACGCGATGAAAGTGGAAACCCGCGAAATGCGGGGGGTATTCCAAAATATCCTCAACCGGTGGGACCCGGCAGTAACCATGGACATGCACACCACCAACGGCGTTTACCGCCAGGAGCCGGTTACCTTCTCGTGGATGATCAATCCCAACGGCGACCGCGAGCTCATTCGCTATATGCGTGACCGCATGATGCCCCAGATGAGCCATACCCTGAGAGAAACCTATGGAGTGGAAAACACATTCTACGGGGAATTTATGGATATGGGAAATCCTCAGGAGGGATATCTCAATTACGCCTGCGAACCCCGCTATTTTGTGAATTATCTGGGGCTGCGCAACCGGCTGGCTATCCTGAACGAAAATTACGTATATGCCGATTTTAAAAGCCGGGTACACGGGTCTTATTTTCTCATCCGTTCACTCCTGGATTTTGTATCGGAGCACCGGCAGGAAATAAAAAACATGCTGGCTAGTGCCGATACGCGGGCCATAAACAAAGGAACGGATCCCTCCCCGGCCGATTCCTTTGCGTTGACCTATGAAGCCATGCCCACCCCTGAGAAATTGCAGGTCAAAACCTATGAGGTAGAACCGGTAGAAAACCCACAGGGCTGGAACCGTTACCGGAAAACCGACCGGCCTGTTACCTTACTGGTGCCCTACCTGGCCGATTACGAAGCCGTTCGCCGGGTGAAGTATCCGTACGCCTATCTTATCACGGTTCCCGATCCGTTGGTACTGGAAAATCTGAGAATTCACGGTATCGTGGTGGAGAAACTTGCCGGAACGCATACCCTGGAGGTGGAACGTTTCAACATCACCGAACTGTCGCCTGCCCCCCGTCTTAACCAGGGGCATTATACCAATGAGGTAAAGGGCGCTTTTGTAAAAGAAAAGCGGGAATTCCCCGAAGGGACCCTGGTGGTACGCACGGCCCAGCCCCTGGGATATCTGGCCGCCTACCTGCTGGAGCCCGAAACCGACGACGGACTGCTGCTGTGGAACTTTTTCGACACCTACCTGGTACCCCAGTGGGGACGGGGATATTATCCATATCCGGTTTATAAGGTAACGGGAAAAGAAAACCTGGAAACAGAAAAATTATTATCAAAACAGAGCGAGGCTGCCAGGGAACCCTGAGGTCATTTATCCGGATGCATTTCCTTCAATGGTTCCAAAGAATATAATGAACCAGTTCATATAGTGAAGGGAATTGCCTGGTACCGGATTTTCTTCTTACCTTCCACACCGTTCCTTCTGCCCGGTCAACGGCCGTGATAGTGATTTCGGGATGATGTGTATCCAGGGTGCATCCGATACGTTCCATGGCCCGGCGTGTCCAGAAAACCGCCTCGCCTTCTCCTTCCACAGCCACTTTCATCACAGGCTCTCTCACCAGTTTTACCTGCCCGGTTCGGGGGTCATAATCCATGGTGGCCGAATCCACCAGTCGCTCGAAACGGTTGGCCAGGGCCAGGTCTTCGGGTGATCCGGCAAACCATCCTTCCTCATCCATCAGCCAGATCAGGTCGGCTTCTCCGGTGGCAATATGCCAGTCGTGGCTGGAAAAAATGATGCATTTGCCTTCCCGCCGGCTCAGATTAAGCAACAAGTGTATGATCTCGTACCGGTTCACCAGATCGAGAAAAGCCGTCGGTTCGTCCAGCACAATGAGATCGGCATCCTGTGCCAGCGCCCTGGCGATCATGGCCCGCTGCCTCTCTCCGTCGCTCAGTTCGTACAGATCCCTGCCGGCCAGGCGGGTGATCCCGACCGATTCAAGAGCCAGCCATACGGCCCGCCTGTCGGCGTCGGTCCGTGCCCCCATCCATCCCGTCCAGGGATACCGGCCCAGCGACACCAGATCATATACCCTGAGGTGCTGCACTCCCACCGGCTCAGTGGATACCCAGGCCAATTTCCGCGCCAGTTGCCTCCCGCTGTAACGCGTAAGGGGTTTCCCCTCCAGCTCAATTTGTCCTTCCAGTGGGCAGAGCATTCTAACCACACACCTGAGCAGGGTGCTTTTCCCCATTCCGTTCCGTCCCATCAGGGCGATCATTTCTCCCCTCCCGGCCGCGGCGGTGATGTGCCGGAAAACATAATCAGGCCGTCCTTTGCGGTAATACCCGATCCCCAGGTCGTGCAGTTCGAGTATGATATCCTTCCTCCAGCTCATTCAAATCCGATTTTTCTGTTCTTCAGTATCACCCAGATCAACATGGGAATCCCCACCAGGGCCGTTACGGCATTCACCGGCAGCACCTGATCGCTCCCCGGCAGTTGCGATACTATATCACTGAACAGCAACACAATACCGCCGGCCAGCAGGGTTCCCGGAAACAGGATACGGTGGTCGGCCGTGCGGAACACCATCCGGGCCAGATGCGGCACCGCCACTCCCACAAATCCGATAGGCCCGCAAAAAGCAGTCACACTTCCCGCCAGAATACTGGTGGCCAGGAATACCAGGAACCTCACCCATCTGATACCCAGTCCCAGACTGCGGGCATAGGATTCTCCCAGCAACAAAACGTTCAGCGGAGTAAGAAGAAAAACAGCAAGCAGCAGGCCGCCCGCCACACTGAACATCAATACCCGGAGCTGCGCGCCGGTCACGTTCCCCAGACTTCCCAGGGTCCATACAATAAACGATTTCAGGGAGGCCGATTCGCTGAAATACTGCAATATGCTCACCACGGCGGTGGTCACGCTGCCGAACAGAATGCCCAGGATCAGCACTGTCATGATGTCGCGCACCCTCAGGGATACGCCCATGATCAGAAGCAGGATCAACCCCGACCCAAGCCAGGCAGCCACCGCCATAGCCCATACCGATCCGCCTCCCGAACCTGTGGTTCCGAAAACCCCGGCAAAACCCAGCACCAGCAGGGCCACTCCCAGGCTGGCGCCGGCGCTGATCCCCAATACATAAGGCCCTGCCAGGGGATTCCGGAATACCGTCTGCATCATCAATCCGCTGACCGAAAGAGCCATACCGGCCAGCAGCGCCGTAAAGGCCCGCGGGATCCGGAAATACAGAATAATATCTTTCCATTCGCTCCGGGCTGCCTCACCTCCCGTAAGAACACGCAGTACCTCTTCAGCCGGAATCTTCACAGAACCCAGCAGTAGGTCGGCCAGAAACAAAGCCGCAAGAAAGATCAGGCCGCCTGTAAAAAGGAGCAACAGTGGCCTGCCTGTGTATGCTGGCTGACGATCGGGCCCGGGTATCATATCAGGGAAGCTTGCGGTAATAAAACATACTGCCGGGGGGAAGCAATCCGGGATGCAAAATCCGGATCAGATCGGCCAGAATACGTTGAGGATAAACCGTGCCCGATTCCCAGTAATCATTGCCCCCGCCGCTACTCATACGGGCATCGTTATTATAGATCGCTCCATTCCGGAAAGCTTTTATTTCCGCCAGGCGGGCATCGGTGGCTAACATATCGTTCCTGCTACGGGCCGCGCCGGGATTCAGCCATACATCGGCCTGAAGGCAACGCTGGTACACCGCTTCCACACTGAAGGGAAGACTCTCGTGGCTGTCCAGGTCGTTCCACAGGTACGACCCACCGGCATCATGAACCAGTGTGGCGGCATAAGACTTACCGCCGGAAATATACCATGAATCCTTCCAGGGCAAACCCAGGAGCACATCGGGCCGCTCCTGTACATCTGCCACCTTCCGGGTTAACTCAAGGTACCGGTGCTCCGTTAATGTAAACAAACTATCCGCCATTTCGTCAGCGCCGAAAAAAGCAGCAATGAACTTCAGCCATTCCGCCTTCCCCAGGGGATGCGGCTCAAGGTAGCCTGCAGTAAACACCACCGGGATCCCGTACTCTTCCATTCGCCTGACATTCCGGTTCACCGCTCCCGTCACTCCATAAGCCAGCACCACATCGGGTCTCAATCCCAGCAGGGTTTCCCAGGAAATCGCCTGATCGTATCCGGTTTCCCTGATCAGGCCGCGATTCACCCTTTCCCGCAGCCGGAGTGAATAGATGAAATCCGCCCCGGAAACTCCGGCAATGGCATCTCCCCGGCCCAGAAACTCGATCATGGCCACCTGGGTGGTGGAAAAACATACTACTTTTTTCACCGGGGTACGTATCACCTTTTCGGCCTGTATTTGTGCTGGAACAGGCATTCCCTCCGGAACCAGACAATAACTGAACACCTGTTCGCGGGCACCCTGCCAGGGATTGTACACATTCAAACGGGTAAAGGCCGCATCCCTGATGATCTCAAACCCCCTGGCATAACGATTGCCCGGCCTTTCCGAAAGAGAACGGGAGGAAGGCTCCTCCGCCTGCCACCGGCAACCCGCCATGTTCAGGACCAACAATCCCATCAGCCATCTCAAAAGGCCGGTCATCCGGCTTTTCTTCCTCATTCCACAGTAATTTTTTCCGCAAAGGAAGCCTGCCCCGATCTTCCACGCAAAATATACACACCAGGTGCCAGTCCCTGCAAATCAAGAAACAGTTCCCGGGTCCCGGCCTGAAGTATCCATTCTCTCACCGCACTTCCGCCGATATGGACAAGCTGGATATGCCATTCGTTTTCCGCAGGATCATCCAGCCGCAGGTAACAATATCCGCGGGCAGGCTGCGGGAAGATCACAATCAGGCTTTTCCGGTCCTCTTCCGGATGAAAAATGGAGGTAACCAGCACATTCCTTGCCATGGTATCCAGGCAGCTTCCGTTCTCAACCCGCTGATGCACCTGAAAAGACCCTTCGTACAGGTAGGTATGCACCGGTTCCTGAACGGTACTGGTTCTGAAATCTCCAAAATCCCAGTACCATGACAGGGTATTGTCGGAAAGATCGGTGAACCGTATCTTCCTTGGTTCCTCTTCCTCATAGCTGAACCCGGGAACAGGAGGATCGTCCATCTCGGTAAGGGGAAGAGATTTAATGGCCACATCCTGTCCGTTTTTTGTGGTAATGGTCAGTTGTACCGTTTTGTTCCCCACTGTGGCATAATGCACCCGGTGAGGCCCGCGTCCGCTGGCGGTGGACGGAATGGCATCCAGACCGAAATTCCAGTCCCATTGCAGAATATTCCCGGAAGAAAGATCGGTAAACACTACCGGGTCGCCCTCACAGATACGCGAAGCATGCCAGGTAAAATCGGCCTGCCGGGCCTCGCCGGCATAGGGGTCCATGCCCCCGATAGAGGCTTCACCCGTGCTCACCGCATCCAGCCAGGCTTTGAGCTGATGTTCCTGTTCCGGAAAGTAATCCCAGTCAAAGGGTATTTTCGTGTAGTAATCGTTCCACGGCCTTCCGCAAAAAGCCTCCCCACCGGTCAGCACACCCACAACCTGCCCGAACGGATTGAACAGGGGGGCGCCTGACGAACCGCCTTCCGTGGTTCCTCCCTCCCATTTCAGCACTTTCCAGAAACCGTTCTCCACATAATCCACCGTATCGGAAGGATCGGTGAAAGTGGATGTTTCCGGGGGATCGTCATCCCATGCAATTTTCTTCACATCCCCTGAAGGATGATGAATGGAAAGGGTATGGGTTGCAGGTCCTGGAAGAGTTGACCATCCTGCATACCAGGGCATAAACTCCCTGGGAGGAACCTCGCTCAGTTCAACCAGGGTAAAATCCAGAGGAATGCTGGATGCCAGAAATCCGGTACCTGAAATGGAATGATCTATTATTATATCGGGACCGTTGCAATAGGAACTCTCGTAATTAAAAACGGTTACCACACCGGAAGCCAGTTCGGCCGAATCGATGCAATGTTGCGCGGTCAGCATATAAGGATGCCCGTTGCGCGCGGTATTGTTCAGCAACACGCCCGTACAAAGTGTGTTCGTATTGATCAGCAAACGAACCACAGAACGTTTGATCTCCTGCCAGTCGAATCCCGGAGCACAATTAATATCCAGGTTGCATTCGCCGGCTGTTCCGTAACTCCCGTCTCTGGCATCCAGCACGTTCAGGATGTTCAAAAAATCATGTCCCACCTGGCCGATCAGCAACTCACCTGTATCCTCCACTCCGGCCGGCAGGTTGTATTCCACCACCAGCTCGTCGCCGGGAACCGGCATCACGGCCAGCACACCCGAGGGTTTGTTGTTGGCCCCGGTAAAAGCGCCCAGGGTATGCTTTCCCGCGGGATCATAAACAAACACACGGGCCCCGGCAGGAACAACATACCGCTTAAACAGCAGGTTCAGGGAATAAGCCCCCGGTGAACGGATCCCCACCCGCCAGATTCTGGTCCCGTCGGGCAGGGTTTCCCATTGTCCCGAATTTTCAGGCGAAATATTCACTTCAACAGGATGCGCAAACACCAGGGCTTTGGCCCTGATTCCAGTATCGGCCTGTTCCACCCGGCTTTTTTCAGGGACAGACAGGACAACAAAAGGAATTTCCGCCAAAGCTTTGATCTCACGGGATGCAGGAATGCCTCCGGCAGAGATCTGTCCCTTCACGGGAAAGGTTATCCAAACAATAGAACACATCAAAAACAGGCCTGCCTTCAGGCGGGCACGGGTCCGGTGCAGGTCTTTTGTCTCCATTCTGAACATGATCTACGGTAAAGATAAAAAATTTGCTTATTCCTGCACGGATCCGTTCTCTTCCGGAAAAACCGCTCCATTTGGGAAAAACCCCACCGCCACCGACTGAATTTGTTCTCCGTTGGGAAGATACCGGTGCAGACTCCCCGGCTGATCGCCCCCGCCGGAAGTGAGCACATAAATCTCCCCGTTGTCCGGGTCCACCTCCAGCCCGTACGGCTGAAGAGGGATCAGGGGACCGGCAGGAATTTCCAACGTAGAAAGGTCCAGTGCATACACACCTCCCGCCTCTTCAAAATACAGGATATTCCCGGATGCATCCAGCGCAAGCCGTTTCGGATTGAAATAATCTCCTATAGACCCGATTTCCAGGCTCATTACCTCATAGGTTGCGGGGTCCACCCGTACCAGGCGCGACGGGGTTTCGTATTCAATGGCCGAAAAATCAGCGGTCCATACCACTTTCCCCTGGCAAAGCGCCCACACATACCCGTCAGCATCCAGCGCCAGATCCACCGGCTGGTGGCCTACCTCTACCGTTTGCAAAACTTCATCGGTAACCGCATCGATCACGGTCAGCGTACTGTCGTAACCCCATCCGCCACTGTTGGCAACAAATACTTTATCGCCGGCCCGCAACAGTACCTCGGGTCCGCTCCCTGCCGGTATCTGCCCGGTAATCCCGAAGGTTTCCAGGTTAACAACGTACACGCGGCCCTGGTAATTCCCATCGGTAAGATACCCCTTGTTTTCATCCACTCCCAGGAAATACCGGGGATACTCCAGGTCGGTAATGGTATGTAACGACCGGAAAGTGTGGATATCCACCACCTCCACTTTCTGCGAATTGTTCACCACCAGGTATCCTTTTCCCCGGTGAATATGCATCGATTGCAAAACATCGCCCAGAGGGCGGAGGTTTTCATTCAGGAACACCTCTCCGGTTACCTTTCCTTGCCCGGGCTCATAAAAGCTGACCGAGGCATTGTTCCCGTTGAACACCCCTTCGTTCAAGATCCAAACCCCGCCTTCGTATTTGCCCGGAGCCGGGTTTTCCTTTGTACAGGCTGCTATGGTAAGCAGCATAACAACCCATACCCACCGCATTTTTTTCATTGCCATTCTGATTTTCGGTTAATTACTTTTTATTGAACCCTGATCCCATTTCAGGGAAAGGCCCAGGTGAAAACTTCTTCCCGGCAGGGCATAGGAGCGGACAAGCTGGTATTCCGCATGAAAAATATTCCTGATCCGGCCGCTCAGCTCTATTGTCCACCCTGTGAAACGTATCCTGTACGAGGCCTCCAGGTCGGTCCGCATCCAGGCATCCAGGGCATAGGCCGGGTGGTTGTCGGCCGTGGTAAACCGCTTTCCGTTCCATTGCTGCTCCAGGCGAATGCCTGCCCGTGCTGTTTCCCACAACAGGCTGATGTTGCCCGAATGAAGAGGAATGTAGGGAAGCTGCCTGTTTGGAATATCCTCAGAATCGTAAACTTTCCTGTTCGTGGCACGGATAAACTGACAGGCCACCTTCCCTTTGATAACCGAGGAACCGGTATGGTGCTCAAAAATGGCGCTCATATCCAGTCCCCTGGACCATACGTTCCGGTAGTTGACCGGCGACCAGTACGCTTCTCCCGGCACCCATTGTATCCAGTTGCCGACAGAGGAAGTATACAGGCTGGTTCTCACAAGTACAGAAGGTAACGCATGTTCAGATCCGAGAACATAGGCGTCGTTCATCCATTCCAGGCTCCATCCCGTTTCCGGTTTCAGGCCGGGATCGCCACCCGGTGTCCAGTACCATTCGTTGAGTGAAGGCAGTCGGTAACGGTTTCCGGCCGTTATGCCGGTCCACCACCGGTCTGCCGATATATTCCATCGCGTGGCCAGGGAAACCAGCCAGGGCATGGAATAACCGGTATAAAACGGTTTCCGGAGGGAAAATTGCGTGATTACCGGGCCGGTTTCCCATTTCAGTCCGCTGTAAGTGTGAATATGGACTTCACGGATGATCTTTCCATAATTCGGCACATCGGCATAGCGTGATTCGGTTCTCACTCCGGCATCCCACATCAGCCGGTCGGTGATATACCGGCGGTACCCGGTTCCTGCAAAGGCCTGCCGTGTATGGTAAAATGAGTGCAGCCCTTCGCCGTTCTCTCCGTTTCCGGCGTCGTCATACCGCATATAATCAAACACCGTGGCCGCATGGGCCGACACTACCGAGCGGGCATACCGTTTTCTCCACTGCACGTACATTCTGAGGGAACTGTCACGCTGAACGGCGGTACCGGGTGTATACGCCCCCATGATAGCCGGGATCTCCTTTTCCCGGTCCTGGTACCACACCCCGACATTCAGGTCATGGTGCCGGGGAAGCCTCAGAAACACATGCTGTATCAATCCCAGGGAGCGGAAGGAACTGTGCGATTGGGTAACCACAGGGTTTCCCGGAAGGTAAGGATCATGATAGGAAAAGTTGTTGGCAGCCCTGTGGTGGATTATCCGGGTATCCCACTGCACCCGGTTGTTTCCGACCCGCACTGCCGCCTGCAGGCGCCGGTCGCCGAAGCTGCCGGTTTCCGTTTTCCATCTCACCCCGGCCGGGAACGACCAGTCGGGTTCATTTGAAAGGAACACCGCCCCGCCGAAAGTCCCGCTTCCTGCCAGTGAGCCCGAAGCGCCGGGTACCAGGCTGAGGCGGTCGGCGGCAAAGGCGGGGACCAGGGAAAGATCGGGGGTTCCTGTGGTGAGTGATCCCAGAGGGATCCCGTTCCAGCTTACCTGCGTATGGTTGGAGCCTGCTCCCCGCAGCCGGATGGTTGACAGGGAGCCCGCCGCTCCGTACGACAGGATCCCCGAAGGCAGGTGCACGGAAAGCAGTTCATCGAGGGTAGCCTGGGCCCTGCGGAAAATCATTTCCCGGTCGAGGGTCAGGGCTTGCTGTCCCGAATGGAAAAGCACTTCCCTGCGGTGCACCAGCTTCACCTCCCGCAGATCGACGGTATCGGGCACACCGGCAACCCCGGGGCTATGCATGGCTGCCAGCAGCCAGGCGGCTATAACAAAGATTCGGTTGGACAATGGAAGACCTTTTTCATGTTTGACCCGAACATTTCGTTTCTGTGCGGCAGGTCTTCTGACTTACTCCACTTACCGGGCGCCTTCCCATCCCGTGTCCGGGACAGTGGCAGGGATGCCCGGAAGATTCCGGAGATCACAGCAGCGGGCACTGTTCAGGATTTTCACCTGATTCCCTTTTCATTCCCTCCCCAAAAGCGGATCGGGAAACCACACGGAACAAATGTAGTAAAATATATGCCGGGTATTCCAGCCGGCAGCTGCTTTTTTTCAACCGGGGTTGTTGATAAAGGGATACGCAGTAAGCAGAGAGCGTTAAGCAGAGAAAAATCACAACCATTCAGATCAGATCAGTGACCCGGATTTGATGCTTTTCAAACTGAACAGCCGGTACTTCGAATGCAAGGAATTTTGACAAAGGTTTTCGTCTCTATTAAACAATCAATCCGTGCCATCAGAAATCATCATGCCAATTCTTATTCTGCTAATAACCAGGGTTTTTGTCGCATAGCCACCAACTTCCCAACTCCCCAAATCCCTAAACTTCTATACAACTAAACCCTTAAACATTCCAACATTTCACCAGATATTTTCTTTTTATTAATTTATTTATTTACTTTACTTAATAATTTTATTCACGTGTAACAACATCTACCCATGTCTCCATCCACCGACGATTTGCTGAAAGCCATCTTTCAGGCCGAGCTGAGAGGCGCCAGCATATCCGCCTCGGAGCTGGCCCGCCACCTGGGCATCAGTCCCCCCGGCATCACCCAGATGGCCAACCGCCTTCAGGAGGACGGGCTGGTGGAATACCGCCCTTACAGACCCATGACCCTCACACAGGAAGGCAGGGAACTGGCGGCCGGCATCATCCGGAAACACCGCCTGTGGGAAATGTTCCTGCACAAAGCCCTGAAAATGGGCTGGAACGAAGTGCACCGGGAGGCGGAAATGCTTGAACACCAGACTTCCGATGCCCTGGCCAACCGCCTGGACGAATTCCTGGGTCACCCGGCCTTCGATCCCCATGGCCAGCCCATACCCGACAGGCACGGAAGGGTGCGTACCCGGAAAGACATCCTGGCGCTCTCCGAAGCGGAACCAGGGATCACCTATACCGTTGTGGGAGTAACCGATAAATCCGACGATCTGATGGATTTCTTTACCGATATCGGCCTGACCCTGAAAAGCCGCATTACCGTAAACGGAAAGATCAGCATGGACGAGTCGGTGATCGTTTCCGTAAAGAATTACCGCACCATCCTCAGCAAAACGGTGGCAGAACATATTTATGTACAGAAATAATATTCATATATATTAATTATTTATTTTATTTATATTAACTATTTAATGAATCACATGATGGGAAATGAAAATATATGGTTTGCCTTTGGGCTCACCCTTTTTGCAGGGTTATCCACCGGCATAGGCAGCGCCATCGCTTTTTTTGCCAGGCGGACCAACCCCAAGTTCCTGTCGGTTTCCCTGGGATTCTCAGCCGGAGTCATGATCTATGTCTCCCTGGTGGAAATCATGAGCAAGGCCCGTGTGGCCCTGGTAGGGGAAATGGGGCACGTGGCCGGCAACTGGACAACGGTGGGGTCGTTTTTCGCCGGGATCCTGCTGATCGGCCTGATCGACCGGTTCATACCCGAAGCAGAAAACCCGCACGAGATCAAACGCCTGGAAGAAATGAGCGGCAACGGAGTGATCAGGTCACAGAACCGGCTGATGCGCATGGGGTTGTTCACAGCCCTGGCCATTGCCATTCACAACTTTCCGGAAGGACTGGCCACCTTCACCGCCGCCCTGACCGACTCCGGGCTCGGAATTGCCATTGCCGTGGCCATTGCCATCCACAATATTCCCGAGGGAATTGCTGTTTCCGTACCCATATACTATGCCACCGGCTCGAAGAAAAAGGCTTTTTCCCTTTCGTTCCTTTCGGGACTGGCCGAGCCTTTGGGCGCCATGGTGGGTTACCTCATTCTCCGGCCCTTTATGAACGATTTGGTATTCGGCATACTGTTCGGCGCCGTGGCCGGGATCATGGTGTTCATCTCGATAGACGAGCTGCTGCCCACCGCCGAGGAATACGGGGAACACCACCTGTCGGTATACGGCCTCATCGGCGGCATGGCCGTGATGGCGGTAAGCCTGCTGATGTTTATTTAATGGGTAGCCGGTGAACAAAGCCCGGGCATTTTAAATTCCTGGCGCCTCCGGGGTCAATCCCCGATCACGATGAATTCCGGCGAATTGCCGTTGGTGCCGTTCCGGTTGTTCCCCGAAATATCTTTAACCGATTTCGAACCGATCTCTGAAGAGAAGAACATGGCTGATTCAGGTGCCAGGTACCCGTCGTATCCGGATATTTCGGAACCGCTCAATTTCCTCTGCAGCCAGGCCTGGTGGGCAATGATGATGCTTGTTTCGGAATACAGGTCGCCCAGATCGGGATTATCCACCTCCTGCCCTCCCCAGAACATCCGGTTATTATTGTTCGAATCATCCATGGGCGCCAGGGCCTGTTCACCAACCTGTTCACCATCCACATACAATTCGAGCAATTCTTCCGTGGCATCATACTGCAAGCAAATGGTATACCACTGGTCTTCGTTGAACGTGCCGACATACGCAATATCCACCCACTCCTGGTTCTTCCGGCACCAGGCATATACCCTGTCCTCTGCAAAGGAAATGGCTATATCGCCTTCCTTGTCCTCCCAGGCTTTTCCCCTGAAAAAATGCCACCCCCCCTGGGAACCGGTGCCTGCGGGAAGCTTCACCTTCTCGATAATGCACCAGTCGGTACCGGTGGTAAATCCTTCGAAAGTCCCGAAATCAATGAAATCTTCATCGGCCCTGTTTAAATAAACAGCATAATTGTTTTCGCTGTCGTCTTTTTTGCATTGTGTAAGTCCCGATACAATCAATAAACCCGGTATCAGCAGAGATAACCGGCAGAAAGTAAAAATTTGTTTCATGATCATTCAATTTATTGACGAAAGTTAATCATTCGCAAATAAAAGGGCAAAATATAGCCAACATACTTTAGTACCCTGAATATAACGGTGATATCGTTTTATCTTGCCTGAAGCCGTATTTCCCATGATACTCCGTTTTTTTGTTTCCCCTGGAAGAGATATATATTTACCTGGTGTAACAAAAAATCGGACATTATACGTTTATATACAACCATGAAGTTTATCCTTTCTTCCCTCATGCTGCTGGTAACTGCCGGATGCTTCAAAGCCGGGGCACAGTCAGAACCCCAGGACACTGCCAACCTGGCGCTGACTGCCACCGTTTCCACCTCATACGTATCGCCCTGGGAAAGCCTGTCAGCCGTAAACGACGGCTACATCCCCTCTTCCTCATCCGATTACACCCATGGGGCATACGGCAACTGGAACGGGGAAGAAAATTACGGCACCTGGAACTGGGTACAGTACGAATGGCCACTGGCTATGCATCTGACCTCAACCTCGGTTTACTGGTGGGACGACGGGCAGGGCATCGAACAACCTTCCGTAGCCCGAATCGAATACTGGACCGGAACATTCTGGATGATTGCAGGCAGTATTGGAACGGATATGGATAGCTGCAATTCGCTGAAACTCGATATCCGCACTTCCAGAATCCGCATTTATATGAGTAGTTCCATGGCTACGGGGATTCTGGAATGGAGGGTTTACGGCTATGAAAGCAACGGCTGTGATCCGTCGGAAATCACACCGTACCTCAGGATCAACGACATTTTGCCTGAAAACAGTAGTTTTGCCACTCTCTCTCCGGGCGATTCGGTTACTTTCATGCCTTCATCGCCTGATGAAGGAACCTGGAGCTGGTCGGGACCCGGCGGGTTCACGGCTCTGGAAAAGGAAGTAACCCTGCGGGATGTGGAGGCCAGCCAGGCGGGCACATACACCGTTTGCCTGATCAATGAATGCGGGGCATCCACCACCGTATATTTCAACCTGACCGTGCTTTCGCTCGACGACCCGGCAGCCCCGATAACGTGGACACCTTACGACCCTGTGATCAGTTATGATTTCAGGGATGAATACCCGGACCTTACAGAGCCGCAGAACATTCTCGAAGACTGCGAAGGGGTGGAGGGCACGCAATCATCGGGATGGTGGACTTTCCGTTGGGGGGCCGATGCAAACCCCCTGGTTACGGAGGCAGCCATCACACCCATGCTGGAAAGGATGAACCACGATTTTGCCTATTTCAGGAATGAGATGGGCTGGCCTCCCGACAAGCGGGCCAAACGGGGATATAAAAGCGCCATATACCTGTACGGCTCAGGCCTGTGTACCGACGATGCCCCCAACACTGCCACGGGAGGCTGGATGGGAAACATTCATTATGATGGGGAGGATTGGCCTATGGTGCTGATATCCTATTATCCCGTGTATTGTTTTGATCCCTCCTGTTCATACAATGACAGGGAATATCAGATGGGAGCGGTAGTCCATGAAGGCATCCACGCCATTTTGGCCGATCTGCCGGGATGCAAAAATGCCGCCTGGTTCCACGAAGGAGGCAATACCTGGCTGCAGCAGGAAGCGGAGGCCCGGCAAACGGGCGATTACAGCAGCATGGGATTCCTGAACGGAGCCTCCTTCCTGGCGCCCTTCATGCCCATTGAATGCTACAGCGGATGGTTGCAGGACGGCAGTTTCGGAGGACCTTCCGCCGAAGGGGTAAACAGGTTTTCAGGAGGAACCCAGGTCTGCACCTGGAGGAACCTCCTGGGAGGCGTACAATACAGCAATATTTTCCCCACCTTCCTGGGAATGACCCTGGGACAGGGCAGCGTTCCCTGGATATGGAGATATGCTGAATCGAGGGTTCTGGAAGGCATGGCCGAAGCTATGGGCGAAAGCCATATCCGACGGCTGATCATGGAATACCGGGCCAAACAGGCCCTGCTCGACATGGGAGAATGGACCGGAGCCATCAAAAAGCTGCTGGACGACCAGTTCGGCATGATCATAGAGGCCGAATGGGAACCTTCCTGGCTAAACCCGGAACCCTGGAAAGCCACCCCCTACGTAAAAACCACGAACGACGGCAACGGCCTGCTAACACCAGAAGCCCGCACCACCCCGGGATGGTCGGGAGCCAACCAGATCCCCCTGGTGGTGACGGGAGAAACGGTCACCGTAAACTTCATCCCGCTCAGTCCGAATATGACCTGCCAGCTTTGCTACCGGACGAAAGACGGTGAAACGGTATACAGCCAGCCCGTATTCGGAGGTAACTGCAGACTCTACATCGATGAAGCACCGGCAAATCAAGTGGTGTTTGCCGTGATCACGAACACCGATTATATCTATGAAGGAGAGGAAACCCGCAAGGCACATTTCGATTACCGCCTGCAGCTGGTGGAAGGTATTACAGGAACGGCGGATATTTACAAGCCGTGGTATGACTGGACCCGGACCATCTCCACCACGAACGGATCCGATCAGATCATGAACGAACCGGAAGCGGAGATCTATCCCAATCCGGTTAATGCCGGAAAGATGTTGCATATCCGATTTCCCATGCCCCCTGAAGAACCCGTATACGCCAGGATACTGACCCTGAACGGGCAAACGTTGTGGTCGGCCGATATCTATGGTGACACCTCCATTCCTGCCGGAAAACTGAACGGTCCCGGATTTTATCTGATCCTTCTGCAGACACCGGAAGGAATCACGGTTCGCAAGCTGGCGGTAAAATAAACAGGGAAGAAAGCAGGAAAAGCAGCCGGCAACCGGCGAGATTTCCCGGAAGCCGGTTTCAGAATTTCCAGAAAAGATAGCGGATCTTCCAGAGGTATACGGTAGAACCCAGGGCAAACAGGGCAAAGAACAGGAAAAAAAAACCATGCCAAAGGTCACTCCCACCAGCAGGTCCCTTACCAGCGTTAAAGGTCATGATATACCCAGGTTAACCACACCAATGATGACAACACCCGGCAGCCTGTGGGTGCCGGGAATTTTACCGATCATTCCTTCAGTTTTTTTATGAATTTCTTATACCGGTCCATGATCATACCGGTGAAATTCTCATCCGTCAGGCGGACCTGCATCACCGCCTCGGGGTCTTCCCTTTTATCCTCGGGAAGGACCATTCCCACGGGAAAGGCCTGGCACATTTCACATGGACCGTCCAGCAATTTTTCCACCTCCCGGAACACATGTCCGTGTCCGAATTTTTCATCCTTTTTGTCAATGCTGCTGGCACAACAGCAAACAAAAACCAGGCGGTTGAGTTTTTTTCCGTATTTTTTTATAAACGACCGGAGGGGTGCAACCAGCATGCCCATCCATACCGGCCCGCACAGGATCACCCGTTCGTAGTCCTGGACGGAATGTTTTAGTTTCCTGATCCCCGGACCTCCTTTCAGGGACGAGAAAAGCAGCAGGAACAGGAACCCTCCCATTCTGGGCCGGATGGCTTCCGCATCACACCCCAGGCTGTTGATCATTTTCCCGGCCAGGTATTTATTGTTTCCTGTCCTGGAATAGTACACTACCAGATCTTTTTTCATCGGTTGTTGTGTAAGGGTATCTGATTGATACAATCTATGGTTCCCGCAAGGTATACCTGCAGGAAAGCCATCGCAAAATTACATCTTCTTTCGTACAAACAATCACAAATTTTTTGGAATTAGCCCATGCGACTCCTCGGGAGTCGGTGCAGCCGGGAGGCTGCGTTTCTATAAACATGTGACCCCTCCGGGGTCTGGCCGGACAAATTACCGCTCTGACAAAAGGGCTTTTGGGGAATGGCTGTTCCCTTTCCCCTGATCACCACACCGCTTTCATGCAAAGAGGTGTCGGCTTACCGGCCTTTTTTGAGTCATTCCTTAATTGCCGCATTTTTTCTGGCGCGATAATTCAGCACGGGCCATAACCACCGTTCTGTGACCACTCCTTCCCGGGTGATCTCTTCCCCGCGCCAGGAGAGGGTTACCCGGTAGGTGCCGGGTTCGGAACGCATGGTATTCCAGTAGACTTTCCATATCCCTTCCTTTACCGGTATCTCACGCCGGTATACCTCTGTTCCCTGATTGTCGGAAATGGTGAGGGTGGCTTTTTCGTTGCCGGTTTCTGCAAAACGGAACCATATCTCCAGGCCGTTCGGCTCATTCGGGGTCCGGATCTGGTTACTGCCCTTGATGTTGTAATTGCCCCATGAAGCCTGCTGTGACCGGTTCATCTGAGGTTTCGGTTCAATCTCAAAAAGATAGAATTCCTTTGCCATTACATCCGGGGTCAGTTGTTGCAGGGGGGTGATATCCGTAACCCATGCACCCCTGCCGTAGGTCCCCACCACCAGATCGCCTTCCCTGGGGTGGACCAACAGGTCGCGCACAACAACCGGAGGCATATTGGCCCTGAGAGAGTTCCAGCTTTGACCCCTGTTGGTGGAATAATATACTCCGATGTCATTTCCCACGAACAGAAGATCAGGATTCCGGGCATCTTCAAAAATCACATTGACAGGATATTCAGGAAGGTTTGAAGAAATATCCTTCCATGATTTCCCGAAATCATCCGTCATATAGAGGTACGGGCTGAAATCATCGTTCCGGTACCCGTTTTTGGCCACATAGGCCCTGCCGGTGCTGTGTTTCGAGGCGACCACCCGGCTGGTCCACCGTTCATGAGGCATCCCCAGCTTTTCAAGATCGGCAGTGAACTCGGCCCAGTGTTCTCCCCCGTCGCGGGTCATGTGGATGCGGCCGTCGTCTGTACCCGCCCATATCAGTCCTTCCTGCAGGGACGATTCATCCAGGGTAGTGATGGTGCAGTACATCACGTGGCCGGTACCCGCAATCTTTACCCGGTCGTTGTATGTCAGGTCGGGACTTACCTCTTTCCAGGTATCGCCCCGGTCGTCTGAGCGCAACACTTTCTGGGCACCGGCATAGATGGTGCGTGTGTTGTGGGGAGATATCATGATGGGAGGGGTCCAGGTAAAACGGTACCGGTCGCTCCCTTCGGGAGCCTGCGGAACAATGCTTACCCGCTCACCAATGGCTTGATCCACACGGTGGTGGGCGCCGAACTGGCTTGTAAAATAGAGCCACCGGCTGTCCTGCGGATCCACCCGGGTATACATGCCATCCCACATGCCGGTCACTACCCAGTCTTCGACAGACACCTCCCCCGACCAGCTGTTGGAAGGTCCTTTCCAGGTTTCATGGTCCTGCAGGCCGATATAGATATTATACGGCACTTCATTGTCAACTTCCACCATATATATCTCTCCCAGCGGCAGGTGGTGGTGGTGCATCATTTCCCTTCCGCCGTCCCAGGTTTCATACACTCCGCCGTCGGAGCCCAGGATCATATGGTCTCCGTCGCGCGGATCGATCCACAGGGTGCGGTTGTCGCCGAAATTGGTACGGAACCGGTCGGCTTCCCGGCCTGTGGGCCAGGTTTTGCCTCCATCCAGGGTATAAAACATTCCGGCGCTCAGAATGAATATCTTATCGGGGTTGTCCGGGTCTACGCAGATCTTGTTGAAGCTGTACGCGGCTTTCCCGCTCACATCGATTTTTTCCGGATCATTAAGCCTTTCCCAGGTTTTTCCTCCGTCGAAGGAACGGTAGCATTCGCCTCCCACCAGGTTGTCAAAGGAGTGGTCGGTAAACTCGTCGAACGGAACGGGTGCATCGGGGTCAATACCCGGTTTGAGGTTCAGGTTTTGAACCACGGCCACCAGCACGTCGGGGTGGTTGTATTGCAGATCTATCCCGATGCGCCCCAGGGGCCCGTCGGGGAAGCCTCCCCCGCTGATCACCTTCCAGGAACGGCCCCCGTCAACCGATTTGTACAACCGGCTTTTTTCGCCTCCCGGTTCAAAGGTCCACGGCAACCGTACCTTTTCATAGGCAGAGGCATAGATGATATCGGGATTGGCAGGGTTCAGGGCCAGATCGATAAACCCGGTTGCTTCATCCACATAGAGTACCTTCTCCCAGGTATTCCCGCCGTCGGTGGTCCTGAACACTCCCCGTTCCTCGTTCTCCGTCCACAAATGGCCCATCACGGCCACCCAAACAATATCCGGATTGGTGGGATGAATGGCAATTTCGGCAATATGATGCGAATCGCCCAGCCCTTTGAATTCCCAGGTTTCTCCAGCATCGGTCGATTTCCAGATCCCGTTCCCCGCATAGGAAGAGCGGGCATTGAAATCCTCGCCTGTACCGATCCACACGATATCGGGATCTGAAGGAGCCACTTCCACATCCCCGATGGAGGTCGTCCCTATGGCATCGGAAACCGGCCGGAAGGTGGTCCCCCTGTTTTCGGTTTTCCAAACCCCTCCGGCCCTCGGGGCCACATAGAATGTATTTTTATGTTTCTCGCCGGGATTCAGGGGAACGGCCAGTTCGCCCACCCAGGCACTGACCCTGAAGGCTCCCAGATTACGGTATTCAAAGCCGGAGGGTTCTGCTTCCCTGCGGAACCGCTGTGCCAGCGATACCACAGAAGGAAGAACGGCAAACAGGATCCATGTGGCAATTCTTCTGTGAAATTTCATAACAATATGATATACTGTTTGTTAGATTTGTGCAGGAAAGTTGATTTCATTTTCTTACTTCCATACCAAATATCCAAAAGAAATAACAAGACACCAAATGTTCTGCAAAAACCCCCGGGAGGTTTTTATTCCTTCTGAAGAAAAACGGAGTCGAAACATTCGTCCCCTCCACTAAAGCCAAATGGCTTTCCGGAGGAATCGCGGCATGATTATTCCCGGCCGTCTCCGGCTTTTTCCAGGTAAAACCTCTGCAACACGGTAAACGCCTTCTTCTTCTTCCCATCCTCCGATATCAGGCCTTTCCGGTTCCAGCCGTCCTGTATGCCCGGCAGCACCCTGCGGGGTGAGCGGAAATCCTTCAGGATCCAGGGAGAGCATCCCTGCAACCCGTCGATCCGGCCGATCATTTTCAGCGTTTCCTCGTAGAGGTACTCCTGATACTCTTCCGTCCACCGGGCGGTTCTTTCCCCGTGCAGGCCCTGCTTCGCCCCCGCCCCGAACTCGGTGATCAGTACCGGCTTGTTCTGTTCTATTTTCCAGCTGATTCTGCCGCATTTATCGGGCAGTCCATCGTACCAGCCGATATACTGGTTGAAGCTCAGCACATCCACCACTTCAGCGAAAGGATCATGAATGGTACGAACATCCGGTTGCCCGCGGTAGGCAGTCTGCTCCAGGGCGGCACTGATAAGCCGGGTGGGGTCCAGTTCCCTGGCTTTTGCGGCCAGAGAGGTAAGAAACCGGTTCCGTGCTTCGCTTACCGGCGTTTCATTGGCCACGGACCAGATAACAACCGAAGCCCGGTTCCTGTCGCGAAGGATCATTTCTGAAAGCTGGTTTTCGGCATTCCGGTATGTTTCCTCATGATCCCACAGGATGGTCCAGTATACCGGTATCTCGGCCCATACCATCAGGCCCATCTTATCGGCCATTCGCACCATGTGCTCGTTATGGGGATAATGTGCCAGGCGTACAAAATTGCATCCCAGCTCTTTTGCCCATAACAGTAGCTGCCGGGCATCCTCCTCCGACCAGGCCCTGCCCTTCCTGAAAGGGCTTTCCTCATGAATGGATATCCCTCTGAGAAAAACCGGCCTGCCATTCAACAGCAGCGACCTGCCCCGGGTTTGAATGGTACGGAACCCGATCCGGTCGGCCAGCCTTTCTTCTGTGGTTTCCAGAATCACCTCATACAGATAAGGATCTTCCGGCGACCAGGTTCTGATTTCCTTCGAATGGACTGTTAAATCAGCCCAGCCATTCTCATCCGTTACCCCTTCACTGCGGATGCCCAGTTCCGGAATGTTTACCCGGACAAACTTACCTGCCGCTTCCGGGCCGTTCATCCGGATTGTTGCTTCGATACATGTCGGATCGCCTGGGCGGAGGCGGATGAAATAATCCTGAATGAAATTCCCGGGGGTTTCCACCAGCATCACCTCACGGGTCAGTCCGCCATAATTCCACCAGTCGGTATTGAGCGTAGGCACTCCTTCCCTTTCCCTCCGGTTGTCCACTTTCACGATCAGAAAATTATCCCTTTCCCTGACATGGTCGGTTATCTCGAAATGGAACGGGGTGAATCCTCCCGTATGCGTTCCCAGCTTCTTTCCGTTCAGGTATACTTCAGCCCGGTAATTGGCCGCCCCGAAATACACAAACACCCGGTTGGAAGCTCTTTCTTTTTGATAATCAAAGGATTTTTTGTACCAAACGGTTCCTTCGTAATAGAACAACTTTTCCTTCTGTGTATTCCAGTCGCCCGGCACCTGTATGGAATCCGACCGGTCGAAATCATATTCCACCAGATCGGAAGGGGCATCAGGTTTTGCATTCAGAAAAAAGGCTCCTTTGCCGGGCCTTTCCATCCGGTCGAAGGGTTCCCACCGGTAATTGTAATACCCGTTTTCATAGGGATCGACAATATACTTCCAGAACCCCGAAAAATCGGTGCACCTTCGGGCAAAAATATTCATCATTCGTTCCTCCTGTGCGAGTATTACAGGCTGGAACAGCACATAAACAAGAACAAGAACCAGGGTGTTTTTCATTTTTTCTGTGTATAAATTATTCATGAATTAAAGTTATAAAGGATTTGCATAATCCCCAGGGAACCCTATTTTTACCTGAACAAAAAACAACCGAACATGGAAGAACAAAACCTGGTATACCGCGGAAAATCAAAAGATGTATATAAAGTTACCGATGGGCCGCATACCGGTAAATACCTTTTCGTTTTCACCGACAGGGCCACCGGCTATATGGAAAACGGGAAACCGGTTTTTGATCCCGGGTACGATACGGTGGTAGGGGAAATACCCGGCAAAGGAGCCATTGCCTGCCGGTTTGCCACCTATTTCTTCAGGCTGCTGAAAGAAAAGGGCGTTCCCTCGCATTACATCGACACGATCAGCGAGAACGAAATGATCGTGGAACCTGCCACCCCCCTGGGTATGCCGGTGGAACACCCTGAAATATCCGGTTCCGCCCCCCTGCAGAATCTCGAGTTCACCTGGAGAAACCAGGCCACGGGAAGCTTCTGGAGAAGGTATCCTTTTGTCACGCCCTGCAAAAATCTTCACCAGGTGGTGGAGGCATGGACAAAAGGCGACAGCGACATTCTGATCACCCTGGAAGCACTGGAAGAAACAGGGGCCATGAACCGGGAAGAGATTGAGCAGAGCGTGGAACTGGTGAAGAACATTGCTGAGATCGTTTCTGCGGAATTTGCTTCGAAAAACCTGCATGTGATTGACGGAAAATTCGAACTGGGCCGGCTGAAATACGGAGACGGGAAAATTGTGCTTATTGATGAAATTTCTCCGGATGTACTGAGAGTTTGCAGGGGCTACAAACCCGATCCGGATGGGAACTGCACAATATTCAGGGAATGCGTCGTAACCAGCCTGTCAAACGGGAAACGCACCATCAAAAACAAAAACCTGGTAGCCGGTGCCGGATTTATTGATATTTTTCTTTAATAGAATCCGTTCAGGCAGGTCAGTGCCTGAAAACCAGGCCAAACAGCCGTGCTAGAGCATTTCTTCCGGCGGAACCATTTAATCTCTGACACAGCGTACGGAAAAGCCGCCGCGCTTATAATAATACCGCTCGTTTACATCGTCGTTGTCGTAGTGCAAGCCACGGCACCAACTGTTCAGGGTGGTGAGTTCGGTGGAGCTCCACCAGTGCCCTGTGGTTTCATCCGTTCCGAACGCCCCGCTGGAACTGCGATCGCCTCCCGGAAGGCCGGTAAAACCACTTTCATTGGTTGCTCCCGTATTGGGATCAAGCCAGTGTTCCGTACCGGTTTCTTTCATTTTTCCTCCGGCTACATCGATACCCCCCAAAAAGTCGGTCAGTACTTTCCATTCCTCATCGGATGGGACATGCCAGCCATCAGGACATAGTTTGCCGGTATTCACAGCATGCCAGTTATACAAGGCCCCGTAAAGCTCTCCGTAGGTGGCTTGGTCATTCTGATAATAGCAATACCCGGGCGTATCCAGATCGCTCCATGTATAGTCTTCTACCAGAGGGATGTCATCGCCATCGTTGTATTTTGTTGCTTTGAGGTTTTCAGTCATCCACCACTGCGTACCAATTTTTATAATACCGTAGCTGTTGTTTTCTACATCGGTTAGTATGCCTGTGTCCGGAGAAAGAAAGGTTTCATTACTCCCGGCCGATTCATTCATTAACAGAACGACAATACTGTCCACATAATGTTTAGTAGCCACATCCTGAGGATTGGCAGGGTCCGCCACATTTTCAACCGGGGCGCCGTTCCCGTCCATATTCAGGTCGCTGATGGCGGCAGGGGCCTGGGTCAGGTCGTTGTAATTCTTATCCCAGGCCTCAAACACGGGATCACTTTCATTATAGCTGCCAACCGTATCGGCATACAGGGCATAAGGGACACTCAGCAACTGGGTGGTTCCGGTAACTGTGTAGTCGGTTCCGCCGGCCGGGTCGGTTTCGGTTTTCAGGAAATACGGGCCATTCGACCAGTCAATAGAGGAAAAATCATCCGTGGTGGTACCGGTTCCGATCTCTACGGTCACCACACCCGAGGCATTGGTAACCGGAGTATGGGTTTCGGTATACACGGCCGTTCCGTCGGCCGCACCCTGCAGGATGCTTATCCGCATACCCAGTGTTTGTTCGGTGAGCAGATCGTTGCTCCCATCGCGGATCACAGCCTGATAACTCATTTTATCAGGCGACTGGGCAAAAAGGTGCCCGGGGAAAAAACTCAGAGTAAAAATAAAAAGCAGCGAAAAACGAGATGTTACATATTGCATGATTAAACAGGGAATTAATGAATTAATGCGATAATGGATATTTAATAAACTGATATACAATAAGCAGCAGAAGCAGTCTGAAAGAAAACATAGGTTACATAAGTTCCAACAGGAGTTTAAAGGTAAAAAAAACCGGGTTAAAAAATAATGCTCCAATTAAGAGGGATGGCCGGAACTGTCCCGCTGCCCCTCAGGAAAGGAAACATCCCAGCTGGTAACCGGTGCAGCTGTTTCTCTACTGGGGTTCGATCATCACAACAAATCCCCCTTCAGCAGCCATCTGTATTTTCAGGGTGGAACGGTTCGTTACGGTCCGGGTAGTTTTTCTGTAATCTTCCGCAAACCGGCCGGCATTGATCCCATCGGTCATCAGAGTGGCCCGGTAGTTTTCTGAACCGAGAAAAGACAGGTTTATATCAAAAGCACGACTTTCGCCGTTTGTGATCCCACCGATATACCAGGCATCCCCGTTCCGTCGGGCAATAACCAGGTACTCACCCAGCCGGGCTTCCAGCACCCGGGTCTCGTGCCACACCACCGGAATCTTTGCCAGAAAGCCGGTGGTTTCTTCTTCTCTCAGGTAATTAGAGGGGCTGTCGGCAAACATCTGGAGTCCGGATTCATACAGGATGAACAGGGCCAGTTGATGGCAACGGGTTCCCATGCTGGCCGGCCGGTCAAAAACGGGGGTGAACTTGCCGGAATGGTAATTCCGCATGGCGCCGGGGGTATAATCCATGGGGCCACAGGCCATCCGGATAAAGGGGATGGTCAAATTGTGTTCCGGCGTAACCTGTTCCGACCACTTGGAGTTCTCCAGGCCATAAACCCCTTCGTATGTCAGCACATTGGGATATATCCGGCGCAGCCCCACAGGTTTGTAAGCTCCGTGGAAATCGACCAGGAGTTCACGCCGGAAGGCCTCCTCAGCTACTTTTTCGTAAAAATTCACCATCCACTGGTCGGAACGGTTCATGAAATCCACCTTAATCCCCGCTATGCCCCATTCCCTGTAGAGGTCCAGCACATCCATCTGTTCGTTCAATGCCCGCCAGGTAGTCCACAGGATTATCCCGACATTTTTCGATTTTGCATACCCGATCAGGTGATCGAGATCCAGATCCGGATTGGGGCGGCTGATATCGGTGGTGGAGAAAGACCAGCCCTCATCCAGAATAATGTATTCCAGTCCGTATGCCGAGGCAAAATCCACATAGTATTTCCAGGTATCGGTATTCAGTCCCGCTTTGAAATCCACTCCGTACAGATTAGAAGCATTCCACCAGTCCCATGCCACCCTTCCGGGCTGTATCCAGGAATAATCTGCCTTTTCCGCTTCCCGCGAAAGGACATACACCAGTTCCGTTTCGACCAGCCGGGCATCTTTCTCCGCCAGGATAAACAGGCGCCAGGGAAAATTTCTTTGGCCATCGGTCAGGGCAATATATTCTGCCGCTTTCGTTATGCGGCTGCCCCTGTCGCCCACCCCTTCCGTTTCCAGAGGATAAGGAGGCATAACGGCCTGAAGCACATTTTTTTTTGCCCCTTTCTGCAGGAACATATTCGGGTAATCGTACAGGTCGGCTTCCGTGATCAGGATCTTGTACCGGCGGTTTGTTTCGGCCAGCAAAGGAAGGTAAGAGTTTTTCTCTTCGGGGAATTCGGAAACCGTAAGCGGTTCAAAAGTGGATTCATAGGACGACTGAAATCCCTCAATGAGTGAGGTCCATAGTTTGTAATCATCCCCGAATTCACATTCCATGGTTTCATTCACTTCCACCTGTTCAGGGATATCCGTAACAAACCGGTAAGCCACCCCGTGGTTGAAAGCCCTGAATTCCACGCTGAATTTCCGGTTCAGCCGGATCAGCAGGGAATGGTATTCAACGGGAATACGGCTGTTCTTGTAAGGAATCTGCGGAATGACAGAATAAGCAACGGTATTGCGGACAACCCAGTATCTTCCCGGTGTATATAATGACTGACCGTTGAACAGCAGGTCGATATCGATATTTTTCATTACCACCTCACCATGGAATGTCACGGAAAAGCTCAAACGGTCTTCCGGGCTGACTGTTACAACGGTATTACTATCAGGCGATTTGAGAACCTCTGAAGGAAACATTGCCGCCTGAGTGAGGAGGAGTAAAAACAAACCGGTTAAAATTTTTTTCATGGTTCTCTGGTTTATGTTCAGGTTAACATTCAGCATGAAATTCATGCAGCGTCGGAGCCTCGTATGAGGTCTGACTCCGTGTATTCAGAGGGTCAAGTTAATGAATTTTCCAGCTTTTTCAGAATGTCAGCACTTTGTCGCATTCCACCATCCAACGGGCAAACTCTTTCATGTTGCTGAGCTTCACTCCTTCAATAAATTCCATTCCGGTTATGCCACGTGCCTCGCAGCACCCCCCGCAGCTTTTCACCTCCCCGCCGCTGCGGATCACCAATTTCAGCATCCTTTCAAGGTTGTAATAGCCCGTCGGTGTTTTCTGGCCTGGAATACCGCAGAAAACGGCATCAGCCAGGAGGAATATTTTCACCTCCACCTCTTCGCTGTGCTCTTTCTGCAGGGTCATAGCCATTCTCAGGGCATTGAAGGCTTTTTCCGTACCATACGGGGCGTCGTTGATAATGATCAGGATTTTTTGCATTGCTTTCATTTTTTAGAAATCATTTCAAAAATCATTTTCCCACCATCGAACCAAGAGGAGCCTGCCTGCCTGACTTTTTTTACAGGCATCTCCTGTTGAGTTATACTTTCAATATTCAACCAGCTAAAATAAAAAAATACCATTCCCGGTAAAAACCGTTTTATGAATTCCACAGGTGCGGTGGAACAAAACATTTCCTTTTATTATCCAGGTAATAGCTGTTATGATGGTTAGTATCTGCAATCTACATCCTTAAATTCGCAAGTCTATCGAATATCATCAATAAATATAATATAACAGAGATGTTTTATTGAAACATACCTTTTCCCCGTATTACCAGAAATGGCCCGGCCTCTGAGGGTTTTATGTGAAAAACAAGGCGGGGGAAATTGCGCAATGGTCTGTGCAGCGATCCTGTCTGAGTCCCTGACAGGCACAGCGCCGTCAGGGACGGGTTTGGATCGCGGCAGGCTTTCCCCCGCCGTAGTTTTTCCATAAAAGCATCAGCAGCCAAAGGGTTTTTTGCATGCTTTTTTGCCCCACAAAAAAGCATGTCGCTCCGTTTCGGGAACGGAGCGAAACAGTGGCCGGCGGGATGGATAAATCAATATTCTTCAAACATTCCCCTGCTAACCGGCTCGATAAACCGGTTGATTCTTCTCTTCTAAAAACAGGCAGCTCCTGCGAAGCCATGTTCCATGGTTACCACGTATTTCATCAAAAGGCCCGGCCTCTGAGGGTTTTATGAGAAAAACAAGGCGGGGGAAAAAGTGGAAAGGCCTGTGCAGCGATCCTGTCTGAGTCCCTGACAGGCACAGCGCCGTCAGGGACGGGTTTGGATCGCGGCAGGCTTTCCCCCGCCGTAGTTTTTCCATAAAAGCATCAGCAGCCAAAGGGTTTTTTGCATGCTTTTTTGCCCCCAAAAAAGCATGTCGCTCCGTTTCGGGAACGGAGCGAAACACCGGCCGGCGGGATGAATATATCAAAAATAAAAGTTGCAAGAACGGATTTATGTTTCATCTGACAAGTGATGGCTATCTTTCTGTCATTGATTGAACCACTGTATTATGTGAAATCCTTTATTAAAGAATTGCGAAATTGTGGATGCAGATAGCTACGTAGTTATCTACGTTGTTAACTACGTAGATATATTTATATGTTAATTTTCTATTTTTTCAATAGAAAAATCAGGAATTCCAGGAAACGGAATGCAAAAAACAGCAAATGGCCAGTTGACCAGCCATGGGAACGGACAAGCGCAGCGTGTATTGAGCATAACCCAATTCATTGAAACACTTTCATTATATTCGCATAGAAAATCATTCCGCATGAACGAAAAAGAAGCCCTGGAACGGATAATGCAGTTGCGCAGGGAACTGGACGAGCACAATTACCTGTATTATGTGAAAAACGAGCCGGTCATCTCCGATTACCAGTACGACCGGCTGATGAAAGAGCTGGAGGAGCTGGAGGAAGAATTTCCGCAATACGCCGATCCCGATTCCCCAACCCGCCGGGTAGGCGACGACAGAAACCAGGAATTCAGGCAGGTAAAGCACAACTATCCCATGCTTTCGCTGGCCAATACGTACAGCAGGGAAGAAGTAACCGCTTTCGACCGGCGCGTGCGCAAAAGCCTTTACGGAAAGGTAGAATATGTGTGTGAACTGAAATACGATGGCACAGCCATTGGTCTGCGCTATGAAAACGGCCGGCTGGTACTGGCCGTTACGCGGGGCGACGGGGAACAGGGCGACGATGTAACCGCCAATGTACGGACCATACGCAGTATCCCTCTGAAACTGAAAGGGAAAGGATATCCGGAAAAGTTCGAGATCAGGGGAGAAGTGTACATGCCCCGTGACGGGTTCAACCGGCTGAACCAGGAAAGGCTGGAAGCGGGCGAACAACCTTTTGCCAACCCCCGCAATGCCGCTGCCGGTACCCTCAAGCTGCAGAATTCCTCGCTGGTTGCCCGCCGGCCTCTCGATTGTTTTCTTTACTACCTGCTGGGTGAGAACCTTCCACACGATACCCATTTTGAGAATCTGGAAGCGGCCCGGGAGTGGGGTTTCAGGATACCTCCCCACATACGCCTGTGTTCCGGAACCCGTGAAATATTTTCCTTTATTGACGAGTGGGAGGAGAAACGACATGAACTTCCCTACGACACCGACGGGGTCGTGGTCAAGATCAATTCCCTGGCACAGCAGAGGTCCCTTGGGTTCACCGCAAAAACCCCGCGATGGGCCATTGCCTATAAATACCGGGCCGAGCAGGCCATCACCCGCCTGGTGTCGGTCGACTATCAGGTAGGCCGCACGGGAGCTGTCACCCCGGTTGCCAACCTGGAGCCCGTAAAGCTGGGAGGAACCACGGTCAAAAGGGCCAGCCTGCACAATGCCGATCAGATCGAGCTGCTTGACATCAGGCTGAGCGATATGGTGATGGTAGAAAAAGGAGGCGAGATCATTCCCAAGATTACGGGAGTGGATCCCAGCCAGCGCGCCCCTGACAGCAAACCCCTGTCATTCCCGACCCATTGCCCGGAATGCGGAACAAAACTGGTCAGGCCCGAAGGGGAAGCCCGGCATTACTGTCCGAATGAAACGGGTTGCCCGCCGCAGATCACGGGGAAGATCATTCATTTCATCAGCCGGCGGGCCATGGATATTGAGAGCCTGGGAGAGGAAACCGTGGAGCTGCTTTACCGGAACAAACTGATTTCCAATGTTGCCGACCTGTACAAGCTGAGAAAGGAACAACTGGTCCCCCTTGAAAGGCTGGGAGAAAAATCGGCTGCCAATATTCTGGAAAACATCGAACGTTCGAAAAACACCCCTTTCGAACGCAGCCTGTATGCCCTGGGAATACGTTACGTGGGTGAAACCGTGGCAAAAAAGCTGGCGCGCCATTTCGGCGATATTGACAGGCTGGCCGGCGCCAGCCGGGAAGAACTGATGGGGATCGACGAGATCGGGGAACGGATCGCGGGGAGCATCCTGGATTTCTTCGGCCAGTCAGCCAACAGGGAACTGATCAGCAGGCTGAAGGAAGCGGGGGTAAACTTCCGCCTCCATGAAGAAGAAAAACAGGGAAAGTCGAACGTTCTTGAAGGAAAAACCTTTGTCATTACAGGCACTTTCAGAAACCATTCGCGGGAGGAGATCAAAGAACTGATAGAGCAGCACGGAGGAAAAAATACCGGTTCGGTAAGCGGGAACACCGATTTCCTGGTGGCCGGCGAAAATATGGGCCCTGCCAAAAAGGAAAAGGCAGAAAAGCTGGGAGTGAAAATGATCAGCGAAGACGAATTCATGGATATGATCGGCAAAAAATGAAACAGGAAAAAGAAGAATATTCGATCGCGGAGACCCCGCTGATTTTTCGTATAATTGCATTGTGAAAATGTTCGCCGGATTGAAAAACGAGATCGCTCACTGGACCCTTCGGAAAAACCTTCGCCACCTCAGAAGAACCAGAAAGGTCCATAATCTGGATACAGCCAGTTCGGCAGGTATTTTGTTCGACGCGAGCAATACAAAACATTTCGATTCGGTTCAGGCATTTTACAAGGACCTGGGAAAGCACCTGAGTGAGATCAGGGTATTGGGGTATTTCCACGGAAAAGAGCTGCCCGACCCGTATCTTTTCAAAAAGGATTATACCTTTTTTCAGAAAAAAGACCTCAACTGGTACAGGAAACCCGTCAAGCCTGAGGTGGAGACCTTTATCAAGCGACCCTTTGATATTCTGATCGACCTCAGCATGTCGGACGATTACCTGTTCCAGTATATTGTGGCCATGTCGGCAGCCCGGATGAAAGTAGGCCATTACCCTAAGGGCAGGTATTACTACGATCTGATGATTCAGGTGGAAAAGAACCCCAGCATTGATTACCTGATCGAGCAGGTGATGCATTACCTGGGCACAATCAACAAACCGCATTTTACCGTTTATTAATTAAAAACAATTTCTTATGGCAGTCAGTCAGTTTACCGGTACCGGAGTAGCTATTGTCACTCCTTTCAGAAATGACGAAAGCGTTGATTTTCCTTCACTGGAAAAACTGATCGGCCACCTTCTCGCGGGGGGGGTGGATTACCTGGTGGTGATGGGGACCACCGGCGAATCGGTGACCCTGAACCGGGATGAACGGCATGCAGTGCTGGAATTCGTGAAAGAGGCAGCGGGAGGAAAAATCCCCGTGGTGGTGGGAATTGGAGGCAACAACACACAGGCTGTGGTTAGCCAGATCAGGGATACCGACCTGAAAGGCGTGGCGGGCATTCTTTCCGTGGCGCCTTATTACAACAAACCCGGGCAAAAGGGTTTGTACCAGCATTTCAAAACCATTGCCTCCGCTTCACCGGTTCCCGTGATACTTTACAATGTACCGGGGCGTACCTGTTCGAACATTGCTGCCGACACCGTGGTGCAACTGGCTTCCGACATAAAGAATATTGTCGCAGTGAAAGAGGCTTCAGGGAATTTTTCCCAGATCATGGAGATCATACGGAAAGCGCCCCCCGGTTTTCTGGTCATATCGGGTGATGACGGCATTACCCTGCCCATGATCGCCCTGGGAGGCGCCGGGGTGATTTCCGTACTGGCAAATGTTTTACCGGCCGAATGGTCGGAGATGGTCAGGATGGCCCTTCAGGGGAACCTGAAAAAGGCCCGGGAGATCCATTACAGGTTGCTACCCCTGATCGACCTGCTGTTTGCCGAAGGAAATCCGGCAGGAATCAAGGCGGCTCTGGCAAGCCAGGGAATCATATCAAACCACCTGAGGCTACCGCTTACACCGGTCAGCCGGTCGTTATACCAGACTATTGCCAGGGAACTGGAAACGAAAAAATCATAATACTTTTCACATACCTGATTGTTCTTTTATCTGATTTTAATCCGATATGAATCCGAAAAAATATCTGCTCGAGGCATTGCAAAATCACCGGCGGGTTCTTACGAATCTTTCCCGCAGAGATATGATAGAGATGGTCATTAAAAACCGCGAAGCCCTGGTATCGGCAGGCGGAGCCCTGGCCACATGGACCCCTCCGGAATCGACCGGAAGGAGTCCGAAAGACACCGTTATAGTAAAAAGACCGGAAAGCGAAGAGCATATCGACTGGACATCGCCCAACAATATACCCATCACGGAAGAAACCTTCGATATGATCTTCAACGAGGCTCTTGAAAAACTGGCCGGAGTGGAAGAAGTATATGAAACCGACAGGGTGATCGGAGCCGATGCCACCTATGCACTTCCCGTCAAGCTGGTTACAAACCATGCCCTGACCAGCCTGTTTGCCGACAATATGTTCAGGCCGGTACCGGAAAACATCGGACGCAGTGTGTTTTCAGGAAAGGACTTCTTCCTTCTCTCCCTGCCCTATCATAAGCTGGACGCGGAGAAATACCGGGGTCGGCTCCGCGATCTGCCCGATGGCAGGGTATCCGACCTGGTGGTGGCCATGGATATGGACCGGCGGGTGGGCGTGATTGTAGGTTCGGCTTACCTGGGTAGTGTGAAAAAAATGATGTTTACCGTGATGAATTACTACCTGCCGCTGGAAGGGATTTTACCTCTTCACTGCAGTGCCAACGAAGGCATTGACGGAAAAACCGCCCTGCTGCTCGGTCTCTCGGGTACCGGCAAAACCACCCTCTCGGCCGATCCTTCCCGGGCCCTGCTGGGCGACGATGAGCATGGTTGGTCGGAAACCGGCATTGCCAATTTCGAAAACGGATGTTACGCCAAAATGATCGACATCGATCCGGAGAAGGAACCCGATATTTACGATGCCGTGATGCATCCCGATGATGTATACCGGCATGGCGCCATTGTGGAAAATGCCATGATCTATCCCAATGGCCGGTTCGATTTTCACGACGACCGGATCACTCCAAACTCCAGAGCTTCCTATCCTCTTACTTACCTGAAAAACATCAAGGAATCATCGGTTGCCGGTCATCCATCCACCATACTGTTCCTCACCGCCGACGCTTACGGGGTGCTGCCCCCCGTTTCACGGCTGAACAAAGATCAGGCTATGCTGTGGTTCCTGATGGGATACACCAGCAAGCTGGCAGGTACCGAAACAGGGGTTACCGAACCACAGGCCACTTTTTCCCGTTTCTTCGGTCAACCTTTCATGCCGGCAAAACCTGCCGTATATGCGGCCATGCTGGGTGAAAAAATGGAGAAACACAAAACCCGGGTATATCTCATCAACACCGGATGGAGCGGAGGAGCATACGGAACAGGCAAAAGGATCGACATTACACTGACACGCAAAATGGTAAATGCCGCACTGAACGGGGAACTCGAAGGAGCGGAATACATCACCGACGAACGCTTCCACGTGGATATTCCACGAACCTGCAAGGGCGTGCCGGCAGAGATGCTGGTACCCGAAAATACCTGGTCGGACAAACAGGCATATACCGACACGGCCGACAAACTGGCCCGGCAGTTCAGCGATCATTTCGACAGGGCATACGGAAACCAGGACATCAGCGAAAGCATTGTGTGCCAGTGTCCGGGTAAATAACCTGCCCCAGAATACCCGGTTCATGTTTTTTTTCTTTTCCGGCAAACAGTTCCCGGAAAGGCCCAACCATTTGCCTTGTAAAGGATTTTTGCAGTACTTTGTATTCTTTGAATTCTTTTGAGAAACAGTTATGGACTGGATCTGGTATATACTGGTGCTGACGGGGGCATATCTTCTGGGCTCCATTCCCACCGCCGTGTGGGTAGGGCGGTTATTTTACGGGCTGGACATCAGGGATCACGGCAGTAAAAATGCAGGTGCCACCAATACTGTTCGCGTACTGGGCTTTAAGGCAGGAATACCTGTATTGATAGTGGATGTTCTGAAGGGATTTCTGGCCGTGAAGATGATCACACTGCTTCCCGGGGCACCCGCCACACCGGAAGGTTATGTAAGGCTTCAGCTTCTTCTGGGAATCCTGGCGGTAGTGGGGCATATATTCCCGGTTTTTGCAGGTTTCCGGGGTGGCAAAGGGGTGGCGACCATGACAGGCATCCTGATTGCCCTTCACCCGCTCATCACGCTCATCTGTGCGGGGGTATTCTTTTTAACCCTCTTCATCAGCAAATACGTTTCACTCAGTTCCCTTCTGGCCGGTATCTCCTACCCTGTTCTGGTCATATTCGTATTCCCTACCCCGTTTCTATCCATGGTCATCTTCTCCATCCTGATTGCCGGGGTCCTTATCATTACACACCAGAAAAACATCGGAAGGCTGATCAGGAATGAAGAATCGAAGGCCGATTTTCTGATGCCACGAAATAAACGGTAGCCGGCTTATGAAAGATCATCCGGAAGAGGTCATCCTTCCGGCCGGAACAGGTGGACATCATGCTGCGGAAAGGGTATCCGGATGTCATTCTCCCGGAAAGCCTCGTTAATGGCAAACCTCAGGTCGCTTTTAATGTTCTCCACTTCAAAAGACCGCCGTGTCCAGAAATACAGCTGAAAGTCGAGGCTGGAATCGCCGAAGTTATTGAAACGGACAAAAGGCGCGATCCGGTCGGTTATATCGGGATTTCCCCGGGCACATTCCAGCAATACCCGCTCCACTTTTCGCACATCAGAGCCATAAGCCACTCCCACATTCACATGGAACCGGGTAAGCTCGTCCATGCTGCTCCAGTTGATTACAAATCCCTCAATGAATTCCGAATTGGGAATGATCATGGTAATGTTGTCGCGCGTGAGCATGCGGGTGGTACGCAGCCCGATGGATTGCACCCGTCCAACCAGATTATTGAGCTCCACTACATTGCCTACTTCGATACTTCGGTCGAACAGCAGAAAAAATCCGGAAATAATGTCCTTAAAAATCTGTTGCAATCCAAGTCCCACTCCCACCAGCAGGGCTGCCGAGCCGGCAAGGAGTAGGGTAAGCTTCACACCGATACTTTCCAGGGCCAGACCGATAGCCAGCACCCACACCAGGTACTTCACCAGATTGATCACGGCATGTGATGTGCCCATATCCACCCGCTGGCTCTTTACCTGGCGGTTCATCAGCTTCCGGAACAGATAAACGATGAGCCAGGCTGCAAAAAAAATGATGATCACTACCAGAATGGAATACGGTGTGATCCGGATGTTTTCCGAATTGACCAGCCTGATGTTGAAAAAATCCTGCAGGGTTTCCATGTGATCAGGTAGAAGTGGGTGTATGGTTCTTATTCACTGCAAGGTCTGCTTCCAGGCGTCGTCGCAGTTCCGGAATTTCCAGGGCGGTAAAGATTTCCCCGTCAACAGCATATCCGATGTGCCCCGTTTCTTCCGATATCAAAATGACCAGGGAATCGTTTTTTTCCGACATACCCAGAGCAGCCCGGTGTCGCATTCCGAAGTGGGCCGGCAGGTAAATGTTTTCGGTAGTAGGAAGAATACACCGCGCGGCCACGATTTCATCCTTCACCACAATCGCAGCCCCGTCGTGCAGGGGATTGTTCTTAAAGAATACCGACTCGAGCAGGCGGGCCGACACGTCGGCATGGATTTTCACCCCGGTTTCAATGATCTGGGTCAGTTCCGAATGGCGGGCAATCACAATCAATGCTCCGGTTTTCGTTTTCGACATGTTCTCCACGGCTTCCAGAATGGGATTCAGAGGAACCGGTTGGTCTTCATCACCGCTGAATGAAAAGAACCATTCGGGGAAGAGGCCGTGGCGTGAACGGTAGCGTGTACCCAGGATCAGCAGGAAACGCCGGATCTCCTGCTGGAACACAATGATCAGGGCAATCACACCCACCGCCATGAACTGCCCCAGGATGGTGCTGACCAGTTCCATATTCAGTGCTTTCACCACAAGCCATACCAGGTATACCAGAAATATCCCTGCCAGGATGTTCATGGCCACGGTTCCCTTGATCAGCCTGTACATCTGGTAAAGCAGAAACGACACCAGTAAAATATCGATGAGGTCGAGTATCCGGAACGTGATAAATACGGTCAGAGCCGGGATCATACCATAGATTTTTCAATGAGCTATCCGGTTACAAAGCTAATTTTTTTTCCCAAACGGGATTCCCACAGAACCCTTTCACCCCTGTTTTACTCTTTCCACAATGGCCAGGGTTTCTCTTGCCTCCCTCACATCATGCACCCGCAGAATATCTGCCCCTTTCCACAAGGCCAGGGTGTGTAGCACGGTACTTCCGTTCAGAGCTTCCTCAGGGGACGCATTCAACAGCTTATATACCATCGATTTACGCGACACACCCACCAGCAATGGCAGCTCGAAAACAGCCAGTTCATCCAGGCGGTTCATCAGGGTGTAATTATGATCAAGGGTTTTGGAAAATCCGAATCCCGGATCGAGGATAATATCGTTCACCCCCATTTCCCTTAGTTTCCTGATCCGGGAGGAAAACCAGGCAGTGATCTCTCCCATCAGGTCGTTGTACACCGCTTGCTGCTGCATGTTTTCAGGGCTTCCCTTCATATGCATCATCACATAAGGGAGATTTTCCTCGGCAACCACTTTCCACATACCGGGATCGAGATGGCCGCCCGAAATATCGTTAATCATCTGCACACCGAAATTTCTTACGGCATCCCTGGCCACACCCGAGCGAAAAGTATCGACCGACAGAACACAATCGGGATATTTTTTCCTGATGATCTCCAGCACGGGAAACAGGCGGCTGCATTCTTCCTTTTCGCTCACGGGAACGGCCCCGGGCCTGGACGAAAGAGCGCCTGCATCGATGATATCGGCCCCTTCGGCCAGCATGGCTTCCGTTCTTGCCAGCGCTGCTTCCGGCGAAGGGGAACGGCTTCCGGCATAAAAAGAATCGGGTGTAAGGTTCAGTACGCCCATCACCAGCGGACGGTCAAGCCTGACGAGCCGCCCTCCCAGGTTCAGGGTCCTTTTTCTGGAAAAAAATGTATCTTTACCCTTCATGTTTCCGGAACAATACCCGGTATAAAAGTAATGAAAATTCGGCAGGCAATCAGCCTGCCTTCGGGATCAAAATAAAATGGATACAACCCGATGAGCTTTGTTGTTATGGAGGGTCTAGACGGTTCAGGCAAGAGCACTCAGATCCACAAGATGCTGGAATATTTTGAGCAACGGAAGATTGAACACCAGTACCTGCATTTTCCCAGAACCAGTGCACCTGTATATGGGGAACTGATAGCCCGGTTTCTGCGGGGGGAATTCGGCCCCCTTAACAGCGTGCATCCTTACCTGGTAGCCCTTCTGTATGCAGGCGACCGCATGGATGCCGCAGCAATGATCAATCACTGGCTGAAAGAAAAAAAGCTGGTGCTGGTCGACCGGTATGTTTATTCCAACATTGCCTTTCAATGTGCCAAACTGAGCGATCCAGAAGAAAGAAAGGTGCTGGCTGCCTGGATCCGGAATCTGGAATATTCTCACTATGGCATACCTGTTCCCGATCTCAGCATTTTTCTGGATGTCCCCTTCGGGTTTACCCGCGCCCAGCTGGAAAAAGGAAGGAACGGTTCTGACCGGGGGTATCTGAACGGCGGAGAAGATATCCATGAAGCCGACCTGGAATTCCAGAAAAAGGTTCGTGAAGTATACCTGCAGGAAGTACATGCCGATCCGCTTTTTATTCGTATAGACTGCAGCAAAAGCGGAAAAGAAATACTGAAGCCGGAAGAAATTTTCCGGAAAATCCTTGCCCTTCTCAAAGAAAAAAACATTATCGGATGAACCGTACAACCGGATTCAATGAACAAACCAAAAAAATGAGTAAGGACTTATGAGAGGACGAAAATTGCTGATGCTGAAGAACCTTATGATCACGCTGAGCCGCTGGATTACCGGATTCGTTTTTATCTTCTCCGGTTTTGTAAAAGGGGTTGACCCCATGGGCTCAGCCATTAAATTCACCGATTATTTTACTGCTTTCAGGCTTGATTTCATGATCCCACTGGCCGAGGAACTGGCCCTGCTGCTAATCCTGGCTGAATATATGGTGGGGGCTGCCCTGCTTCTGGGTTTTCGTATCAGGGAAGCCTCGTGGGGCGCCCTGATTTTTATGATCTTTTTTCTGCCGCTTACCCTGTATCTGGCCATATTCAACCCGGTAAGTGATTGCGGCTGTTTTGGTGACGCCCTGGTACTGACCAACTGGGAAACTTTCTATAAAAACTGCATTATCAGTATTCCAGTGGTAATGGCTTTTCTAACCCGGAAGGAAAAACCCCTTTCTATCCCCCTCTGGAAAGAAGCCCTGTTGCTGGCAGCCTCCCTGGCACTGATACTTTATGTATCCCTTTACGGACTCACCCACATGCCCCTGATCGATTTCAGGCCTTACCACATCGGTTCGAATATTCCTGAAAAGATGAAGATCCCGGAAGGAGCCCCCACGGATGAATACGAAACCATACTGGTTTATGAAAAGGACGGGAAGCAGCAGGAATTCACCCTGGACAACTATCCGTGGCAGGATACCACCTGGACCTGGGTGGAAACCCGGTCTGTCCTGGTAAGCGAAGGATACAAACCACCCATTGACGATTTTATGGTAACCGACCGGAACGGAAATGATGTGACCCGGGACATCCTGTCCGATCCGGGTTTCGTTTTTCTGCTGATCAGTTATGATCTGGAAAAGGCCCGGGAAAGCAGTTTGATACGGGCCGACTCGCTGTCATGGCACGCCTCGGCCGGAGGAATGCGGTTTTATGGACTGACCGCCTCTCCGGAAATGGTTATTGAATCGAAACAGGAAAAGCTGGGACTGTCGTACCCATTCCTGCTGGCCGATGAAACCCTGCTGAAAACCATTGTCCGCTCAAACCCCTGCCTGATCCTGCTGAAAGAAGGAACTGTGGTGAACAAATGGAGTGCACGTGACGTTCCTTCCAGAGCCCCGGGTTCCGTACTGCTTCTGGCAGAAAGCCTTAACACCCTCAGAAAATCGGGCGACCGCTGGTGGGCATTCAGTGTGTTCGCGGGCTTGCTTTTGTTCTCAATTTTTATTAAGATACTTCCTGATAAAATGACCGGGTCTTGATCACATTTCTTCTGAAACGGATTGTGTACAGCCTGCTCATCCTGTGGGGAGTAGCTACACTTATCTTCCTGTTGTTCAATGTACTTCCCGGTGACCCGGCCCGCATGCTGCTGGGTCAGCGCGCCGATGAAAAATCACTGGAAGCCATCCGCAGGGACCTGGGCCTGGATCGCCCGGTGGGCATGCAGTACCTTAAATACCTGAACGACCTGTCTCCCCTCTCCCTGCACAACATCAATGTCCCGGAACATTACTTCTATCTCGACACGGACCTGTATGCTCCGTTTGTATCGCTGGCCAGAACGGGGGAAAATACCCGCCTGGTGCTGAAGCGTCCCTATCTGAGGCGTTCCTACCAGTCGGGAAGGAACGTTTCGGCCATTATCGGGGAAACCATCCCCAACACATTCATTCTGGCCACGGCAGCCATTGTTTTTGCGACCATCACCGGCCTGATCATGGGGCTCGCGGCAGCCCTCAGAAAAGGAACCTGGCTGGATCATGCAGCCCTGTTTTTCTCGGCCATCGGCATGTCGCTGCCCTCCTTTTTTGCAGCCATTCTGATCGGATGGATATTCGCCTACCTGCTGGGCGATATCACCGGACTCAACCTCACCGGCAACCTTTACGAAATAGATGATTTCGGAGAAGGAAGGCACCTGATGCTGAAAAACCTGATCCTGCCGGCCTTTACCCTGGGGATCAGACCCCTGGCTGTGATTACCCAGCTTTCAAGGAATTCACTGCTGGAAGTGCTCTCACAGGATTATATCCGCACGGCGCGGGCCAAAGGCCTGCATAGTGCCAGGATTATCAGGAAGCATGCACTCAGAAATTCATTGAATCCCGTTGTTACGGCGGTTTCGGGATGGTTTGCCTCCATGCTGGCCGGAGTGATCTTCGTGGAATATATTTTCGGATGGAAAGGACTTGGATACATCATGGTGGAAGCCCTGAACCAGTATGATCTGCCTCTGGTACTGGGCTGTGTGCTGACCATATCCATTGTATTCATTGTGATCAATCTGCTGGTGGATATGGTATATTCGTGGCTCGATCCAAGGATCAGGATCGGCGGAGACTAACGGAAATTGTTATCATTCAATTGTTTAATCAAATAAAAACCAGAAAAGATGAGACAAAGAATTGTAGCCGGAAACTGGAAAATGAACACCACACTGGAGGAAGGCCTCCAGCTGGCAGGTGATGTAGCAAAAGATTATATCAAGAACCGGCCTGGCGACATCGAATTGATTATGGCCCCGCCTTTTACCCATATATCGGAACTGGTCAAGGCCACAGCCGGTTCGGGAGTAAAATATGCTGCCCAGAACTGTGCTTCCGAAAAAGAAGGCGCCTATACGGGAGAGGTATCCGTGGCCATGATCCGGACAACCGGAGCCACCTATGTCATTATCGGACATTCCGAACGAAGAACACTGTTCGGTGAAAAAGACGAGACCCTTTTCAAAAAGGTACGGCTGGCCCTGGAGGAAAGCCTGGTTCCCATTTTCTGCTGCGGTGAGTTGCTGGAAGAAAGGGAAGCCGGCAATCATTTTGAGGTGGTAAAGAAACAGCTCGACAATACCCTGTTCAGGCTGGACGAGGTCGATTTCCGGAAGGTGATCATTGCCTATGAACCGGTATGGGCCATTGGAACCGGAAAGACCGCCACACCTGAACAGGCCCAGGAAATGCAGGCTGCCATCAGGAAAATGATAGCAGAAAGGTATGACGAAGAAACGGCAAACGACATCCCCATCCTTTACGGGGGAAGCTGCAAGGCATCAAATGCAGCCGAGATCTTTGCCCAGCCCGATGTGGACGGCGGACTGATCGGCGGGGCCTCTCTGATGGCCGATGAATTTATGAGCATTGCCCGTTCCTTCTGAAAAGGATCAGGTTGGAATACATTGAACTCCTATGCAGGCCCGGTCAGGATCGCCCGGAAATCAGGGAAATCCTCACCGCATACCTGGCCGGGGCCGGTTTTCAGGGTTTTGAAGAACTGGAAACCGAGGTCAGGTGTTATATTCCAGAAAACGCCTTTCAGCCCGAAAAGATATCGCAGATCATGCACCACCTGGTCGGCCTGATAGGACCGGTACAATGGAAAATATCCACCCTGGCAGAGAAAAACTGGAACGAAGAATGGGAAAAGAATTTTCCCCCGGTGGTGATTGAAGAAACCTGCCTGATCAGGGCACCTTTCCATAAAATACGGAAGAAATATCCTGTGGAGATCCTGCTCACCCCGAAAATGTCGTTCGGTACAGGCCATCATCCCAGTACAGCACTCATGGTCGCCGGAATGCTGAAGATGAACCTGTCGGGGAAAAAAGTAGTGGACATGGGATGCGGCACAGGAATCCTGTCTATCCTGGCTGAAAAACGCGGGGCCAAAGAAGTGCTTGCTGTGGATAACAACAAATGGGCCGTGGAGAACGCCCTCGAGAACATGGGCATCAACCGGTGCAGCCGCACGGAACTGGTTAGTGGAGATGCCTCTCTGCTTGAAGAAAGAGGTGCATTCGACCTGGTGCTGGCCAATATCAACCTGAATGTCATCCGGGAGGATATTCCCCGGTATTTCCGGGCCACCCGTCCGGGCGGACAGCTGCTGACCAGCGGTTTTATTACCGGCAACAGCGAGGAAGTAAGGCAAGCAGCCCTACAGGCAGGATACCTGGAGGCCGGCGGGGATGAAAAGGCCGGATGGGCGGCACTTTTGTTCACCCGGCCTGAAAGTGTTTTGCATACTTAACAACAGTTGTTATTTTTATTGCAGCAAGTTTCCCTTTATGAGATCCAGGTGTCTCTTCCTTTTGCTTTTTCTGTCCGGGTTGATGTCCCGTGAATTACCGGGTCAGGTACTCAGGGAATTTTCCCCCGATTCACTGGAATTCCCGGGGCAATTCCACGAATACATGGAAAGGTACCTGAGTGAGGACGAAATGACTGATGTGGAGGATTTCATTACCTTTTACCGTTCATCCGACAGGGATGTGGCCTGGCGCCGGAATATTCACCAAATATTCAATGCCCTGCTGGAAAAACGAGGACGGCCGAAGCCTCATTTTCATACCCTCCTGCGGATTATGTCTGAATTCAGGCAGGGAACTACCGGTGAACACAACAGGCTGGCATGGGAGGCGGGATTTCAGTGGGCCCTGCAAAATCCTTCCCTCAGCCTCAGGGATGTGGAGCAATTTCTTGAAAATTCCCTTGCCCTGCTGACCGATGGAATGCTGAACAGGTCCAGATCTGTTGTATGGAAAGCCACCTCACCGGATTTCCGGATGGATTTCAGCGATACCCTGGCCATTCTCTTCGACGAAACCGATCTGATATGTTATGCCCAGCGTGACAGTACGATGATTACGGGAACCCGCGGCCGGTATGATCCGTTTTCACTGATATGGACCGGATCGAAAGGAAAAGTCACCTGGGAAAGAGCAGGGTTTCATCCCGATTCGGTTTATGCCCTGCTCGACGCCTGCACAATTGATATGAGCCGTGCTGAGTATACTGCTGACAGCGTACTTTTTCACCACCTGGAATATTTCGACACCCCCCTGATGGGTGTGCTCCATGAGAAGACCAAGAATATCATTTCTCCCGAAAGGGCCACTCACCCCCAATTCGACTCCTATGTGCGGAGGATGTTTGTTAAGAACCTGTATGACAACATTGATTTTGACGGTGGTTTTTCCATGCAGGGCGCACGCCTGAACGGAAGCGGAGGCGACAGGAGCCCGGCCACCATTTATATTTACCGGCAGGATACCCTGGTACTGAAAGCCCTTTCCGATTTTTTTGTTTTCAGAAAAGACCGGGTCAATAGCAGCAATACCGAAATCACCATTTACATGGGAAAAGACTCCATCTTTCATCCGGAGATCTATTTTACATTCGGGATCGGGAAAAGAGAACTTTCCCTGCTTCGTACCGACAACATCATGACCCGCAGTCCCTATTTCAATTCCCTGCACGAAGTGGACATGACCTTCGAGCAGCTCGCCTGGAAAATCGACGAGCCGGTAATCAAAATGACCATGGCGCCCGGCTCAGCCATGGGACAGGCCAGTTTCCGGTCGGTAAACTACTTCAAGGAAAACCATTACCGCCGTTTGCAGGGAATAGACCTTAACAACCCGCTGGCAGTGATCAACCGTTTTGCTGAATGGTACTATTCCGAACAGTTTCCCGTACAGGAACTGGCCAACTGGATGAAGATGCCGGTGGAACAGGTACAGCAAACGGTGATCCTGCTTGCAACCGAAGGATTTCTCTATTATGATCCGGAAACCAGCGAAGTCACCATAAAGGAAAAATTGCACAATTACCTCGATTCCCATTCGGGCAGGATTGATTATGATGTCATCCTGATCAACAGCGAAGTTCGAAGCCCCGACATCAATGCCAGCCTCGACCTGCGAACATCCGATCTGACCATCAACGGGGTGGGAGCCATCTTTCTCAGCGATTCCCAGAATGTGGCCCTGGTACCCTCAGGGACAAATATCATACTTCAGGAGAACAGGAACTTTCTTTTCGATGGCCGGGTAGAAGCCGGGTTATTCACTTTTTACGGGCACCAGTTCCATTTTGATTACGATTCTTTTCGCATATCCATGCCGGCTATCGATTCCATTGCTCTGAGGCTTGAAGAACGCAACCCGCAAACAGGCCTGGTGCAAATTACCGAAGTAAAGAACAGGATCGAGGTGGCCAGCGGCGAACTGGATATCGACAGGCCCGATAACAAATCGGGGCGGATAAGTTCCCGGGAATATCCCATATTCAGCACCGACAAAAAAGCCTTTGTCTATTACCATGGCAAAATCCCCGGCGACACCACAGGGTTAAGGGAAGAAGGGATCCGCTTCGAGATCAATCCGTTCACCATCAGGGAACTGGACCATTTCACACGGGAGGATGTAGTATTTGACGGGGATTTTGAATCAAAAGGCATCCTGCCTGCCTTCCCGCAAACCCTCCGGATGCAGGAGGACTATTCACTGGGATTTACCCATGAAGTGCCGGAAGAAGGATTTCCACTTTACGGAGGGAAAGGAATATTCTATGATCATGTGAAAATGAGCAATGAAGGACTTCGGGGTTCAGGAAAGATGATCCATCAGAATACCACCCTTCATTCCGATGAATTCATGTTCTATCCCGATTCGATGGTCACCGTGGCCAGCCGGTTTGAGATGAGCTCCCGCAACCAGGATGAGGGAATGCCAGAAATCCGTTCCGAATCGGTCAATATCCGGTGGTATCCTGGCGAAGACCGTTTCCTGGCCCTCAGCGGTACCAGCCCGTTTGATATGTACGCCGGAAAAGCCCGTTTAACAGGAACCCTCACCCTCACACCCGGAAATCTTGCCGGCAACGGGGTACTGGCTTTGGATCGTATCAGGCTGTCATCCAAGAATTATCATTTCTATTCCAGACGGTTCCAGAGCGATAGCATGGGTTTTCACATGTTCTCGCCCGACGGGTCGAGGAAAATCCTGGAAACAGAAAATTTCAATGCTGCCGTCAGTCTCAGCCAAAACCAGGGAATCTTTCGTTCGAATGAGCTGATGCAGGAAGTCTCCTTTCCTGTAAACCGCTTTATTTCCTATACCAATTACATGGAATGGGACATCGAAAAAGAAGAATGGCTGCTGGACAACCGGCCGTCGGGAAGATCGGCTGCCGATCCTCTGCTGACGGCTGAGCGTGACAAGAAGATCAACTGGCTGATTTCGACACACCCGCAGCAAGACTCTCTGGCATTCCGGGCCGCCACTACCCGGTTCGACGCCCGCAACAACATCCTGCATGCCGAAGGTGTGGATCAGATTGAAGTGGCCGATGCCCTGCTGATACCCGAAAACCGGGAAGTTACCGTGGAAGCCAACGCGCACATCAAAACACTGAGAAATACCGAGATACATGTTCTTTCAGGTGAGCTGAAACACCGGATCTATGAGGCATCTGTCGATATTCTCGGACGAAAGGAATACTTCGGGAGCGGGAAATACGATTATGTAGACCGGGACGGGAACAGCCAGATCATCGTAATGGATGATATCAAGGTGGATACGGCCTATCATACCGTAGCCGAAGGAAGCGTGACAGAAGATTCCCCACTGATGCTCGACCCGTATTTTGAATTCGCGGGAAAAGTAACCCTGGAAGCGGGAAGTGAATACCTTACATTTTCAGGCGGAGCCAGGCCACAGTATGATTGCCCGGATATAGCCAGAAATTTCATCGGGTTCACATCAAAAATCGATCCGGCCGATGTACTGATCCCCGTTCCTCCGGAACCCCGGGCCATGAATAATGTGAAAATATATACCGGCCACTTCATCACCAATGATTCGATCCATATTTACCCGGCTTTTTTCAGCGGCCGGAAAAACTATTCTGACATACCCATCAGCTCGGCTTCAGGTTATCTGTGGTTTGACGAAGAAAGCGGGGAATACCGTGTGGGTTCGCTTGAAAAAAGAGCCAACCCCGAACTTGCAGAAAGCCTGATTCGCTTCGACAGGAATTACTGCAGGCTGCACGGTGAAGGCAAACTGGATCTGGGCATTGATCTGGGTCAGCTCAAACTGAGCGCTTACGGAGAAATCACCACCGATCTGGAAACGGGAGAAACCGAACTCGATGTGATGCTGGGACTGAATTTTTTCTTTGCAGAAGACGCGCTCAACACCATGTATTCAGATATCCGTTCCATTCCCACCCTTCCGCCCCTGGACATGAACTCGCAAACGGTCATGAAACAATTCACCCATTTGCTGGGAAAAACAGAATCTGGTAAAGTAATGGAGCAACTTAGCCTGTACGGAGTGCTGAACAATGTGCCCGAGCAGATGAACTTTTCACTCATGCTTCCTCATGTAAAGCTCCGTTGGGATCAAGCTGCCAATTCCTACCGGTCGGAAGGAAAAATCGGGATCGGCAATATTCTGCAGACCCCTCTCAATGTGATGGTGGACGGTCACATCGAAATACAAAAACGGCGCAGCGGTGATATGATGGATATTTACCTCGATGTTGAGTCGGGAACCTATTACTATTTCGGGTACACCCGGGGTGTAATGCAGAGTATTTCTTCAAACAATGCATACCGAGATATCCTTACGGGACTGAACGTAAAGCAGAGAACACTGAATACCCGTGGAAACGAAACGCCTTACATTTATATGATCGCCGTTGACAGGAAAATGGATATGTTCCTTCGAAGGATCCGCCGAAGTGAGGCAGCAGAAGAAGAAACCATTCCCGATACCTTCTGATTTCCCGATCTGTCAACCCTCAGACCGGTCGGTTTCCAGCACTTCCATATTGTGCAGGCCCTCGCGGTTAAGGCCGAATCTTACTGCCGTTCTCTTTCGGTGGAACCCCGACCTTCCCGCCGCCCCAGGATTGATATACATCAGCCTGTGCTTCCGGTCATACTGAACTTTCAGAATATGGGAATGACCGGTTACCAGGATACCCGGCTTTTCTGTATTCAGCAAAGGCAGAATCTGCCCGTTATACCGGGGAGGATATCCCCCGATATGCACGATCATCACCTTCGTCTCCTCACACATAAAAAGCTGTATGGCAGGAAATCTGGAACGGATCTGCTGATCGTCAATATTCCCGTACACAGCCCTCAACCGTCCGGCCTTTTCCAACACGTCGGCTACCTGTCCTGACCCTATATCTCCTGCATGCCATATCTCATCACATGGCTCCAGGAACCGGATGAAAGGTTCGTCAAGGGTGCCATGGGTATCGGAAATAACGCCAATGGTTTTCATGCATATATGAACTTATGCAGAATGGTTATCTTTGTTGCAGGAGGCAAAGATATGCATTGGTTTTATCAGGAAGAAATCGGTCAGGGAGAAATCCTGCTGAGCAATACCGAGTCACATCATGCTACACGTGTACTCAGGCTGAGAAAGGGTGAACGGATCATGATCACCGACGGAAAGGGACTTTTATGTGAAGCACAGATAGCAAAAGCCGATCCGCGGGCCACACGATGCGAGGTATTTCAGCGGCATCTTGAGGCTCCTTCATCGGCAACGGTACATCTGGCCGTGGCTCCCACCAAGTCGATCGACCGGATGGAATGGCTGGTGGAAAAAGCCACCGAGTGTGGGGTTAGCAGTATCACTCCCATGTTGTGCATCCGCTCGGAAAGAAAAACCATCAAAACCGAACGCCTGAAAAAAATCTCCGTGGCAGCCATGAAGCAGTGCCGCCGCCCTTTTCTTCCACAGATTGACGAAATAACTCCATTCAACCGTTTGGCACAGAACTCCGGAAACATACAGAAATTCATAGCCTGGTGTGAGGGGGAACAGCCAGGCCCCTACCTCGGCAGAATGATCAGGCCGGGAGCTGACGTACTTGTATTGATAGGGCCAGAAGGCGATTTCACGCCCGATGAAGCGGCCCTGGCCGTTGCATCGGGTTTTGTGCCGGTAAGCCTGGGGCCTGCCGTATACCGTACCGAAACGGCCGGCATCCTGGCCTGCCACCTGGTTCAGGTGATCAATAAGCTGACAGCCGGCTAATTGAAAAAGAAATCCACGACATTCCCGAACTTTTTCTGGGAAGTTTTGTAAATTTCCGTATACCGGCAGCGGCTGCAGGTAACGGTTGTGAAACGCCGGTTCTGAATATCGAACAGCTTGCTGAACACACCGCCAACAGCCCGGAATTCATCTATTTCATAATGCTTTGCCCCGCATTTGGGACACTGGTATTTCATTCGCGTTAAATGATCCATAAAATTTCATTCTGATTGTTTCTGTTCCTCACCACTGCCTCCGGAAGTTTTTTTCCTGGGATTTCTCCCCGACTCCCTCAGGGCCCGGTCGATAATCCATTCAATCTGGCCGTTTGTACTCCGGAACTCATCGGCAGCCCATTTCTCGATGGCTTTCAGTTTTTCCGGATCGATCCGGAGTACAAATGCCTTTTTGTTAGACATACGGTTTACTGATGCAGGGTTCCTGTATTCACTACCGGAGTGGCATCTTTGTCGCCGCAAAGTACCACCATCAGGTTGCTGACCATAGCGGCTTTTTTCTCTTCATCCATGTCGATGATTCCCTTGTGGGAAAGCTGATCCAGAGCCATCTGGACCATACTCACCGCTCCTTCCACAATCTTGAACCGGGCGGCAACAATGGCTGTAGCCTGCTGCCTGCGCAGCATGGCGCTGGCAATTTCAGAAGCATAGGCAATGTAATTGATCCGTGCCTCGATGACATGAATACCGGCAATTTCCAGCCTTTCCCGGATTTCGTTTTCCAGTTCGTTGTTCACTTCCTCTCCACCGGCCCGGAGGGTAATCTCTGCTTCCTCGTCTTCAAAATTATCGTATGAATAACTTCCGGCCAGCTTCCGAAGGGCGGCCTCGCTCTGCACCAGCACAAAATGTTCATACTGATCCACTTCAAAAGCTGCCTTGTAGGTATCTTCCACTTTCCATACCAGCACCAGGCCGATCATGATCGGGTTCCCGATCTTGTCGTTCACCTTGATGGGATCGCTGTCGAAATTCCGGGCACGCAGGGAAATCTTTTTCCTGACAAAGAAAGGATTCACCCAGAAAAAACCGTTCTTCTTAACAGAACCCTTGTAGGCCCCGAACAGAACCAGTACCGCCGACTCGTTCGGATTAACCACCAGCAGCCCAATGGCGGTAAAAACGAACAGCACGACGGGTATCACAATAAGATACACGTTACCCCGAAAACCCCCAAATACGATCAGGAGGAGCATCACCAGCATACCCAGCACGGCCAGGTACCCTGATACAGGATGGTAGTTTCTTTCCATGTTTTGATTTTTAGGATGATATTAATATGATATCACAATAATATTACACTTTTCGCATATTTCAAAAATAAACCGCAAAAAATTCATTTTTGCGGTTTATTTTCCTGATACTTCCGGAGAATTATCAGGTTTGCTGCATGTTGGAAATGGTCAGGAACAACCGGTCAAGTACTTCATCCCTTACCCGGAAACGGATCCGGCCCAGGAGACTGATCCATCCGGCCCAATCCTCTTCTTCCTGCTCCCACCCGGGCCATTCATCCTCTTCTTCGTGATTCTCCATACAATACAACATGTGATCAAGGGTAGAATATTGCTTCATAGGCGGAATGGTGGTTCGTTTCACATCTATCTGAATGGAATAACGCGAATAATACGGTCCTTATTATTTCTTTTGGAGAAAAAAACAATAGAAAATCAGCCCGTTTGCATCAGGTTTTTTCTTCTCAGGCAGTGACAGTTTCTCCAGCAAGGTACCGGCTGATGCCCTGGGCAGCAATTTTGGCATCGGCAATGGCTGTTACAGCATCCATATTCGTATTCACGATATCCCCGCCGGCAAAAACTTTCGCGATCGATGTCATACCGTTTTCGTCAACGCTCAGCTTCTTTCTTTGAGTAAATTTCAACTTGTTGAACAACTCTTCAGGAATGAATGAAAAATCTGGATATTGTCCGATGGCTTCAATGATCATATCACCTTCCATAAACATCTCTTTATTTTCATGGAAAGCAGGCGCAAACCGACCCTGCTCATTGAATACCGATTTCACTTTCCTGCAAAGAAGACCTTTGATTTTGCCAGATTCATCAACCACCACTTCTTTCGGGCCCCATGCCGGATGAAACTGAATATTTTCTTCCCGGGCTTCTCTGATTTCTTCTTCTGTAGCCGGCATTTCGCCCCAGTCTTCAAGTGACACCGTTTTGACCGCCGTTTTCTCACCGGGATACTGTATATGCTGCAGTCTCAGTGCCTCGCGGGCTACATCAAGGGCTACATTACCACCACCTATGACAATAATTTGCCTGCCCACTTTCCATGGCTTTCCAATCTTGTTATCTGTCAGAAATGCCAGAGCCAGCACACATTTTTCATAATTTTTCACCTGCGTGGAACGGCTTCTGGTATATCCGGTGCCCAGGAATACCGCATCGTATTCTTTCAGCATGTCTTCAAACAAAACGTCCTTCCCAACGCGGGTATTGAAGAAAAACTCAACCCCGAGTGAACGGATATAATCCACATCCCTGTCGATGCTTTCCAGCGGCAAACGATACGCCGGAGGGCCTGTTCTCATGGTTCCCCCACCCCCGGCCAAAGCATCATAAACCCCTACTTTGTGTCCGCTCAGCCTTAGAAAGTATGCCACCGATAAACCAGCCGGACCGGCACCAATCACAGCAACCTTCCGCCCGGTAGCTGGTCCGGGGTTCAATTCCAGGGTAGTTTTAAAATCTTTCACAGTATCGGCTGCATATCTTTTCAACCAGCGGATAGATAAAGCCTCACCCCGGATGCTCAATGAACAGGCCTTTTCACAATGGGCCATACATACCCTGCCGCAAATGGATGGTATGGGATTATCTTCATATATTTTCTTGAGGGATTCCTCAGGTTTATCTTCAAAAATGGCATGGATATAATCGGATATTTTCAGATGGGCCGGGCAGGCTTCCTCGCAAAGCCGGCATTCCAAACACCGGGCTGCTTCCTTTCGCGCCTCTTCCCGGTCATACCCTATGATATGTTCAATAAACGAAAGCATTCTTTCTTCCGGCGGCACTACAGGCATGGGAACCCTTTCAGGTTCGAACAGTGAATATTTCAGATCGGAAACAAAACCGTCATAATCTTTCCGGCGGTGAGACAGACTGGCTTTCAGAACAGAATATTCGTTCGTCGGGAAATATTTTTCCGGTTCCGTATGCTCATTTTTCGGTACAAAAACAAAGGTGTCGGGGTCAAAATGAATATGGAAATAATCGCGGGTTAGTTTCAGCGAACCAGGCGGACAGATATCTATGCATAAACCACAGAAGCAGCATCTTCCATAATCGATCCGGGGGCGTTTGTTCGTTTTTCCCGGTTCAGATACGAGCTCCGGGATTTCGATCATTTCTATGGCCTGGTTCGGACATATGTCGGCACAGTTACCGCATCCTGTACAGGTTTCCCAGTCGTTTACATGAAACCCCCTGTATCTCATGGCCGGCTCTTTCAATTCGAAAGGATACCTCAGGGTTTTCGGTTTGGCAAACAGGTACTTAATGGCCTTGAATGGTTTCAGTACGCTCTGGCTCATATTCTGATCCTCCTTATTATTTACCGGTCAATTTCCGGTGCTGTGATATACAAACTGATCATGATATTCCCAACATCCGCAATGCTTTCATTCTCCAGGGCTTTTTCCAGAATGGTCAGACCATGGCTGTATGAGGGTGTTCGGAAGTGTGCCCGGCAGGGTTTGTCTCCCCCGTCACTTACCAGATACAGGCCCAGTTCGCCCCTGGATGACTCGCAGCGAACATACACTTCGCTTTCGGGTATCTTCCATTTGAACGGATTGGGAATACGCTGATATGCTTCTCCTTTTGGTAATTTATCGAGCAACTTGAAGATCATATGGACACTTTCGATCATTTCATCGCGTACCACCCATATTCTGGAATAGGCATCTCCATCGGTCCGTACAGGGATTTCCCAATCCACCTGATCATAGGCGGCATAGGGTTCTGTTTTCCGGATATCCTTTTTCATACCGGTGGCCCTAAGAACCTGTCCCACGGCTCCCATCCGGCAGGCGTCTTCTCTGCTCAGCTTCCCCACTCCATGAGCTCTTTCATAAAAAAGGCGGTTGTGAAAAAAGGTGTCGTCATAATCCGGCACACAGCTCCCGATGGTATGGAGGGTGGAACGGATCCTTTCCTCAAAGCCTTCGGGAAAATCACGCCTAACTCCGCCGGGCCACAGATAAATATGGTATACCCGTCCCCCGGTCAGTTCTTCGAAAAGGTCAAGGATCAGATCGCGGTGGTACATAGCCCAGTTGGCTACCGTATCAAAACCAAGCATATTGGCATAAGCCCACAATCCAAACAGATGTGAGCCCACCCGGGCCAGCTCGAGGTAAATGCTCCGGATAAACTGTGCCCGTTCAGGAACCTCTATTCCGGCCAGTTTTTCCACGGCCATGGCATACATCAGTTCCATATGATCGGGTTCCACCACATTGATACGGCATACCAGCGGAAAATTCTGGATCCAGGTACGTTGTTCCATGAGCTTTTCAAATCCGCGATGCAAAAAGCCCGGATTGGCTGTGGCTTTAACGATCCGGTCTCCTTCTACCTGAAGGGTAATGCTGAAGTTGCCCACCATGCCCAGGTGCTGGGGACCAAAATACAGTTCAAGTTCCCTCATGTTCTTCCTTTTTTGTCATCCACAAAAGGAATCTGGTCAAAAACATCCTTCACATATTTTCTTGTGTCGAAATCTTTTCTGAAGGGGGGGATGTCGTATTCCCTTTCCAGGAATAAAGGGGTCAGTCGGGGATGCCCCCTGAACAATATCCCGTAAAGCTCGTGCAACTCGCGTTCATACGGGGAAGCATTCCCAAAAATTTCGGTGGCTGTATAGAATTGCGGATTCTCCCGGGGTATCGTTGTCTTGAGCAGAATATTCAGCTTCTGCATGGCGACATCTCCACCATATGATGATAAAATATAAACCAGTTCCAGTACATTGTCGTTTAACCGGTCGACGCATGATATCAGGGCCAGGTGATCAAATCCCGTTTTCTTCAGAAAACTCAGCATAGTAATGACCGCTTCTTTTCGGCACTTTACGGTCATGCGGTTTTCACCGTCCCCCTCCGTCGATATACTCTCGAACATACTCCGGAGTTCATCCTGCAACTTTTTCCCTGGATTTTTCATTTTCTTCCTCTTTTGAAAACAGGGGAGGCCATTCCAGCTCCCCAAGAATTTTTTCCTGATTACGCCGGTACTTCGCATAATGCTCACGGTATTTCAGGTAACCCGTTGCCATTCCCTTATCGATCAGGGTCCATAAATGGGTAACTGCAACGAATACTGCTTCGGGTCGGGGCATACATCCAGCAATCCACCCGTCTACCGGAATGTATTTATCCAGGTGCTTGATGGTATTGTACGAATCCCAGTACATGCCCCCGTTGATGGGGCATGAACCGAAACCTACCGTATATTTGGGCTCCGGCATTTGTTCATAGGAGCGAATAATGTACCGCAATGTCTTTACCGACACATAACCGGTAATAAGAAACAGGTTTGCCTGGCGCGGGGTTGCCACGGGAATAACGCCAAAACGCTCCGCATCCCAGCGGGTAGTAATGGTAGGTGGTATTTCAATAATGCCGCAACCCGTGCAGAAATACAGGGCATGAAGAGAATATTTCTGCCCCATGTTCCCGGGCGATTTGAACCATTTTCCAATGTTATTTCTATCCATCTTTCCGCTTTTTTTCGTCATGAAGTGGTTACCCAAACAATGATCAAACCAATAAATGCAAGCAAAGCCGGCCATCTCCAGAGGTATCTCACAGCCTGCTCTATCCTGAAACGAGGCCATACTGCATGAACTACCTGAAATACCATAAAGGCCAGCAACAGTTTGATCAGAAAATAACCCGCATTGCTTCCGCCTCCCATAAACAGGTTCACAAACAGTGAAAGACCGATATAAATATTGAATGCATGCTGAAGGGTGGCAAATGCCAGGAATTTACCCCCGTATTCGGCCATAGGCCCCGATGAGATCTCCTGAGGGGCCTGAATCATCTCAAACGGCCGAATGCCCATAATAGCCGGCATGATCAACAGGTAGGCCAGCCCCGATACTACCAGGGGAAGCTGTACCAGTGACCATCCCGCTTGTATCTGGGTTTCCACAATATCAACTATGGAAACCGTACGGTAATAGGTCATCAACGAAAGCAGAATCATTAACAAAGACAATTCGTATCCGAAAGCCAGCTGCATTTTTCGGGAAACCCCGATACTGGCATGCGGATTGGCCGATTCCCCTGCGCTAAGGGCAATTCCCAGAGGAGCAATCAGCATCAGGTACAAAATTACCAGCAAACCACCCGAACCACTCAGAGGACATATCCCTCCGAACGGAAGAAATAACACCACTACCACCGATCCGGTGAGTGAAAAAATCATGCCTGCATCGAACAGTTTCCCGTGGCTTACGGCTGTCTGACTGAACCATTTGACTATATCGATAAAAGGCTGGCTGAGGGGAGGTCCGTAGCGCCAGTGTATTCTTGCCGTTACCTTCCGGGACAAACCGATCAGGAACAGACCCACCAGACAGGCCAGTATACTGACAAATAAAATCTGCAATACGAGTACCATTACCATACCTTCCAGTATAATTGTATAAAAATCAAAATTGCCAGAAACAGAATGATATACAGGGCATAATTCCCCACATCTCCCGTATATATTCGCCGGATGCCGTTCCCCGCGTTCCTGATTCCACGCGCCAGCGCTGAATAAAAATTGTCGGCTATGTCTTTCAGATATGGAGCTATCATACGGGTAAGAGGATCATAAAATTTCACCGAATACTGGTATCTGTCAGCCGGAACGGGTGCACCGGCAGCATAATTATCCATCTGATCTGCCCGGGTGTTTTTCGGTCCCATCCGGAAGAAAAGCCAGAGCACAATACCTCCCAAAATCAAGGCTGTAGCAATATTCAGCATCTGAATGGACCCTGAACCTGTAACCACTCCCCACATATTGATCGCCAGCGGTTCCATTCCGAAACCAAGCTCCGACAAATTGATCACATGCAGGGGCAGCCCCGGAAGAACGCCGAACACGAACACGGTCAGGGAGAGAAATATCATGGGGACCTTCATGGAAACAGGTGCTGCCTGAAGCTTCTCATATTTCCGGGGAAGCTGACCCAGGAAAATATGATGGATCAGTTTGTAACTGTACAGGATAGTCCCCCAGGTTCCCAGGAGCGCCACAAAAGCCAGAAAAGGGGAATGGTTAACAATCAATGTATGATATATGAGCCATTTCGACACAAACCCGTTGGTCAGTGGCACCCCGATCAATCCGCAAACGCCGATCAAACCGGCAACAAATGTCACCGGCATTTTCTTGATCAGCCCGCCCAGTGAATTCAGGTCACGTACTCCGTTCGTGCGAAATTCCACCGCACCCACTACCATGAACAAAAGCGATTTAAAAAGAGCATGGTTGAAAAAATGGAGCGTCCCTCCCGAAAGACTTTCACTGGTACCGTATGCAATCCCCAGAATGATATATCCCGCCTGTGCTACTGTTGACCATGCCAGTAATCTCTTGGCATCGTCCTGGAACAGGGCAATGAAAGTGGGAATAAGGATGGTAACGGCTCCCAGTAACAGAAGCAGATTTCTGACATTGAACAGAGCGTGTCCCAGATTCACAAAAACCTGGACCTGGATGATACCATATATCAACAGGATAAAACCGAAGGTGCCAATCTTGATCAATACTCCGGAAAGTACAGCACTGAACGGAGATGGTGCTTCGGAATGTGCCGGAGGAAGCCAGACATGCAGGGGCCATATGGCATTTTTTATTCCGAAGGCGACAAAAAACAGGATGAGAATAAACTGTAAGTAGCCGGAGGAAGCCGAATTCAGGCTCCCGGAAATACCTTCAAATACCAGAGTGCCGGTCTGCGTATACAGGGAAATCATACCCACAAGCATGGCAAGGGAACCGGCCACCGACATCACAATGTATTTCATGCCTGCAGCAATGGCTTTCCCCCTGTTGTAGCTGATCAGCAGAAATGTGCTCCAAGACATCATTTCCCAGAAAATATAAAAGGAGAGAAAATCACCCGACAGCACGATCCCGATCATGCTGAAGATCACCAGCAGCATCATGAAATAGAAAAAATCCGTTCTGCCTTTTTTTCTGATATAGAGCCATGAAAAGATCACAGCACACAAACCCACCACCGCAATGGTCAGGGCGAAGATCCAGGCAAAGGGATGGATGCTCAATACCATCGGAAAATCCAGGAACCCCGTATACAGAGTGGCCGTGGAAGACTTTCCATACAGGGATGTAATACCGGCTGTTGCAAACAGCAAAACCAGAACAGCCAGAATATCCCTTGCTCTTTTCGATATTTTCCCCAACAGGTAAGTGAGCAGAGACCCTCCGAAAAAAACGGCTAGAAGAATTTCCAGTTTCATGGGATAATGCTTTTAATGAAACCCGGGCGGTCGAGCAATTCCAGGGCAGATGCATCCAGCAGGTCTGTGATCAGTGAAGGGTAAATACCCAGAACAATGATCAGGCCTGTAAAAAGAAAAATGGGGACAAGACGGGAAAAGGCAGCCGGGGCCCTTTCCCTGTCTGGCAAATCATCCCCGGCAAAATAAAGCACCTGTACCACCCTGAAGAAATAAGCCCCTTCAATCACGGTGGCTATCAGAATAAAACCCAGCAGAATAAGCGTTAGCATCTGACCGTCATGCAAAGCAGCTTTCAATATCATAAACTTGCCCGGGAAACCCATAAAAGGGGGCAAACCCACCATAGAAAAAGCCCCGATAGTAAAAGCCAGTGAAGTAAAAGGCATGGTCTTCCCCATTCCCTTAAAAGAAGCTATTTCCATCGATCCCGTCCGGGTAATCATGTAACCGGCAGCCAGAAACAACAATGCTTTTCCCAGGGTATGGCTGGCCAACTGAAAAAATCCTCCTGTTATTCCCTGAGTTGAAGCCAGGGAAAAAGCAAAAACCAGCAGACCGATCTGTCCGATGCTTGAAAAAGCAAGCATTCTTTTAATGTTGTCCTGACTGAAAGCACAGAGCTCGCCGATCAACAGGGTCAGGACTCCCAGCACCAGGAAAAAACCCATCATGTTCGAAATCCCGAAGAGGGTAAATACTACACGGAGTACAGCATATAACCCTACTTCAATGGCTATCCCCGACAGCACAGCGCTGATGGTGGTGGGAGCCGAAGAATGGGCATCTGGAAGCCAGGCATTTAAAGGGAATAGTGCAGCTTCCACACCAAAACCTGTAATAAACAGCACCAGGGGTACATAAACGGAAACGGGCTGCACAGAATGAATACGACCGGCTATATCGGCCATATTCAATGTGCCAAACTGCCCGTAAAGAAGCCCTATCCCAATCAGGATCAATCCCGATCCCAGACTTCCCTGGATAAGGTATTTAACAGCCGATTCTATGCCGGCCCGGTTGCCCAGGTATGCCACCAGCGAATAGGAAGCAAGACACAGGATCTCAAAAAACACAAAAAGGTTGAAAATGTCGCCTGTCAGCACCACCCCTGTCGCTCCGGTGAGTTGCAGCATATACAGAATATGATACCTGTCCTCGTATTTCTCCTTTACAGGATGAAATGCATAAACTGAAACCAGAAATCCTACCAGGGCAATAAGAACAACGAACAACATTCCTACGGGACCGGCAACCAGATTTATTCCCATAGGGGGAATAAATCCCCCGATGTGAACGTGAACCGGATGATCCATTACCACAGGAATCAGCCTCAGGGCAAAAACCAGATTGAACAGAAAAGCCAGGGCAGGGACAAACCGGATAATCTTTTTGGAAATATATTTCAGCAGCGGAATGGCAAAAGCCAGACCCAGCGGAACCACAATAAAAAGTACCGGATTTACCATCTCTGTTCTTTTATTTTTCTCAAATTAATGGTGCCATAGTGTGCATAGATTTTGATAGCCAGAATCACAGCCAGGGCCAGTACGGCCACACCGATTACAATGGCCGTCAGAACCAGCGCCTGCGGAACCGGATCGACCATTTTTCCGGCATCCAGACCGGATTTTGAAAACACGGGGGCGGTCCCTTCACGCAGATAACCCACGGTAATCAGGAAAAGGTATATTCCCGTATCAAATATGCTGAACCCGATAATGACTTTCATCAGGTTCTTTTTAACCAGGATAATATACAATCCGATGATGATCAGACTAAATGCACCTATATAATATGTATATTCACTCAGAAAGTTCATCAGTATTCTCTATTAAATGATCAATAATGCCGGCCAGTTCAGAACCCACCTTCAGTCCGACCGCCAGGTAGATCAAGGGAATGATCCCGGCACTTATCAGGGTTCCGGCTTCTCCTAAGGGAAGGAAATTGAAGAGAAAATCCCCGCCAATCAGCAGGCCGGTAACTCCCAGAAGGATAAACAGCAAGCCACCCAGAGATTCCAGTCCACGGCTCAGGTTTTCCCTGATCCTTTTTCCCCTGCATCCCAGGTACATCAGCAGAAAGGCGGAAGCCACAACGGCACCCCCCTGAAATCCTCCGCCGGGGGTCAAATGACCATGGATAACAATGTACGTCCCTACCAGCAGGATCACTGGGAACAAAAACCGGCAACCCGTGTACACAATCAGGCTGGCCGGCTCGATAACAGGATGGGTTTTCTTCCTCCGGACCAGTCCAATTACTGCGCCCAGGCCCATGGCAGCGGTAAAGAGAACGGTCACTTCTCCCAGAGTATCAAACCCTCTGTAGCTCACCACCACCGCCGTCACAATATTTGTGGCCCCGGTTTCCTTTACCCCCTCACGAATGAAATGATCACCCATTCTTTCTCCCGGCTCGCCAAAAGGGATCTGGCTGATACTCATAAACAGGCCGGTGGCCACAATACCCAGGAGAATGATACTGATCAGCTTTCTCATTCTTCAAATCGTTTGGTTCGTTTAACAGCAATCACAAAAATTCCGGTTACCAGCGCCGCCCCGATGGCTGCCTCGGCCATAGCCACATCGGGAGCCTGCAGCAAATAGAACAAAACAGCTGCTATGAGGCTGACAATACAGGAAGCGATAACCGCATTCATCAGATCCTTGAATAAAGCAGCCGCAATGGCCGATGCGATCATTAACAATACAAGTATGCCTGCGATGATTTCCATGATTATTTCTGTTGTCCGGTAAATTCGTCTGTTTTATCCACCACACTTTTTTCGTACAATGAGATCCGTTTCTTCCGGGACGCCCTGCCCAGAGCATGACTCGATACCGGATTGGAAACCAGTACAAAAATCGCAATGATCAGCGTTTTCCAGAACCACTCCGGCTGAACTACCCCCACTCCGATGATGGTCAGAAAACTTCCCAGGGTAGTACATTTTGTTCCTGCCTGGATCCGGTTATACACATCAGGCATCCTGTAAATACCTATGCTGCCGATCAGCAAAAAGGCAGCTCCTATACCTATCAGGATCATTCCGAATATTTCCATGTCTAAATTCCTTTTTCCAGATACCGGGCAATGGCAATCAGCCCCACAAAAGAGATGATGGAATACACCAGCGACACATCCAGGTAAACGTACCTGTCGAAGAATAAACCCAATAATACCAGCAAAGCTACCGATACCGTGGTGGCCGTATCCATGGCTATGGCCCGGTCAGCCATGGTGGGTCCCAGCACCATCCGGAGGATACAGATCAACAAACCGGCACAGATGATAAATATAAAAATCGTTATTGCCATGATTACCCTGGTATTATATGTAACAGTATTGTATATTTCATATATTCAAATTATACAATATACTTGTGAAAAAAATTATTTCTTCTTCACGTGGGTAACCAGGTCCTTCACCCAACTGTCCAGCACTTTGTAACATACCATATTCCCTTCCCTCCTGCTTTCGATAATCCCGGCATTTTTCAGGATCTTCAGATGCTGGGAAATGGTAGACTGGGGAATGTCCAGGTTCTGCTGGATCTGGGTCACATTGCATTCGTTTTTTATTAGCCCGTCCACAATCTGCAGGCGGGTTGGATGCCCCAGTGCCCTTAAACATTCTGCCAGCTGATCAATGCTTCTTTCCACCATGTTCTTGATTCTGATCAATTATTGAAAAATGATTCGCAAATATCTTTCAAACCTTTCACCGATCATTCTGGTAGCTTCTTCCACGTTATCAGTCTTTACATTGATCCAGTGGATAAGCAAACGATCGTCTTCTATGTCGAGTGTAAATGTGCCCGGTGTAAGGGTAATGGAATTGGCCAGGATCAGTTTGGCCAGATCCTGTTTCAGCCCGGTTTTTATGATCACAATCCCAGGCTTTATTGGCATTTTGGGATGCAATACCCGGTATGCCACATCCAGGTTGGCCAGAATAATCTCTTTTAACAGAACCACCGCATACAGAAGGGAATAACCAATTTTTTTCAGACCCGGAATTGGCGGGAAACCTGCTTTCTCAAAATTCCTGTATAACAAAAGAGAAAGAACAAGGCTCACAGCAAATCCGGCAATCAGTTCGGGAGGACTCAGGCTCCTGGTAAGAGCCATCCATATCGTCATCAGGATCACAAACAAATAAATGAAGTTCACGGCAGGGTGCACGTGTATTTTTTCTTTCTCTTTCATTTATTTGAATTTTGAAAGATCAATGTTATTTGATTCACAAAGTTTATAGAATATTCAGTGAATTTCAAAAATAATCGGAATAGTTTTTAAACATATGTTCATTTCAGAAGTGTTTTAGTCATTGATTTTCTACTATTTAAAAATCGATTTTTTTTTGAAATTTCTGTATCAGGGAACAGAAACAGTCTTTCAGAAGCCGTCTGAAAAGAATTCCTGCCCAAAACGGCTCCCTGCACGGTTCGGGTATGCAGGCAAGCCTGTGGTTCTGGAAACAGGATGGTACTTGTTTTTCTGCGAATTCAACCAGAAAAACAAGTTTTCAGGCAAAATTTTGTGGTGCGGAGCGTCAGTAAGAAGTCAGATTCAGGTTTCTTTCCCTGATCATTTTTCGGAGGTTGATCAGCGCATACCGCATACGGCCCAGGGCTGTGTTGATGCTCACGTTGGTCTGTTCGGCAATTTCTTTAAAGCTCAAACCGGCATAATGCCGCATGATCACCACTTCCTTTTGTTCGTCAGGAAGATAATCGATCAGCATGCGCACTTCCCGGGTGATCTGGTCACCCACCAGCATATCTTCCACCGTTCCGTCGGCCAGCTTGCGTGAATTGAACAGATCGGTTTCATAATTGTCGTTTGAAACCACTTTCATCTGCTTTTCTTTGCGGAAATGGTCGATCACCAGATTGTGGGCAATGCGCATCACCCAGGAAAGAAAACGGCCGTTCTCCTGATATTTTCCCTGATTCAGTGACCGGATCACCTTGATAAAAGTATCCTGGAAAATATCCTCGGCCAGCTCTTGGTTTTTCACCAGTAATAATATATAGGTATAGACCTTGTTTCTGTAACGGCGGATAAGAAGTTCGATACCCGAATGATCTCCGTCGAGGAACGCTTCTACCAGCCTGTGGTCATCGGCATGATATTCTTCCAAAACAACCTCCCTTACATGATTTGGTTCAGGGTAAAGATGTTTCGATAGGCGTTCTTTTTTCGGGTTGGCAATGGTTTGACAGTATGCAATTAAGCGAAAATATTTCGTATTACAAAAAATATTACTTTTGAATTTCGTTAAAATTTGTTAAGCACACTCAGAAACAGGAACAATCAAATGCCCAGCAGCACGGCATTATCGAACCATCAGATCGAGATCAGAGGAGCCCGGGTACATAACCTGAAGAATATCAGCCTGGACCTGCCCCGCGACAGGCTTATTGTGATCACCGGCCTGTCGGGCTCGGGCAAATCCTCCCTGGCCTTTGATACCCTGTACGCAGAAGGACAGCGCCGGTATGTTGAGAGCCTATCGGCCTATGCACGGCAATTCCTTGGAAGAATGCAGAAACCGGAGGTGGATCATATCCGCGGACTCCCTCCCGCCATTGCCATCGAACAGCGGGTAAACACGAGGAATCCGCGTTCCACTGTGGGCACCTCCACGGAAATATATGATTATCTCAAGCTGCTCTTTGCCCGCATCGGCAAAACCATTTCCCCGGTTTCCAACCGCGAAGTAATACGGCATACCGTAACCGATGTGGTGGATTTCATCTTTACCTGGCCGGAAGGAACGCGCATGATGATCCTTTCCCCATGCGTGGCCGCTAAAGAATGCTCCCTGGAACAAAACCTGGAAATATTCCTGCAGCAGGGCATTACCCGTTTCGAACTCGACGGAGAAGTCTGTTATATCGAAGATCTGCTGAAAAACCCCGGGGAACTGAAAAACGCACAATCCATCAATATCGTGATCGACCGGATGGTGGTTGCCCCGGATGCAGATACCCGGAGCCGTATGGGCGATTCGGTTCAAACCGCCTTCAACATAGGAAAGGGGCGTTGCCTGGTCAAGGTGTATGCCCCGGATGGGATCCGAACCGAGGAATTTTCAAACCGTTTCGAAGCCGACGGAATGGAATTTGAAGAACCCTCGGTCCACATGTTCAGCTTCAATAATCCCATCGGAGCCTGCCCGCGCTGTGAAGGATACGGTAAGATCATGGGCATTGACGAAGACCTGGTCATCCCCAATAAAAGCCTCAGTGTGTATGAAGATGCCATTGCCTGCTGGAAAGGGGAAAAAATGCAGAAATGGAAGCAACGGCTTATCATGAATGCCTCCCGGTTCGGTTTTCCCATCCACACTCCCTATTACCGGCTTTCCGAAAGCCAGAAACGTCTGCTGTGGACCGGTAACAGGTATTTTAAAGGACTGGACGCCTTTTTTCAGCACCTGGAGGAAAAGAAATACAAGATCCAGTACCGGGTCATGCTGTCGAGGTACCGGGGAAAAACCACCTGCCCTGTGTGCGAAGGCACCCGTTTGAAAAAAGAAGCAGGGTATGTTAAAATCCAGGGACATTCCATGCAGGAACTGGTATGGTTACCGGTCGACCGGTTATTCCAATTCTTTAACGAACTGCAGCTTGAACCGCATGAGGAAAAAATTGCCGGGCGCATTCTCACAGAAATCCGCAACAGGCTGGATTACCTGGTAAGAGTAGGACTGTCATACCTCACCCTGAACCGCCTGTCATCCACCCTTTCCGGAGGAGAATCGCAGCGCATCAACCTGGCAAATGCCCTGGGCAGCAGCCTGGTGGGTTCGCTGTATATTCTGGACGAACCCAGCATAGGGCTCCATCCCAGAGACACCCACCGTCTGATCGAAGTATTGAAACGGCTTCAGCAACTGGGAAATACCGTAATGGTGGTAGAACACGACGAGGAGATCATCCGGTCGGCCGATCATCTGGTAGATATCGGGCCCCTGGCCGGCAGGCTGGGCGGGGAAGTGATCTTCGAAGGAAGCTATCGGGAACTGCTCAGGGCCGAAAAAAGCCTCACAGGCGATTACCTGTCGGGCAGAAAAAGCATCCCCCTCCCCCGTTCGTACAGAAAGTGGAATTCATACATCGGGATAAGGGGAGCCCGTGAGCACAATCTCAAGAACCTGAATGTAAAGTTCCCCCTGCACGTTATGACCGTGATCACCGGAGTGAGCGGTTCGGGAAAATCCACCCTGGTTGGCGATATCCTGCTTCCTGCTCTGAAAAAAAGGCTGCAGCAAACCGGTGAACGGGCAGGAGAATTTGATTCCCTAGAAGGGGATATTCATGCCATCGGCGCAGTGGAATTTGTTGACCAGAACCCCATCGGCAGGTCATCCCGTTCCAACCCGGTAACCTACATCAAGGCGTGGGATGATATCCGCAAGCTGTTTGCCGATCAGCCCGCCTCACGCTACAACGGCTTCAAACCCTCCCACTTTTCCTTCAATGTGGAAGGAGGACGTTGCGAGGAATGCCAGGGAGAAGGGATTATCCGGGTGGAAATGCAGTTTATGGCCGATGTGGAACTGGTTTGCGAAAGCTGCGGAGGAAAACGCTTCAAGGATGATGTGCTTGAAGTTCAATACAGGGGAAAAAATATCTATGACGTGCTGCAGCTCACCATCGACGAAGCCATCGAATTCTTCTCGGGCGACGAAGGTCCCGGACGAAAAATTTCAGCCCGGCTCCAACCCCTGGCCGATGTGGGACTGGGATACATCAAGCTGGGCCAGTCGTCCAGCACTCTCAGCGGGGGTGAGAGTCAGCGGGTTAAGCTGGCCTCCTTCCTGGGGAAAGACCCCAAAGCTGAAAAAATACTCTTCCTGTTCGACGAACCCACAACCGGTTTGCATTTTCACGACATCAACAAGCTGCTGCAATCTTTCCATGCATTGATCGAACAGGGTCATACCGTGATCATTATCGAACACAATTTGGAAGTAATCAAATCGGCTGACTGGGTCATCGATCTGGGTCCGGAAGGAGGAGAGGAAGGAGGCCGCGTACTCTTTGAAGGCACCCCGGCTGGCCTTGCCGGTGCAGGACATTCCTATACGGGCCGGTTTCTGAAACAGAAAATAGGGGCCGGAGAAGGATAGCCCGGGTATCCGATTCAGTCAGGCACATAAAAAGAGGCCGCCCATTCAGGACGGCCTCCGGCAAAAAGGTTAGGTTAGGTTAAGGGTGGTTATTATTTTTCCCGGAAGCCAAACATTATGGCCACACAACCGCTTTCGGCTTCCACAGGATTGTCATGCACCGCCAGAACCTTGATGGCAATTTTCAGCTGCTGGCTTGAATCGAGCCTGAAATCCCATATTCTGGCGTAATTATTGTCTTTATTGCTGTACAGCACGTTCTTGTTGGCATCAATTACCTCAAAATGTATTTCGGGAAGAGCATCGGATCCGCAAATAGCAATTCTGTATTCCTGATCCGAATAAAATGTTTTATACAATTCGGCTTCTTCTCCTTCGGTCAGTATAGCTGCATGATAGTTCCCATCATGAAGATAGGGACTCAATTCCATCTTACATATCTTTTTGGCAAATCCTTTACACTGCGCGCTGGCAGACGAAGGAAGAAGAAAAGCCAAAATGGAAAGCAGAAATATTCCCTGGATCAGTTTTTTCATAACGAAGAATATTTTTATAATACGAATTCGGTTCTGATGGCTTTCACTTTGTCACTCAGCTCGGCAAAAATTTCGGGGGAGAGACTGGACTGGGTTACCGATTTCAGGGTAGTGACATTGGACTCTTCATCGTATTCGGGTTGTATTTCTGAAGTAGTTACCTTGATCTTGTCGAAAATTTCTTTCAGTTCGTAAATATCTTCCAGTATGGAGGCAACGTCAGCATCCTGTTTGTTTTCCTCCAGCAGTTTGATCACAATATCTAGGGAGAGTTTCTGATCGACGATCCTGTCCACCAGTTTATTGCCTTCAAATTCGCTGCGGTTCACCAGTTCGGTGGCAATATACAATCCTTCTATCCAGCCTCCTACCAGCACCATGGCTGCAATGGCAGGACGATCGTTTTCAGCAAGGAAAGAACTGGAATTCATGAAAGTTTCCGAGATAATATCCATGATCTCATCCCGGTTGTTCACATTTTCTTCCAGCCGTTCGATGGTGGTATTGTCGATCGCGTCCAGTATACCCAGCCCGTCAGCCATCCGCTTGGCCGCATTCATATAATTGATGGAAGCCTGGGTTTGATCATAAAGGCTGGCGAAGCTGAGGTTACAGGTGTAAATTCCCAGATTCACGGCCTGGCTTTTCTTGGTATTGTAGTTGGGGGCATTTTCCACCGGATTCAGCAGGGCCGCATCATAGGTTGCACCGGCCGATTTGATCAGCAGGGCGGTCTCCAGAGGAGAAGGCAGGGAATAGAAAATTTTCTTGGCCTCACTGATATCCTCGAAAATATCCTGGTTCACCTCGGTCATATCCACAGTCACTTCCGTTTCGGGGGTTTTGTTCCCGCCCGATTTGCAGCCAACCAGATACCCGGCAAACAAAATGGCCGGCAGGTATTTGAAAATGGCGGGTTTCAAAGAAAGAAGCTTCATAATACGCTGTTTTTTAGTGCAATTGCTTACTGTTTGGACGTATCGTAAAAGTAAAATTAATATTTTTTTTTTAATTACAAAACAGCCTAACTTTGTCCGGCTGTGGTATCCGGGCTTCCGACGAACGGAATATTTTTCACAAGGTATTACAATTTTCCTTTCTTTGTAAATGATAAGAGGTTTTTTTTCGAAAATAGAATGAACGTAATGGTATAGGAATGCCCCGGAAAGACATCCGCAAAATAAGGGAACAGATACGGTCGGGTAATCCGGCCTATGTGATGGAAGGCATCAGAATATGCCGTGACCATGAAGAAGCCGACATCCTTAGCGACCTGGTCAGGGTGCTGGGTATGGATACGGCCCCTTCGCTCAGGCAGGCTATTCTGGGACTGATCTCCGACCTGAACAGCCAGCATGCTGTTCCGGTACTGGTGAGGGCAATCAGGGAAAATCCCCGGCATCCCTGTCTGCAGGAGATCCTGGCGGCCTGCTGGCAATCGAGAATGATCTTCCATGAACACATCCCGTTCCTGATCGATCTGATCATTTCGGGAGATTACATGATCAGCCTCGAATCATTGACCATTCTGGAAAATGCCTCCGAGCTGGCCGGCAGGGATATCCTGGAAAAAGAACTCAACCGCCTGGAAACACACATACCCCGGATGAATTCCGATAAGCAGAATCTGGTAAGGGAAATGATCAGAGGGCTTCGTCATCCGGTCTGAGGAAAACGGATATCAGTGGTGCCCTGAAAAATATTTCATGAACTGAGAACGTTCATATACCGCCGGATCGGGCAGGTTCTTATAGTTCATTTTCCCCCTGAACTCGTCCAGTGACCGGTATGAATGGTCTTTCATCCACTGTTCCACCTGTCGTTTCATAACCCCCAGGTGCCGGGGACCCTTTTGGTACAGGACAGAACAAACCTGGGCCACCTGCGCGCCCGCCAGAAGCTGTTTCACAACAGCCATCCCGTCGTGTATCCCGGTGGAAGCAGCCACATCCATTTTCTCCACCATACTGGTAACAATACCCACCCAGCGCAGGGAATGACTGATATCGGACGGTGTACTGAACACACTGGCCGCCGTAAAGTGCATCTTTTCCGGGTCTATATCGGGTTCGTAGAAACGGTTGAAAAGAACCACGCCGTTTACCTTTCTTTTGTAAAGCTGATCCAACAGGTACACCAGGTTTGTAAATCCCTGGCCCAGCTTGAAAGCCACCGGAACAGAGATATGCTCCCTGATCTTTTCGGCCAGGGAAAAATAGGTCTCTTCCCACGTATGACAGCGAACATCCGGATCAAGAGGTAGAAAATACATGTTCACCTCAATGGCATCGGCACCCGCTTCCTCCATCCTTCTGGCAAAAGCGGTCCATTCGCCTGCAGACACACAGTTCACACTGGCAATAACCGGTATTTTCACCTCTTTCTTTACTTTTTCTATCAGGCCGAGATACTGGTCGATGCTGTTATTCTTTGTGTAATACCTGATATAATCGCCAGCTTCGGGATAATCATGGGATGCAGCCAGTTTCCCGGCTTCGTACATGATCTGTTCCTCAAAAAGGGATTTCAGTACCACGGCGCCCGCCCCCTGCTCTTCCATGATCCGGATCTTGTCGGGCTGGCCGGTCAGACCGCTGCTGGCCGCCACAATGGGGGTGGGAAGCTTTAATCCCAGATAGGTAGTTTCCAGTGGATTCATTTTTATGGATATTACAGTTTCGATCTAACGAATTAAATGGCACAGCTCCGTTCACCGAAAATCAGGCTTCCTATCCTGACCATGGTGGCTCCTTCTTCCAGGGCTACGGGATAGTCGCCCGACATTCCCATGGATATCTCACAAAAATGGTCGTCGTTACGAAAATAATCGTTTTTCAGGGTACGGAAAATCCCTGCCAGTTGCCTGAACTCTTTTCTTACCTGATCCATACAATCGGTAAAGGTAGCCATGCCCATTACTCCGAGTATCTTCACATGGTTCAATTCCCGGAATTGAGAAGAATCCAGCATTTCCCGGGCTTCCTGCATATCGAGGCCGAATTTGGTCTCCTCCCCGGCAATATGAAACTGAAGAAGGCAGGGAATAACCCGTCCGTTCTTCCTGCCTTCCTTATTGATCACCCTGAGCAGCTTCATGCTGTCGACCGACTGGATGAGGCTGACAAAGGGAGCCAGGTATTTCACCTTGTTCGATTGCAGATGTCCCACCATATGCCATTCGATATCCAGGGGCAGGGCCTCCCTTTTCGATACCAGCTCCTGTACCTTGTTTTCACCGAATACCCGGTGGCCGGTCTCGTACGCCTGCATAATCTCTTCGGGCGACTTGGTTTTGGAAATAGCCACCAGGGTCACACCCGCAGGCAGTTCCTCTTTCAGATGCCTGATATTTTCTGCAATGTTCACCGGTATTTCCTGCATCTGTATTCCGCTCCTTTCATTCGAGGCTGTGAACAATCAGTCCGCTTCGCAGTTTGGGTTCGAACCAGGTGGTTTTGGGAGGCATGATATTCCCCGAATCGGCAATCCTGATCAGCTGGTCTATGGAAACAGGATACAGGGCAAAGGCCGCCGCCATTTCGCCGCTGTCAACCCTTCGCTTCAGCTCATCAAGCCCGCGTATGCCTCCCACAAAATCGATCCGCTTGGAAGTACGCAGGTCTTCAATACCCAGCAGGGGTTTCAGTACATGATTGGTAAGCACCGTCACATCAAGTACCCCGATGGGATCGTTGGGATCATATGTGCCTTCTTTTGCCGTGAGCGAGTACCATGTTCCATCGAGGTACATAGAGAAATGATGCAGGGCGGCCGGACGGATTGGCTCACTGCCGCCGGGTTCTACCACAAAGGCTTTCTCCAGCTTTTTCAGGAACTCCTCCGTACTGTGCCCGTTCAGGTCTTTCACCACCCGGTTGTAATCAATGATCGATAGCTGGTTGGAAGGGAAATGCACTGCCAGAAAGTAGTTGTATTCTTCTTTTCCCGTATGACGGGGATTTTTGTCCCTCATTTCCTTGCCCACCAGTGCCGCAGCGGCAGTACGGTGATGCCCGTCGGCTACGTATACATAATCCACCGCAGCAAACAGGTTGACCAGTCTCGATATCACCGCTTTGTCACGGATCAACCAGAAATGGTGTCCGAAACCGTCATCTGCCGTAAAATCGTATTCGGGCTCATGCCGCACGGTTTCAGCAATGATCTCATCAATTTCCTTCACCGGATGGTAAGTAAAAAATACCGGTTCGTAGTTCATCCGGCTGACACGGACATGGTTTTTGCGGTCTTCTTCCTTGTCGGGGCGGGTCAGCTCATGCTTGCGGATCACATTGTTCACATAATCTTCCACCCCGGCACACCCAACCAGTCCGTACTGCGTACGGCCGTTCATGGTTTGGGCATAGACGTACAGGTATTCGTCAGGGTCCTGAAACAGGATACCCTCTTTAACCAGCCGGTCGAAATTCTCCTTGCCTTTTTTATAGACCTCCGGGCTGTGTTCATCCACTTCGTCGGGCAGGTCAATTTCAGGTTTCACCACATGCAGGAACGAATAAGGATTTCCTGCCGCTTCATTTTTTGCCTCATCACGATTCAACACATCATACGGTCTGGAGGCGATCAGGGATACTTTTTCCTTCACCGGCCTGATCCCTCTGAACGGTTTTAATATCGCCATAGATTCTTACGGTTTTTTTCTACTTGTTTACCTGGAAACGTGTGTCTCCTTTTTTAAAATAATCAACTATCTGCCGTGCAGCAGCCACACCGGCATTGATATTGGCCTCGGCCGTCTGGGCGCCCATCTTTTTCGGGGTAAAATAGAACCTGCCGGGAAACTCCTTCTCGAGAAGCTCCTTGTTATCGGGGGCAATATCCGATACATAGCCAAAATCGGGACGTTCCCGGAACATCCGCACCAGGGAATCTTCGTCCACTATTTCCTTTCTGGCCGTATTAACCAGAACAGCTCCCTGAGGCATAAGCGAAAGCAGGGAATAATTCACAGATCCCCGGGTTTCATCGTTTAGCGGCATGTGCAGCGAAACATACTGGCAGGTACGGTACAATTCTTCCACGCTGGAAAGAAAGATCAATTCTTTCCGGGCCACCTGCTTTTTCTCAACATAAGGATCGACAATATACACGGTCATGTCAAATCCCTGAGCTATACGGGCTACCTGTTTCCCCACATTTCCGAATGCACAGATCCCCAGCTTTTTTCCCTTAAGCTCTGTACCCGGTTTTCCGTTGAAGTGGTTCCGGGCAAAATACACCATCATTCCCAGGGCCAGTTCGGCTACCGCATTGGCATTCTGTCCGGGAGTGTTCATGGCCACCACCCCCTTGCCGGTACATGTTGCGAGGTCAATATTGTCATAGCCGGAACCCGCCCTCACTACCACTTTCAGGGATTTTGCAGCATCAAGCACTTCGGCATCGACCACGTCACTGCGTACGATCAGGGCATCGACTCCTTCCACAGCCTTGAGCAGCTCAGACTTTTCGGTATATTTTTCAAGCAACTGGAGCTTGTAACCGGCCTCGTCGGCGATCTTCCTGATCAGATCGACGGCCTCCGGAGCAAAAGGTTTTTCGGTTGCTACCAGAATGGTTTTCATAATAATATTAAATTAAATTTACATATTATTTAACTAATACTATATATCATTAATATTAATATTAACAATATTTAATTCATAATTAATATTACTTAACTTTATTTGCTTCATATTCTTTCATAGTATCGGCCAGCAGCTTCACGCTTTGAAGTTCAAGGGCATTATAGCACGAAGCCCGGAAACCACCCACCGAACGGTGGCCTTTAATCCCTACAATGCCTTTTGCAGCGGCATAGCTGATAAAGTCGGGTTCCAGTTCCTTGTATTCCGGTTTCATTACAAAGCAAATATTCATGCGCGAACGATCTTCCTGAACGGCCGTCCCCACGAACATGCGGCTTTCGTCAATGGTTTTATAAAGCAGATCGGCCCGGGCTTTGGCAAGCTTCTCCATTTCTTTCACACCGCCCATATTTTTCACCCACAGAAGGGTTTCTCTCACGGCATATACGTTGACCACGGGAGGAGTATTGAACATGGAACCCTTTGACAGATGGGTTTCATATTTCAGGATCCTGGGGATGGGCCTGTCGGCCACTTTTTCCAGCAGTTCATCCCAGATAATGATAAAAGTTACACCTGCGGGGCCCATATTTTTCTGGGCACCTCCATAGATCATGGCATATTTTGATACATCCACCGGGCGGCTGAGAATATCGGACGACATATCGGCAATAAGGGGAACCGGCGAATCGGGATCGGTAAGCATTTCTGTACCGAAAATGGTGTTATTGGTTGTAATATGGAAATAATCGGCATCTTCAGGAATGCGATATCCTTTGGGTACATAGGTGAAGTTTTTGTCTTCGCTGGAAGCCAGCACATCCACCTGTCCGAACACTTTGGCTTCCCTGATGGCATTGCCGGCCCAGGTTCCGGTATGCAGATAGGCAGCCTTGGTTTTCAGGAAGTTCATGGGAATCATGGCAAATTGCAGGCTGGCCCCTCCCCCCAGGAACAGGACCGAATATCCCCGGGGAACATCGAGCAGCTCTTTCAACAGGCTCATGGCATCTTCCATCACGGCCTCAAAATCTTTTCCCCGGTGGGAAACTTCCATAACAGACATTCCCGATTGATTCAGTTCACGTACGGCATTTGCGGTATTTTCAAGTACCGGTTCCGGAAGTTTGCAGGGACCCGGATTAAAAATGTGTTTTTTCATGGCAAAAGAATATTTGGGTTAGTTGAATAATAATTTATTCGGATTTGTAAAAGGGCATTTTCACCACTTCGGCTTCCAGGCTTTTGTTCCTTACCTGAATAAAAAGCCTGGTGCCCGGCGATGCCAGGGAAACCTCAACATATCCCATTCCGATGCCTCTGTTCAGCATGGGCGACATGGTACCGGAGGTCACTTCGCCCACCTGTTTCCCGGAGGCATCCATAATAGGATAATGCTGCCTCGGGATTCCTCTTTCCAGCAATTCAAAACCCACCAGTTTTCTTTTCACCCCTTCTTTCTTCTGTTTTTCCAGAAATTCCCTGTCAATAAAATCATTCCCTTCCACAAACCGGGTGATCCATCCCAGGCCTGCCTCCAGAGGCGAGGTGGTATCGTCAATATCATTTCCGTACAGGCAAAAACCCATTTCCAGCCTCAGGGTATCCCTGGCAGCCAGGCCGGCCGGTTTGATTCCTTCCTCTTTTCCGGCTTCGAAAACGGCATCCCATATTTTCCCGGCGTATTCATTGGGGAAATACAGTTCGAACCCACCGGCTCCGGTATATCCGGTGGCCGATATAATCACATCTTTTACGCCGGCCAGTTCACCAGCCACGAAAGTATAATATTTTATGCCGTCCAGATCAACCGGGGTCAGTTTCTGCAACACGTTTGCGGCCAGCGGTCCCTGAACTGCCAGCTGGGATATTTCCGCAGATGCATTGATCAGCTCGGCCCCCCCGTTGTTCTGTTCGTTCACCCATTTCCAGTCCTTTTCAATATTGGCCGCATTTACTACCAGCAGGTACTCTTCATGCCCGAACCGGTAAACCAGCAGGTCATCCACAATTCCTCCCCGGCCGTTGGGGAAACAGGTATACTGCACCCTGCCGTCCTGCAACCGGGCCAGGTCGTTGGAAGTAAGCCTTTGCACCAGATTGTATGCTTTCGGACCTTTACACCAGAATTCTCCCATGTGCGATACATCGAACACTCCCACCCCTTTTCGTACGGTGCGGTGTTCATCCATCACGCCGGTATATTCCACGGGCATCAGAAAGCCGGCAAAAGGCACCATTCTGGCGCCCAGGGCGGTATGCTTGTTTGAAAGAGCTGTTTTTTTCATAAACAGGAAAGAAATGACAGGTTTGTGAACAAATGTACCAATTTTTCGCTGGAAAAAAGACAGATGAAAATCAGTTTTTCCCCGGAAGCGGGTTGTTTCAAAACACACAGAAAGGAGAACAAGGCAAAAGGCCCGCCACATAATCGGCAGGCCTTTCATAACCGGTAAGTAAGAACGGGTCGCGGATTCAGCTACTTGCTGAGAATTTCAAATTCCACCCGTCTGTTCTGTGCCCTTCCCTCTTCCGTGTCGTTGCTGGCAATCGGACGGGTATAGGCATAACCCTTATATTCCAGTCGCGACGGATCAATTCCGCTGGTTATCAGATAATCCACCACGGCTTTGGCCCGGGCTTCCGAAAGACGGGTATTGCTTTCAAGCGAACCGATATTATCGGTATGTCCCGAAACCTCAATGCGCATGGTGGGATTGGTGGTCAGCAGCTTGAACACCCGGTTCAGCTCAGGGTATGATTCGGGGGTAAGCTTTGCCGAATTAAACTCGAAGAAGATGTTTTTCAGGATCACCGTCTCACCCACCTGTAATTTTTTTAGGAAGAAATTCCTGATCATTTCCTTATCATCGGTGTCTTTCGGCAGGTCGATCACATCCAGATAGAGCATATATCCTTCCGAAGTAATTTCCACCCCGTAACTTTTTCTTTCGGTAAGGGTAAAGCGGAAATTACCTGTCTGAGGATTGGAAATGGTGGTGGCGATCACCCGGTTCCTGTCCAGATCGATCAGATCGATCTTGGCTGCCACCGGGTTGGTGGTGCCTTCTTCCAGCACGGTACCCAGCAGCCGGAAGGTGGTATCCACGGGAGGAGCTACCTGTTCCACAATTCTTACGGTATCTTTAACCACCATTACCACGGTATCCACCTTCGGCAGCGGTTCGGGTTCTTCAACCACTTCCGGTTCGGGTTCGGGAGGAGGCAGATACCTGATGCGGTAAATATCCTTCCAGCCCAGACTGGATTCCAGAGTGGCGGAATAGTAAGCAATAGCGGTATCGGGGGTGGTTTTGTAGAACACCTCATCTCCCGGGGTATTGATGGGATAACCCAGGTTGACGGGAGTCGCCCATTCCCCGTTTTCATCCCGTACGGTCATAAACACATCGTACCCCCCCATGGTATTGTGCCCTTTCGAGCTGAAATACAGGGTATCGCCCGAAGGCGCAGCGTGCACACCCTCCTCATCCCGGGGAGTATTGACCACCTGGCCCAGGTTCACCGGATCGGTCCATTTGCCTTTTTCGTCCAGCCGGCTGTAGAAAATATCTTTTCCCCCGTAGCTTTCTTTCGGAAAAGCAGAAACAAAAAACAATTCCGTCATTTCGCGGTTGAAAGTCAGGGAAGTTTCCTTGTAGCGGGTATTGAATATACCCGAAAGCCTCCGCGGAGACTGCCATTTATTCTTCACATTCAGCGTGGAATACAGGTTTCCCCCTTTCTTCTTGCCAATATACAGGTACAGTTCCTGGTTATCGGGCGCCAGGTAGAGAGCCGATTCGTTTCCTTTGCTGTTGACCGGCTTGCCCAGGTCCTCGGCCTTTTCCCATGATGTGCCGTTATAATAGCTGTAATAAATATCTTCGTAGTATTTGTTGTCGAGTGGATGTCGCCGGTCATGACCCTCGAAAGGCCTTCGTGAGGTAAAATACATACGGGCTCCCGTTGACGATAACACAGGATTGTAATCGTCATACGACGAATTAATGTTTCCACCCAGATTGGTAATTTCCACCCTGAGGGTATCCTTTACCAGTTCTTTACCGTGCCTGCATTCCTGTATCCATTTTTCCACATCCACATCGAGCCGTTTTTTCTCTTTCTCGCTCAGACTGTCGAGATAAGTCCGGTACCCGATAATGGCTTCATCGAACATCATATTGTAATGGCAGGCACGGGCCATCATCAGGGGGAGTTCAGGAGTCAGGTTTTCATCGAATTCGGAAGCAATCTGAAAATACCTGAGTGATTCCCGGGGCTTATCGGAATACAGATAAGCCACTCCGAGTTTGAAGTTCAGGGCCGGATCGAATTCATTGTATGATTTGGCCTGCAGGTAATGTTGAATGGCCAGGTCGAAGGTGCCTATCCCTTCCCTGAACCATTTATCCCCGGCACGGATATGATTCCAGGCCTGATCGAACCCCTGGGGCTCCTTCATGAAATCCGATCGTTTTATCCTCAGAAAAGGCTGGGCCGGCATTGATTCAGCCATGATGAACAGCCCAATACAGAGCAACGAATGCAGTATTAACGATTTTCTCATCATAACATGCGTTTGTTGTGATTCAGATATACGTAAAAGTTTTAAAAGTACTAATTTTTTCTTCCCCTGTTTGCAGCATACCGAAAAATAAAAGAGAACAATTTTATAATGTGTATTATTATCAGTATATCTTTACGAAAAAAAGCGAGGAAGGTTATTATCAGGTTGTTTTTGAGGATATGAAAATATTTATTATTTTTAAATAATGTCAATTTTTGTTACCTTCAATCGTTCATGACGCTAACATCATGAACCTGTTTATCTTATAATCTAATTTTATGACCGGAAAGGAATCATTGGTAAATTTGAAGTATCTTGAGGAAATGACGGGGGGAAGCAAGGAACTGGTAAAGGAAATGATCGATATTTTCATCAGCCAGGTACCTGAATTCATTGAAGAAATGAGGGAACTGCATAAGAAAAATGACTGGCATTCGCTCGGATTGCTTGCTCACAAGGCCAAATCATCGGTGGCTATTATGGGCATGGAGGAACAGGCCGCCAGGCTGAAAATGCTGGAGCAACTAACAAAGGAAGGAAAGGAAACCGGGCAATACGAAAACTATATCAACCAGTTTGAGAAAAACTGCCTCAGGGCAATTGAGGAACTGCAACTGGTGAAAAACAACCTGTAAACCCATTAACATGAGCGGTAATCTGCTGAAAACCGAAAAAATTGACAACATTGACGTAGTTTCCTTCGAAAATGTAAAAAAGTTCAATGCCCTGATTTCAGAACCGGTGAAGGAAGAGCTGACGAGTTTTTTTAACAAGCCCAATACCAGGCTGATTCTCAACCTGGAGGGCATCAATTACATTGACAGTTCGGGTTTCGGGGTATTCCTTTCCGTAATGAAAACCGCCAACAACAATTACGGCCATTTCAAGTTGTGCAATATCTCCCCTGAAGTAATGGAGTTATTCAAGCTTCTTCAGCTGCACAATATTTTCGAAATTTACGACGATCTGGAAGACTGCCTGAAAAGTTACAGTTAGAACGGGGGCAGGTGCTCCTACAAAAAAATCCGGCTGGCGGCCGGATTTTTATTTTTCCTCTTTTTCTTTTTCCTGAACAGGGGCATTGCGGAAAACAATCCCGTCTTTTTCGCCATCGATCACAATGTTTCTGTCTTTGCTGATCTTTCCGTTCAGGATGGTACGGGCCATTTCATTCAACACCTGCCTCTGGATGATCCGTTTGATCGGCCGGGCACCGAACTGGGGGTCATATCCCTGGGCAGCAATCAGCGCCACGGCTTCATCCGTGTAGCGGGCATGCACCTGGTTTTTCTCCAGCATGGCCACCACCTGATCCATTTGCAGGCGCACAATTTGACGGATCTCTTCCTCAGTAAGCGGATTGAATACAATGATTTCGTCAATCCTGTTCAGGAATTCAGGACGTATGCTCCGTTTCAGCAATTCGAGCACTTCAACACGGGTTTTTTCTATCAGTTCACCCCGGTTCTCACGGGTCATTTTTCCGAGGTATTCCTGGATAATATGCGAGCCCACGTTGGACGTCATGATAATGATGGTATTCCTGAAGTTAGCCGTACGTCCCTTGTTATCGGTCAGCCGGCCGTCGTCGAGCACCTGGAGCAGGATATTGAACACATCGGGATGGGCCTTTTCAATCTCATCGAGCAGGACCACCGAATACGGCTTACGCCGCACCGCTTCGGTAAGCTGTCCCCCTTCGTCGTATCCCACATACCCGGGAGGTGCCCCGATCAATCTCGACACCGAATGGCGCTCCTGGTACTCTGACATATCGATACGGGTCATGAGATTTTCATCATTGAAAAGAAACTCCGCCAGGGCACGGGCCAGTTCGGTTTTTCCCACACCGGTGGTACCCAAGAAGATAAACGACCCGATGGGCCGGCGGTTATCCTGCAATCCTGCCCGGCTTCTCCTGACAGCATCGGCCACAGCAGCAATGGCTTCGTCCTGACCCACCACGCGGCGGTGCAGTTCATTTTCCAGGTGCAGCAGTTTTTCCCTTTCACTCCGGAGCATGCGGCTCACGGGAATACCGGTCCATTTCGAAACCACCTCGGCAATATCTTCGGCACTCACCTCTTCTTTGATGAGTGGTGAGTCGCCCTGTTTCTCCTGCAATTTTTTATTCAGCTCCACGATCCGTTGCTCGGCTTCCTTGATCTTGCCGTACCTCAATTCAGCCACCCGGCCATAGTTACCCTCACGTTCGGCTTTTTCCGCCTCGAAACGCATGCTCTCCACCTGCTCCCTGATTTTCTGGATTTCCTCCACCAGTTTGCGCTCTTCTTCCCACTTGGCCCGCAGATGATTCCTTTCATCATTCAGGTTTGCCAGTTCGCTCCCGAGGGCCGAAAGTTTTTCCCTGTCGCCTTCGCGTTTGATGGCAGCCCTTTCGATCTCCAGCTGTTTTACGCGGCGTTCTATTTCATCAATCTCCTCGGGCAGGCTGTTCATCTCCAGCCGGAGCCTCGATGCCGCCTCATCGATCAGGTCAATGGCTTTGTCGGGAAGGAATCTTTCGGTGATATACCGCTGTGAAAGTTCCACGGCGGCAATAATGGCTTCATCCCTGATCCTCACCTTATGATGGTTCTCATACCTTTCTTTCAGGCCCCTGAGGATGGAAACCGCACTGGCAGCGTCGGGCTCATCCACCATCACGACCTGGAACCTGCGTTCCAGCGCCTTGTCTTTTTCGAAATATTTCTGGTATTCGCCCAGGGTGGTGGCCCCGATGGCCCTGAGTTCACCGCGGGCCAGAGCGGGTTTCAGAATATTGGCCGCATCCATGGCTCCTTCACTTTTCCCGGCGCCTACCAGGGTATGTATCTCGTCAATAAACAACACGATATCCCCATCCGATGCCACCACTTCTTTCACTACAGCTTTGAGCCTTTCCTCGAACTCGCCCTTGTATTTGGCACCGGCCACCAGGGCTCCCATATCCAGGGAATACACCTGTTTGGTTTTCAGGTTTTCGGGCACATCGCCTTTCACAATGCGGTGCGCCAGCCCTTCGGCAATGGCTGTTTTCCCCACACCGGGTTCGCCGATCAGGATCGGATTGTTTTTGGTACGGCGGGAAAGGATCTGCAGGATCCGTCTGATCTCGTCATCCCTTCCGATCACAGGATCCAGCTTGCCGGTCCGGGCCATTTCATTCAGGTTGATGGCAAACCGGTTCAGGCTGTCGAAAGTATCTTCAGCCGTCTGGCTGTTCACTCTGGCTCCTTTTCTGAGCGACCCGATGGCCTGCATGAGGGCTTTTTCGGTGATCCCCTGATCCTTCATCATTCTGGACACCTGGTCGTTGCCGGCCAGTATCCCCAGAAGAATGTGCTCCACCGAAACAAACTGGTCGCCCATCGACTTCGATTTGCTGATGGCTTGCTGCAGGGCTTTGTTCCCGGCCTGCGACAGATAAGGCTCGCCTCCCGAAACCCTGGGGTATGATTGCAGAATGCTGTCAAGCACCTGCTCCAAACCCGATTCGGAAATCTGCAGCTTGCCCAGCAGGTATGATGAAATATTTTCACCATGGTGCAACACTCCCTTCAGCAAATGTCCGGGCTCTATGGCCTGATGCCCGAATCCTTCGGCAATCTGAAACGCATGTTGTACAGCTTCCTGTGCTTTTATTGTGAACTGATTCAGGTTCATATTTGTTAGTTTTATATATTATTGAATAGCTTTCCCACGTTCTTTACAGAATGATATCAAATGCATTGCCATGGTGAAGAAGTGGGATATTTCTGTAATATTGGCGTATATGATCCGGTTCGACCGGTCATTTTGACACCCGGATGAAAGACGACAACAAAACGTCTCATACGGATTTTTCGTACTTTTGTCAGAAGTATTAGACAATGAAAAACAAAGGGTTACATATTATTCTCATGATCAAGGTCGTGTTGCTGCTGTGCGGGCCTGGAGCCAGAGGACAGCAGGGATCGGACAACCTGTATTTTGCCGATCCCGATCAGAAGAAAGTGACCCTTCCATTCCGGTTCATCAATAACCTCTCAATCATTCCCCTGTTCATCAACAATTCCGACACCCTCTTCTTTGTACTGGATACCGGCCTCACCACTGCCATTCTCACGGAATTGTCTCTGAGTGACAGTCTTTCTCTTGAATACAGCCGGAGGGTAAGGCTGGGCGGCCTGGGGGAAGGCGAACCCATCCAGGCTCTTCACTCCACCGGCAACCGGTTCAGAATACACGGTATTGTGGGGTACGATCAGGACATGTATGTTCTGCTGCAGAATATATTCAATCTGTCCTCCCTGCTGGGAACCCGGGTACATGGGATTGTGGGCTACGATCTGTTCAATAATTTCATTATCGAAATGGATTACTCCCGCCGGCTGCTCACCCTGCATAATCCGATCTTTTATGAACCGAAAGATACAAGAAACAGCATCACCCTCCCCCTGGAAATGCAGGGTACAAAACCTTTTATTTCGGCAGAGATTGAACAGGAGGACGGATCCCGCATCAACGTCAAACTGCTGGTTGATCTCGGAGCAAGTCATGCTCTGTGGCTTGATCCCCACACCGACGAAAGGATCCGTTTGCCCGAAAAAACCGTTGAAACCTATCTGGGTACCGGCCTGAGCGGTCAGATCCACGGAGTACTCGGCAAGATCAATAAGCTGATCCTGGGGCCTTATGTTTTAAACGAACCCATTGTTGCGTATCCCGATTCACTCTCCACGGCACTTGCCACAAGACTGGGAGACCGGAACGGAAGCATCGGTTCCGAAGTGCTGAGGCGGTTCAATGTGGTCATTGACTACCCGAACAAAAAACTGACGCTCTCTCCGAATAGCTCGTTCCGTGACCGGTTCCGGCAGAATATGAGTGGTATTGAAATAGAGTCGACTATACCGGGTTTGCCTTACTATCAAATCACCTATATCAGAAAAAATTCGCCCGCCGACCGGGCCGGGCTGAGACGGGGCGACGAGATTATTTCCATCAACGACCAGTCGGCACTGAGTATGACCATAAACAAAATTTATGATATTTTTGAAAGCAAACCGGGGCGTAAGATCAGGATGACGGTTCGCCGCAGGGGTGAAAAGTTTAGAACAATTTTTTTTCTCGAAGACTGGCTGTAATCAGGATATTAACCCGGTCACCGGAATGCCTGTCGCCGCCCGCTATTTTAAAAAATCATCAAAATAGGCAGAAACCTTGTTCATTAGATGTACCCGGTCGCTCCCCCTGACATTATGCGGATGGGTGGGATACACAAAATAATCGGGCTGGGTTCCTGCCTGGATGCAGGCACGCAGAAAGGTAAGAGAATGCTGCCACACCACAACATCATCAAGAGCCCCGTGGATCACCAGCAACCTGCCCCTGAGATCACCCGCCCGTGACTTCAGATCCGACCGGGCATACCCTTCCGGATTTTCGTCGGGAGTGTCCATGTACCTTTCCCCGTACATCACTTCGTAAAATTTCCAGTCGGTTACCGGACCGCCGGCCACTCCCACTTTGAAAATCTCAGGATGCTGCAGCATAAGCGACAGGGTCATGAAGCCACCATAGCTCCATCCGTGCACCCCGATGCGGGCCGTATCTACCCAGGAGTGGGTTTTGAGCCATTCTATCCCCCGCATCTGGTCTTCTACCTCTATTTCCCCCAGCCTGCGGTGAATGATACTTTCAAAATCCATTCCCCGGTTGGCCGAGCCCCGGTTATCGAGGGTAAAAACCGCATACCCCCTCTGGGCCATGTAATGCGGCCATAGACCCGATTGTGCCAGCCATCCGTTTGTCACCAGCTGGGCATGAGGTCCGCCGTAAACATATACCACCACCGGATATTCCTTTTCAGGATCAAAGGGCACCGGTTTGATCAGCCGGTAATACAGGGGGGTAACCCCGTCACCGGCCGTAATGCTTCCCACTTCAATATCTCCCAGGGCATACTCCTCCAAAGGATTTTCCGATTTTTTCAGAATCCTGCCTTTTCTTTTCCCGGTTCCTGTAAGGGCGGTAACCAGTGGTGTGTCAATGTTCGACCAGTTATCCAGGAACCAGGTACCGTCGTCATTCAGAAGGGCCTGATGGGTTCCGGGTTCGGCAGTGAGACGTTTCAGGCGCCCCCCGGCCAGGGAAACCGTATATACCTGTCTTTCCAGCGGACCGGCTTCGGTTGCCTCGAAATATACATTACCACCTTTTCTGTCGAACCCCAGCAAGCGCGTTACTTCCCACTCTCCCCGGGTAATCTGGCGGATAAAGCCTTTCTGAAGATCGTACAGGTATAGATGATTGTAACCGTCCCTTCTCGACTGCCATACGAAGCGGGTGGAGCTTCCGGGAAGAAATAATGCCGGATGCTGAGGCTCCACATACCGTTCATCGCTTTCCTCGAACAGGGTCTTCACGAAACTCCCGTCAGATGCATCATAAAGCTTCATTTGCATGTGATTCTGTTCCCTGTTGAGATGGGCAACAAGAATATACTTTTCGTCTGGAGTCCAGGCCAGGTTGGTTAGATATTGCACGGCAGGCTCCCCTGTATCAAGATACAGAACTTCATCTGTTTCCGCATGGTACACCCCTACTTTCACCACCTCGCTCTCCATTCCTGCCATGGGATACCTTACAGGTTCGGGGGTAGCTACCCGGGTCATAAAGTTCACAATGGGGTATTTCGTTACGTTTCGTTCATCCTTCCGGTAAAAGGCCAGGCATTTCCCCGAAGGGCTGAAAAATATCCCCCCCGAGATACCGAACTCGTTGCGGTGGACCGACTGGCCGTATACCACTCCGTCGATCGAATCGGCGCTGATTTTTACTCTTTTTCCGCCGGCATGATCAATATAGAGCTGGTTCCCGCGGGTCCATGCCACAACCTGCCCGCCGGGCGCCATTTCAACAGTGCCGGCATCTCCCGGTATATTTATTACGGAAAGAATCTTTTTCCCGGTCATATCGGCACGGCAGAAAGCCGAAGAAGTGCGGAAAGCAATGGTGTTCGGGCCCTCCCACTCAAAACGGGGCATCCCGGAAGCCTTCTCAAGCATTCGTTTGCCGAGCATTCCGTTGAGGTCTTCCAGGGTAAAGGCAACCGTTTTGCCTGAACCATTTACCGACGACATATAAACCGTATCGTTTTCCACCCAGGTAAACGTATCCGGGCTGCGCCATTGCAACTGTCTGAACCGCGCGGGAGAAAAGGTGCCGTACCCGCCAAGCACGGCTTCTTCCATGGTAAACAGCTTACCCTGCCCGGCGGCAGGTCCTGTCAAAATAAAAACCAGGAAAGGAAACAGAATATGTTTCTTCATGAGTTGAGTAAATTTAAGGAGCAATAATAATGACCGTTTCTGATTTTTCAAAGAATAAAAAATGCAGATAGGAAAAGAAAGTAAAAGGGTTTTACTAAATTTAGCCACAAAACCCGGAAAAAGAATCATTCTGACCGATGAGTGAAAAGATATTAAAAGCCCTGATGCAACTTTTCGCGATCATCGCACGTCCGGAAAGCAATACACTGGACAGGAGATCGGTCGTCGAATCGCTACTGAAACGACAGCTCAACCAGGAACTGGTAAAAGAATACCTGATGGTATTTGACGGCTATTACAGCATCCATCAGGACCGTCAGAAAGAAAAAGACAAGAGAAAACACCGGATCAGTTCCAGTTCGGTGCGTGTACTGAAGATCTGCACTGAGATTAATGACGAACTCACCACCCGGCAGAAGATCATCGTTCTGTTTCAGTTACTCGAGTTTTCCAAATCAGACGGCGATACCGTAACCGATCAGGAACTGGAGTTCATCAAAACCGTAGCCGAAACCTTCAACATACCCGAAGATGAATACATCAGGCTAAAAGGATTTGTGCTGTACCCTTTCGAACAGGTACCCAATTCATCACGGGTAATGCTGATCGACAACAACAAGAAATTCACGCATCCCAAGGTGAAGCATATTTATGCTGAATCGATCCAGGGGCAGATCAGGATCCTGAATGTGGAGATCGCCAACATGTATCTGGTAAGGTATATAGGGCAGAGCGAACTGTATATGAACGGGCAGTTGATTCAGCAGGACAAGGTATATGTATTCAATACCGGGTCGTCGATCCGCGATCCAAAAAGCAAACCCATTTACTACGGGGATGTGATCAGCCAGTTTGTTGCCGAACTGCAGGAATCGAGGATTGTATACGAAGCCAGGGAGATAGAATATCATTTCAATGAAGGCAAGGTGGGTTTACACCGCATGAGTTTTGAGGCCGAATCGGGACGTCTGATCGGGATTATGGGAGCCAGCGGAGCAGGTAAATCGACCCTGCTGAATGTACTGAACGGCAGCAACCACCCTTCAAATGGCCAGGTGATTATCAACGGCATGGACATTCACAGGGAAAAAGAAAAGGTGGAAGGCCTCATCGGGTTCGTGTCGCAGGATGATCTGCTGATCGAGGAACTTACCGTTTACCAGAACCTGTATTACAATGCCCGATTGTGCTTCGACAATTATACGGAAGAAGAACTGGTGGAAGCGGTTGTCAGGGTGCTGCAAAACCTAGGCCTTTATGAAATCAAAGACATACAGGTTGGCACTCCTCTTAATAAAAAGATCAGCGGTGGACAGCGAAAAAGGCTGAATATTGCCCTGGAACTGATCAGGGAGCCGGCGGTTCTGTTCCTCGACGAGCCCACCTCGGGATTGTCAAGCCGGGATTCGGAGAATATCATGGACCTGCTGAAGGAACTGACGCTGAAAGGGAAACTGGTATTCGTCGTGATCCACCAGCCTTCGTCGGATATATTCAAAATGTTCGACAAGCTGCTGATTCTTGACACCGGCGGTTACCTGATTTACGACGGCGATCCCATCGAATCGATCATTTATTTCAAGTCGAGAATCCATCACGCCAACTGGAATGAGAGCGAATGCCACGTGTGCGGGAATGTCAATCCGGAACAGATATTCAACATTGTAGAAGCCAATGTGCTGGATGAATACGGCAAAGTGACCCCCACCCGTAAAATCAGCCCGGAGGAATGGAATGAGTATTACCAGGAGTTTGTGAAAAACACCCGGAAAAAACTGAAACCGTCTACCGATGTTCCGAAAATATCTTTCAAAATACCCAACAAATTAAAGCAGTTCAGGGTATTTGTCCAGCGCGATATTCTTTCGAAACTGGCCAATGTGCAATACCTGTCCATTACTTTTCTGGAAGCCCCGGTGCTGGCACTGCTGCTCTCGTTTCTTATCAAGTATTACGATGTGGGGGCAGGGAACGAATACGGATATACCCTGTTCAATAACAGCAATATCCCGGTATACCTTTTTATGGGGGTGATCATTGCCATTTTCATGGGTCTGAGCGTGAGTGCGGAAGAAATCATCAAAGACCGGAAAATCCTGAAACGGGAAGCGTTTCTGAATTTGAGCTGGGGAAGTTATGTCATGTCGAAGGTAACCGTCCAGTTTGCCATTTCGGCCATTCAGGCACTGACCTTTGTATTGATAGGGAACAGCATCATCGAGATCAGGGGCATGTACTGGCAATACTGGCTCATCTTATTCAGTTGCTGGGCTTCGGCCAATATGATGGGCATGGTCATATCCGACAGTTTCAAGACGGTGGTGACCATTTACATCCTGATCCCCTTTCTGGTCATTCCCCAGATTATCCTGAGCGGGATTATTGTTAAGTATGAGAAGCTGAACCCGCTGATTTCCAATCCTAAGACTATTCCCTGGTACGGAGAGCTGATCACCGCCCGCTGGGGTTATGAAGCCCTGGCCGTGTATCAGTTCAAGGAAAACGCTTTCGAAAGGAATTTCTATGACATTGACAAGATCAGAAGCAATGCCGATTTCAAAAAGCTTTACTGGAGTACCAGCATGGATAACAAGCTTGATAAGATTGGAATGAACATGGCCGGCAAGGAAAAGGAGGAAGTGTTGAAGAAAGACCTGAAGCTGGTAAGGAATGAAATTGGCAAGGAACTGGCCCGCAATCCCCATATCCCTTTCGGTTATATGGAACAGTTGTATCCTGACCGGATCACACCCGAAGTTCTGGATGCTGCCAGAACCTATATTGAAACCGTCAGGGTTTACAACCGGAAACGTTCCAATGCCGCCCTGCAACGGCGGGATGAAATTATTCAGGATTTGATGGATCGCCTGGGCCGGGAAGGGTTCAATCAGTTGCAACGCAACCATAAAAATGACCAGCTAACCGAATTTGTTACCAATGCCAACGAAACCAGCCGGATTATCGAATACAAGGACGACCTGATCCAGAAAATGGATCCCATCTATATGGATCCGGAACATCCCTTTATCAAAGCCCATTTTTATGCCCCGCAGAAAAGGTTTTTAGGATATACCGTCGACACCTTCTGGATGAACCTGGTCGTGATCTGGGTAATGACCGCGATTTTCCTCATCGCATTGTATTACCGGTGGCTGAAAAAGTTCCTCGATTTCGCGGAACGGTTAAGCAGCCGGTTCTCCAGCCGGGAAGAAGCTGAGGAAAACTAAAAATGCATCATGGGACAGGGGAACCTGAATCAGGATTAAAAAGAAAAAGGCTGCCCTTTTGAGACAGCCTCCTTTTTTCCCGGCATCACCGGGGGGATATCATTATTCCACAATCTCTATCATTTTAAAAGGTATACGAATGATCGACTCATAATCCTCTCCGGCTTCGAGCATATCCTCATCGTCTTCCTCATAGTACCAGTTGATCTCCACTTCGTTTTTGGCCTTGTGAATGGCCTCCAGTTTTTTGAAAACATCCAGGATGCATTTGGAGGAGCTCGTATTGAAGTATTCAAGTTGGATGTTCACCACCGTTTTATCCAGCGGATTTTTCTTGTATTCTTCCAGCCAGTCCACCAAAGGTTTGTAAAACTCAATGGAATTTTCAGGAATGGATCTCCCTTTGATCTCGATAATTCCCTCTTCCGCATTGAACTTTACCGACGGAGTCTTAGGTGTTCCCTCAATGTTAATTGGTTCCAGTTCCATATGTGATGCAATTTATTATTTTATTTTATGATGATTTTTCAGAGACAAAAACATCCAGGTTGAAAAAATAGTAATCATTATTGAAATTATGAAAAACATAATTCAGTTTATTGCCTGTTTTGCGGGCAATATCCACCAGGCCGAGCCCTCCTCCTCCCTTGTCTGATATTTTCTGATGATTCAGTATAAATTTGTACATGTCTTTCAGCTCTTCCCTGGAAAGTGAATTGATCTTGTCAATCTTGTCTTTCAGGTATTTGATTTTTTCCGACCTGATAAAATTCCCGGTGGCAATCTTATAGGAATCGTCTACCCTGGAAACCACCAGCACACCGAACCTGCTTTCGTATTCATCCCTGTAATCCTCGGGCAGATCATCTATGTGATGATACAGGTTTTGAAGGCTTTCTACCAGCACATTGTAAACCTTCTTCCTGAGCTTGACATCTTCATTGTACTCCTGAAGTTTGCCCTCCACAACATCCAGGGCATGGTTGATGATTTCCGTGGTAATACTGCCCTTATATGAAAGAAGCACATGCCCCCCGTCCAATTCCTTGAAGAAATCGTCAACATTGAAGCCCATCTCAGGATGTTGTTGTTCCTTGCTCAATGTAAAAGTATAGAAAATAAATCATTAACTGAACAAATATAAAAAGAATTCCAACTTATCAGAGTGCACCTTTTCACCCGTTGCCATTTGCTGTCATTTTTTTTCTATCTGTTCTTCCCGGTATCCGCTTTTATTCTGTGACCGGCAACGTTCCGCAAAGGTTGCTTCAGATATTTGGTTTTTTACGAAAGTTTGGAACTTTTTGACGAACCGGTATCATTCCCGGAGCCGTTATTTCCCGATTTCCGTGTCCCCGGATACAGATCATAACCGTAAAAATAACTTTCCAGCGGTCCGTTATACAGGGTAAAGCGCCTGGTGGTTTTCAGTCCCAGTGCGTTGAGTGCTTCCCGGTTCGATGAAAAGATCCAGGCTCTGTAACCTGTAAATTTATGCTTGAGAACATTTCCCACCTCCGAGTAAAAACTGAGCTGGTCGTTCATCTTCAGCCTTTCACCGTAAGGAGGATTCATAATGATTGTGCCTTCGGGAGCGGGTTTAACCAGTCCGTCAAAAGGTTTATGAGCAAGCCTGATGTGTCTTCGCAGGCCGGCCCGTTCTGCATTCCGTGCGGTAATATCAATGGCGGCTGCGGAAATATCCCCTCCCAGCAGGAGGGGTGCTTCGTGTATTTCATTCTCATGGGCCCTGTTCACCACTTCGCGCCAGAGATCCGGGTTATGATTCTTCCATTTCTCGAAGGCAAATGCCCTGCGCCTGTAACCGGGGGGAATATTCATGGCCAGACGGGCAGCTTCCAGCAGGATGGTTCCCGATCCGCACATCGGATCAATGAACGGCGTACGCCGGTCCCAGCCCGAAAACATTACCAGAGCAGAGGCAAGCACCTCATTCAGGGGAGCATCCACCTGTTCGGCACGATACCCACGCTGGTGCAGCGACTCCCCCGAGCTGTCGAGCGACACCACGGCTCTGTCTTCCAGCATCAGGATATGTATCCGGATATCCGGATTTTCCAGGTCCACATCGGGCCGCTGACCCGTCAGTTCCCTGAAACGGTCGGCCACGGCATCCTTGGCCAGCAAGGCCGCGTACCGGGTATTGCGAAATATCTGCGACGAACCCACCACATCCACGCGCAGGGACTGGTGGTAACTCATTATTCTTTCCCAGGGATACTGCCTGATCAAACCGTAAAATGTTTCGCGTGAACCGGCCGGACCCGAACAGAGGGTTCTGAGTACCCGCACCGCCGTATTCAACTGATAATTGGCCCTGTACAATCCGGCCATATCTCCCCTGAAAGAGACGGCCCGGTGCAGGATACGCACAGGTTTCCCGGTCAGCACACGTATTTCTTTCGCCAGGAGTTCTTCCAGACCGTGAAAGGTCTTCACCACTACTTCGAACGACTCCCCGGTCGTCCCGGCTTTATTTCTGCCCACAGACAAATGTTTTTTCGTCATTGAAAAACTGTTGAAGTATCGTACAGGCATTTTTCAGCCTTTCCTCTCCGTACCCGGTTACCGGTTGCCAGGGTAACTTCAGGGCATCCAGTTCCTTCTTGTATAGCCCCGACAGGTATTCGCGTCTGGCTCCCGGATTTTCCCTGAGGGGGTCGGGTATCCAGGGAATATCGGTCTCGCAGAGCAAATACAGGTCGATCTCCCGTTTCCTGAGTGCTTCTTCGAGCCAGTGAGGTTCTCGTTTGAACACTTCCCGGAACCACACCCTGGTAATGATCAGATAGGTATCCAGAAAAAGATATCCCCTGGCTGCTTCCAAATATTCTGCAGGCTGTTCCCGTTGTTTCCGGGCAATCCGTTCCACATCTTCGTACCGGTAGGGTTGTTTCAGGTTCCCGACATATTCCCGGGCGAATTCGGGGATCCAGACTGTTCCGGCCATCCTGGCCAGATCTTTTGCCAGGGTGGTTTTTCCGGTTGATTCGGCGCCGGTGATCACCACTTTCTTTACACCTTGTTCTGTTGCAGAAGATCCTTTTTCCATTCAACATATCCTTTTACAGCCATCAGGGTATAAACGGCAAACAAACCCACTGTGGGATAAAGACCCTTATAAACATACAGACCCATCGACACAGCATCGACTACAACCCATATCAGCCAGTGCTCCAACAATTTTCTGGCCAGCATCCAGGTGGCAGTAATGCTGGCTGCCGTGGTAAAAGCATCCCACCGGGGAACATCCGAATCGGTAAAACGCTCGAGTACCCATGCCATCAGAACAAAAAGAACCAGGGTAATGATGAGCAGCACCACCCATTGCCGGCGGGAAGTGCGACTTACAGGCAGTTCGTCGGACCGGTTACCAGAGGCTCCGTGCAACCAGTGGTACCACCCGTAAATACTGACCACCAGGTAGTACCCCTGCAATCCCATATCGGCATAAAACTTCGATACAAAGAACACATAGATGTATACCGACGAGGTAAAGATGCCCAGTGGCCAGAGCCAGATGTTCTGCCTGATGGAAAAATACAGGTAGATCAATCCGGTAACCGCACCGAATATCTCAATAACCAGGTTCAGATGATGGATAATCCAGTCCATGATCCCTGTCAGCCCCAGCCGGCTTAATTTCCGAGGAGAATCCGGGAAAACAGTTCATTATCCTGGAACAGGTCCACTGCCTTGGCAAGGGTAGGATCCACCTGGTTCACCACACGGAAATATTCGGTGGTATCCCACAGGTCGCGGGCAATCAGCGCTTTCATTAAAAGACCTATCAGTTCCCGCGACTGATCAATCTGTTCCCGGTCACGGGGCAATCCGTCCTTTTCCGCATAACTCACCAGATTTTCCATCATCTCCTCACCCACCCGGAAATTGCGATCGAATTTCTCAAAATCAGGATATTGTTTCCTCAGGCTTTTGCGGTGGGTATCAATATAATCAAGGATGAAGCGATTGAGTATTCCCCGCTGGATCAGGTCGCGGTAATAATCGGAAAATCCAACGGTATCGGCAGGAACAAAAATATCGGGCATAATCCCCCCTCCCCCGTACACTTTTCTGCCCGACTTCAGGGTTTGAAACATTAACGAATCGGGCAATGAAATGCTGTCGGCATGAAGATATTCACCCCGGGTGTAACGTGAGTAGAGCTCCGAGAGGTATGCATCGAATCCGTTGTCATAGGGTTTTTGAATAGAACGCCCGGTAGGAGTATAATACCGTGCTACCGTCAGCCGCATCATCGAACCGTCGGGCAGGGCGAACAATCTTTGCACCAGTCCTTTGCCAAACGATCTACGGCCCAGAATGATTCCCCTGTCCCAGTCCTGGAACGCTCCGGCCATAATTTCGCTGGCAGAGGCTGAACCCTCATCGAGCATTACCACCACCCGGGTATCTGTCAGGCTACCCCCCCTGGTGGTAAAATAGTCCTTCCTGGGTGTATTCAGCCCTTCCATGTACAGAACCAGCCGTCTCTCAGGGAAAAACCGGTCGAGCAGATCCACTGCCACTTCCATCACACCGCCTCCGTTGCCCCGCAGATCGATCACAAGATCCTGCATACCTTTTTCAATCATTTCATCAACCGCATCATCAAATTCATCTGCCGTGGTAATGGAGAAACGGTTCAATTTGACATATCCCACCCGTTTATTCACCATATAGGCGGCATCCAGGCTGTATATCGGAATCTTGTCGCGAGTAATGGTAAAATGGATGGGTTCATCCACTCCCCTTCGTAAAACGGTCACTACCACCTGGGTTCCTTTTTCTCCCATCAGCCGGTCCTGTACATCGGTGGTGCTGATGCCCACACCGGCAACCTGTTCGTAATCAATCTCGATGATCCGGTCGCCTGCCCGCATACCCACCTTTTCCGAGGGCCCTCCCGGAATGGGGGATATGACGAGTATGGTATCGTACAGTACATTGAACTGTATCCCGATGCCCTCGAAATTCCCCGACAGTTCATCATTCATCCGGCGTACTTCATCGGAAGGAATGTACACCGAATGTGGATCGAGGTCTTTCAGCATTTCCATGATGGCCGTCTCAACCAGCTTCTCCTCGTTGACCGAATCCACATAATAGCTGCTTACCAGATTCAGCACCCGGTTGAGCTTGAACGCCTGCTCACTGAACATCTGAGCCTGGACAAGACCCGGCAGCCACAGCAACAGCACCCATCCCCCCCATCGTGATAATTCCCTGTTAATCTTCATTTTTTTATTGCATTTACCTTATGAATATATACCCTGTGTATCCTCTTTCCTGTTTATTCCCATTCTATGGTAGCCGGAGGTTTTGAACTGATATCGTATACCACCCGGTTGATCCCTTTCACCCGGTTGATGATCTCATTCGATACTTTTCCCAGAAACTCAAAGGGCAGATGAGCCCAGTCGGCTGTCATGCCATCAGTAGAGGTCACGGCCCGGAGTACCACCACATATTCATAGGTACGTTCGTCCCCCATCACCCCCACGCTTTGCACCGGCAAGAGAATCGCACCTGCCTGCCACACATCATCGTAAAGGCCGCTTTCTTTCAGTCTCCGGATGTAAATGTCATCTGCTTCCTGGGTCATCATTACTTTTTCAGGGGTTACTTCCCCCAGGATGCGTATTCCCAGTCCGGGCCCGGGAAACGGATGCCGTTTGAGCAATTGTTCCTGCATACCCAGCGCCACCCCAACTTTCCGCACCTCGTCCTTGAACAGCAGTCTCAATGGCTCCACCACTTTCAGGTGCATCCTTTCCGGAAGGCCACCCACATTATGGTGCGATTTTATGGTGGAAGAGGGGCCGTTCACCGACACCGATTCGATCACATCGGGATAGATGGTGCCCTGGGCCAGCCATTTCACCCCACTGATACGGTGAGCTTCCCTGTTGAACACATCAATGAAGCACCGGCCGATGACCTTGCGTTTTTTTTCCGGATCGGTCACCCCCTTTAAACCTTCATAGAACTCATTCCTGGCATCCACGCCAATAACATTCAATCCGAGGTGCTGATAAGAATCAAGTACATCCCGGAATTCATTCTTTCTGAGCAGGCCGTTATCGACAAAGATACAATACAGGTTTTCCCCGATGGCCCGGTGCAGCAGCATGGCGGTAACCGAGGAATCGATCCCTCCCGAAAGGCCCAGCACCACCCGGTCGGACCGGAGTTTTTCCCTAAGCTCTGAAACGGTCGTTTCGATAAAGGAGGCGGGAGTCCAGTTCTGACGGCAACCGCAGATATCCACCACAAAGTTCCTCAGAATGGTCAGCCCTTCCACCGTATGATACACTTCAGGATGAAACTGTATTCCGTAAGTGTTTTCCCCCGGCACTTCATAGGCCCCCACCCTCACATCGCCTGTACTGCCGGTAATTTTAAAATGTTCCGGTATTTTTTCTATGGTGTCGCCATGCGACATCCATACCTGGGTATTCAGGGATACTCCTCTGAACAGCACACTTTCAGGATCGATAAACCGGAGGTTGGCCCTGCCGTACTCCCTGGAAGCGGAAGCAAGTACTTCTCCTCCCGATTCCCGGGCAATGTACTGCGCCCCGTAACACACACCCAGCAGGGGTATTTTTCCCCTGATATGACTCAGATCGGGCTGGGGGGCATTTTGATCCCTGACAGAAAAAGGGCTTCCCGACAGGATCACCCCTTTCACCGCGGGATCCACTCCTGAAAAACGGTTATAAGGATGGATTTCGCAATAGACATTGAGCTCACGCACCCTTCTGGCAATGAGTTGGGTATATTGCGACCCGAAATCAAGAATAACAATCTTTTCCTGCACTTTTGCCGTTAATTTCTTTGAGCCAAAGATAATGATTTATCGGTTCCTTATCCGCTTAAAGACCCGGGTAATCCTCCGGGCAGTACCTCGTATGTTTCTCCTTCAACGGCAGCCACCGTTTGCGGGAAAATGGTCTGCGCCTCTTCCACCAGGGGTTCAATTTGTTTGTAGCGAGCCGAAAAATGTCCCAAAATGAGTTTACCCGCCCCTGCTTTCCGGGCCAGTGTTGCCGCCTGGAGGCTGGTGGAATGACCCGTTTCTGCGGCGCGCTTTTCCATAGCGCCATCGTAGGTGGCTTCATGGTAGAGCACATCGACATTCCTGATCTTTCCCAGGAATGATTCCGTGTAAACCGTATCGCTGCAGTATGCGTATGACACAGGAACGTGCTTGCTGTACGTCAGCTCATCGAAGGGTACCCGGGTTCCATTGTCCAGTTCAAGGTCATTTCCGTCTTTCACCTGCCTGATCTGTTTCAACGACATATTGTATTTTTTGATCATTTCGGGAAAAATGTTGCGCGGGCGGGGTTTTTCCCTGAAAAGAAAACCCAGCGCAGGAACACGGTGCTTTAAAGGCAGGGTTTCGACCATAAGACGATCATCCTCGTAAATCTTCTCCGACCGTGAATGGTGAAGAGGATGAAACACCAGTTCGTATCCCAGATGGATATCAAAATCGGCCAGATGCTGCCTGAGTAAAGCCCCGAAATGAGAAGGAGCATACACATGCAGCGGATATTCCCTGCCCAGCAGGCTCAGACTCGACAGAAGGCCGTAAATTCCGAAAACATGGTCGCCGTGCACATGGCTGATGAATATGTGATGCAGCTTTCCCATGCGGATCCGGTATTTACGCAGTTGCATCTGGGTACCTTCTCCGCAGTCTATTAAAAAAAACCGCTCATGTATATTGAGAACATGAGCGGCTGGATGCCTTTCTGAGGTGGGCAAGGCGGAACTGCTGCCCAGTATGGTCAGGAGAAATGCCAAACAGTTCAGTCCTTTTTTGATTCGCCCGAAATCAGCTTCTCGGCCTCATTCACTGTTTCGGTAATATTCAGCACGGTATCAAGCTGTGAGATGGTGATCAGGCGTTCCACGGCTTCGGTCAGACCGGTCAGGACAAAGGTGCCGTTGGCATTTTTACACAGGCGGTTGGCAACAAGAATGGCGCTTAATCCGGAGGAATCACAATAACGACATTTGCTCAGATCCAGGATAATATTCTTCTCACCGTTACCGGATACCAGCACCAGTTCCGATTTGAGAGTAGGTGCTATGTGGGTATCGAGCTTTTCGACGAGAACCTGAATGAGCGTATGATTCTCCTTCTTTTCGATATTGAATTCCATAATCCTAAATTTTGACTAAATATAAGAATTATTTTTTCTTTTGCTTCTCTTTTTGCTCTTTTTCCATCTCATCTTTCAGAGCTGCCAGGTCGCTGATATCACCCAATGTGGTTTTTTCCAGGTTGCTTTTCAGTTTCTGGGCAGCTTTTCTGGCGGAAGCTTCCTGAGAACGTTTGCCGGCTGCAGATGCTCCTTTTTTCTCGTCTTCAAAGATCCGGCTGTGCGAGAGGATGATCTTCTTGGCCGATTTATTGAATTCGATCACCTTGAAGGGAAGTTTTTCGTCTACCCTGGCCGGTGTTCCGTCTTCCTTCACCAGATGTTTGGGCGTTACAAATCCTTCCACTCCGTAAGGCAGGGCCACCACGGCTCCCTTGTCGAACACATCCACAATGGTCCCTTCGTGAACCGAATCAACGGTAAAGATGCTTTCGAATACATCCCAGGGGTTTTCCTCCAGTTGCTTGTGACCCAGGCTCAGGCGGCGATTGTCCTTATCGATTTCCAGCACCACCACCTCAATTTCTTCGCCGATGCTGGTAAATTCGGCCGGATGTTTGATTTTTTTCGTCCAGGAAAGGTCGGATATGTGAATCAGTCCGTCCACACCTTCTTCTATTTCCACAAAAACGCCGAAATTCGTGAAATTCCTAACACGGGCCTTATGCCGGTTGCCCAGAGGATATTTCTGTTCGATCTTCTCCCAGGGATCTTCTTTCAGTTGCTTCATCCCCAGTGACATTTTCCTTTCTTCCCGGTCGAGGGTAAGCACCACGGCTTCCACTTCATCGCCCACATTCAGAAACTCCTGGGCACTGCGCAGGTGCTGGGACCACGACATTTCTGAAACATGGATCAAACCCTCCACCCCGGGTGCAATCTCCACAAACGCACCATAATCAGCCATCACCACCACACGGCCTTTTACCTTGTCGCCTACCTTCAGGTCGGGATCAAGAGAATCCCACGGATGAGGAGTAAGCTGCTTGAGTCCAAGGGCAATTCTTTTCTTCTCGTCGTCAAAATCAAGAATCACCACATTCAGCTTCTGATCGAGCTGTACAATTTCTTCGGGATGGTTCACACGGCCCCATGACAGGTCGGTAATGTGGATAAGACCATCTACCCCTCCCAGGTCGATAAATACGCCGTATGAAGTAATGTTTTTAACCGTACCTTCCAGTACCTGGCCTTTTTCCAGTTTGGCAATGATCTCTTTCTTCTGCTGCTCCAGTTCGGCTTCGATCAGTGCTTTGTGCGACACCACCACGTTCTTGTATTCCTGGTTAATCTTCACCACCTTGAACTCCATGGTTTTCCCCACATACATATCATAATCGCGGATAGGCTTCACATCGATCTGCGAACCGGGCAGGAAGGCTTCTATTCCAAACACATCCACAATCATACCGCCTTTGGTGCGGCACTTGATATACCCTTTGATGATCTCGTCATTATCCAGGGCATTGTTCACACGATCCCAAGACCGCATAGCGCGGGCTTTTTTGTGCGAAAGGACCAGCTGTCCCCGCTTGTCTTCCTTGCTTTCCACATACACCTCCACCTTGTCTCCCAGGGAAAGGTCGGGGTTGTAGCGGAATTCGTTCAGGCTGACCACTCCTTCCGACTTGTAGCCAATATTGATCACTACCTCGCGCTTGTTCATGCCAATGACGGTCCCTTCCACCACTTCGTTTTCAGCAACGGTGGACAGGGTCTCATCATACATTTTTTCATATTCCTCAAATTTCTTTTTGTCGGTTATCTCCTGCTCAGATGCATAGGCATCCCAGTCAAAATCATCAGGCCCTGCTTCCGAGGTAGTTTTTTCCCTGTCAGTAGTTTTTTCTGCGGCTACCGTTTCAGCCGGTTTCTCTCCGGCTTCTTCATTCTGTTTTTCGGCAGGTTCTTCCTCTACCTTCTCCGCGTGAGGTTTTTCCTCTTTCTGCTCAGCAACAGGTTCTTCCTTCAGGGCTTCGTCATCCGGTTTTTCCTGCTTCGTTTCATCAGCAGGTTCCTCCGGTTGTGATGTGGCTTCTGGCTCTTCCTGTTTAACGGAAGATTTCGGTTCCTCATTTTTCACTTCGTCCCCGGGTTCGACTACCTGCTTGGTTTCATCATTTTCTTCCGGTGTACGCTCAACTTCCTGATCGGGCGTATGTTCAGCAGATTCTTCTACCTCCTGCCGGATCTTTTTTTCATTGGTTTCAGACATGTAAAAAAGTGTTAACTGTTAATGGGTTAGACATTATATTAGCTAATCGGGTCGCAAAAATACAATAATATTTTATAAATGTCGAATGTTTTTGGCCAATTATGGAATGATGGCCGGTGTGTCAGGGAAAACAAGACCCGGTTTTTCTGGAAAAATATCCTGAGTGTATGAAAGGGTTTCCGTGGTATGCATAATTTATTACATTTGCTTACGATTCTTAACCTCATTTTACAAATTATGAAAATATCCATTATTGGTACCGGTTATGTTGGGCTGGTAACAGGCACCTGTTTTGCTGAAACCGGAGTCACCACCGTTTGCGTGGATAATGACGGGGAAAAAATTGACAGACTGAACCAGGGTATTGTGCCCATCTACGAACCGGGTTTGGAACCGCTTATCAAAAAAAATGTGGAGAAGAAACGACTGCTGTTCACTACCAGCCTGGAAGAAAGCATGCAGGATGCAGAAGTGATATTCATAGCCGTGGGTACACCGCCCGGCGAAGACGGGAGTGCCGATCTGAAGCATGTGCTGGGCGTGGCCTCGGAAATAGGCAGGCACATGAAACAATATGTGGTGGTAGCCACGAAAAGCACCGTTCCGGTGGGTACGGCAAAAAAAGTAAAAGAAATCATTCAGAAGGAGCTGGACAGGAGAAAAGTGAAGATTTCCTTCGATGTGGCATCCAATCCTGAATTTCTCAAAGAAGGAGCTGCTGTGGATGATTTCCTGAAACCCGACCGGATTGTGATCGGCATCGACTCGAAACAGACTGAATCCATCATGCGGAAGCTCTACAAACCCTTCCTGCTGAACAACCATCCCATTCTGTTCATGGACATTCCTTCGGCCGAGCTGACCAAATACGCCGCCAATGCCATGCTGGCCACCCGCATCAGTTTCATGAACGAGATAGCCGGGCTGTGTGAACTGGTAGGAGCCGATATCAACATGGTACGCAGGGGCATCGGCAGCGATCCCCGAATCGGCAACAAATTCATTTACCCGGGTACCGGATACGGAGGTTCGTGTTTCCCCAAAGATGTACAGGCACTGATCAGAACGGCCCAGTCATTCCGGTATCCCCTTCATATACTGCGTGCTGTGGAAGAAGTCAACAACCGGCAGAAGACCATCCTTTTCGAAAAAATAAACACCTACTTCGAGGGAAAACTATCCGGCAAAACCTTTGGATTATGGGGGCTTTCCTTCAAACCGCAAACCGATGATATGCGGGAAGCTCCTTCACTGGCCCTGATAGAAAAACTGCTGGAAGCAGGCGCCCGCATACAGGCTTATGATCCAGTGGCCATGGATGAAGCCAGGAAAAATCTGGGTGACCGGATCAGCTATGCCAACGATCAGTATGAAGCCCTAATCGATGCCCACGCTTTGATACTGGTAACCGAATGGAATGAATTCAGACTGCCTAATTTTAAGGTAATCGGCCGTTTACTGAAAGAGAAGGTGGTATTCGACGGGAGAAATATATATGATCCCGATGAACTGGCCGAACTGGGATTCAGATACCACGGAATCGGCCGGCCGGAAAAAAGCCATCAACCTTCATAAAAAGAATGAAAAAGATTCTGGTGACCGGCGGAGCTGGATTCATCGGCTCCCATCTCTGTGAAAAGCTGCTTGAACGGGGAAATGAGGTGATCTGTCTGGACAATTATTTCACCGGTGAAAAGAAAAACATCGTCCATCTGAGGGATCATCCTTATTTTGAACTGATAAGGCATGATGTGACCATGCCCTTTTATATCGAGGTGGACGAAATCTATAACCTGGCATGTCCGGCTTCGCCCATTCATTACCAGTACAATCCCATCAAAACGATCAAAACATCGGTCATGGGGGCCATCAATATGCTGGGACTGGCCAAACGGATCCATGCCAGGATACTGCAGGCATCCACCTCAGAGGTATACGGTGATCCGGAAGTGCATCCGCAACCGGAAGAGTACCACGGAAATGTCAATCCCATCGGTCCGCGGTCTTGTTATGATGAAGGGAAACGCTGTGCCGAAACCCTTTTTATGGATTACCATGTTCAGAACGGGGTAAAGATCAAGATCGCACGCATTTTCAATACCTACGGCCCGCGTATGCACCCCTCCGATGGCAGGGTTGTATCCAATTTCATAGTTCAGGCCCTGAAACAGGAAGATATCATTGTTTACGGAGAAGGCAACCAAACCCGAAGTTTCCAGTACATTGACGACCTGGTGGATGGGCTTATTTTACTGATGGAAAGCAGGGAATCGTTAACAGGACCCGTAAATCTGGGGAATCCCGTGGAATTTACCATCCTCGAACTTGCCCGGATGATCATACGGATGACCGGCTCGCGCTCCGGGATCAAACATGCCCCCATGCCACAGGACGATCCCCTGCAAAGACAACCCGACATTACCCTGGCCCGCACGGAACTGAACTGGGAACCGGCCATCCCTCTGGAAGAAGGACTGGAAAAAACCATTGCATACTTTAAAAGCATCATCTGATGATGAAAGGAATTATTCTGGCCGGCGGATCGGGAACCCGCCTTCATCCAATTACCCACAGCATCTCCAAGCAGATCATTCCCGTTTATGACAAGCCCATGATCTACTATCCCCTCTCGGTGCTGATGCTGGCCGGGATCAGGGATATCCTTATCATTTCCACCCCCCGCGACCTGCCACTTTACCGCAACCTGCTCGGTAACGGCAGACGGGTTGGATTAGGAATACAATATGCCGAACAACCCTGGCCGGAGGGACTGGCCCAGGCATTTCTCATTGGTCGTGAATTTATTGACGGAAAACCGGTTTGCATGGTACTGGGTGACAACATATTCTACGGTCATGGACTGGGAGATATCCTCAAAGAAACCGCCGGCATCCGTAACCGGGCCGTGGTTTTCGGTTATTATGTGACCGATCCCGGGCGCTACGGGGTGGTTGAATTCGACGACCAGGGCAGGGTGATCAGCATTGAAGAAAAACCCGAGGCACCCCGGTCCCATTATGCCGTTACAGGACTGTATTTTTACCCTGGCGATGTGGCGGAAAAGGCAGCCACCCTGAAGCCCTCAGCCCGCGGGGAACTGGAAATCACCGATCTGAACAGGCTGTACCTGGAAGAGAACAGACTCCAGGTAAGGCTGCTGGGAAGAGGCATGGCCTGGCTCGATACCGGAACACACGACAGCCTGCTGCAGGCTGCTAATTTCATCGCCACCCTGGAGAAAAGACAGGGGCTGAAAGCTTCCTGTATTGAAGAAATTGCCTATAAACAGGGATTTATCAATAAAGAACAGCTGGAACAACTGGGGATGGAAATGAAAAACAGCCAGTATGGCGAATATTTGCTGCGCATTGCCCGTGAAAAACCGCTGCCGTTTCATTAAAATAAGCAAATGATGGAATTTATACCTGCAGATCTACCGGGGATCATGGTGATTCAACCCCGGGTGTTTGAAGATGAGAGGGGGTATTTTTTTGAGAAATTCAGGAAAAATGCCTTTCTGAAAGCCGGACTGCCCGGCCATTTTGTACAGGACAACCAGTCGCGGTCGGTCAGGGGCGTGGTCAGAGGGTTGCACTATCAACTGGCACCCTATTCCCAGGCCAAACTGGTACATGTCATCAGCGGCGAGATATGGGATGTTGCTGTAGATCTTCGCCAGGATTCCTCCACTTTTGGCAAATGGTTCGGAGAACTGCTCAATGACAAAAATCACCGGCACATGTACATCCCCAGAGGTTTTGCCCACGGGTTTGCCGTACTGAGTGAAACAGCCGTTGTGGAATACAAATGCGACCAGTATTACCATCCGGCCTCTGAGCGGGGGATCTTTTATAACGATCCTGCTCTGGCAATCGACTGGAAACTGGATCCGACAGAAGTTATCATTTCGGCCAAAGACAAAAGATTGCCCCTTTTCAGCGAGGCCGAAATGAATTTTCTGGTTTAACCTTTACCCCCGTACCGGGATGCGTGCCAGTTATCCGCCATTTTCCAGGGCCTCTACCCTTCGTTCCAGTTCGTCGATCATCGCCTGCTGTTCCCTGATGGCTTCCAGCAGAAGAGGGGTCAGCTTAACATAATCCACCATTTTGTAACCCCGGTCGGAAGTTTTTACCAGTTCGGGAAATACCTGTTCCACTTCCTGGGCAATCACCCCGATATGCCTTCCGGGCATCAGCAAAAGGCCGGTATTGATATCCGAATTCCAGTCAAAACGGATCCCCTTGATCTGTAATAACTTCTCCATCACGCCCGTCAGTGGAATGATGTTGGTTTTGAGTCGCAAATCGGAAAATTCGGTAAGGGTCCCCGTATACTCGATATCTCCGTTTATTCTGAAAAGCGTGCTTTCGAAATTGCCATATACCAGGGGGGTCACAGTGGATGAATTGGCAATATACAACAGGTTCGATCCGGTTTCTTCGTAGCCTGCCTGAAAGCCGATGAACACATTCCCCAGGGAATTCATGGCTTTCTTTCCCGCTCCGGTACCAATGATCACGTTCTGCGACGCCATCCCTTCCGGTCCGTAATATACATCGGCCATGGCATCACTTCCGATCACGACATTTTCGCTGCCCGATTTTAGATCGGCTCCCGCATACGTTCCGAGAAAGGTGTTGGAATGCCCGTCTTCCACATTCCACCCGGCCCACCTGCCCAAAAAGGTGTTGTTCATCCCGGTGGTGTTGAACCGGCCCGACTCTGTCCCCACAAATGTATTGGACCAGCCTGAAATATTGTTCGAACCGGCCAGGGAACCTATAAAGGTATTGTTATCCGACTGGTTGCTTTTCCCCGAACAGAATCCAACAAAGGTATTATGGGCACTGTTGGTTCCGGAATAACCGGCCATATATCCAAGATAGGAATTATACGAACCATACCCTCCTCCGGTATATCCTTCCATAGGGCCCAGATTGCTGTAACCTGCCTGATGCCCAACGGCCATATTGTATTCCCCGTCGATATTCGAATTACCGCTTTCATAGCCAATGAAAATATTATGGTTTCCCACCGTGTTACTGGTGCCTGCCCGGTATCCAATAAATGCATTGTACATCCCTCCGGTATTGTTTGCCCCGGCACTTTCACCAATAAAATAATTCTCCGGTGTCAGTTCCATAAAGCTTTTAACAGGGAACTTCCCCGGGGTAAAACCACCCACCGCAAAACCACCCTTGGGGCCTTTCTCTTCACCGGTATCCACATAGATCCGGGTGCTGTCGTCCGTAACTCTGAAAAATTCCCGGTTTGATCCTTTGGCCGGATTAAACCCTCCTACAGCAAATCCTCCCTTGCTGGCCTTCGACACTTCATCTTCGATATAGATCCTTACACTGTCGGGCGATACCCACAGGTATTCCTCTCCTCCGGCCTTTCCGGGGGTAAAACCTCCCACAGCAAATCCTCCTTTCGTTCCCTTGCCTGCAGTTGTATCCACGTATACCCGCACCCCATCCGGAAAAACGGCAAAAACGGTCTGCCCGTCATTCCGCTTGACTTCAAACAAAGCTTCCCCATCGGGGTGGTCTTCTTTTCCCGTCACATACAATTTCCCCGGTGCAAACGAGCCGGTAGTTCCGGAAAAATGCGCATATGGAACGCTGTGCATGGGTTGAACATCGAACAACTGAAATTCGCTGCCACCTGTCAGATCGGCCTCAATTTTCAAAAACATCGGTCCTTCCCACCAGGGTAATGCGTTCAGGGCCGCCGGATCGGTTTCTCCCACCGGAATGGCCACTGTGCCCAATTCCCCGGTGACAGCCATCTGAGTTTCTGTAAATAACACATATTCTGCGGCATCCAGAATACTGAAACGGAAATGAACGTCCTGCCCGGGCAGGGGCAACCTGTCGGCCCCCCTTACCACCGCCTGGTAATGCAAAGTACCGGTACTTGCGAAAATACCGGAAAAAACAAACCACAGGCCATAAAAAGCATGAAGTAAACCCTTAATTTGAACCTGCCGGTTACCCGGCAGCCAGGCACCTTCTTTTTTTTCATAGTAAAGGCGGTTAAATAAGTTTATGAAACGATCCTTCAGAATTGATTGGTAAAAATATAAAAATTGCCTAAAAAAGAACAAGTTATGAAACAAAACCATTTATCCAAAACCAATATCGATTGCATTTCTTAACTTTGCCGGGTAATGAAACAGGATAACAAATATCTCTGGGTTACCGGGGCAGGCGGACAGCTTGGAAAGATCCTTACCAAACAGCTGGCTGAATGGCCGGAGAGGAATCCCTTTTATACCGACCTGCCCGAACTGGATATTACCCGTTCCATTGCCCTGCGCAAGGCCGCCATGGAACACCCTCCTGCCCTGGTGGTCAATACAGCAGGCTACACAGCGGTTGACCGGGCCGAATCGGAACCTGAAAAGGCCAATGCGGTAAACGGGAAGGCCGTGGAACAGGTAAGCATGGTTTGTCAGGCCTATGATGCCTGGCTGATCCATATTTCCACCGATTACGTTTTCGATGGGAAAAAAGAGGAGCCCTGGCTGGAAACCGATCACCCCAATCCCATTTCGGCATACGGTTATTCCAAATGGATTGGAGAACAGGCCGTACTGAAAAATCCCAGAGGAATCGTCCTGAGAACCTCCTGGCTTTATTCGGCAGAAGGAAAAAATTTCGTCACCACCATTCTGGATATCGTTGAAAAACGTTCCGAAGTAAAGGTGGTTTCCGACCAGGTGGGTAGCCCCACCCTGGCCGACGACCTGGCGAAAGTAATCGCCCTGATCGTGCAGAAAATACGAAAAAACAGCATTGAACCAGGCATTTACCATTACGCCAACTCCGGATCATGCAGCTGGTATGAATTTGCCGTAGCCATTATGGAAGCGGCCGGATTGCCCTGGAGGGTAATTCCCATTCCTTCTGCCGATTTTCCCCAGGCTGCCCGGAGGCCCGCCTACAGCGTGCTGAACACCGAAAAGATCAGGAAAGTCCTGAACATCGAAATACCATACTGGAAAGACAGTCTGAACCATTGTGTGGAAAAAATCATGCAACAACAAAAAAGAACATGAAGAACGATGATATCCTGACCACAGTACGTGCCAGAGCACAGAAATGGCTCGAAGGCAACTACGATGAAGCCACCAAACAGGAGGTGAAAAAAATGCTCGAGGAAAATAAATCCGAGCTGATCGATGCTTTTTACAAAGACCTGGAATTCGGAACCGGCGGACTGAGAGGGATTATGGGTGCCGGAACCAACCGGATGAATATCTATACCGTGGGAATGGCTACCCAGGGTCTGGCCAATTACCTCCATAGAGAGTTTTCCGGACGGAATGAAATCAGGGTGGCTATTGCCCATGATAACAGAAACAACAGCAGGCTGTTTGCCAAAACTGCCGCCCGGATTTTCACAGGCAACGAATTCAGGGTATTTCTGTTTGATTCACTCCGGCCTACTCCCGAACTTTCCTTCGCAATCAGGCATTTCAAATGCCAGGCAGGTGTCATGATCACTGCTTCACACAATCCGAAAGAATACAACGGATACAAGGCTTACTGGGAAGACGGGGCCCAGGTAATCGAACCCCACGATAAGAATATCATCCGGGAAGTTCAGAACATAAAGGACATTGATGAGGTAAAATTCGGAGGACCGGAAGACAGGATTGAGATCATTGGAGAGGACGTTGATACCCTCTACCTCGACCAGCTGCTTACCCTTTCCCTGTCGCCGGAATCCATCAGTAAACACAGTGATCTGCGGATCGTATATACTCCTATCCATGGTACCGGGGTGGAACTGGTGCCCAGAACACTGAAAAAATTCGGCTTTAAAAATATTTTTCATGTACCCGAACAGGATGTACCTGACGGAAATTTTCCCACCGTACATTCCCCCAACCCGGAAGAACCGGCCGCCCTGGAAATGGCCCTGGCCCGTGCCCGTGAGGTGGATGCCGAACTGGTACTGGCCACCGATCCCGATGCCGACCGGGTGGGTGTGGCGGTCAAATCCCCGGAAAAGGGCTATATCCTTTTGAATGGAAATCAAACCGCCTCCCTCATGCTGTACTACCAGCTCAGGCGATGGGCTGAAACGGGAAGGCTCACGGGAAATGAATACGTTGTCAAAACCATCGTAACCACCGAATTGATGGCCGATATCGCCGAAAAGTACGGAGTAAAATGCTATAACGTGCTCACCGGCTTCAAATTCATCGCCGATGTGATCAGAAGAAACGAGGGAAAAGCCGTTTACATCGGAGGCGGAGAAGAAAGCTATGGATACCTGGCCGGGGATTTTGTGAGGGATAAAGACGGCGTTTCGTCCTGTGCCCTGGTAGCCGAGATCGCTGCCTGGGCAAAAGAACAGGATAAAACCCTTCCGGATGTGCTGATGGACCTGTACCTGGAGTTCGGTTATTACAAGGAAAAGCTCATTTCCATATACCGGCAGGGCAAATCGGGAGCCGAAGAAATCCAGCAGATGATGGACCGCTTTAGAAACACACCCCCCGAATCGATCAACGGACAGGATGTCATGATGATACATGACTACCTTAAACAAACCAGCTTCGATATGATCAGCCAGCTGAGGCATTCCATTAACCTCCCCCGTTCCAATGTGCTGCAGTTCCAGTTAAAAGACGGATCAAAAATCTCCGTAAGACCCTCGGGTACGGAACCCAAGATCAAATTTTACTTTTCGGTGCAGGAAAAACTCGATTCGCCGGCCGATTTCGAACGGGTTGGCCGGATACTGGATGAAAAGATCGAAGGAATCATCCGCTCAATGGGCATCGAATAATCATAAAACCGCATACCGATGAAATCATACAGGAAAGAATTGTGGTTTAACACAAACAGTCGCCGGGAATTGATCAACATAACCCCCCAAATCGACCAGTGCCTCAGGGAAAGCGGGATTAGCGAGGGACTGTGCCTGGTCAATGCCATGCATATAACAGCCAGTGTGTTTATCAACGATGATGAACCGGGCCTGCACCAGGATTTCGAGAAATGGCTGGAAAAACTGGCGCCGGAAAAACCCTATGACCAATACAGGCACAATACCTACGAGGACAATGCCGATGCCCATCTCAAGCGAACCGTCATGGGTCGCGAAGTGGTGGTGGCCGTCACAGGCGGTAAACTTGATTTCGGCCCCTGGGAACAGATCTTCTACGGAGAGTTCGACGGCAAACGCCGCAAAAGGGCGCTGGTAAAAATTATCGGGGAGTAGGCAAAAGAAGGATAAAGGATAAAGGATGAAGGGGTGTCACACCAACCTTTACCCGGTCAATCCGGGGTAGGGTTTGCCCTAATTTCCGTAAATCATATCTTTCTTGCCACATACTCCGAACTCCACCTGAATGGTTACGTGATGGATGCGGTACCGGTGGGTGAGCAGCTCTTCCAGCTCCAGCCTCACCTCATCGGCGCGGCTGAGGGGAAGGTTCTCCTTCAGGTCGGCATGGCATTCAAAATGCACCTGCTGATCCGACAGCTGCCAGGCATGCACATGGTGTACGTTATCTACCAGGGGATGTTCTTCCAGCTGGTTTCGTATCGCCTCCAGATCAAGATCCTGCGGACTGGCTTCCATCAGGATATTGACCGTATCCCTTATTACCGTCCAGGTTTCGCGGAGGATAAAAATACCGATAACCACCGTAAGCAGGGGGTCCACCCAGGTTATATTGAAAAACAGGATAAGCAGCGCACCTCCAATCACTCCCGCCGATGAAAGCGTATCACCCAGCAGGTGCAGGTAAGCTGCTTTCACATTCAGGCTCGAACGGGAATCCTTTCTCAACAGCAACACAGCCACCAGGTTGGCCAGCAGGCCTGTTACCGCCACCCACAACATCAGTCCACCCCGCACCGGCCGGTGATTGTGTAAACGTTCCCAGGCTTCAAAAAACAGGTACAGGGAAATACCGATCAGCACCACTCCATTGAAAAGAGCGGTGAGGATCTCCACCCTTTTGTATCCGAAGGTTTTTTTCAGGTTCGAAGGTTTTTTACTCATCCGGATGGCCAGGTAGGACAGCAGAATGGCCACGGTATCGCTGAAATTATGGAGGGCATCGGAAATCAGGGCCAGACTTCCCGAAACAATCCCCCCCACAACCTGTACCAGGGTGATCCCCCCGTTCAGGCCGATGCTGATCAAAAGATTCCGGCTGCCCGGCCGGCCCTCCTGCCGGTCCAGTTGGCGGTGGAAATGATGCCCTTTCATAATATCTCCCTTACATATAATGAAAACATTTTACACAACAGAATTGTTTATCCGGTTTCCATGAAAACGGCAGGGAAATTCACCAGGTACAGTTTCTCCGAAGCGCGGGTAAAAGCAGTATACAACCAGCGAAGGTATTCGGTGTTTACCCGGTCATCTGTCATATACCCCTGATCAACGAACACATGTTTCCATTGACCGCCCTGTGCTTTATGGCAGGTAACGGCATAACCGAATTTCACCTGCAGGGCGTTAAAAAACGGATCACTGCGCACGGCCAGGAATTTTTTTCTCTGCGACCGGGCGTGAGGATAATCCTCTAAAATAGCCTGGTACAGTTCCCGGGCACGCGGAGAAGGCAAAGAGGGAGAATCGGCTGTCAACGTTTCCAGCATCACCCAGGCCCTGAGTTCCATCTCCCGGTAATCCAGAAAACGAAGTTCCAGGTCGGCAAACCGGGTACCGTATAATTCCCTGTACTCGTGTATCCGGGCCACCTCCATCATGTCCCCGTTGGCAATAAAATCCACCTCATCGTTCTCCTGAAGCCAGAAATAATTATTCTTTACCACCATCAGAATGTCGCCCATGGAAATTTCCCCTTCCCGGTAAAATATCTGGTTCCTGATCCCCTGATTGTACCGGTTCGCCTGCCGGTTTGAACGGCAGATAACAATGCATTCACTTACCCCGTCGCGTCCGTAAGCAGTATCCAGCGCTTCAATAAGATCGCCTCCCGAAATATGTTCCACGTCGGGAAGCCCCCTGGTTCTGATCACGGGTATCTGGCTGACGGAAAAATCGATCATTTTTCTGATGTCCGTGGCATTGGAAAGGATCCCCGACCCCAGGGCCTGCCGGATGATATCGTCCAGGAACACTTCCCTGACCCGCAATCCGTATCCTTCCAGAGCCCGGATATCCAGGGCGGGACTGATATCCAGTCCCACGGGCGGAAGCTGTGCCGAATCGCCCATCAGGATCAGCCGGCAACCCCGGCCCGAGTATACATATTCAATCATATCATCGAGCAGCCGTCCGCTTCCGAAAAGCAACACTTCGGCCGACTGATTGGAGATCATGGATGCTTCATCCACCACAAAAAAGGTATCGGTGAACAGATTCCTGTCAAGCACAAAAGTGCCCAGTCCCTCCCGGGCCCCTTTCTGCCGGTATATCTCCTTGTGAATAGTATAGGCCTTTTTCCCCGCATAGGACGACAGAACTTTGGCTGCCCGGCCGGTAGGCGCCATCAGCACGGAACGGATCCGGAACTGTTCCAGGGTTCTGACCAGGGCATACACCAGAGTGGTCTTGCCGGTTCCGGCAAATCCCTTTACCAGCAAGCATTCCCTTTCGCCGGTGGATGCAATAAACTCAGCAAGAACATCGATCAATCGCTCCTGGGCCGGTGTAGGATCGTAGGGAAGGTTTTCCCTGAGTACGGATGTCAGATGATTTTTCAGCATAGGCGGGATAAAATTAAGCATTCCAATTTGTAATTAAATTTTTGTTGCTAAATTTGCAGGCGAACTAACCAAACCGCTTGTAATGAAAACCTTTATTCAGATCATTCTCGCCATTGCCATTGTGATTCTCGGATATCTTCTGGTGGAAAGCATCATGAATCCCATCCGGTTCAACCGGGAAAGAGTGAAAAGAGAAAAGGCCGCCATCAGTCGCCTGGAAGATATCAGAACGGCACAGATCGCATTCAAGGCTGAGAAAGGACGGTATACGGGTAGTTTTGATACGTTGATCAGTTTTGTGAAAAACGATTCCTTCTCGGTGGTAAAATCCATTGGAAGTATCCCCGACAGTCTGTATGATGCCCTGGGGCCCAGAAGGGCTGAGATCGAAGCCTTAAGAAAAGGCCTGATTACCCGTGATACCATCAGGGTAGCGGTGCTGGATTCCCTGTTCGACCATGGCTATCCCATCGATTCACTTCGTTATGTTCCCTTTACGAACGGTAAGGAATTCTTCCTGGGAAGAAATGTTATTGAAACGGCATCGGGAGTGAAAGTGGACGTATTTGAAGCAAACGTACTGAACGATGTGTTACTGAAAGGCCTTGATCCACAGCTGATTATAAACTATAATGAAGAAAGGCTGAAGATCACCGATTTCCCTGGCCTGCGCCTGGGGTCGCTTAAGGAAGCAACCAACAACGCCGGGAACTGGGAGAAATAACCCGCCATGCATGAGCTGAACCTACTTGACGAGACGCTCGACATTAACCAGACTCCCTCGTATCACCTATCCATCCAGGTTTGCCCGGATGGATTTTCTTTTGCCATACTCGACCTGGTACGAAACAAATATGTGGCCCTGAGGCATTACGACATGGACCCGGGGGCTCCTGAAAATCAATACCTCAACCAACTGGAAAAGATTATCGAAGAGGATGAATTCCTGGGAAAGGAATACAAAAGCATCGCACTGCTGATGCCGGCTCCCAGGTTTACTCTGGTCCCCGCCCCCCTGTTCCAAAAAGAAAACCTTCGCCTGTATTTTGAATTCAATCATCCGATGGAAGAACTGGATGAAATGCATGCCAACCGGCTGAAAAATGCAGGGGCATACCTTATATACGCCCTGCCCTCTGAACTGGGTAATACCCTGATAAAACATTTCCAGCAGGCTGAATTCTTTCATTACGGGGTTCCCCTGATAGAACATCCCCTGACAGCTCCCGGAAACAAAGGCCGCGACCCACAGGCGTTGCTGCACCTGCACCACGAACATATGGAAATGGTGGTCCATGGAGACAAAAAACTAACATTCTACAATGCATTCCGTTTCAGCCATCCCCATGATGTGCTGTTTTTTGTGATGTATGTACTGGAACAACTGAAGCTCAACCCGGAAAAAACCGAACTGCTGATCAGCGGCAAGATCGATAAAACTTCCGGAATCTACCTGTTGCTGAAGCAATACATAAAGAATGTGGGATTTGCCCGGCCAAACGAACTTTTTACCTACAGCTACACTTTCCAGGACAGCCCTTCCCACCTCTTCGTACACTTGCTCAATCTTTACTCTTGCGTATAATTAGTGGAAAATACAGGGGAAAGATCCTGCATCCTCCTTCGGGACTCAGGGTACGACCTACCACCGATTTTGCCCGGGAAGCCCTGTTCAACCTGCTTTCGAATCATTTTGACCTGTCGGGACTGGAAGTACTCGATCTTTTTTCAGGAACAGGCAGCATTGGTTTTGAATTCGCTTCCCGCGGAGCTGCCCTGGTGCAGATGGTGGAACAGCGCGATGCCCAGATCCGGTTTATCAGGAAAACCATCAGCGAACTGCGCCTGGAAACCTGCCGTGTTTACCAGGGGAACGTTTTCCTTTTCCTGAGGAAAAAAGGCCTCCGCTACGATGTGGTATTTGCCGATCCCCCCTACGACATGGAAGGAATCGATCAGCTGCCCAAGCGCATACTGGAGGGAGATTTCCTGAAACCCGGAGGATGGTTCGTTCTGGAACACGGAAGGAAATACGCCTTCGACTCCCATCCCCGTATCAGAGAATGCCGGAAATACGGAAGTGTTCATTTTTCCATTTTCGAATAGCCTGTTTTTTGTTGGGGGGCAGCAGATTCATGCAAGCATACTCCCTGATATCTCAGCCCTTCCTGCTTGACGACGAGATTGCATCCCTTCGGTCGGCGGACTCTTTTTGAGCCATCCCGCATCCCTCAAAAACCGGTTGCTACGCAACCTGTTTTTTGTTGGGGGGCAGCAGATTCATGCAAGCATACTCCCTGATATCTCAGCCCTTCCTGCT
>Ga0209614_1000019_pt1 | contig 129035 bp, 114 predicted proteins | sample BlaSprsedimmetaG_FD_185484 | JGI IMG/M metagenome (GOLD analysis project Ga0209614, IMG submission 185484) | Hot spring sediment bacterial and archeal communities from California, USA to study Microbial Dark Matter (Phase II) - Blank Spring... ... | reverse complement strand
GCATCGGTGAATTCCGAGATTGAGCGCTTCTCATCCGCAAGGATTGAACGGACGCTGCGGCCCGGGCCGCCGAACACGACCGCCACGCTGCCCTTCAGGCGCTCCCCCAGATCGCCCATGGCTTCAGTCGTCACCGCCATGCCGTCAACCGATGTGACGATGGCATGATCGGCCTGTGCCATGAGGCGGGAGAGCGAGGGGTGCGTGGTCGTGCGGTAGCCCCGGTAGCCTGGCGATTCTTCCGGCGTGCACCGGAAAGCCCCGTCTCGCGAATAGATCCTGACCGTGATGCGCCTTCCTGCCGGCATGCTGTGATCCAGCGGAAGAGGGCTCGTTGCACCAACGTCCACCCAGGCGCATTCGTCAGATCCTACGTCTATCATCCCGTTGTGACTGAGCACAACTCCTTCTCGGTATTGACCCTCCTCGAGCGAGGAGGTAACCAGGTGATGAGGCATCCGCAACGGCGGAAGGACCCCCGCATGCCGCAGCAGTTCAGAGCGCCCGAACAGGTGCTTTCTGAGGTACTGCGGTGTCTCGGCATACTGCAGGAGGGCCGTCATCTCCCGCCATGCAGGATGGCGGCGATCCCGGTAGAGGGCTATTTCATCAACCCGGAAGACTGCTGCCGCCCGGGCGATCTGGCCCACCTTGTATGCCCTGAGTTTGGGGTCCGCGGTTTCTGCCGTGAACGACGAGGGAATGGCCATCGAAAGGTGGTATGAACGTTTCGGCTCCATTCCCCGCAACAGATAACCCCATAACGGTTTCCTAACTATTCACCAGAATTCGATATAAACCTTGTTGTAGGCCGCGACACCGGATCAGGAATACGGCGGTGCAGATAAGGGGAAAAATCGACAGGGTATACCGGATGCGCCGGCCTCACCCGAAGTAGAGTTCGCCTTCGTCGGTGATGTACACGTCGATTTTTTCACGGACAAAGCGCCCTCTGATTCGCTCGGGGACCGACTCACGCATCCGGTTGACCAGGCTGATGGTGTCATACCGTACCTTGATATGCACTTTTTCCGCCTCCGCAAAAATGTTACTGACGGCGTCGAGGACGTCAGTTCCGCCACGGATGGTATAGATATGGGTCGCATCGAGCGTGTAGAGGAATTCGAGCGTATCTTTGGCTTTCCGGATGTTTTCAAGCGCCGCTTTTTCTATGGTGCAGATATTTGCTTTGGACGTGTGGATGAGATCGGCGATCTGCTGCTGTGTCAATCCCTGTTTTCTGTAGCGCAACACCTCCTTCTGCCGATCGGTAATAAGCCCCTGTTTCATCGTACCAATGTATGCATATTGAAATTTAAACACTTTTCTTTAACATGCGCCCTCCGGAAAAACGAAATTAAGTCTGATTCAAAACTTTTATTACCAAACTTGATGATATTGTGTTGTTCCTCAAATTTGAGAGGTGTAAACATGGTAGTTAAAGTCGGAGTTGCAAAACTAGGCAATATTGCTAGCGGTGTAATGGTCGAGCTTCTGCTCGACGAGCGTGCAGACCGTGAAGATATGATCACCTTCATGGCAACCAGCGGAACCAAGCTTCAGCCCGAGGACGTCGACCGTGTCGTCTCGAACCTCAAGGCATGGGGGCCTGACTTCGCCATCGTCGTCTCCCCGAACGGCGTTCTCCCCGGACCCACCGGTGCTCGCGAGGCCCTCGCCGATGCAGGCATCCCCGTCATCGTCATCACCGACGATGTCACCACCAAGAAGGAATGGGCGGACCTCAAAGAGAGCAAGTTCGGCTATATCATCCAGAAGGCAGACTCCATGATCGGCGCGCGCCGCGAGTTCCTCGACCCGATCGAAATGGCGGACTACAACGGCAACCTGGTCAAGGTGCTCTCCGTGACCGGTGCGTTCCGCAAGATGCAGATCGCAATCGACGAGGTCATCGACCAGGTCAAGGCAGGCAAGAAGGGCGCCGACCTCGAGCTGCCCAAGATCGTCGTGACCGCCGACAAGGCAGTCAAGGATGAGTTCACCAACCCCTACGCCTACGCAAAGGCGCGTGCAGCGTTCGAGATCGCAGCGGCAGTCGCCATGGTCAACGTGAAGGGGTGCTTCATGACCAAGGGATTCGAGAACTACGTCCCCATCGTTGCCAGCGCTCACGAGATGATGCGCGCAGCAACCGTGCTCTGCGACGAGGCACGAGAGATCGAGAAGGGCGTCGACGGTGTGGTCCGCAAGCCCCACAAGAACGATGGTACCATCGTCTCCAAGACCACCCTGATCAGCAAGCCCGAGTAACTCGATAGTACAACCTTTTTTTCCGGCATCCATCGCCGGCATTTTTCCCGGTATCCGCCACCCCACCCTGCAGCGGGTGCTGGCGGCGGTCGGCGAGAGCGGGCGCGTCGAAGGGTTACCGTGTGCGATACCGTGCGGCAAATGCCTCGGGGAGCGTGAGGATCACCGGTTCGAGATGGAGGCGCTCCATGAACGCCGAATCGCTGGTCGACCACGGGTTCGGGTTGATCCGTGCGATCATGGAACAGAATGCGCGAAAACCCGAATCGCATCCCGGTTTTTCAAAAAATATGGAGGCGTTGAACGCCATCGATCCCGTGTCCCGGTAGAGGTCGATGATCTCACGCATTCCTTCGGCGATGCAGTCGGTGTAGGGTTCGGCTTCCTCGAGGGTGCGGACGGGGAGGAGACCGCGCACCTCGCGTTCGCCGAGCGGGACGGCGCTGGCGATCCACGGGATTTCCTCGCCGAAAAGGTACCTTCCCGCACGTATTTCATGGGCGAGAAGGTCGTCGCGGTAGATGGTGCCGTGCCGTGCACGGTAGCGGTTGCATCCGGCGATATAGCATTCCGCGAGCACCGAGGGCCTGCGGTCGGCAATCCCCTGCAGGTGGGGGTGGGGGATGCTCGCGCCTGCCGAGGGCAGGTAGTTCCAGTTGATGCTCGCATATCCCCCGTGCTTGCGCAGCGACTCGATCTGGCCGAGGAGGGCATCGGACAGCTGGCGGACGCTGAACCGGTCGACCTCGTGGTCGCGGGAGATGACCGTCACCGTATGGCACTCGGCGAAGGGGTAGAGGTTGGGGAAGGTGATGCTTTCGCCGACCTCTATGCGCGTGCCGTCCTCGAACACCGGCGTTGCCTCCCGTACCCGGTCCGGGCAGAACGGGCATTCGCCGGCCGGAGGGCCCGGGGCATAGTGCTTCCCGATGCCGCGCTTAATCCGCTCGGGGCTGATCCGGCACTGCAGGCCGGTGAGGTGCTCGCGCCTGTACTGCACGATCCCCCTCTCTGCGTCGACCTGCGCGATAGCAAACATATCCACATTCAAAAATGGCTGCTCTCAGGGTATGCATCTTTCGATAGAAGGTGAAGGCGAAAAGAAAAAAAGATACCGGGGTGGAGAATCCACACGCTCAAACGATGTACTTGCCGATCAGGCGGATGGAGTTGACCATGTCGGGGCCCAGCGGGGATCCGAAGATGACCTGGGTCACACCGGCTGCCATGAGGTCTTCGCACTTCTGCTTGCACATCTCGGGGGTGCCTGCGATGGTGAAGGCGTCGATCTCGGCGTCGCCGACGAGGCCGCCCACCGTCTTGAAGTCAAAGCGTGCGAGGGCTTCCTTGATCTTGGCGACGTTGCCCATGTCGAGGCCGTGGCGCTCCAGCAGCGGGGGCGGCGATCCTGCGGCGATGAATGCGGCAACGATCTTTGCTGCGTTGCGGGCCTTCTTGACGTCCTGGTCGACGGAGATTGCGGTGTAGGCACCGACATCGTGGCTCTTGCGCTCTGCTGCTGCCTGGGCTTCCTTGATGATGGGGATTGCTATCTCGAAGTCCTTGGGGTTGGACGCGTTGATGAGCGATCCGTCACCGATCTCACCTGCAAGCGCCAGCATCTTGGGTCCCTGTGCACCGATGTAGACGGGGATGCCCTTTTTGCCGGGGAGCTGCACACCGGTCAGCTTTGCACCGTCGTAGTCGAAGAACTCAAACTCGCCGGTCTTCTTGACCTCCTCGCCCGCGAGGAGTTTCCGGATCTGGATGACGCCCTCCTTCAGGCGTGCAACGGGTTTTTCGCCCTCGATTGCGAGCTTGGGGAGCGTGGACAGGTCGCCGGGTCCGATGCCGAGCACCGCACGTCCTTCCGAGATCTCGTTGAGGGTTGCCATGAAGGACGCGATGGCCGCGGGGGTGTCGGTGAAGGTGTTCATGATACCCGGGCCCATCTTCAGGGTGTCGGTCTCCATTGCGATTGCCGCGAGGGTCGGGTAGCAGTGGCGGTTGTTGTAGTGGTTGGTAATCCACGCAAAATCGATATCCTTGGATTCTGCGAGCTTACAGTAGTTCACTACCTGCTTGACGGTAATGTTACCTGGCACAAATTCAATACCATAAGACAAGGTCATTTCACCTCATTGAGTTATTAAAGCGACCAGATTTATAAACGTTATCGTTTCATCGGGAAATGCGGCGTACGGGGAACGATCGGATGGCGGCCGAAAGCATGTCGGGGTGAATTCCCCGGCATCGAGCAGCACCGCCGCCTGCATTCCCGTGCAGCAGCAACATCATTTAATAGCGTCCTGCACCAAACGTAGGTATTGATCATTCTGCATCGTGAAGAGGGACCTGACGAAACAAGTGCGTGTCATACCCCCTGCTTCACTATCACGAAACGATACCCATGAGAGTTCTTGCCATTGGACTGGGCGGTGCGGGCTGCAGGATAGTCGATCATCTCTACGATCACGACGTGCGCAGCAAGGTGGGATGCCTGACCCCCATCGCCATCGATACCGACGTGAACACGCTGCTGCAGCTGCCCTACCTCCCCGACACCGCAAAAGTGCATTTTCCCCCCATCGATCCCGACCAGCACTACGACGCACGGTCCACGGTGGACATCGAAGAGGTGATGACCATCATCCAGAAGACGGATACCGTGGAGATCGATTCCATCATGATCTTTTGCGGTCTCGGCGGGTCGATGGTCGATGCCCTCTCCCTGATCGTTCCCGAGCTGCGCAAGTCATTTATCGAGCCGATTTTTGCCGCGGTCACAATCCCCTGCCTTGTGGAGGGCAACCGGCGGTCGGCGAAAGCGGCGGATGATATCGATATGGTCCAGACGTACGTCGATGCCGCAATCCTCTTCGACAACGAGACATGGCACCGCAAAATCAAAGCGTCGTTCGAAGACAGCGGGGATGCCGACAACCGGTCACGGTTCTCCAAGACGGCAAAGAGCATGCCCTCGAACCCCCGCGACATCTACCGCCTCCTCAACGAGCGTATCGCACGCCAGATAGGCCTGCTGCTCCGTGCGGGCGAGTTTAATGAAGAGGGGCTCGAAGTCTCCGAAGTGGTGCTCGACGCAGGCGAGATCCTCAACACGCTCAAGGGCAACAGTCTCGTGGCGGTGGGGTATGCCTCGGAACCCCTGCCCCGGAGCCTGCTGGGGATCTTCGACCGCTGGCGCTCTTCGCGGTATTTTTTCGAGGGGGCACAGATACGCGCCGCCCGCATCGTCTCGCTGGCAAAGCAGGCGGTGTACGAGGACATCTCCATCCCCTGCGACCTCACATCCGCCGACAAGGCCCTCGTCCTTATCGCAGGGCCGTCCACGGAGCTCTCGATGAAGGGGTTCCAGACGGTGCGCAAATGGATCGATCGCAGTATCGCCGGACTGGAGATGCGGTCGGGCGATTATCCGGTGAAAAACACCCGCTTTGTGGCCATCATCATCATGCTCTCGGGGCTGGACAACATCCCCCGCGTCGAGGAGATCCGGGAGATCAGGGAGGTGTACCTCGTCGAGCGCGAACAGCAGGAACGGAGGCGCGAGGAGGAGCTGCTTATCGCCGAGGATGTGACGCTCGATCCGGTTGATGAGCGCATGGCGTTCGGGCCGCACGCGGGGCGCCCCGTGTACGACGTCTCCCGTATCGGCGGCGCATCCCGTGCCGCCGCACCGGAGGAGCCCGCCCTCAAGGATGAGATGATCACCGTCGTATCGAAGAAGAACAAGGACGACGGTGCGCACCGGCACCTGCTGCGCGATGACGCCGTCCTGCTCGCCGCACAGGAAGGGAGCGACGATGACGACGAACGGATCATGCTCCCCAAAAAACCGGATGCTATCATTCTCGACATGACCCGGCAGACCTCGGGCGGCGAGCGGATGGCCCCGAAGGATTCGGCGCTGGGGATCCGGGAGTCGCGCTACGGTATGGGGATGCCGCGGGCGGACAAACGCGGCGATTCGGATCTCTCCGTAAAAAGCCCGCCGAAACCAAAGGACCGGATCATCGACGGGGAGCGGATCGTGATCCACGCCGAGCGCACCCGCTCGCCTGCAGGCATTATCGACGGGGAAATGGTCACGATCACATCGCCGGGCAAAAAGATCCATGAACTGATCCGGGATGACGAGGGCGTGAAATTGAAAGGGTCCTCGACGGGGGTCAGGGACGGGATGCTCGGGCATGCCGAGAAGGCGCTCTCCTCAAAGGGTTCGAAGGCCAAAGAGCCCGAAATTGCCAAACGGCGCCTGAATATTATTTACGAGGCGGAAGACGAGTTTGTTCCCGACACGTCCGATGCGCAGGCGCCGCCCGAGAAAAACGAAGAGGACGAAGATATCATCTTCTGGATACCGTAGGGCTCCTCCATTGGTTCCCGGAGATTCTCTCCATTCTTATAGCAGCAATTTGGCGTAGCTGATAGTGCCCGCCCCGATCTCTGTCCGGAAGGTGAATCCCTTCTCAATGGCGTTGGCGATGAGGTTCATCCCGCTGTACGCGACGATGGAGAGGCGATAGGGGTCGTCCCTGAGGTTGAACACCTGTGTGCCCATGGTGACCGGGAACACGAACCCCTGCTCCCGCATCAGGGCGATAACCTCCTCCGCCCGCGCCTGTGCAGACGCCGGCACCTGCCGCACGTTCGCCAGCACGACCCCGGTGCCGGTGGCGACCGTCGTGCCGACCGATGTCAGGCCCGCGGAGATGAAGAGCTGCAGGGGATCGACGGTGGTGCCCCGGTAGCCGATGAGATCGGCGAAGGCCTCGGCCCGGCCGTCCCGGACCGCGAGGCGCCCGCCGTAGGCCATGTTCACGGGGACGCCCGCCTTCTGGATCACGCCGTCCATGGTGATGCTGCAGACGGTGATCAGGCCGGTGTGGGCCGGCGGGATGCGCGGGTCCTGGTCGATGATGCCATACCGGGAGAAAAAGCCCATGCCGCGTTCGATGACCTCGTCGAATGCCGCCGAAACCCCTTCCACGTCCTCGTCGGCAACGACGGAGAGGTTGTAGGCGACGTCCCCCGTGCCGGTGCGGGGATCGAAGGTGCTGCGAAACGCAAGCCGCTCGAGTTTCGAGATCACGAACCCCACCCGTTCCTCCACGAGTGCGCACTCGATCTCGGCGATGCCGCTGGGGGTGAGCAGCCGGCCTTTGTTGCCCACTTTACAGGTGAACCCCATGTCGTCGAGCTCGCTGAGGTAGTACTGCACCGCACGGTCGCTGAGCACGAAGCCGCGTTCGGCCATGAGTTCGGAGAGGCGTTTGGCCCCCATCGGTTCGGTGGTCTCGCTGAGGATGCGCAAAATCTCCAGCCATTTTCGCTCGGACCGGGTAAAGCTCATCTCGCCTCCACCGAGCCCTTGCTGTCCTGGTAGCGCCCCTCGTAGAGGTGCACGCCGTCCCGCACCTCGTGCAGGATGAGCTGCACCACGCGGTCCCCCTCGAAGAGGAGGACGTCCTCGTCGCCCATGGTGACCAGGCAGAGGGTCAGCTGCCCGCGAAACCCGGGATCGACGAATCCCCCGCCGAGCAGGACGCCCCGTCTCCCGAACGAGGAGCGGCACCGCATGGTGGCGGCGACGTCGGCGGGGAGCTCCACCCACTCGAGCGAGTGCACCAGCGTGCACCGCCCCCGTTCGAGCACGTAGTCGTTGCCGGCCCGGAGGTCGTAGGAGGCGGGCTGCTGGCTCTCGTCGGCGTAGGGGCGGATCACCAGATCCCCCTCGTCCAGCCTTCGCCTGATTTCAATCGCAGAGAGAATCATCCTGTACAGTAGAGGGCAGGAAAATGCTTAATATCTTATGCTGCGAAACGTGTGGTGGATCCATGGGGTAGCGGATATCCTCTTGGGCTTCGGACCCAAGGACGCGGGTTCGATTCCCGCTGGGTCCGTTTAAAAATAGTTGAATCGCTGTTTTTCAACATTTTTAAAAAAATTATTGGATTCTTATATACGATATCCCTGAGGGGTCATAGTCGTATTCCCAGGTGCCGGTCCTGAAACCCGCATCCTCGGTATGGGCGACCACCCGGAAATAGTAAGTGCCGAATGGGTGGTCCTTGAGGTTGACGCGGGCGTTATCGGTGAGTGTTGTATTGACAACATGTGGGCGTGTCTCCACCCGGATCCAGCCGCTGTTGGCAGGCCGGTACTCGATCTCCTCCTTGATGTCACCCCATCCGGTGTAGTTCAGTGCCCATTCGAATTCGTAGAACTCACCGGTGAATGCTCCCGACAGTTCGTTGAGCTGGAAGGTTGCGACATAGACCGGATCCGGTGCGAGCCCGGGGATGATGGTGATCAGGGTGTCGGGCAGTGGCATATACGGATCCTCGGCATTTTCAAAGTAAATCCCGGAATTGGGGTGGAATACGCTGAAGTTGATGGTATCGTTCGCCGAGGCGTTGACCAGCATCCTGAAGGTGACCTCCCAGGTCTGCTTGACGGAGATATTACCCACGTCGAAGTGGAAGCTGCCCGCAGGATCATTCTCCTCCGGGGGCGTGATGCCATACCAGTCGTCCGATGTGTCGATGGTCAGGGGGGTGCCGTCGAGGTATGTGTCGGCGACATACGGGCTGCTGCTCCAGTCAAAGAACTGGATATACGTCGATTCGCCGTCGGCATAGACATAGTCGAGCAGGGTCGTCGCTGACCAGTCCAGCGCGTCTTGCGGGTCATTGAACCCAACGAGCTGGAGGTCTGCGGTTGTTCCCACCGCGGCCTCGTTGATCAGCTGGTCGGCGATCCATTTGTAGATCTCTTCGAGCTTGGCAGCGTCGCCGGAGGTGTAGTTGAACGCACCACCCGTCTCAGTGGCGAGGGTATTGAGCGTCGTCCAATCAGCATTGTTCACCTTGCTTGCGGCATAGACAACATAGATTTTCACGTTCTCATCTTTCGCGTAGTTCGCCATGTTCTGCAGGGGCTGCACAGATTTGTCCGGGTTCCAGGGATAGCCGGGATGGTCGGTCGGCCCGGCGAAGGGATAGTACCGGTTCGTGCCACCGTTCATGTCGTCATACGCGTAGTCATAACTTCCCTCGGCGAGCACGTCACCATACCAGGTGATATCGGAGTCCACCAGCAGGATGACCGCTTTGATGGTATTCGACGTTCCCCGCAGTGCGGAGATTGCATCGTACACGGCCAATCGCAGGGGCATCACGCACACGTTCTTCTCCTTCGATTTGTCCTGGTAGGGGATCGTCAGGTAGATGGCCGTCTCGATATCGGTGGTGCTGGAGGTAAAGGGCTGCTCCCAGTAACTGTGGGTCGTGTAATCGGTCAGGCCTTCCCCAAGATAGTAACTTTCCACATAGGTGGCATCATCACTCTCGCTGTTATCATCACCGGCAAGTTTCTTCCACTGCTTGTCCATGCCAAGAATGCGGGCGTTGCCAAACGATTTCCCACCGAACGTGAGCAGCCCGATATTGTCCACGCCCCCGTCAGGGCTGGTGCCCTTCAGCACATTCACGAATGCCTGCTCCGCCTCCATGGCATACCTCAACCGGTCGGTCGGATCCTCCTTCAGCATTGTGTAGGCCCGGGAAGTGGCGAGCACGACATCGATGGGATCTCGCTTGATCAATTCGAATCCGTCACCGATCAGCCTGAGCGTGACATCAAAGGTCTCTCCCGGCCCGACGGTGGGGTTGGAAACCTCCGCCTCGACACGGAGATAGGGGTAGTTACGCCATTCGATGCTCGATGTCTCTTTGGAATAGGATTTCCAGTCCGCCGTAACCGTACAGCTGCCCCGGGCGAAAGCCAGATATCCGTCCTCGCCTTCGATGGGGAATTCTCCCGGCTTAAAATACACCAGTGCAATACCGTTTTCGTCGGTCTCCACGCCGGTGACCACATCGGCCCAGGCTCCATCATCCGGATCAGTCAATTTCGTGGCGGCTATTTTCGGAGGACTGAGCAGCGTGGTGCTATTCGTGATGGTCGCTGTATTGATCCTGAACGAGACCGTCTGGTTGGGCACTCCCCTCCCCAGGTCATCGGTCACCAGCACCCGGATCTGCCCGGGAGTGAATGGCGTGACTTCTGCGCTGGGCATACTGGACGGGTTGACACTCACATCAAACGAGGTTCCGTCCGAGCTGGTGAAGATGAGGTTGAGGATCGATACCACCGAGGTGTTCAGAACGGAGGTCGTGGTCAGCTTGACCGTCCCGATGGAGGTTTTCGGGCCGTAGCGAATGGTCGTCTCCCCGTATCCGTTGGTGATGATCTCGCGATTCTCCCCGAGACTCGTGCTGAAATCCACGGTGGTGTTCGGGGAGGGATTGCCGAACCGGTCGTAAAACGTGTAGATGATGGTAAAGAAACTTGTCCCATCGCCGGGAAGACGCGGTGGGGACGGATCGATGGCGGTTTCAACAGAGTACGGTGTCTCCTCCCCCACGCCGTCGATGGTGATCCACATCCTGGGAATCGCGGTGACACAGATCAGGTTAATGACGTTCTCTCCCGCCAGAGAAGCTGCTTTGAAATCCACAGCGAGGTATCCGTCAGAATCCACCTGTTTTTGGATATCGTCTGTTAAAGAGCCGTCCTCGTCCCAGAACCCCGCATCCGTACCCGAGGAACACTGGAACCGGACCCATTCAGCGTCTCCCCCAACCGAGTCCTCTTTGCGGCTGTCGATGACATTCCGATATTTATCGACCATTCGGATCTCGATCGTCGTGTCCGTATTGACGGTGAGCTCGGTGTCGTAGTCCAGATACGCAAAGGCATAGGGCGTTGCATGATCCACTTTCTGGACGAACGCATTGCTCATCGTATGCTGAGACTCACTTTCCCCTTCCAGAAGGGTGTATTTCACGGTCACCGTGATGGTCGCATTACCGCTCTTTTTGGTGTGAAATGTCGCCTGATACGGACTTAGTGTATCGCGTGCAGGAGATAACGCCCCGACGCTAAGAAATTCGTTCGGGCAGCTGAACAACACTTCATTGATCGTAATAGTGCCGTTCGTGACAGAATCGTTGTTTATCTTCACAGTAATGGTCGCAGTTTCATCAATGCCCGTCCCGGGCCCGGCGGTGATCCATGCATGGCTGGAGGTAATCTCAATCTCCTCAGATTTCAGCGCCGCAGAACCGGGAACGAGCAGACCCAATACCAGGAGTATCAGGATTCCATGTACAATTTTCATATAAGCATTCCCCCGGATGATTATCGCATGTGATAATTAATCAGGTGGTAGCATGCGATAGTATTTAAATAATGTGAGCCGCGAGGGCGAATGGAAATAATTTCTCAAAGAACCCATGCATTTCGAAAAAATATTTCGGTAAAATAAATGTCCCTGCTCTCCCGGGCCATGCCCACCGCAATGGCCGGAAGCAGCCGCAGGGCCTTTTCAGCGCGGATGGCAGGTGAACTGATGCGGAGGGGGCCCGGGGGATCACCCTGCCACCGTGAAACAATCTGTCTTTTTCCCTCACGCCCAGTGCTCGGAGGGGATGCGGTCGAGGAGCATCCCCTCGACGACCACCGGCATGAGCCGCCGGCCCTCTTCGAGTGCCTGCTGGAGCCGCCACCCCTTCTCCGCGTAGATGGTAAAGATCGTCTCCCCCTTCTCCACCCGCGTGCCCTTCTTTTTGTGCAGGTAGATCCCCGCTCCCGGGTCGTGCGGCGCACCGGCGGTCCGGGCCAGCGAGATGAGCGATCGGTTGTTGAGCCCGACGATGTAGCCGGAATCCGGGGCGTGGACGTCGAAGGAGTGGTCGCCCGGGACCAGGTCCTCCGATTTCACCTCGGGATCCCCTCCCTGGATGGCGATGATCTCCTTCATTTTGGCGAGCGCTTTGCCGTTTGCCAGCAGGTCCGCCGCGGCCTGCTGCCCGGTGCCGCGGGCGGCTTTGCCCGCCATCTCGAGGGCGATCCCGGCCAGTGACGTGCTCTTCTGGATCAGGGAGTTGGGCACATCAGCCCCCTCCAGCACGGAGAGGGCCTCCCTGATCTCCAGCACCGGGCCGATGGTGCGGCCGACCGGGGACTCCCCGTAGGTCAGGGCGCACTCCACGCGCATGCCCAGGCGTTCGCCGAGTTCGATGAAATCTCGGGCGAGTTTCCGGCCGTCCTGGACGTCGTGCACCTTGGTGTTCTCCCCCACCGGAATATCGATGACCACAAGGTCCGCGCCGATGGCGAATTTCTTGGCCATGACGCTGGCGATCATCTGGCCCCGCGCATCGATCTTGAAGGGGTACTCCACGAGAATGATCCGGTCGTCGGCGGGAGCGATGTTGGTGGCCCCGCCCCAGACGATGACCCCCCCTGCCTTCTCGGTCATCTGCTGCACGTCGGAGGCGGCGAACTCCACGGGGGCGAGCACCTCCATGAGGTCGGCGGTGCCCCCGGCGCCGGTGATAGCGCGGGAGCTCGTCTTGGGGATTTTCAGGCCGGACGCAGCGATGATGGGCACGATCAGCAGCGAGATCTTGTTGCCGGGCACCCCGCCGACGGAATGCTTGTCCACGATGGGGCGGCCGGAAAACTGCAGGCGGTCGCCGGTGTCCACCATCGCACGGGTGAGGTGCTCGATCTCCTCCATGTCCAGCTCGTGGATATAGGCTGCCGTGACGAACGCGGTGAGCTCGTTTGAGGAGATGGCGTCGTTGACCACGTCCTGCATGATCTCGAGCATCTCGTCCTTGCCGAGCTTGCCACCGTCCATCTTCTTGCGGATATGGCCGATCGATTTGGGAGGCAGGGCGGGCCGCACCTCGACCGATGCACCCTCGAGCACGCACAGGCGCTCGTTGGTGAGCCGGAAAATGCCGATCGTGCCCCGTTCGATCAGGGTGGAGGTGGTCTCCACGAACGCGGGGGCCACCACCCCGTTGACCTCGTTGATTACCTGCACCCTGTCGCCGTCGAGCACACCGAGGGTGCGTGCGTCCTCGCGGTGGAGGAGCGCCCCGCGGCTCGAGATATCGCGTATTTTTGCGTTGAATTTCATGGAAAGAAAACGCTCCCTGTCATCACCTGAATGTCGCAGTACAGGTAGATAAGGGGATCGAATGGCGATTCTGCCGGGATTCATCGTCCCTGCAGGCGGCTCCATGCCGGCCCGCGGTGCATATGCTGCCGGGCCGTTTTTGCACTGGCGTATAGAAGAGCAAAGGGTACAGAAGTGAAAACGCAAACGACCGGGCGAAACGAGCGGAGAAAAAAAGATGGGGTTGGTTTAGTGCTTCCTGAGGACCAGGACCGCAACCGCACCAAGACCGGCGAGCGCAATCAGTGCGCCAAAGCCGGGTGTCGGGGTGGGCTCAGCGGTGGTCGGTTCTTCAGTCGGAACTTCGGTCGGAGCTTCGGTCGGAGCTTCGGTCGGAGCTTCGGTCGGTGCCTCAGTCGGAGGAACACCGGCAAGCACGTTGAAGGTTGCAGTAGCGGTGACGTCGGCTTCGATGGACTCTACCCTGACGATGTACTCGTCAGGCTTGAAGGTCGCTGCGTCGACATCGAAGGACCACTCGTTGAAGGTGTCTCCCTTGGTGACCTCGATGGTACCGGAAGCGCCGCAGAATTCACCGCTCTGGGTCTTTTCAGTGGGCTGGAAGGAGGAGGACACGACCTCGACGAGGAGATCATTGCCTTCTGCAAGGTTGGTCGTACCGGTGATGGTGAAGGTGTCACCGACGTACTTGTCGCCGATGGAGTCGATCTGGATCCATGCCTCTTCGATGAGGAAGGACAGCTTCAGGTACGTGTCGTCGATGTTCGGACTGTTGATCGCTTCCACAAGCGCATTGGCAGCATCGGAGCCCTGGAGAGAGCCAGATCCACGGAGAATGAATTCTCTCGTCTTGCTGATACGGTTCCAGACATATGAACCGTCTTCTACGATTGTGTCAACAAAATCCGTTGCATCGTCGGAGGGATAGATATCCGCTCTCTTGTTTTGCATCGGGTGCTGAACGACGACGAAGTACTGCCCGCTCGCAAGGTCTTTGGTTTCATCGAATTCGTACTCGAACGATCCGTCATCTTCCGGAGCCTCAGATTCGAACCTGGCAAAGTTCTTGCCGAGGATCCAGATGTAGACGTTGTCAGGGTCACCCTCTGCAGTACCGGTGATCGTGAGGTCGTCACCCTTTGCTACGACAGATGATGAGATGGATGCCGATACGAACGGTTTCTTGACCACAATGGAGACGGTAGCGTACTTCTTCCCGCTCAGCTCGCTCCGGTCGAATTCGCCGGATACGGCGTAGATGGTGTAGGTGCCTGCATCAAGGCTGATTTCCCCGGTCCGCCACTTCTCTTCCCAGGTGTCATCGTCCTCAACATCCACCGGGTCCCAGGTAACACCAGTCGCTTTCACTGCGGTCTGGGGCGCGCTGAGAAGGCCGCCATTGGACGGCAGGTTCGGGCCGGTGATGAACAGGAACACCTCACCTGAGTCGGTGTTGGTGCCGGAGAAGGTCACTTCTTCACCGAGGAAGTAGGACTGGTCGCCGGATGCGGTGACCGTGATGGCCCCCTTCTCGACCTTCACCTTCACGGTGTCGGTCTTTGAGTTGTCAGCGTTGGCCACCTTGATGGTGTAGGTCTGGGCAAGCGTGTCGCCGTCGGTCACGAACTCAACTTTGCAACTCCCGCTTTCGTCGGTCTTCACAGCTGCGAAGATGTCGGAATTATCAGTGTAGGTCTCGGGATCGATTCCGGTGGTATTGAAATCGCTACATGTGACAACGCTGGTCTGACCGGGCAAGAACTGCGGGTAGTTGGTGGTGTCGGCTGCCGCACCCACGATGTAGAGCGCGTATTGTGTGCAGCTCTTACCGCTGATGTCCACGGTGAAGGGGTTGTTGCGGACAACAGTGTCCTTGTCCGCCTCAATGGAGAGCGCCGCGCTGGTGATGGTCCAGGTAATCGTTTTGGACTCGTAGTCCTTGTTGTAGAAGTCGCTGGTGCTCGGCCACTTCCAGGTTGCCGTGTACGTACCCGCGGTCATCGTGCTGAAGTCAAACGCATCGGTGTCGAACGCGGTTTCGGTCAGGTTGACAGGATTGAAATCCCCATCGTCACCGACCCTGCTGACCTTGACGCCGTCAGGGGTGGTGATCTCGATGTAGCCCGCCTGCACCTCGGGTTTGATCAAATCCTCGAATGCGTTGGCAATGTTGTTCTCCACGTTGAACTCGACTGCAGTCGTCCTGGTGAACGGCTTGTCTTTCAGCGACGTAGTCTTGTTCTCCAGCTGGATGTCAAGATTAACCTTGGGCATCCGGACGATGACGGAATTGTCTCCTGGAGTGTTGTCGGCAGCATCCAGCACGTACCAGACTAAGTAGTAGTAATCGCCAACATCGATCCCCCGGAGTTCGAACGAATCAGCAGGTGAGATCGTGATGATCTCGAGAGGGCTTGCATCGAGCTGGTCGAAATATTTCAGCGTGGGGTTCGTAAGGCCGAAACCGCTGAAATTAAGATTTTTTTCTCCAACGAAGATGGTGTCTCCTGACGTGATGGTTGTCGCATCCGCTCTTGCAGCAGTTGCCGGTGTCACGGCAAGCGCGAACGCAACGAGCACCACGGCGGTGATCATCATTGCTTTTGTAATACTCTTCATACTAACCTCCTTTCATTGCTAAGGCACAGGCGAACCCCGGTTATTCGACATCTGCCGAAAACGGGTTCACCACGCTCCATACTCCGAATTACGGAATATACTCCACTATTTGTGGAACACTTATTATATCCTTTGTGGTTGAACGGGGGTTGTCATATATAAAGGTTCACAGAAAAACGTCCATTACTGCGAGGTATTTGGTATTTGTCTATCGAATACGTCATGCGCTGGGCCCGCGTTCCGATCCGGCTCCTGCAGGCCACTCCACCGGCAATCGCTCACCATTCGGCCCCGTTCGGGGGGCGCCGGGGCCCGCGGGAGATCCCCCGAAAACGGTATATTTTCGCCTGTTTCCGCATCCGCCGGGCGTCAGACGGGCGTCGTACGCGCGAGAACCGGCCGTGCAGCGGGCCGGGGGGCACCCCGCGGTCGCGGGAATTCTGGAGAAGCATGCGATCGGAAAGAATTTGAACCCTCGCACCGGGGCCCCGGTCCCGCGGCCGCGGCCCGGCGGCCGGCACCCCCAAAATCCGTCACTTTAATTAGTGAAAAGATCCTACGTTAGGAGGCACAACAGCCCGGTAGTGTAGCGGTCAATCATGTGAGACTCTGGATCTCGCGACAGCAGTTCGAATCTGCTCCGGGCTACTTCTCCTCGCCCGTCCATTTTTGCACCATTCCGGGATTGTCCCGTCCACCCCGTGCGGCGGGGGCCGGCAGGAACCGCCGCCGAGCCCCCCGATGACCCGGCACCATTGCCCGTGCACCCCTCCCGGCCGGCCCCGCTCTTTTGCAGAACCCGCACTCATGCGAGAAAGGCAGCGATAATACCGCTCAAGAATATCCCGTCGAACGTCCCGGCGCCGCCGATGCTCGCCACCGGCGCCCCCAGCTCGCCGATCCGGCGGAGGTTGAGGAGGTCGGCGCCGACGAGCGTGCCCAGCGTGCCGCTGACGTAGGCGATGATCGGCGCCGCCATGGGCACCCCCCACGAGAGCACCAGCCCGCAGGCGAGGGCGCACAGGGGCGGGATGAAAAACGGGGTGGCGATCCCCAGGCCCCGGACGGGCCGGGCGACGCGGTGGGTGACGAGGGCGACGAGCGCCACCCCGAGCACCGCGGCCAGCGCAATCCATCCCCCGCCGGCAAGCTGCAGCGCCCGGACCAGCAAATAGCCCGAGATGAGGGTGGGGATGAGGGCGCCCCCCACGTTGACGGCGATGACGGTCGATGGCGAGTACTCGGGGATCCGGTAGAACCACCCGAAGAAGGTGGCGGTTCGCTCGATCATGACGGTCCGGTTTTCAATCTCCGTGAGAGGGATGTTGATGAAACTGCCGATGATGATGCCCAGCAGGATCAGCATCGCCTGCGTCCACGAGAAACCCAGATTGGTCAGCGCCCCCCCGACGAGGCCGAAGAGGAGGAAGGGGAGGAGGAACAGGACGAAAAATACGATGAAGATCAGTGCGACGGCAGTGAACGGATTGAAAACATACCGCTTCATACAGGAATGTTCGCCCAGTATTTGATAGTGGTGGGGCCGCATTGCCCCGGATCACTGCCGGGTGCACACGATCGCCGCGTGATCGCGGTGGAAGGGCTCGAGCCGGGTCGCCGCCTGCACGACGAGGCCGCCCGCCTCGAGAGCCCGCACCGCCGCCGCGATCACCGCCTCCGGGTCGGCCCGCACGTCGACGCTTCTCGCCTTCAGCATCAGGATGTACACCCCGTCGGGTTTCAGGAAGGGCAGGTTGGCAAGGGCGATGCCCGCCTGGTCGGGCTGAGCGACGTCCTGGATCACCATATCCACCGCCTCCACCAGCGGCGCATACGCCGCGGGACGGGTCGCATCGGCCATGATGGGAACGACATTGGTGCGCCGGCGAGCGACCTCGATCAGGTCCTGCATGGGCCGCGGGGCGAACTCGACCGCGTAGACGCACGCCGCGTAGTCGGCGACATGGGAGACCGTGGTGCCGTTCGCCGCCCCCAGGTACAGGATGCGCATCCACGGTTCGAGGTCCCTGCCCCCGCCCTTCGCGTACAGGGCCGCCAGCTTGCTGCGGCGGGGGTCCCATACCCGGTAACCCTGCAGCATCCGCTCGCCGTAGACCCCTCCCTCGCCGGGGGATACCAGCACACCGTCGATCCGTATCATGCGACCCCTGCCGCGTCATCGATCCGCCGCTGCGCCGTCTCCAGAAACGCCGGCGAGAGCTCGCCGCGGTAGCAGTCGATCCGCGCCGCGATCGCCAGCTTCGCGGCCAGCACCCGCGCCACCCGGCCTCTCGTGCCCCGGGGTGCGTTGTGCACCCGCCGGTGCTGGAAGATGATCCCGTGCTTGGGCGGGGGCGTCCCGGAGCGCAGGTGCGTGAACAGGGCGTTTTCGGCGCCGAGCACCTGGATGGTCGACGCGGGGAGGCGGGCGAGCGGGGCGAGGCCCCCGGCGCGGGAGACAAGACGCGCCGCCACGAGCCCCCCCACCAGCGCACTGCAGTTGGGGGCGACCGCATCCGCCCGTGCCGAGACCTCCCGCATGAGCCGGGTCCGCTCCGCCGCGAGCCGCTCGATCTCCCCGGCGAGCCGCGCCAGCGGGGACGAGCGGTCCTTTTTCATGATGGAGAGCATCTTCTTCGCCCCGATCGCCCGGTACTTCCGGGAAAACTGCGGGTTGCGCACGATATACCACTCGGTCGCCCGCTCGGTGAGGAGGTTGATGACCGTGTCCGTCTCGTCGAGCATCCGGACCATCTGGAGCAGCTCGATATCGCCCTGCCGGTAGTATGCCGCGATCGTCTCCTCCGCCCGCCGGATGCAGAGGGCGCGGAGGCGGTCGAGGTACTCCCGCCGGTCGGCGACCACGCCGCAGGCGACCGCATCCTCCCATGCGAGGGGGACAAACGACGCCATCGAAATCCGGAGGCGGTCCAGCCGCTCCGCCAGCGCCTCGACGTCCCCCTCCGCCGGGGTGCAGGCGCCGCCCTCCTCCACATCGCCGAACCAGTAGTGCTGCATCGCACAGTACCATCGCCGAAACCGCTCTAGAAAGTATCGGTCGGCGCGAAACCCACGCCCCGGAACGGGCCCCTAGACCGGCACGTCGAACGACATCAGGATGACCGGCAGCATGATCGCCCCCATGCAGGCGACGCGCCGGACATTGACGATCCCCGGCACCACCCCCACCGCGGTGGCGAGCGCCAGTATCACGAGCCCGAACGGGCCGCAGAGCACACAGGAAAGGACGGTGACGAGCCCGATCACCGCCGCACTGAGCGGGCGGATGCTGATACCGCTGATGATGCGGGCGTAGCGTGCGAGGTACACGGTGAGCGCGTAGACGACCGCCGCGGCAACCAGCCCGGCGAGCAGGAGGTACTGCACGGGGGGCAGCTCCTGCACGGCGAGCGCCGCCATCACGCCGTTGCGGGTCCGTGAGAGGGCGTAGAGCGCCGCAAGGCCGAGAAAGGCATTGGCGGTATTGGCGGCGCTGGTGGCGACGATGTACTCGCGGGCATGGTCCTCGTGGCGCATGCCGAGCGAGAGGACGGCATTGGCCGTCGCATTGGAAAGGCCCGGCAGCCACCCGACGATTGCGCCCGCACAGGCGCCGATCACGGACTGCCTCGCCAGCACCCCGCCCTGCAGCGAAAAGCCCGAAAACCGCTGCTCGGGCATCTCGCCGCGGGATGAGGCGAGGAGGACGGCGATGCCGAAGAGGCCGGCGAGCAGCGGCATCAACACCGACGAGCTGCCGAGCGTGTTCCAGAAAAGGTAGGGATAGTGAAAGACAAAGAGCCCGAGGAGCCCCGATACGAGGAAGATGCCCAGCGACCATGCCGGCGAATCGGAATAGACGATGAGCAGCCCGGCGACGGCGATGAGGATGATGCCGATCCCCCAGTCGATCAGCGGCTGGATCGAAGGGAGCAGCAGGAAGAAGACCAGCACCAGCGGGAGGGCGACGACGACGGAGAACGCGCTGCCCAGCGCGGAGAGCCGCACCGCCTCCTCGCCCCTCCCCTCGAGGCAGAGGGCGTGGGCGGGCAGCACGGAGAGCGCGGTGTCGGCATCGGGGATCCCGAGGAAGGTGCTGGGAATGATGTCGAGAAAGGTGTGGGTGATGAGCGCCGCAAAGAGCGCCGCCCCCATCGCCTCCGGGCCGAGCACCCCGAGCAGGATGCCCTGGGCTGCGAGAAGGATGCCTGCCATAGTGTTGACGTGGATGCCGGGGACCAGCCCGCTGACCGCGCCGAGGAGGATACCGGCCAGCGTGCCGAGCAGGATGGCGGCGAGCACAGAGATCTGCTCTGCGGGAGGCGCAATAAAGCACACGAAACCGCCCGGCATGCGCCGGTCCCCGCACCGAACCGCAACAGACAAACGTATATGCCCCGCCGCCGAAATTTCGGTGATGAGAATCGCCATCACCCGCCTCGCGGACAAAGGGGGCCGCGACCCTGCGCGCTGCAGGGAATACGGGCACGAATGCTACCCGGTCTCGCCGCTCGCCGCCACCATCTACCCCGAGAGGGTCGCGGCATTCGTGGCGGCGGTGCACCGCGGCGCGTACGACTGCCTGTTCTTCACCAGCGCCCTCCCCGCGCAGATCATCGGCCCGCTGCTGGAGCGGTGGCCGCGCGTGGTCGCCATCGGGCCGCAGACCGCACAAACGCTGCAGGAGATGGGTATCGCCAGCGAAACGCTCCCCTCCTACTATTCCCGGGACTTCGCCCCCTACCTCGGCGCATGGCTCCGGGGCAAAACGGTCGGCATCCCGCGTGCGGATGTCCCCAACCCCCCCCTCCTCGACGCGATCAAAACGATGGGGGGCGAGGCGGCCGAGACCAGGGTGTACGGCCTCGAGGCGACGGGCGAGGAGCTCGACCTCGGGAGGGCGGAGGCGCTCCTCTTTACCAGCGCCGGCTCCTTCCGGCACGCGGTATGGACGCCGCGCCCCGGCCTGCTCCTGATGGCGATCGGCGAGATCACCGCAGGAGCGATGGCAGAAGGCGGGGCAGTCCCGGCGGTCGTGGGCGACGGCTCGCTGGAAGGGACGCTTCGCCGCCTCAACGCGTACCTTGAAGAGCAGGGATCACGATAGGTACCGGGGAAGCAATGGAACAGGAACCAGCGAAACGACCGATCAAAGGGGTCATCGTCCTCGACAAACCCCGCGGGCCCACGAGCCACCAGGTCACGGCATGGGTGCGGGACATGCTGGGCTCCCCCGCCGGGCACAGCGGCACCCTCGATCCCCAGGTCTCCGGCGTGCTGGTGGTGATGGTGGGAAAAGCGGTGCGCCTCGCCCCCCTGCTGCTGAAGCAGGAAAAGGAGTACGTCTGCCTGATGCGCCTGCACGGCGATGTCGCCGCCGGGGATCTCGCATCGGTTGCGGAGGAGTTCACCGGCAGGATCTACCAGCGCCCGCCCCGGCGCAGCGCCGTGCGCAGAGCGCTCCGGATCCGCACCATCCACGCGATCGAGATCCTCGATCACTGCGGCCGCCTCGTCCTCTTCAGGGTGCGGTGCGATGCGGGTACCTACATCCGCTCGCTGTGCCACCACATGGGACTGGCGCTCGGGGTGGGGGCCCACATGCAGGAGCTGCGGCGCACCCGGTCGGGGCCCGCCGGCGAAGCGGACGCCTGCACCCTCTTCGACCTGAAAGACGCCGCCGTCCGGGCAGATCTGGGAGACCCCGCAGGCCTCGCACGCCTCATCCGGCCCATCGAATCGGTGCTCGACGGCGTGCCGAGGGTGGTCGTGCGGGACACGGCGGTCGATGCGATCGTCCACGGGGCGGCGCTCGCCGGGGTCGGGGTGCTCAGCGCGGACGCGTTTTCGAAAGGCGCCATGGTCGCGGTGCTGACGCAGAAGGGCGAACTTGTCTGCCTCGGCGAGGCGCTGGTGGCGTCCTCGGCGTTTCGGCCCGGCGATACCGGGCTCGTCATCGCCCCGCGGACGGTCTTTCTCGAGCGGGGCGCCTACCCGAAGGGATGGCAGGCCGCCCGGGCCGAACGCCGGTGATGCGCGAACATCCCCCCGTGATCCGGCTCGGGGCGAAAATTCCCCCGGAACGGACCCGGAAGGCATAGCCTTAAGAAAATTCCCCGCATACATGTACGCTACACGATCGTGCTGAGGTCGTCTAGTCTGGTAGGGCGCAGGCCTGGAAAGCCTGTGGGGCATCTGACCCCTCGGGAGTTCAAATCTCCCCCTCAGCGTCCCTTTTTCCCGCACCACGTGCATCGGGTACCGTCACCGGCCGGTCGTCCGGTTCCTGCACGCCGCAGCCACGTGGAAGCACCGTGCGATGGATCGGACGCCTCGCATACTACTATATATGCCGGGTGTTCAGTGCTCCCCCGTGAATTCCCGTCGATACGAATTCACGAACCCAAGGGGTGATACAATGGAGCGAACAGGCCCGTTTCCACAGGACGAGAGCAGGGTCAGATGGATCTCCGCCGGGTGGCTGGCGGAGCATCTGGATGATCCGGAGATGACGATCATCGACACCCAGCCCAATGTGCACGACTACATCACCGAGCACATCCCGGGCGCGGTGTACCTCAGCGAAGGGGTGCTCAGGGTGGCGGCGCGGGGGATGCCGACGACATTCGGCCCGCTCATGGCGTTGCAGGACATATTCCGCAGGATCGGGCTTTCCCCCGATCAGCCGGCGGTGGTCTATACCGGCAGGGGCGCCTTCAAGGGGTGGGGCGACGGCTCGAGCAGACGATGATGGCCTACGCCCTTGCGAAATTCGGCCACGACAATGTCCTGGTACTCGACGGCGGTCTCGATGCGTGGAAACAGGAACGACGGAGGGTGGACCAGGCGTTTCCGACGATCGAGCCGTCCGATTTCACCGTGGACGTGCGGGGCGTGTACCCGATCGGCTACGAGGAGTTCAAAAAGACCAAAGACCGCGATGATGTGCTGCTGCTCGACGCCCGCCCGCCCGCCTTCTACGAGGGGCAGGGGCCGTGGAGAAAAGCGGGCCATATTCCCGGAGCGATCAACCTGCCCTGGCGCGGCCTGATGGCCGATGACAATCCCGCCCGTCTCAAACCGGACGATGCGATCAACGCGATCCTCGAGCACCACGGCATCGGCCCCGACCGCACGGTCTACTGCTCCTGCGGCACAGGGCGGGAAGCGACCAACGAGTTTCTGCTCTTCAAATTCTACCTGCAGTACCCGAACGTCCGCATCTACGAGGGATCGTTTACCGAGTGGACCATGCACCCGGAGAACCCGACGGTGACCGGCACCGAACCGCGGGCGCGGGAAGCGGCGCCGGCACGGTAAGCGCAAGAGGACATGGGGTGCCGGCGTGCAGGCATCCCGCCCCCGTGGTCCGGGGCGCTCATACGGGTGGAGGCGAATCGGTTATCCGAGCGAGGCGCGCCCGCGCGAAGCGCAGGTAGTCCTCGACGATTTCAAACCCGAGATACCGGCGGTTGAGGGTGGCGCTCGCCACGGCAACCGTGCCCGACCCGAGGAAGGGGTCGAAGACCAGATCCCCTTCGTTGCTGGAATACCGGAGGATCTTCTGCACCAGCTGCAGGGGGAGCTTGGTGGGGGTCTTGACTTTTCCTTTCCAGTACTCCCGGTTGATCTCCCAGACATCCTCGGGGTAGTGATCGATTTTGTTGAAGGTGTAGCGTTTCGGGTTCCTGACGGCAAAGAGGATATGGTAGTGGCTGGTGACGTATTTTTTCTTCGTGAACACCCCGAACTGGTACTTCCAGATGAGGTGGTTGACGGTGGTGAACCCCGCCGCATCCAGCCCGATCAGGATGTCCTTGAGGTTGGACCAGCCGGAAAAGACGTAAACCGAGCCCGAGGTGGTGAGGATGCGGAATGCCTCCGCCATCCACTGCGTGGTAAACGCAAGGTAGTCATCGCGGTCGATCTCGCAATAGCCGTTGAGCACGCGATCGCCCGCCCGGTTGTAGTTTCCCTTCCGGGCCCGGAAATCGATGGCGAACGGGGGATCGGTCACGATGAGATCGACGCTTTCCGAAGGGACCCCGGGCATCAGCTCGAGCGAATCACCGAGATAGACCTCATCCAGTGAAAACGGGCCCCTCCGTCCGGTCATCACACCACCGCTACGCCGTTCTGCACGCCTCCCCCGCGTCCATGCCCTTCTCAAACGCCGCCACGTTGATCGCCACCGTCTTCGGCGGCACGCAGCGCATCACCGCTTTGATCAGGGACCCCGCTGCAAGGGGCATGAAGCCTGACGCCGCTCCGAGCATGACGATGTTCTGGGCGAGGATGCTCCCCGCCTCGACCGCGAGCGCCGCGGCATCCACGCGGCAGAGCTCGATCCCCCCGAGCCGTTCGATGATCGCCTCCGGCGTCGGGATTGCGAGCTTTTGCTGGAACACCGGGGTGGGGACGATGATCTGCTCGGCGGCAACCATCACCCCGCCGGGGGCAAGAAAGTGGCGGTAGCGCAGTGCTTCGAGCAGGTCGAAGGCGATGAGGAGATCTGCCGTTCCCGGTGAGATGAGCGGCCCTCCCGCCGCATCGATGCGGATATGGCTCTCCACCGATCCGCCCCGCTGGGCCATGCCGTGCGTCTCGGCGCCTGCCACGTGGCGGCCCTCGATAAGGCACGCTTCGCCGAGCACGTTGGAGGCGAGGATCGTGCCCTGTCCGCCCACCCCGACGATGAGGATATCGAACGAGCCGGTCATTGCTTCACCTCCACCGAGATCGCCCCCGCGGGGCATATCTCCGCACAGACACCGCACCCGGCACAGAGATCGGTGATGTACGCCTTCTCGTCGGCGAACTCGATCGCCGGGCACCCGAAGCGCACGCACGCCCTGCAGCCCGTGCAGGCATCTGCATCCACCGCAAAGGCCTTCCTTTTTACTCCCGCACGCCGGGCGGAAATCACGCAGGGCTGTTTGGCGATGACCACTTTCACGCCCGCTGTGCCGCGGGCGACCTTCAGGCACTCGATCGTGGCCGTCAGATCGTAGGGGTCGACCGTCTCCACGAAGGAGACACCGCAGGCCCGGCAGATAGCGTCGAGCGACACGGGAACGCTCTCCACCCCGCACGCGGTCTGCCCCGTGGTGGGGTTCGGCTGGTGGCCGGTCATGGCGGTGATGCGGTTGTCGAGGATGACCACCGTCATGGTCGCCCCGTTATAGACCGCGTTCATCAGCCCCTGAATGCCGGTATGCAAAAACGTTGAGTCCCCGATGGTGCAGACCACGTCCCGGGGCTCCCCTGAATGGGCAATCCCGCTCGCCACCGTGATGGACGCACCCATACAGATGGTGGTGTCCACGACGCCGAGTTGCAGGCCGAGGGTGTAGCAGCCGATATCGCTCGGGTAGACGGCATCGGGAAACGCCTTTTTGATGGCGTAGAACGCGGCCCGGTGCATGCACCCCGCGCAGAGGATAGGGGGGCGGGGAGGGAGATCGGGAACCGGTTCGGGTGCCGGAAAGCCGGATTCGGCCAGCACCCCCGCCCGTGCGAGGATGCCCGCCACCGCGGCCGGGTTGAGTTCCCCCTCCCGGGGAGCGTAGCCATTCTTTTTGCCGGACACCGGAATGTCGCCCGCGACCTGCCGGACGACCTCCTCGACCACGGGGTCGAGCTCCTCGACCACGACCACCGCATCATGCTGCCGGACAAACGCCGCCAGCCATTCCTCGTCGATGGGGTAGGCGCCGATCGTCGCGACCGAGACGTCCTCCGGGATGACCTCGCTCACGTACGCCGCCGCAATGCCGCTCGCTATCACCGCAATCTTCCCCCTGACATCGGCGGTGTTGAAGCCCAGTTCCACGAGACGCACGGCAAGATCTCGCTGCTTTGCGTTGAGCTTTGTATGGAGCACCCGCGTGTGCGCCGGGATCACCACATACTGCTTCGGGTCTCGATGGAATTGCCCCTCGCGGTGCTCGGTCCCCGCCGGGCCCAGCGCCACATCGCTCTTTGAGTGGCATATGCGGGTGGTGGGCCGGACCATCACGGGAAGCCCCACCTCTTCGGAGAGGGAAAACGCCCCGGCGATCATATCGTGGGCTTCCTGCACCGAGGCGGGGTCGAGACAGGGAATGCGGGCGAAATGGGCATAGCGGCGGCTGTCCTGTTCGTTCTGCGAACTGTGCGCGAACGGGTCGTCCGCGGCGAGGATGACGAACCCGCCCGTCACTCCCGTGTACGCACTTGTCATGAGCGGGTCCGCGGCCACATTGAGGCCGACGTGCTTCATCGTCACCAGTGCGCGAAGCCCGCACCATGCGGCGGCAAGGGCGTTTTCAAAGGCGACCTTTTCGTTGACCGACCACTCCACGTACAGGCGCCGCTCCTGCTGGACGCGCAGCGTATCAATCACTTCAGACGAGGGTGTTCCCGGATATCCGCTTGCAAAATCGATATTGGCTTCGAGGCATGCATGCGCAATCCCCTCGTTCCCGAGCATATATCGCGTGACCATACGATCACACATAGTACCCGAATCATCGGCATTTAATCTGATGGATCGCCCGCAATGCATAACCTATAAAAACAATCCGGCACCATGTTGTAAGGTAATCCCATTGGGCCCGTAGCATAGCTGGTGGTGCACCCGGCTGATAACCGGGAGGTCGTGCGTTCGAATCGCATCGGGCCCACTTTCTTTTCATTTCATTCGGTGCAGTTGAGGCGGAGTACCTGCACCGGATGTGTGAATTTTTGTCAAGTGCGCCAGGAGCTGATTTCGATCGTATACCCTCTCCGGGCGGGTTCCATGCGTACCCTGTGAAACAACGGGCGTGTGGCTGAGAAAAAGCCTGCTACGCAGGCTCGCGCACCCACTGCCAGGCTTCTTCAAGCCTCTGTTCCCGGAAGAACCTGACGTCCATACCCGTCAGGCCGGCATATGCTTTGAACATCCAGGTCAGCACCTCGTCCCAGGACTCGTCGCTCACGAAGGCCATCCGCCCGACATGCCGCAGCATCGGCCAGTTCTTCAGATCCTCCCAGGCTCCCCCGACGGTCCAGCCCCCGAAGTCCCTGACCTGTAGCAGCATGCGCACGTCCCGATACTGATCGATCACCTCTTCAAGCGCCGGAATAAGGATCTCAGTATAGTCTGCTTCGGTGAGTTCTCCTTCGAGCAGGAGCCCGAGGATACCCTCCTCACGAACAGTCACGGTAACTGTCATGGGACGCCCTGCAGCTTGAGATATGAAAAACATTCCTGCCGAGTGTATCACCAGCAGATGGGGAAATGCGGTCTCTCTGTGGCATCCATGGTACAGGTACGCGATTGCCACACAGCTTTAATCGGGAGGTCGTGCGTTCGGACCGCATCGGCCCCGGGACTTCATTCTTCAAAGCACGGCCGTATTTGACGGGAAAACGACGGGATTATTACTATAACTGTTATATCCTCTCTCGTCAATGGAATGGTATGGAGCGATACCAGAAGATTGTCCTTGTCCTTGGGTTCATCATCATGCTCGGCCTTCTGCTCGGGGTCGACCCTTATCTCGCCGGCGTCGGCGCCATCATCCTCTTCGTGCTCTTGATGAGTTTTACGATCTACAACACCAGCAAGAGGTTTCCGAAAGTGCCGCAGCTCAGAGCCTTCCTCTCGGAGGACGCAAAATCGGTGATCATCAAAAACACGGGCGAGGGGCGGGCGGTTGCGATACGGCTGGCAATCGTCCCCCTCGACATGGAATTCGAAGTCCCCCCGCTTGCACCGGATGAAGCCTATACCATCGCCGTGCCCCACATGATCGATGAGGCGAAGGGCGCGATGACCTACCAGGATGAACGCGGCCGCACGTTTACCCATTCCTCGCCGCTTTCAGCCATGGGGCAGGGAGAAGAGGATCTCTTCAAACCGATGTTCCCCATGTTCGGGTGGAAATAACGATACCAATCATTTTTCCTGGAACACATATTCCAGGGTTTTTTCGAGCGCTTTGACGAGCTCTGCTTCATCTTTCAGGTAGTCACGCATGGCGCGGTAGAGCATGAACATGATCTCGTAGCCGTAAATGTCGATGACCTCGCGGGGGGCAAGGGGGTTCCGATAGGCGTCGATGATCAGCTCGTTGGCGCTGTACATGATCTCGAAGAAGGTGCCGTCTTCTGAAAGAACGCAGTACTGGCTCTCCACCGTCTTTTCAGGGTCGTCCGGCCGATAGGGGACAGGATCGGTCTTACCGAGCACGAACATGCGCTCGGGGAAGTACATGGCGTCGTAGATCTCGCCCTCGAGATCCTTTTTCCCTCTCTGTAGCATGCTCAGGCCCATCGAGTGGATGAGGGGTGCTGCGTCGGCCGCCATCCGCCCCAGCAGTTCCGCATCAAGCTCCGCCACTTCACGCGAAAGCTCTTCCTTTCTCTTGTTATACGCCTCAATTTTTTCGAGAATTTCGGAGAAACCCTTTTCAATGGTGTCCATAGGTATCAGTCCCGTCGTGCCGGGGGCACGCTCATGGTGGCATGTTGATCGTCAATGTTTAAATGACCGCCTGATTGCCAATGCAGCCCGAGCGCGCCTTTTTTCCAACGGGCGCGGGGGGCGCGAGGGAGGGGCAAGTATTTATTTTCTCGAATGAGTATGAAATTGAGTAGGATGTGTAGCCGAATTCCTCTTTTGCTGGCCCTGTGCGGTTTGTTCGTCCTCGGTGCAGGCTGCCTTTCCGGTTCGCCGGATGACGGCGGGGAGGATACCATCACGGTGGCGGTCTCCATCCTCCCCCAGAAAGCATTTGTGGAGGCGGTGGGCGGCGACCGCGTCGACGTGCTGGTCATGGTGCCGCCGGGGGCGAGCCCTGCCACGTACGAGCCCGCCACCGACCAGCTGGTGGCGCTGGCTTCGGCGGATATGTATGTCGCCGTCGGATCGCCACTTCCCTTCGAGACCGTCTATCTCCCCCGCCTCATTGACGCAAACCCCGGCTTGGCAGTGGTCGATTCGGGCGAGGGGATCGCGATCGTGGAAAACGACCCCCACACGTGGAACGCACCCCCGAATGCCATGATCATGGTCGATTCTATCGCGGACGCCCTCGCCGTACTCGATCCCGCACACGGGCAGGCGTACCTGCAGAACCGGGACGCGTATCGTGCGGAGCTTGCCGCCCTCGACGCCGATATCCGGACCATGACCGGGAGCATGGAGCAGAAGAGCTTCATGGTCTTTCACCCCGCATGGGGCTATTTCGCGCGGGAATATGGTCTCGAGCAGATCCCCATCGAAGCACACGGCAAAGAGCCGAGCCCGGGACAGCTCGCCGCCCTCATCCGGCGGGCGGAAGAGGAGCACATCTCGGTGATCTTCGTCAACCCGCAAATGAGCACGCAGAGTGCGGAGGTCATTGCGCAGCAGATCGGGGCGACGCCCGTCGACGCCGATCCCCTCGCCGAAAACTACACGGCAAACCTCCGCACATTCGCCGGACACCTCGCCGCGGAGGGGGCGGCATGACCGCTCCCATCATCCGCCTCGAGGACGTCTGGTTCTCCTTCGACGGCACGCCCGTGCTGGAAGGGGTGTCTCTCGATATCGACGAGCATGATTTCCTGGGCATCATCGGCCCCAACGGGGGAGGGAAAACCACCCTCCTGAAGCTGATGCTCGGGCTTCTCGCACCGGACCGGGGGGACGTCCGCATCCTGGGAAAACCCCCCGAACACCACCGCACCGCTATCGGCTACGTCCCCCAGTACCGGACCTTCGATTTCGGCTACCCCATCAGCGTGATCGAGGTGGTGCTCATGGGGCGCCTCGGCCACATCCACCGCCCGTTCAGGAAATACCGCCCCGAAGACCGCAGGGTAGCAGAGGAGTGCCTTGATGCGATGGACATCGGGGACCTCGCCGACCGGCAGGTGGACCGGCTCTCGGGAGGGCAGCAGCAGAAGGTTATCCTCGCCCGGGCGCTCGCCACCGAACCCCGCGTGCTGCTCCTCGACGAACCGACCAACCAGGTGGATGTGCGGACCGAGGTGCACTTCTTCGAGATCCTGCGCCAGCTGCACGAGACGATGGCAATCGTCCTGGTCACCCACGATATCGGTGCGGTTTCCGTCTACGTGGACCGGATCGCCTGCCTGAACCGGAGACTTTTTACCCACGATTCCGGCGAGATCACGGAGCAGATGCTCGCCGAGACCTACCAGTGCCCGGTGGACCTGATCGCCCACGGCGTCCCTCACCGTGTGCTGCGGGAGCACGAGGGGGAGGAGGGCGCGTGATCGAGATCCTCGGGTACGCGTTCTTCCGCCACGCCCTTGCCGCCGGGGTGCTGATCAGTGTCGCCTGCGGGATCATCGGCGCCTTTGTGGTGGTCAAAAAGATCGCCCTGATCAGCGGGGGGATCTCTCATTCGGCGTTCGGCGGCATCGGGCTCGGCTACCTGTTCGGCTTTGACCCCATCCTCGGCGCGCTTGGCGTCTCCCTCGCCTCGGCGCTGGGCATCGGGGTGGCCAGCCGCAGGGGCGGCGAGCACGAGGACACGCTCATCGCCACCATGTGGGCGGTCGGCATGGCGCTCGGGATCCTGTTCGTCTCCCTCGCGCCGGGGTATGCCCCCGATCTCTTCAGCTACCTTTTCGGCAACATCCTCTTCATCCCCGCATCCGACCTGCTGCTGATGCTCGCCCTCGATCTGGTCATCGTCGGGGCGGTGTACCTCTGCTACAACGAACTGCTGGCGGTCACCTTCGACGAGGAGTTCGCCTCGATCATGAACATCCCCGTGCAGCGCATCTCCCTGCTCCTCCTCTGCCTCACGGCGCTCACGGTGGTCATGCTGATAAAGGCGGTGGGGGTGATCCTCGTGATCGCCCTGCTCACGCTTCCCGCCGCCATCGGCCGCCAGCACAGCACCCGCCTGCCGCGCATCATGGGAATCGCCATCATCCTCGGGGTCGTTTTCACCTTTGCCGGGATGTGGGTCTCCTATCTCCTTGCCGTCCCCTCCGGGGCGAGCATCGTCCTGATCAGCGCCGCCTGCTACGGGGCCTCAACGCTGTACACCCGCCGCCGGCATCACCGCACGGGCTCACCCAGCAGGTAGTGGCGCCGGTGGCCCGTGATCCGCACCCGCAGGCGGGTGCCGATGGGAAGGGGCTCGCCGATGACGACATTGTGGTAGGATTGATCGCGGGCGACGGCGGATCCCGCCATCCGCTGTTCGGTGACCAGCACCGCCAGTTCCGTGCCGATGACAGTGCAATTGTGGTCGTCATAGATGGCGTTGGCCGCCCGGGTGAGCGCTCTCGAGCGTTCCTTTTTGATCCAGTCGGGCATGTCCCCCAGTTCGGCCGCCGCCGTGCCCGGGCGCGGCGAATAGCGAGTGATGTTGACCTTTGTCGGGCGGATCTCGTGCAGGAGGTCGAGGGTCCGGCGGAAATCCTCGTCCGTTTCGGTGGGGAATCCCGCGATGAGATCGGTGGAGACGCGGACATTGGGCATCCGGTCCCGGAACGCCCCCACGAGACCGGTAAAGTCGGCGACCGTGTACCCCCGGCGCATTGCCGCGAGCACGCTATCCGATCCCGACTGCACCGGCAGGTGGACAAACGAAAAGACCTTCTCCTGCGAAAACGCCGCCGCGAGATCATCGGCGATGCGGCACGCGGTGGCGGGGTTCATCATGCCCACCCGGACGCTGAACCCGCCCGGGATCTCCCCGATCCGGTGCAGCAGGTCGGCAAGGGTGCCGGTCCCGTCCATCCCGTAGGCGCTCACGTCCTGCCCGGTCAGCTGGATCTCGCAGGCCCCCCCGGCGGCGAGCCGTTCGATCTCGGCGATGATCATGTCTTCGGGAAAGCTGCGCAGTCTTCCCCGTGCGCACCGTGTGATGCAGTAGGCGCAGGATCCCAGGCACCCGGGGCCGACCTGGACAGCGCCGACGCCGGGGGCGATCATCGCCCCGGCACGCCCCGACCAGCGCTGCAATTCCTCCGGGAGGATGAAAGAGGCATCGCACACCTCCCGGATGGCCTCCCGCTGCACCACCGGCATGCACCCGGTCACCACGATCTCGCGGTCCCGGAATGCCTTCAGGCGTCGTATCATCTGCCGCTCGGTCGTGCCCACGACCGTGCAGGTGTTGAGAACGAAGACCTCGGCCTCGTCCGCAGGAACCTGCCGGCACCCCTGCGCCTCCGCGAGCGCGATCAGCTTCTGCGTGTCGCAGTGGTTGTAGGTGCAGCCGTACGACTCCACGTAGATTGTTCGGTTGTTCAATACGTCCATTCAGCATTCACGCGTGCGAAATCTGCGGTATTTTTCTGCTTCCAGCCAGGCATCGACGAGGACGAGGGCGAGCATGCACTCGGCGACGGGGAGGATGCGGGGCGCGATGCAGGGGTCGTGCCTGCCCTCGATCCGGATTTCGGCCTCCTCCCCGGACACTGTCAGCGTCCGCTGGGCCGTGCGGATGGAGGGGGTCGGCTTGACCGCGATCCGGACCACGATCTCGTTTCCATTGCTCATTCCCCCGAGGATGCCCCCCGCATGGTTGCTCAGGTAGCCGGTGCGGTTCATCTGGTCGTTGTGTTCGCTCCCGGTGAGGCGGGCGGCAGCAAACCCGTCGCCGATCTCCACGCCCTTCACCGCGCCGATGCCCATCATGGCGCCCGCTATCCCTGCATCGAGCCTGCCGAAGACCGGATCGCCAAGGCCCGCGGGGCAGCCCGTTGCGGTGATCACGACCACCCCTCCCACGGAGTCGCCCGCATCCCGGGCGCTGCGGATCGCCTCCTCCATGCGGGCGGGATCGGTCTCCCCGTGGATCTCTGCAATACGCGAGGAAATGGCGATTCCCTCACGGGCGAGGATCTTCATCGCCAGTGCGCCCGCGGCAACCCGGGCAAGCGTCTCTCTGCCCGACGTCCTGCCCCCGCCGCGGTGGTCGCGGATGCCGAATTTTCCCTGCATGGCGGCATCGGCGTGCCCGGGCCGGAACACCTCTCGGAGCGCCTCGTACTCCTTCCCGCGGGCGTCCCGGTTGAAGACGATCATGGCGATGGGGGTGCCGGTGGTGACCCCCTCGAAGGTGCCGGAGAGGATCTCCACCCGGTCGGGCTCGGACCGCGGCGAAACGAGGTCGGACTGGCCCGGACGGCGGCGGTCCAGCAGTGGTTGGATATCTTCCCCGGTCAGGGGGATGTGCGGCGGGCAGCCGTCGATCACCACGCCGAGCGCTGTGCCGTGACTCTCGCCGAAGGTCGTGCACCGGAAATTTCTCCCGAACGTATTCATTGCAACAATCTCCTGATAAGCGCGGGCTCCACCTCGATGCCGGTGAACAGCGCAAACTGCGCCTTCGCCTGGTAGACGAACATCTCCGTCCCCGGAATCGTTCGGCAACCGCGCTTCTCGGCCGCCGCGAGCAGGGGGGTCTGCGGCGGCGTATAGACCAGGTCGAAGACGCACATCCCCTCCCGGAGGTGCTCCTGCGGCACCGGCGAGCGCCCGTCATCGCCCATCCCGACGGGCGTTGCGTTGATGAGCACGTCCGCATCCAGCGCGGGGAGGGCGGCGAGGGGGCCGTATTCGCAGCCGAACCGGGAGGCCAGGGCGGCGGCCCGTCCTTCGGTCCGGTTGAGGATGCAGACCTCCATGCCGCGGTCCCGCAGGGCGTACACCGCCGCCGCGGCCGCCCCGCCGGCGCCGATCACCACCGCGCGGCTCCCCTCCACATCGTCGAGGGGCATTTTCACCCCGATCCAGTCGGTGTTGTACCCGGAGAGAATCCCTCCGCAGTTGAGCACCGAATTGACCGCCCCGATCGCCGCCGCATGGGCGTCGATCTCGTCCAGATGGGCCATCACCACAGATTTGTGGGGGATGGTCACGGACAGCGCCCGGATATCGAGCGTCCGCACCAGGTCAATCACGTCGCCGACATCGGGCCACTCGAGCAGCGTATAATAATAGTTGAGGTTGAAGCGGGAAAAAAGGTGGTTATAGAGCAGCGGGCTCTTGCTGTGGGCGCACGGGAAGCCGGTGATCGCAAAGAGCCTTCGCAGCGGGTTCTCCTTCGAGCAGAGAAGGGTACAGAGGTTCGCCCTTTCCGCAGCAGACGGCACCATGCGCACGATGGCGTCGAGGGAGCGCAGGCACGACGCCCGCGGTACGGTCCCCGCAAAGAGGGCGGAGAGGATCGCCTCGCAGACCTCCCCGACGCCCCGCTCCCCGGTATCGACGCAGACATCCGCGGCGCTGCGGTAGGCGGGCGTGCGCTCTGCGAGCAGGACCCGGACCTCCTCTGCCGGGGAAAAGGCGGTCAGCGCCGGCCGGTCGCTTCCCCGGACGCGGGCCTCGAGCACCGCCGGCGGCGCCCGGAGAAAAAACACCGCCGACCCGGCGCGCAGGTGCGCCACGTTTTCGGGATCGAGCACCGCCCCGCCGCCCGCACTCACCACGCACCCGTCCGCGGGCAGCGCTGCGATTATCTCGCGCTCAAGGGCGCGAAAGCCCGCCTCTCTCCGTTCGGCAAAGATCGCCGGGATGCCCATGCCCGCACGCGCCTCGATCGCCGCATCGGTATCGATCCACGGCAGGCGGAGCGCCCCGGCAAGCCGTTTCCCGACCGCCGTCTTGCCCGACCCCCGGAACCCGATCAGGACGACCCTCATACAAGCCCCGCCTCCTGCAAAATCGCCCAGAACTCCGGAAACGACTTGGCGACGCATTCCGCCCCCTCGATCGTCACGCCGCCGGCCCCGAGGGCGATCACCGCCGCCGCCATCGCCGTCCGGTGGTCGTTGCGCGGGTCGATGGTGCAGCCCCGGAATGGCCCGGGCGTGATCGTCAGGGTGTCCTGCACCCACGCTGCCCCGGCACCGCAGGCGCGAAGCATCCCCACCGTCGCCTCGATGCGGTCGCTCTCCTTGTGCCGGAGGTGCCCGATCCCCGAAATGGTGGTGGGGCTATCCGCAAACGCGGCGACCGCCGCCAGCGTCTGGACCGTGTCCGGGGTGGAGGCCATATCGATCTCGATCCCCACAAGCCTGCCCGTCCGCGTCACCGTCACGCCCCCCGGCCGCGCCCGGACCTCGCAGCCCATCCTGCCGAGGGCGGCGACGAACCGGCGGTCGCCCTGCACCGACACTGGATTGAGGTTCTCGACCGTCACCCTGCCGCCCGAGACCGCGGCCATGGCGAAGAAGTAGGAGGCGGAGGAGTAGTCGCCCTCGATTGCATAGCTCCGCGGCCGGTAGGGCCGGGGATCGACAGCAAACCATGCATCACCGTCCCGCGCCACCTTGACGCCGAACGCCCGCATGACATCGACGGTGACATCAAGGTAGGAGCGGGAGGAGACCTGCCCAACCGTTGCGACCTCGACCGGTCCCGCGGCCATGGGCGCGGCGAGCAGCACCGAGGAGACGAACTGGCTGCTCACCGACGCGTCCACGGACGTCTGCCCGCCTGCAAGGGTGCCGCTGACCCGTATCGGGGGAAAGCCCGGTGCCTGCTCGTAGGTGATCGCCCCCCCGATCCGGTTGAGGGCGTCCACGAGCGGGCCGATGGGACGCTGGCGCATCCGTTCCGTGCCGGTGAACACCACCGGGTGCGGGCAGAGCAGGGCGAGCGGGGCAAGGAGGCGCATGCTCGTGCCGGAGTTGCCGCAATCGATCGGCCCTCCCGCTCTGCACCGGAGATCGCCCCCGGTTCCCTCAACCTCCAGATCCCCGCCGTCGTCCCAAATGGCGATGCCGAAACGCTCGAGCGCACGCCGGGTGAGGGCGGTATCCTCCGACCGGAGCGGCCCCTTGATCACCGAGGTGCCCCCGGCGAGCGCAGCGGCGATCAGCGCCCGGTGGGTGTAGCTCTTCGAGGGGGGGGCGCGGACGCACAGGTCCACGTCGCGCACCCGCTCCGGCGCAACCTTCATCCGTACACCTCGCCGTCCGGGTAGCAGCCAAGGTTCCGCACCCGGGCGATAGCGCCCAGATCCAGAAGCGCGTCCTGCCAGCCCGGGGATGCCGCAACATCGAGGAAGAAGATATAGGTCCCCATGCCGCGGCGCGCCGGGCGGGATTCGATCTTCGTCAGGTTGATGGCCCGGTCCGCAAACACCCGCAGCAGGTCGTGGAGGAGCCCGGTCCGGTCCGTCTCCGGGTCGATCAGGATGCTGCATTTTGCCGGATTGCTGCAGGGGGCAGGATCGGATGCGATACGGACAAAGCGCGTGACATTGTCCCCGGCATCCTGCACGTCGGAAGCGATCACGGGGAGGTGGTGGATGCCTGCGGCGGTCACCGACGTGATCGCCCCCGACCGCGGGGTGCGGGCGCAGGCCCCGGCGCTCGCAGCGTTGCTGGCCGTATGCACCACGGGAACCCCGATCCTCTCGATCCATTCGCTGCACTGCTCATGGGTCTGCGGGTGCACGTACAGCACCTCCATCCTCTCCGGCGTCACCGATCCCACGAGGTGGTGGCGGATCCGCAGGAACGCCTCGCCGGTGATGGTGACCTCGAACTGGTACAGGCAGTCGAGGGTCGCCCCCACCCCGCCGGCGAGGCTGTTTTCCAGCGGCACGATGCCATCCGCCCCCCCTGCCGCCACCCGGCGGAACACGCTGCGGATGGTGGGCAGGAGTTCGATCCCCTCCGCACCGAGCCTCGCTGCGATCTCGTGGCTGAAGGTCCCTTCCGGGCCGAGCGTGGCGATGGTCATTGCTTCACCAGTGCCTCGATGAGCGTGTTCGACTCCGCGGTCGCCCGATCGACGTAGGGTGCAAAGGTCGCCTTCTGGTCGGAAAAAAAGCGCCGGAACCCATCGGCATCCCCGGATTCCACCATGCTTCGGAGGTCGGATGCGACCGCATCGAGGGCGTCGAGCACCGCGGGCACATGGGGGTTGTCCATGAGGATCGGGCCGTAGAGGTCGGCGTCCTGTCCGAGGATCCTCCCGATCAGGGCCAGCTCGATGCGGTACACGGGGCTGGTGAAGGAAAGCACGCGGTCGAGGTCGACGCCCGTCCGCCGCATCGTCCCGGCGAGGGCGAGGGTGGCGAAGTGGGTGAGCGCCTGGACGACGGCCATCATCCGGTCGTGCTCCTCCGGTGTGCTCAGGGTGACGAGCGCCCCTTCCCGGGAAAAGATCTCCGAAAAAACGGCGAGCGTCTGCTCGCGGCACCGTGCCGGCGTGAGGATGATCGTCTGGTTGGTGAGGGACGAGACCTGCGGCCCGAACAGGGGGTGCATCCCGATCACCTGCGCGGGCGACCGGAGCATGGCGGCGACGGGTTCTGCCTTGAGCGAGGTCAGGTCGCAGAGCACCTGCTCCTCGTGGAGGTCTGGTGCGATCGCCTCGATCACCGCTACGGTCTCGCGGATGGGAACGGAGACCATGACACAATCGCACCGCGCGGCCAGATCGCTCGCGGTCAGGGCGGTCCGGCGCCCCGACCGCAGGACGTCATGGCCTGCGCGGGTAAATACCCCTGCAAAGAGGCTGCCCATGCCCCCGTAGCCTCCGATGATGCCGATTTTCATGTCCTCACTCACTTCTCGATGATCGTCTCGTCGACCGCCATGCCGAAATGCCTGCCGCCTGTGGTCGTATAGCCGAGCACCCGGGTGCCGGGTTCGAGGTCGACCACCGAAACGGCGGCACCGTCCTCGCCGACCAGGCGGATGGTCTCGGCGTTCTGCAGCACCAGGCTCACCGCCGCGCCGTCCCCCTCGGCCTCCACCACGAGAAGCGGGCGGCGCTCGATCTTGACCCGGCCCACGACGGCCTCGCGGGTCTCCCCGTGCGCGTCCACGACCAGCACGCCGTCGCCGACCCCGAGTTCGGAGAGGTACGTGGTCTTTTTGCCCGGCATCAGCGCATACGCGTGCACCGTGCCGGCGTTCACCCGGAACGGGCGGGGCGCGACGTACGGGTTTTCCAGCGTCTCCGCGTGGACGAGCAGAAATGCACTCGAGGTGTTGCCGACGAGCAGCCCCTCGCCGTCGGCGAGCAGCGAGCAGGTGTCGACGCAGACCCTGTCGCCCATCCCCACGGACCGCACCCGGGTGACGGTGAAGGGGACGAGGGGAAGGGGTTCTTCGCCCCGCTGCAGGAGCGCGGCGATCGCCCGCACCGCTGCAGGGTCCCGCGTCTCGAGAAGGATCCCGTGCACACCTTTTTCCAGCACATTGAGCGCCAGTTCCGCCTCGTCGATGCTGCCCACCCGGGCGATGATCCGGTCGGATGCGGCAACCAGGTTCTCCAGGGGGATGACCGTCCAGTCGGTGGTGGTGACCACGACCAGCCCCCCGGCGGCGAGCCGTGCCGCCTTCTCCTCGCTCTCCTTCGTGGCGATTTCCACCCAGAACACATCCTTCCCGGGCACCAGATCGCCGTCCGGCGCAACGGTGGTGACGCGGCCGAGCTCACGGACCGCCGCCGCTTCGTCGACCACCAGCGCATCGGCGCCGCTCTCGATCGCCGTGGTGGCAAGGTCCTTGTCCCAGGGGCGCACATCCACCCAGAACGATTTCATTCCGGGGCCTCCAGGGCGGTTTCCGGGTCGACACCCTCGTGGACCGTCCGGCAGATTGCCCGCACGAAGGCGGCGGGATCGCTGCGCTGGAACGCGTTGCGCCCCATGCACACCCCTGCCGCCCCTGCGGCGACGGCATCGTGGATGGCATGCAGGGTGTCGAGATCCCCGGTCTTTTCCCCTCCGGCGATAAGCACGGGGACCGGGCACCCTTCCGTGATGGGACGGAATGTCGCCGGGTCGCCGGTGTAATTGGTCTTGATGAGATCGGCGCCCAGTTCCTCGGCGACGCGCACGCAGTGCCCGATCGCCTGCGGGCTCCGGGGGTCGATGCCCTCGCCGCGGGGGTAGATCATCACCATCAGGGGGATGCCCCACCGGGTGCACTCTTTGGCGATACCGCCCGCCTCCTCGATCATCCGCGATTCGTTGGGCGCCCCGAGATTGATATGGATGGATACGGCGTCCGCCCCCAGGGCGATGGCCTCCTCCACCGTGCAGACGAGCACCTTGTCGTTGGGATCGGGGTTGAGCGAGGTGCTCGCGGAGAGGTGGACGATGAGCCCGATGTCGCGTCCACCCTTCCGGTGCCCGTGCTTGACCATCCCCTTGTGCAGGACGATGGCGTTCGCACCGCCCTTGCTCACCTCCGAGACGATGCGGGGCATGTTCGTGAGGCCGTCGATCTGGCCGAGCGAAAACCCGTGGTCCATGGGAATGATGACCGTCTTTCCCGTGTTGCGGTCCAGTATCCGCTCGAGGCGTATCTCTTTTCCAATCATTTCACACCACCGTTCAGGAATGCCAGCGCCTCGTCGGCGCTGCGCCCCTCGTGCACGATCATCGCCGCCGCCCGCACGAAGCGCTCCGGCGCAGGGTGCTGGAAGGCGTTTCTGCCGATCGATATCCCGGCGGCACCGCCCTGCATCGCCCCCTCGATGAGCGCGAGCGTCGATGCATCGTCGGTCTTCGAACCCCCGGCGACCACCACGGGGACATGGCAGCCACGCGTCACCTCGCGGAAACTGTCGGGATCGCCCGTGTACACGGTCTTGACGATATCGGCCCCCAGTTCCGAGGCCACGCGGGCGGCAATCTTCACGTGTTCGACCGCGTGTTCGTCGTCGATCTTTCTGCCCCGCGGGTACATCATGGCGAGGAGAGGCATCCCCCACTCCATGGACTCCACCGCGATGGCTCCCAGGTCCAGGAGCATGCGCGCCTCCGAATCCGCCCCGATATTGATATGGACGGACACGCAGTCGGCGCCCATCCGGAGCGCATTGGTGACGCTGTTGACAAGGACCTTTTCATTGGGATCGGGGGCGATGCTCGTGCTCCCGGAGAGGTGCAGGATGAGCCCGATATCCCTCCCGCGCCTCCGGTGCCCGTGCAGGGCAAGCCCCACGTGGCCGAGCACCGCATTTGCACCGCCCTCGGCGACGAGATTCACGCTCCGTTCAAGATCAACGAGCCCGTCGATAGGGCCGTTGCTCACCCCGTGATCCATCGGCACGATAATGGTAGTTCCGGTGTCACGGTTGATAATTCGTTCCAGTCGAATCTGTTTTCCAGTCATCGATGTACACCACCCCCTCCCAACCACACGATCATTGCTGGATGAGAGGAGTTATGCTAGAAATAGGCAAAATACGCAAAGAAAAAGCGAAGCGCATACGCTCCGTTGAACTCGTTTGGAGAAGAACAAACCCGGGAGGGCCGGTCCAATGTGTGGACGACGGGGCCTGGACTAACCGTGATAAAAGCGTTCACCGGCGAAAAAACATTCACCACACATTACTGCTAGGTGGTGACGATGACTATAAATATATATCGCACGGCCACGCCGCACCAGGAAAAATCATCTGTTCTTCCCATTTTCGCCCGGCGCACTCCTGAGATGGAGGCATTTAAACACAATGCTTAACCACTGGTACCCACAAAATGATAGCAATGATCCGGATCGGTTTGCTGGGTTGCGGGAACGTGGGGCATGTGCTTGCCAAATACCCTGCAGACATCAGGATTACGGCGGTCTACGATATCATCCGGGCGCGGGCGGAGGAAATTGCCGCTGCGACGGGCGCACGGGTCTGCACGCAGTTTGAGGACTTTATCACCGGCGACTTCGACCTCGTGGTGGAGGCGGCATCGGTGCAAGCCGTGGCTGAGTATGCAGAGGAGATCCTCCGGCGCGGAAAAGACCTCGTCATCCTGAGCGTCGGGGCGCTTTCCGATCACGCATTCTACGCGCAGCTCGAAGAGACTGCACGAGCGGCGGGAAAGAGGGTCTACATCCCCAGCGGAGCGATCATCGGGCTGGATAACCTGAAAATAGGCCAGATCACGGATATCACGCGCCTCACCCTGAAAACGACGAAGAACCCGGCATCGCTCGGCATCAGGGCGGATACGAAAATGCTCGTCTTTCGCGGCACCGCTCACGACTGCATCCGGGAATTTCCGAAAAACATCAATGTGGCAGTTGCCCTCGAACTTGCCGCGGGGCGCCAGGCAGAGGTCGAGCTCTGGGTGGACCCTGCGGTCGACCGAAACATCCACGAAATTGTTGCCGAAGGAGCATTCGGGGAGATCGAGATCCGGGTGCGCAATACGCCGAGCCCGGAAAACCCCGCCACGAGCTACCTTGCGGCCCTGTCGATCATCACCCTGCTTCGCAACCTGGAGCGGCCGATCTCGGTAGGTACCTGAGCATGATCGATACCATTCGCACACTAAAAAAGGAGAAAGACGCGGTGATCCTGGCGCACAACTACCAGCTGCCGGAGATCCAGGACGTCGCGGATTTCGTCGGGGACAGCCTCGAGCTCGCACTCCGGGCGGCGTCGGTCACCGAGCGGATGATCGTCTTCTGCGGCGTGCAGTTCATGGCCGAGACCGCGAAAATCCTCAACCCCGACAAAAAGGTGATACTGCCGGTACAGGAGGCGGGCTGCCCCCTCGCCGACCAGCTCACCCCGGAGATGCTAATACGTGCGAAGGCTGAACACCCGCACGCGGGTGTGGTGGTCTACGTGAACAGCACCGCCGAATGCAAGGCGGTTGCGGATATCGTCTGCACCTCCGCCAACGCCGTCGAGGTGGTGCGGTCACTCGATGCCGACGAGATCATCTTCGGGCCCGATGCGAACCTCGCCGCATTCGTCCAGCGATCGGTGCCGGAAAAGACCATCATCCCCGTCCCCCCCACCGGCCACTGCTACGTGCACACGGGATTTTCCCTCCACGATGTTGCAGAAGCCCGCGCACGGGGCGGCAGGATCATCTGCCACCCCGAATGCCCGCCGGCGATCCAGGAGCGTGCGGACGTGATCGCCTCCACCGGCGGCATGGTCAGGATCGCCGCAGAAAGCGGACTCTGGCACGTGTTCACCGAAAAGGAGATGGGATACCGGTTGAAGACCCTCCATCCCGACCGGACCTTCCTGACCCGGGAGGGGGCGGTCTGCCACGATATGAAACTCACCACCCTCCCGATCCTGAAGGCGGCGCTCGAGACGGAGGAGCACGAGGTCACGCTTCCCGACCGCATCATGGCAGAGGCGCGCACCGCCATCGAGAGGATGATCGCACTGCACAGGTAGGATCTATGGAATGGATCGAGGATCTGGTGAGATTCGTCAGGGAGGACGCACCGTTCGGCGATGTGACCACCGAAGCGGTGGTCCCCGACATCACCTGCGTCGCCCGCATCCAGGCAAAACAGGACGGCATCATTGCGGGTATTGCCGAGGCTGCGGCGCTTTTTTCCCACTTCGGGATCACGGTGCGGCAGCTGGCCCGCGACGGGAGCAGGGTCCATGAGGGGCAGGCGCTCATGGAGCTTGCCGGCACCGCCGCCGCCGTCCTGCTGGTGGAACGCACCGCGCTCGACCTCATCGGGCGGATGAGCGGGATTGCCACCCGCACCCGGGCGATGGTCGATATCGCACAGGCCGTCAACCCGACAGTGGCGGTCGCGGCGACGCGGAAGACCTGCCCGGGCCTGAGAATGCTCGACAAGAAGGCCGTGGTGCTCGGGGGCGGCGAACCGCACCGCCTCTCTCTCTCCGACCAGGTCCTCATCAAGGACAACCACCTGGTACTCGTCTCCATGGAACAGGCGATACGGGCGGCACGCGCCCGGAGCAGGTACACAACCATCGAGGTCGAGGTGGGCAGCGCCGGCGACGCGCTCAGGGCCGCGGCGGCGGGCGCCGACATCGTCATGCTGGACAACATGACCCCCGGCGAGGTGCAGGCGGCGCTCGACCGCCTGCGGGAGCGGGGGCTTCGGGACCGCGTGGCCATCGAGGTCTCGGGCGGTATCGACGAGGAGACGATCCTCGAGTTCGCAGGCCTCGACGTGGACGTGATCAGCATCGGTGCGCTGACCCACTCGGTCACCAATTTTGATGCCAGTCTTACGGTGCTGCCCGGGGAGCGGACCGTCTTTTTGTCCTGAAACCCTTCGTTTCGTCGCGCTTCTTGCTATGCCGGAGCACCGCCGCCGTTGACGGGGCCGGGAAATCCAAAGAGTTATACCGGGGAAGCAACCACCGCTTGCTGAGGAGGAAGGATGGCCCCGACCGCACGCAATGAGTATGAAGAGCCGAGTGTGGCAAAACTCGAACAGGATAAGGCAATCGCCGATTTAATACCGCTTCTCACGCACAAATACCTCAATGTCCGCTGGAGAGCAGCCGAAGCGCTCGGCCGGGTGGGGGACCGGCGGGCGGTGCGCCCGCTTATCGCGGCCCTCGACGATGAATTCGTGGACGTGCAGTGGATCGCCGCACGCTCGCTCGGCCAGATCGGGGACCCGGAGGCGGTGGAACCGCTGCTGCGCTGCCTCTCGCATAGGAGCAAATGGGTCCGCCTCGCCGCCGCACAGGCACTCGGGCTGATCGGGGATGCACGGGCCGTGGAGCCCCTGATACGGGCGCTCGAGGACCCCAAGAGGAAGGTGCGGAAAAATGCCGCCTTCGCGCTGGGAAAGATCGGCGATGAGCGTGCGCTCGAGCCCGTCCGCGTACTTCTCGATGACCCGGACGAGGGCGTGCGGCTCGCGGCCGAAGCAGCACTCAAGCGCCTGGAACATTAACGATATCACGCTCTTTTTCCGGTTTTGGAGAATTCATCTGCCAGGAATGCGGACGAATGAGAGCATTCGAAGGACCCTGTCCTTCTCACACTCGTTGTACTCATGCCTCTAAGAACGTTGTTCTCCTCCCGCTCGCTTCGCTCGCTTTCCACCAGCGATAAGCCATTGTGCAGGGTTATCTTCTCCAGGTGGGGGGGTCGGGCGGGGGTGAAACCCCCCGTCAAAGATATTGTGGAACACGATCTCTACAGAGCCTCAGCTGATCATCGAGTGACCGAACGAAGTGAGTCCCGAGAAAGCCCCTGGTGATCGGGAGGTGCGTTTGCCCCCGGTGCGTAACAAATCCTGAAAAAAAGATTAGATGAGTTTGAAGAACGGGTGTTCTTCGGACTTGATCTCGATGCCGAATTCGCGGGCTGCCTCGTAGATCACGATGTCGGTGTATGCCTGTGCGGTGATGATCGCCTCGACGTTCTCGATCGGGCCATACATGATCAGGTCGGCACCGAGCGTGCTGGCGATCATGTTGCAGCCGATATCGGGGGCGGACCATGCTGCCTGGATGACACCGTCCATGCCGCCCAGGTAGTGGTGCGACATCTGCGCGAGCAGTTCGTCCTTGCCCGCGTATCCCGCGGCAAGGTTCGAGGGGTTCTTTTTGGTCCCTCTCCAGCGCTTGAGCCAGGTCCACGACACCGTCATGTTGTGGTACGCACCGCCGGTGGGCATCCCGTGGATCGCCTTGCAGGCGAGGATCTCACGGTACGCGCCGCCGGACCCGAGCCCGAGCGGCGTTGCCGCCGTGTCGAGGATGGGACGGGTAATGCCGCACTCCTCGGCGATCTGGAGCATGCTCTTCTCCTGGCCGGCGACGCCGCCCTCGGAGAGCACTTTCTCACGGCCGATGACAGAGGGGTCACCGGGGTTGAAGGCGAGCACAATTGCCGAGTTCACGTCGCTGTTCTTCAGTGCCTCCATGTTCTCCGGGGTGATGGACCCGTTGATCGAGTTGTAGATCGCACGGTCCGCAAGACCAACCTCGGTCACAAATTCACAGGCGTGGGCAAGTGCCGGGGGAAACGACGAGTCCATCAAAAACGCCGTTTTGTTGTCCACGCTGTCGAACCAGGTGAAGTAACTCTCGAACGCTTCAGCGGACTCCGAGATCATCTGGATGAAGTGCGGAATCCCCGTAAGGTCCGATAATTCAAGACAGCGGTTCCAGAGGGCCTCTGCGAGGTCCTTGTTAATGACGCCCTTCTCGTCGTCAAGTACAACTTCGTGCTTGTTGTAGAAGATCGATGCGCCGAGAACTGTTGGATACTCCCCGGGCTGACCACCAATCATCGTACCATTGAAATCGTGCACGGTCTGCTCTTTTTCAAATTTGAACATATTTGTCAATCCTCCTTACATCAATCCACCCAGTTTGGGGAGTAATATCAGCAACATCACGAATACAAACAGCCCTGCAACCAGGCCATAGAGAATACCGATGTCGCGACCGATCTTCCGGCCCACACGCTGTGCGATTTCGGCATCGGCAAATTCGATTTTCCCTTCAATTGCATTCAGTCGCTTTTCAATTTCAAGGAACTGCGGGTTTGCACCGGCGACAGCCATTTCTCCGCCGCCTGCGCCCTCTTCCTTGACCTCGATGACCATCGCATCGCCTTCGAAGGCGCCGGGATCGCGGCCCTTCAGCTCGTTGATCTTTGCGGTGATCGCTCCCATGTCCTCCGATTCCATGATGTTGACAACTTCAACCTGCTCCTGGAACCGTTTGATCGCTGCATCATCCAGGTTTTCGATGAACGGGATTGCACCTTTGGTCCCGACGATCTTTCCGCCCTCCACGCCGTTCGCGTGCAGCGCAATGAAACTCTCGCCGGAAAGGTGGCCTTTCACCTCGGTACCGCAGGCAATCACAAACCGGATGTTCGGATTCGAGATGATGTTTGCGATGATCTTCTCAAGGCCGAGGTTCTCGGTCTTGCACGACCCGCAGATGGCCGCTCCTGCATCGCAGATTCCCTGCTCGTCGAGGTGGGAACCCATCGTGACCACGGCCACGGCGCTCTGCGGATCGCCCGAGTGGAAGTCACCCTGGACAATCGGCCATCCGCTCGCCGGAGATTTCTTGTCTGCCATGTTACATCATCCCCATGAAAAATATCGGTGCCAGCACGAACGCCATCGAAATGAGGAGACCGAGGGCGAACCCGATGAGGCCGGAGTCCATGATGCCGGATTCCAGCTTGTTGGTGCGGGCCATGATCTGCGCCTTGTAGCGAACGTCGGCCATGATTTCATAGATAGCCGCCATACGGATGGGACCGCCAGACTGTTGTCCTTCTTCTGCCATTCTCTCTCACCCCATTAACAGGAAGCCCAGCAGGGCAAACGACACGATCAGTCCGATCATGAGGCCTTCAACTTTCCCGGAGTAGACGCCTGCCGCAAACCGGTCACGGTACCCGATATCGGTCACCATCATCTGGATGGTCTTCATCCGGGCATGGATCAGTGCGAGCTCGCCGGAAAGGGGCTTCACTTCGCCGCCGACCTCTTCGCCGCCGCCTGCGCCCTCTTCCTTGACCTCGATGACCATCGCATCGCCTTCGAAGGCGCCGGGATCGCGGCCCTTCAGCTCGTTGATCTTTGCGGTGATCGCTCCCATGTCCTCCGATTCCATGATGTTGACAACTTCAACCTGCTCCTGGAACCGTTTGATCGCTGCATCATCCAGGTTTTCGATGAACGGGATTGCACCTTTGGTCCCGACGATCTTTCCGCCCTCCACGCCGTTCGCGTGCAGCGCAATGAAACTCTCGCCGGAAAGGTGGCCTTTCACCTCGGTACCGCAGGCAATCACAAACCGGATGTTCGGATTCGAGATGATGTTTGCGATGATCTTCTCAAGGCCGAGGTTCTCGGTCTTGCACGACCCACAGATGGCCGCTCCCGCATCGCAAATTCCCTGCTCGTCGAGGTGGGAACCCATCGTGACCACGGCCACGGGGCTCTGCGGATCGCCGGAGTGGAAGTCACCCTGGACAATCGGCCATCCGCTTGCCGGAGATTTCTTATCTGCCATTCATATCACCTCAGATCAATCCAAACACGACAATTCCCGCGATAAAGAGTCCGATAACCATACCGTACCAGAATGCCGTGATACCACCGGCGATGCCGAGCACACCCTCACGGTTCGCAAACGAAGCGAGGAAATTGCCTTCCGATGAGAGCATGCCGACGATATCGTCCGCGATCGCTTCGAGTTCCGCCACCTGGTCGATGACCGGTGCCAGGGACTCGCCCATGGTCGTAACAACCCCGAGGAACGGATCGGCTACAAGACCAAATTCGGGTAATACTTCAATGAATCCCATCATGCACCACCCTTTGGTTCACGAATCGGCTTTGCATCCAGCCAGTCGTAGGCATCACGCTTGGAGAGCTTGATGTACTCATTGTACGTGTAGATCCATCCGATGAATGCCACCAGCAGGCCGAGCATCGCCGCGCTGACGGAGAGGAATGCAAACGACATGACCGCAACGGCGATCATGCTCAAAAACCCGCACTCCGCCGCACACATCTGGGTCCTGTCCTGCGACTCGTTGGGGCCGAGGCAGGCGTTGAACGGGTGCTGGATGGCGATACCGCCGAGCATGAAGATGACGGCAATGATGCTGCCGCCGATGAGCGAGGCGGAATAGGTCGCGACCTCGATGCCGAAGAACGTGGTCGTTCCGGTGATCATGTCAATGAACGCAAACGAACCGGTTGCCATCGACGCGAATCCCAGCAGGATCAGCGCACCGACAATGGTCAGTTCGGTCAGCTGGCGGATCATCACCGGGATGTTCATGTTCAGGACTTTGTCCGAGAGGAACCCGAGAATGACACCGAGAACCGCGGCGATGATCACCAGGCCGATCGGGGCGGCAACGCCCAGCTTGGTTGCGAGGAGCATTGCGATGACACCCGACCCGAGCGAGATCATACCGGCCGACGGGACACCGGTTCCGATACCATAGCTGCAGAGGGTCTTGATGGAATCGGTCCCCCACCAGATTGCGAACACCGCGCCGATACCCCCGAAGAAGGAGAAGATCTGCGTCCCGGTGAGAACGTTCAGGTAGGTCAGGTAAATGGCCACGAGAGAACCGACGATGCCGATCGCCATGATCCTGTCATGCGGCACACCACCTTCTGAAACTTCAACTTTAACCGACATTTTTCCACCTCAGAGTGCAACCACCATGATTGCCACCATTCCGCAGACAGCCGAGGCAACGGCCGACGCGATGATTGCCCGCGGGAACCGCTTGAACTTGGGGTCGTGCGGTCCTTCGATGGTACCGGTGATGTTATATGCGGTCAGCACCGCGTTGACGAGGAACATGCCCACGGCAAAGATACCGGCCAGCGAGACTGCCACCGGCAGGATCTCCTCGAGCGGAGCGTTGTAGATCACCGGGAGCGCCGCCTCGTAGACTGCGAGCAGCTCGACGTAGATGAGCGTTCCGCCGAGACCGCCGAGCGTCCCCCCGATCACGCCTCCCACGTAGGAGATGAACGGCAGGCCGTGCCCCTCGGTTCCCTGTGATTTGTATTCAGGGAACGTGTCGCCGGTGATGGGGTCCTTGTCGACCTTCCCGGATGCGGACGGAATTCCCATGCCGAAGACGTAGATGACGTTCACCATCATACAGGTGATTGCCATCATCAGGCCGCCACCGACCGCGCCTGCGCCGAGCGCCACGGCAAAGCCGAGTTCAGCAGCCCACGCACCGCCGAAGAGACCGGCGAGACCGGCACCGGCGGCGAGCATTGCCACACCGGTAGCAATACCGGGCGCCTGCCCCATTGCTGCCGGCGCGCCGCCCACCGGGACGAAGTGCACGCCGAACCCGATGAGGGCTCCGCCGATGATAATGCCGATGAGGGCGATAGCACCGCCCGTCGAGGCGATGAAGAACGTAATGCCGAGGGCAACGAGAAGGATCACGATGCCGATAACCGATGCGGTCGGGTTGATCCCTTCACCGCCGGCAGCTGCTCCACCGAGTGCGCTCATGATGTCGCCTCCTCTGGTTCTGCTGCCGCAGCTTCGGTGTACGGACCGAAGGTGGTGCGCGCCCACGTCTCAATAAACCGGTCGATGACCATGAAGATGAGAATCACCACGACACCGGCGATGACCGCACCCCATCCTCCTGCGAACGGCTCGAAGAGCACGGTGCGCCAGAGTTCAAAGAACACGATCAGGCCGAAACAAAGCCCTGATGCCGGACCGGCGAGCTTGGATGTAAACCAGCCGTTGTCGAGCGAACTGCGCTCACCGGCTTCCGCGTAGCGGACGATGTTGCCGGATGCGGAAATCGGTACGCCAGCGCCGAACTTCTGCTCCTGGTACTGCCGCTCCTTCCCATAGAACGGGTTTCCGGTTGCAGATCCTGCTGCACCGAGCGCGATACCCCAGACCAGGCCCAGCAGGGGCAGCGGGAAGGGGTGGCCGAGTGCGGCGACCATCAGGTAGCACATCGAAATCGTGGTGAAGATCGCCACAAATGCGTGTGCCATGGTCACGGTCGTCACCGATTTCAGGATATCGATGTAGACCGGCTGTTCAAATTTTGCGAGACTCGCCGTTCGTCCCAGGTATGCCGTCGTAGCATAGACACCCTGGACAAAGACTGCAACCGCAGCACCAACGATGAGGGCAAGAATCGCATTCAGATTAATCGCCATGAACGCCCACGCGACGCCGGCGCCGAGTGCGCACCAGAGGCCATATGCGGGGGGTTCGCCGGATACTGCTTTGTTGAATATCCGGTGAATGTACCCCATCTGCGGAGCGAGCTGAACCTGCGAGTTCGGGTCACCCTGTGATCCGATATCAGATTCAGTATCTTCCGCTGCACCAGCCACGGTGGCAAGGGCTCCAGCTAATGCGGTAACGCCAATGCCGAGTACTAGGTTTTCAACCATTTAGGCATCCTCCTGCGTGCCACATGCACAAGTAATACAAACCCTTTTTGGTTCAATTAACAGTGGGTAACGGCTTTATTAAAGGTTTCGAAAAGATGGCCGTGATTTGTGGGATTTTCTGAAAAATGCGGCAGAATTTAAGATTTACGCTACCGAGATTTGAGTTAGTGAAAAAAAAATTGTGTTGAGGTTAGCGGGCCGGGATGATGAGCGAACGCTCGCCAGCCGGGCTGAACTCGCGGATTGCACCCTTTGCGAACTCGCGGCGGGGCTCGGCGAAGTCGAACTTGAGCGAGGGGTCGGCGAAGCAGACCGCCACACGCGGGTCGTAGCAGAACGCGTCGCCGCGTCCGTAGTGGGCGCCGCCGACGATAGCGGCGTACTCGCCCTGGTGACCGACGTTCATCGCGTAGTTCGGGTAGTTCGGTCCGCGCAGTTCTCCGATCAGGCCCTCGTCAGGCCGGATGGCCAGCGAGTTTGCGGAACCGCACTGGTCCTGCAGGTCGTAGCCGAAGAAGCCGAGACGCGACCAGCCCTCCTTGTGCAGGAGCATGGAGAGGTACCATCCGTTCAGACCGGCGTTGGAGTTTCCGGTACCGATGGAACAGGTCAGACCGGATGCGGCGGCGATGACGCCTGCACGCTGGGAACCGCCAAAGTGGTCCTCCATCAGGGTCGGGAACTGCTCGTACTGCTCCATGGCGTTGAGGGTGACCTCGGTGGCGAGGTCGTTGACAACCTCCTGCGATGCCTTGACGCGGTCGCCGGGGCTCGGGTTTGCCCAGTCGACACCGTACTTGTCCTTCACGTAGTCCATACCGTAGTAGGTGTATTCGTCAAGGATGTTGTCGGTGTAGGCTGCGGTGGCATACTGGGTGAAGCCGACACCGCCGGACATGTAGGATCCGAGCCAGATCTGGTCGAAGAGCATCGTTCCGGCACCGACGACCTCGAGGGAGGCGCGGGCGGGGTCCTTCGGGTATTTCCGGTTGGCCTGGATGATATCGGAGAAGAGACCGAACTTGATACCACCGGGCTCGTTCGGACCGCGGGCGCGGCGAGCGGGCAGGATGGAGGCCATCTGGATGACACCGGCGTGCTTCGCGGCGTAGGACAGGTCAGCGACTGCCGCCTCTCCGGCGCACATGCGGTAGGCACCGATGTAGGACATACCGATCTGCATGGCAGACCAGCGGCTGGTGGTTCCACCGTCACAGGTCCTCGATACAATGGTCGGGATGTGGATTGCCTGCCAGAGTCCCTTGCCGATGGCCGCCTTGAGTGAGGCGCCCTGGTCGGCGGGGAAGAGCTTGTCGATGTTGAGCAGGAACTGGGGCTCGATGTCGTCGGCGATGGCGTCGTCACCGGTAAAGACCTTGACGTAACAGTCATCGACCACACCGGGGTGGGTCTCCACCATGTGCTCCTGGACCACAGCTGCACCGGGCATGGCGTGGTTCAGGACGTGGAGGTACTCGTTGATGGTCTCGGGAGTGACCTCTTTTCCGAGGCGCTTCTGCAGGGTCTGGTGGGCGAGGTCCATGCCGACGATAACCGTCCTGCGGATGTCGTCCCAGAACTGCTGCATGGCAGAGTTGTTGACGAAGTGCAGGTCGTCGCCCTCGACAAAGACGCCGGACTGGCTGACCTGGTAGGTCATCAGCTGGCGCTGGCCGAGCGGGATACCGCCGAGGTGGCAGCGTACGGGCTCGTACATGGAGATGCCGCGCTGCATTTCAACAGCCTTGCTTGCCTTGATGAATTCCTGCTTGCGGGGGGACTGGGCAAGCCCGCCAAAGCGATAGAAGGCGGTGTTCACTGCCTCGGGATCCTCACCCTGGAACTTCTCTTTCAGCGAGTCAAGGAACAGTTTTTGTGCTCTCTCAATTTTTGCCATCTCAATCACTCCTTGGGCATGAATCCATATTTGGTCCTCAGCGAGTGAATACGCTGGACATATTCGACGTATTCCTGATCATCACGGTAGGGGACACCGACGAGCGAGTGGAAGATGGTCGAGTGCGCCTTGAGCCATCCCTCATCCATCGGCTTGCCGACGTTGACTTCACGGTCGAGGGGCTCGCCGATCTGGTTCTTGACATACTTGACGTTGCCGTCGCCCGTGAGCAGACAGCGCTGGAGCATGTCGAACATCATCCCGTCCTCTGCGAGGCGGAGCGAGTGCCCGTGCACGGTCGCACCGCGGACGCTGCAGCGTGCGGGGTCGAACATCTCGGTCTCGAGGAGGAACTTGGAGTACGCCTCGAGGTCGCGCTCGCGGCACTCCACGATCTGGCGGCCGGAGAGCGTCCCGGGGTCGATGCCGCGGAAGCGGTAGCTGTAGCTATACGTCCTCTGGTAGGGCTGGCTCGGCGCGTTGAACATCGAGTCTGCGAACTGGATGTAGCGGACGCGGTCGCCTGCCTTGGCGCCCTCGGTCGGGGTGACGATCTTGCGGATCGGACAGTCGGGCTCGCCTGCCTCGGCAAGCGGCGGGTGCGCGGTTGGGTATGCCGCACCCGGAGCACGGTGCCCGAGAATCAGCACGACGTCCTCGTCGGTGACATCCCGAACTTTCTCAAGCTTGTTGTTGGGGTTCATCTGTTTGCGCCGGTTTTCGGCGACAGTCGAAGTCCCCGGTCCATATTGGGGTGTATATGCCATTTACAATTCACCTCATTGCTTCATTTTCATAACACGATTAACTGCAGTAATGACGTCTGCCAGTTTTTCACGGGTCGGGGTCTGCCCGCGGGTGATGCCGCTCACGATCTCCACGACCGTCCCCTTCGTTTTGATGTCCCCGGGGGCGGGCATGACCGTGGCGGTTTTGACGCCCACTCTGGCGAGATCCTCATAATCGATCGGTACCTGCGTGACCACCACTGCATCGACATCGCAGTGTTCCAGGATGAACCTGACCTTGGCAACCACATGGGAGCGGACGTTACCGTGATGGAGAATCGCCACTTTGTGCTGTTCGATCTGGCGAATTTCCCTATCGGTAAGGCCGAAATATGCTCCGGTCACCGCGGCCGCCGTGGCCGTGCCCGGGGGAACTCCTGCACCGGCATTGAGCACCAGCGTGCTGACGCTGAACTCGACGCCTTCCCGGCGAAGGCCGGAGGTGATGTCGCAGACCGGTTTGGTCACGTGGCGTCGCCCCGGCGACATGGCCACCACGATCACATCGGGATACCGGCACTCGGAGATCGTGCCCCGCTGTGCAAGGCCCCCTCCTTTGCCCATCCCCATGGACTCGCGGCAGTCGACCACCTGGGTAACGCGTCCGATCGGCATTTACTTCAATCCCTGTAAGATAACAAGACCGCCTTTTTTTCCGGGATCCGTGAGCCCGATCACCGATTCATCCGCACCAGGCCCGTATTTGGCATAGTCGACGAGCGAAGGCTTCGTCTTCATGAATATGCCTTCCTGAAGCGTGTACGGGATTTCCGTAAAGAACTCGTCGCAGACGCTTCTTACTTCCTCGATGACCCCCCTGTCCTCGACTTCGAGGACGACCTGCCCGACCTGCACCTGGAGTTCCACCTCGGTGTCGCCCACCGTGATGACTCTCCGTGCCGAATGGGGGTTGGGTTTCCCCCTGGCCGGGCCATAGGGGACGGTCGCGGGGAGGCGGGGGCCGTTGACGAGCATCCTGCGGATACCGCACACCTTCACGATACTGTTGAGAAGGCGTTCGGCCGTCTCGGGTTTGAGCATCCGGAGAGGGACAATCCTGCACTGGGGATAGCTGGCTTCGGTCATTGATATCGACACTCAGTTGTTCAGACGCCCTTTGCGATTTCCTGGATGGGCTTTGCGAACACGTCGATCTGTCCGAAGGTGTCCTGGTAGACCTTGGAGGTACCCTCCGGAGAGAACATCTGCGTGCCCGCATCGAGGGCGGCTGCGGCGACCACACACGGGATTGCCACACCGGCAGCGTGCCGGGTCACGACGTGGTTGCCGTTGAACACACCGGGGCCACCGCCACCATAGATGGAGTGGCTGAAGAACGAGAACCCGACTGCAGTTCCCATCACACGGCCGTAGTCACAGCCGGGCAGACCGGTCTCGTGCTCGATCAGGTCGTTGAAGTAGAGCAGCGTCGAGGAGACCGCCTGGGCGAACCGACCGGCACCACAGTTGACCATGGTCGCGGCCATGGTGCCTGCGGAGGTGTAGGCGTTCCAGAGCATGGGGTCCTTGGTGTCGTAGAACTGGAAGTATCCGCCCTTCTTGCCGGGCGCGATAACCTTGTCCTCGATGGCGCGCTCGACGAGCGACTGGACGACGGTTCCGATGGTTCCGGTTGCGCCGTTCGCTTTCACCAGGTCGTACACCAGGTTGTTGGCGTTGAGGCCCTGGTACGCGTAGGCGAGCAGCTGGGCACGCTCGAAGGGACCGATCGCGGCTCCCATCTCGAACTCTCCTGCCTGCTCGAGAGTCGAGGAGAGTGCTGCTCCCTGCATGGCGTTCCTGTTGGTCATCATGACCACGTGGTTGACCGGGATGTTCCGGAGCGCATACCCCAGACCTTCGTTGTTCTGGGGGATGGTGAGCACGGATGCGACATTTGCGCCCTCGAGGTCCATGGTGTGCGGGTAGCCGCCCCAGACGGCCGCCTTGACCATGGATCCGTCGTAGGCGCCGACGTTGAACTGGTCGATGATCGCGTACGTGGTTGCGGACGCCACCGAGGTAATTGCTGCGTCGTAGGTCGATGCCGCTTCGATACGGGCCTTGGGGACCTCGACAAGGAGCAGCTTGCCACCGGCGAACTCCTTGATTGTGGTGTCGTCGCCTTCCTCGACCGACACCATCTCCTTGATCTTGGCCACGATCGCGTCCTTGTTGCCCATGATGTCGAGGTCGAGCTCACGGCCGATGATCTTGCCCTTTCCGACCGATCCGGTCTTCAGGCCGTCTTCGATCTTGCCGAGCTGGACGGCAATCTGCCGCTTGCAGCTGTCGATGATCTTCTTGGTCGCAGGGTTGACGAGGGGGCTGATCTTCTCGAGCGCAACACCGCTCTTGAGGAGCTTGCCCTCATCGTCATAGAGGTCGATAGTTTCCGAATATTTTGCCATAATTTTCCTCCTTTACTCATAGTTGCAATTCATTGTGGTCCCTGAACGCTGTCATGCACATGTGCATGTCGAAAATCTATGCTAGTCACTATGCACGTCCCCGCTTGGGACAATTGAATAGTATTCAATCTCGGTATTTAAGCATTGCCAATATTTTCCTCTATAGGGGCCCCAAAATAAAATTCAAAATGAGTGATAATCAAGTGAGAAAGTGCGTATCTGTGGGTTTAGTGAAAATGTGCTAAAAATTCACCATAAAAGTGTTACGGAATGCGTCGTATGACTGAGATTAATGAGAATGGGCGTGTGCGCCCCTGCAAAAAAAGGGTTAATACTTGAGATAGAGCTTGCCGTAGATGGTTTCGCCCTTTCTCCGGGGGTGGCGCTCGCCCATGTCGCCCTTGTAGCAGGCGAACCTGCCGCTCACGCCATCCACCGCAACATCGACATCCCCGATGTGCTGGAAACCGGGCATCATGACCTCGATATCACCGAAGACATAGATCTCGCCTTCCACCATCTGACCGCCGACCTTGCTCTTGGCATCGCCCTTGACAATGATTGTGCCGCCTTCCTGGTGCGTGCCCACGTGGACATCCACATTGCCGTTGACGATGATCTCGCCGCCCCGCATGAAAGTGCCGATATCGCTGCCGGCATCGCCGGCAACACGGATGACGCCTCCCTGCATGCCGCGCCAGTCGCCGCGGTAGGCTGCGCCGAGATAGTTGCCGGCGTTGCCCAGCACATTGATCTCGCCGCCGGTCATCCCCATGCCGGCGAATGCATCGGTATCGCCGTTCACGGTGATCGTGCCGCCTTCCATCCAGGCACCGACATACATGTCGGCATTGCCCTTGACGAGCACGGAGCCTGCGGTCATCTTCATGCCGATGTACTTGACCCGGGAGACGTCGCCGTCGATCACGACCTCCGTCTCGGCGGCGGTCGCGCCGCCCTCGCCGGCGACCTCGAAGAACTCACCGAGCGGGTACTGGCTGTTGCCGCAATAGACATGAAGGTCGGCAATCTCGGCCGCCTTCTTCCCGGCAAATGCATCGGGTTTGATGTTGTCTGCCTCGAGGCGGAGATCGGGAACTTTGATTGGTTTTAAGGTAACTGTCGCCATATCTCGTTCACCTCACTGGGTTGCGTCCACCTCGATCACGTACGGGTTCGGCACGTAGTGGTGTGCGTACACCTCGTAGTTGGCCAGATTCACGGAATAGTACCGCTTGAACTTCTCGGCGATGTCGCGCTCCACCTGCGGGTTCTCGTTGACCTTGCAGTCCACCCAGAAGGTGCGCTTGTTGCCGTTGCTGACGACCTGGCCGTCTTTGACCACGATCTCGCCGCCCTTGATGAGGTACCGGGCGTTGGAGAACGCACGCTCAATGTCTTCGGGATCCTCCGATGTCTCGGGGTTGTACGGGTACACCGCCACATCGCCCTCCATACCGGGCTTGAGCGATCCGAACATGTTTGCAAGACCGAGCGCTTTGGCCGGTCCGGCACGGGTCATCTGGGCGAGCTCGAAGAGGGTGATCTCGCGGTCGATCTCGCCGATGTAGCAGCGGTCACGGACACTGTCGCCGTACTTGAGCACATTGTCGAGCATGTCCTCGCGTGCCGCCTTGCTCATCAGCCACTTGTACACCCGCGGGTAGCGGATGAACGGTCCCGCGTTCGGGTGGTCGGTGGTGATGAAGGTCCGCATGGGGTCCTTGGAAAAGAGACCGAGTTCGATGCCGATCGCCCACTGCGCCCCTGCGATGAAGGTCTTGGGGCTGTAGATGTAGGGCACGACACCTGCTGCCGTCTCCAGCTCCACATCGGTGTTGACCCATTTCAAGTGGTTCAGCTCGGTGAGGTGGTGCTCGAACGGCCCGTCCGCCGTCATGGTGGTGGTCTCATCGAGGGTCACCACGCCGAGGTCGAAGGTGATGTTGTCCTGTGAGTTGACGTACTCCGCCACTTCCTTCGATTTGGACTCGAAGCTCTTGGAGGCATACGACTCCCCCCCGTAGGAGTGGAACTGCAGGTGGGTGTGGTGCAGCACCTGCTCGCGGCCGAACTCATTGCGCGGCGCAATGCCCTCCGCCTGTTTGAGCGTATCGAGCGTCACCGTATAGTTGCCGGGCTCGCCGAGCGAGTTGGAGTGCACGTGCATGCAGTGCGGCAGCCCGAGGTACTCGTTTGCCTCGATGAGGCCCCGCACGATCTGGGCGGGGGTAACGTCGAAGTAGGGCACCGGGTCGTTGACCGTGGGACAGTTCAGCCCCCAGCCCCATGCTTCGGTGCCGCCGGGGTTGACGACTTTGACGCCGTACCCGCGGGTCATCCGCATCAGCCAGGCAATGTAGGATGCGGTGTTCTCGATCTCCTTGTTCTTGAGGTACTCAAGGACAAACCAGTTGTTGCCGAACACCGGGAGCGCTCCCTCATCGATGATGGGGGTGTCGCGGATCTCCTCGTGGACGTGGCGTGCGTAGAGCGGAGGCATCGCGGCCTCCATCACGAACCCGAATCCCATCCGGGCATAGTCATAGCCGGTTCTCAGGACGGTCGGGACGGAGAACCCGCCTTCCATCCTCTTGATGCCAGCCTGCGGCGTTGCCCGGAAGAGCTTGTCCTCGGGCCGGAAGTTCCTGCCCACGCAGACCTTCGGTCCGGCAACATGGGCATGGATATCGACCGCACCGGCCATGACCGTCATGCCGGACGCGTCGATCTCGGCGGGGTTGCTCAGGGCGGAGGTCTCGACCATCTTGCCGTCCTTGACGGCGACATCGGTCCTGTCGCCCTTGATTCCGAGGACGGGATCGTAGACGAACCCGTTCTTGATGAGATATTCTGCCATTGTATCACGCCCCCTTCAGTTCCCTGACGCGTGCGGTCACGCGCTCGAGGAATTCGAGATCCGTCAGCATTCCCTCGGGCGGGTCGACCACCTTGCGGCACTCGATCGGCACATTGTCCATACGGTAGGCGCAGCCGCCCGTCTCGACGCCCACAAATGCGACCGGGACGTGCAGCTTGCACACCGCCGTCGTCGGGGTGAGGTGCGGGTCGATACAGATGGACGGCAGGTCCCAGATCTTTTTCACCGAACTGTTCGGGAAGTGTGCGCCGGGGTCGCTGCCGATCACGAAGACCGCATCCACCTCGTCCCGGACCAGCAGGTCGTTGGAGGTGGTGTCGCCGGGGTTGTAGCGTGCAAAGCCCCGGGAGAGGTCGAGTGCGAACGGGAACCCGTGCAGCCATCCCCAGACCTCGCCCGAGCCGGTCACGTTGTAGTGGCCCCGCATGGGCATAATGTTCCATTTCGTGTATTCGTTCAGGTCCCGGGTCACGCAAATGGCCTGGTCGATGTTGTGGTTCTTCGAGAGCGACTGGGTAACGCCCATCCCGAAGAAAATGATCCCGAAGCGGCCTGATTTCATGATATCGGCAACCTCGTAGATGGTTTTCTTCGGAATGCCCGCAACGGTGTCGGGGAGCCATTCGCCCTTGAACGCCACGCGCAGCGCCGTCAGGAGTTCGTAGTCGCGGCCCTGCTCGACCTGCAGGTGAATGTCCGCGGTCTTTGCGGTATCGGTGACCCTCGGGTCAACGACGACCATTTTGCGTCCCTTCGCTCCCTTCCCGGTAAAGAAGCCGCGGGGGAAGATGGAGTAGCGGGACATGTGCCGCGGGTGGGCATGCGCAGGGTTGCAACCCCAGAACACGATGCGGTCCGCACGGTTCAGGATTTCGCCGAGCGTACACGAGGGCACGCCGACGTCCTGCACCGCAATGAGGGTCGTACCGTGGCAGACCGTGGCGGTGTTGTCCATCACGGCGCCCACCATCTCGCCGATCTCCGTGCCGATGGCCTGCGCCTCGCAGTTCGTGGAACTCCACCCGTACATCAGTGGTTTTCGTGCGGCGGCAAGCGTTGTTGCGGTATACTCCACCGCTTCATCGTAGGAGATCTCCTTCCAGCTGCCGTCTTCCTGCTTCATGCGCGGGCGGGTCACCCGGTCTTTGGCCTGGGAATGAAGGAACTTCTCGGCACCGATGGCACAGGCGTTGTACACCTCGAGGATCTTCGTGCCGTCGTCACTCACGCCCACCTCAAGGTCGTCACAGAGCGTTCCGCAGAACGGGCAGACGACGTCCGTTACAAGTTTTGCCATTACAATTCACCCCGGCATGCTTTCGTAACAAGCGTCAGGGAATCCCATATGGGCTCGCCTTTCGCCTCTTCAACCTCAACGGGGGTGCCTTTGAACGTAGGCATCCCGGTGGAATACGTATTCGGATTCACCACCATGTTTGCCCATGGACCCATGGGAATCCACCCGAGGCCCGGGTGCGGGCCCTGGGTAGCATCCACCGCTTTCACCACAACGCTCCCGTACTCGCTGGTCACACGAACGTTCGTGTTCCGGTAGACTCCAAGTTTTTTAAAGTCTTCGGGGTCCAGCTCAATAATCCCGCAGGCGGCGGTGTAGGCGGGTTTTTCCTTCCCGCCTTCCATGGACACCCCCTGCTGGATGGTGCGCCCGGTGATCAGGTTCAACTTAATTTTTGGCACCGTCTCAACTCCGGTTATTTCTCAAATTGTTTGAGCGGGCTCGGGCCAAGTTCTTTGACGGTCTTGACAACGTCCTCGACCACTCCTGCCCACTTGGCACCCTCTGACGCGGACACGAAGGTCATCCTGATGCGTTTGTCGTCAAATCCGATGTTTTTGAGGATGTTCTTGACAAGGAACATGCGTTTTGCAGCCTTGTAGTTGCCCTCAAGGTAGTGGCAGTCACCGAAGTGACAACCGGAGATGAGCACGCCGTCGGCGCCGTCCTGGAACGCTTTCATGATGAAGAGCGGGTCAATACGGCCGGTGCACATCACACGGACAGTACGGATGTCGGGCGGGTACTGCATGCGGGCTCCGCCTGCGAGGTCGGCTCCTGCGTAACTGCACCAGTTACAGATGATTGCAATGATTTTCGGGTTCCACTCTTCTGCCATTACTGTTCACCTCCAAGGAGGAACGCATCGATCTGTGCGACGATCTGCGGGGTGGTGAAGTGCTGCATGTGAATTGCGCCGCCCGGACAGAATCCGCCGCAGGTGCCGCAGCCCTTACACTTGGCCTCGGTGACCTCCATGACCTTCCTGCCGTCCTTCTCGACCAGCGCAAGGGCCGAGTACGGGCAGAGGTTCACGCACATGCCGCAACCGGCACACAGTTCTTCATTGCACTGCGCAAAGTAGGGCTCCAGCTCCACTTCTCCCCGGTGAATGGGGATGCTGGCTGCGGATGCCGCTCCTTCGGCCTGCGCAACAGTGTCCGGAATATCTTTCGGACCCTGGCAGACACCGGCGAGGAATACACCGGCAGTGGTGGTCCCGCAGGGGTTGAGCTTCGGGTGCGCCTCGAGCATCCAGCCGTCCTGCGAACAGGAGACACCGAAGAGCTTGCGCACGGCGTCCGCACCGGTAGTGGGCTGCACCGCGGAGGCGAGCACGACCATGTCGACCTCGAGGTCGATGGGACGTTGCAGGAGCGTGTCCTCGGTGAAGACGTGCAGGTTCTTGGTGACCGGGTCCTCGAGGATGTTGGCGACCCTGCCGCGGATGAACTTTGCCCCCTCATCCTGGATACGGTAGTAGAACTCCTCGTACATCTTACCGAAGGAACGGATGTCCATGTAGAGAAGATACGGTTGTGCGCCGGGGATCTTTTCGATGATCTGGTGGGCGTGCTTGAGCGAGTACATGCAGCAAAACCGGGAACAGTAGGGCTTGCCCACGCCGGTGTTGTCACGCGAACCCGCACAGAGCACGAACGCGACCTTCTTCGGCGTCTCGCCGTCGGAGGGGCGCACCAGGTGGCCGCCGGTCGGGCCGGAGGCACAGATGAGGCGCTCGAATTCGAGACCGGTGATGACGTTCTCGTACTTCTTGTAGCCCCACTCGGTCTTGTTCTCGATGGGGAAGAGGTCGTAGCCGGTTGCGAGGATGGCGGTGCCGACCTTGACCTTGATGAGCTCGTCGACCATCTCGAGGTCGATTGCCTTCTTCTCGCCGCAGGCCTCCACGCAGAGGCCGCACTTGATGCAGGTGTTGAAGTCGACGGTGTAGAGGTTGGGCACGACCTGCGGATGGTAGATGTAGATCGCCTTGCGCGGCGCCATCTCAAACTCGAACTCGTTTCCTTTGATGACCGGACACACTTCGACACAGTCGCCGCACCCGTTGCACCCGCCGCCGACGATGCCTCGTGCTTCTGCCTCGTCGGGGGTGAGGACGCCGCGTGCCTTTTTCCGGAGCGTGATTTCGAAGTTGCCGATATATCCCTCGACCTCCGCAACTTCGGTATAGGTCATCAGCTCGATGTTTTCATTCCTGCCCACATCGACCATCTTCGGGGTGAGGATGCACTGCGAACAGTCGAGGGTCGGGAAGGTCTTGTCGAGCTGGGACATGCGGCCGCCGATCGTCGGCGAGCGCTCGATGAGGTAGGTCTTGATGCCTGCATTGCCCAGGTCGAGGGCCGCCTGCATACCGGCGACACCGCCTCCGACCACCATGGCGGCATGCTCCACCGGGACGCTCTTGGGGATGAGGTCCTCGAGGAGCGAGGCCTTGGCAACAGCAATCCGCACGGCATCCTTGGCCTTTTCGGTCGCTCCCTCGCGGTCATGCATGTGGACCCACGAGTTCTGCTCACGGATATTTGCCATCTCGAACCGGAACGGGTTCAGTCCGCCCACTTTCGTGGCCATCCTGAAGGTCGGTTCGTGGAGACGGGGGGAGCATGCAGCGACGACCGTACCGGTAAGATCGTGCTCCTTGATGGCGTCGGTGATCATCGTCTGTCCCGGCGTGGAGCAGACATACTGGTAGTCATCAGCATGCACAACGTTGGGCAGCGTCCTTGCGTATTCCTTAACGGCCTCTACATCGATAGAGCCTGCAATATTGGTACCGCAGTGGCACACAAACACGCCGATTCTTGCTTCTTTCTTCTCTGCCATTTTTGCACCTCTTACAGGATCTTCTCCAGGAACGGGGTAACGTCAACGGCATGCAGATCGAGCGCCAGTTCGTCCGGGCTCATGCCCTGCGCAAGACCGAGCAGCTCGTTGTAGTGCAGCACGGGCAGGCCGTATTTGATCCCGAACTTCTCCTCGATCTCGATCTGACCGCGGTCGTACTGCAGCTGGCAGAACGGACAGACCTCGGTCAGGGCGTCTGCACCGACTTCCTGCAGGTTGATCATCTTTTCGTTGGTGATGTCGAGCGAGTGCTCGAGGTCGAACCCGCGGACACCGCCGCCGGCACCGCAGCACTGCATCTTGTTCCGGTACTGCACGGGCTCGGCACCGAGCGCCGCGACGAGCTCCTCGATCCACATGGGGTGGTCGGTGTCGCCGAAGTGGCGCTCTTTGCGCGGCTTCATCAGGTGGCAGCCGTAGTGCACCGCGATCTTGGTGTCGCTGAGCGGGCGGGTGACCGACTCGCGGATCTTGTCCACACCGCAGATCTTGGGATCGTAGTAGAGCTCGGCAAGGTGCCATACGTCGATCGAGCCCTTGTACTCCATATCGATCTCTTTGAGCACTTCGTTGACGCCGTCACGCAGCTCGTCGTTGTGCTTGAGGATGTGGTTGACCTCATAGATGGACTTGTAGCACCCGTTGCAGATGAGAGCGATGTCCCGGTCCATCTGCTCGGCGAGCACCACGTTGCGTGCCGCCATGGCGTACCAGATGTTTAAGTCGATGGACCCGAACGCACCCGGGGCAGGACAGCAGCTGGCACCCTCAAGCGGAAGGAGTTTGATGCCCACTTTTTCGCTTGTCTTGATGGATGCAGCCTCACAGCCGGGATAGCGGTTCGGTGCGATGCATCCGAGGAAAAATGCATATTCGTGCATTGTATTCACTCACCTTCCGAAAGGATCTTGTCCGCACGGTCCTTGAGGCCATAGTGGTCGATGATTGCCTTGATCCCCTCGATGTACTCGGGGAACCCGTGGGTCGTCGGGGGCTCTGCTTCGAGTCCCAGCTTCACGCGTGCCGCCCGGTTGACATCGTTGTTGGGTACACCGTGGCCGGTCGTGTAGATCGCCTGCACGGTCTTGAGGAAGTTCCTCGGCACGATATCCCTGCGTGCCGCAAGGTTGCGCATTGCCATGATAACGTCGGTCGGTGCGATATCACGCGGACAGCGGTCTGTACACGAATAACAGGTGGTACAGAGCCAGAGGTCCGGGTCGGTCAGTGCCTCATCCTCGAGTCCGAGCACCGCACGCCGCATGAACAGCCGGATGCGGTAGGAACTGCGGGGCGCGGAGGGGCACGAGCCGGTGCAGGTCCCGCACTGGTAGCACATGTGGGCGATGGTGCGGCCGATCTTCTCCACCTCTTTGGTGAAGTCGCGGTTTGTGTCGTCGCTGTAGTAATACCGGTCCTTGAGTTTCGCCTCAAGCGACGGGTTTCCGTAATTCTTTTCCATTGCCATTTCAACACCTCACGCCTTTTCCTCAACCACTTTGAGTTCGACCTCGCCAGGCGGGACCGCTTCCTTGACCCGGGACGTTCTCGGGGTGCAGAGTTTCTCTTTGATCCGGTTGAACAGATCCGTCTCTTTGCCCTTGATGCGGATACCGGTCCGCTTCAGGGTGATGATATCCTCACCCGGGCATGCATTCACGCATGCGCCGCAGAGGATGCAGAAGTCCTTGTTGACAGCAATCTTCTCCTCGATGGCGCCCTTCATCTCCCCGGCAGGGAGAGGCGACGGGAGATAGATCGCATTCGCGGGGCAGATCTCGACACAGGTCGAACAACCTGCAGGACATTTTTCGGCGTCGAATTCGATATCGCCCTCAAAAATCTTCTCAACAGTGATTGCCTCGGTCGGGCAGTTGATCGCACACCAGCGGCAGGTGCAGCAGTTCTCGTCCATGATCTCGACGCTGCCGTCGAGTTTCGACGAGGTTACTTCGCGCTCAACGGTGATTGCATCCTCGGGGCATGCCTCGACGCAGACCTGACAGGCGTCACAGAGTTTCTCGTCCCAGACGACTTCGCCCACGACATTTCCGGACTCCGCCGAAAAGGGCTTGCGGTTGACTTCGATTGCAGGACACAGGGCGCCGCAGATGCCGCAGTAGGTACACTTCTCGTCATCGACGACAAACTTCGTCGTGGCGGTCAGGGCTTCCTGCCTCTGCTTTCCTGCTTCGTCGGTCCCCTCGAACTCGGCGACATTCCTGTCGATCGCGTCGCGGGGGCAGACGTCTTCACAGATGGTACAGCGGACGCATTTTTCGTCATCCACCTTGGTTACCATATCATACATGGGGAAGCCTTCCTTCTCATGAATGGGAAGGCGCTCTTCACCGTCGATCTTGAGCGTGAGCGCGTTGAAGGGGCACATGATGACACAGACACCACAGTAGGAACATTTCACCTCGTCAATGTTCACCGGTTCTGCATAATCGATGGCTCCCCTGCGTACGGCTCCCACTGCTCCAATGGTGATCGCATCTTCAGGGCAGGCTTCCGCGCAAATGCCACATCCAGTACAGGTCTCTGAATTCAGAATCAGATTGTTGGTGTTCTGGAGGAGCTTCTGCTCCATAATGACATTGACGCCTTCGCGTCTTTTGGAGAATTTTGGGAACAATGCCATAGTTTAACCTCACTCCACTACTACTTCAGGCAAGGACCTTCGTCCTCGTCTCCCACGGTCCGGCGAGCCGTATCACATCCATCGGGCACGCCTCGACACAAACGCCGCAACCGGCGCAAAGCTCTGAATTTACGTCAAGAACAATTGCTTTGCCGTTCTTGACCCGGTAGATCTTCTCTTTGGTGACGGGATCTACCGTATAGAGCTCCAGTGCATCTACGGGGCATGCTACCACACATGCGTTACAACCGGTACACCGTTCCATGTTAATATGCAATGCAAATGCCATGGTTTCACGCACCAGTTCGAATTTATCGATTAGAAATCGATTGAAAAAGAGTTGTTGAAGAGAATACATAAACCTTCTGAAGTTAGGGAACCTTTTTTATGCGATGAAACCGGCGATAATCGCTGCAAAACGTTGATTTTAGACGGTTGTTAATGGTTGTGTGTTGATAAATCAGCCATTTCCCCCTGCGGAAAAAATCGAATTGGCAAATGGTTATATAGGAAACAGCGGGGACGCAAACCTTCTGCCCCCCCAAAAAAATCCATTTTTTATTCTTGATCGGCATATAGATCTGCCGGAGATATTTCCTCCCTCATGCATTTCGCGGGACGTATGAACAGGTACGCTCTCTGCACCATGCATCTGCACCATGGCAACCGGACACACCCCGCAGGGAACCCACCCATAATCCTCCGGAATGCCGTGGTTTCGCCGCACACCACGGGCAACCGGCTCTCGTCCACGCCCTGCACCCGATCCTCTGCCGTGAATCGCGGCCGGCACCACCGGCACCGGATGCTGCCCTCCGCACCACCACCCTGCAAAAAACGTGAACCGCCGGGGAGGGGATCCGGCTGCATGGAAGCGGAGAGCCGACCGAACCCTTCCCGCAGGGTTCGGGAGACCGCAAAAAAGAAACATTATTCTGATATTCCTTCATGACATACGTACCACGAGGTATACTGTATGGAATTGAATGGAGTTACCATCGACGACACCTATGCAGAAGCATTTCCCACCTGGATTGCCCGCGTGATCATCACCGCGGTCACCGAAGAATGGGCGTACAAAGCAGCGGTCGAGGCAACAGGGTTCGCCACCTCGGCAATCGGGTGCCCCTGTGAAGCGGGCATCGAGACCTTCCTCTCGGGCGACGAGACCCCTGACTGCCGGCCTGGCTGCGCCATCCTCATCTGCGCAAGCGGCAAGAAGAAACTCAAAGAGCAGCTCATCGAGCGGATCGGCGAGTGCATCCTGACCGCACCCACCACCGCGGTCTTCGACGGCCTTCCCGACGCCGAAGAGAGGATCCCGGTCAAGCTCCACTTCTTCGGCGACGGCTACGAGTACCAGGCCGAAGTGGGCGGACGCAGCGTCTGGAAGATCCCCATCATGAACGGCGAGTTCGTCGGTGAAGAGGAGTTCGGCGCAGTCAAGGGCGTTGCCGGCGGCAATTTCTTTGTCATGGGCGAAAACCAGATGGCCGCCCTCATGGGGGCACAGGCGGCGGTGGATGCCATCAACGGCGTCTGCGGTGTCATCACGTCGTTCCCCGGCGGCATCGTGGCAAGCGGGTCGAAGGTGGGCAGCGCGAAGTACAAGTTCATGACGGCGAGCACCAACGAGAAGTACTGCCCCACCCTCCGCGAGCAGGTCGAGGGAAGCGAGGTGCCCGAGGGTGTTGCGGCCGTCTACGAGATCGTCATCGATGGCATCGACGAAGCGTCGGTTGCCGAGGCGATGGCGGAGGGCATCAGGGCGGCCACCACGGTGCCCGGCGTGGTCTACATCACCGCGGGGAACTTCGGCGGCAACCTCGGCCCCTTCAAGATCAACCTCTCCGACATCCTCTAACCCTCTTTTTTCACCGGACCGATCAGTATAAATACCTTTGTTGCCGACAATCCTGTTAACGATTATTTCGGTGACAAAATGATAGTGCTCACTCCCGACGAAATCAGGCAGCGATACGGCGCACTCTTCTCCAAGAAGTTTCTGGTCATGGCCGATGAGGCCGCGGGCATCGCAGAGATCATCGAGCACTGCAGCCATCGCGGCACCATCGAATGGGATGCCATGAACCGCAGGCGTGCGGGCGGTGCCGCCCGGTCGATTTCCGTCGAGGGAACGGCCATGTCGATCGTCGCCGCCATCGGCTCCTACCCCGTCCACTTCGGTGCAGCCGGATCGGAGATCGGCGGACAGGCCCTCGAAGGCGTCGAGATCCTCGGCGAGGACGAGGTCGCCACCACGTGGGCGGGCATCGCCGGGGCGGGAGTGGGCGTCGCCGCCTGCCTCCCGCAGGCGCCGGGCGTGCTCAGGGCCGAGTACCCCTCCGAAGAGGACATGAAGATCGGCGGGGCGCGGACCAACCGGGTGCGGATCATCTCGCCCCGGTACGAAAAGATCACCATCGGCATCGACGACACCGACACGAAGGAGGAGGGGGCGACCTGGGTGCTGGCGCTGCAGTGCGCCGAACAGTGTCCGGTGGAGGGCGTGGAGTATCTCAACATGCGCCTCATCCAGCTCAACCCGGCGGTCCCAAAAAAGACCACCAACTGCGTCGGCTCCGCCCTCAACTTCGCGGTCCGCCCGGGATCGGTGGACGCCCTGCTGGACTACGTGCGGGAGTACATCGAGACCAATGCGGTGAGCGACGATACCGGCATCGCCGTGTACCGGGGCATCGCCCTGCCGGACGAATCCCCCTATCTCAAACGCATCAAGACCGATATCGTCAGCATCGAAGAGGCGGAAGCCGAGGCGTCGCGGCTCGGGATCCGGTACATCGACTCGGCAGCGAGAAAAGGGCGTATAGGAGCCCTCGGGTCGGTGCTCTGGGGCAACCGCGGCATCGAAGCGGCAGGACTCTATGGAGAACATACCTGAACCCTACACGATCCGGTACCCCGAGATCGTTGCCATTGCGGCGGAGGACGCCACCCGCGTGGAGCTGGTCGAGCAGTTCGACTGCGTCGGCGGGGCGATGTGGGCGAAGTATCACTACAAAAAAAGCCCGCTCGTCCGGTCGGTGCGGACGGTCGGGGCGACCTCCCGCTACCTCCTCGACCCCGGGGAGGAAGACCTCGCCCTCGTGGGCTCCCATTTCCCGGCGGGGATCTCCGGGGTGCGCGTCACGGACGACGAGGTCGTGGTCTCCTACCGCGGGATGGGGGGAGGGGGCGTCGGCGCGAGCATCTGCCGGTCGCTCGCACAAGGCGTGCTGCGCTGCGAGACCGACCCGTCGGGCGGCGGCAGGGTCGCGGGATCGACGGTCTGGCTCCCCCGCCGGCAGCGGGTGCTCATCGGCATCGACGATACCGACACGCCCGAGGAGGGAGCGACATGGACACTCGCCCACAACATCGCCCGGGCGGTGGAGGACGACCGCTCCCGCTACCTCTCCCACACCATCGTCCAGCTCTTCCCCGTCGCCTTCAGGACCAAAAACTGTGTCGCCATCGTCTGCGAATTCGCCTCCACCCGGCCCGATCGGCTGGCCGACCGCTTCCAGGCGTACCTCGAGCGCTACACCCTCTCGGAGGACACCGGCATGGCGGTCTTCTGCGGCTTCGACCCGTCGGCGCTCGACGGGTTCGGGTGGTCGGTCAAGCAGGGCGAAGTGGATCCCGCCTCGATCGACCAGGTGAAAGGCCTCGTGGATATCCGCATTGCGGGACGGGGCGCGGTCGGGGCGATCGCGGCCATCCCCTTCTATACCCGCTACGAAGAGGCGCTCTCGCTATGAACTGGACACACCTCAAAGCACGCCTTCTCTCCGCCGGCACGGTCCGGCTCACCGGGGAGCCCGCGGACCGCTTCGTGGAGCGGTCCCGTGCGGGACCGGGTGCGGGAGGCGAAGGCTCGGTCTTTTTTACCCCGGGAGACCGCCGCAGGGTCAGGCTTTCCCTCGATCCGGCGAGCGACATCGAGCTGGTGCACCGGGGTGAAGGGAGGGCAGAGCTCCGCATCCGCGGCGAGGTCGTCGCGGGAAGGTTCGAGGCGATCGGCCTCCACTGCCCCCGGCAGGCCTACATCACCGTCAGCGAAGGCTGCATCTTCCGGTGCAGCTACTGCCCGGTCCCCTTGCAGGAGGCGCGGGTGAAGACGCCGGACGAGGTTGCGGCGCTGGTGGAGCGCGTCCTCCCCGAAATCGACGCCATCTCGCTCACCAGCGGCGTGGTGGGAAGCGTCGAGGAGGACGAGAGGCGTGTGCTCGAGGTGGTCCGGCGCGTGGCCTCCTTTGGCAAACCCGTCGGGGTGTCGATCTACCCGCTCGCAGAAACACCCCGGCGCCTCCACGCCCTCGGTGTGGCGGAGGTGAAGTTCAACGTGGAGACGGCCACCGAAGCGCTGTTCAGGCGGCACTGCCCGGGGCTCGACCGCGAGGCGCTCATGGACGCCCTGCGGGATTCGGTGGACCTCTTCGGCAGGAACCACGTCTTTTCCAACGTGATCCTCGGCCTCGGGGAGACGGACGAGGAGCTGGAGCAGTGTATCGAAGAGCTCTGCGCCGCCGGGGTGATCCCGGTGGTGCGCCCGCTCACGCCGTCGGCCGGATGCGCAGGCTTCGAACGGCCGTCGGCGGCGCGGATCGAAACAATCTGCGCTGTCCACGCACGCCACCTTGCGCAGGCGGGGCTCGACCCCGCACAGGCGCTGACCATGTGCCCCGCCTGCACGGGCTGCGATCTGGTACCGGGGAGGGATGCATGAACGGCGAAGAGATCCTCATCACGGCCCTGCAGCGGGCGGCGGACCGTGCGTATGCCGTCCCCGGTTACCCGGTGACCCGCATCGCCGGGGGCGTGGCCGCGGCGATCACGGTGAACGAAAAGGTGGCCCTCGAGTACGCCCTCGGCGACTCCCTTGCCCTCCGCCGGGCGGCGGTGATCGTGAAGAACGTCGGCGTCAACGCCCTCGCCGATCCCCTCGTCAATGCCACCACGCAGGGGCTCCGGGCCGGGGTGGTGGTGGTGGCCGGCGACGATATCGAGGTCGCCGCCTCCCAGAACGCACAGGACACCCGTTTTTATGGCGAACTCGCCGAGGTTCCCGTGATCGAGCCGTCCGCGGCGACCATGGGGGCGGCGGTGGAGGCGGCGTTCCGGGCGTCGGAGGAATTCTCCCGCGTCGCCCTGCTCCGTATCACCCCCGCAGCGCTTGCCGGTGAAGCGGACGCCGCCTTCGCGCCGCCGTCCCGCGGCACCGGCACCCTCGCCGCCCCCTCGCTCACCATGCGGGGACGGGTGGCGGCGGCGGCGCGGCGGACGAGGGCAATGTTCGCGTGGGCCCGCGCCTCGTCCCTCAACACCATCGCCGGCGGGACGGCGGGGGTGGGCGCCTGCCCCGGCGACTCGAGGGTGGTCACGGTCTACCCGCCCCCGGGCGACCGCTTCGGGGACGTGGCCGAACTCGGGCGCCCCTTTTTCGCCGACCACCGCCGGCTGCGGCCGCCGGCGGCGGACCGGGAGCCGGAGACCATGGCCGGGCGGGGCTACTACCGCACGCTCTGCCCCACCTGCCCCTACGCCCTCCTCTTTGCCCGCATGCAGGAGAAGGGCATGACTGCGGTCTGCGACATCGGGTGCTCCCTGCTCGCCATGAACCCCCCCTACGGGGTGGGCATCGCCAGCTACGGTCTCGGCTCCTCGGTGGCCGTCGCCGCGACGAGCACGCGCGTGTCCCTCACCGGCGACTACGCCATGCTGCATTCGGGCATCAACGCCCTCATCGACATCACGGAAAAAGGGCTGCCCCTGCTCTGTATCGTGTTGAAGAACAAAAAAATGGGGATGACCGGCGGGCATCCGGCCCCGGACGTCGCCCGCTACCTCAGGTGGGCGGACCCGGTCGTGATCCCGGCGGAGGACGCGGAGGCGCTCGACCGGCATCTCGCCGTCCCCGGCCACCCCCGTGTACTGATAATCGAGGGCTGCTGCCCCGAAGGAGAAGAGCATGAAACCGTGGAATGTGGAAATCTGTGACGTCACCCTGCGTGACGGGGAACAGACACCCGGCGTGTCGTTCACCTGTGTGGAGAAAATGGACATCGCCTCCGCACTCGACGAGATCGGTGTCGAGGTGATCGAGGCGGGCTTTCCGGTGGTCTCAGAAAACGAAAAGGAATGCGTGCAGAATATCGCCCGGATGGGGCTCGACGCCAGGGTCTGCTGCCTCGCCCGCGCACGGCGCGAGGATGTCGAGTGCGCCATCGACTGTGATGTCGACATGGTGAGCATCTTCATCGCAACCTCGGACCTGCACATACGCCACAAGTACCGCCGCCCGCGGGAGGAGGTGCTCGAGGGGGCGCTGGCAATGGTGCAATTCGCCGCGGACCACGGCCTGCAGGTGCGGTTTGCGGCTGAAGACGCCTCCCGCACCGACATCGCCTTCCTCAAAGAGGTCTACACCCGCGGCGCAGAGCACGGCGCATCGTACGCCAGCTTCGCGGATACGGTGGGCTGCCTGACCCCGCTCGAGATCGCCGCCGTCACCGGAGACCTCTGCCGCAGCACCCCCCTCCCCCTCTGTATCCACTGCCACAACGACATGGGGTGCGCCAGCGCCAACACCATCACCGCCGCGGCGTCCGGCGCCTTCCAGCTGCACACCACCGTCAACGGCATCGGGGAGCGGGCGGGCAATGCCGCCCTTGAAGAGGTGATCGTCGCCCTCCACATGAAAGGCGGTGTCGACCGCTACGATCTCTCCCACCTGCACGGCATCTCGGCGATGGTCAGCCAATACTCGGGGATCCAGGTCGCCAAGACCAAGGCGGTGGTCGGCGACCACGCCTTCGCCCACGAAAGCGGCATCCACATCGCCGCCATCCTCGAAGACCCCGCAACCTACGAGTACATCCCCCCGGCCCTCGTGGGCGGCGAGCAGTGCTTTATCCTGGGCAAACACACGGGACGGCGGGCGCTGGAGCACATCGCCCGGAACATGGGCGTCGACCTCACCGATGCCCAGATCCGCTGGGTGCTCCACCGGGTCAAGGAGATTTCCGAGGGGAAGTGCTGCATCACCCCCGAGATGTTCCTCGGGATCATCAGGCAGGCACAGGAAGCCGTGGTGGCATGAGCACGCTTGCGGAGCGGATCCTCGGCGCACCTGCGGGCAGCTTCGTCGACCGTCCCGTGGACCGGGCCTTCGTGCACGACGGGACCGGGGTGCTGACCCTCGAGGCATGGCGGCGCATGGAACGCGACCGCCTCGCCTGCCCGGAGCGCCTCTCCATCCTCTTCGACCACATCGCCCCGGCAAACAACAGCACGACCGCGGCCCTGCAGGCGGAGCTGCGCACCTTTGCCGCCGAACAGGGGGTGCACTTCTCCGATGTCGGGAGCGGGATCTGCCACCAGCTGATGAGCGAGGGGATCGTGCGCCCCGGCGAGGTGGTCGTCGGCGCCGATTCGCACACCTGCACCCTCGGCGCGTTCGGCGCGTTCGCCACCGGCGTCGGTGCGACGGACATGGCGGCGATATGGGCCAGCGGGTCGACGTGGTTCCGGGTCCCCGCAACCATCGGCGTCCACCTCGACGGAACCCTGCGGGGTGCTGCCGAGGCAAAAGATATCGCTCTCGACTACGTCCGCAGGCTCGGCATGGACGGCGGGACTTATATGGCGCTCGAGTTTCTCGGCGAGAGGGCGCGGGACCTCTCCATGGAGAGCCGGCTCACCATCGCCAATATGGCGGTGGAGACCGGGGCGAAGGCCGGATTGTTCTATGCCGACGATACGACGGTACGCTTCCTCGCCGACTACGGCATCCAGACCGCACCGCAGGCCATCGAGGCGGGTTCCTATCGTCGGGAGATCACCCTCGACCTCGACGACCTCGTCCCCCTCGTCGCCGCCCCGCACCGGGTTGACAACGCACGACCCGTCGAGGATTTCGAGGGCATCGCCCTCGACGAGGTGTTCGTGGGCACCTGCACCAACGGCCGGTACGGCGATCTCGCGAGGGTTGCCGCGATCGTCGCGGGCAGCAAGGTCGCCGTGCGAACCATCGTCGTGCCCGCCTCGCGCTCGGTGCTCCTGGCAGCGGCGCGGAGCGGGGTGCTCTCCACCCTGATCGCGGCGGGGTGCACGATCGGGCCCCCCGGGTGCGGGCCCTGCCTCGGCGCCCACATGGGCGTGCTGGGGGAGGGCGAGGTGGGGCTCTCCACCGCGAACCGCAACTTCCGCAACCGCATGGGGGTGGGCGCGGAGTACTACCTCTGCTCGCCCGCCACCGCCGCCGCCAGCGCTCTTGCGGGCGCCATCACCGCACCGGAGGGAACCGCATGATCCTGTCCGGCAAAGCCGTCTGCCTGGGCGCCGATATCGACACCGACCTGATCATCGCGGGGCGCTACCTGCGGACCAAGGACCGCCGCGTCTGGGCCGAGCACGTCTTCGAGGACCTCGATCCCGTCCTTGCAGCGAGAATGAAAGGGGCGGTCATTCTCGCCGGCACCAACTTCGGGTGCGGATCGTCGCGGGAACAGGCGCCGGTCGCCCTCGAAGAGGCCGGCGTGGTGGGGGTGATCGCGCCTTCGTTCGCCCGCATTTTTTTCCGCAACGCCATCAATGTCGGCCTGCCGCTGATGGAGTGCGCAGACGTCCGGTGCAGCAACGACGCCCCCGTCTCCTTCTCTCCCGACGAAGGCTGGGTGGAGGCGGACGGGGAGCGCTGCGCCGCAACGCCGCTTTCCGGCCGCATGCTCGACATCCTCGCCCACGGCGGCCTCGTGGAGTACTGGAGATCGCAGCAATGATAGTTCCCGCACACTGCAAGGAGGTGGGCTACGCGTCGTCGAAACCGCTGGGAGACAGGGTCTATTTCCTGAGCAGGTACCTGATCCACGAGACCGGCGGCGGCTTTGAGGTCCTTGCGGTGCAGGCGGGCGAGGGCGACGGGGGCATGATGCGCCCGGTCCGAAAGACACGGGTGCTTGCCCGCGAAGGCGAGGTGGCGGTGCACCCCGAACCGGTCAACCTCTTCAACCGGGCCGATCTCGTGCTGCGTGCGGCGCAGAGCGGGAAGAGGTGCACGATTTTCCGGGGCCCGGACGAGCACATGACCTTCGTGCTCGACCCCGCGCCGGAGGCGCTCTGCCGCATCCACGTCTACGACGCGGCCCCCCCCTACCCCTCCCTGTCGCGCACCATCGCAGCCCTCGAGGCGACCGGGCTGTTCGGCGAGCTTATGATCGTCTTCGACCATCATGTGGCCGACATCGCCGCACTGGACGCGGACGTCTTTCCCTGTCGAGCCTCCGGCTACGCCCGCACCCTCGATATGGACCGCCCCTCCCCCGGCGAGCGGATTGCCGGGTGCCTGACGGCCCGGCAGCTTGCCGGCGAAAACTACAAAGATAGGTACTCATTTGTCAACATCTGCCCCCTCGATGCCGCCGACAGCGAGCCCTTCATCGCACGGTGCTGCCGCAGCGAGCGGTGCGGGGTGGGCACCCACAACGGGCTCTTCGGCGCCGCCGTCCACTGGGGGGCGAGCCCGAAGGAGATCGCCGATGCGGTGGTCGCCCTCGTGGCGCAGTGGGGGGACCGGGCATGAAGGTCGCTGTGGTGGAAGGCGACGGCATCGGCCGCGAGGTGATCCCGGTCGCCCGCGACGTGCTCGCATGCGTCCGCCCCGACATCGAGTTCTTCGAGGTGGAGCTCGGCTACGCCCGGTGGGAGCGGACCGGAACCGCGTACGACGATGCCGACCTCCACGACCTGAAATCAGCCGACGCCATCCTCTTCGGGGCCGTCACCACGCCCCCCGACCCCGACTACCGGAGCGTCCTCCTGCAGCTGCGAAAAGGCCTCGATCTCTACGCGAACCTCAGGCCGGTGAAGGGGGAGGGCTTCGACATCCTCATCGTGCGGGAGAACACCGAGGGGCTCTATTCGGGGATCGAGTGGACGGAAGCGGACCGGGCCTGCACGCTCAGGGTGATCACCCGCCGGGGCAGCCGCCGGATCGCGCGGTTCGCCTGCGCCCGCACACGCTCGCACCTGACCGTCGGCAACAAGGCCAACGTGCTCAAGTCCGACGTGCTGTTCCGGGACATCTGCCTCGAAGAGGCGGCACGGGCGGGCGTGCCCTGCACCACCCAGTTTATCGATTCCTTTGCGCTCGACATCCTCATGCACCCCTCCCGCTACGACTGCATCGTCACCACCAACATCTTCGGCGACATTCTCAGCGACGTGGCGGCGTTCCTCGTGGGCGGCCTCGGGCTGCTGCCGTCTGCGAACATCGGCGACCGGCACGCCCTCTTCGAGCCGGTCCACGGCAGCGCCCCCGATATCGCGGGGAGGAACATCGCCAACCCCATCGCCGCCGTCCGGAGCGCAGCCCTCCTGCTCGAGCATATCGGCGAGCCGGAGGCGGCGGCGCAGGTCGAGGGGGCCATCAAAAAGACCATCGCCGCGGGCATCACAACGCCCGACATGGGCGGCTCTGCAACCACCGGTTCGTTCGGGAGCGCGCTCCTTGCCAACCTGCGCACGCCGGGGAGGGGCTAACCAAACCATGGTGCGCGTCGGGTGCCATGTCTCCATCGCGGGGTCGGTCGACCGGGCGATCGAACGGGCAATCGAGCGGGACTGCGACACCTTCCAGATCTTCTCCTCGAACCCCCGCGGCTGGAAGAGCAGGGAGCTGAAACCGGCCGAGATCGACGCGTTCCGCACGAGCGTCCGGGAATCAGGACTCGACCCGGCGGTGGCCCACATGCCGTACCTGCCCAACCTCGCCACGCCGAAACCCGACATCTACCAGCGCTCGGTCGAGACGCTCGCACGCGAGCTCTCCCGCTGCCGGTTGCTCGGCATCCCCTACCTCGTGACCCACCTGGGAAGCCATCTCGGCGAAGGGCGCGAAGGAGGCATTGCGCGGTTCGTCAGCGGAATGGACCGTGCCCTTGCGGAAGCGGGCGGCACCACCATGCTGCTGCTGGAAAACACCGCGGGCACCGCCCACAGCATCGGGGGGACCTTCGAGGACATCGCCGCCATCCTCACGGGATCGGACCATTCCGACCGGCTGGGCGTCTGTTTCGACACCTGCCATGCGTTCGCCGCGGGCTACGACATCGCCACGCCCGCGGGCCTTGCCGCGACCCTCGAGGCGCTCGACGCGTCTATCGGAAACGACCGGGTCAGGCTTGTCCACTGCAACGACGCAAAAGGGGCATGCGGCAGCCGCCTCGACCGGCACGAGCACATCGGGCTCGGGGCAATCGGCGAGGAGGGGTTCCGGCGCATCCTGCACACCCCCCTCTTCCGTGGCCTGCCCCTCATCTGCGAAACACCGGTCGATGAACGCAGAAGCGATACGGACAATATCAGGGTGGTGCGAGACCTCGCAGAAAAGTGAGTGAATCAGGGGTTTTTGCCCCGGACCAGCACGAGCAGCGCCACGGCCGCGCAGGCACCCGCCACGGTCAAGCCGGGCACCTGCGCCGGCGATTCCTGCGGCCCGGAGGAGGGCAGCGCGGCGAACTTGACCGCCCAGCCCTCCGCCCGGTCATCTGCAAGCGACCAGCCCGAGGCCACCACACCCCCGTCGGCGGTCGCCGCCACGGCGCTCAGGCGGCCGTTGCGTTCGTTCCAGATCTCCCCGTCCACCACGTCGCCCGCTTCATCGATGATCTGCACCTGCGGCGAGTCGCCCCACCGTCCGGCAAGCGCATACCCGACCCCGGGCACTGCGTCGATGGCGGCGATGACCAGCCCAGGCACCTCCCGCTCCCAGACCACCGATCCATCCTCACCGATCTTTGCCACCCACGCGCCGGTGGCATACGCGTCCGGCCCCCATCGGGGTTGGGATTCATACCGCGATCCGCCAAGGACATACCCGCCGTCCGCGGCCGGACTGCAGACCAGACAGGAACGGTCGATCAGCTCCGTCATCCAGACCCCGGCGCCCGATCCGTCGGTCTTCCTCACCCACGAATCGGCGGGCGCCTCCCCGCCGGGCCGGTCGGTCCCCCCGAGGACGAACCCGCCCTCGGCGGCGAGAGCGAGGCTGCGGGCCGCTCCCCCGACGTAGGTCTCCGTCCACAGTTCCGTCCCGCCGGCATCGTAGAGGCGCAGGAACGAATCCGCCCCGCCGTCCGGCTTCCACAGCCAGCCCGCAACCGCGATCTCCCCGGAGGGGAGGGCGGCGAGGTCGGTCACGCGTGCCCCCTCGATCACGGCGCTCCACTGCGAGGCACCCGCGTCGTCCGTCCTGACGATTGTCGAGGACCCGATCGTGTCGTTCCAGTCGGCCTTCGCCAGGAAATCACCTTCGACGGCGTACAGCCCCACCACCGCACCCCCGTCGTCCATGGGAGCGAGGGCAACGACACTGTCCCCTTCGAGGACGGTGGACCAGCGTTCGCTCCCCCCGGCGTCGGTCCTGACGAGAAGGGCGCTGTCGGATCCCGGTGCATACCCGAACCCCCCGAGAAGGAACCCGCCATCAGCCGACTGTGCAACCGCAAAGAGGTCGGTATAGACCCCCTTGTCGAACGTGGCATTCCATTCCTCGAGCTCCCCCAATGCGACCGCCCCCGCCGGCGCAGCGAGCAGGGCGCCGAGCACGAGTGCGGCAATCACCCGGCTACGGCAATCTGGTTTTCGCAGCAACGCATTCATCATATACCTCCGACCCATCCCTCGGGTCTATGGATGGCTCTGCTATAGTGGTTTTCCCGGCACGGTATAAATGCAGGGGCCAGCCGGAACCCTGCAGCGACGAGCCCCATTAATATGGGTTCGTTACCAATATTGGTGCAGTGATTGCGACATTTGACGGCTCGTCGGTGAACCTTGGCAGGGAGGGAAAGGTCCTCTACGACCAGAGCGGGTTCGGGCGGCCTGGTGCGGGAGGCCTCACCCTCTCCCCCGAAGAGGCTCTCTACCTCCTCCACAGGAACAAAATCGAGATCGAGGGGTATACCTTCGATTCATTTCTCGCCGAATGTGCCGCATCGCCGGGATTTTTCCGCTGCTACCTCGTCTACCGCGACATCCGGGAGCGCGGCTACGTCATCCAGCCGGGGCCCCACGATTTCAGGGTCTACCGGCGGGGCCAGAGACCCGCAACCGGCCAGTCGCACTATGTGCTCCGCGTCCTCCCCGAACGGGAGCTCATCAGGTTCGAGGCGATCGTCGGCGACGTCCGCTCGGCGCTGCACATGCGAAAGCACTACGTGCTCGCCGTGGTCGACGACGAGGACGAGCTCACCTACTACGAGGTGAAACTGCCCCGGCTCGAAAAGGCGGCCGATTGTGCGGGTGCGGGAATCATTGATGCGAAGGTTTTCGGCACCACCGTCATCGCCGAGCACGATGCGGCAGCGGCCCTCGAGCAGGCATGGTTCGGGACGCGCCTCGATGCGGAGCGGCTGATGCTCTCCCCCACCGAGACGGTCTTCCTGGCAGGCAGGGGCATGCTCCGGTGCGGCGGGGGGCCGGCCTCCCTCGACACCTATATCGAGGCCAGCATGGCGAGTGATGCCGACCTCAGGGCCAAGTTGGCCGCCTACACCCACCTGCGGGACCTCGGCTACATCCCCCGGACCGGCTACAAGTTCGGCCACCATTTCAGGGTCTACTCAGGGAAAAGCACGCACTCCGAGATGCTGGTCCACGCGCTGGACGCCGACGCCGGCATGCCCATGAGCGTGATCTCCCGGTCGGTGCGGCTGGCGCACAGCGTCAGAAAGAAGATGCTTTTTGCCTGCACGCACGAAAATACTGTTTGTTACATTGAATTTGCCAGAATCAAACTGTGAGAGATCGCATGCCCGAAGACATCAATCCCTGGTCGAATCATCGTGCCGTCGATACCGAAAAAGTGTTCTCCGAGTTCGGCATCGAACCCATCGGTTCCCTCGTGGACAAAATCCCCGACCCCCCGGCCTTTTTCCGCCGCGGCATCGTGGTGGGGCACCGGGACTACGACCGCATCGTCGACGCCATGGTCCATCACACCCCCTTCCACGTCCTCTCGGGCTTCATGCCCTCAGGCCACCCCCACCTCGGCCACCTGCTGGTCATGCAGGAGATCGTCTGGCACGTGCGGCGGGGGGGCTGCGGCTACGTGGCGATCGCCGACCGGGAGGCGCATGCGGTGCGCAATATCTCGTGGGAGAAGTGCCGGGAGCATGCCGCCGAGTACCTGCGGTGCCTCTACGCCCTCGGCTTTGAGGGCACCACCTATGCCCAGAGCACCAACGACGTGCTCAAGGATCTCGCCTTCGAGGCCGCGACCAGGGTGAACTTCTCCGATCTCTCCGCCATTTACGGTTTTTCGCAGGAGACCGGGCTCGCCCACGCCATGAGCGTCATCACGCAGGTCGCCGACATCCTCTACCCCCAGGTGGACGCAGGGCCCGCCCCGACCATCGTGCCGGTGGGCATCGACCAGGACCCCCACATCAGGCTGACCCGGGACGTCGCCCACAAGATGCGGATGTTTACGGTCGAGCAGCGCGAGGGCTACGTGAGCGTGCGGTCGAAAAACGCCCCGCCGGAAGCGCTCGACGCGATCCACCGCACCTATCCGGGCTCGAAGAAGTACGAGGGGCACGTGGATATCAGGGAGGCTGCCCTCGACGCGGTCAAGGACCGCATCCGGTGCATCGAGCGCGAGTTCGGGGGCTACGGGTTCGTCACGCCCTCGTCGACCTATCATACCTTCATGCCCGGGCTGCAGGGGGGCAAGATGTCGAGCAGCATCCCCGAGAGCTCGTTCGGCTTTTATGAACCCGAAAAGGACATCAAAAAGAAGGTGATGAGCGCCCTGACCGGCGGCCGCGTCAGTCTCGAGGAGCAAAAGCGGCTCGGGGGCGAGCCCGACCAGTGCCCGGTCTTTCTGCTGAATCTCTTTTTTTTGGTGGACGACGATGCCGAGCTCGAGGAGATCCGGCGCGCCTGCCTCGCCGGCGACCTGATGTGCGGCGCATGTAAAAAAGAGACGTTCGAGCGTGTCAAAGAATTTTTGCACGAATTCCATGAAAAAATGGATGAAGTGGAGCATCTCGTGGAGGTATGAAGGGTGGGAAAGCAAAATACGCAGACGCTGACACAGACACTCACGTTCAATGAAAAACGGCTGTTAATAGCACTGAATACCAAAAAAGAGGCCGGGCCGGGCCAGCTGGCAGAGGAACTGGCGACCATGGAGGAGGCGGTGATCCAGTACGCCCTCTCGTGCGCCGGCAAAGGCCTCGCGGCGGTGGACCGCGCGGTCGCGGTGGCATACCGCCGCACCCCGGAGGGGGAGACCTATGCCCGCGAGGGGCTCCCCGAGCGCCAGCTGCTCGATTCCTTCGAGAGGCGCATCCCCATGAAGGAGCTGCAACAGCACCCCCTCGCCCGCATCGGGATCGGGTGGATGCGCAAAAAAGGCTGGGTCGCCATCAGGGAGGGAGTCGTGGAAAAGACCGGCGGCGCCCCGCCGGGCGAGGACGAGGCGGCCCTGCAGGACCTTACGGCAAGCGAGAAAGGCCTCGGAATGCTCCTCAAGCGGGGGCTCGTCGCCGAGGAGGAGTCGGTCGCCCACACCATCCGCATCACCCCCGCCGGCGAGGCGCTGGTGGCCGCCGGGCTCGATCTTTCCGAGGAGGTGGGCACGCTCACCCGCGAGCAGCTCCTCTCCGGCGAGTGGAAGAACCTCAAACTGCGCCGCTACAGTGTCGCCACCCTTCCCCGAAAGGTGTTTCCCGGCAAGATCCATCCCTACCAGCAGCTGCTCGGCGAGATGCGCAGGATCCTCCTGAACATGGGGTTTGCAGAGATCTACGGCGATGTGGTGCAGAGCTCCTTCTGGAACTTCGACGCCCTCTTCCAGCCGCAGGACCACCCGGCGCGGGAGATGCAGGACACCTTCTTCATCGACGTGCGCCGCGCGTGCCCGGAAGGCTGGGAGACGGTACGGGACATGCACGAGGCAGGGGGCGAGACCTCCTCGACCGGCTGGGGCGGCGCCTGGAGCCGCGACATAGCGGAAGGCTGCGTGCTCCGCACCCATACCACGGGGCTCACCATCAAGTACCTCCACGACAACCCCGAACCGCCCGTGAAGGCCTTCTCCATCGGCAGGGCCTACCGGCGCGAGGCGATCGACCCCACCCACACGCCCGAGTTCGAGCAGCTGGAGGGCGTGGTCATGGACGAGGGGGTCACCTTCCGCCACCTCCTCGGGTTCCTGCGGGAGTTCTACCGGCAGATGGGATTCGAGGACGTACGGTTCCGCCCCGGCTACTTCCCCTACACCGAGCCGAGCGTGGAGCCCGAGGTCTGGGTGGACGGGCTCGGCTGGGTGGAGCTCGGCGGCGCCGGGGTCTTCCGCGAGGAGGTCACCGCGGCGAACGGGCTTGCGTGCCCGGTGCTGGCGTGGGGGCTCGGGATCTCGCGGCTCGCCATGCTCAGGATGAACTTAAAAGACCTGCGCCTGCTCTACCGCAGCGACGTCGACTGGGTGCGCGAATACCCGCTCAGCCGCGCGCAGGCGACCGGAGGGCGGTGAAGAGCATGCCCATCATCACCCTTCCCTACGCGTACCTGGAAACGCTGGTGGGCACCGACCGCGAGACCATCCTTGCCCGGATCCCGATGTTCGGGGCGGACATCGAGCGGATCGAGGAGGACCACGTTGACGTCGAATTTTTCGCCAACCGCCCGGACCTTTACTCCACCGAGGGCGTCGCCCGGGCACTGCGCGGGTTCCTGGACATCGAGACGGATCTACCCGTCTACGAGGTCGCCCCGTCCGCAATCGAATTTTCCGTGGACCCGGGCCTTGCGGGGATACGGCCCTATCTCGGCTCCGCGGTGATCCGCAACGTGCACCTCGACGAGGACTCCATCGTCAGCCTCATGGGGCTGCAGGAGGCGCTGCACTGGGCGGTAGGCAGGGGGAGAAAGAAGGTGGCCATCGGGATCCACGACCTCGCCCGCATCGCCCCGCCGTTCCGCTATATCGCCGCCGACCCGAAAACCTCCTTCGTCCCGCTGGATTTCGACCGGGAGATGACCATGACGGAGATCCTCGCCGACCACCCCAAGGGGCGGGACTACGCCCATATCGTCGAGCCCTATCCCCGCTACCCCCTGATCGTGGATGCGCACGACCGGGCGCTCTCCTTTCCTCCCATCATCAACGGCGAACTGACCCGGGTGACCGAAGCGACCACCGACATCCTGCTCGACACCACCGGCACCGACCGGCGGGCGGTGATGACCGCGGTCAACATCATCTGCACCGCGTTTGCCGAAACGGGGGCGACCATCGAGAGCGTGCACGTCGACGGCGAGCAGATGCCCTCGCTTGCGCCGTCCGAGCGCACCGTGAGCGTCGCCGAGTGCCGCAGGCTGCTGGGCATCGACCTTGCCGCGGCCGACCTCGCCGCACTCCTGCAGAGGATGCGGATCGGCGCGGTTCCCGACGGCACCGACCGTGTGCGCATCCGGATCCCCTGCTACCGGGCGGACATCATGCACGACTGGGACGTGTTCGAGGACGCGGCGATCGCGTACGGCTACGATGCGATCGAGCCTGCGCTCCCCCGCACCTTCACCATCGGAAGAGAGCACCCCGTCTCCCGCTGCATGGACCTCGTCCGCACCCTCATGGTGGGACTCGGGTTCCAGGAGATGATGCCCTTCACGCTCACCAATGAGCGCGTCCTCTTTGCCAACATGCGGCGTGATGCGGACCCGGCGACCTTGCGGCTGATGCGCCCCATCTCCGAGGAGCAGACCGTGGTCCGGACGACGATCCTGCCGATGCTCGCCGAGATCCTCCAGCTCAACGTGCACCGTGAGCTCCCCATGCGCCTGTTCGCCGTGGGCGACGTGGTGCAGCACGCCACAACACACCAGCACGCGGCCGCGGTGTCCATGCACCCGGAGGCCGATTTCAGCGAGATCTACGCTGCCGCCGACGTGCTCTGCAGGGAGCTCGGGCTCGCCTCGACAATTGCGGAATCCGACGACCCCGCCTTTATTCCGGGAAGAAGAGGGGATATTCTGGTGGGCGACGCCAGGTTTGGCGTCTTCGGGGAACTGCATCCCGGGGTGCTCGGCGCCTTCGAGCTCGACCAGCCCACCGCCGCGCTCGAGCTCGACCTCAGAGCCGTACTGCAATCCCCTTCGCGGCGAGATACTCCTTGACCTCTCGGACGGTAAACTCGCCGAAATGGAAGACGCTTGCCGCGAGGCAGGCATCCGCCTTCCCTGCCTCGAACCCCTCGTAGAAGTGTTCGAGCGTGCCCACGCCGCCGCTTGCGATCACCGGGATCCCGACCGCCGCAGAGACGGCGGCGGTGATGGGGATGTCAAAGCCGTCCTTCGTCCCGTCGGTCTCCATGCTGGTGAGCAGGATCTCCCCCGCCCCGCGGCGCTCGACGTCTCGGGCCCACCGGATGGCATCGATGCCGGCAGGCTCGCTGCCGCCAAAGATCACCACCTCGTACCAGCAGGTCCGGCCGTCGGGCAGCGCGACGGGCGTGACATCCTCCCGCATGGTGAAATTGCGCCGCACGTCGATGGCGACGGTGATGCACTGCGTCCCGAATTTCTCCGCACCGCGGCTGATCAGCTCGGGATCCTTGACCGCGCTGGTGTTGATGCTCACCTTGTCGGCACCGGCGCGGAGGAGCTGCTGCATATCGTCGAGCGAGCGGATCCCGCCGCCCACCGTCAGCGGCAGGAAGAGCTGGTCGGCGGCGCGCTGGATGACGTCGAGGATCGCCCCCCGCTTCTCCTTCGAGGCGGTGATGTCAAGGAAGACGACCTCGTCGGCCCCTTGCTCGTTGTAGCGCTGGGCGAGCTCCACCGGGTCGCCGGCATCGCGCAGGTCGACGAAGTGCGTTCCCTTGACCACCCTGCCGTCCTTGAGGTCGAGGCAGGGGATAATGCGTTTCGTGAGTGTCATGGTCCCATGCTCCATGGGAAACGCACCCACATCAGCATTGCGATACGGCCGGAGAAAATGGCAAAAGACTACTAGTATTCCCGTGCAATAGACTGTGCATTCGAAAATCCCCCATGTATACAACAAGCAGAGGTGAATTTTTTCGTGAAATCAGGCGAATTGAAGATGCGGTGGGCGCGGCAGTACATGCCGGTGCTTGCTGAAATCCGCCGCACGTTCCAGGAGGAGCGGCCGCTTTCGGGGCTGACGGTGGGCATGGCCCTGCACGTGGAGGCCAAGACCGCCGTGCTCGCCGAGACGCTCGCCGCCGCAGGTGCCGAGGTGCACATCACCGGGTGCAACCCGCTCAGCACGCAGGACGACGTGGCGGAGGCGCTCGGCGAGGTGCCTGGCGTCACCTGCTACGCGAAACGGGGCGTGGGCGTGGAGGAGTACTACGCGGCCATCGACCGGGTGCTCGACGCTGCGCCGTCCATCACCATCGACGACGGCATGGACCTCATCCACCGCCTCCACACCACGCGGCGGGAACAGCTCGATGCCGTTATCGGGGGTTGCGAGGAGACCACCACCGGGATCCACCGCCTCAGGGCGATGGCGAAGGAGGGCGAGCTGCGCTTCCCGGTGATCGCGGTCAACGACACCCCCATGAAACGCTTCTTCGACAACGTCCATGGCACCGGGGAGAGCGCCCTGACCGCGGTGATGGCGACCACCAATGCCCTCATCGCAGGCAAACACCTCGTGGTGGCGGGCTACGGCTATTGCGGCAACGGCCTTGCGAAGAAGGCCCACGGGCTCGGGGCGCGGGTGATCGTGACCGAGGTCGATGCCCGCCGGGCGCTCCAGGCGCACATGGACGGCTACGAGGTGATGAGCATGGACGAGGCCGCGGCTCGCGGCGACCTCTTCATCACCACCACCGGCAACACCACGGTCATCGGCGGCCGCCACTTCCCGAAGATGAAACACGGCGCGATCCTCGCGAACGCGGGCCATTTCAACGTGGAGATCGACATCGACTGGCTGGAGCAGCACGCCGAGGCGACCGAGGACCGCGACGGCATCCGTACCTATTGTATCGGGGGAAAGGCGATCCACGTGCTCGCCGAGGGGAGGCTCGTCAACCTCGCCACCCCCAAGGGGATGGGCCACCCCATCGAGGTCATGGACCTCTCGTTCGCCCTGCAGGCCCTCTGCACCGCCCATATCGCCCGCCACGGCAGCGACCTCGAGGGGGGCGTCTACGAGGTGCCCGCCGACATCGACGAGCAGGTCGCCACCCTTAAACTCGGATCCCTTGGCATCACCATCGACGTGCTCACCGACGAACAGCTACACTACATGAGCAGCTGGGATATCGGCACCTGATATCCGCTCACTTTTTTTGGGCGGCCCTGGCGTCCGCAAACAGGTATTCCTGGGCATATCCCGCGTACTCCCCGAAATACTCCCGTGCAAACCCGGCGATCGCGTCGTACTCACGGCAGCTGACCCCCCGGTCGGGCCCCCCGCACGGGAGGTAGTGCTCCCGCATCACCCTGCGTATCCAGACATCCACCGGAAAGGACTCGAATTTCTGGAAGGCGAAGAGGAGGATGCAGTCGGCCACTTTCCGGCCAACGCCCCGGAATGCCATCAGGTCGCGGCGCGCCTCCTCGAACGAACACGCCCCGATGCGCTCCGCCCACCCCGGGTCTCCGCACACCCGTTGCGCCGCATCGAGGACATACCCTGCCCGGTACCCGAGGGAGCAGCGCCGGAGGTCCGCGAGCTCCCGCAGTGCGAGCACCTCGGGAGGAGGAAAGGCATACTGCGTCCCCCACGCGGACGGGAGCGGCGCACCGAAGCAGCGGGCCATATTCTCGATCATGCACCGGATAAAGGGGATGCTGGCGTTCTGGGCGCAGATATACGATACCAGGCACTCTCCCACGGGTCCTGCCGGACGAGCCGCAGGCCGCGATGCCGCACGATGGCGGCGTGGATGACGGGATCGCGGTCGATGGCGGCGAGGATGGCGGGGAGGTCGAGGTCGAGCTGGAAGTAGCGCTCGATCCGCTGCGCACCGGCGCCTGCGAACCGGAGGAGGGATCCCTCCTGCCGTGCGCAGATCACCGCGTCGCCGACCACGCCCACCCACGCCCCGTCACGCCGGTGCCACCGGAAGAGCTGCCCGCAGTCGAGTGTGCAGTCGAGATCGAACGGGCGGGCATCGGAGAGGAGGATCGCCGGCATCGGCGGATCACCGCTCCTTCTCGATGAGGCCGAACGAGGAGAGCACCTCGATAACGTCACCGTCGGGCCTGAGCACCTCCGCCTCGCCCGCGAAATGGTAGGAGACCCACCTGACCTGGTCCCCCTCGATCCGGTTGTAGAAGTAGCATGCCCGGGCGGGGACCTCCGGCACCTCCATGATCCGGAGCAGCGGAAGGATCTCCACCGGTTTCTTCTGGCCCTTGCTCAGGAGATAGAGTTTGCGGGCGTCCATCGGGACCACCGTCGCCACCTTCACCCGCCGGAAGGTCATGCGGGAACCCGTGAGCGACTGCGCATCGTAGGAGAAGATCCCCTCGTGATAACTGCTCGTCTCAGGGGCGATCAGCTGCACCGCCTCGAAGCGGTCGCCGATGATCCCGCGGCCGCGCTGCAGGCACTCCTCCAGCGCTTTCCGGCGCCTCGCCTCCTCGCCGGGCCCGACCGTGCCCCCGTGGCCCTTCCAGAGGTTGCGCAGGTCCGCCGCCTCGTCGAGCACCGCGAAGAGGCGTTTGCTCGTGATCATGTCGAGGAACGCGGGGTCCGGGTTGCCGAACTGCGCGAGGCAGAGGTCGCGGGTTGTGGTGCGGCTCAGCAGGCTCCGCGTGTGGTGGGCGAGGCGCCGGCCCAGCACGTTCCATGCCCGGAAGGTCGCATATCGGTACGAGTCCCTGAAATAAGGGTTATCCTCGAGGAGATCCACGCCCCGCTCCACGCACAGCGGCCCGAGCGCCGAGAGCATCAGGAGAGCGACGAACTCGCCCAGCGCCTCGAAGAAGTTGAAGAGGTGGTCGACGCAGCGGTCGTCGCTGGTCTCCGCCCGGTAGGCCCAGAGGATCGAGGCGATGGGAAACGGCAGCGACTCCATCCACCGCTCGAAATCGTCCTCGCCGACCCACCCGGCGATCTCCTTGCCGATCGGTTCCGCGGCGAACGGGTGCGTCCAGAGCTCCCGCTCGAGGGCATCGAGCCGTGTCCGGGCCTCCTGCAGCGAGGCGGCAACCTCGAGCACCGCCTCCTGCACGTCCGCCGGGGGGAGGGGGAACGGCGCGTCGGCAAGCGCCTCCAGCACGCCCTGCCGCGCCGCGGCCATTGCGTAGAGCCGCAGCAGGTCGCTGCCGAGAGCTGTTTCGAAGAACCGGGCAACGTAGGCGGCGGAAACAGCGGGGTCGAGCACCACCTGCACGTACACGTCCGGCGCCTCGGCGCCCGCAACCGATCGCACCACGGGATGCGCGGCGGTACGGGGGAGGTACACCGCATTGTCCCGGGGAGGAAACCCGGTATCCGGCGCGAAGATCCGCATCTCGCGGGCGATGGCGCGAAGGGGCACCATCGCGAACCCGCCGTCGCGGCCACGCTCCTCGATTGCCCGGTGCAGGATCACCTCCCGCACCCCCCGGTCGGCCGGGGCGTCGAGGAGGACGCCCAGTTCCGGGGCCTTGCCGGCCCGCCGGAGCTGGATGTTTTTGGCAAGGATGTCCTGCGAGCTCTGGTCGGGACCGAGTTCCCCGACGAGGAGGCGGTCCGCGGGAGTCGTTCTGGCGATGATCAGCAGCCCTCCCGGAACGGCCAGGAGGGAATCGACGTGCAGGTGCACGCGGCCAAAACGGTCGGCGATGGCACGGATCCCGGCATCCTCCTCGAACATCACGAACGCCGCCCCCTCCTCGCGCATACGGGAGGCGACGGCGCCGAGCACGTCCCCGGCCGCGGGGTCGTGCGGGGCGAAGCAGGTGGCGATGAGGTCGAATTGCTCATCGGTCGCCTCGAGATAGCGCACCGGGTCCGACGCCACCCACTCGACCCCCGCGCCGGGGTTCAGGAGGGGGGCGAGCCGACACTCCTCGGGCTCACCACAGATGGCGACCGCACGCGGTGCCTGGAGTTTGCGGGCGAGGGGGGCCGCGACCGAGCCGAGCCCGGCCTGCGGGTCGAGGAGCGAGGCATGGGGATACTCCTTTCCGGCAAGCGCCAGAAACGACACGATCCAGTCGGGGCATACGGCATACCGCCGCTCGCCGGTCCGTTCCGCAAAGACCCGCAGCTCCTCGAGGTCGAGCGGGAGCCCCGCCTCCCCCGCCGCTGCAATAAGGCTGCGGATCGACGAGCCCCGCCCGTGCTTGCGTACGTCCTCGTAGATTCTGGCCAGTTCCCTGTAGTGCTCCTGCACGAAACCCACCGTACTCCGCCCTGATCAGTACCATCGGTATGGGCCTGCATCACGGATAAATCCAGGGGCAGAAAATACACCATATCACATCCCTTTTTGCAAACACCCCCGGGTTTCGCCCCGCAAAGGGCCATGCTTTTTATCAGAGGACACCGATACCCCCTCCCATGGACCTCTTCCTCCAGATCCTCCTCCTGCTCGCCACGGCAAAACTCTTCGGGGAGCTTCTGGAGCGGCGCGGGTACCCCTCGCTGGTCGGGGAGATCGCCGCCGGGATCGTGCTGGGACCCTCGCTGCTTGCCGTCGTCGTCCCGAATCCCACGCTGGAGCTCTTCTCGGACATCGGCGTGGTCGCCCTGCTGTTTTTGAGCGGGGCGGAGATGAACCCGCATGCATTCCTCGAACGGAAAACCATCGGCGCCGCGACCGCGATCATGGGGGTTGCGGTCCCCTTTGCCGGGGGCATGCTCCTGGGCGTGCTGCTCGGCCTCCCGTACCCGGAGATGCTGTTTCTCGCCATCGCCCTCTCCATCACCTCGATCGGCGTCTCCATCCGGATCCTCGTCGACCTCAAGCAGCTCACCACCCCTGTCGGCACCACCATCGTCAGCGCCGCTGTCCTCGACGACATCATCGGCGTCTTTCTGCTCGGCGTCCTCTCCGCCGTGACCATGCAGGCCGGGGCACCAGTGCATGCGGTGCTCCTCAGCGTTGCGGGAGGAATCGCCTTTCTCGCCCTCTTCATCGCCATCGGCCCCCGTCTCCTCCGCGGGTTCTTCGATCGTGCACGGAAGACCGAGACCCACGAGATGGTCTACTCGGTGGCGATCCTGCTGGCGCTGGGCAGTGCGTTTCTCTCCCATTTCGCAGGGATGCACTATGCAATCGGCGCCTTTCTCGCCGGGCTGATGCTGGGGGAGGGGATCCGGCGCGACCGCGTCCTCTTCGACAGCCTGATGGACTTCGGGTTCGGCTTCTTCGTCACGTTTTTTTTCGCGTCGATCGGCCTGCTCTTCAGTTTCAGTGCGGCGACCTTGCTCTTCCCGGTTCTCCTGCCCGTCATCCTCGTTGCGGTGGCAGCCAAGATCCTGGGCGGGTTTCTGGGCTCCGTTTTCTTCATCACCCGCCGCGAGGCACTTCTCGTCGGGATCGGGATGACCCCGCGGGGAGGCATCGAACTGGTCATCGCCAGCGTCGCCCTGACCGCCGGGCTGATCGGCACCGAGCTCTTCTCGGCGGTGACGGTGATGGTGATCGTGACCATCCTCGCCGCCCCCCTCCTCATGCAAAGGGGATTCTCCACCATACCAGGGGCCGATACGGGCGATTAAAGTGCATCGTGCCGGATGAGGAACGCAATGACGTCGCACATCTCCACGATCCCCACCGCGAGCCCCTCGTCGTCGACCACGATCACGTCAGGGTGGCGGAACTTCTCCATGGCGATCATTGCCTGGGCGACCGAGGCGTCCCGCGGCACGGTGATATGCTCGCGGGACATCACCTCGCCCGCTGATTTTGCCCCGCTCTTGATGATGCACTCGAGGCAGCCCATCTTCCTGCGGCTCCGCACCCCCACGCCGGGAGCGATGGCGGAAAGAAGGTCAAGTTCGGTGACGATCCCCTGGAATTTCCCCGTCTCGTCGCAGACGATGATGTCCTTGCACCCCCGCCGCGCAAACGATTGAAAAATCCCGCCGATGGGCGCATCCGGGTGCACGCTCGTAAACTCGGCATGCATGATGTCCACGACGGGAATGCCCTCGAGTTCCAGCGCTTCCATAATTTCGATCTCCTCTGCTCGCGGAAGCTATTTCATAGTTTCCTGCCGGTGCCACCATTGATCGCAGGAGTGGTTTCGGGCTGCATGCGGCAGCGGTGAGCGGTGTGCTCAGGCGTTCCCGTCGATCACGCTGCGCAGGGTGCGGAAATCCTCGAGGAGGACGTCCTTCTTGTTCGGGTCGTAGATGGCCGCCGCAGGGTGGTAGACGGGGATGAGGGCGAGATCCCCGACGCGGTGGACCGTGCCCCGCTCCTCCCCGATGGAGCCCGCCTCCACACCGGAGCGCCGGAACATGGCCTGCATGGCAAACCGGCCAAGGGTCACGACCACCGCCGGGGCGATGAGGTCAAGCTGCCGGTCGAGGTAGCCGCTGCATGCTTCGATCTCGCCGGCGGCGGGGTCGCGGTTGCCCGGGGGGCGGCACTTGACGATGTTGGTGATGTACACGTCACCCCTCGCAAGGCCGATCGAGGCGAGGAGCTCATCGAGGATCGCCCCCGCACGCCCCACGAAGGGGCGGCCCTGCCGGTCTTCGTTTTTACCCGGGGCCTCACCGATGAAGAGCACACGGGCATCCTCCGGCCCTTCGCCCGGCACCGCATGCGTCCGTGAGGCCGACAGCGGGCATTTCGTGCACTGCCGGACCTCCCGTTTCAGCTGTTCCATCTCACTCTCGTTCATCGCTCTGGTGTGTGGGGCAGAAATAGGTCCTGCGCCCGGATATGGTAATCGTTTCCAGCGGCGTGCCGTCCAGGGGGCAGACGCCGCCCTCGTGGCGATGGGGAAGGAGATAGGACCCGGGGAAGTCCTCACACCGCCTTTTTGCGGCAATCGCCGTGTGCAGGACGTCTCCCATCACCGCATGCAGCGTCCCCAGCGTCTCCTCGTCCAGGGTGTTCACCGGCGTTTTCGGGTGCACCCCCGCCCGGAAGAGGATCTCGTCTGCATAGATATTCCCGATGCCGGCAAGAACCTTCTGGTTCATGAGGGTCGCCTTCGCACCCCCCCGCCGCTCGCCGAGCCTTACTGCGAACTCCTCCCGGCCGATGGAGAGGGCGTCGGGCCCGAGCCCCTTCGCCTCCGCAAACGCCTCCGGGCTCATCGCCAGTGCCACGTGCCCGAACTTCCGCTGGTTGACGAACGCCAGAAAATAGCCGTTTTCGAACCCGATGAGGAAGCGGTCGTGCTTCGGGTCGTCCCCGATATCCTTGAAGTAGGAAAGCCTGCCCGTCATCCCGAAGTGCATGACCAGCCACCCCCCTTCGCCCCCCTCGATAGCCGCAAACACGTACTTGCCGTGCCGCCTCGCGGACTGAAACGCACGGCCCGCGAGCACCGATCGCAGCCGTCGCTCGGTGACCCCCTCGAGGATACGCGGGGCCCTGACCTCGACCCTCGCGATCGTCTTGTGCAGCGCGGTGGCGGTCAGGTAGATCCGGTAATATTCAACATCGGGCAATTCGGGCATGGAATCACCGGTGTCTTCTTATGCCGTGCTTTGATGATGGCTTGTGCGCCGTGGCGGTGCCCGGCCCCGATGCGCGGATGGTGGGTGCACCAGGTGTGGATGCACCCGACCGCGCCTCCCAAAAAAGTATGCTGGATTAAATTGTTCGTGGTTTTGGCATTGTTCTGTGGGCTGTGGAGCCTGCACTCTTCGCTTCGTACCCCCTATTTCGGAGTCAAAAAAGGACTCCGGGGAGGGAAATATCATTCCCGGCATATAATGGTTTGCCACTCGCTTGCCGGATCCACCCGCCCCGGCGGGGATCACCGGAACGCTTCCAGCGTCTGCTGCCCGGGCATGAGGTCCTCCCCGACCATCCGGCCCCGGAGGGTGTTTCGCTTCGAGCGGTAGAGGCGGGTGCCGTAGTAGGCCCGGTCGGCCTCCTGGAAGACCTGCAGCAGCACCGGGTCGGCTTCCATCGCCAGCAGGAGCACCGTCGTCCCCTCCTCGTGGGCCCTGTCCCGGCAGGCGAACACGAACCGCTCCACAAAGGCCGGGCCGTCCCCGAACAGGGCGGGGTCATGCTCGATGCAGAGGCAGGCGCGGTCCGCCTCCTCGATCAAGGCGAGCAGGTGGCGGCCGTCCTTTGCATGCCGGAAGGTGGCCTGGTGGTGCACCGAAATCAGCCGGGAGAAAATCCCCACCTCCTCCCCGGCAAGGTAGCGGACCGGCGGCGTGTTCCTGCGGAATGCCAGCGTCGCCGCAGCGAGGATCTGGTCCAGCGGGGCGATGAGCAGGGTGAAGGAGGCCCGTTCGGTGATGTAGGCGAAAGGAATGGACGCGTGCATGGGAGGGGAAGGTGGGCAGGTGGGGAGAAAAGCGTGGTGAGTGTGGGGGGCGTAAGTGAAGGGCCGGTCCCGCCCTCCCGCACAACCCTTATGAGAGATCGCTCCTCAATCGCAGTCTGGTATCCCCGCGCCTCGCACCCCCCCGAAGTGATTGCACCGCTTCCCCGGTTTCACCGATGTGGGGGAATGGAGGCAGGAAAGGGGGACGAAGAGAGGGAGCCCAGCCATGACAAAACATCTCAAAGAATACGCAAAAAAGCGGGACTTTGCACAGACGCCCGAGCCGGGGGATGAAGAGGCCGGTGCACGATCCGGCGGCACCCCGGTCTTCGTCATCCAGAAGCACAAAGCCAGCACGCTTCATTACGATTTCAGGCTCGAGGTGGGGGGCGTGCTCACATCGTGGGCGGTCCCGAAGGGGCCCTCGCTGGATTCCCGGCACAAACGGCTCGCCGTGCCCACCGAGGACCACCCGCTCGCCTACGCTGATTTCGAGGGGGTTATCCCCGAAGGCGAGTACGGCGCCGGAACGGTGATCGTCTGGGACCGGGGAACGTACCGGAACCTGCGTGCGGAGAAAGAGGACGACGGCGCGTCCATGGAGGAGGCCCTTGAGGAGGGGAAGGTGGAGGTCTGGCTGGAAGGCGAGAAGGTGCGGGGCGGGTTCGCCCTCATCAGGACCGGCACGGGCGAGGACGCCCGTTGGCTGCTCATCAAGCTGCGCGACGGGGAGGCCGACGCCCGCCGCGATCCGGTGACGACAGAACCCGATTCGGTGCTCTCCGGCCGGAGCATCGAGGCGGTGCAGGAAGAGGAGGGCTGAAACGGTACCGGAAGGAGGGGAGGCCCGGGGTGATGGAGGAAGCAGAGGGACGACGCGAGGATCCTTTGCCGGGGTGAGATGAGATGCATATCACCATTCTCGGGACTCGCGGCGAGATCGAACAGTCCGCACCCTCCCACGCGAAGCATTCGGGAGTGCTCGTCGACGAGACCCTCCTCTTCGACCTGGGGGAGCGCGACTACCTCGACCTCGGGGCCAAGATCGCCTTCATCACCCACCTCCACCCGGACCACGCGTTCTTTGTCACCGATCCCGCTGCAATCGACATCCCCCTCTACGCCCCGGAGGAGGCCGACGGCGATGTTCAGATCACGGTGATCGAGGAACCGGTCACCCTCGGCCCCTACACGGTCACGCCGATTCCCACCCACCACAGCGTCAAGGTACAGTCAACCGCCTACTGCATCGAGAAGGGAGAGGAAAAGGTACTCTACACCGGCGATATGATCTGGATCAACAAGGAGTACCACCACCTCCTCGAGGGCTGCCGGCTGGTGATCACGGACGGGAGTCTGGTGCGCAAAGGGGGCAGGGTGATGCGGGATACGGAGACCGGCAAGATCTACGGCCACGCAGGCATCCATGACCTGATCGACCTCTTCGCCCCCTTTACCGAGCATATCCTGTTTTTGCATTTCGGAAGCTGGTTTTTCAAGGACGTGGAGGCATCGGCCGAACGCCTGCGGGCCCTCGGGGAGGCAAAGGGCGTCTCCGTCATCGTCGGCCGCGACGGGATGGCAATCGAGACCGGGTCGCTGTGATCCGTGATCTTTGCCGAGGAGATCTTTGTCATTCCTCTCTCCCGGGCCGGTGCGGACTCACTCCACGATGAAATCCCCTGTCATCTGTTGCGGGTGAACGTCGCAGCGGAAGAAGTATATACCGGGCTCCCCGGGCGCAGTGAAGGTGTAGGTCATCTGCGCCGGGCCGGAGAAGATCTCTCCCACGAAGACGGGATTGTCTGCAGACACGGTCTCGTAGACGGCGAGGTTGTGGGGCACCGAGTCCCGGTTGTCGAAGCTCACCGTCACCTCCGCTCCCGAAGGCACCGTGAGGGTGCCGGTATCGAATGCGACGTTCTCGGCGACGAGATCGATGGTCACGCTCTGGCCTCCACCATTCGTGGGGGAGGGCGTCGCGGTCTCAGTCACCGGTGCAGAGGTTTCTGTCGGGGCCGGTGTGTCCGTCACCGCCACGGTCGGGGACGCGGTCGCCGGTGCCGCCGTCATCGTCGGGGAAGCAGCGGGCGTGGTGAGGTTGCCTTCGGGAGAAGCGCACCCCGCGACGAGCATGCAGGCGCCCGTTGCGAGGAGTGCCATGAGAAGAATGCCTCTCGGTCTCATGCAGAGACCCGGTACCTGCATAGTATATAGCAATTACGCGGATCTCCCCTCGTACCGGTGCCGCGAACACGCCTCCCTTTTCGATCGCCTGGCATACGAAAATGCGCCCGCCTTCGCAGCTACCGATCCGGCATGAGGTGCCCGCCCGGGAGCCTTGCAGGATCTTCCCGTGACTGAAGAACGGTTGTATGAGGGAGGGGTGATCGATACCCTTTTTATGCTCCTCGCACATTGCATCGACGCGCGCTCCCGTATCCCGCATCCTGCCGCCGGGAGACGGAGACCAATGCCGGGAATGATGAACCATGCGGAAAAAAACCATCCACGATATCGATGTGCGCTCGAGACGGGTGCTGGTCCGGGTCGATTATAATGTGCCGCTGGATGGCGGCGGCGCCATTGCCGACGATACCCGGATACGGGCGACCCTGCCGACGATACGCTACCTGCAGGAGCAGGGCGCACGGATACTGCTCTGCTCCCACCTCGGCCGCCCCGGCGGCAGGGTGGCAGAAGACCTGCGGCTTGCGCCGGTCGCCCGGCGCCTCGCCGAACTGCTCGATCACCCGGTGCGAGCGCTCACCGACTGCATCGGGCCCGAGGTGGAGGACGCGGCCCTGGAGATGGAGAAAGGAGAGATCGTCCTGCTGGAGAACCTTCGGTTTCACCCCGAAGAGAAGGCAAACGATCCGGCATTCGCCCAGCAGCTCGCGCGTCCCGCGGAGATCTTCGTCAACGACGCCTTCGGCGCCTGCCACCGGGCGCATGCCTCGGTGGTGGGCGTCCCGCGGCACCTGCCGGCGGTTGCGGGCATGCTACTGCACAGGGAGATCGACGTCTTTGCACGCGTGCTGCAGGATCCCGGGAGGCCGTTTGCCATGGTGAGCGGCGGCGCCAAGGTGAGCGATAAGCTCGGTGTCCTCGACAACATCATCACCACCGTGGACGTGCTGCTCATCGGGGGCGGCATGGCAGCCACCTTCCTCACATCCCGAGGATGCGCCGTCGGGGCCTCGGCAGTCGAAGACGGCCAGCTGGATTGGGTGCGCCACCTCGAAGCAAAGGCACAATCGCGGTCCGTGAAGCTCCTGCTGCCCCGCGACGTGGTGATCGCGGAATCGCTGGACGCTGACGCACCCACCCGGACCGTGCCGGTCTCCGAGATCCCGGACGGCTGGACTATCGCGGACATCGGGCCGGCGGCAAGAGAGGACTTCGCCCGGGAGATCGCCCGCTGCCGGACGGTCATCTGGAACGGCCCGATGGGCGTCTTCGAGCACCCGCAGTTTGCCGCGGGCACGCGCCGGATCGCCGCTGCACTGGCATCGCTCGACGGCACGGCGGTGGTCGGCGGCGGGTCGACCGCGGAGGCGGTGGCGGCGTTCGGGTGTGCCGACCGGATGAGCCACGTCTCCACGGGCGGCGGGGCCACGCTCACCCTGCTGGCGGGGCAACCGCTTCCCGGCGTGGAGGCCCTCCTGGATGCGGAGGGGTGAGGGGCGGGATCTGCCTCCCGCCAACGCCCGGAGAGACAGAATGAAGAGGGGGGCGTGCCCGGCCCCGTTCACCGGTACTTCTGTACAGCATCGGAGAGGTTGAACTCGGGCTCGAATGCACCGAACAGGTCGAGCTCCTGCTCGATGCTCCGGGTGAGCAGGAAATTGCGCCGCACCGATTCCTTCGCCTCCCGGCCCATCCGGTCGCGAAGGTCGGGGTCGCGGATCAACTGCACGATCCGGTCGGCCGTCTCTTCCACCGACGAGACCAGAAACCCGTTCTCCCCGTCACGGATCTGGTGGCGGATGCCCCCCGCATCGCCCCCGATGACCGGGGTCCCCTTCCACATCGCCTCCGCAACCGTCAGCCCGAAGCCTTCCCGGATCGATTTCTGCACCACGACCGCCGCCCGGCGCTGCAGGGCATTGACCAGCGCGCTGTCCTGCCTGCTGATAATGATGACGCGGTCGTTGCGGTTCTTCAAAAGCGAGCGGTACACCACGGACCCCTCCGGATCGTCGGTCGCCACATTGCCCAGCAAAACAAGCCTGCAGTCCACCTCCTTTTGGGCGCGCTTGAAGGCCTCGATGACGCCTTCAGGGTCTTTCCAGCGGTCGAAGCGGGAGATCTGGACCACGAGCGGGAGATCGGTGGGAATGTCATAGTGCTCGAGGCGCTCCTCGATCTCGTCCTCGGTCAGCTCCTTATTGGTGATGGTGAAGGGGTCGATGCTCGGCATGAAGAAGAGCTGCGGGACGTCCAGGTCCTGCCGGTATTCCCTGCAGCTCAGCACCACGGCGTCGTACCGGCGGATGTAGGGGAGGAGGGCGTTCCAGACCTCGCGGTTCGGCCGGCTCAGGTCGATATGGCACCGCCAGATCCAGGGGGCCTCTTTGCGGTAGTGCGTGACCAGGGGAAGGGGCTGCGGATCGTGCACCATGACGATATCGTGGTCGACATGGTTGCGCAGCGCGTTCTCGCACACGACCTGGCGATAGAGATCCATCTTCCGGTCCGTGAGGTGGATCTCTTCGCCCTGCAGCGCGTTGTGGAACTTCTTGGTGACGCTGAAGAAGTCGGGGGGGCCGTGCACCACCCGCCACCCCGTCCGGATGCCAAGGCTGTTGAGCAGGAGGGTCGTCGAGGAAAGGAACTGGGACACGCCGCCGCCGTAGTAGGTGGAATTGAAATTCACCACGTGGATATCCCGGAGCTTCCGGGCCTTGTCCCGGATACGCCGGACCGTCCCGGCCCCGACATACCGCTCATAGGCTTTAATCCCGACGAGGGGCATCGCGTCCATCGTCGCTTCAGTAGCCCCGAACTCCACCCCGCCTGTTATTGTATCTCCTGCATCCATCGCCTGCTCCCCTCACTCACTGCATCGCTGCCGGACCGCCCCTGCCCGTACCCCGGGCTCTTGCCGTCCCGCATCGCTCTACCCCGACATTCTCTGCACGCATCCTTATAGATTCCGGCAAGATGAACAGCGACGGCCGTCGCCGATACCGGGTCCGACGACCTTCCGGGCCAGGCGGCCGGGGAGACGCGATCACCGGGTCCGGACCCAGAGCGACCGGCCCTGCATCTCGTCGTCGTCAAGGCGGAGATCGGTGCGGATCGGGGCGAGGATGGCGCTCAGTTCCGCATCCCGGGCCACGCCGTTGCAGGGGAGGACGACGTCCATCTCGCCGGCACTGATCATCTCCGCGACCAGCACCTGATCAGCATGGGACCCGGCTGACCCGCCCGGTGATGTGCTGGACGGGAGGAAAAGATCCTGCAGCTGCACGTAGACGCCCGGGCGGATATGCGGGAGGACATACTCGATGATCTCGGAGTACTCCCGGATCCCGGAAACCCCGTAGGTCGCCACCCGGAAGATGTCGCCCTCCTGCAGTGTTGAGAACATTGTCAGATCGAGCGGGTCGCCCCGCTGTGCCCGGGATTTTTCCTCAAACCAGCCGGACGGAAAGGCAAACGCGGGCATTGAGGTTATCTCCGTACCGAGTCGGTGGTCCTGCACCGCTCGCCGGGCGAACCGCGTCGACTCGCCCGATCCGATCTCCAGGTAATGCCCGGGATTGTTGATGCAGAGGAACCCGTACAGGGACAGAGCGTCAAGTACCGGCAGATCGCAGTTTCTCCACGAGGGAGTTTGGGATTGCGCACCCAGGCCTGCCGGATTGGTGGGAATCCTCCGGTAGTCGTCACGGTACGCCAGCAGCAGGCGCAGCACCAGCACGTACCATTGCCGGTTCTGTTCCACGAGAGCGTCGAGCACGAGGTGCGGCTGAATGCCGCCCCGCATGAACGCTTCGGGGATGTCGTATTTGCATACCGGTCGCTGGGACGGAAACAGGCGGCGCATTCCTTCGACAATGTCACCTATCGGGTCGGGCATCGACACCTCCACCCTGTCCTCCAGGATCCACCGGAGGGATTACATGACCATGGGTGTGCGGCCATAAAAGGCTGTGGATATCCGTCGGGTTTCCCCGGCAATCCGGCACCGGACAAGCATTAAGTACTATCCGCCCTTCAGAGGTGCATTACGGCAATGAGCGACGATATACCCCCACATGCGCAGGACATCACGTCGGTTCGAGAATCGATCGACACCTCGTTTGAGGGGCTATCCGGGGAGGAAGCGGACAGGAGGCTCGAGCGCTACGGGAAGAACGTCCTCGAGGAAGAGGAGATCAGCAGGGTTCGCATCTTCATCAAGCAGTTCCAGGACTTCCTGATCTACATCCTGATCGCTGCGGCCATTATCTCGCTGTTCGCTGCGGACTTCAAGGACTTCGTCGTCATCGTCGCGCTGATCCTGGTCAACGGCATTATCGGCTTCTGGCAGGAGCTGAAGGCGGAGACCTCGATCCGCGCCTTAAAAGAGCTCACCGAGAGCACGGTCTCGGTGATCAGGGACGGGGAGAAAACCCGGGTACCGTCCCCGGTGATCGTGCCCGGCGACGTCGTCTTCCTTGCCGAAGGGGATATGGTCACCGCGGATATCCGCCTCTTCGAGAGCGCCGGGCTGGCGGTCAACGAGGCGACACTGACCGGGGAGTCGGTTCCGGTCTCCAAAGACCACACGGCGGTCCTCGACCCGGAGACCCCGCTCTACGACCTGTCCAACACCATTCTCTCGGGGACCGCCGTGGTGCGGGGGTCCGGAAAGGGGTTCGTCGTGCGCACCGGACAGGAGACCTCCCTGTCCGGGATCGCGCAGAGGGCGCAGGAAGCCTCCCCGCAAAGCCCGTTTACCCGTGCGATCCGGCACTTTTCGATGCGCTACGCCGTTCTGCTGATCATGCTGCTTGTGCTGGTCGGGACGGTGGCATACCTGCAGGGGCGAGACCTGATCAGCATCGCATATCTGCTGGTCGCCCAGCTGGTCTCCGCAGTGCCGGCGGGCCTGCCGCTGGTGGTCACGCTCGTGATGGTGGTCGGCGCCCTTGCCCTGAGCAGGAAGCAGACCCTGACCCGGCACCTCCCCTCGGTGGAGACGCTCGGGAGCGCCACGGTGATCGCTTCGGACAAGACCGGGACGATCACCGAAGGGCGGCTGGCGGTGGTGGACGACCACGCCCTGGATGCCCGGAGCCTCACGCTGGCGGCAGCACTCTGCAACGATGCGGCCGATGATGCCGGCGACCCGATCGACGTCGCCCTCTCGCGGTGGGTCGGGGACACCGAAGCACTCCGAGAGCGGCATCCCCGTACCTGGACCTTCCCCTTCGACACCGAAATGAAGCTGATGGCGACCGCGAACGAGGTGGACGGCGAGACCCGGTTTTTCATTAAGGGTGCGTTTGAGGAGCTCGCGAAGCGTGCGGAGAACCGGGAGGATGTAGACGACCTTGAGGCACAGCAGAACGCGATGGCCGGGGAGGGACTGCGGGTGCTTGCGTTCGGCGCAGGCGACTGGCAGGGCGAGGATCCGGACCAGTGGCGCTACGATATCGTCGGGCTGGTCGGCTTCCAGGATCCCCCCAAGGAAGGGGTCCGGGACGCGGTCCTCACCGCCCGTGCGGCGGGCATCCACGTGCTGATGATCACCGGCGACAACCCGCTCACCGCACGGGCGATCGCCGCCGAGGTGGCGATCTGGAGGGAGGGGGATGCTGTCCTGACCGGGAGCGACATCGGGTCCATGGACGACGACGAACTCGTTGCCACCCTGAAGACGGCCACGGTCCTCGCCCGCGTGCTTCCCGATCACAAATACCGGGTGGTGCGTCTGCTGCAGGACCGGGGCGAGATCGTCGCCGTGAGCGGCGACGGCGTGAACGACGTGCCGGCTCTCAAGGCGGCGGACCTCGGGATTGCGATGGGTTCGGGGACCGAAGCGGCAAAAAGCGCCGCAAAAATGGTGATCCTGGACAACAACCTGCGGGTGATCGTCGACGCAATCCGGAACGGGCGGGTGATCGTCGACAACGTGCGCAAGGTGATCTACTACCTGCTCTCCACCTCCATCTCCGAGGTGGTGCTGATCAGTACCACCATCTTTGCCGGCCTGCCGCTCCCGCTCGTCCCCATCCAGATCCTCTGGATCAACCTCGTCACCGACGGGGTGCAGGACAAGATGTTTCCGTTCATCAAGGCGGAGGGGGAGGTCATGAACCGCCCCCCCAAACCACCCGCCCGGCAGTTCTTCGAACGCCGGCAGATCACCCGGATCCTGATCTTCGGGCTGGTCATGGGCGTGGCGAGTTTTCTTGTCTTCGAACACCTTATCGACCGGTTCCCCTACGAAAACGCCAATGCGATTATCTTCACGGCGTTCGTGGCCTTCCAGTGGGTCAACGGCATTCAGGCCCAGAAGGAGCACGAGCCGTTCTTCAAGAACCTCCGGCGCAGCCTGACCATCAACCCGCTCATCTTCCTCGGCGTCCTCATCGGGCTCGTCCTGCAGTTGATCGCCATCTACCTCGTCCCCTCGTGGCTCGATGCCGTGCCCCTCGCCCCGGAGCAGTGGGCCTATGTCGGCCTCCTCTCCCTGGTGGCCTTTGGCCTGGTGGAGACGGTCAAGTGGGTAGAGTACTTCGTGGACAGGAACGACGCGGGTGCAGGCTAAGGGAGCGATTCCTCAGCCCGCCGGGATCCCGAGGATCCGTGCGACAAGGGTGATGAACAGCACCACCGGGATGCAGTAGCGGACCAGGAGCAGGTACGCCCGCTGCAGCCGGGGGGTTCCGCCCAGTTCCGCAAACAGCCACTCCGGATCAACGAACCAGCCCGCGACGATGCTCACGATCAGGCCCGAAAAAATGAGGCCGAGGGTGCCAAAGACGTAGTCCGAGAGATCGAAGAGCGGGGTGCCGAAGAGCTCCAGCCGCAGGCCGGTGTAGCTGAGGGCGGAGGGGAGCCCGAGGAGCACGATGACCCCGAACACGAGGAGCGTCGCCCGTTTCCGGGGATAGCCGTAACTATCGATGACCGTCGCCACCGGCACCTCCAGCATGGAGACCGCGGAGGTGAGTGCAGCGAGGAAGAGCATGGCAAAGAAGAGGGTGCCGAGCACCGACCCGAACTGCATGCTGAGGAATACCGAGGGAAGGGTGACGAACGCAAGGTTCACCCCCGCCGCCGGGTCTACGTTGAAGGCGAAGACGAGGGGAAAGATCATGAGGCCTGCCAGAATGGCGATCGCGATATCGGAGACGGCGATGATCGTCGCGTTCCGGAACAGGTTCGCCCGCTCGAGGTAACTGCCGTAGGTGAGCAGGATCCCCATCCCCACCGAGAGGGAGAAGAACGCCTGCCCGAACGCCGCCGCCCAGACCAGCGGGTCGCCGAGCAGGGAGAAGTCCGGCGTGAGGTAGAACGCCACTCCTTCGGCCGCCCCGGGCTGGGCGAGGGAGAAGACGACGAGGAGCAGGAGGATCAGCAAGAGCAGCGGGATGACAACCCGGGATATCCGCTCGATCCCCTCACGGACCCCGGAGCGCACGGTAGCGAAGACGATCAGCCCGGAGAGCAGGAAAAAGACCAGCGGGTAGTAGGAGCCGGTGAAGGCATCGAAGTCCACCGGCCGCTGGAGGGCGAAGAACAGGCTATAGGCGAGGACCCAGCTGCTGACCACCAGATAGTAGCTGAGGATAAGGCTGACGATGACCACGAGAACGATGCCGGCGAAAAAGAACCGCTGCCCGATGGCCCGAAAGGCAGGGCCCACGGACGTCTGCAGGTGCCGCCCGACGGCGAGCTCGAGCATCATCAGGGGGAGGCCGAAGAGGAAGACCGATATCAGGTAGGGGATCAGGAACGCCCCGCCGCCGTTGGTCCCCACGATATACGGGAACCGCCAGATGTTCCCGATCCCCACCGCAGAGCCGATGCTGGCGAGGATAAAGCCCAGCCCGGTCGACCACCTCTCCCTGCTCATTGCACCCCATCCGGTTTCCGGTTACCAGTGAAATAACCACGGGCATCGTCATATAGGTACGCATGCACGGGGCGGATCAGCCCCACCGGGGCATTCCCTCGCACAATGCCTGCCGGCCCCCGGTCCGGTCCCCCCGGCTGCCCGCCGATCCACGGGCCCGCGAAATGCCCGGACGCGGGGGGTGTACCCATCCGGCGAGAGACGAGGAGGGCCCTCCTGCAGGACAAAAAACCCCTCATTCAGCCACATTTCTCCTTCTCCTCGCACAGCGGGCCGTAATCGCAGTACCTGCACCCCTGATACGACGGCGTGGGCCCGAACCGCTCCGCACAGACGGAATCGATCATCCCTGCCAGCGTCTCCTCGAACGCGGCGATGCTCGTCTCGTCCGGGCGGTAGTCCACCAGTTTGTTGTCGCTGAGGAAGAAGAGCGAGGCACGCCGGGGCAGCGCGCCGTATCGCTCCCGGATGGCGAGGCAGTAGAGGTTGAGCTGGATATGCTCGCGGACCTTCTGCCGGGTCAGCGATGAGGGCTTCGAGCCGCTCTTGAAGTCGATGACCACGTACTCCCCGCCGGGCGTCTGCTCGATGCGGTCGATGGCGCCCTTCAGGGTGCGGCCCCGGTAGGTGAACTGGAACCGCTCCTCCACGCCGATGACGCGGTTGTTGTTCATGAAATGCCAGGCAAGGTAGATCTCCAGCAGGTGCACCGCCCGGTCCCGGTCCTCGCGTTCCTGCTTCCGGGACGCGTAGCCGGCAGGCGACCAGAACTGCTCGAGCAGGGCACGGGCCCGCTCCCGGGTGGGCGCCACCCCCCGCAGCTCGTCCGCGGCGAGTTTCTCGATGACCCGGTGCACCACCGAACCCAGCCCGAAGAAGGATTTGGGCTCGGTGGGGACCATGAGCACGTGCTGGAACTTGTACCGCAGCGGGCAGGTCTCGTAGGTGGCGAGCGATGAGGCGGAGAAAGTGTGATCGGGGCCCACGAGGCAGGCTTGTTCCCCGCCGCACAATGAGGCGGCGAAGAGCGGGTCTTCGGAGACGGCGAAGAAGGCCTCCCGGTCGAAGGTCGACGAATCCTCCCCCGCTTCCGCACGCCGCACCTTCTCGAGATCCATCAGCCGCTGCAGGGCCGTCTGCAGCCGCATCTCGGCGACGGCCCGGATGATCGCCGCCTGCAGGGAGTGCCGGATCACCTCCAGCTCGCTTTTTGCCTGCACCCGGATCTCCCGGTGCTCGGCCGGCACCTCGACGACCTCGATGAGCGGGTTCTTTCGGTAGTCGAGCTCCTCGAGGAACTGCGAGGGCTTCGACTCCCGCTTGTTCTCCCCGTACCACTTCGCCCGGGTGAAGTAAAGCCGCTCCTCGGCCCGGGTCATCCCCACATAGCAGAGCCGCCGCTCCTCCTGCAGGTAGAGGGCTTTCTCATCCTCCTCCCGGCAGAGCCCCCGGGCCAGATCCCGTGGCACATAGAAGGGCTTTTCCTGGTAGCGGAGCGGGAACTTGCGCTCGGCGAGGTCCGCCAGAAAGACCACCGGGAACTCCTTGCCCTTGCTCTTGTGCAGGGTGAGCACCTGCACCGCATCGCCGGCCTCGGTATCGCCGATCTCCACGTCGGCGTCGGCGAGCAGGGCCAGGTACTCGAGGAAGTCGTCCACCCGCGCCTCCCGGGTGAGGGCGGCGTAGTCCTTCGCCAGCGTGTAGAACTCATTGAGCACCTGCCGGTGGACGCTCGCATCGTCAGCCAGCGCGGCGCGGTAGATGGCGCTCGCACGCATCATGATCTCGTAGACCAGCTCGGGGAGCGTGGCCCGGTCCCGCAGGTCGATGAGGGCGTCGAGGGCCACCGCCAGCTCCGCCACCTGCGCCCGACAGGCGTCAGGCACGGCCTCCGGATCCCGCATGGCCTCATAGACGCCGTCGGTGTGATCGGCACCCCAGGTTTGTACGCGGGCCTTCGCGTTGATGGCCTGCACCACCGTCTCCGGCACCCCGGCGACCTTCATGATCCGGTTGAGGGCGATGCCGGCCGAAAGGGGGTTTCCGACGGCCCGCAGGTAGGCCATCACGTCCCGCACCGCGGGCATGGAAAAGAAGGCCACCTCCCCGGTGAACTCGCAGGGGATACCGTGGCTGGTGAGGAACTGGTAGAACTTCACACCCTCGGCCCTTCGGCGGCAGAGAATGGCGAAATCGCCGTGGCGGAACGCCCGCTCCCGGCCCCCGGTGCGGTCGAAAAAGGTCGTCTGCAGGAGCCGCTCGATCTCGCGGAGGACGTAGAGCGCCTCGGCCTCCTCGTTCTCGCACTCGGCCACGACGATCGGTTCCCCCTCGGGGTTGCCGGTGAAGAGCGGCTTGTCCTGCCGGCCGGGCACCCCCGCCATCAGCTGCAGGGCCGCCCGGAGGATGGTGTTCGTGCTGCGGTAGTTCTGGTCGAGCAGGGTCTGGCAGTGACCGGCATAGGTCCGGCGGAAGTCGTCGAAGTTGCCGAAGTAGGCCCCCCGGAAGCGGTAGATGGTCTGGTCGTCGTCGCCCACCACGCAGAGATGCTCCCCGCAGAGCTGCTTGATCAGGGCCAGCTGGGCGTAATTGGTGTCCTGGAACTCGTCGACCAGCACGTACGGGGAGCGCCGCCGGTACTGCGCGAGGATGTGCGGTTTTTGCTCGAAGAGACGTACCGTCTCGTGGATCATGTCGTCGTAGTCGAGCAGCTGTTCGCGCCGCTTGTACGCCTCGTAGGCGACGTAGACCCGCAGGAGATCCTGCAGTTTCCGGCAATAGATCAGTTCCTCGTCGTCGGCAGAGGGCAGTTTCTTTGTAAGATAGGCCTCCAGCTCGGCAGGGCCGATCAGCTCGTCCCGGAAGCGGCTGATCCCGTCGATGATCGACTCGATCACCCGGGCGGCGTTGTTGCCCACCTCAATGTGCTCGAACCCGAAGGTGTCGATGGCGCGCAGGCCCCAGACCAGCTGGTTGGCGCGACTGATCAGCCCGGTGGAGAAGTTGATGCCCGAGTCAAGGACGTTGTCCTCCAGCACCTGCAGGCAGAAGGAGTGGAAGGTCTGCACCGAAAGCTCCGCGCTCGCTGCTCCCAGGCTCTTCTCCAGCCGCTCCTCCATCTCCCGGGCCGCCTTTTCCGAGAAGGTCAGCGCAAGGATCTCCCCCGGGGCCGCCCCGTTGCCGACGAGGTGGAGGATCTTTTCCGTGATCACGCGTGTCTTGCCGGACCCCGGCCCGGCCAGGACGAGCTGGATGCCGGGGGTGGTGACTGCTTCCTGCTGTTGCGGGTTGAGGGGCATGGAATCAATTAATATTCCGATTGCAACCCGTGATAAAACCCACAGATTTTAATTTCCGGCGGAATCCGGCGGATGCGGACACACGCAGCAAAGATTTTCCTGATTTTTTATGATTGCAGGCACGGCCGGAGGAGTCGTTGCCCTGTTCATCGGCTTTTAAAACGGCTGCAACGGGTACAGGGAGCCAGAGCGGAACAAACGCGCGACGCCCCGATTCGTTCACCGCCGATACCGCCGCACTGTCCGGATTCTCCCCACCTCCTGGAGTCGGTTCTCCCTGCCCTGTGGTCTCTCCCGCGGATACAACCGACGACCACCATTGCAGGCCCCATCATCGGGAGGGGTACGTTCTGCGAAACGTTCATGTGAGAGGTGTGCTGTAGGTAGTGCTGGAGGGACAGACAATGCCAGGAGCAGATGGGTCAAGCGTGGCAAAAGTCATCGAACTGATCGGCAGTTCCACGCAAGGATGGGAGGATGCGACGGCCAATGCCGTGAAGGAAGCAGCAAAAAACCGTCAAAAACATCAGAGGAGTCTACCTGAAAGAATGCACCGCGAAAGTGGACGGCGACCGGATCGTGGAATACCGGGCCAACGTGAAGGTCACGTTCATCGTGGAGCGGGAGCGCTGACCTTTCCACAGATTCTTTTCGCCGGGGGCCGGCTTCTCCGCCGGACCGCAGGTCGGTCAGGGGCTGTGTGGCTTGTATGCTGCCGGAGAGCGATGGCCCGGTGCATGAAGGGGGCGGAAGATGATGAGAAGCAAGAGGCTTGGGGGCAGAAACGCCCTGATAACAGGCGGATCGACCGGCATCGGCCGAGCGATTGCCATCCGCTTTGCAGAGGAAGGGGCGAACGTCGCCATCAACTACCACTCGAGCGGCGAAGAGGCCGAAATCACGCGAGACGAGGTCAACGAGGCCTGCAGCACGATCCGGGAGCTGGGGTGCGAGGAGATGGTGGTGCAGGCGAACGTCGCAGACGAAGCGGACGTGCGGGAGATGTTTGCGCGGGTGCTCGCCGCATGGGGCCGGATCGACATCCTGGTGAACAACGCGGGCATCCAGAAGGCCGCCCCGACCGAGGATGTGGAGACGGGTGACTTCGACCATGTGCTCGCCGTGAACCTCCGCGGCGCCTTCCTCTGTGCACGGGAGGCGGCCCGGCACTTTCTCGCCCGCGGCGGGGGCGGGGTCATCATCAACAACTCCTCGGTCCACCAGATCATCCCGAAGCCGCACTACGCACCCTACGCCATCAGCAAGGCGGGGATGGGAAACCTCACCCGGACGCTTGCCCTGGAGTATGCGGGGCGGGGCATCCGCGTCAACGCCGTCGGCCCGGGGGCGATCCTGACGCCGATCAACACAGCGTGGGTAGAGAATCCTGAAAAGAAGGCCGATGTCGAGCGCCACATCCCGATCGGCCGTGCGGGAACCCCCGAGGAGATCGCCGCGGTTGTTGCCTTTCTGGCATCGGATGATGCCAGTTACGTGACCGGGCAGACGATCTACGCGTGCGGCGGGCTGACGCTGTACCCCGACTTCCGGACTGCCTGGTCGTCACCGGACTGACGCACGGAAGGATGGGGGGGTGGCGGCCGTTGGGAGAGAGCAGGAACTCCCCAAACAGCCGGGGGTGGTCCGGCCGGCCGCAGGGAGCGGTGCCGCCGAAGGGCGGCAGACCTGATAGTCCTGGCGGCGTGCACAAGGAGCCGTCACGCAGAGCACCTGAGCTGAGATGCGACGCGTGAGGGCGTTGCAGATGACACCAACCGCGTAAAACAAGGGAAATGGTGCGACGCGAGTGAGCAAGCCCGACCGATCGCAACACCCGGGGCAGGGGGTGAGCCGCAGACCGCCCCGCGGCATCCCTGTACCGCACACGATCTCTACTGCTTCCGGAGCATGAGCCCGACCCGCACCGTCTCCGGCAGGGTGGCGGCAGCAACCCTTCATACGTGCCGGATCTCGGTGTAGCGGGAGATCTCTGAATTCGTGGTGCAGAGATTCCGGATATGCAGTGCATGCACATCATCGTTCCCGGTTAACCGGGCAAAATCTTTGAGTTCTTCGGTGGATACCCGGAGAAAGTGCTCGAGCTTTTTGGCGGAAATATCCACTTTCAATCGCTCGCGGAGTTCCGGGTCCTGTGTGGTGACGCCCACCGGGCACTTCCCGGTAGTGCAGAGCCGGTACTGCTGGCAGGCGGCGGCCATCAGTGCGGCGGTACCGATGGCAATCGCATCTGCGCCGAGGGCGAGGGCCTTGGAGAAGTCGGCAGACATCCGGAGACCGCCGGTAATCACCAGTGAAACACCCTGCGCATTCCGTGAATCCAGATATTTCCGGGCTCGATAGAGGGCAAAGAGTGTGGGGATCGAGGTGGCATCTTTCACCGACTTGGGAGCGGCTCCACTCGCACCCGGCCTGCCGTCGATGGAGATGAAATCCGGCTCCGCAAAGAGAATGGCCGCAAGATCTTCCTCGAGATCACCGGCAGCGATCTTCACCCCGATCGGCCTGCCGCCGGACCTCTCCCGCAGCCATCGCACCTTCGCTTTCAGGTCTTCGCGGGATTTGATATCCGGGTAGCTGGCTGGACTGATGATATCCGTCCCCACCGGGTAGCCCCGGACCAGGGCGATATCGGGGGTGACCTTCTCTGCCGGGAGACGTGCCCCCATCCCCGGTTCCACCGACTGGCCGAGTTTGATCTCGATGGCATCGACAGACCGGAGGGTTTCGTCGGTGATACTGTACTGGTTGGGGACATATTCGAGAATGTATTTGTAGGCGAGCTGCCGCGCCTCGGGCAGGAGGCCTCCCTCGCCCGACCCCATCGCCGTTCCCACCGCGGCGCTGCCCTTTGCCAGCGCCATTTTCACCTCTTTGGAAAGGGCCCCGAAGGACATGTGGGTCACGTAGATGGGGGTCTCGATCACCATCGGGTGCTTTGCACGGGGGCCGATCACGGTGCGGGTATTGACCGGCACATCGTTGTTCAAGGGTATCCGGGCGATCTGAGCACCTTTGATGAGGATATCGTCCCACGAGATCACCGGCTTTGTCGTCCGCATCGGTTCGATGATGGACTCCCCGGTCGATGATATCGTGTGGATATCCCGCATCGTGACTTCCAGGTCGTCGGACTGCCGCGCCCATTCTCCCAGGTAGCCGGGGAGATCCTCTTTATGGACATGCGAGATCGCGACGGTCGTGGTCGCCCCGCAGACAGGGCAGGTGAACGTCTGGGTCATCCCCTCCGCAGGCCCCGCCTCCGGGAGAGGTTGTACATGGGTCTTATGCGAAGAGCATATCGGGCACCGCCACTCATCAGGAAAATCTTCTGGGAGCGTGCCCGGTTTGATGCCTGTGACCGAATCGCCACGTTCCGGTTCGTAGATGAATACATTGCAGACATTACAGCGGTAGCGCGTCATGGTTCACTTCATGTTCTGATGTTACCTCCCTGCATAAGGTATTTTTCCGGGGCCACACCACCAGTGCCCGGCAATCCGTCCGAAAGAGCCGAGCACGAGGCAATGGGGCGTGGGCCCGGGATCACGACGCATCCCAGCAGGCCGGCCCCCACGGAGATCCCAAGGAGGAGGAACCCGGCGTCCGTCCGTTCACCTCACACGAGGAGGGGGATCGGCCCCGCAGGCCGGGGCCGGCTGACCGGCACCGAGGCGGAGATCCTCATCGACGAGCAGTATCTCCCCGGCCTGTTCAGGATCGAGGAGAAGAACCACCTCTTCGTGCTCTGCTGGTTCGACCGGGCCGACCGGACCCTGCTCCGTGCGACGCCCCCGCACAACCCGGTGGAGCATGGCGTGTTTGCAACCCGCTCACCCAATCGTCCGAATCCTATCAGCCTGTCGCTCGTCGACGTCATCGACATCCAGGGCGGAAGAATCCGGGTCCGGGGGCTGGACGCCCTCGATGCAACACCGGTTCTCGACATCAAACCCTTCTCGCCGGAGATCGACTGCCCGGACTGACAGGATACTCCCAGCGAGGAGAAGCGGGGTTTAGGCGGGTGAGTCTGCCTTCTCCCACCAGATCTTCACCCGGGTCGAGTGTCCGGGCACGATGATGGTATCCCCATCGCTCCGGGCATGGCTGCTCAGATACTGCCGGAGTATCTCCTTCTGCCCGGTCGTCTCGGCAAAGTAGCGCGGGGCGAAGTGACCGACCGCCTCGGCAAGATCTGCAAACCGGTTGATATGCCGGAAGGGAAATACCTCGATGTTCGGGTAGATGCCCATGGAATAGAGCACGTTGTAGAGGATGTCGCATTTCGGGGAGGGAACGAACGAACAGCCGTGGAGAAGAGGCCAGAGTTCCCGTGACATCGCATCCCAGGACGTCTCTCCTGCAAACCAGTAGAGGGAGACGTACCGGGAAGACGCCTCCTCAAGTTTCATGACGGCACCCCTGAGATCGGGCACGTCCAGAGAGTACGATGCAAAGACGATGTCGTAGGGCGGACTGAGATCCTCGGCAACGCTGACGTCCTCCCACCGATTCTGTACAACGTCGATGTTGACGATGCCTTCTTGTTCGATGTTCTCCTCGAGCACTGAAACCATTCCTTTCGAGGGCTCCACGGCCGTAACGTGGCGGACCTGCCGGGCAATGGGAATGGCAAGGGCGCCCGGCCCCGCCCCGACATCGAGCACACGCGATTGGGGTGTCAGGGGAAGCCCACGGATGGTCTTTTCGATCCGCTCTCCGTTGTTTTCCTGCGCCATTCGGTAAAACCTGCGTGCCGCGTCCTTTGCGTCCCAGAAACTCGCATCCGCGGAGTTCCTGTTCGTCTCGTGGTGCTGTCTTCGCTGTTCTTTCCAGACGTCGTTCCAGTCAATAGTGTCTGCTTCCATGCCTGTCTTTCCTTTGATTTGAACCAGATATTCTCGAATCGTTGATCCGGCATCCGGTTGCGGATACGGTCAGGATTTTTTGATGAACATCTCGGAGAAGGGTGCGAACCGCCCTGCATCGACGGGATAGGTGTACCGGATCCCGCCATTGCCGCAGACCATGCAGAGGGGCCGTGCAGATTCGATATCAATATCGCCCTCGCCGGTCGCATACCGATCGTTCACCTCGAGGTGCTCGACTTGACCGATGACCAGCGCGTAGTTTTCCCTGAGGATCTCTTCGACAAGCCTGCATTCCATCCACGCGATCGATCCTTCGATACCCGGCGGCGCGACGACCGACGACGGGCGGGGCACGAGACCCGCCTTCTCGAACTCGTCGACCTCGGGCGGGTAGTTTCGGGCACAGATCATCACCTTCTCCACCATCGCGGCCGGCGGGACGTTGACGACGAATTCGCCGGTTTCCCTGATGTTGTCGAGCGTATCGCGACGCAGCCAGGAAGCAAGGACGATCAGGTTGAGAGGCCGGAGGATCGGGGTGATATTGCCCCACGGTGCGGCGTTGCAAATCCCGGCCTTAGAGATCGTGGAGATGAGCACCACGGGGAGCGGCAGGACGTTTTCGCGTTTATGCGGTGGTAATTGTATGATTTTCACATCCCCTGAATTTGCATATCAGCAGTATTCTGCACACTTTTTACCGCCCTTCCAGCACCTCGACCAGTGGGCCGATGGCCGGGTGCCCGTCCGTCAACGCCTGTCCGCCGAGACCCGCTGCAAGGATGGCGGGTTCCTGCGGGATTTCGCAGATGATCCGGGACGGATCCGCAATCCCTTCGCACATCCGGGCAGCCATTGCCGGATCTGCCTTGTTCAGCACATAGTAGAGCGGGACGCCGATACCACCCGCCATCTGCCTAACCTTTTCCGCGAGCCGCAGCGACTCGAACGAGGGGTCGAGCACCATGAGGATCACGTCGGCCTCCTGATCGATGCCGCGGCCGAAGTGCTCGATCCCCGCCTCGGTGTCCGCGATAACGACGTCGTTGTCATCGAGGCGCAGGCTTTTGAGAAACTGCCGGGCGAGCATTCCCATCGGGCACGCACACCCCTCGCCCGCATCGTGGATCTTGCCGATGGCGACGAGCCGGACGCCATGATCCTCGGCGACATAGCCCTTCGGAAGGCTGTCGAGCGTCCATGCCTCCTCGACAAGGTTGACGGATGCAAAATCGGGCATCGCTACCATGATCTTCGCCCCCATGGTCTTCTTGCCCCCGAAGTAGTCCATCAGGTCGGGTGGTGCGTCCGTCCCGAGCATGCGGTGCAGCCCGAGGTTTGATTCGTCGGTGTCGACGACCAGCACGGGGCGGTTCCTCCGCGCATACTCACGTGCGAGCAGGGCAGCGAGCGTGCTCTTTCCGCTGCCTCCTTTTCCGCAAATAGCAATTTTCATTTCGGTTTCACATCCTTTGTTCGTCCGTTTCGCTGTTCCTGGACAGATACCGTCTGGTTAGTAGTGAGACTACATTAATTAGTAACAACTGATGTTAAAAAACATATTTTTCATAGTCGCTGCTGCCCGGCATGCACGCCGGTAGACCGCTTCTTCAATGCACGATTATGAACCACAGTGGTTGTGCCGGAGGACAGACGGCAAGCCGCGTCCTGAGTCTTACTAATATTGATTTATATCATATTTAGTGGAATTTAGAGGCCGCAATGCAATTATTTATTGGATTGTAGACACAGGTTCTTCATACCATAGGGGTGCGGCGGTCCCGGGACGTCGTTGGAGAAGCCGTGTACGACAGTATCATTCAGGCGCTGACGCTGGCTGCCGGCCTGCTCGGCGAGATGGTCCCGATGATGGTCATCGGCGTCTTTCTCGCCGAGCTGCTCGTCGCCCTGAAGATCGCCGGGAGGATTGCAGCCATTTCCCGCCCGCTCACCTCGTTCGCCTGCCTACGTGAGGAATGCGGCACCAGCTTTCTCATGGCCTTCGTCTCGCCTCCCGCCGCCAATGCGATGCTCGTGGACTACCACGCGAGGGAGATCATCACCCGGCGCGAGCTGGTCATTGCCGCCATCATGAATTCGTTTCCGACGGTCGTTATGCACTGGCGCTACCTCCTCCCGGTCTACATCCCGCTCCTCGGCATTCCCGGCCTCATCTACTTCGGCCTGCTGATGCTGGTGGGACTCGCAAAGACCGCGGTCATCATGGTCACCGGGCGGGTCATCCTCACGCCCGCGCCAGCCGCTCCCGTCCGGCCCGTGGAAGCGCCGGCCGCGGTCGCGTTCCGTGACGCACTGCGGGAGGCGGGCGCCGCTTCCAAAAAGACCCTGATACGTCTGCTCAAAGTCACCGTCCCCACCATTGTTCTCGTTGCGTTCCTCATCAACGCAGGTACGTTCGACCGGCTTGCGGAGATGATGCAGGGTGCAGGCGGATTCTTCCCGATCCCCCCGGAAGGCTTCGCGATCATCGCCGCCCAGTTCGGCAGCTTCGTTGCGGGTGCGAGCGTTGCGTCCGCCCTGCTCGCCGCAGGGGATATGACCTGGCAGGAGATCATCCTCACCCTGCTCGTCGGCAACATCCTCACCAGCGTGACCCGGAGCATCCGCTGGTTCGGGTCATCCTACGCGGCGATCTTCGGGATGCGGACGGGAACGGAGATCATGCTGATCTCGACGGCCCTCCGGAACAGTATCATGGCGGTGCTGGTCATCATGCTGGCATACGGCCTTGGTTGGGGATGAGGGTTCGGCCGTTCGCGTTCACCTCTTTCCCCGGCGCGTCCCGAATCCCACAACTTCGATCCCGTAGGCGGGAGGGGACATTCATGGCAGAGGGGAGGTCAGAAAACCAGAGGAGGACAGAGAATGATGATGACCAGCACAGCCATCCGTGCGATAGTGATCGTTGCCCTGCTCCTCGGTTTACTCAATGGTGGCTACGGATAACAAAGGCCCTGTAGGAGGGAATGATTACGTCTTCTTCTATTCATACGCCACCGATACGCTACGCCGTCCGAATGATTCGCTTGTTGAGCGGCCAGGTATCCAGATTATTTGTTATATACACGTATACAACAAACCTGCATCTCATGCCTCGCTCCAGCAAGCCTTTCCACTCACCGCAGCTGGACACCATTCGGATGGTCAATCACTTCATCCAGGCCCATAGCGGTGGATACAAACGCCGGGTCCTCCGGGAGAATTTGCCGAAGAAGATGATGTACCAGACGTTCAAGACCATCATCGGTTGCCTGGAGGAGTCCGGGAACATTGCCGCAGATAGCGAGGGAACAATCTGCTGGATTCACAACCCGGATCTGGTAAGGAAGTACGCAATGCGTGAGGATCTCCGGGTCAGATAAATTGGCATTTTTTGAAAAAACGCCAAGATCTATCCAACAACAATACAATTCTAACAGAATTAATCCACGAATTAGGGTTTATTTTTTAAAAAAAGTTGAATATTTGATTTCCGTCATCCAACATATATCCAACAACTCAACTAGCCATCGTACTGCTATCTTCAGTGAAGACCCATCTCGCTTCCACGTCTGACTCCCAGCTGTTCCTGAATCCCCCTACCGCCATCACCAGTAGAAAGCGAACATCATTACCGTTCACTACTGTTCACCCAGAAAATGGAACAGTAACCAACCTACCGTTCCATTTTTTCTATGACGATGGTGCAACAGTAAGCACGGGTTTGGAGGAGCTCATCTCCCTGATGCAATCAGGAGAATCCGAAGTCCTTGAGTTCAAAGAATCGGCAGGAAAAAAGATTCACCACGAAATTGCCGCCTTTGCACACTCTGACGGTGGAACGATACTCGTCGGAGTATCAGATAGAGGAAAGATCGTCGACACCGGTGGAAAAGCGGCACTCGACAAGGTTCCCGGTTCGGTTCAGTCAATACTCCCCCCGCTGCCAATAAAAACAGAGACGATATCTGGAGGTACGCCGAACTCACCGGAGGATCTTCGCCGTCACATCCACTCGTGACCGGCACTCTCACTCTCGCACAACCGCCACTTGCCGGGCGGCACCTCGATCTCGAATCGTGCCCCGTTCCCTTCCTCTCCGGTCTCCCTGATAGATATCCCGGTGATATCGAGGATCTCTTTCACCAGAAACAGCCCGTATCCTGTGACTTTGCCAAATCCCCGCTCGAAAATCCTGGTCTTCATGGATGCAGGCACGCCCACGCCGTCATCCTCGACCACCAGCACCCCGGCATCGCCATCCTCGCGGAACAACACAGTGATATGCTCCACCCGCTCCCCGTGGAAGACGGCATTGTCCAGCAGGTTATAGAAGACTTTCTCCAGCATGGGATCCGCAAAGAGTTCCAGGGGCCCGGTTTCCACCGCGAGCGCTACCCCATTCATTCGAACACTTCCTGCGGCCCGCGTTATCACCCCTTCCACCTGCTGCCATTCGGGTTTCCGCTCCCCCATCTCCTGGTAATCACCGGTGAACGTGATCTGGCTGCGGATAGTATCGGTAATTTTCTTTACATTGTTGAACATTTCCGTTTCTTGGCCTTCACCGTGATGTCCTTCCTCCAGGAGGATGAGAAACGCCTTCAGTGCCGTGACCTGGTTAAGGATGTCATGGCGGGTAATGCTGGTGAGCAGATTTAGTTTTCTGCTCGCGTCTTTGAGGGCATCCTCCGCCTGTTTGCGCTCCGAATCATCGTACAGGAAACCCAAAATATCAATCAGTTCACCGTCTTCATCGAACCGTCCCGCAGCGTTCTCCACCACAGGGATGAGAGAGCCATCTCGACGCTTCCGGATTCTGCTGAAATTGTACACCTTCCCCTCCTTGTTGATGAGCTCAAGAAATTGTTGCCAATCCTCACGCGAGGGGTATGTCTCGACGATGCTGGTATTCAGGGCTTCGTCTATGGAATTGAAGCCAAATATTTCTAAAAACGCGGGATTACATGAAATGATTTGCCCATCTGCAGCGGATACGATATCACCAGTCAGATCCTGCTCAAAGAAACGCCGGTATTTCTCCTCGCTCTTTCGCAACGCTTCTTCCGCCCGTTTCCGCTCGGTGATATCTCTACTATATACGTTCACGTACCGATAATCCTTGAACGGAACAGATGTGAGAAGGTAGGTCTTTTCACCTATTCGGAGCTCTCCCTCATGCCGGACGCCGGACGCCAGCACCGTTTCTCCTATCGCAGCCAAATCTTCGGGGGCATCCGTGCCAAGGCCGCCGAACGCATCTCCAAGCATCGCCCGGGCCGCGCTGTTGGCATAGATGATGGAACGTCCTTTGTCAAGCCGCAAGGTTGAATTCGGATTTTCGGCAGGGAACCTCGCGATGGACTGGAGCTCCTCCTCCACCTGCTTGCGCTCGGTGACATCGCGGATGACGCCTCCCCGGTAGAGCGGTTGGCCATCCCGGTCTCTCAAGACGGTGAAGTGATCTGCAAGCCAGCGGTACTGGCCGTCTTTCGCCCTGAACCGGTATTCGACGATACCCCTCCCGGATGCGACCGCATGGGCAATCTCGGCATCAACAGGCCGGCGGTCATCGGGATGAATGCGATCCAGTACCTCGTCGATACTCATCTTGTTCATCTCGTCCGGTGTGAAGCCGGTGATCTGTTCAATGACCGGGCTCATGTAATCGTAGCGGTCCGTCTGCAGGTTGCGGCGGTATACTGCGTCCAGAGAGTTCTCCACAACCGCCCGGAACCGCTCCTTGCTCTCCTGGAGGGCCTCGTCGGTCTGCTTGCGCTCGGTGATATCGCGAATAACGCCAGAGTAGCCGATAATATTGCCTGCCCCATCCACGACCTTTCGTGCGATCTCCTCTACATGGATCACGCTGCCATTCTTTTGAATCAGACGGCAGTACGTTGTGAACTCCTCAGAAGTTGTAATGGTTCGCTGGAAATCCCGAAGAACCGCTTCCCGGTCTTCTGGATGGAGGTATTCGAACAGGCTGTGTCCGATCATCTCCGACGGCGTATACCCGAAACAGGTCTGCACATTGGGAGAGATGTACGTAATGTGCCCGTCCAACGAATACGAGTAGACCACATCGTGGATGTTCTCCACCAGGGTCCGATATCGGCTCTCACTCCTCCGCAACGCCTCTTCGGCCTGCTTGCGCTCGGTGATATCGCGGACGACGCCTACCCGGTAGAGCGGGTGGCCATCCCGGTCTCTCAAGACGGTGAAATGATCTGCAAGCCAGCGATAGTGGCCGTCTTTCGCCCTGAACCGGTACTCGTGGATGCCCCTGCCGGATGCGACCGCACGGGCAAACTCCCCACTAATAGATTTGCGGTCATCGGGATGAACGCGATCCAGCATCCCGTCGATACTCATCGCGTTTATCTCGTCCGGTGTGAAGCCGGTGATCTGTTCGATGACCGGGCTCATGTAGTCGAAGTAGCCAGCCTGCAGGTTGAGGCGGTAGACCGAGTCCAGGGAGTTCTCCACAACCGCCCGGAACCGCGCTTCACTCTCCCGCAGCGCCCCCTCGGCCCGCATGCGCACGGTGATATCCTTTCCGTAGATGTTGACGCAGTGTTCCGCACGAAATGGCGAGAACGTGAGCGAATATACCGATTCTTTGCACTCGATATCCACTTCCCGGATCTCGTCCTCATCCAGCACGGATTCGATGATGGATGCGATGGCGGGGGGGACGGTCTCCCTCATATCCACTCCCCATGTTTCGAGCACCGGCGCGCTGGCAGGATTCGCAAAGGTGATCGCACCGCCTCTCTCCACGCGCATGACCGGGTGGGGATTCTGGAGGGGTATTTGCGCCAACCAGTGAATCTTCTGCTCGGCACGCCTGTGTTTCACCGCGTGCCGGATTTTGTGTGCAAGTTCGGCAAATTCCGACCTCGGATCCGATCCTTTCTGTACATAAAAATCGGCGCCGTGGTTGATGGCCTCGATCACGACCGCTTCCCGCCCTTTGCCGGTATAGAGGATGAACGGGATATTCCCGAGGTGCGCACGCACCTCTTTGAGCAGTCCGATGCCGTTCATGTCCGGCATCTCGTAATCGGAGACGATGGCGTCATAGGATACGGCGGCAAGTTTCTCGAGGGCTTCCCGGGCAGAATTGGCAGTATCGCACTCGAAATTGGCATTGTCTTTTTCAAGAAATGTTTTGGCCGTGACGAGAAGGAGAGGTTCGTCGTCAACGAGCAGTAGATGGATCATGAGCGCTCCGGTATGTCAACCAGAACCATTGTCCCGGGACGATAAAAACGTGATTATAATATGTAATTTTTATATAATTCCACCAGTGGCGTTGTCGAATTTCTCGTTTCGGAGTGCGAACAAAGGTGATCTCGAGTTAATCTTCGGTTTTCGGAAGCTCGCTCCCCGCAGGTCGTGAACCCCGGGGTGGTGGTGTTCGGGGCCCTTGGAAACAGTGCGACACACAATCGGCAGCGGATTTGAACATACCAGTGGCATACCCCCGGGCGGATTCGAACCGCCGTCACCGGATCCAAAGTCCTGTATGATTGACCACTACACTACGGGGGTTTTTGGAATGCGCCCGGCGCACGCTGAGAATCGAGGTGCACAAAGGGCCGATCATTGTTGTGCGTGAATCTATAAAAAAATGGGTTCCCTCGCGTCCGGTTGCACGCCGTATATCCGGGGCATCCAGTGTATCCGGTGCATCCGGCGCAAATCCCGTGCAGGCGGAGAGGGGGCCCTGTTCGTTTCCTGCGGGCCACGGATCCCGGGATTTCCGGGGATGGGCGCGGCACCAGGGGTGGGGCGGGTGAGCGGGGGATTAGCTCAGGTAGCCGTTCTTTCTCAGCCAGTCGACCTGGGGCTTTCGGTAGCGGAACTGGATGTCGCACTTCTCGTCCTGGAAGCTCCAGGGGATGACGATGAGGAGGTCGCCTTCGCGTATCCAGGCCCGCTTTTTGATCTTTCCCTTGATCCGGCCCATGCGGGTGACGCCGTCAAAACAGCGGACGCGGATGTGGTTGGCGCCCAGCATCAGGTCGGCGCGGGCAAAAATCTCTCTATCTCGTTTCTTTGGCAGCCGGACGCGAACGATTTCGGTCTCGGTGCCGCTGTTTGGATGTTTTCTATAGGTCAGCGAATCAGCTCCTGCACACACGATGCTCGATTGGTATGGGATAGCACTTGGGGTTGGATCGGTGTGCGAACACAGATGCAAGGATCGGCATACACCCTCCGTCGGCACTGCGTGAAGTGGTAGTTCATTGCGGGCAGGCTCCTTAAAGGTATGGATACGGGCCGGAGGGGGAAAAAGAGGTTATCCGGAGGCGATCGCCCCGATCTCGTCGATCAGCTCCTGGTAGCGCCCGAGGTCTCCGTCGGCCAGCGCCTGCCGGGCCTGCCCGTAGAGATCCGCGATCCGGGCGAGCTTCTGCGCGTCCTCCACGCTGACCGGCGGGGGCGCCTCCCCGGGGGGCACCGGCGCCGCTCCCTCGCCGAAGATGACGGCAAAGGCCTCCGCGAGCGTCGGCTGCATGGTCAGGCGGTCATTGTAGGCGACGATCACCCGCTGCAGCTGGGGCAGCGTCCCCCGCTCCCTGGCCTCCAGGTAGAGGGGCTCGACATACACGATGGAGTCCTCGATGGGGATGACCAGGGTGTTGCCCCGCAGCACCGAGGAGCCCGACTGCGACCAGAGGGTGATTCGCTGGGAGATCTCCGTGTCCTGGTCGATGCGTGCCTCGACCTGCATGGGGCCGTAGGTAAGTTCCTGCTTGGAGAACTGGTAGACGAGCAGTCTGCCGTAGTGGGGCATGTCGCAGCGGGCCGCCATCCAGCCGATCATGTTCTCCTTGCCCCGGGGAGTGAAGGGAAGCATGAGGATAAACTCCTCGGCCTCCTCGCCGGGCAGTTTCATGATCACGTAGTAGGGCTCCATCGGCTGCCGGGACCCCCGGTAGACCTCGTCCGGGACCACCCAGGCATCCTCCCGGTTGTAGAAGACCCGGGGGTCCGTCATGTGGTAGGTGGCGTACACGGTCGCCTGCACCTCGAAGAGGGCCTGCGGGTAGCGGATGTGGGGCTGCAGTTCGGCGGGCATGGCCGAGAAGTCCTCGAAGACGCACGGAAACATCGCCTGGTAGGTCTCGACCAGCGGATCGTCGGGGTCGACCACGTAGAAGTGCACGTCGCCGTCGTAAGCGTCCACCACCACCTTGACGCTGTTCCGGAGGTAATTGAACCGCATCCCCCCCAGGTACCCGGACCGGACCGGCTCGGCGTAGGGGTAGCGGTCGGCGGCGGTGTAGGCGTCGATGATCCAGTACATCCTCCCTCCCTCGATCACCACGTAGGGATCGGGGTCGTAGTGCAGAAAGGGGGCGATGGTCGCCGCCCGGTCTCCCACAGTGCGGCGGAAGAGCAGGCGGCTTTCCGGGGTGAGGGCGCCGGAGATGAGCAGTTCCACCGACCGGAACCGCATGGCGTAGACCAGGCGCCGGAGCCCGTCGGAGAGGGGCACCCCACCGGCCCCGTCGTAGCTGCGGTAAATGTTGCGATCGCCCGACGGGTAGTCGAACTCGTCGGTGGTGGTGTGGGTCACCGCGTAGGTGCCGGCCAGCTCCCCGTAATAAATCCGCGGCTGGTCAAGCAGGAGGTAGTCGGAGGAGGGCGGAATATCCTTGAGGTAGAAGACGGGGAGCCCCTCTGCGGTGGCCCGGTCGACCGGGTTCATCACCGCCCCGTAGCCATGGGTGTAGACCAGGCGGGTGTTCACCCACGTCTGCGCCTGCGGCTGGAGGCTGCCGACATCCATCTCCCGGGCCGAAACGAGCACCTGCTTGTACTGCCCGTCGAACCGGTAGCGGTCCACGTCGACGTCGTTGAAGGAATAGTAGGTCCGGAAGAGCTGCAGCTGCTCGTAGGTTGTCTTCAGCGGCCGCCAGTCCCAGAGGCGGATGTTTTCGACCGTGGCGTTGTTTTCCCGGATATCCTCGGCCGATAGCGTGTAGTTGACCGGGAATGCCCGCTCTGCGACGTCATCCAGCCCGTAGGCGGCGAGGGTAAAACGGATATTTCGATCGAGGTACTCCTCTTCCAGCGTGAGCTCGTCCGGCTGGACGATCAACGCCTGCACCGCGACAGCGGCGATGATGCCGATGAGGGCGATGCCCGCGAAGGCGGCGACCCCGTAGGTAATGACCTCCACGCGACGGAATTTTTCGTTGACCAGGAACCCAATGCCGATGATGAACGTGACGATGGCGAGAATGGTCAGCACAGGGAGGGTGACGTGGACGTCGGTGTAGCCGGCGCCGTAGACCGCGCCGGTCGCGGAGAAGAGCAGGTCGAAGCGGGCGAGCCACAGCCGTACGCCGAGCACGGCAAAGACGAGGAAGAGCAGGAAACTGAGCTGGGGGAGAAACGAGCGCAGGTAGAAGCGCCAGTCGATCCGCTCCTCGTAGCCCTCGATGACCACCTGCGGCCTGCCCTCGCCCCGGACGGCCACCGCGAGGATCTGGGAGAAAAAGGCAACTGCGGAGAGGATGACGGCGAAGATGCACAGCGCCAGCAGGAAATTGACGACGAGCAAGTAGAAGGGGAGATCGAAGATGTAGAGCCCAGCATCGAGGCCGAAGAGGGGATCGGTGGTCCCGAACGGAGTCCGGTTGAGGTACCGCAGTACGGTCTCCCACGATGCCGAGAGGCTGAGCGCCGCGGACAGGCTCACGAATCCGGCGAACAGGGCGGAAAACGCGAGGCGGGGGTCGCCCTCCTTCCGGATGCCGGCGGCCTTCCGTGCGGCGAGGATGGCGTTGCCGTAGGAAAATCCGAAGAAGACGGCGAACCCTGCGATGAAGAGGGCGATGCGGGCCAGCAGGATGGTCAGAAAGACCGATTCAAAGCCCACCGCCGAAAACCAGTACAGGTCGGCGAGAATACTCGTGATGATGAGAAAGCCGACCACGGCGACGGCGATGATAACCGCAAGAATGCTTGAGCGCTGCATATGATAACCCGGTATAGAGAGTGGTGGGAACCATGGCCTTAAAAAAGGCAGTGGCGCCTCCGTTCCCCGGCAGAGCAATCCGGCACCCGGCAGCAAACCTGCTCCGGACCGGAGAATGCAAGCGCCGGGTGGGAGGGGCGGGGCAGCAGAGATTATTATAATTGGAAATGTATATATCCTTGCATTGCTCCCGTGGTACGGATTCCCGATGAACCTCTCTCAACTCCCATGCTGGATAGCGGTGTTCCTGATTTCGTTCATATTCATCGCAACCATGTTCCCGGCCTCCGCGGCGACCTATTACGTGGATGCAACCGGCGGGAACGATGCCTATTCTGGACTCAGCGAACAGGAGGCATGGGCAACACTCGGGAAAGTGAACTCGTTTGCGTTTAATCCCGGCGATTCGGTCCTCTTCAAATGTAGAGAGACGTGGAACGGCACCCTCGTCCCGCCGGACTCAGGGACCGGAGCCGCGTCCATCACATTCGGGGCATACGGGGAAGGCCCGCTCCCGGTGATCGGGAACAAAATTGGTTTCCCGGGAGGAATGCAGCCCCAAACCTGGACGGAGCAGTCACAGGACATCTGGTATGCACCGCTTCCGAAAAATCCCTACCGCGTCTGGCTCGACGGCACCGAGTACGAATATGCCGAGGACGCAGCAGCAGTCAATTTCTCGTATCGGTGGTACTGCGATCTGGAAGAAAACCGGCTCTATGTGTATGCGGACAGAAACCCTGCGGACTATTATTCGGCAATCGAATGTCTGGACAATGAATTTGCACTGAATGTTGCGCACAGAAACAACCTGGAGTTTCAGAACCTTAATTTTTCATTCAGCAGAATTAGCGTGCGCATCGCGGGATCCCAGAGTATCCTGATGCATGACTGCGAACTGGGCCATGGCTCTCTCGTTGGCCTGTATGTTTCCGGCGATGTGGCGACCGGCAAGGAGAGCGTGGACAATGAATTTTCCAATCTCTCCATCGACAGCGGGTACCGCCTGCCGAATACCTACTATGAGCACCTCACGGACGGCGTACACTTCGACGCAGGAGTCTATCGCAATTCCATCCACGATTTCACCCTGGTCGACTGGGGTCATTCGGCACTGTACCTGCTCTGTACAACGAACGCCTTCCCCCACGGGTGCAGCTACAACAAAGTGTATAACTTCGAAATCACCGCACCGAGCCTGACGTACGGCCGCGGCCTGAATACCGACGGCGTGGAGGGGATGACGCAGCATAATGAGATATTCGACGGCACGGTCAAAGACACCTGGGCCCGGAACCAGTTCAACGGCAACAACAACATCTTCCGCAACATTGTCATCGACACGGTGCGCAACAGTCCGCGCAAGGCATTTGGTGTCGGCGAAGGGATCATGTTCGAATGCTACAGCGGATGCGTTTCACACGACAACATCGTGGAACAATGCACGATCATGAACACCGACGAAGCGGCGATCTGCGTGTCAGGCGATGTCGTGTACAACAACATCGTCAGGGATAATATCATGGTCGACTCCGGACTGGACTCCTGGCACTCGAAAAACGATATCGCATTGTACATTCGCGATTGGAGTACGACCGGGTACAATACATTTGCAAACAATGTATTCTACCAGTCGAACGGGAAAACAAACGTAATTGACTTCTATGGTGCGATCCTGAACACGAACACCTTCAATTCCTATGACAATTATAAAGGAAGGGGGGATGTCATCGACAACAATCAGTATTACAATCCCTTTACCAGCCTGAAACCTGTTGTCCACATGCAGGCCGCTCCGCAGACAGGGGACGCACCGCTCGAAGTGCAGTTCACCGATGCAAGCGAAAACAACCCCACGCAATGGTACTGGCAGTTCGGTGACGGTACCACCGCAACCCAGCAAAACCCCGCTCACACGTATGAAGAAGCCGGCATCTACACAGTGTCTCTGACCGCCACCAACCAGGCGGGCAGCTCGACAGAGACGAAGGCCGACTACATCACCGTGTATGCACAGCCGAAAGCGCCGGTCGCAGGCTTTGTCACGGATGTAGCCGCGGGAGATGCACCGCTCACCGTGCAGTTCACCGACACCAGCGAAAACAACCCCACGCAGTGGTACTGGCAGTTCGGTGACGGCGCAACCTCCACAGCACAGAACCCCGCCCACACCTACGAGAATGCAGGGAGCTACACCGCAGCCCTCACGGTCACCAATGCGGACGGGACAGACACCGCTGCTGCAGTGATCAAGGTAACGGAACCCATCCTGCCGCCCGTATCGGAGGGGATAAGTGTCCTGTTCGCCGACTTCGATGAAGGCGGAGAAGGCGTTGCATACCACGACACCACCCCCACAAACGAGGAATTCTGTGATTACCGCATGACCGCCGTGGATGTCGGCATGAGAGCCTGGACACCCTATCCGCTCGTGACCGCCATCGTCGACGGTGAATGGCTCAGGTACACCATGAACATCCCGCAGGCCGGGCAGTATGAGGCAGACTTCTACCTGTACGCACCCGACCCGGGACGCTCGATCACCGTCTTAATCGACGGCGTCGACGCGGGTACCGCGGAGATCCCGAACGGCCCCGACTGGCAGACCCGCATGGAAGGGGTATGCACGGTGACATTCGACACCGCGGGAGAGCACCAGATAATCCTGCGGTTCAACGGGGGAGACGCCAATGCGGATTACTTCGAACTGGTTCCAAAAGAAGGAATCCCCGGGGATTTCAACCGAAATGGAGTCATCGACATGGATGATGTCACGCAAGCCTCATACATGGCAAATGGTCTTATCGAGGATGACCTCTCCGCGAATTTCAATAACAACGGCTATATCGATGACAGCGATGTAGCACAACTGCTGTACCGTTACCTGGAAATCACCAACGGGTAAGGGAACACCACCTCTTTTTTTCGCATCATTGCGGTACCGGGACGTGCCTGACGGTCTCGCACCCGCAGGAATACGCAAATCAGCAACTCCGTTGCACACGCGAGCAGCCCTTCACCCGGGTCATATGCCGGAACGCTGTCGGGGAAGAGCGGGGAACGACTCCTCATGGGATCATTCGCGTTGTCGCACCGCACGGTATCCGGGCGGGCTCAACGTCCGTTCTTCTCTATTCAACGATCATGCGCCTGACTTCAGCGCCTCCGTTATCATAGATCTTGTCCCAACGGGGATTTTCGATGACCGTTTCCAGAGAATAGTATTGTTTACTCACCGCCACTGGAGCAGGCGGGGTGATGAGCACCTGCTTCTCCTGAAGATTGTATTCGCCCAAAAACACGAAAGAATCAACGGGAGGCCCGTTTTCCGTCAGGTGAAGGTACTGGCTGTCGATTCCCAGATACCCGTGCAACAATAACCGCCGATATTCATCCGCATATACATCGTACTGCGGGAGGTTCTCCGAAATCCACAGTGCCGATTGCACTTCCTGTTCATTAAATACCGGATAATCCAGCTGATCATCGAGAGCAATGGAAGACGAACTCCGCAAGGCCATTTCATAAAAAAATCCGGTATTGAACAGGAAATATACGGCCAACAAACCGGATATTACAACATATGCAGTTTTTTGGCTAACATATGGCATATTTGGCATTCTTTGCAGAGCGAACGTCACAATCAGCAGACCCCCGATAACACAGAACGGGGACAGAAAAAACTGGGATATGTGATATAATCTCGTTGCATTCAGCTGGTACGCAAAATAGGGGACGGCAATGATCATGATGTTTACAAGAAGAGAAAACAGCGAGAAAACCAGGAATTCTGGCTTGAAATTCCATTGTTTCCGATACAGCACCACGGCAAAAAGCCCTAGAGTGATACAACCCTGAAACATGAAATGGAGATATTTCGAGAGAGAATGTAAGAGCGTGGCCGACGCGGAAGAGATGATTCTCATCCCTTCTGCCGATTCGGGATTGAATAATTCGGTGAAGAGTGTACTGAAAATATGACGGCCGATTTCCAGGGCATTTATCAGGCATGATGCCTCCGATACCAGAAAATACCATCCGATCAGGAAGAGCGAATAGAATGCCACGTACTGTATGCGGATGACTCGAGGAGTATGGGGAGTGGGATTATTCTCCCCGTGCAGTGCGATTGATCCATGGATACGGGGTGCATACCGGGAGATGAACTGCACCACCCCCGTATGCTCGAGGATGATGATTGTCGCCCATACCGGAAGCAACAGCAGCAGATAGATATAGGAAAGGCCGTAATGCGACACGATCAGCGAGGCGCTGAATATGGTGATTAACAGCATTCGTTTCCGAATCTGAATGTTTCCGGACACCACAAGCACGATGATCAGCATGAAAAACAATTCTGCAATCTGCTGCCGCGCCAGTTGTATCATTTCGGTATAAAAAGCAGAAAATGATATGAAAAAGAAGCACGCCATAAACGCGATTTTTTCATTCGTTTGTGTTTTGTACGCATAATAGAGGCCCACGGGAACAAAAGAAAACAGCAGCGGATAGACCGCTTTCAACACCCATACCAGATGGATATTGCAAAAATTCGCGATGAACGGACCGAGCGACACGATGCTCAGCATTGCATTGATATTGTGCTGGATTGCCGGGTCCCACACTGCATTCTGCAGCACGAGATTCGCAAAATAATATTCCCGGTGAATATCCCATCCCGCCAAATAGGCGGATATCAGCGCCTGGTGCAGCACCAGCGCCAGAGCCATCGAAACTATTGCATACGGGTAGAGATCGCTCCCGAGCGTGTCGCGGCCCATGAATACAAGAAACACCGCCGGTATGGAAAACAGCAAAAGCAGCAGGATGATATTGGAATCATAGGTATTCATGAGATATGTTCCGATTATCGCCAGCACCGGAAATGTCACCATGAGAATGACTTTTTCGGAACAATTCCCGGGAGGCGGGAGTATACGGCCGTCATGACGGCCTTTGCGTTCGCGTCGCAGCAACATCACGATCCATGGCACCACACACACACTGAGCACAACGACCGTCCATACGGGTGGAAGCCACACGCCAAAATACGGTACAGCATAGTAATACGCCGCGGATATGAGGAGCAACGCCGAAATACTCAGCCCGATGGAAAAGACGACCGTTTGAATGGAATCAAGCGGGCGAATATTGAACATGCCCAGTGCCGTGATGCCAGGAACAACGATAATATAGCCAAGACAGAGCACCTGCCTGAGGGGAAAAATCGGATATCCCAGCTCATCGAGTGCAATGACGGACCACAGTACGGGATGGAGACAAAGCAGCCCCAACCACAGGGCAACCGGTGTACAGGGACGCAGCGGCCCGAAATGCTTCATCGCACGACCCCATTCAGGTGGTGCACAAGATGGTTCGCAATACGTTCCCAATGGAATTCATTCTCGGCCAATAACCGTGAATTTTCCCCCATTTCAATTAAATCGGCTTCATCTTTGACGGAGAACGCCACGATGCCCCTCTCGAGGTCGTCTGCACTCTTGACGACGATCCCGTTGCGGTAGTCACGCACATACCGGCTTGCATCGCCTACATCGGTGGTGAGGATCGGCTTTCCCATTGCGGCGTACTCACCGAATTTTGTGGGGGCAGCGACGGCTGTCGCCGGATGAGCCGGACGCGGCAGCACAAGGACATCACAGAGGGAATAGTAATGAGGAATCTCACTTCGGGGTATCCTCGGGACGGAGACAAGGTTGCCCTTCCGGTACCGCTCTTCTCCGCCCACCAGCAGGAACCCAAGGGCATCGGACCGGGTGCGGCGTGCAGCCCGGATAAAAGCATCCACGCCCTGCCATTGTTGAACTCCCCCGAGGTATCCAAAGACCATTTTGCCCTGCAAACCCAGTTCTTCCTTTAATCGTGCCGTATTTTCACCATGATATCGAAAGAAATCAATATCCACGCCGTTGGGGATGACGCACATCGTTTCCGGGGGAACGTCGAGATGTTCTGCAAGATAGTCCCTCATGGAATCCGAAACACAGATCACGAGATCCGCGTTTCGTATCCCCCATGTATCCACCATTTTGAGCACAGTGAACCGGAAGAAATCGGAAATCCGCGTCGGAGGAGCGCCCATGATAAATTCCTCGGAAGGAATGCCATGACAATCCACGACCATGGGGAGTCCGTTCAATTTTTTCCCGAGAATGGAATGGAATCCCGCCCATGAGGTATTCGCATAAATGCAGTCATATTCATGCTGCTTCAGGCAGCGAAGATATGAGTATTGCGGGAAAAAACTCCTTATGGTTGACATTCTGGGAAAATCATCATTATTATGGTTTTTTTCACGCAGATACCACGAGGTGAAATACGCCAGATCCGTATGGATCCCATGTTTCTCAAGGAGATCCCGTATGTTCACAATTCTCCAGAGCATTGCATTATTTTGCAGGGGGCTGAAGGGCAGGTGATAGATCGTGCTGAGAATGTTCATGCCATGCTCCGGGGGCGATATTCGTCGACTATACATTCTGCCCCATATATATCGTTCGTCAATGAATTGTGGCCAAATGAAATGGAACTGATGCCTTTCACCCTTGTGGTCGCCCGGGATGTGGCTGCATAAAGGATTGAGGTATCATGAAGCATCGGCAATATCCCGGTACACCTGCTCCAGTTTCCGGGCGATACGCTCCCATGAAAATTCATTGGCATACGCCAAAATCGCCTCACTATTCCAGTCCTTCACCAGACCGTCCATGATGATCTCCTGCAATGCATCCGCATCCCGAGGATTGCAGAGTAACCCGTATGCATCCGAGGTGATGATATCGGGTATCCCTCCTACATTGGTGCCGATGAACGGTTTCCCGCATGCCATGGCTTCAAACATCACGGTGGGATTGCCTTCGTTTACACTTGGCAATACAAAAAAATCACAGGCATTTATCCAGAGATTTAATTCATCAACGGGTTTGTTGCCGCCTGCGAGGGACACATAGTGCTCCAGATTGTTTTGAGCGATCAATCGCTTCAACGATGGTTCCAGAGACCCCTGCCCTACAATGTAGGCGGCGACATCATTTCTCGTTTCAATGATTTTCTTCATGCTCTCCACGAGATATTTATGGCCTTTGTATTCCTCCAGGCAGCCAATCGTCAGGAGCATCGTTGTATCTTCGGGAATGTTGAGGTTTTTTCTGGCGACTGCAGGATCGACGGCATAAAACTTGGATTCGATGAATCCGTTGGGGATCGGATAAATCCTCGAACAACTTGCACAGATATGCCTGATGACGTCGATCCATCGCTCGGAGGTCACAACGATCCCATCGGATTTCCCGAGCACGAATGCAATGAATTTTTGTGTCCAGGGATGACTCTGCGCGTAAAAATCCTCGAATTCGGCGCCGTGAATATGGACGAGAACCTTTCCTTTCGAGAACACGCTCGAAAACACGATATAAGGGCTGTTTCGGAAAAAACTCATCCGAGATGCGGTATGGACATGAAAGATATCCGCCTTCCTGAACCGGCATGTTGCGAGATATTTGAAAATTGTAACGATCTCCAGGAACACCTGGACGAAATCGGATGTGTTTTCATCGGTTTTTCCCGTTCGATACAGTGCCAGGGAAAAGCGATCCTGCAGCAGTTGCTGGGCCATGAGATGCTGAATGTGGGTGGCGACCCCTCCGATCGGAGGAGGATAGGGGCCGATGACAAGCACGCGTCGTTTATTCTCGTTCAAATGCTTTTTCAATATAATCCTCTCCCAATTTATTGATGGCAAAGCGCTTTTTAAACGAACCTGTTTGGGGGATATTATTCACCAAATTGATTTTCAGTTCAAATTCGCTTCCAAACATGGTATCAAAGGAATCTTTTAGGCGCAAATAGTCGCTTGTTGAAAAGCCCTCCTGTGTGACAATATTGATCGATATTCGATCGACATCTTCCTGAATAACCTGTGATTCGGCAATGTTTCGCATACCCTCTGTAGGGGATAAAAAAAGAAGGGCAGAATATAT